>ENA-ORXB01000016-ORXB01000016.1-sediment-metagenome-genome-assembly--contig:-NODE-16-length-573871-cov-6.951833_pt1 | contig 573871 bp, 569 predicted proteins | sample MGYA00237863_ERZ511475 | MGnify/ENA primary metagenome ERZ511475 (study PRJEB26305, sample SAMN06343858) | sediment metagenome | isolation source: hot spring sediment | place: Canada: British Columbia...
GCGAGGGATGACATGCGGGAACAGTGTGCCGAGGGCGCGGGATTTTTCCCCGCAGCACTCCCGCACGCCGCGCGGGCTAGGGCGAGCGGGCAGGGGCGAGCGGGAGGGCGAGCGGGCGAGCGCGCTCGCCCTCACCCCCCTCCCCCCCTCGCCCTCTGACGAGGGCGAGGGGGGTCTGACGCCGGCGAAGCGCTTCAGAACGACGTGCTCCCCTCTCCCGCGTGCGGGAGAGGGGTTGGGGGTGAGGGCCGGCACCCCGCCGGGGGTGAGGGCGGGTTTCGCGAACGGTGCAACCCGGTCCTACGGGGCGGCTCGGTGACCCGCCCCGGCGTCGGTCTGGAGACCCTCGATGATGGGGCAGCAGTGGGCGCCGGGCGCGCCGGGCGCCACGGCCATGCCACGCAGGCGGACGAGCTCCCGGCGCCACGCGGTCAGGGCGCGGAGCTGCGCGTCGATGGCCGCGATCTTGCGGTTCAGCAGCTCGCGCACGTGAGTGCAGGGCGGCTGCCCGCCGTCACGCAGGGCAAGGACGGCGCGGATCTCGGCCAGGGTGAGGCCCAAGTCGCGGGCGGTGCGGATGAAGTGCAGCCGCTCGCGGTCGGCTGGACCGTACGTCCGGTAACCGGCGGGGGTGCGCGCGGGCGGAGGCAGCAGGCCGATGGACTCGTAATAGCGGATCGTCTTGGCCGAGACGCCCGCCGTCGCCGCCAATTGTCCGATGCGCATGCGCTCGCCGCGCTGGACCGTCTGCGTCCTCATCCGTCGCCCTCGCGCCGTCACACACCGCCTAATGCGCTCCCTTTCAGCCTAGCACCGGGCGCCGCCGCCGGGTCATCAACCGGTCCGGCAGCTCGACGGCGGTGCGGGCTGCCAGAGTCCCTGTTACCCTCCCCCGCGGCCGCCGTTGTCACCGGTGGCCGGCCGCGTCGCGGGCGACCGCAGGCACGCGGTAGTGCGTTCAGGTGGGGCTCGGGTGGAGAGCAGGCGGACACGCTTTGCCGGCTGGCGCATCTTGGCGGTGGCGTGCACGGTCAACGCCTTCGCTTGGTCCACGCGCGCCAGCTTCGCCGCCGTATACGCGGCCATGCTCCAGGACCTGGGCTGGTCGCGCACCCAGGCGGTGCTGGGCTACGCGTTGAGCTGGCTGGCGCTGGTGCCCTGCAGCCCGCTCTCCGGCTGGCTGTACGACCACCTCGGGCCGCGGGTGGTGGTGCCGCTGGGCGGCCTTGCCCTGGCGCTGGGCGTGGCGCTCACCGGGCGCGCGAGTGCGCCGGCGCACTACTACCTGAGCTACGGCGGGCTGGTGGGGTTCGGTATCGCCGCCACGCTCGGCCCCAGCAGCGCGCTGCTCTCGCGTTGGTTCGTGCGCCGCCGGGGCACCGCCCTGGGGTTGTACGCCGCCGGCTCCTCGGTGGGCACGCTGCTCTCGCTGCCGCTGGTGGCGTGGCTGGTGGCAGCCTACGGCTGGCGGGCGACGCTGGCCGGCTACGGCGCGGTGCTAGCGCTGACGCTCACGCTGCCGCCGCTGCTGGTCTACCGCGACAGCCCCGAGGCGCTGGGGCAGGAGCCGGATGGCGGCCTCGGGTCCGCTCCGGCGCGCGTACGCATCACCAGCGAGCATCCCTGGACGGTACGGGCCGCCCTGGGCACGGTTACCTTCTGGGCGGCGTTTGCCATGCTCCTGCTGGGCGTGGTCGCCTTCCAGATCGTCACCACGCACCAGGTCGCCTTCGCGGTCAACCGAGGCATCCGGGCCGAGCGGGCGGCGGCCGCCTTCGGTCTGGTCGGCGTCTCCCAGATCCTGGGCAACTTGACCGGCGGCACGCTGTCCGACCGCCTGGGCCGTCAGTTCGTCTTCCAGAGCGGCAGCGTGTTGGGGCTGGTCGCCGTGGTGGTGCTGACGTCGGTCGACGGACCGGCCGACTTCTGGAAGCTGTACCTCTTTGCCCTCTTCATGGGCCTCGGCTTCGGGGCGCGCATCTCCCTGTTGTCGGCCATCCCGGCCGACGCCTTTGGCGGGCCCCGCTTCGGTGCCATCCTCGGCCTCTTGCAGATCGGCAGCGGCCTGGGCGGGTTCGTGGGGCCCACCCTGGCCGGGCTGATCTACGACGCAAGCGACAGCTACCGGGCGGCGTTCCTGACCGCCGGCGCCGCGGTCCTGCTCTCGGGCCTTGCCGCCTGGTTCGCCCGGCCGCCGCGGGTGCCCGCCGCTGAGCGGGCGGCCTCTCGGGCCGCGTCGTGATACCGTCCGCACCTCGCTACGGTCCGCTTGCCGGACCGGCCTGGCTGGAGCCGGGGGTGACGGTCTGCGGTTCCTCGGGGGCGCCAGGGAGCGGTGGGGCGATGGGGTCGGCGCCGGGCAGGGCGAAGCCATCCAGCTCCTCAAAGGCGAGCGTGCCGTCATCCGGCAGCAGCCCGTTCTGGTTGAGCAGGTAGGCGGTAACGCTGAGCGCCTCCTCGTCGCTCAGGCTGCCCGGCCGGTTGTAGGGCATGGCGCGCCGGATGTACTCGTACAGCACGCGCGCGTTCGGGTAATCGGGCACGGTGTGGCGGCCCACCAACGGAGGGAAGCGTCCGAACCGGCCCGCACCGTCGAGCCGATCGCCGTGGCACTCGGCGCAGGTGGCGGCGTACACGGACGCGCCGGCCGCCACCGAGCCGGGCGGCCCGTCCTGGGTGGCGAACGCTCCGACCGCCAGGCGCGCGCCCGCCATGGCGCCGGTGATCGCGGTGGCCAGGGCCGCCGGCAGAACCAGTCCTCGGATGATGCGCCTGCTCTTCATCAGCTCACCTGCACGGTCACGGTCTGGATGGCGTTGTTGCCGTAGCCGTAGCGGTTCCAGGCCACCGTCTCCGGCTGGACGTTGCCGCCGGCGTCGGTGGCGCGGCTGCGCAGCGCGAGCGTCCCGGCGGCCGGCGCCGGCAGCTCCAGCCGCCAGCGCACCCACGCCCAGCGCAGGACCGGCTCCAGCAGCTGCGCCTCCTGCCAGGGGCCGCCGTTGGCGCTCACCTCCACGCGCCTGATCTGCGCCCAGCCGGACCAGGCATAGCCCTGCACCACTAGGGGCCGGCCGGCGGGTACCGTGCTGCCGTCGGCCGGGCGAGCGATGAACGACTTGACCCCCAGCGCCTGCACCGGCGTTTTGGGCAGGCCCGGCGTCTCGTACACGTACGTGCGGTGGTTGTAGTAGCCCAGGAACGGCGTCTCGTGCGCCTCCAGGCGCACCAGCCACTTGATGCTGGAGATACCGCCCCAGCCCGGCACCACCAGCCGCACGGGGTAACCGTTCTCGCGGGTGAGCGCCTCGCCGTTCTGCAGGTAGGCCACCAGCGTGTCCGGGTCGAGCGCTTTGACGCGTGGGATGGCGCGGTATACGCGCCCGGCGTCCGCCCCCTCGGCCACGATATCCACCGCCTGCTCCGATAGCCCGACGAGGTCCAGCAGATCGCGCAAGGGCACGCCGGTCCACTCGGCCACGCTGATCGCGTCGTTGCCCCACTGGGTGCCGCTGGCCTGCGGCCGGTAGAAGCGGCGGCCATTACCGGAGCACTCGATGTAGCAGATCAGTGAGCGACTGGGCAAGGCCTTCAGCTCGTCCAGGGTGAAGGTGCGCGGGGTGCGCACGGCGCCGGTCACGGTGAGCGTCCAGGTAGCGGCATCGATCTGCGGCACGTTGAAGTGGTTGCGCACGAAGTGCACGCGGTTGGGGGTGATGATCCCCTCCAGTTCGTTGACCGGCGCTCCGGCCAGCAAGGGCGTGGTGTTGTAGACGCGGCGCTGGAGCGCCTGGGTGGGGGCCGATTCCGTCCCAGCTGGCGGCTGTCCCTGGCCACTGGCCGGCACCGGCGCCGCGGCGCGGGCGACTAGCCCCGCACCGCCGAGCCCAATGCCTCCTGCCAGCAGCGCTCGCCGACCAATGCGCCGTCCCGGTCGACGCCCAGCAGCGTCACCGCCCGGTGCAGACATCTTGCCCTCCTCGCGGTCGGTGTCGGCCGCATGATAGCCCGTTGCCACGCCGTGTCAACCCGTCCCCCGCCACCGCGCCTGCTGCCGGCCCGCTGTCACCGCCGCTCGATACCCTGGCGGGAGCCGGAGCCTTCAGGAGGAACCACGGATGAACCGGACCGCACGGGTTCGCCTCGCGCGCCCGCCGTTCGCGCGGCCGCTCGATATCCGCTACGTGGCGGTCACGCCGGAGCGCGTGGTGGCGGAGCTGCCAGTGGGGGACGACCTGTGCACCGTGCCTGCGGTGGCCCACGGCGGTGCGCTGATGGCTTTCGCCGACACCCTCGGCGCGATGGCCACCCTGCTCAACCTGCCGGAGGGTGCCACGACGACCACGCTCGAGTCCAAGACCAACCTCTTCGCGCCGACACCGGTGGGGAGTGTGGTGAGGGGCGAGTGCCTCCCCCTACACCGCGGGCCACGCACCATGGTGTGGCAGACGCGCCTCACCGGCGCCGAAGGGCGCCTGCTGGCGCTGGTGACGCCGACCCAGATGGTGCTGCCGCCGGCCTGAGCGCTGGGCCGCGCTCGGGGGTTGCGCCTGGGCACCGATGCGCTAGGCTGCCTGCACCACCGCGTGCCGCGCCGGGTCGTCGGCTGCGGCGCGCGCACAGAGGTACAGCCATGCCCGAGCGCACGTACAAGCTGATCGAGCTGGTCGGCGTCTCCGAGCACGACATCGCCGACGCGGTCCGCAACGCCGTGCGGCGCGCGGCGGAGACGCTGCGTGGCCTCGACTGGTTCGAGGTGCAGCAGATCCGCGGCACCATCCGCGACGGCGCTGTGCACCAGTTCCAGGTGGTGCTGAAGGTCGGGTTCCGGGTGATGTCCCCAGAGGAGCTGGGCGAGTAGCGGCGCGCCTTAGCCCTCCGGCCCCAGCTTGCGCCCGCCGAGCAGGTGCAGGTGCAGGTGCCAGATCGTCATCCCGGCATCACCCAGGACGTTGAAGGCCAGCCGGTAGCCACGCTCGTACACGCCCTCGATGCGCGCCGCCTCGTTGGCAGCCTGCACCATGCGCGCCAGGAGCGGTCCGTGCTCCGGCGCCACCTGCTGCACGCTGGGGATGTGCTGCCTGGGGATGATCAGCACATGCACCGGCGCGCGCGGGTTGATGTCGCGGATGGCAAACACCTGGTCGTCTTCGATCAGCTTCGGCACCTGCATCGCCCCGCTTGCCATCCTGCAGAAAAGGCACTCCTCGGCCATGCCGCCCTCCATGCGTGCTGTCCGCCGCCGCGATTCTATCGGTTGACCGGCCATACAGCCACCACGAATCGCGCCGCAACACGGAATTGACACGCGGTATCATCTGTGCTAGGGTGAGGGGAGATGCGGAAGGGGCCATCGCTGGCGGGGATCGTGCAGCGGCTGGAGGACCGGGGCTGCCGGGTGACGGCGCCGCGCCTGGCGGTGCTGGCGGCGGCGGCGGACGCTGGTGACCAGTTTTCGGCCGAGGACGTGGCCCGGCGGGTGCCCCACGTGGGCCGCGCCACGGTGTTCCGCACGCTCAAGCTGCTGGTGGAGATGGATGTGCTCTGCCGCGTGCTGCTCGACGACGGCAGCCTGCGCTACCGCTGGAGCCGGCGGGGGCACCACCACCACCTGGTGTGCACCGCCTGCGGCGCCGTGGAGGACTTCACCCTCTGCGACGTGACCGAGCTGCTGCGTGAGCTCACCCGCGCGATCAACTTCTCCGTCGAGGGGCACTGGCTGGAGGTGTACGGCCGCTGCGCGGCCTGCAGCGTCCAGCCCGTGGGAGCGCCCGCCTGAGGGCCGGGTTTTCTTTGCCACTTTGTGAGACGGAGTATCAAGATGGACTACCGGTTCATACGACGCTGGGGATGGTGGGCCGCGGTGCTCGCCCTGGCGCTGGCCGCCTGCGGCCGGGGCGGGGGTAGCGGCGCCGGGGAAAGCGGCAGCGGGCCGGTGCGGGTGGCCACCACCCTCTCGGTGTTCGCCGACTTCGTGCGCCAGGTGGGCGGTGAGCGCGTGACGGTGGTGACGCTGGTGCCGGCCGGCGCCGACCCGCACACCTATCAGCCCGCGCCCCGCGATGTTCAGCGGCTCACCACCGTGCGGGCCGTGTTCGTGAACGGCGCCGGCCTCGAGGGCGGGCTGCGCGACCTCATCGAGCACAACCTGCCCAGGGGGGCCACGCTGGTGGAGCTGTCCGCGGGCCTGACGCCGATCACCTACACACCCGAGGAGGTCGGCCCTGCCGATAGCGGTGCTGGTCATGGCCCAGAGGAGGGCGTCAACCCCCACTTCTGGCTGGACGTGAAGAACGCCCAGCACTACGTACGGCGCATCCGGGACACACTGGTCGAGGTCGACCCAGAAGGTCGTGAGGCGTACACGGCCAACGCCGACCGCTACCTGGCGGAGCTGGACGCGCTGGACGCCGAGATCCGGGCCAAGATCGCCACCATCCCGCCCGAGCGGCGCAAGCTGGTCACCTTCCACGACGCCTTCCCCTACTTCGCCCGCGCCTACGGCCTGCAGCTGGTGGGGTACGTGCTGCGGGCGCCCGGCCGCGAGCCCAGCGCCCAGGAGATCAAGGAGCTGAGCGCGGTGCTGCGCCGGGAGCAGGTGAAAACGGTGTATAAAGAGCCGCAGCTCAACGCCAAGGTGCTGGAGCGGGCCGCGGCCGATGCCGGTGTGCGTGTGGACGTGCTCTACAGCGATGCGCTCACCAAAGATGTGCCCACCTACGTGGCGATGATGCGCCGGAACGCGGACGCCCTGGTGCGGGGGCTGGCGTGATGGAGACCGAACGGGCGGCGCCGCTGGTGTTCGAGGGTGTGTGGGCCGGGTACGGCACGCGCACCGTGCTGGAGGACGTGGGCTTCACCCTCCGGCGTGGCGCCCTCACCGGGCTCATCGGCCCCAACGGCTCCGGCAAATCCACGCTGATCAAGGTCGCCCTCGGCCTGCTGCGGCCGTGGCGGGGCCGTGTGCAGGTCCTGGGCATGGACCCGGCGGAGGCACGTGAGCGCGTCGGCTACATGCCCCAGATCGAGCTGGTGGACTGGGACTTCCCCCTCAGCGTGGCGGAGGCGGTGCTGCTGGGCCGCTACGGCCGCCTGCGCCGGCTGCGCCCCCCGTCGGCGGCGGACCAGGCCGCCGTGCGCGCCGCCCTGGAGCGGGTGGGCCTCTGGCACCTGCGCGACCGCCCGATCGGCGAGCTGTCCGGCGGCCAGCAGCGGCGCGTGCTGCTGGCGCGCGCCCTGGCCCGCTCCGCCGAGCTTTTGCTGCTGGACGAGCCGCTGGCCGGCCTGGACATCGGCGCCCAGGAGGACCTGGAGCGGCTGCTGCGCGAGCTGGCCGACGCCGGCAGCACGGTGCTGGTGGCCACGCACGACCTGCACCACGTGGCCCACTCCTACGACGACGTGCTCTGCCTCAACGGCCGCGTGGTGGCGCACGGCCGCCCGGAGGTGGTGCTCACGGAGGAGGTGCTCCAGCAGACCTTTGGCCGCCACCTGGTGCTGCTGGAGATCGGCGGCCGCACCTACGGGCTGCCGGGCGGATAGACGCGGCGGCCGGACACGCGAGGGGAGACGCGGTGGAGCGCATCGTCGAGCCGTTGCAACTGGCGTTCATGCAGCGCGCGCTGCTGGCGGCGCTGCTCATCGCCGTGGTGGGCGGGGTGGTGGGAACCTTCGTGGTGCTCAAAGGCCTGGCCTTCATCGGCGATGCCCTGGCCCACGCCGCCTTCGCCGGGGTGGCCACGGCCTACGTGCTGGGCGGCAGCATCTACCTGGGCTCGGTGCTGGCCGCGGTGGCCACCGCCCTGGCCATCGGCTTCGTCAGCCGCCGGGCGCGGGTGAGCTTCGACACGGCGATCGGCATCCTGTTCGTGGGTGCCTTCGCCTTCGGCATCATGCTGATCAGCGCCTCCCGCTCCTACACCGTGGACCTGTTCAGCTTCGTGTTCGGCGACGTGCTCGGCGTGGGCTGGGAGGACCTGCGCGTGATGGCGGCGCTCACCGTGCTCGTGCTGGCGCTCGTCGCCCTGTTTTACCGCGAGGTGGTGTTCACCGCCTACGACCCGACCATGGCGGAGGCGTCCGGCGTGCCGGTGACGGTGGTGCAGTACGGGCAGCTGGCACTGCTGGCCGTGGCCACGGTGGTGGCCATCAAGGTGGTGGGCATCGTGCTGGTGGTGGCCATGCTGGTCACGCCGGCGGCCACCGCCCGGCTGCTCGTGCGCCGCATTCCGCACATGATGGCGGTGGCGACGCTCCTGGGCGCGCTGGCGGCGGTGACGGGGCTGTACCTTTCCTACTACCTGAACGTCGCCTCCGGCGCGGCGGTGGTGCTGGTGGCGACGGGGCTGTTCCTGCTGGCGCTGCTCCTCTCGCCGCGGCATGGGCTGCTCGCCTGGTGGTGGCGGCGGCGCCTGGCCCTGCGCACGCGGGCCGTGGCGCCCGTCCCGGCGGCGGAGTGAGGCGCGGCCGGTAAAGAAAAAGAGGGCGCGGCCCGTCTGGACCGCGCTCTCGGTGCGCTTGCCTCGCTTTCTGGTTAGATGGCCAGGGCGTCGGCCACCTTCTCGCGGTGGTAGTCGCCGTCGCCCCACATCAGCTCGCCCTTCTTCTGGCGGCGGAAGTAGAGCTGGATCTTGTAGTCCTTGGTGAAGCCGATGCCGCCGTGGATCTGCTGGCCGTGCGCCACCACGCGGCGGGTGGCGTCGGACACCCAGGCCTTGGCCATGCTCACCTGCAGGTCGGCGTCGGGCTCGTTCTCGGCCACCGCCCAGGCGGCGCGGTACATGATGAAGCGGGCGCCGTCCACGTCGGTGACCATGTCGGCCGCCTTGTGCTGGATGGCCTGGAAGGAGCCGATCGGCCGCCCGAACTGCACGCGCTCCTTGGCGTAGTTGACGGAGATCTCGAAGTCCATCTGCGCCAGGCCCACCAGGTAGGCCATCTCCATGCAGGTGGCCTTGCGGATCACGGGCTGCATGATCGCCCAGCCCTGGCCCTCCTGGCCGAGCAGGTTGGCGGCCGGCACGCGCACGTTCTCGAACCGGACCTCGCACTGCTTGTCCGAGGCGATGGTCTTCAGCACCTCGACGCTGATGCCGGGGCTGGTGCGGTCCACCAGGAACAGCGAGATGCCCTGCTCGCCTTGCGTGCCCGGCTGGCGGGCCACGACCACCAGCCGGTCGGCCACGTGGGCGTCGGGCACGAACAGCTTGGTGCCGTTGAGCACGTACTCGTTGCCCTCCTTGGCCGCCGTCAGCTCCACGCCCTGGGCGTCAAAGCGGGCGGAGGGCTCGGTGAAGGCCAGGGTCATAATCAGGTCACCGGAGGCGACCTTGGGCAGGATCTCCTGCTTCTGCTGCTCGGAGCCGCCCTCCATCACGGCGCTGGCGGCCACCATGGTAGGGATGAACGGCCCGGGCACCAGCGCACGGCCGAACTCCTCCAACAGCACGATCAGGTCCAGGAAGCCGAAGCCGGCGCCGCCGTACTGCTCCGGGATCATGAGGCCCTGCCAGCCCAGCTCGGCCATCTTGCGCCAGACCTCGGGCGAGTAGCCGCGTTCGTCCTCCTCCATCTGGCGGACGTAGCTCTCCGGGCACTCCTTCTCCAGGAAGTCGCGCGCCGAGTTCTTCAACAGTTCTTGCTCTTCGGTGAGTCCCAGGTCCATCGCGGGTCCTTTCTCCTTGGACTTCGGGCTGTGCCCGGATCCTACAGGGTTCTGGTATTACACGTAAGAGCCCCGGCTCGCCGTGGCCGCGCGATAGCGCAGGCATTGTGGCGCACCGGCACCTTAGCCTCAAGGCCGGCCCGCCACGGCTCGCCCGCTACACCCGGTACGGGTGCGGCCCGAACTCGGCCTCGTAAAACGGCGAGACCATCTGCCCGGGCGGGATGACGGCGTCGATGCGGGCGCGGTCCTCGTCCGTGATCCGCACCTCCAGCGCTTTGAGGTTGTCCTCCAGTTGCTCCAGCGTGCGCGGGCCGATGATCGGGCTGGTCACGCCCGGCTGGGCCATGCACCAGGCCAGGGCAAGTTGCGACAGCGTGACGCCCTTCTCGGCGGCGATCGGCTCCAGGCCCTCGATCACGTCCCAAATGCGCTCGTTCATGCGCCGCCGGTAGCGCGGGTTGCGGTCCGCCGCCGCGAAGCGGCTGTCCGCAGGCGGCTCCATGCCCCGCCGGTACTTGCCGGTGAGCAGGCCGCCGGCCAGCGGGCTCCAGGGGATGACGGCGATGCCGAACGTGCGCGCCATCGGCAGCAGCTCGCGCTCCACGCGCCGGTCAAGCAGATTATACGGCGGTTGCTCGCACACGAACCGGTTCAACCCGTATCGCTCCGAGACCCACAGCGCCTCCACGACCTGCCAGGCGGCGAAGGTGCTGGTGCCGATGTAGCGCACCTTGCCGGCCCGCACCAGGTCGTCCAGGGCGCGCAGGGTCTCGTCGATGGGGATGTCCGGCTGGGGGCGGTGGATCTGGTACAGGTCGATGTAGTCGGTCTGAAGGCGGCGCAGGCTGGCCTCGCACTGTTCGATGATGTGACGGCGGCTGTTACCACGCGCGTTGGGGTCGGATTCGTCCATCACGCCGTGCACCTTGGTGGCGAGGATCACCTGGTGCCGGCGGCCGGTGCGGCGCAGCGCCTCGCCCACGATCTCCTCGCTGCGCCCACGGTTGTAGACGTTGGCGGTGTCGAGAAAGTTGATGCCGGCGTCCAGCGCCCGGTCGATGATGCGCGTGGACTCATCCGGGCCGGCCCGGCCGCCGAACATCATGCAGCCCAGACACAGGCTGCTCACCTTCACCCCGGTGCGCCCCAGCGAGCGGTACTCCATCCGCCTCCTCCTGCTGTGCGGTCCGTCTACCGGCATTGTGCGCGACGGGCGCCCAACAAGCCATGCCGTCCGGCGGGACCGGCGGAGTGGTAAGATCGGGGCAACTCTGCCGGGGGAGCGCCGCCATGACCACCACCGAGCGTCGCGTCGTGCGCACCATGTGCCCCATGAACTGCCACCCCACCTACTGCGGCATGCTGGTGGAGATCGCCGGCGACCGCGTGGTGGCCGTGCGCGGCGACCCGGAGAACCCGGACAGCCGCGGCTTCCTGTGCGTGCGCGGTCAGGCCGCGGCCCAGATCATCGACAACCCGTGCCGCCTGCTCCATCCCCGCGTGCGCGACCGGCGCGCGCCCGACGCCTGGCGCGACGCCACCTGGGACGAGGCGCTGGACCGCATCACCGCCGCGGTGCGCGCCGCTGGACCAGGGCGCACCGCGGTGTGGGCCGGGCACGGCGTGTTCGTCAATGGCCTGGGTGGGCAGCTCTCCGCCCGCTTCGCGCACCTGGCCGGCACGCAGTGGTGGAACCCGAGCATCGTCTGCTGGGGCCTGGGCGGCCTCGGCTTCGCCCTCACCGGGGTGACCGAGGTCAACACTATGGACGACATGGCCGCCCACGCCGAGCTGATCCTGCTCTGGGGCGCCAACCTCGCCAGCCAGCCCAACACCGCCCGCCGCCTGGCCGCCGCCCGCCGGCGCGGCGCGCGCGTGATCGCCATCGACGTGCGTCACAGCGAGGCCTTCGAGCAGGCGGACGAAACGGTGCTCATCCGCCCCGGCACGGACGCCGCCCTCGCCCTGGCGATGATGCACGTGATCATCACCGAGGGCCTGTACGACTGCGACTTCGTGCGCGAGCACACCACCGGCTTCCCGGAGCTGGCCGAGCACGTGCGCCGCTACCCGCCGGAGTGGGCGGAGGGCGAGACGGGCCTGCCGGCGGCGCGCATCCGCGAGCTGGCGCGGGCCTACGCGGCCACCAAGCGGGCCATGATCCTGGCCGGCGGCAGCTCCATGCACAAGAGCGGCAACGGCTGGCAAGCGGCGCGCGCCATCGCCTGCCTGCCGGCGCTCACCGGCGCCCTGGGCCAGCCCGGGGGCGGCATGGGGCCGCGCCACGCCGCCCCCTCGCACGGCGCCGGCACCGGCCGCATCGTCCCCGCCGATACGAAGGCCCCGGAGACGGTGGTGATCTCGGAGATGAGCACCATTCTGGAGGCGCTGGAGGCGGGGCGCATCCGGGTGCTCCTCCTGCTCGGCACCAACATGCTCTCCTCCTTCGCCGACAGCGGGCGCGTGGCCGCCGCCCTGGCCGGTATGGACCTGGTGGCCAGCTTCGACCTGTTCCTGCACGAGACGGCGCGCGACTACGCCGACGTGCTCCTGCCCGGCACCGCCTGGCTGGAGGAGACCGGCTTCAAGATGACCAACACCCACCTCTACCTGATGGACCAGGCACTGCCGCCCGCCGGCCAGTGCCGGCCCCTGTGGTGGGTGCTGAACGAGCTCGCCCGCCGCCTGGATGTGAATGAGTTCTTCCCCTGGGGCTCCGTAGACGAGCTGCTGGAGGCCATCTTCGACCACGACGCCACCCGCCACGCGCGGGTGGCCGACCTGCGCGCCGGCCCGCCCTGGCTGCCGCTGGCCGTGGCGCCGGTGGGCCACGCTGACCGGCGGTTCGCCACCCCCTCCAAGACCGTGGAGTTCGTCTCCCAGCGGGCGGCGGCGCTGGGCCTGCCCGCCCTGCCCGTGTACGAGCCGGCGCGGGAGACCCATCCCGCGGCGCCCGCCGCCGCCCGCTACCCGCTGGTGTTCGTACAGGGACGGGCCATCACCCACTTCCACGGCTTCTACGAGCACGGCCGCGCCCTGCCCGCCCTGGCCAAGGCCGACCCCGGCCCCTTGCTGTGGATCAACCCGGCGGACGCCGCCGCCCGCGCCCTGGTCGACGGCGACCCGATCCGCATCTGGAACGATCGGGGCGCCATGAGCGCGCGGGCGCGCGTCACCGAGCGCGTGCCGCCCGGCGTGGTGTGGATGCACGACGGCTGGGAGGGGATCAACCGCCTGACGAGCGGGGCGCGCACGGTGCCGGACGCGGCGGCGCGCGCCTTCCCGGCCGGGTCGGCGGCCTACGAGGCGCGCGTGGAGGTGGCGCGGGATGCTGGTTAGCCGCGTGTGGGGCGCGGGGCCCCGGCTCACCGGGGCGGGGCGGCCGGGCTACACCTTCCGCACCCCGCTCGACGGCCTGCGTCGGCCGCGGGTCGAGGCGCCCACGCCGGGGCTGATGGCCTGGGTGGCGCGGGCGGTGGAGCTGGCCGGGGGCTTTGCCCGGGCTGTGCGCCCCGGCGACACCGTCCTGCTCAAGCCCAACGTCAACGCCGGCGACCCGCCGCCCAACCGCACGGACATCGCCTTCCTGGTGGCCCTCATCCGCCTGCTGCGCGACCACGGCGCGCGGCGGGTGATCGTGGGCGAGGGCTCCCGTCACCCGCCGACCAGCACCCGCCTGGAGTTGTGGCGGGCGGGAGTGCTGCAGGCCTGCGCCCGCGAGGGGGCGGAGGTGGCGGTGTTCGGCGAGGACGGCTGGGTGCCGGTGCGCACCGCCGGCCATCGCCTGCGCTGGGTGGAGATCGCCCGCCCGCTCGTGGAGTGCGACCGGCTGGTGTTCGCCTGCTGCCTGAAGACGCACTGGCTGGCGAAGTTCAGCGCCAGCCTCAAGCACGCCGTGGGCTGCGTGCGCCCGCGCCACCGCGCCCGCCTGCACTTCGGCGGCGCCTTCGCGGAGCAGATCGCGGAGATCGCCTCGGCCGTGCGGCCGGACCTGGTGGTGGTGGACGCGCGCAGCGTGTTCGTGCGCGGCGGCCCCTGCTACGGGCTCGTTCGCTCTCCCGGCGTGATCCTGGCCGGCGTGGACCGGGTGGCGCTGGACGTGGAGGGCATCCGCGTGCTGCAGCGCTACCCGGAGTGCCCCCTGCGCCGGGACCCGTGGCGGTACGGCCAGATTCGAGCGGCGGTGCGGCTGGGCCTAGGCGCCCGCTGCGACGCCGACTATCAGGTCGTGGACGGCCGGATGGGGACGGCGGTAGGCGTGCCCGAGCCATGCGCGCGCCGTCCCCATCCGGTGCCGGAAACCGCCGGCTAGCCGCCGGCCGCCGTGACGATCACCTTGCCGCGCATATCGCGCGGGTGCAGGCTGCAATCGTACGGGTACTCGCCCGGCGTGCTGAAGGTGATCGTCGTACGCTCGCCGGGCCGCACGAGGCGGTCGGTGTCGCTCTTCCCGACCAGCCGCACGGAGTGGGTGAAGTTGTCCGCGTTGTGCCAGGTGATCGAGGTGCCGGCCGGCACCTCGATCACCGCCGGCGCGAACCGGTAGCTCTTCACCATCGACACCGTGTCGGTGCGCACGGGGGCGGCCGCGCCCTGACTGGCCACGGCGCACGCGGACAGCAGTGCGGCCGCCCCCAGGGCAGCCAGGGCCCAACCGAGGGCCGGGCGCGGGCCGCGGGTCATGGCGACGTCGCCTCCCGGCGGGCACCGGCGCGGGCCCGCGGGGCCAGCGTGCGCGCCGCGCCGGCGAAGACCAGGACGAAGCCGACGAGGTCCAGCACCTCGGAGATGGTGTGCGCGAACAGGAAGACCGTCCAATCCAGGTGATAGGTCATGTAGCTAATCTCGGCCAGGGCGTAGAGCGTGAAGCCCCAGCCAAGCAGCGGCGCCGCCCCCTCGAAGGAGCGGTAGGCGAGGTAGGTGCCGACGAGGAAGGCGACGATGTGCACCAGCAGGAAGAGGGCGGGAGGAAGGTTGTTGATGAAACCACCGATGGGCATCACGATTCCTCCTCATGGCCGCCCCGGCGCGCGCCGGGGCGGCGAGCTGCCGCCGTGACGATGCCGGCGAGGGTCAGGACCATGCCCGCCAGAACCAGGAGGTGCCCAGCCGTGGCGACGCCCGCGCCGAGCGGCAGGGTGGCCCCGGCGTGGGAGGCGATGTCCAGCGCCCCGCCGGCCATAATGAAGGGCAGGCCCGCCACGGCGGGGGCGGGCCTGCCCGTCGCCACCACGCGCTGCCCCCGGCGGCCGACGGCCGGACGGCGGCCCCGCTCCCCTTCCGGAGAAGGGGTGGTACACGGTGCGGGCTGCAAGGCAGCCGCCCCCGGGGTGCCGATGCGGTCCGTGGCCGCCCGTCCGTCCATTGCCCCCTCCTTTCCTGCCGCCGCGGTGCGCACGCCGGGGTTCAGACCGCCGCCAGCACCGTCTCCAGCTCGCGGCGCAGCGCCGGGCTCAGGCGGCGCTCCTCCCCGGTCTGGCGATAGAAGCAGCGCACGCAGATGCAGCGGCCCTCGGCCGTCGGCACCACGGCGTCGTCCAGCTCGACGTAGAACTTGCACACCACACACTTGAACACCGAACCACTCCCGCACCCATGGCGTTATCGTAGGTGCTTGCATAACTACTATACTCCGCGCCGTCAAGGGCGCAGCCGGCCGTTGGTCCGGGTCCACACCTGTCCGTTCGGCCAGGGGGGCAGCGGCTGGCGCGGTTACAGGGCGACGTCGCGCAGACGGCGCCGCAACCGCTCCAGCCAGGAGCGGCGGCCGCGGTCGGCTAGGGCGGGGCCGTCCACCACGGCGCGCGCCGCCGGGTCCAGCGCTGGCACGAACGCGCCGCCAAGGGAGCGCACGATCTCCGCCGCGGCGATGCCGTCCTGCAGAGCCGACAACGCCAGCCGCACCAGCGCCGGGTGGTGGGTAGCGAGGCCGGTAGCCGCCTTGCCGGGCCGGGTGAGGTCGGCGGCCAGCAGCTCGCGCTCGTCCGCGATCACCAGCAGCCAGCGCGCGGGCGGCAGCTCGGGGGCGTGGCGAAACACGTCGCCGCGACAGCCGCCGCACGGCGCGGGGCAGGCCTGCACGCACTGGGTGGTGACCTGCACGCCGCGCGCCATGGCTCGCTCTACTTCGGTCACCAGGAGGCCGGCGGTGGCGGGCACCACCGCCAGGAAGAGGCGCGCCTCGGCCGCCGCCACCAGACGCCGGGCGCGCCCCACCAGCTCTTCCTCGCCCGCCAGGGCCGTGGCCAGCGGCTCGTCGGCCGGCTGCTCCAGCCGTGCCAGGGCGGCCGTCGCCGCCTCCAGCCGCTCCCGCTGCTCGCGCGCCAGCCGCTCCAGCACCTCGGCGGCCGGCCGTGCCTGATACACGGCGCCGCGGCGGGCGGCGAGCGTGACCACGGCCCCTCGCTCCGCCAGCCGCTGGAGGGCGGGGTAAACGTTAGGGCGGGGCACACCCGAGCGCTTGCTCACCTCATAGCCGCTGAGCGGCCCCTGCGCCAACAGCGCCACGTACACCCGCGCCTCGTACTCACCGAAGCCCAGCGCCGTGAGCGCGGCCACGGCCGCGTCTTCGTGGTCTGTCATAGAACTACTATCGCGGTCCCGTCCGGCTCGGTCAACGCGCGGCCGGTGGCGGGGACGGCGCCGTGCCCCTACCATGAGAGGGGTAGCCCCGGTGAGGTTCGCCGATGCGCGTCCGTGCCGGTCAGATCGTGCTGCGCGGCCTGTTGCACCGCTGCCCCAACTGCGGCAACGCCACGTTGCTCGCCCGCTGGCTGCGGGTGCACGATCGCTGCCGCGTGTGTGGCCTCCGCTTCGAGAAGGAAGAGGGATTTTTCCTGGGCGCGTTGGTGTTCAATTACACGTTCACGGCCCTGTCTATGACCATCCCACTCGTGATCGCCGTGTACCTGCGCGTGGTGGAGATGTGGACGGCGCTGGCCGTGGCGGCCGCCTGGTGCGTGGTGTTCCCGTTTCTATTTTACCCGACCTCGAAGAGCTTGTGGCTGATGACCTACTACCTGTTCCTGCCCGGGGAGTTGCCGGCCAACCGGCAGGATGGGTCACCCGTCCCCGCCTCGCCGGGTGAGGTCCGTTAGGGCGCGGGCTGAGGCGGTCCCCCGCCCCGACGCAGCCGCTCCAGCTCCGCGTCGCGGGCGGCAAAGGACTCGCGCAGCACCATATCGACGAAGTTGACGGAGACCTCCACCGCGTCGCGGTAGCCGGCAGCGCGGGCGGCCTCGGCGGCCACGTGCCGCGCCAGGCGCTGGATCGCCGCCCGCTCGTCGGCGCGGATGCGATCGGCCTCAGGGCTCAGATCGGGGATCGGCTGAGTCATAGTTCCCCCCGCCGCTCGTGCCGGGACGGCGCCACACCGCCCCTGCCCTTCAGGCTAGCGGGGCGGGGCGCGGACTGTAAACTGGAAAGCGGGAGGCGTCGGCACCCGCCGCCGGCGCCCATGGTACGCGACACCTATCAGGGAGGCGAGCGCCATGTCCAGTCGGTGGGAGGAGCCGTTCGAGCGGTTAACGAGCCTGCGCGAGGCGATGCAGCGCCTGATCGACCAGAGCTTTATCTTCGCCGGGCGCGGCGGCGAGGGTGGCGCCCAGAGCGTGCCGGTGAACATTTTTGAAAGTGGGGACACACTGGTCGTCACCGCCCCGCTGCCCGGGGTGCAGGAGGAGGACGTCGAGATCACGGCGCGCGGGAACATGCTCACCATCGAGGCGCGGGAGCGCGCCGACCTCAAGCCGGGCGAGACGGGCAAGCGCTACCTGCGACATGAGTGGCGCTACGGGCCGTACCAGCGCACGGTGGAGCTGCCGTACGCGGTAGATGCCACCAGCGCCGAGGCCACGCTCGGCAACGGCGTCCTGACGGTGCGGCTCACCAAGGCGCCGGCGGAGCGGAGCCACCGCATCAGCGTGCGCACGGTGTCGGGCCAGCCCTCGTAAGGCGGTGGGACCCTCACTCGTCCTCCGCCTGTAAGGGCGGGATAGGCAGCTTGAGGTGCCCGTTGGCGCGAGCGCAGGCGTGCCCGTCCGGGTCCATGGGCAGGCCGCACAGCGGGCAAATGGGCCGACCGGCGGCGATGATGCGGGCAATAGCGGCGGCGAGTTCCTGGAACTGCTCCGGCGTGGCGCGGCAGCTGAACGTCGGCTCATCCTCATCCTCGTCGTCCACGCTGTAGGCGAAGAGCAAGAAGAGGCCGGCGCGCTCATCGAAGCCGAGGGCCAGCTGGCCGACGCGGAAGTCCAGGTCCGGTTCACCGGGGTAGGCGGTGGCGGGGTCCGGGGTGGCGGCGCCGCCCCGGTAGCGCATGGCGCGCAGGCGGTTGAGCTGGCCCTCGATGTGCGCCCCGAGGGCGGCGAGCTGCTCCTTCTCCATCCACAGCGAAGCGGCCCGCTCGGCGTTGGCCACGTAGACGCGGAACGTGCGCCGCCCGGGCCGGCCGAAGGACTGAGCCTCGATGCGGCGTGCCACCCCGAAATCGTGGCGGCTCTCAGGCATGGTGGCTCTCTACCCTCGCCTCTGACCCCGCTCCCCCAATGGGAGCCCTGTACCGCCCGGCACGACCGTTCGCCGCCACGACCAATGCACGGGCGCAGGATCCATTATACAAGTGCAACGCCGCGCACCCGCCGCCGGATCGCTCCTTGACAGACGGAGACTATCATCGTAAATTTCCGATACACGGTGATGGATGAAGGCGCTGACACAGACGGTAGACGAGGCGCGGGCGGTGCGCATCCTGCGCGCCCTGGCCAACCCGGTGCGGTTCCGGATCGTGCAGATCCTGGCGGCACGCGACGCCTGCGTGTGTGGGGACCTAGTCGATGAGCTGCCGCTGGCGCAATCCACCGTCTCCGAACATCTCAAAGTGCTCAAGGAGGCCGGGGTGGTGCGTGGGGTGATCGAGGGCCCCAACCGCTGCTACTGCCTGGACCCGGAGGCGCTGCGTTTCCTCACCCGTACCCTGGGCGCCCTGGAGCGGCAGGTCAGCTGCTGACCCCGCCGTTTCGTCTGCCCTCAATATCGGAAAAAGCCGAACCAGCGGGCGCCGTGCCCGCCGCTCAGAGAACCGCACGGAAACGCTCACAAAGGAGGCGAGGCGATGACCAAACGGTCGGCGGAGGAGATCCGGGCGGCGGTGCGCGCCGCCTACGGTACGCGCGCGCAGCAGGTGGCGGCGGCCCAAGCGACGGGCTGTTGCGGCGAAGGTACCGCGCCCGACCTGCGCGCGCAGCTCTACGGCGCGGAGACGAGCGACCTGCCGGAAACGGTGGTCTCCTACGGCTGCGGCAACCCCACCGCCATCGCCGGCCTGCGCCCCGGCGAGGTGGTGCTGGACCTGGGCTCCGGCGCCGGGCTGGACTGCTTCCTGGCCGCGCGCCAGGTGGGGCCGTCCGGTCGCGTCATCGGCCTGGACATGACGGACGAGATGCTGGCCCTGGCCGAGCAGAACCGCGCCAAGCTCGGGCTCACCAACGTGGAGTTCACCAAAGGCTTCATGGAGGCCATCCCCCTACCGGACGCCTCGGTGGATGTGATCATCTCCAACTGCGTGATCAACCTCTCACCGGACAAGGATGCCGTCTTCCGCGAGGCCTTCCGCGTGCTGCGCCCCGGCGGCCGCCTGCACGTCTCCGACGTGGTGCTGCTGCGCCCGCTCGGCCCAACGGAGCAGGAGGACCTCAACCTGTGGGCCGGCTGCGTCTCCGGCGCCCTGGAGCGGGAGGACTACGCCGCCCGCCTGCGTGCGGCCGGCTTCGTGGACGTGGCGGTGCACCTCCAGGAGGCCACCGGCGAGGAGGCGGAGAAACCCTGGCGCAGCGCCCTGATCAACGCCCGTCGGCCCGGCGGCGCCGAGACGGGCACGCCCTGGCCGGTGACCGCCGAGCGCATCGAGCTCATGGCACCGCCCGGTCTGGCCACCACCGCCTGCTGCCCCGGCGAGACCGGATCAGGGTCCTCGTGCTGCTAGGCGGCCGCCGCAGGGGCGGCGTTCCGCAAGGAGCGGACGCGCTGGGCGGCGGTGATGGCTGCTGTTGCCGGTGCTGCCGTGACTACCCGGGCTACCGCTGTTGGGGTGCCGCCGTGGCTGCCCGTGCCGCGGTTGCACCTGCCGGTAGCCCGGGCCGGCCAGAGGGGAGAACCCGATGACCCAGAAACCGCCGACCGTGCTGTTTGCCTGCGTGCACAACGCCGGCCGCTCGCAGATGGCCGCCGCCTTCGCCACGGCGCTGGGCGGCGGCCGCGTGCGCGTGCGCTCCGGCGGCTCACAGCCCGCGGCGCGGGTGCACCCCGCCGTCGTGCAGGCCATGGCCGAGGTGGGCATTGACCTGTCCCGCGCCACGCCTGCACCGATCGCCGACGAGGACGTGGCCGCGGCGGACGTGGTGGTCACCATGGGCTGCGGCGACGCCTGCCCCGTCTACCCCGGCAAGCGTTACCTGGACTGGCCGGTGGACGACCCAGCCGACCGACCGCTGGCAGAGGTGCGCCATATCCGCGACGACATTCGCCGGCGCGTGGTGGCGCTGCTCGATGAGCTGGGCGTGCCGGTGACGGACGGCTCGGATGAGGGTTCGGCCTGAGCCGTCCCGGCGCCGGGGTGGGGGACAGGACTGCCACCGGCGGGCTCCGCCCGTCGAACATCCACTGGCGCGGTCGCCCCGCGCCGCTTCCCCCCTCCGTTCTCCACGCCGTGCGCACCGTTCCCGCAGGCGCGCGTGGTACCGTGCGGTTCATCCTGGTGGAGGATGCGCCCATGCGGACACACACGCGACGTGCAGGGATCGGTGCGCTGGTGGCTGCCGCCCTGGCGCTGGGGATGGCGGCGCTGGCGCCGCCCGCCGCCCACGCCGACGGCCCACCTCCGGGTAACGGCCGTCCTCACTGTCCGGGTGCCAAGCAGTGCGCCGGCGTCGTCATCGAGCAGCGCAACGTGCAGCGGGGCGCGAATGCGGCGGTAGGTTCCGCGGGCGCCGCGCAGACGATCGCCCAGGGCGCGGCCAACACCGCCGACGTCCAGGCCGGCGCCGGCGCGGACGTGTTCGTGCGCCAGACCAACGTCCAGATCGCGCGCAACATCGCCGTCAACTCGCCCGATGCCAGCCAGACCATCACACAGTTCGCCACCAACCAGGCGACGGTCTCCGCCGGCGCCGGCGCGAGCGTGGCCGTGAGCCAGTGCAACGTGCAGATCGCCCTCAACATCGCCATCAACTCGCCGGGCATCGTGCAGTCGATCGTCCAGGCCGCGGCCAACGCGGCGCAGGTGACGGTCGGCACCGGCGGCAGCGCCGCCGTGCACCAGTGCAACGTGCAGGTGGCGCGCAACATCGCCGTGGGCGGCGTGACGCGCTGACCGCCCGGTTGACAGGGCCGTGGGGGCCGCTACCCTGAGGCAAGCCCCGCGCCCGCCCGGGACACGGGAAAGGAGCGGCCCATGACCATCGGCCATCTGCCCGACATCCCCGCGATCGGCGACGGCAGCGGCCTGGAGGCGGACCCGCGCCTCCACCCGGAGGAGCTGCAGCTCGCCTTCCGCAACAAGGCCCTGCCCCTGGAAGGGCTGCGCTACGACCTCACCCCCACCGGCCTGCACTACACCCTCATCCACTACGACATCCCCTGGGTCGACGCCCGCGCCTGGCGGCTGAAGGTGGGCGGCCTCGTGCGCCGGCCGCGCTCCTTTAGCCTGGAGGAGCTGATGCGCCGGCCGCAGCGCACGCTGCCCGTCACCCTGGAGTGCGCGGGCGACGGCCGGGCGCTGCTCAGCCCACGCCCGCTCAGCCAACCGTGGCTCACCGGCGCCGTGGGCACGGCGGAGTGGACCGGCACGCCGCTCCGCGCCCTGCTGGAGGAGGTCGGCCTGGCAGAGGGGGTGCAGGAGGTGGTGTTCACCGGCCTGGATCACGGCGTGGAGGGCGGCGTGGAGCAGGACTACCAGCGCAGCCTGCCGCTGGCGGAGGCATTGCATGCGGACGCCCTGCTCGCCTGGGCGATGAACGGTCGTCCCCTGGAGCCGCAGCACGGCTTCCCCCTGCGCCTGATCGTGCCCGGCTGGTACGGCATGGCGCACGTGAAGTGGCTGCGCGCCATTGACGCTATCGCCGGCACCTTCACCGGCTACCAGCAGGCCGTCGCCTACCGCTACAGCCAACGCCGCGACGAGCCGGGGGAGCCCGTCACCCTCATGCGCGTGCGCGCGCTGATGGTGCCGCCCGGCTTTCCGGACTTCGCCACGCGCCTGCGCCTGGTGCCGCGTGGGCCGGTGGAGCTCGAAGGCCGGGCCTGGTCCGGCCGGGCCCGCGTCACCGGCGTGGCGGTGAGCGTGGACGGCGGCCAGACGTGGGCGCCCGCCGAGCTGGGCGAGCCGGTTGGTCCCTACGCCTGGCAGCCGTGGCGCTTCCGCTGGGAGGCGCTCCCCGGCACCTACGAGCTCTGCTGTCGCGCCACCGATAGCGCGGGCAACGTCCAGCCCCTCGTGCAGCACTGGACGGCGCGGGGCATGGGCAACAACGCCGTCCAACGGGTGCGGGTGGTGGTGCGGGACCGATAGCATGGAGCGAGGCGGGCGAGCGGCCCGTCACGCCTCCCGCACGTCGAACCACGGCTGAGCGCGGAAGGCGGCCTCGATCAGCTCGCGCTCGCGCGGGGTGACGATCGTCTGGTAGAGGCGCACGGTGGCGAGATCGTGCGCCGCCTCCAGCCCCACCACGCCGCGCAGGTCCGCCCGGTAGAAGTCGACGTTGGTCAGCCGTGCCCCCGTCAGGTCCGCCCCCTGCAGCGTCAGGCGGATCACCCGCGCCCCGGTCAGATCGGCGTTGCGCAGCACGGCGCCGGTGAGGTTGGCCTCGTACAGGTCGGCGCCGGCCAGGCGAGCGCCGCTCAGATCAGCCTCTTACAGGCGCTGGTGGGTGAGCAGGGCGTGGGTGAGGTCCGCGTCCCGCAGGCAGGCGCCGGTGAGGTCGGCGCGGCGCAGATCGGCCCCGCGTAAGACGGCACCGCTCAGGTCGGCGCCGGCCAGGCGGGCCGCCTGGCAGAAGAGCCCGGGCGCGCTGAGGAAGCGCCAATCCACGCGCTCCGCCACGAGCGGGGCGGCGCGCAGGTCCTGGGTCTGAAGATACGCGAGCAGCTCCTGGTAGCCCTCCAACGCCGCCAGGTTGGCCTCTTCTGGGCGCAGGCGGGTGCCGGAGAAGTCGCGCTCGCCCGCCAGGATGCGGCGGATCAGCTCTCGCCCGCCGATCAGGGGTGCGGCCTCGGTCATGGCTGTTTTCCTCCCGGTAGGGCGGCGCCGGGCCGTTCTGGGAGACAGCGCGGGTCCGGCGCGGGACGGCGCCGCGGAGCATGGCCCCGGCGAGCCTCGCCGCCAGCATACACGGGCGCGGCACCCTGCCACGACGCAGGTGGCGTCCCGCCGAGCGGCCGCGCTTGCCCTCAACGCCCCCACCCGCTATCAGTGAGACACGGGCGGTCGGCGCACGCACGGCGCTGGCGACCGGCCGTCGCCGGGAGGAGATGATGACCACGGAACGGTTGCTCCAAGGCAAGGTAGCCGTGATCACCGGCGCCAGCCGCGGCATCGGCCGGGTGATGGCGCAGATGTTCGCCGATGCCGGCGCGGACCTGGTGCTGATGGCGCGCACCACCAGCGAGCGCCCCTCCAAACTGCCCGGCACGCTGGAGCAGACGGCGGAGGAGTGCCGCCGGCGCGGCGCGCGCGTGGCGATGGTGCCCGGCGACGTGGCGCGGGAGGAGGACTGCAAGCGCGTAGCACAGGTCACCGCCGACACCTTCGGCCGCTGCGATGTGCTGGTGAACAACGCCGCCATCAACCCGGTGGGCCGGTTGGAGGAGCTGCCCCTGCGCCTCTTCCAGCGCGGCTTCGAGGTGAACGTCTTCGGCCCCTTCATGCTCACCCAGGCGCTGCTGCCCCTCCTCAAGCAGCAGCCGGGCAGCTTCATCATCAACATCTCCTCCGGCGCAGCGCGCACGGTGGCCCCCGGCTGGGCGGTCTACTCCGCCAGCAAGGCCGCCCTCGACCGTATGACCCTCACCCTGGCCGAGGAGCTGAAGCCCTACCGCATCAACGTGGTGGACCTGCAACTGGAGCTGTCCGTGGTCACGGAGGGCTACATGTACAACCGCCCGGACGCCGACTACTCCACCTGGGAGAAGCCGGAGATCATGGGTGAGGCCGCCCTCTGGATCATCCGCCACGGCGACCGCTACCACGGCCGCATCGTCACCATCGGCGAGCTGCGCCAGGACTACGCCGCCGCCGGCCAGGCCGGCACCCCGGCCTGAGACGAGGGGACACCACGTGACGGACGCGCTGTTCGTTCTCGAAGGGGATCGCTTTGTGCCCACCCGCCTGGCCGGCAGCCCGTGGGGCGAGGGCCTGGTGCACGGTGGGCCGCCCGCCGGCCTGCTGGCGCGGGCCATCGAGCGGCACGCCGGCGCGCCGGACATGCACGTGGCGCGGCTGACGGTGGACCTCTTCCGCCCGGTGCCCATGCAGCCGCTGGCGGTGCGCACGCGCACGCTGCGCGCCGGCACCCGCATCCACGTCGCCGAGGCGTCGCTCTGGGCCGACGATGTCGAGGTCTGCCGCGCCACCGGGCTGCTGCTGCGCACATCGCCGGTGGATGTGCCGCGGAACGAAGAGGCGTTTGCCGTGCCGGACGGGCCGGACGGCCTCGCCACCTCCGGCGTGGCCGGGAGTTCCCGTCCGAGCGGGATGCGCCCCGGCTTCCACACCACCATCGAGGTGCGCTGGGTAACGCGCCCGGAGGAGCCGGGCCCGAACACGGCCTGGATCCGCATCCCCGTACCGCTGGTGGCCGGCGAGGCGATGACACCGCTGCAGCGCCTGGCCGCCACGTCCGATTTCGGCAGCGCCTTCTCTCACCTCGGCCGCCAGGGGCAGACGGGCTTCATCAACGCCGACATCACCCTCTACCTACACCGCCTGCCCGAGGGGGAGTGGGTCGGCCTGCAGGCGGAGCGGGTGGTGGAGCCGCACGGCATCGGCGTGGCCCAGGGGCTCCTGTTCGACCCGCGCGGCCTGGTCGGCCGGTGCGTGCTGGCCGTGCTCGCCAACCAGCGCCGCTGAGCCGGAAGCCGGAGGCGCCAGTATGGACGTGGACGTGGGGTGCCCGGTCTGCCGCGCCGTGCGGGGCGACCCGCCGCCGCCCGGAGGCACGATCTACGCCGACGGCCGGTGGTGGGCGGCGCATGCCCCTACCCCCCCCCGGCCCCTCCCGGCCGCCTCCTGCTCACGCCCGTGCGCCACGGGGCCTCCCTTGCCGACTTGAGCGAGCGCGAGGCGGCGGCGCTCGGCCCGCTTTTGGCGCGGCTCGCCGCCGCGCTCCAGGCCGAGACCGGGGCGAACCGGGTCGATGTGGCCACCTTCGCCGATACCCCCGCGGACGAGGAGCGCCACGTGTGCCTGCACCTCATCCCCCGCGGACCGGGTGCGACGGCGGTGCGGGACGTCGTCGCCCTCGCCCGGCGGGTAGCGGACCATCTGCGTGCCCACCGCGAGCGGGCCGTGTGAGCGCGGCGCTCAGGCCGCTGTGCGCCGGCGGTAAGCGGCGATCGCCAGGGGGATGAACACCGCCAGCAGGGCCAGGCACCAGGCCAGCGCCTGCCAGCCCTCTGCGCCGGCCGAGCCGCGCAGGAAGAAGCCGCGCGCCGCGTTCACCGTGATCGTGAACGGCTGGTGCTCGGCCACCACCCGCAGCCAGGCGGGCATGGTGCTGGTGGGCACGAAGGCGCTGCTCACGAACGTCACCGGGAACAGCCAGATGAAGCCGGCCGACTGCACCGCCTCCACCGTCCGCACCGACAGCCCGATGGTGGCGGCGATCCACGAGAAGGTGAAACTCACCGCCAGCAGCAGCGCGAGTCCACCGATCCAGCCGCCGACACCGGCCTGCGGTCGGAAGCCGACCAGCAGCCCCACTGCCAACATCACCGCCACCACGAAGGCGTTCAGTACCATGTCGGCCAGGATACGGCCGGTGAGCACCGCCGAGCGCGCCATCGGCAGGGAGCGGAAGCGGTCGACGAGGCCCTGGTGCACGTCTTGCGCCAGGCCGATGCCGGTCATCATCGCGCCGAACGTCACCGTCTGCACGAAGATGCCGGGCATCAGGTAGTTCACGTACGTGGTGCCGGTGACGTTGATCGCGCCGCCGAACACGTAGCGGAACAGCACCACGAACATCACCGGCTGGATGGTGGCGAACACCAGCAGCTCGGGGTTGCGCGGGATGTGGCGGAGGTGGCGCTGCGCCAGCACCAGCGCGTCCGCCACGGCCCGGGCGAGCCGGCCCCAACGCGACGGCCGTGCCACCGCGGTCCGCGGCCGGAGTGTGGTCACGCTCATGCCTCGTCCCTCCTGCCCCGGCGCCGCATCGGCATGGGTGCCGCCTCCGGCCCCTCCGCCTCGGCGGACCGCGCCACGTGCCCGGTGAGCGCCAGGAACACGTCGTCCAGCGTGGGGCGGTGCAGCCCCAGGTCGTCCACGTGGATGGCGGCGGCGTCCAGCTCGCGCACCACGGCGGCCAGCAGCCCGGGCCCGTCGGCGGCGGGCACCACCACCCGCCGCTGCTCGCGGTCCACGTGCAGGCTGCCGTCACCGTATGGTCGCAGCAGGCGTGCGGCGGCCTCGAGGTCGGCCGCGCGTGCCACCGTGACCTCCAGCCGGGCGCCACCCACCCGCGCCTTCAGCTCATCGGGCGTGCCGGCGGCGATCACGCGGCCGCCGTCGATCACGGCGATGCGATCGGCGAGCTGGTCGGCCTCCTCCAGGTACTGGGTGGTGAGGAGCACGGTGGTGCCGCCCGCCACCAGCTCGCGCACCATCTGCCACACCACCATGCGGCTGCGCGGGTCCAGCCCCGTGGTCGGCTCGTCCAGGAAGAGGACGGGCGGCTCGGCCACCAGGCTGGCGGCCAGGTCCAGCCGCCGGCGCATGCCGCCGGAGTAGGTTTTCACCAGGCGGCCGCCGGCCTCCACCAGGTCGAACCGCTCCAGGAGCTCGGTTGCGCGCCGCCGCGCCCGCGCCCTCGGCAGGTGGTACAGCCGGCCGACCATCTCCAGGTTCTCGAAGCCGGTGAGGTACTCGTCCAGGGCCGCGTACTGGCCGGTGAGGCCGATGTGCGCGCGCAGCGCGTCCGCCTGGGCGACCACGTCGAAGCCGGCCACCTCCGCCCGCCCGGCGTCCGGTTTGAGCAGGGTGGCGAAGATGCGCACGGCGGTCGTCTTGCCGGCGCCGTTGGGACCGAGCAGCCCCAGGATCGTTCCCTCGTCGACGGTGAGGTCCAGGCCGCGCAGCGCCGGCCTGTCCCCGTAACGCTTCTCCAGCCCCTCCGCCAGGATCATCGTCCGCGCCTGCGTCATGCGCTGCACCTCGTGTGCCCGTGTGGGTCCCTCAGGGCGGTACGCCGATCGTCGCCGCGGCCGGGTCGCCGGGCCTAGGGTCGGCGGTACCGCACCGCGGCGGACCATCGGCCCGCTCGCCCCCGCCCCGACGACCGTGCCCTCGCATCGACCGGCCGCGATACACGGTTCAAATATCTTGAGTTTTGTGTGGATAAAATTAATATCACGCTTGTCTCCTGTCAACCTGAGGGTGGCGAGGCGGCTCTCGGCGGTGGAGGCGTGTGCCCATCGTCACTCCCGCTCGCGCTATACTGACCGGTAAACCGCCCCGGTGTGCCGGGGAAGGAGGAGCGCCCGTGGTCCGACCACCGATCCCGTCCACACTCACCGAGCTGACCCCCGCCTGGCTGACGGAGGCGCTGCGCGCCGCCGGCTACCTCGACGATGCCGCCGTGGCGGCGGTGCAGGCCGAGCCGGTGGGTGAGGGCGTGGGCATCCTCTGCCAGCTTGCCCGCCTGACGCTCACCTACGATCGGCCGGCGCCGACCGCACCGGCGTCGCTGGTGGCCAAGCTGCCCACGGCCAACGCGCAAACGCGCGGTATGGTGGCGCTGTTCCGCTTCTACGAGCGGGAGGTGCGCTTCTACGCCGAGGTGGCCCCGCTTCTGGACGCGGTGCGCATCCCGCGCTGTTTCTACCACGACTTCGACCCTGCAAGCGGTGATTTCATCCTCCTGCTGGAGGACCTGAGCGCCTGCCGGCTGGGCGATCAGCTCGCCGGCGCCTCCGTGGAAGAGGTGCGCCTGGCCGTGGCCGAGCTGGCCAAGCTGCACGCCGCCTGGTGGAACAGCCCGCGCCTGGAGGGGCTGGGCTGGGTGCCGGTGGCCAACGACCCGGTGAACAAGGCGGGGCTGGCCCTCTACCCGCAGGCCTGGCCGGTGTTTCTGGAGCGCTTCGGGCACGCGCTGCCGGAGGCCATGCGGCGCACCGGTGAGCGATTGGGCGCCTGCGTGGGCGCGATCCTCGACCGGTTCATGGCGGCACCACGCACCATCTGCCACGGCGATTACCGCCTGGACAACCTGTTCTTCGGCGGCGCCGCCCCGCTTACGGTGATCGACTGGCAGATCGCCGTACGGTCGGTAGGCACGTACGACGTGGGCTATTTCATGAGCCAGAGCGTGGACCCGAACGTGCGCCGCGCGCACGAGCTGGACATCTTGCGGATGTACCACCAGATGCTGGTGGAGCGGGGGGTGCAGGGCTACCGCTTCGATGACTGCCTGACCGATTACCGCTGGACGCTCTTGTTCTGCTTCTGCTACCCGGTGATGGGCGGTGGACTGGGTGACCTCTCCAACGAGCGCGGCTACGCGCTGGCCACCACGATTATGGAGCGCAGCACGGCCGCGATCCTGGATTGGGATGCCGGGAAGCTCCTGGACACGCTGGCGCAATGAACGGGCCACCCCGGCCCGCTGAGAACTCGGTACCACAGCGCTCAGCGGGCCGGGGCCGGCGGCTTAGGCGTAGCGGTTGCCGATCAGCTCCTCGATGCGGCGGGCGAGCTGGCGGGTGGCGTTCTCGCTCAGGCGCAGCACCACCTGGGAGCCGTCGTCGTCGTCGAAAACGAACTCCCAGTAATCGACCTCTTCGTCGTCGTTGATGTGCGGGCCGATGGCCTGGACGGCGCTCATCACGATGCGCGGGTGGAAGAAGAAGCCGCGCATCTGCGGGAGCTGCGGTTCCCAAGCTTTGCCGGGGCGGTAGCCCGGTTCCCGCTCTTCCCGGTCGATCTCGCGGAGGATCTGGGCCAAGCCGGCCTCATCGGCGTTGATGTGCGCGGCCACCTCACCGGCCAGCGCCTCGATCACGAACTCCCGCGGCTCGTCCGGACCGACCTCCAGCTCCTCAATCTCAACCCGGACCACGTCAAAGCCGAACTCGTACGCCACGGCGGCCCTCCCGTGTCATGGGTTCAAGCACAGCGTACAAAGCCCTCGAGGCAGGGAACAGGCCGTCCGGATCGGTGCTTCGACCGATGTTTGCCACACCGTTCGGCACTCAACCCGTTACAGATGAACCGTATGTTGACATCCGCAGCGCGAAGCACTACGTTACAGCCACCAAGGCCGGGGTGGTCTGCCGGGGCGGCGGCCGGCCCACGGGGAGCGCCTACCATGGCCGGGCAGCCCGATCGCCCGGTGTCCGTTCAGATCCTCGCCTTCGCGCCGACCGAGTTCTTCCACTGTCTGCACTGTGAGGTTGTGTGGCACGAGGCGGGCCTGGGCCGCCACATCCGTGCCGAGCAGCGCCGTGCGGGCCTCCTGCCGCCAGAGCTGGCCGCGGAGTACGCCACCATCGCCGACTGGGCCCAGAGCGCCGTGCAGCGCTACGGCGGCCGCGTGGCCATCTCCGTGGTCGATGCCGCGTCGCTGGTGGGGGTCTATCACGCCCTGCGCCGGCGCATCCGCCGCTTCCCGGCCTTCGTGATCGACGGTCGTGAGGTGATCCGCAGCTTTGACCCGGAGCGGCTGGACGCGGCCCTGGCCGCGCGCCTGGGGCCAGCCGCGGCGCCGGCCGGCGACGGTGAGGGGAGGTGAGACGGTCGGCGGGCGCCCGCCGGCGTGCCGCCGGCAGGGGAAGAGAAGCAGAGTGCATCGGCCGCGGTCCGCCCGCCGCGCGCCCACGGTGGGCGGCAGCCTGTTCACAAGGAGTGGCGAGATGGACAACACCCTGGTTGCCATCATCATCGGCGCGCTCGTGATCTTCATCGGCTATACCTTCTACGCGCGGCGCATCGACAAGGCGGTGATCCAGTCTGACCCCAACCGCGCCACCCCGGCCCGCCTGTACATGGACGGCGTGGACTTCGTGCCCACCAGCCGCAACGTGCTCTACGGGTACCACTTCAAGTCCATCGCCGCAGCCGGTCCCATCGTCGGCGCCATCACCGCGGCCAGCATCTGGGGCTGGGTACCGAGCCTGATCTGGCTGGCGCTGGGGGTGATGTTCATCGGCTGGGCGAGCGATTACTCCGCCATCGTCGTCTCGGTGCGCAACGACGGCAACTCGCTCTCCGCCATCGCCCACCAGCTCATCGCCCCACGCACCCGGCGCATCCTGCTCCTGTTCATCTTTTTCTACCTGCTGCTGGTGGCCGGCGCCTTCGGCAACCTGGTGGCCAACGTGCTCAACCAGCCGATCGTGCCGTTGGGCATCATCGCCCTGGCCCTGTTCGGGCTGCTCGGCGGGTACTTGCTGTACCGCAAGCGCATGGACCTCATCCTGGTGACGGTGATCATCGTCGGCGGCACGCTCCTGGCCGTCCTGCTCAACGCCGACCAGAACGGCTGGGTGGCCACCCGCTTCAAGGACTTCAACGGCTGGCTGAACGATTTTGATAAGAACGGCGTCGTCACCGTCATCAACCCGCTGGCACCGGCCAACGCGCAGGAGGTGCCGCTGAGCGTCAGCTTCGTCTTCTGGCTGCTGTTCATGTTCGCCTTCTGCTACCTGGGCGCCATCCTGCCCATCTGGCGCTACACGCAGCCCGTGAACTACATCGGCTTCTGGCTGACGGCGCTGACGATCGTGCTCGGTGGTCTGGGTGCCTTCCTGGCCTTCTTCTTCAAGCATGACCTGGCGACCTTCAAGATCGACGGCTTCACCTCCTTCAACGGCACGGCTGCCGCGCAGGCGCGGGGCGCCATCCAGCCGCTGTGGCCGATGCTGTTTGTGACCATCGCCTGCGGTGCCATCTCCGGCTGGCACGCCCTCATCGGCTCGGTGAGCACCGCCCGCCAGATCGAGAACGAGGAGGATATGCTGCCGGTGGGCGGCGGCGCCATGTTCAGCGAGTTCGCACTCGGCCTGCTCTCCCTGCTGGCCGTGGCCACGGTGCCGCTGAGCGGGGCGCCAGCCCAGAACCGCTTTGCCCAGGGCATCGGCAATTTCCTGAACGTGTTCGGCATTTCCACCACCTACGGCACGGCCATCGGGTTCGCCGCCTTCGTGGTGATCGTGATCACCGTGGTCCAGCTCCTGTTCCGGGTGATGCGCGTCACCTTGGCCGAGGGGCTGGGCGAGCGCTGGCCGGTGTTCCGCAACATGCACGTGGGCACCCTGATCAGCATGCTGGCGGCGTTCGTGCTGGTGATGTCGGGCACCTGGATCTACATCTGGCAACTGTTCGGCTCGGCCAACCAGCTCATGGCCTCGCTCAGCCTGCTGGTGGTGACGGTGTGGTTGTTCTCCACGCGGCGGAACCCGCTGTACGCCGGGCTGCCCTGCGTGTTCATGTACGTCACCACCATGGCTGCCACGGTGGTGATCGGCTACAACCTCTGGCAGACAATCGTCGACGAGTTCTGGGGGGTCGCCGGGCGCGGCGTGGCGGTGGGCGGCGCCCTGGTGACCATTGCCATCGCCGTGTTGCTGTTCGTGGCGGCCCTGTTCATCGCTGTGGACGGCATCCGCGCCATCCAGCGCTTCCGCGAGCGGCCGCCAGAGGTGGCGCCGCGGCCCGCGCCCGCGCCGGGCGGCGCCTCCGGCGATTAGCGGCCACGCACGTTCCAGGCCAGGGGTCGGCGGGTCACGTGGCGGCGACGCCCGCCGGCCGTGAGGAGGGGGAATGCCCGCAGCCGAGAGCCGGCGCGCACGCTCAGTATCCGCCCGTCCCGGCCCCTGGCCCCGCGTGCAGGCCCGCCTCCGGCGGGTCCTGCATGCCTTGGCCGAGATGTTCTACGGCGCCACCGGCTTCGAGTTCGAGCGCCAGGCAATGCGCGTTCGCGCCGACCTGGAGAATTTCTTTATCTTCATGATCGTGGGAGAGTTGATCGGGGTACCGGTGCTGCCGCCGTACTACGCCCTGCGCCTGCTGCCCTACCTGGTAGGTGACATCGCCGCCTGGAAGCGGCGGGTGCTGCGCCCGCGGGAAGCCGTGGAGCGGGAAGAGTTTGAGCTGCACGGCGTCTGAGGCGGGCGCGCTGCCGGAAGGACATGCCCCGCCCCGCGTGGGCGGAAGAGGAGTACGACCCTGATGGACGAGCGCGTGTCACCGCCCGCCGAGCCGCGAAAGAGGCGCGGCCTGTTCGGCTTTCTGAACACGGCCAAAGAGGTCATGTACGGCATGGCCTCGCACGATATGTCGCGCTACGCCCTGCGCACCCGCGCCAGCATGGAGCACCTGTTCATCCTCATCACCATGGGCGACCTGCTGGGCGTGCCCATCCTGCCGCCATACTACAGCCTGCGCTTATTGCCCTACGTGGTGCCCCAGATCAGCACCTGGAAACGGCGCATGCTGCGCGAGAAAGACCTGACGGATGCCCTGGGCTAACCCCGAATGCCGACTCGCCGAGGAGTGAGTGATGACCGCGATGACCACCGGTCTGCGCCGGGTGTTCGATGAGCATCCCGAGCGCAAATACATCATGTTCGGCGGGAAGGGCGGCCTCGGCAAGACCACCTTCTCCGCCGCTACCGGTTACTGGCTGGCACAACAAGGCCACAAGGTGCTGGTGTTCTCCGTCGACCCTCAGGCCAGCCTGTCCGACATCTTCCAACAAGATATCTTTGGCAAAGGTCCGGTGCGCATCATCGAAAACCTGTACGCTCAGGAGATCGATGCGGACAGCCATATCAAGGCCTACCAGCAGGAGATCCGCCAGAAAATCCTGGACATGTACGGATTCGACCAGGTGCCGGATGAGATCGAAAACTACATCCAGGCGGCCAGCGCCGAGCCGGCCATGGAGGAGAGCGCCATCTTCGACGCCGTGGTCGACATCGTGGTCAAGGGCGACTACGACTACTATATTTACGACCTGGTCCCCCTCGGCCACGCGCTTTATTACCTCTCCATGGCCAAGGTCTACGACGAGTGGATCAACAAGATCACGCGCCTGCGCGAGGAGATGCGCGAGTACGAGCAGGTGGCCAAGGTTATGCGCCGCCAGAAAACCACGGAAGAAGACCAGATCCTGGCCGAGCTGCAGCTGATCAAATCGCGCATCAACACCTCCTCCGGCATCCTCACCGATCGCCAGAAGACTGCCTTCTTCTTTGTGGTAGTGCCGGAAGAGATGATCATCATCGACACGAAGAAAGCGGCCGAGCTGTTCGCCCGCTTCGACGTGCCGATAGCCGGCTATGTGGTCAACCGTGTGCTGCCGGAGGAGCTGGCCCAGCAGCACGTGCCGGACTATCTCAAACACCGCATCGCCATGCAGCGCCGCTACCTGGAGGAGATCGGCCGCACCTTCGGCAACGAGGTGCTGGCCTACGTGCCGGAGCTGGAGCGCGATATCACCGGCCTGGCCGCCATCGAGCGGCTGGCGACGATCATGTACGGCGCATAACCCGCGAGGACAACGAGCGATGACCACCGCACCTGAAGCCGCCACCATCACCCAGTCCATGACCGAGTTCATGCGCGCCCACCCGGCGCTCAAGTACGTGTTCTTCGGGGGCAAGGGCGGCGTGGGCAAGACGGTGCTGGCCGGCGCCACCGCCCTGTGGGCGGCCGAGTCGGGCCACCGTACCCTGCTCGCCTCAACCAACCCGGTGCACAGCCTCTCCGGCCTGCTCGACCAGGACGTGTTCGGCCGGCACACGCCGGTGCGCGGCGTGCCCAACCTGTTCGCCTACGAGATCGACACCAAAGAGACGATCGAGCGCTCCAAGCGCGAGATCCGTGAGAAGATCCAGTGGTTCCTCAAATTCGCCGAGATCAGCACCAAGGCGGACGAGTTCGTCGAGTCGGCGACGATGAACCCGGCCTTCGAAGAGTCGGCCATGTTCGAGAACATGATCGACCTCATGTTCCAGGACGAGTACGACGTCTACGTCTTTGACACGGCGCCGACCGCCAACGCCCGCCGCCTGCTGGGCATGAGCAAGGTGTACTCCCTGTGGGTGAACAAGATGGTGCGCAGCCGTGAGGAGGCGCAGAGCCTGCGGCAGATGCTCTCCTTCACCAAGAAGAAGGAGCCGGACCCGCTCATGGACTACCTGCTCAGCTTCCGACAGCGCATGAACCACGCCCGGGAGCTGCTCACCGACGCGGCGCGCACGGCCTTTTTCTTCGTCACCTTGCCGGAGGCGCTGCCCATCGCCGTCATCACCCGCTTCATCAACTGGTTCCATGACTTCGGCATCCCGGTGGGCGGCGTGATCGTGAACATGCGCATCGACGCCTCCCTCGTCGGACCGGACAGCGCCGAGTTCGTGCGCAACCGTCTGGCCATGCAGGATGAGCACATGCGCACCATCTGGGAGAAGTTCGACGGCCAGGTGCGCGCCATCGTGCCCCTGTTCGAGACCGAGGTGCGCGGCGTGGACATGCTGCGCCGCACGGCCCAGATGCTGTTCGCGTAAGGGCCGCTTCCGTCTGCGCCGCGCCGCCCGTACACTGCCCCTCGCGGGCCGAAGGCTACCCATCAGCGAGGAGCAGGAGCGATGACCGAGGTCAGACACCGGCTGCCGTCCTACGATGAACTCCCCGTGACGGCTGGTGCGCCGCCCGGCTCGGCCTGGGGCCTGTTCGGCGCGGACGACCAGGTGGGAACGGTGAACCTGATGACGCCGGAGAAGGCGATCGAGGCGGCGCGGCTGGTGCGGCGCGGCGTCACCTTCCCCCTCAACTGGGACCTGGCCCTGCCCCGCCCGGCGCTGTTCAACCGCGGCACCTACCGGCAGACCATCTTCAGCAACAGCCCCATCCACCACGACGACATCCTGGACAACTTCTACCCCCAGGCCTCCAGCCAGTGGGACGGCCTCAGCCACATGGGCCACCCGCAGTACGGCTTCTACAACGGCGTGCGCAAGGAGGAGATCACCGGCCGCCCCGGCACCAAGCTGGGCATCGAGCACTGGGCGCGCCGGGGCATGGTCACGCGCGGGGTGCTGCTGGACGTGGCCCGCCATTGCCAGCGCAGCGGCCAGCCGGTGGATGGCGGTGCCACGGTGCGGTTCCCCGCCTCCCTGCTCGAAGAGACCCGGCAGGCGCAGGGGGTGGAGATCCGCCCCGGCGACGTGCTGCTCATCCGCAGCGGCTGGATGGCTTGGTACCTGGAGGCGCCGGAGGAGACGCGCCGCCACATCGCCCATCGTCCCAACCTGCGCGCCCCGGGCCTGGCCGCCGATGCGGCGATGAAACGCTACCTGTGGGACCTGCACATCGCCGCCATCGCCGCCGACTGCCCCGCCCTGGAGGCGTGGCCGCCGGACCTGGAGGGCGACGGCTTCCTGCACTGGACGCTCATCGGCCTGTTCGGCATGCCCATCGGCGAGCTGTGGTACCTGGAGGAGCTGGCCGCGGACTGCGCGCGGGACGGGGTGTACGAGTTCATGTTCACCTCGGCGCCCCTGCACCTCGTGGGCGGCGTGGGCTCCCCGCCCAACGCGCTGGCGATCAAGTGATCCCGGCGCCGGCCGCTGCCGCCGGGCCGGTGGATGTGCTAGGTATGAGGTACGCGCTCCACGGAGGCGGGCCATGAGCAACCTGGCCGGCAAGCACATCGTCCTCGGCATCACCGGCTCCATCGCCAGCTACAAGGCGGCCGACATCGCCTCCCGGCTGACGCAGGCCGGCGCCCTCGTCGACACCTGCATGACCCCCGCCGCCACCCGCTTCATCACCCCCCTCGCCATCCGCGCCCTCACCGGTCGGCCGGTGTACGTGGACATGTTCGACCCGGAGGCGGAGACGGCCGAGGCGCACGTGGCCCTGGCCCGCCGCGCCGACGCCGTGCTGGTGGCCCCCGCCACTGCCACCACCCTGGCGCACCTGGCGCAGGGCTCGGCCGAGGATATGGTAGCGCTCACCGTGCTCGCCACCCGCGCGCCGGTGCTCCTGGCCCCGGCCATGGACAACCAGATGTGGGAGAACCCGGCCACCCAGGCCAACGTCGCCCGCCTGCGTGAGCGGGGCATGGCCTTCGTGGGGCCCGCCGTGGGGCGCCTGGCCAGCGGCCACGTCGGCGCCGGTCGGCTGGAGGCCCCCGAGACCATCCTCGGCGCCCTGCGCCTGCTCCTGGGCCGCAACGGCGACCTGGCCGGGCGGCACATCGTCGTCACCGCCGGCGGCACGCAGGAGCCGATCGACCCCGTGCGCTTCATCTCCAACCACTCCAGCGGCAAGATGGGCTTCGCCGTGGCCGAGGCGGCGCGCGACCGCGGCGCCCGCGTGACGCTGATCGCCACCCCTGCCACCGCCGCCCTGGAGACGCCCTACGGGGTGGAGCGCCGCACGGTGGTGCGCACGGTGGACATGCGCGACGCCGTGCTCGCGGCCTGCCGGCAGGCGGACGCCCTCGTCATGGCCGCCGCGCCGGCCGATTTCAGCCCCACCGCGGCGGCGGAGCACAAGATCAAGAAGGACGGCAGCGGCCGCCTGGTGCTGGAGCTGGAGGAGACGCCGGATATCCTGCGCGCCGTGCAGCAGGCCGGCCTGGACGTGGTGCGCGTGGCCTTCGCCGCCGAGACGCAACGGGTGGTGGAGTACGCCCGCGAGAAGCTGCTACGCAAGGGCGTGCAGCTGGTGGCCGCCAACGATGTCACCGCGCCCGGCGCCGGCTTCGGCACCGACACGAACCTCGTCACCCTGATCGACGCCGCCGGCACCGTCGAGGCGCTGCCTTTGTTGCCCAAGTACGACGTGGCCATGCGCATCTTAGATCGCGTGGTGGCGTTACTGCGGGAGCGGGACGCCGGTTCGCTGCCCGCCCCGGCCGGCGCGGTGCCGGAAGGGTAGGAGGGCAGCGCATGTACGATCCGCTGCTACCGCGCGCGCCGGTACCGTACTTTGTGATCCCGAGCCCGCGGGTGGTGATCCCGCTGCCGCGTCCGCCCCTGAACACCGCCGCGGAGTGGCAGCGGCTGGTGGCGCCGGTGCGCCGCCCCCGCACCCGTCACGCCCGCGGCGTCCGCTGGCCTCCCTGCTCGGTCCGCCCGGCGTAGGCCCAGGGCGAGCAGGGCATCAGGCCCTGTCGAGGCTCTCAGCCGCCCTGCGGTGTCCAGCCCAGGGGCGCCGCGCCGCCGGCCAGCCCGCCGCCGTCGATCACGAAGCACTCGCCGGTGATGTACCGGGAGGCGTCCGAGGCCAGGAACACGGCCAACGGCCCCAGCTCCTCGGCCCGACCGATGCGCCCCACCGGCACGAAGCGGCCTCGCTCCGCCAGCCGTGCCTCCTCCTCTGGGGTGGCCGGCGGCCGCTGCGCCACGAATCCCGGCACGATGCAGTTCACGCGGATGTTGTCGCGCGCGTAAGCGAGGGCCAGCGCCCGTGTGAGCCCCATCACGCCCGCCTTGGCGGCGCCGTAGGCCCAGAGGGGCGCGTAGCCGCGCAGGCCGGTGCCGGAGGCCACCGTGATGATCACCCCACCGCCCTGGCGGAGCATGTGCGGCAGCGCAGCGCGGGCGCAGTAGAAGACGCTGGACAGGTTGAGGTCCAGCGTGTCCTGCCAGTCCGCGTCAGCGGCCTCGTGCGGGCGCTTGCCGGCGGCGGGGCCGCCGCCACCCGCGTTAGCGAGCATGATGTCCACCCGCCCGAACGCCTCGATGCAGCGGCCGACCAGCGCCTCCACCTCCGCCGAGCGGCGCACGTCCGTGGGCACGGCCAGGGCACGGCGGCCCAGTGCCTGGATCTCCGCCGCCGCGGCCTCGATCTGCTCCCGCGTGCGCGCCGCGCACACCACGTCGGCCCCGGCGCGGGCCAGCGCCAGCGCCATCTGCCGCCCTAAGCCGCGGCCGGCGCCGGTGACGATCGCCGCCCGGCCCGCGAGGGAAAACTGCTCCAGCATCGGACCACCTTGGCCCAAGGATAGCAGCGCCGTCCGCGGACGGCAGCGGCGCGCGGCACCCGGCCTTGCTACCCTACATGCCGATCCCCAGCAACGCCAGGAGGTGAAGATGACGCATCAGGCGTGTGCAGGCGATCGGCTCCTGCCCGTGACGGAGCGCCTCACCCGCTTCATCCGGGCCGGTGAGATCGACGGCGCGGGGTTGGCCGTGGCCGTGGGCGGGGAGCCCGTCTTCGAGTGGTACGGCGGCCAGGCGGCGCCGGGCCTCCCCGCCGGCCCGGCCGTGCTGTGGCCGCTGGCCTCGATCTCCAAGGTCTACACCGCCGCCGCCGTCATGGCCCTCGTGGAGCGGGGCGAGCTCACCCTCGGCACGCGCGTGTGCACCGTGCTGCCCCGCTTCCGCGGTGGCGGCCGTGACGACGTCACCCTCTGGCACCTCCTCACCCACACCTCCGGCCTGATCTACGAATCGCCGCGCATGGAGGAGCTGTTGCGCCGGCAGACGCCGCTAGATGAGATCGTCGATGAGGCGTACGAGCATCCGCTGCAGTTTCTGCCCGGCACGCGCATCGGCTACAGTGACTACGGCATCGCCCTGGCCGCCCGCGTGGCCGCCACGGTCGCGGGCCGGCCGTTCCCGGAGCTGCTGCGGGACCTGGTGCTGGCGCCGGGCGATCTGAGGGAGACGTTCCTGCCGCCACCGCCGGACCACTACCCGCGCGTGGCGCGCGTGCGCGGTGCCCCGGCGGAAGGCAGCGCCGGGGCGATGTACAACTCCCCCTACGCCCTGGCCCTGGCCCATCCCGCCTTCGGTGTGGTGGCCACCCTGCGCGACCTGTTGCGCTTCGGTCTCCTGTTCGCGCCGAGCGGGCCGCGCATCCTCTCTGAAGCCACCGTACGGGCCATGACCACCGACCAGACCGGCGGCCGCCTGCTGGGCACGGTGCTGGACCGGGACGAGGAGGCGCCGATGAGCTGGGGGCTGGGCTTCATGGTGCGCGGCGCTACCGACCCGGAGGGCTTCTTCGGCGACCTCTTCCCGCCGGGCAGTTTTGGCCACGCCGGCGCCTCCGGCTGCATGCTGGCCGTGAGTCCGGCGGACGGCGTGACCGTGGCCTACGTCTCTAACCGCCACCTGAACAGCGATCAAGACCGCTTCCTGCACCGCAACGCCGTGGTGCTCAACGGGGTGCTGGCCGCGCTCACCCACCGGGCCTGATCTGCACCCGCCCGCCACTTTCCGCGGCGCGTGGGCGCGGTATAATGGCGTGCCGAACGGTTGACCGGTCCATTGGGCAGACGATGAACGAGACGCCAATCGGCGGCGTACGGCTCGTGACCGGCCACACCAGCCAACAGGGAGAGCGACGCGCATGGGAGGCGGCCGATGCCCGCGCGGATCATCAGCGCCAGCCGCCGGACGGACATTCCGGCCTTTTACAGCCGTTGGCTGCTCAGTCGCCTGCGCGCGGGCTTCTGCCACTGGCTGAACCCGTTCAGCGGGCAGGTGTCCCGCGTCTCGTTGCGGCCGGGGGACGTGCTGGCGATCGTCTTCTGGACGCGCAACCCGCGGCCGCTGCTGCCGCACCTGCGCCGGCTGCGGGAGGAGGGCTACTTCTACTACTTCCACTTCACCATCAATGGCTATCCGCGCGAGATCGAAACGCACAACCCGCCCGTCGAGGCGGCCATCGATACCCTGCGGCGCGTGGCGGAGGTCGTGTCGCCGGAATTCGTGCACTGGCGCTACGACCCGATCGTCCTCAGCGACCGCACGCCGCCCGAGTACCACCTAGCGCGTTTCGACGAGCTGAGCCGGGAGCTGGAGGGCTACACCCGGCGCTGCTACTTCTCGTTCGTTGACACCTACGGCAAGACGAAGCGCAACCTGGCGCGGGTGACGCGCGTGCACGGCATCCGTTTCTGGGAGCCGAGCGTTGCGGAACAGCGCGAGCTGGTGCGCGGCCTGCGCGACATCGCCCGCGGCCGCGGCATCACCCTGTACGCCTGCTGTGAGGAGCATCTGGTAGGCGAGGGGGTGGAGGCGTCGCATTGCGTGGACCTGGACACCGTGCGTGCCCTGCGCGGCGACGCCGACCTGTCTCTGCGCCATGCGCCCACGCGCGCGGAGTGCGGCTGCGTGGAGTCGGTGGACATCGGCGCCTACGACACCTGCGCCTTCGGCTGCGCCTACTGCTACGCCACCGATACCCGTGAGGTGGCCCTGCGCCGGCTGCGTGAGCACGACCCCGAGGACACGGTGCTCTGGCGTCCGCCCGCGCTGCGCGGCGTGGACCTAACGCAGCGGGAGACCCGCCCCCCGGGTCAACCGCCCTCGCGCGGCCGCGCATCGCCGGAAGAATCGATCCCGATCACGCCGGTTGAGCGGCCGATCCAAGGAAAGCTCTTCTCGTAAGCCGGCTCGTTTGTGGCAGGTGCGAGATGATGCAAAACCCCACAGCCCTTGTTCTGGACACCCTTGAAACCCTGATTGCCCCAGGCGAACGGTCCCGTCTATCACCATATGTGGAGACGGCGCAGTTTGAGGTGCTGTTTGGTGAGGCACCGGCAGCCGGCGACCGCGTCCGTGAAGGACGCCGCATCTTGAAACGTCACGCTGAGCGAGTCAAGGATATTGCCCGGCATTGGTATATGTTTTGCAGACTAGGCAAACAATTTGCCGGATCTGACTACGAAGATGAAGAGTTTTTGAACGCGTATCTAACTTATTACTTTAGTGTCAATGTGGCCAAGGTGCAGCTCATGCTGCTGGAGCTGGCGCGCCAGAGCAAATTGCCCGGCACGTTGCGGGTGGTAGACATCGGGGTCGGCACCGGCGTCACCGCCATCGCCCTGCTGGACTTTCTCGTCCTGTGGGAGCTGGCGTGCGACCTGTGGTCAGAGCCGTTCCCCGTCACCGAGGTGCAGTTTGTTGGCCTGGACTGCAGCCAGCGGGTGCTCGCGTACGCGCGGCGGGTGGTGCAGGCCTTTGCCAGCGCTCTCCGCGCGCGCCTCGAGGCGGCCAAACCGGATGCCCCGGTGGCAGATGCGGTGGCACGGGTCCACGCATGGGCGGAGCGACTCGCCGCACCGGATGCCTGGCGGCAGCACGACCTCGCCGACGGTCCGGCCGAGCTGCCCTTCGCGCCCAACCTGATCGTGGCCGGCAACGTGCTCACCGAGCTCAAGCGCGATGACCGCGCCATCCGCACCTTCAACCAGATGCTTCATGACTTACCGGAAGGGGCGCTCGTCATCGTGATCGAGCCGGGGGACGAGAAGAAGAGCCAGACGCTCATGGCCTGGCGGCGCGCGCTGCTCGCGGATCGTTCCGGCCTCATGTCGCTCGGACCGTGCGGGCAGGAGTTCGGCAGGGCGTTGCCCGCAACCTGTGACGGCTGCTGGAACGCCCGCCGCGAGAACTTTCATCGCTCGGCCCTGTACAAGGCGTTTCAGGAGGCGGTGCGGCAACGAGAAGCGGAGGAGACGTGGCCTTACGGGCGGGGAAGCGCGCCCGGCAAGCGGTTTGACGACTTTGAGAACGAGCTTCTGTCGTGGAGCTACCTGCTGCTTCAGCGCGTGGCGGTGGCACCGTCGAACGGCTCGGTGGCGCAGGGGGTGGATGAGTTCGCAGAAACCACGGCAGACCAGCGACACCTGCTGCGGCGGGTGGGCCGGTACGGCCGTGAGCCGGACTGGCGACTGGTGGTGTGCCCGGCGCCCCACGATGCCGTGCAGCTTGAGGTTCACGGTCGATCCGGCTTCTACCCCCCGCCCCTGCGGCACGGCGAGCAGTTCATCATTGAGCGCCCCGAGATCGCACGCGACGGCCGCGGCCACGTGACTCTCAGCCCACGACCGGGCGGCGAAACCAGGATCGCCGCCCTCACGCCGCGGCAGCCGAACCGCGCCTTCCTGCCGCGCTATGACGGCCGGGTGCGTCGGGCGGTGGACGAGATCGCCCATCGCCTGTTTGGCTTCGCGGCGATGCGGCCGTTCCAGCACCGCATCCTGGAGCGCGTGCTCACCGGGCAAAACATCCTGGCGATCGCGGCCACCGGCAGCGGCAAGAGCGAGTGCTACATCCTGCCCGCGATGCTGCTTCCCGGTGTGACTCTCGTCGTTTCGCCGCTGAAGTCCCTGATGGCCGACCAGTACGATCAGCGCATTCAGGAGCGCTACGGTCTGGACGGGCTTACCACGTACATCAACGGTGATGTTCCGTTCGGCGATCGGGAAGCGCGTCTGAAGCGAGTTGAGCTCGGCTTTTTCAAGCTTGTGTACTTCACGCCGGAGCAGCTCCAACGCCGATGGATCCGGGACATCCTGCGGCGGGCCGATGCCGCGGTTGGAATCCGCTACCTTGCGTTAGACGAGGCGCACTGCATCAGCCAGTGGGGGCACGATTTCCGCCCCGCGTACCTGAACCTCGTGCGCCGGCTGCGGGAACACGGCATCGAGCCGCGGGTGATCGCCCTCACCGCCACCGCGAGCCCGCCGGTGCGGGCCGACGTCTGCCTGGAGCTGGGACTGGAGAACCGCCCCATCTAGGAAGGCGGTGACGTCTACGTGGAGTCCTCCAACCGCCCGGAGTTGAACCTGATCGTGCGGGTGGTGCCTAGCACCGAGGAGAAAGCCGACTCCATCATCGAGGACCTGCAACGGTGGCGGCGCGAGCAGCCGGACGGTGCCGCGCTCGTGTTCTTGCCCTGGGCGAAACCGCGGGACGGGGCGCTCAATTTCAGCGGTTCCTCGGTGCGCGACGCGGAGCTGCGCCGAAGCCCGCGCGTGATGGAGTTCGCGGCCCACCTGGAACGGGTGTTAGGCGAGCGCGTTGCGGTCTATCACAGTGATATGGACTCGGACGAGGCGGAGGACAGTCCCACCGCAACCGATGGCCGAGCGCTCGGCGATCTGCGGGGACGGCGGCGGAAGACCGAGCAGGCCGCCTTCATCAGTGGCGAGCGCCGGATCATGGTGGCCACTAAGGGGTTCGGCATGGGCATCGACAAGCCGAACATCCGCCTGGTGATCCACCGCACCGCGCCTGCCAACCTCGAGGCCTACTGGCAGGAAGCCGGACGCGCCGGCCGGGACGGGCAGCTCGCCGACGTCATCCTGTACTACACGCCCCAGCCACGCGAGCGTCAGACGATGCTCCTTCTTTCCACCAATAACTATACAGACTACGAGATTCAGAGGTTGTTCTTTGACCAGCGGTACACCGACACGGCACATATCGAGGGACTGCGAGCCTTTCTCCTGAGCGTGATGCGAGGTGAGACCGGGAAGCGTTTAGATGTGAGGAGTGAGCACGGCGATATTCAGACTTGGCTGTACTTTCGAAACAGTGAGCTAGTTAGTTTCTTTCTGAAGAATAACATCACAATGCCGAATGCCAATGTTGAGCGATTGTTGACCATCGCGATGCGCGTTCGTCCGAGCTTTGATGGAGGGCATAGAGTCGCATTCATTGAGCAGTTTCAACAGGCAACTGACACACTACAAAACTTTAGCTTGGTCGACCCAAACGCTATCATCAGCTCGAATACATATTTCGGCGAGAAGTTCCGCGCAGCTGGTATCACCGACCCGGATCAACTACAAGATTTGCTGCGCACCGACGCCGGTCGGCTCGATCTGCACCGGGTCGCGACCCGGCTGGGGTTGCCGTTGCACGAGACCTACTCGCTGCTTAACGACATCCGAATGGCCGAAGGCCGGCGCGACAATAACGGGCGATGGATACCAGCGCTGCTGAACTTCCGCGGCAGCGTGACCGACGGCTGGGAGGTTCAGCTCGGCCCGCTGGCCCTGGATGATGCGCGCTTCCCTGACTACGTCGCGGCCTTTATGGCGCAGCACGACGCGCGGAAGCAGAACGACTGGGAGGCGTACCAGCGTCTGCTGACGGACTACATCGGGGTGGCGGCCGACGGCACCGCCGCTGAGCAGCCCCAGCAGCGTTGCCTGCGCGCGGTGCTGCTTGGCTATATGGCCTCGGACGAGGTCGTGGAGGGCGATTGGTGCGGTAGCTGCAACCGGTGCGTGCCCGACGAGCGCTTTGAGGCCGACCTGGAGAACCGCCAGCGGCGCGTCCGTCGGATGGGGCAGGATGTCGAGCGGCTGCTGCGCCAGCTGGAGGGCTATGTGGACACCTCACCGCCGACGGAGGTGCTGACGGCGCTGTTCGCGGCGGTCGAGGCCGAACGCCGGCGTGGCAGCGCCATTCACGAATACCTGCTGGGCTGGACCGGACGCGTGCTGCAGGATACGCCCGATCACCGCGGTGCGCTGTGGTTGCGGCTGCAGGCCATGGTCCAGGGAGTCTTTGACTTCGCCGGTCACGCGCACGAGATCGAGCAGCACGCGGCCCGCCTGGCCCGCCTGACCGAGGGTGAGCGCGACGAGGAAGCGGAGCGGCTGCTGCGCCTTCTGGACCGGGTGCCGGAATCGGGACGGCAGAGCGTCGTGTTCTATCGAATCCAGGCCGACCTCTGCCGTCGCCTCAACCATCCCGCGGACGAGGCAGCCGCGCTCGAGCACATCGCCGCGTTCCAGCAACGTCCCGGCCACGGGAGCGACGGCGAGCTCCTGGCCGTGTACGAGCGCTTGAGCACGCTGTACGCGCCAACCGGACCGGTACCCACTCCCGACCGGTTCGCGGACTGTCGCCGCTCCCTGGCCAGGCTGCGCACCACGCCGGAGGTGGTGGCCGCCGACTACGCGCCCGTGGTGGCGGCGTGGAGCTGGTCGCAGGTGCGGGACGAGTTGCGCGCCCACGAGTCTGCCAGCCGGGCACCGCTGGCGTTCACGCTCGGCCTGCTGAGCGCTTGGGTGCGCGCCGACGGCGCCCCATACGCCGACCGGGTTGCCCAAGTTCTGGATCACCTCGTTCAGGATGACCGGGTCGTTGCCCAGCTGGCCGAGGCCGATGAGCGCTCCCTGGACGACCTGTTCGGGGAGCACGAGGTGCGCGGCCATCGGCCGCTGGCGGTAGCGGTCATGCGTCGCCTCATGGGACATGGGCGCACGCTTGAGGCCATTGAGCGTGCCGTCCATGCCCTGACCAGCCGCACGCCCCGGGGCGAGGCGACGCCGATCTGGCAGCTGCTGCTCGACCTGCTCCGGACACCCCAGGAGCTTGAGCGCGCCAGGGACGTGCTGCGGCCCTTCCTTGAGGACCCGCAACGGCAGGCCGCCCTCATGAGCCGCTTGATCCCGCGCTACCAGTTTGATAGCGAACCGGCGCTCCGCACCTGGCTGTCGTTGTTTCCGCCGCGCCTCTATGCCACAGTGCCCCGCGCGGCGCTCACGGTGCTCCGGGCAGCAGCCTCGGCGCTGCCGCCACTGGCAGCACAGACACGGGAACAGCTCCAGCTAACCGTGGAAGCGGAGGACCTGTTGTATCAGCTTATCGCCAGTGGCGATGAACGGCTTCAAGAAGAGGCGCATCAGCTCTGGCTCGCACACTGTGAGGGCCGGGGCGAGGAGCTCGTGCGCTACTTCGTGACCCTGCTGGACAGCGACGGTGACCACGCGCCCCGCCTGGAGGCGGTGGTCGACCGACTCCTGGCGATCGGCGACCGCCGCGCGCTGCACGATTGCCTCCTCGCCCACGCGGCGCGCCTGTCCGAGCGGTCACCCCGCCTTGGAGCCTTGGTGACCTGTACACGTCTGGCACACGCATATGCTCGCCTGCGGGGCGGCATCGATGCCCTGAGCGATGACGCCCGGTTTGCGGCGGAGCTTCGCTCCCTCTTTTTGGAGGAGGGTGACCCGATCTCCGCGGAGATGCTGCTCGCCCTGCTCCGGGCCGACCACGCCGTGGCCGCCTCCCGTCGGCCCGCCCTCCTCGCGCTCCGGTTGGAGGCGCTCTGCCGGGCGGGTCGGTTTGATGAGGCAGACGCGCTGGCCCGCCGCCACGAAGGTCTCTGGGTGGAACGGTCACCGACGCAAGGAGCGCCGGGCCCGTCCGCCGCGTGGCCCTGGCGCCAACTCCTGCGAGGGGCCCAGACCAAGCCACAGCCACACAGGGAACCCGCCGCAGCCTTCATCGACCGCATGCGGCATGCCTCTCCGGGGCCCATGGCCGATGGAAAGGTATGGGTGGACGACTGCGCGCGGATCGCCCGCCTGTACCTTCGCGCGTCTGAAGCGAACGACAGCTCCGACGAGTCCCTAGGGCCAGCTCAACGGTGATGCTCCAGCCGTTGCAGGATGTGGGCGACGATGCGGCCGGTGCGGTCCACGCCGGCGCTGCAATGCACCAGCACCGGCTTGGGCAGGCGCAAGAACGCCTGCCAGGCGTGCTCCAGTTGCTCCGGTGTGAAGGGATGGGTGCGGCCGTCCGGCGTGGGGATGTGGGCCACGGCAAACCCCGCCTCGGCATAACGCCGCAGCAGCCCGCCCGGCAGGGCGCGCTCGTACAGCGGCAGCTGGTCACGGTCCAGCAGGCAGATGATGGACGCGATCCCCCGCGCTCGCGCCTCGGCGATCCACGCCTCTACCGCCTCGCGCGGCACCGCGCGCTCCGGCCCGGGCGCAAACCCCGGCCGCGGGCTGCGCGCCAACAACCCTTCCCGCACCCATTGGATCCAGTTCCGCATTACCCTGAGCATAGGTAGCGCCGCCGCTACGCGCAAAAGCCCGCCCGCGGAACGTGCTAGCATGGAGGTAATCCGCCCCGGCACGCCCGGGACCGAACGGACCAGCCCCCATGCCGGTACGGGCACGTGCGGCGCTCTTCCTCACCCTCCTCTGCGGCCTGGCCGCTGCGGTCATGACCGCGCCCGTCCGCGCCCAGGAGCCGCCCACCCTTGAGGTCACCGCCGACCGCACCACCGTCACCGTCGGTGACCGCATCACCGTCACCCTGGTGCTGCGCCTGCCCGAGGGCGTGCAGCCGGACTTCTCCGCCTTAGACCGTCAGTTCGGCGACCTGGACGTGCTCCTCATCGGCCTGCCCGAGGAGCGGCCGCTGCCCGGCGGCCGGCGTGAGGTGCGCGTGCGCTACCAGGTGGCCGCCTTCCGCCCCGGTGGCACCGAGATCCCACCCCTCACGGTGCCGCTCAAAGATGCCGGCGGCACCGCCGGCACCCTTACCTCGGCGCCCATCCCCGTGACGGTGCAGAGCGTCCTCCCGCCGGATCAGGACCCCGGCGATATCCGCGACCTCAAGCCCCAGGTCGACCTTCCCTACCGCGCCGGCCTCTCCCGGCGGGCCATGGCCGGTGTGGCGATCGGCGCCGTGGCGGTGGCAGTGGCCTTGCTGCTGGCGTGGCGCTGGTGGCGGGCGCGCGCCTCCGCCCCGCGGCCGCAGCCGGCGCCCGTGCCCGCTCCGGACGGACCGGAGGTGGTGGCCCGCGCCGAGCTGGACCGCATCAGCGGCCTCGGCCTGCTCGACGCCGGGGATCTGCGCCAGTTCCACGCCCTGATCGCGGCCTGCATCCGCCGCTACCTCACCGAACGGTTCGCCTTCTCCGCCATCGCCATGACCACCGCTGAGCTGGCGCGGTCGATGGAAACGTATGGGGTGGGACGCTGGCCTGCCCGCCTGGTCGCCGGCCTGCTCAGCGAGTGCGACGCTGTGCTCTATGCCGGCTACCGCCCCGCCCGTGAGCGCGCCGAGACCAACCTGGCCATGGCCTACGAGATCGTGACCCTGACGGCGCCGCCTCCCGCCCCACCTCCTGAGGCTGAAGCCGCGGCGCTCGGCCCGGGCGCACGTGGCAGGTGACCCGACCAATGCCCGAGAACCTGCGGTTCGCCGATCCCTGGGTGCTCGTCCTGCTCCTGGTGTTACCGGTTCTCGCCTCCCGCTACCGCCGGCGGCGCCCCTACCGGCTGCCGGGCGGGGTGGTGCTCTCCACCCTGGCGCCGCTGGCCGGCATCCGCCCCAGCTGGCGCGTGCGCCTGCAGCCGCTGCCCGGTGCCCTGCGCCTGCTGGCGCTGGCCCTTGTGATCGTCGCCCTGGCGCGGCCCCAGGTGGTGGACGCCGGCGCCCGCATCACCGCCGAGGGCATCGACATCGTCCTGGCGCTGGACATCTCCGGCTCCATGCGCGACGCCGGCCTCGACGCAGCGCACAAGATCGACGCCGCCAAGGCCGCCCTGAAGCAGTTCCTAGCGTCGCGTCGTGACGACCGCGTGGGCCTGGTCGTGTTTCGTGCCGAGGCGCGCGTGCTCAGCCCGCTCACGCTGGACTACAAGGCGCTGGCTCAGCTCGTGGAGGAGGCGGACAAGAATCAGCCGCTGGAGGAGGGCACGGCCATCGGCCTGGGGCTCGTCACCAGCCTCAACGTGCTGCGCGACTCTCACGCCCGCAGCCGCGTGGTCATACTGGCCACGGACGGCGAGAACAACGTCAGCACGGTGGAGCCGGAGCAGGCGGGCAAGATCGCCGAGGCGCTCAAGATCCGCGTCTACACCATCGGCATCCCCACCGCCGGCACCCGCGCGGAGCAGACGCTCAACGAGCAACAGATGCGCCGCATCGCCGAGGGGACGGGCGGCAGCTACACCCGCGCCAACAACGAGCAGGGCCTGGCCGACCTCTTCACCAGCATCGCCGCCCTGGAGAAGAGCCGCGTGGAGCGGGAGCGCTTCAGCCGCGCCCACGAGCTGGCGCCTTGGCTGCTCATGCCCGCTTTCGCGCTGGTGGTGCTGGAAACGCTCCTCACCGCCACCGTCCTGCGCCGCGCGCCCTGAAGCCTGCCCTTATCAAAGCCAAGCCCCCTGCCTCACCCCCGATCAGGCATAGCGCCGGCGAGGTCCGGCGACTCGGGGTCAACCCGCTGGTGGGCGTGCTGCAGCCGCTCCAACTGCATCCCCCGCCGTCCTCTCCTCCAGCGCCCGATCGTCGTCGGGCACACCGCACGGAACGCATCCCCCGGCGAGGCAGCGCCCGGCGTGCCGGACACACGGTCGTGGTGCGCCGTGTTGACCGGCCGGATCGGGGCCGGCCATACTGAGATCGGACCCTATCGGTGTCGGGGCCGTGCCGGCGCCGAAATGCGTGTGGAACTGCTCGCATATGGATTTTGACAGTAGTTCGACTGGTCCCGTCGTGGTCTTCGGGTGCATCCGGGCCGCCGGGCCGTGACCGGCCGGACGCGCAGGCGCTCTGTCCGCGCCGGCCTCCGGGTGCGCCCGGAGGCCGGCGTTTCGTGTGTCGCGTTGCTGGCAGGGAGGTGGATGATGGTTACGGCCGAGGAGGCCCGCCTGCACGAGGACCTCGTGGCGCAGCTGCGCGCCCTCAGTTTGGCCCAGCAGCCACAGCGGACCGCGGCCGAGGTGCGCCGCCTGCTGGATCGGCTGCCCAACCGCGCCGTGGCCGAAGCGTTCCTCTCCCTTGACGACCAGGACCTCGCCTCCCTCCTTGCCCAGCTCACCGACGACATCGTGGCCGAGCTGATCGCGGAGCTGGCGCCGGCTGAGGGCGCCCGCCTGCTCCTGCGCCTCAGCCGCGCCCGCGCCGCGCACGTGCTGGACGAGATGGCCCCCGACGACGCCGCCGACCTGATGGCCGCCGTCGGTCGCGTGAGCCGACAGGCCGAGGAGGACATCCTCGTCGAGATGCAACCGCGCGAGGCGGGGGATGTGCGCGACCTGCTCGCCTACCCGGAGGAGAGCGCCGGCGGCATCATGACTACCCGCGTGGCCACGGTGCGGCCGGACATGACCGCCGAGCAGGCGCTGGCAGCGGTGCGGCGGCTGGCCGCTGAGGAACGGGCGGAGACGATCTATTACCTCTACGTGACCGACGAGCAACGCCGTCTGCTGGGCGTGCTCTCCCTGCGCGAGCTGGTGCTGGCGCCACCCAAGGCTGCCATCGGCGACATTATGCGGCGCGAGTTTGCCGCCGTGCGCCCGGAGACCGACCAGGAGGCCGTCGCCCGCCTGCTCACCGAAAAGCACCTGCTGGCTCTGCCCGTCGTGGATGGCCAGGGCCGCCTGCTGGGCATCGTCACTACCGACGACGTGGCCGACGTGCTGGTCGAGGAGACCACGGAGGATATCTACCGCCTGGCCGGTGTGTACGCCGAGGAGGAGCACGCCCTCAGCCCGCTGGCCCGCTCCCTGCGGGCGCGCGTCCCCTGGCTGATGCTCAACCTGCTCACCGCTTTCCTGGCGGCCTCTGTGGTAGCGCCCTTTGAGGGCACCATCAGCCGCGCCGCCGCCCTGGCGGTGTTCATGCCGGTGATCGCCGGTCACGGCGGCAACACCGGCACGCAGGTGGCGACGATCGTGGTGCGCAGCCTGGCGCTGGGCACCGTCACCCTGCGCGACGTGTGGCGCATCGTGCGTAAGGAGGTGGCCTTCGGCCTCGTGCACGGCGCGCTGGCCGGCCTGCTGTGCGCCGCCTTCGCCCTCCTGCTGGATGCCAATCCCTGGCTGGCCCTGGTGGTAGTCGTGGCCATGATCGGCAACGTGGTGGTGGCCGGCCTGGTCGGCAGCCTCATCCCCCTCGCCTTACAGCGGCTGGGGCAGGACCCCGCCCTGGCCAGCGCCATCTGGCTCACGACGTTTACGGACATGTTCGGCTTCCTCATCCTGCTGGGCAGCGGCACCCTGCTCGTGCAGCGATTGGCGTAATCGCACCGGCCCGCTGCGGGGCGCCCTCCGTTGCGGTAGCATGGGCGCAGGAGGTCGCCGTGCAGTTTGGCGCGCCGGTGCTCCTGCTGCTCCTCCTGGGGCTTCCGCCCATGCTGGCGGCGCTGCTCTGGCTGGCCCGCTGGCGTCGGCGCGTGGTCCAGCGCCTCGTGTCCGGCGCCGGTTCGCCCATCAGCGGCCGCCGCCGCCTGCTTAAAGCGGGGCTCGTGCTCAGCGCGCTGGCACTGCTTGCCGTCGCCGCCGCGCGGCCGCAACGCGGCAGCCGCCGCGTGCTCCTCCCCCGCGAGGGCTCCGACGTGATGGTCGCCCTGGACGTTTCGGCCAGCATGCTGGCCACGGATGTGGCGCCCAACCGCCTGGAGCGCGCCAAGCAAGTGCTGGGGGCGTTGCTGGACCAGGTGCAGGGCGACCGGGTGGGGCTCGTGGTGTTCGCCGGCAGCGCCGCGTTGCGGTTCCCGCTCACCACCGACCTCAGCGTGGCACGAGAGTTGATCCGCGGCGCCACCGTACGGGAGGGCGGCCTGGCGCCAGGCACCGGCCTGGGTGAGGCCCTGCGCCTGGCCGTCTCCTCCTTCCCGCGGGATGGCCAGGCCCGCAGTCGGGTGGTGGTGTTGGTGACGGACGGCGAGGACCTAGCCGGCTCGCCACTCGAGGCGGCAACGCTGGCGCGCGAGCGGGGGATCGCCGTCTACACGGTCGGCATCGGCACGGCGGCGGGCGGCCCCATTGTGCAACCCGGCCCCGGCGGCCGCCCCGCACCACGCCTAGACCCGCAAACCGGCGAGCCCGCCACCAGCCGACGGGACGAGGGGTTGTTACGCAGCCTGGCAGCCGCCGCGCATGGCCGCTACCTTGACGGCAACGAAGACGACGCGCCCACCCTGCTGGCGGGGGAGATCGGCCGGCTGGCGCGCACGCGCTTCGAGAGCCAGGAAGGCGCCATCCCTATCGAGCGGTTCCAATGGTTCGCCGCCGCGGCGCTTCTGCTCCTGGCGCTCGATCTCCTGCTACCGGAGCGGCGGCGCGACCAGGGGGCGGCGCGAAGGCGCGACCCCGGCAGGCCGGGGCGGCAAGGGGAGCGAGCAGCATGAAGCGGACGGTGGAGCGACGAGTGGTGCTGGCGCTGGTGCCGATCATCTGCCTGCTGACCGGCGCCTGCCTGGCGGAGGGCGGTGCCGGTGAGCGCCTCAACCAGGAAGGCAACCGCGCCTACGTCGCCGGCAACTACCAGGAGGCACTGGAGCTGTACCGCCGTGCCGCCGCCGAACGGCCGGACGTGCGCGCCATCGCCTACAACACCGGCAACGCTCTGCACCGGCTGCGTCAGTTCGAGCGGGCCGTGCCGGAGGCGCAGCGGGCGGCGGCGGACGGCCCCAACGACGTGCGCTTCCGCGCCTACTACGCGCTCGGCAACCACTTCGCCCGCCTCAACCGCTGGCGTGAGGCGTACGAGGCCTACCGTAACGCCCTTATCCTCACCCCCACCGACCTCGACGCCAAGGTCAACCTGGAGATCGCCCTCCGTCGCCTGGAGGAGCAGCGCCAGGGGCAGCAGGGGCAGGCGGCCCAGCGCGGCCAGCAGGGGCAGCCAGGCGAGCAAGGCCAGAGCGGCCAGCCGTCGGATCAGACCGGTGCCCAGCCGGGGCAGCAACAGGGGTCGGCAGACCAGAGCCCGAGCGGACAGGCCGGTCAGCAGCAGGGCCAGCGCAGTGGCCAGCAGGGGCCGACCCAGCCCCAGCCCGGCGGCCCGGGAGGCCGTGAGGCGGCCTCCCGTGAGCTGCGGGACGCGCTGGCCCAGTTCGAGCGCACCATCTCCCCGGAGGACGCGCTGCGTATCCTCGACCTGATCGCCGAGCAGCAACGCGCCCAGCGCGCCCAACCGCCATCCGCTCCCTCTGGCATCAAGGACCAGTGACGGACACCGGTGTGAGCGACGCGCACACGCAGCAGGCCAACAACCGGCACAAAGAGGAGGCGCACGGGCCAGAAGGGCTGCCGGCGTCGCTTGTGGCGCATCCCCCCTCGCACGCACCGCGCGAGGACGCGGTGGCCGCCCACCTACATACGGAGGAGGGCCTTCGCGCGGCCCTGATCGCCACGCTTGGGCTGCTGCTCACGGGCGCGGTGGAGCTGGCGATCTTCACCGTGAGCGGCAGCGCCGCCCTCCTCGCCGACGCGCTGCACAACCTGGGCGACGTCAGCACCACGGTGGCGATCTGGCTCGCCTTCTCCCTCTCCCGCCGCGCGGCCTCGGGGCGCTACCCGTACGGCCTGTACCGGGCAGAGGACCTGGCCGGACTGTTTGTGGTGGTGGCGATGGCGGCCAGCGCCGCCCTGGCCGGCTGGGAATCGATGCAGCATCTGATCGAGGGAGAACGGCCGCGGCACCTGCTGCCCGCCTTGGCCGCCGCCCTGGTGGGCGTCCTCGGTAATGAGGCGGTGGCCCGCTACAAGGTCCGCATGGGCCGCCACATCGGCTCGGTGGCCCTGGAGGCGGACGGCTACCACTCGCGCCAGGACGCACTGGTCTCGCTGCCGCCGTGCTCGGCCTGCTGGGCGTGGCGGCGGGGCTGGACTGGGCCGACGGCGCCGCCGGCCTGGCCATCACGGCGGTGATCGCGGTCATGTTGGTCAGCACGGCACGCCAGGTGCTCGGCCGGGCGCTGGACGCCGTGGAGCCGGCGCTGCTGGAGCAGATCGCCGAGATCGCCGCCGCGGTGCCGGGCGTGCAGGGGGTGCACGACGTGCGCGCCCGCTGGGCCGGGCGGGCGCTCTGGGCCAGCCTCACGGTGGAGCTGCCGGCCACGATGCCGCTGGCCGAGGCGCACGGCGTGGCCGAGCGGGTACGGCACGCCCTGTTCCACGCCGTGCCCAACCTGGTGGACGTGGACGTGCACATGGACCCCGGGCCGCAGCGTAGCGAGCACCACCGCGAGACGGTCCACCACCGTGCCGGTTCGGCAACCGGCTGACGGCGGCCCTACTGCCGGTTTCTCCCTTCACCCACCGGGCTCTCCCGTCTCCAACTACCCGTCTCCAACTAAAGGTGATTCGTACGCGCTCGATACCCATGCCGGAACGCGGCCGGCCGTCCCGAGAATCGGCCGCGCCAGCCATGGGGGTGAACGATGCGGGACGTGCGATGGGCCAGGGTGGTGCTCCAGCGGCCTCGGCTGCGTTGGCGGCCGGCACCGCGGCTGCGCATGCCGCGGCTGGGCATCCGCGCCAAGCTGTTGGTCGGGTTTGGGGCCGGCCTGCTGATGTTGCTCGTCGTGGGCGGCATCGGCTGGCGAAACACCACCCACTTTGCCGGCGCCTTCACCGAGTTGTACGACCATCAGGTGACGGCCCTGATTCAGCTCGGTCAGGTGCAGCGCGCGCTCACGGAGCTGCGCGTGGGCAACGCCACCTACTCCCAAACCGAGGAGTACACCCGCGCCCGCTTTCGGGACACCGAGGCGCGTCACATCCAAGCCATCACCGAGGCGATGACCGCCTATGCCGGCGGCCGGCGCAACGCCGACGAACGCGCCTTGCTCCAGCGCTGGCAGGAGGCGTTCGACGCCTACGTTGCCCTCTGGCGCAAAGTCACCACGCTGGAGCGGGAGGGTAGCAAGACCAGCGCCGCCATCCAGCGCTCGTCGGACGGCGTGCGCACCCTGACCACCGCCGCGGAGATCGTCGACCAGCTCATTACCGCCGAGCAGCAGGCCGGCGGCCGGAGCCGCGCCGCGGTGGCCGCGCAGGCGGCGGTCTCGGAGAAGCTGCTGGTCGTCGTGACCGCGCTGGGGCTGGCGGCTGGCTTGGGCGCGGCCTTCACCATCGCTCGCAGCGTGGCCCGTGCCGTCACCGCCGTGGGCGCGGCCGCCCGCCAGATCGCGCGCGAGGACCTGCCCGCGTTCGCCGCCGCTGCCCGCGCCCTGGCGGCCGGCGACCTGGCGCACCGGCTCGAGGTGCGCGCCCGCCCGGTGCAGGTGGAGAGCCGCGATGAGATCGGTGCCATGGCCACCGACTTCAACGAAATGATCGGCGCCCTTCAAGAAGCCGGCCGCGCTTTCGCCGACATGAGCGCCGGCCTGGGCGACCTGGTCACGCGTGTGCGGCGCGCCGCCGACGCGCTGGCCGACGCCTCGGGCGCGCTGGAAGCAACCAGCGCCCAAGCGGCCGGCGCCGTGGGACAGGTGAGCGCCGCCGTGCAGGGTATGACCACCGGGCTGCAAGAGACGGCCGAGGCCGCGCAGCACGGCCACCACACCGTGTCTGAGCTGGCGCGGGCCATCGACGGCATCGCTCATGGCGCCCAGGAACAGGCGCGGCAGGTCGATGCCGCCTCGACCACCGCTGCCGGCATGGCCACCGAGGTGGAGCGCGTGGCGGCCAGCGCCACCGCCGTGGCCGACACCACCCGCGCCGCCCGCGCCACCGCCGAGCGCGGTGCCCAGGCCGTGCAGGAGACGCTCACGGGCATGGCGACGATGAAGAACGTCGTCGCCCGCGCCGCCGCCACCGTCGAGGAGCTGGGCAAGCTGGGCGAGAAGATCGGCGCCGTGGTGGAAACCATCGACGACATCGCCGACCAGACCAACCTGCTCGCCCTCAACGCCGCCATCGAGGCCGCCCGCGCCGGCGAGCACGGCCGCGGGTTTGCCGTGGTGGCCGACGAGGTGCGCAAGCTGGCCGAGCGCTCCCAGCGCGAGACCAAGGCCATCGCCGACCTCATCGCCCAGGTGCAGGCCGGCACGCGCGCCGCCGTGCAGGCCATCGAGGAGGGCACGGCGCAAGCCGAGGAGGGCGCTCGCCGCGCCGGGCTGGCCGGTCAGGCCCTGCATGACATCCTCGCGGCCGTGGAGACGGCCGCCGAGCAGGTGGCCGGCATCGCCACCGTCGCGCGGGCGATGACCGCCGGCGCCCAGCGTCTGACCACGGCGATGGAAGCGATTCGCGCCGTGGCGGAGGAGAACCGCGCCTCGACTGAGCGGATGGCAGGGCAAACCGGCCAGGTGACGGCCGCCATCCAGGCCATCGCCGCCGCGTCGGAAGAGCAGAGCGCCGCCAGCGAACAGGTAAGCGCCAGCGCCGAGGAGATGGCGGCGCAGGTGGAGGCCGTGAGCCAGCAGGCGCGGGAACTGGCCGCGACCGCCGACCAGCTCCGCGCCCTCGTGGCCCGCTTCCGGCTGGCGGAGCAGGGTGAGGCGCCCGCCGCGGCGCTGTCCGTGGCGGCGTGAGCCCCGCTCATCCCTTCCGGACACCTCCGGGTAGCCGGGATCCGGCGCCGGTCACGAGGCTGGATGAAGTGGTCCGGCGCCGGGTCCCCTTGTGATGGAGCCTCCACGTGAAGCCAGCGCCAACCCGATGGCCCCGCTCCCTGCCCGCCGCCCTCACCCTCGGCGCCGGCGTGATGCTGGCCGTGATGCTCACCCTGCTGGTGCGACGGTGGGAAGCGGAGCGCGCGACGGTGGCCGTCCGCCAGCACGCCTCGGCCCTGACGGCCGCGCTGGCCGGCGCCATGGAGCAGCAGTTCGAGCTGCTGCGCACGGTCGCTGCCCTCACCGCGCCGGCCGAGGAGCACCCCCCGTGGCCGGCCGACATGCCCGTGGCCCACGCGGTTCGCGATTTGGTGCGGCAAGCCGCCGCCCGGCGCCCTGGGCCTGTCCTGGTGAGCTGGCTGCCGCGTGTCCCGGCCGATGAGCGATCTGGAGGTGACGTCACGGTCCACGTGGGCGCCAGCGACGTGCGGGTGCGCGAGGTGCGGGACGGCGTGCCGGTTCCGGCCGGTCGGCGGGCGGAGCACTTCCCGCTGCTGGCCCTTGCATCCGCCGACAACTCGCTCGTGCTCTCCGGGCTGGACCTCAGCGCCGACGAACCGGTGCGCCTCGCCCTGGAGCGGGCCCGCGATGCCGCCGCGCCCGTCGCGGTGCCTCTCGATCCGTCCCTGCAGCCGTTTGTCGGCGGCGCCGACCTGCTCGTGGTCCTGCCCGTATACCGCACGGCATCACCGCCGACGGCCACAGCGCGACGGGCGGAGCTGCTCGGCTTCCTAGCCGCCGGCTTGCACGCTCGCGACCTGGTGCGCGCCACCCTACGCACGGCCGGCATCGACGGGGTAGCGGTGCAAGTCGTGGCGACCCGTCCGGATGGCACCGGCACGCTGCTCGCCGCCTATGACCCGCGCCGTCCCGACGGCCCGCCGCAGGACTGGCACGCGCCGCCCCGCTGGCAGGCGGCCCTGCCCGTGGCCGATCAGACCTGGTTGCTCCGCGTGTACCCCCAGCCCGACGCCCTACCCACCGCCCGTGCCTGGCTGCCGTGGGCCGTCCTGGCAACGGGACTCCTGGTGAGCAGCCTGCTGGCCGGCTATGTGCTGGCGGCGGCCAGGCACGCCGGCCGCGTCGAGCGCCAGGTTGCCGAGCGCACGGCCGAGCTGGCGGCGGCCAACGCCGCCCTGGAGCGCGAGGTGGTGGAGCGGCGACTGCTGGAGCAGGAGCTTATCCGCCAGGCCCGCAGCGACCCGCTCACCGGCCTGCCCAATCGCGCCGCCTTCATCGAACGACTGGCCGCCGTGGTGCGGGCGCCCGTGCGTCCGGGCCAGGTGGTCGCGGTTTGTTTTCTCGACCTGGACGGGTTCAAGCTGGTGAACGACAACCTCGGCCATCGGGCCGGCGACGCCCTGCTTGTGGCGGTGGCGCAACGGCTCCGTGCCAACGTCCGGCCGGTCGACCTGGTGGCGCGGTTTGGTGGGGACGAGTTCACGGTGCTGCTCACCGGCCTCCGCTCACCGCAGCAGGCACGTGCGGCCAGCCAACGCCTGATCGAGGCGCTCCACGCGCCCGTCACTGTGGAGGGGCGCGAACTGTTCCTCAACGCCAGTGCCGGCGTGGCCGTGCGCGCCCTGCCAGCACTAGACGTCACACCCGACGATCTGCTGCGTGAGGCCGATGTGGCCCTCTACGCCGCCAAGGCAGCCGGTAAGGGTCAGGCCATCCTCTACGACCCGTGCATGGGCCGCGGCGCGGGCGAGCGCCTGGAATTGGAGACGGACCTACGCCGCGCGCTGCAGCGCGGCGAACTGCTCCTCCATTTCCAGCCGCAAATGGACCTGGCCTCCGGTGAGGTGCTGGCCGTCGAGGCGTTGCTGCGCTGGCGCCACCCGCGTCGCGGCCTGGTGCCGCCGGCCGAGTTCATCCCCCTGGCCGAGGAAACGGGGCTGATCTTGCCCATCGGTCGCTGGGTGCTGGAGGCGGCTTGCCGCCAGGCACGCGCCTGGCAGAACCTGCGACCATCCACCGCTCCCCTGGTGGTGGGGGTCAACCTGTCGCCGCGCCAGTTCGTCCAGCCGGACCTGGTGGACCAGGTGCGGCGCGCCCTGTCCGCGGCCGATCTCCCGGCCCACTGCCTGGAGCTGGAGCTGACCGAGAGCGCGGTGATGCAGGACGGAGCCGCGGCGCTGGCCGCCCTGCAGTCCCTGAAGGCGTTGGGCGTGCGCTTGGCCATCGACGACTTCGGCACCGGGTATTCCTCCCTGGATTACCTGCGCCGGTTCCCGGTGGACACGCTCAAGGTGGATCGCACCTTTGTGCAGGAGCTGGATCACAGCCGCCGCACCGTGGCCATCGTGGAAGCGGTGACGCGACTGGCGCACGCCGTGGGCATGGAGGTGGTGGCGGAGGGGGTGGAGACGTCCTCCCAACTGCTGCATGCCAGCGCCGTGCACTGCGACCGCGGCCAGGGATACTACTTCGCCCGGCCGCTACCGCCCGCGGAGCTTGAGGCCTTCCTGCGCTCGGTCGGTCGCCGGCCCGCCGCCCACGCGAGCTGACGGGCGATGCTCACCGCTGGGCCGGCACTACCCGGTTGAACTGGTCGGTGCGGTACTCAAGCGTGCGTCCGTCGACGCGCAGGAGCACGCGGAAGCCGGGTACCGGCTCCGGCGTGCAGGCCTGGCCGGGCGTGGCGACACCCAGGCAGCTATCGGGCCACACCTCGGAGGTCACGTCCAAGGTCTGGATGCGGCTGGGGTTGATGTTGGCGGCGCGCGCCAGTTCGCGTCGGGCGTGGAGCACGGCCTGCGGCTGCCACGCCAGCCAGCCGTGGGTGCCGTCCACGGTGTAGCGCACGGCGGCCGCCGGCTGGCCCTTGAGGCGGTAGGCGGGCACGCGCCGGGCTAGGCCGTCGATGCGCGCCTCGCCGGCCGCTTCCAGTCGCTCCCGCGGCAGCCGCTCCAGGCTGACCTGGGCGAAGGCGATATAGGGGACGTCGTCGAAGTGGGCGGTGGCGCCGATCTGCACCTGCGGCGCGGGCGAGGCCACGGGCGTGGTTCGACGTTCGGCCTGGCAGGCGGCCAGCACCAGCGCGGCCAGCAGCGCGGCCAGCCAGCGGCTCATACCCTCCCTCCCGCTCCATTGTAACCGCCGCGCTCATGTGCATGTCGTGCCGCTGCAGCTTTCGCGTGAGAGTACAATAGGATTGCAGGACGGCGGATATCGGCCGGTTCGTCTCCGTGGCAGAAGGAGGGAGCCGCCATGACGAGTGAAGCCGGACGTGAGCATGTGACGCACTACGGTGCAACGGTGGAGCAGGAGCGCGAGGTCCTCAAAGAGGCGCAGATCGCGGCCATCGCCAACCCGGCGTCGCTGGGGCTGGCGGCGTTCGCGCTGCCGCTGTTTCTGTGGGGCGCGATCAACGCCGACTTCTTTGACCGTACGCGCCTCCTGGCGTTCCTGATCCCGCTCGGGCTGGTGTATGGAGGGGCCACGCAATACGTGGCCGGGATGTGGGCGTTCCGCAAGCACGAACACCTGCTTGCCACGCTCTTTAGCTCGTTCGGCGCGTTCTGGATCTCCTACGCCGGGCTGCTGTGGATGCAGCAGGCCCGCTTCCTCGACCTGAGCGGCGTGGATGGCAACCGGCTCTACGGTTTGTTCTTCATTGGCTGGGCCATCTTCGCCGCGTACATGACCGTCGCCTCGTTCCGCGCCAACTTCGCCCTCGGGCTCACGCTGTTGGCGCTGACCCTCACCTTCCTGGCCGTGGCGATCGGCTTCTATGACGGCACCGGCTGGATGCGGCTGGGTGGCTGGCTGGCGATGATCACCGGCGTGCTCTGCTGGTACGACTCCGCCGCCGATGCCATCAACACCGTGTTCGGGCGCATCATGCTGCCGACCCGCACGCTGCGCTGGGGGGCGCCGCTTGAGCCCGAGTATCGTCGCCCTGAGCTGGCCTGAACCGACCGCGCCGCCGTTCTGCCGAGGGCCCCGGCACAGCCGGGGCCCCTTTCGTGTTATCGTCCCTCAGTCGGCGGCCGCCTGGCCGTCGGCCGTGTCGCCGTGGAGCAGGCGCACGGGGTGACCCTCGATCAGCTCCATTGTGACCGGCGTCACCGGGTTGGGCCGGCTGGGGCTATGGCCCAGGGGCAGGATCGCGGCGCGCAGCCGGCCGGGCGTTAGCTCCAGCAACCCCGCGCTACCCAGGCGCGTGTCCTTGTGGTGCGGCAGCGTAGGCGAGCCCGGGTTAACGATCACCGCTCCTTCTCGGTATTCCAGCCGCTCCAGGTGCGTGTGCCCGCCGATGAGGATGTCGACCGGCTCACCGCCCAGGCACCGCTCGCGCAGCACCGGCACGGGCCGCCGCTCCGGCGCCAGATTGTGCGCCATGCCGACGCGCCAGCCGGCGACCTGGAGCAGTTGCACCGGCCGCATGCGCGGGTCACGGAAGCCGTCGTTGTTGCCCTGGGCCACCAGCACCGGCGCGAACTGCGCCAACCAGTCCAGCACCGCTGGCGAGGTCACATCCCCGGCGTGGAGGATGAGGTCCACCCCCCGGAAGAAGGCCGCGGCCTCGGGCCACACCTCATCCAGATGCCGATGTAATGCCGGCAGGTGCGTGTCCGCGATCAGGCCGATACGCATGGCGGCATGATACGGTACCGGCGCCGGTCGCGCATCCACCCCGCCCCGGCCCTTGGTGCTGTCGGCGCGACGCCATATCCTGGTGCTATGCGCGTCGACGCCCACGTGCACCTGCAACCCCACGGCGAGCGGCCGCCCGTGGATCGGGCGCGCATCGCCCTGTACGTCGAGCACGCCCGTCGCAACGGTGTGGACGTGATCGTGTTCACCGAGCACCTGTTTCGCTTCCGCGAGGCGTACGACCTGCTGGCCGGCTGGTGGGAGGCGGACCCCAACCCCCTGCTGGCCGAGGCCACCCGCCGCTACTGGCTGGACCACGTCAACCTCTCGCTGGCCGAGTACGTGCGCCTCATCGAGCAGGCGAAGGCGGACGGCCTGCCCGTGCGCCTGGGGCTGGAGCTGGACTGGATCCCGGGCCGGGCCGAGGACCTGCGCCGGCTGCTGGCCCCCTACGCCTGGGACTGCGTGCTCGGCTCGGTACATTGGATCGGCGCCTTTCTCATCGACGACGAGGCCAGCCTGCCGGAGTGGGAGCGACGCGATGTGGCGCAGGTGTGGCGCGAGTACGGTCAGCTCGTGGAGGAGCTGGCGGGCGCCGGGCTGGTGGACGTGCTCGCCCACCCGGACGTGGTAAAAGTCTTCGGGCACCGGCCGGCCGATGAACGGCCGCTGCGCGAGCGGATCGTGGCCGCCGCGGCGCGCCACGGCCTCGCCCTGGAGATCAACACCAACGGCCTGCGCAAACCGGTGGGCGAGATCTACCCACATCCGGAAATCTTGCGCCTGGCCCGCGCCGCCGGCGTGCCGATCACCCTCGCCTCGGACGCGCACACACCGGAGCGCGTCGGCGCCTGGTTCGAGCAGGCGGCCGCCGCCGCCCGCACCGCCGGCTACGACGCCTACGTGACCTTCGAGCGCCGGCAACCGCGCCCCGTGCCGCTCTGGCCCGCCCCCGGCAAGTAACGGGCACCTGCCGAGATGGACCTGGCCACGTTTCACGCCCTGCTGTCTCCAGAAGGGCAAGCCTTGCTGGCACGGGCGATGGCCCTGCCCGACCTGCGCGAGGAGACGCTGCTGCGCTATCTTACCGCCTTCCGTCGCGAGGCCGACCCGGCCCTGGCCGCGGCGGCGCTGGAGACCGCGCTGCTCCGCCGGCGCGCCGCGGCCAAGTTCACCCGCGCGGAGCACATGTACTTTACGCGTGAGGCGCTGGAGCAGGCCTCCGCCGAGGTGGTGGCCCGCTACCGCGCCCGCCGCTATGCCCCCTACCCACACGTGGCGGACCTATGCTGCGGCATCGGCGGCGACGCCATCGCCCTGGCCGGCGTTGTGCCGCGCGTCACGGCGGTGGACCGGGACCCGTTGCGCCTGGCGATGGCGCGCGCCAACGCCGCCGCCTACGGCGTGGCGGAGCGGATCCGCTTCGTGGCGGCGGACGTGCGCGCGCATGGCACGGCGGGCGCCCCGGCCGCCTTCTTCGACCCCGCGCGTCGCACCGCCGCCGGTCGCCGCCTGCGCCACGTGGAACAGTACGAACCGCCCCTCTCCGTGGTGCGCGACTGGCTCCCGGTCACCCCCGCCGTCGGCGTCAAGCTCTCGCCGGCGGTGGACCCGGCGGAGCTGGCCGCCCTGGGGCTCGACGGCGAGCTGGAGTTCATCTCGGTGGACGGGGAGCTGCGCGAGGCGGCGTTGTGGCTGGGGCCGCTGCGCACCGCCGCCCGGCGCGCCACCCTGCTGCCCGCCGGCCATACCCTCACCGAAGCCGGGGCGCCCCCGCCGCCGGTGGCGCCCCCCGGCCGCTACCTGCTGGAGCCGGACCCGGCGGTCTACCGCGCCGGCCTGCTGGCCGAGCTGGCGGCTCAGCTTCGCGCCTGGCAGATCGACCCCACCATCGCCTATCTGAGCACGGATACGTCTCCCGAGACGCCCTTCGCCCGCGCCTGGCGGGTAGAGGAAACGCTGCCCTTCGGTGTCAAGGGCGTGCGCCGCCGCCTGCGCGCGCTGGGGGTGGGCTCGGTCACCGTGAAGAAGCGCGGCTCGCCGCTGGACCCACAGCAGTTCGCGCGCCTGCTGCGCCTGGAGGGCACGGCGCACCGCACGGTGTTCCTCACACGGGTGATGGGGCAGCCGGCGGCGATCATCGCCCTCGAGCCGGGGGAGGCGGGACGGGCGGCCGGCCCGGCGGTTGGTGCGTGAGCGGCGGCCGCGGCTACAATCGGCCGGAGATTCGCCGGCGGTTCGCCGGGGGTTCGAGGGAGGAAGCGGTGACGATGGGCGCGATCGTGGTGGCGTCCAGCAACGGGCGGGTGGGGATCGCGGCAGCGATGGCGGTGCTGCGCCGGGGTGGCTCGGCCCTGGACGCGGTAGAGGTCGGCACGCGCCTGGTGGAGGACAACCCGGAGGACCACACCGTGGGCACCGGCGGCCTGCCCAACCTGCTGGGCGAGGTGGAGCTGGACGCCTCGATCATGGACGGGTGCACCCTGGCCTGCGGCGCCGTGGCCGCGCTCAAAGGCTTCCCCAACCCCATCTCCGTCGCCCGCCGGGTGATGACCGACCTGCCGCACGTGCTACTGGTGGGTGAGGGGGCGGCGCGCTTTGCCGTCGAGTGCGGCTTCCCGCGGGCGAACCTGCTCACCGAGGAGGCGCGGCGTATCTGGCAGGAGCGGCTGGCGGGGGTGCTGCCGGCCGGCGCCGGGCCGGGTGAGATCGCCTACTACGAGGCGATGCGCCGCTGGGCGCGTCTGGCCGCCGACCCGGAGCGGGCGGGCGGCACGGTGAACTTCATCGCCCGCGACCGCGACGGGAACCTCGCCTCCGCCGTCTCCACCTCCGGCTGGGCGTGGAAGTACCCCGGCCGCGTGGGCGATTCGCCGATCATCGGCGCCGGCAACTACTGCGACAACCGTTACGGCGCCGCCGCCTGCACCGGTCGCGGCGAGATGGCGATCCGAGCCGGCACCGCCCGCAGCGTGGTGCTGTACCTCAAGCAGGGGATGCCGCTCAGCGAGGCGCTCACGGAGGCCATGCGCGACCTGTGGCCGCTCGAAGACCCCTACTACGGCGCCCTGCACATCGTCGCCCTGGACCGGGAGGGCAACCCCGGCGCCGCCTCCAACCGCGAGGGCACGACGTTCATCTACATGAGTGAGGAGATGGACACCTACGTGGAGGCGCCGCGCCTGGTCGTGCCCCGGCCGGCCCGGTAGGGACATGGGGACGCGCTTAGGAGGCCGTAGCACCGCGATGCTCCGCCGCGTGGGGCCGGATGAGCAGGGTGGGCAGGCCGGCGCGCACGATGCGGTCGGCCACGCTGCCGATCAGCAGGCGGCGCAGGCCGCCTTCCCCGTGCGTGCTCATCACCACCAGGTCGATGTGGCCCTCGCCGCGGGCGTAATCGATCAGGGTGGCGGCGGGGGCGCCGCGCAGCACCACGGTCTCGACGCTGAGCGCCGCCGGCAGCTGCCCGCGCGCCTCGCGCAGTGAGGCCGCGGCCGCGGCCTCCACCTCGGCCTCCAGCCGGTCGGGGTCCGGCAGGAAGGCGTAGCTCGGCGCCGTCATCGTCAGCCACGGCTCCACGCGCACCAACACCAGCGTCACCCCGAGCGCCCGCGCCAGATCGGCGGCCAGCGGCAGCGCGGTCTGGGCCAGTTCGGAGCCATCGAGCGGCACCATCAACCGCCGCAGCGTGACCTCCCGCCGCTCAGCGCCTGCCTCCGGGGGCCGCACCAGCAGCACCGGGCACGACGCGGTGCGCATCACCCTGTCGGCCACGCTGCCGATCAGCCACCGCTCCATGCCGCCGCGCCCGTGCGTGGCCATCGCGATCACCGCGTCCGGCAGCTCCTCGGCGATGGCCACGATCTCCTGCGCCGGGTCGCCGCTACGCACCTGGACGTCGACGTCCAGGCCGCGCCCACCCAGCTCCTGCGCCGTGGCCTCCAGGTAGGTGGTGAGTGCCTGCCGGGCGACCGTCTCCACGTGCGCACGCACCTCCGGGCGAACGCCGAGCACGCCGCCCTCCCGCCGCTCCACCACCCCGAGCAGGTGCAGGCGTGCGCCGAACGCCCGGGCCAGCACCTCCGCGTAGGGCAGGGCAGCCTCCGCCAGCGGCGATTCGTCGAGAGGCACAATCACGCTGCGTATAGTCATAACGCCGCCCCTGATGGGAGGTCGGGCTACCTCGCCCGCACGCCCGTAGTGTAGCCGGGCGAGCCGGCCGTATCTGTCCGGTAGCCCCCGGCCCAGCGAATGGCCGACCGAACCGAAGGTGGAGCCGCGGCGCGGGGGCGCCCGGCACAGCGGTGGGTGTTGCCCGACGCGCCTCGTCCAGCCGCGCCCGACAGATTCGCGGCCATAAGGGTCTATGCTGGTAGTAGCGGTGCCCAAGCCAGGGAGGCGTCGGGCACGGAGTGGAGGGGCGAACCATGGAACGCATTCTGGTGCCGCTGGACGGTTCCGAGCTCTCGGAGCATGCCGTGCCGGTAGCGGCGCGCCTGGCGCGGGCGCTCAGGGCGGAAATGATCCTGCTGCGTGTGGTACCGCCGCCCAGGGCGACGTTGCCGGAGACGGCCGGCGACCTGCCACCGCTCGTCGACCTGGAGGAGCGGCAGGCCGATGAGTATCTGCGCGGGCACGAACCGGCCTTCGCCGGGATGCCCGTGGAGCGGGTGGTGCTCGTCGGCCCGCACGCGGCGGAGGAGATCATTGGCTGGATGCGCACGCACCCGGTGGACTACGTGGTGATGGCCACGCACGGCCACGGCGGTCTGCGCCACCTCGTCACCGGCAGCGTCACCGAGGCCGTGCTGCGCAGCGGCCTGGCCCCGGTGATCGCCGTGCGACCGGTGATGAAGGCCAGCGCCGCCCGCGGCTAAGGGCAGACCGCCGCGCATCGGTTGTCTTTCCCCCTGGGAAGGGAGGAGCCGCGATGGTCGTCCAAGCCGGCCCACGTCCCGAGACGGAGCAGGCGGCCGTCCTGCCCGAACACGTGCGCGCCCTGCTCGCCCCTGGCGTCCTGGCGCCGCGGGACGAGCCGGCGACGCTGGTGCAGACGCATATCTCCTTCGTCATCCTGACCGGCGACCGCGCCTACAAGCTCAAGAAACCGGTCAACCTCGGCTTTCTCGATTACTCCACGCTGGAGCGGCGGCGGGCCGCCTGTGAGGCGGAGGTCGCCCTCAACCGCCGCCTCACGCACGGCGTTTACCTGGCGGTGGCGCCCGTGCTGCGCACCGCACCGGGTGTCTACCGCCTGGGCGAGCCGGTCGCGCCCGCCGTGGAGGCCGGAGACGCGGGCCAGGTGGAGGTGGTGGATTACGCGGTCGTCATGCGCCGACTGCCAGCCGACCGGATGCTCGACCACATGGTGGAGCGGGACGCGGTACCGCCCGCGGCGCTGGCTCGGCTGGCCAACCACCTGGCCGATTTCTACGCTCGCGCCGCCACGGGAGGACCGATTGACCGCTACGCCCAGCCGGACATGCTCCTGACCAACTGGCAGGAGAACTTTCTGCAAACGCTGCCCTACGTGGGCCGCACGATCGGCGCCCGCGCCTTTACGGCCATCACCGGCGCCGTCTACCGCGACCTCCTGCGTTTGCGCCCCCTATGGCAGGAGCGCATCGCCGCCGGCCGGGCGCGCGACTGCCACGGCGACCTGCGCCTCTCCGCCGTCTGCCTGGAGGACGGCATCCAGGTGTACGACTGCATCGAGTTCAACGACCGCTTCCGCTACGGCGACCTGGCCGCCGACATCGCCTTCCTCACCATGGACTTCGACGGCCACGGCCGCCCCGACCTGGCCGATGAGTTCCTGGCCTACTTCATCGCCGCCGCGGGTGATACCACCCTGCCGGCCGTGCTGCCCTTTTACCGCTGCTACCGCGCCTTCGTGCGCGGCAAGGTGGACAGCTTCGAGCTGGACGAGCCGGAGATCGGCCCGGCCCAGCGGCGCGTCGCCCGAGCCGCCGCCCGCCGCCGCTTCGCCCAGGCCCTCGGCTATGCCCGCCGCCGCCCGCTCACCCTGGCGGTGGTGGTCGGTCCCGCCGAGGGCACGCGTATGGGGGTGGCGACCGCCCTGGCCGGCCGGCTGGGCGCCGCACTGGTCGAAGCGCCGGAGGAGGCCGCGGCGCGCCTGGCCCAGCGCGTCTCCGCCCTCATGCAGGCACCGGCCGCCGACGCCGCCGCGCGAGCCCGGGCCGAGGAGCTAGCCCGGCGCACCGGCGCCCGCCTGCTCGTGGTAGCCTGTGACGGGGTAGACGTGCCCGGGGCGACGCTCCGCCTGCCCGGCGGCCCCCTGCGCGCCGTGCTGGCCGCCCTGCACGCCGAGCTGGGGCGGACACGAACCGGCGCCATGACGAGGTGAGCGGTGGCGGAGCCGGCGATCCTGACCGAGGGGCTGACCAAGGACTACGACGGGATACGCGCCCTGGACGGGCTCACCCTGCGGGTGGAACGGGGAGAGATCTTCGGCTTCCTCGGCCCCAACGGCGCGGGCAAAACGACCACCATCCGCCTGCTCTTGGACCTGATCCGCCCCACGGCCGGGCGGGCCAGCATCCTGGGCGTGGACTGTCAGCGCCGCTCGCGCGAGGCGCGCGCCCTCACCGGCTACCTGCCCGGCGACCTGCGCCTCTACGACAACCTGCGCGGACGCGAGATCGTGGCCCTGTTCGCCGGCCTGCGCGACGGCCAAGTGGATCCGGTGCACGTGGCGCGCCTGGCCGAGCGCCTGGACCTGGACCTGAGCCCCCGCGCCGGCACGTATTCCAAGGGCAACCGACAGAAGCTGGGCCTGCTGCTGGCCCTCATGCACCGCCCGCCGGTGCTTATCCTGGACGAGCCGACCTCTGGGCTAGACCCGATCGTCCAGCATACCGTGTGGGAGCTGCTGCGCGAGGAAGCGGCGCGGGGCACCACCGTGTTCTTCTCGTCCCACGTCATGAGTGAGGTGGAACGCGTCTGCGAGCGGGTGGGCATCCTGCGCGCCGGACGGCTGGTGGCGGTGGAGCCGGTGGCGCGCCTCTTGGGGCGCTCCCTGCACCGGCTGGAGGTGACGTTCGCGCAACCACCGCCGCCCGGCGCCTTCGACCTGCCCCAGGTGACGGAGCTGGAGCGCCACAACGCCACGGTGTGGCTGCAAACGGCCGGCGGGCTGGATCAATTGATCAAGGCGCTGGCCCGTTACCCGGTGGTGGACTTGCGCACCGAGCAGCCCAGCCTGGAGGAGATCCTGCTCGCCTACTACCAGGAGCCCGTGGAGGCGCGGTGATGCCGCAACTGGTACTGGTCCGCAAAACCCTGCGCGACGTGCGCACGGCCGCGTTTTGGATCGGGGTGGCCCTGTTCCTCACCGCCCTCCTGGATACGGTGATCTACCCCTCGTACCGGGAACAGCTCCAGGGCTTTGAGGTGCCGGAGTTCCTGCGCGGCTTCATGGGCGAGGCGGAGTGGACCTCACCGGCCGGCTTCTTCCAGGCCGAGTTCTTCTCCTGGACGCCGCTCTTACTGATCACACTGGCCATCATCGGCGCCACCGGCACGCTGGCCGGCGAGGAGGCCAACGGCACGCTGGACCTGCTCCTGGCCCAGCCCATCACCCGCACGCGGCTGGTGCTGGAGAAGACGGCGGGGCTGGTGATCGGGGTGGTCCTGGCGGCGCTGGCGGGCATGCCCGGCTTCCTGCTCGGCCTCCTGCTGGTGGACGTCGAGATCAGCGCGGCGCGCCTGCTGGCGGCGACGCTCTATCAGGTGCCGCTCACCCTCATCTTTCTCGCTCTCAGCCTGTGGGCCAGCGCGGCCTTGCCGACGCGCGGCACGGCGGCCGCGGTGGCCATCGCCGCCGTGGTGGTGACGTACTTCCTGAACATGCTCGGCGCCTCGGTGGACCTGCTGGAGACGCCGCGCAAGCTCTCGCCCTTCTACTGGACCGACGCCTCACGCATCCTGCTGTACGGCTTCCAGGAATGGGTCCGGACCGGCGTGATGCTGGGTGTGAGCCTCGCGTTCTTGCTGCTCGCCCTGTGGAGCTTCCAGCGCCGCGATATCGCCACCGGCGCGCGGGAGTGGCGCTGGCGCCCGGTGCGTGCCCTCACGATTGCCCCCTCACCCGCCGTGCGGGAGAGGGGTGCCCAAAGGGCGGGGTGAGGGCCGGCCGGGAGGTGAGGCACCAGCGGCTCGCTCACTGAAATAGCGCGCCCACGGACTGGCCCGTGTGGATGCGGCTGATCGCCTGGCCGAGGAGCGGCGCCACGGTGAGGGTGACGATCTTATCGATGCGCTTCTCCTCGGGCAGGGGCACGGTGTCGGTCAGCACCACTTCCCGCAGCGGGCTCTGGCAGATGCGCGAGACGGCCGGGCCGGACAGGACGCCATGGGTGGCGGCGGCGTACACCTCCACCACGCCGCGCTCGCACAGGGCCTGCACCGTCTGCATGAGCGTGCCGGCGGTGTCGATCTCGTCGTCGATCACCACCGCGCGGCGCCCTTTGACGTCGCCGATCACCGTCATAAGCTCGGTCTTATCGTTGTTGGACACCCGCCGCTTTTCCACCAGGGCCAGGGGTGTGCCCAGCCGCTCGGCCAGGTTGCGCGCCCGCTTGGCGCCGCCCAGGTCCGTGGCCACCACCACCACATCCTCCAGCGCCTTCTCCCGGAAGTACTGGGCGATGGTGTAGGCGGCGGTGAGCTCGTCCACCGGGATGTTGAAGAAGCCCTGGATCTGGCCGGCGTGCAGGTCCATGGTGAGCACGCGGTCGGCGCCGGCGGTCTCGATCAGGTTGGCGACCAGGCGGGCGGTGATCGGCACGCGCGGCTGGTCTTTCTTGTCGGAGCGGCCGTAGGCGTAGTAAGGGATCACGGCCGTGATGCGCCCCGCCGAGGCCCGGCGGAAGGCATCGATCATGATCAGGAGTTCCATCAGGCGGGTGTTCACCGGGGAGACGATCGGCTGGATGATGAATACGTCCCGCTGGCGGACGTTCTCGCCGATCTCGACGAAGATGTTCTCGTTGCTGAACTGGTAGACCTTCATCCGCCCGAGCGGCCGGCCCAGGTAATCGCAGATGGCGTGGGCCAGCGCGGGATGGGCGTTGCCGCTGAAGATGCTCAGCTCCTGGTACATCGTCACCTCCCCGGCGCGGGCCACAAAAAGGCCGGGATTGCAGCAGATCGCTCCGCCCAGGCCCGGCTTCAGGCGGTGAGGGCTCCGTCGTTGTCCAGGGCGAGTGTACCATCAGACGGGAGGTTCGGGCGAGGGGTGCGCGATGCTGACGGCGCTCATCTGCCGGGACGGCCACTTCCAGCCGCTGCCGCGGGAGCAGATCGCCGCCGCCCTGGGCGAGCCCGACGCGCTGGTGTGGGTGGACCTGGAGGCGCCCACGCCCGATGAGGCGGCCGTGCTGGCCGACCTGTTCCACTTCCACCAGCTCACGATCGACGATTGCCTCAACCAGCGCGTGGACCCACCCAAGGTGGACGACTACGGCAACTACCTGTTCATCATCGTCCAGGGCATCGATTTCACCGCCAAGTCCGAGGAGATCCGCACCACCGAGCTGGACCTGTATGTGGGCCGCTCCTACGTGGTCAGCTTCCACCACCAACCGCTGCCCTCGGTGACGGAGACGCGCGAGCGCTGCCTGCGCAACGCGCCGTTGCCGGCGCGGGGACCGGACTGGCTGGCCCACGCCCTCGTCGACAGCCTGGTCGATCACCTCCTGCCGGTAGTCGAGGCCATGAACGAGGAGATCTCGGCCCTGGAAGACGAGGCGCTGGGCAACCCCCGTCCCGACCTGGTGCAGCGCATCGCCACCGTCCGGCGCAGCACCCTCCGCCTGCGGCGGCTGATGGGGCCGCAACGCGACCTGATCAACCGCCTCTCGCGCGGCGACTTCCAGCACCTCATCCGCCCCGAGACGCAGATGTACTACCGCGACATCTACGACCACATGCTGCGGCTGGAGGCGATGGTGGAGAACGTGCGCGACCTGGGCGAGAGCGCCACCAGCGTCTACCTGGCCACCATCAACAACCGGCTCAACGCGGTGATGAAGGCGCTCAGCATCGTGGGCACCATCTTCCTGCCGCTTACGCTGCTGGCCAGCGTGTTCGGCACCAACTTCAGCCCCACCTACGAGGGCTGGGGCTGGCCCGGCTTTCTCGCCATGTGTGCCTTCATGCTCGTCACCATCGCCGCCTGCGTGTGGTGGTTCCGGCGCAGCGGCTGGTGGTAACCAACCGCCTCCACTCAGCGCCCGAGGAAGGCGCGCACTTCCATCAGGCAGCGCAGCCGCTCGTCGTGCAGGCGGTTGGCGCGCCCGCTGGTGCTGGGCATCACGAACACCGCGCTGTCACCGATCCGTTCCGGTTGGTGGCCGTAGGCGACGGCCCGCCGGCCGCTGAATTGTTCATACGCCAGCTTGCCCACGAAGCACACCACCCGCGGCGCGCAGGCCAGCAGCCGGACATAGAGCGCCGCCCGCCCGGCGGCGAAGTCATCCGCGGTGAGCGCGGCCGCGCCGGGTGTGGGCCGCTTGACCAGGTCCGTGAGCCCGATGCCGAACGCCGGCAGGCGGGGACCGTCGGCCGGGCCGAGAGGCACGGGCACCAGCCCGGCGGCGTGCAAGCATCGCCAGAAGGCGTTGGACGGGCGAGCGAAGTACTGCCCCCGCTCGGCCGAGTAAACGCTGGGGTTGATGCCCACGAACACCAGGTCCAGCCCCGGCGCCAGCACGTCGGGCAGGGTGGGCGGCGCCGCGTCGCGTGGGAGCTCGATGGTGGGGATGGGGTGGCTGTGGCTTCGTCGCACCATCGTCAGGCTCACCCAGCGACGAGGATCAGGGCGGTCGCCAGCAGAAGCAGACCGATGAGGGCCAGGGCAGCGGGCAGCCGCGCCGCAAACGGCCCGAGCGGGGTGCGTTCCAGCTGTGCGACCTCCGCCAGCACCAGCGCCGGCGGGCAGGCGCGTATCAGCCACCACACGGCCAGACCGGCGATGAGCACGTCGTCGAGCTGGCCCAGCACGGGGATGGGGTCCGGCACGATGTCCAGCGGCAGCGCCAGGTAGAGGAGCAGCGCGGCCAGCACCAGGCGCGCCCGGCGCGAGACGCACGGGTGGCGCGCCAGGCGCCACGCGAGGCGCAGGCGGTGAGCGAGCGGCAGGCGCAGCAGGCGCCACACCGCTGCCCGCACGGAGGGCGCTGTATCTGCCGGCACAGGCGTGGGTTGGGACAGCACGGCGCGCCTCCGTTCGCGCGGATTAGCCGTCCGCCCGGGCGTCGCTCTGCCGGTGGCGGTAGACGTGCACGTTGACGCGCTCCCAGGTGACGAGGCCTTCCTGCACCATCGCCTCTACCGTAGGCAGGAAGGCCTGAATCTTTTCCTCTTCGTCCACGATCTCGATCACGATCGGCAAATCGGAAGACAGCTCTACCAGGCGGGTGGTGTGGATGCGGCTGTGCGCGCCGAACCCCTCGATGCCGCGCAGCACGGTGGCGCCGGCCAGGCCCCGGCGTTTGGCCTCCTCCACCAGGGCCAGGTGCAGGCTGCGACCGTGCCAGCGGTCGGACTCACCGATAAAAATGCGCAGCAGGATGCCCTGACCCGGTGTGTTCATCCGCGTGTCACCGTTCCAGCGCCCGGCCCGTGGCCACGCCCAAGGCCACGGCGATGAACGAGAGCGCCAGCGTGCCGGCCACGTTGAGGGCCGCGCGCCCCATCTCATTCTGCTCCAGCAACCGCCACGTCTCCAGCGAGAAGGCCGAGAAGGTGGTGAAGCCGCCCAACAGGCCGGTGACCAGCAGCAGCCGCGCCTGCGGGCCGATGCTCCCGCGTTCGTCCGCCAGGGTGGCGATGAGACCGATGAGGAAAGAGCCGAGGACGTTGACCATGAGCGTGCCCCAGGGAAAGGCGGCGCCGAGCCGATCGGCCAGCCAGAGGCCGGTGAAGTAGCGGGCCAGCGAGCCCAGCCCGCCGCCGAGCAGCACCAGCATCAGCCGCATGGCACCTCCTGGGCGCACAAAAAAGCCCCTGCCGCGTCGCGGCAGAAGCCATCAGCCCCCGCGGGGCGGTTCGCCCGGTATGACCGGGACCGGCGAGCTTCATCGCCGTGACCAGCGTACCACAGCCGCCGTCTTGAGACAGCCGGCACTAGGCGCCTGCTACCCCCATCGGCCACGCCGCATACCGCGCTCGGGCGGTGTGCCCTCTCGGCGCGTGGGGTACCGTGCACAGGGGGAGCGTGGCGGCGCGACGGGATGTGTACCGGTGGGACACACCATGCGCCGGCCGCCGGGTGGTTCTGGGGCAAGGAGGGAGCGATATGCGCATCACCGCCCGCCTGTTAACGTTCCTGATGGCGCTGGCCTGGATGGTCACATGGGTCAGCGTGCTATGGCTCATATGGCGACCGGGCGTGGAGGCACGGCTGACCTTCACCGACTTCGATGCGGTGGCGGACATCACCACCGGCGGCGTTGCCCGCCTGCTGGTGTCGCTGGTGGCGTTGGTTGCCGCGGCCCTGGCGCTGCCGGTGTTGGGGTTCGCGCTGCTGCCGACGCGGGTCGGTGCCCGGCCGGTCAGCGCGGCGCAACCGATGCCCGCAGCGGCACCGGAGGACCTGGCGGCGGTGCGGGCGCGCGTGGACCGGCTGGAAGAGGAAGTTCGCGGGCTGCGCGAGGCGGCGCGTGGCACGGCGGATCGCCCAGAGAGACTGGTGCCGCCGGCCGAGCCATCGCGGTCGGCGGACAATCACGCGCACGTTTAACCTCAAGGCAAGGACGCGGACGGCCGCGTCGGTGGATTGTGGGACGGCGCGGTGCCGTGGTATAAGCGTGCCATATGGCCGCGCAACACCACGCGCCGCCGTCCCTTCCGCCCCAACCGCTTCTTCGTAACCGCGGCTTTATGGCGCTCATCGCCGGCCAGCTCGTCTCACGGGCCGGCGATGCCCTGTTCTCGCTCGCCTCCGTGTGGCTGGTGCTGGACCTCACCAACAACAATCCCCTGGCCAGCAGCGCGGCGCTGGCCGTGGAGTTCCTGCCCTACCTGCTGTTCGGGTTGGTGGCCGGCGCCTATGTCGACCGCTGGGACCGTCAACGGATCATGATCGCCGCCGACACGATCCGCGGCGTAGTGACGTTGGTCGTGCCGCTGCTGGCGGCGCTGGATGCGTTGCAGGTGTGGCACGTCTTCGCCGTGAGCTTTCTCTTGAGCAGTTTTGGGCGGCTGTTCCACCCGGCGCGTCAGGCGGTGATCCCGGACCTGGTAGACGCCTCGCAGCTGGTGCGCGCCAACGCGGTCCTCGAGGGCACCGGGCAGGCGGCCTGGATCGCTGGTCCGGCGCTGGGCGGCGTGCTGGTTGCCCTGGTTGGTGCGGCCAACGTGTATTACCTGGATGCGGCCAGCTTTTTCTTCTCCGCGGCCACGCTGCTCCTGGTGCGGCCACGACCACATCCGCGCGCTCGGACCGGCGTCTCATTGCGGCAGGAGCTGCTGGAGGCCATCCGCTACGTGCGTGAGCGGGCCATCCTCCGCACCACGTTGCTGGTGGGTGTCGTCGGCATTGTGGCGTTCGCGCCGGTGCCGGCCCTGCTACCGGTGCTGGTGCGCGGCCACTTTGGTGCCGGCTCGCGCGAGCTGGGCGCGCTCATGGCCTGCTTCTTTGCCGGCTCGGTGCTGACGAGCGCCGGCATCGCCCGGCTGGGGCAGCGCCTGCACCGCGGCCGCGCCCTGGCCGGCGGTCTGGGCGCCGTGGGGGTAGGCGCGTTCGCGCTGGCTTTGGCGCCATCGCTGGCGGTGGCCGGCCTTATGCTGCTCCTGCTGGGCGGCGGCGCGGCGCTGTTCAACGTGGCCGAGTACAGCATCTTCCAGGCGGAGACGTCCGCCGAGCTGCGGGGACGGGTGATCGCCCTGGCCAACGTCCTCTCCCAGGCCGCGCGGCCGCTTATCCTCATCGTCGCCGGGGCTATCGCCCAACTGGCGGACGTCCGCGCCGCCCTAGCCGTGCTGGCGGGCGCGGCCCTGCTCGTGGCGCTGGGCGGGATCAGCAGCCGCGCGCTGCGCGCCGCCTGATCGCATCTCCGAATCTTCACCAAATCGTTACTTGTCTCCCGTGACTGTCTGCTTCCAAACAGCTTGACGCGTTGATAGGTTCTTGTTATGCACATACCGACGCGTCGGTATGCGACCGGGCGGGGGCGAGATGTGCTCGTCAGGCGCGATGTGCACCGCGCGAGAAGCGTCCGGCCCGGTGCTGCCACACCGGGCCGGGAGCCGGAACGAACCAGAAAGGAGATCCAATGGCTCGCGACGTAGCCTGGGGCGGCTAGGCCGCCCATGAGCGACGGCCCGCGCGCGGGCCGTTTTCCGTTTCGTCCCGGCGCGTCAACCCGCCGCTAGCCGCTGCGCCCCGGCCCGCGGCGGCTGATCGCCCGCGCCCGGCCGCTCCTACCTGCGGGCGTTGCTGTGGTTGTTATGCCACCTCGCTGTGCTCCGCGCCCAGCCGGCGCAGGCTCTCGCGGTGGAACTCCACCCACCGCGGGTAGACGCGCAGGAATGCCTCCACCACGCGTGGGTCGAACTGCGTGCCGGCGCAGCGCACGATCTCGGCCTTGCACTCCTCATACGAGCGGGCCCGTCGGTAGGGCCGATCGGTGGCCATGGCGTCGAACGCGTCCGCCAGGGCGAAGATGCGCGCCCCCAGTGGGATCTGCTCCCCGGCCAAGCCGCACGGGTAGCCCTTGCCGTCCCAGCGCTCGTGGTGGCAGGCCACGATCTCCGCCGCGCCGGCCAGGAAGGGGATGTCCTTGAGCATCTCGAAGCCGATGCGGGCGTGGCGGCGCATCTCCGCCCATTCTTCATCGGCCAGTTTGCCCGGCTTCCTGAGAATGGCGTCGGCCACGCCGATCTTGCCGATATCGTGCAGGAGCGAGCCGCGCTCCATGTCCAGCCACTCCTGCGTGCCTTCCTGCACGCCCAGCTCGCGAGCCAGGAGCATCGTCAGGCGGGAGACGCGCACCGAGTGGCCGCGCGTCTCGCGGTCGCGCGCGTCCAGGGCCGCTACCAGCGCCTCCAGGGTGCCGGCGTAGGTCTCCTGCAGGCGGGCCGTCATCGCCTGGATCTCGCGGTTGGCCTGCTCCAGCGCCTGATTCCGGGCGTGCAGCTCCTGCACCGAGCGCGTGGTGTGGTCCAGGTACTGCTTCATGGCGTAGCGGATGAGCAGGATCGGGCCAATAAAGGCGAGCAGGCCGGTCAGGCCAGCGGAGCGATACGAGAGTGCCAGGCCCAGAGCGAGCAAGCCGGCACCCATCCAGTAGGGCAGCGACCAGCGGAAATTCTCCGTCCAAACTAAGCGCAGTGGACAGTGCTGGGTTAAGGAAATTATGGCGGCCACAGCAACGGTCTCAGCAAGCGAGATCACCAGACTAGCGAGAAGAGCGGCAGGCATCTGAATTACAGCTCTTATCTGTTCAGCAATTGAAACTATAGATACGAACAGTGCTGTACCGATGGCGTTGCACAGCGAGAGATTGCCCAAATTGAATAAAATAGCTCTTAGTTTTGGCCGATTCTGCCATATACAAAGCGCGGCCACTGTCCCAGAGAGTACAGCTCCTGCGGGCCCATGTAAAATTCCTGCTGCTAGGTTGGCCGCCATTGTGATAGACACAAAAGAGCCAGAGGTGTAAATACCTACATTATAGCGTCCCGACATTGCTGTAAGCGCAAGGAGCGGCAGCAACGATACAACGTCGCGGATGCTCAGGTGCGGGAGGGAGAGGGCAAGGGCTGCTGCCCACCCGCCGAACATGAGGGCCACGAACAACGCGGCCGCCGGCGGCATGCCGGTCGCCCGGGTGATCGCGTGGCCGAGGAGGCGATGGAAACGGCCGGCCCCGCACAGCAGCCTCAGCACGGCGTTTCCCCGCCGCGTGGCGGCGCCGACCTGCTGATCACACCCGCGACCGCGAAGAGGCATGAGACTGAGATGCACGGTCCACCAGGCGCGTGGCGTCGGTTTCCGCCCGGCGGCCCGGCGGCCGTGCTCCCCCGGCACGGGAGAGGGTAGGCCCGTGGCTTTGCGACCCCGGCTTTCGCCGGGTGTGCCTTGAGCGAGCGCACCGCTGACACCTAGGTGTTCGACAGAACGGGGGACGAACTGAGACCGCCGGGTCGGTGCCGGCGATTTCCGGGTGTTCCCCGAGAGGTGTCGCGGGCGGGGAGTGGGAGTCGCCACGTTCCGGCCCACGGCAGGCCGCAAACACGGTATCATGATCGCGAGTGTGTCCCGTGTCGCGGGGTGCTTCGTCCGCAAGCACGGCGGTGCGCCCGCTACCTGCCACGCCCGGCGGATTCGCCCGGAGACGCCCATGAACCTCCTCACCAAGCTGTTTGGTGACCCGAACGAGAAAGAACTGAAAAAACTGCGGCCGCTCGTGGACCGCATCAACGCCCTCGAGCCGGAGATGGAGCGCCGCTCCGACGCGGAGCTGCGCGCCCGCACGGCCGAATTCAAAGAGCTCCTGGCCGGCAAGGACCACGACGAGCAGCAGGAGATCCTGGACGAGATCTTGCCCGAGGCCTTCGCCATGGTGCGCGAGGCCGCCAAGCGCACCATCGGTCAGCGCCACTTCGACGTGCAGCTTATGGGCGGCATCGTCCTGCACCAGGGCAAGATCGCGGAGATGAAGACCGGTGAGGGCAAGACGCTCGTCGCCACCTTGCCCTCTTACCTGAACGCCCTCACCGGCCGCGGCGTGCACGTCGTCACCGTTAACGACTACCTGGCCCGCCGCGACGCGCAGTGGATGGGCCGCATCTACGACTTGCTCGGCCTCACCGTCGGCTGCCTGCAGCACGACAGCGCCTACCTGTTCAGCCGGGAGCCGGTCTCCGATGTCATGAACATGGAGCACTTGGCCGGTCCCCTACCCCGGCGGCAGGTCTACCAGGCTGACGTGCTGTACGGCACCAACCACGAGTTCGGCTTCGACTACTTGCGCGACAACATGGCCACCGCGCTGGAGTACACCGTCCAGCGGGAGCGGTACTACGCCATCGTCGACGAGGTGGACAACATCCTCATCGACGAGGCGCGCACGCCGCTCATCATCTCCGGGCCCGCCGAGGAGAACACGCGCATCTATCAGGTCTTCGCCCAGATCGTGCCGCAGCTGCGCGAGGGGCAAGACTTCACCATCGAGCTCAAGTCCCGCTCGGTACAGCTCACCGAGGAGGGCATCGAGAAGGTGGAGCGGGCGCTGCAGCGCGTGGGCCTCATCAAAGACGGGGCCAGCATCTACGCGCCCGAGAACTACCGCCTCACCCGCTTCCTCGAGGCCGCCCTCAAGGCGCAGTTCATCTACCAGCGCGACCGCGACTACGTGGTCAAAGACGGCGAGGTGATCATCGTCGACGACTTCACCGGCCGCCTCATGTTCGGCCGGCGCTGGTCCGACGGCCTGCACCAGGCGGTGGAGGCCAAAGAGCGCGTCAAGATCCAGCAGGAATCGATCACCTACGCCACCATCACCCTGCAGAACTACTTCCGCCTGTACAAGAAGCTGGCCGGGATGACGGGCACGGCCGCCACCGAGGCGGAGGAGTTTCACAAGATCTACAAGCTGGACGTCGTGGTGATCCCCACCCACCGGCCCATGATTCGCGTCGACTACCCGGACCTCGTCTTCCGCACCGAGAAGGGCAAGTTCGACGCCGTGGTGGAGGAGGTGGTGGAGCGGCACCGCACCGGCCAGCCGGTGCTGGTGGGCACCGTCTCCATCGAGAAGTCCGAGTACCTGTCCGAGCTCTTGCGCCGACGCGGCATCCCCCACCAGGTGCTGAACGCCAAGCACCACGAGCGCGAGGCGATGATCGTGGCCGAGGCGGGGCGGCTGGGCGCCGTCACCATCGCCACCAACATGGCCGGTCGCGGCACGGACATCATCCTGGGCGGTAACCCGGAGGCGCGCTTCAAGGACCTCTGCCGCAAGGCCGGCGTGGACCCGGAGCGCGGCGACCCGGAGAAGCTCAAGGAGCTGCGCGAGCAAGCCCAGGCCGAGTGGCAGCAGGAGCACGAGCAGGTCGTGGCCCTGGGGGGCCTGCACATCATTGGCACCGAGCGGCACGAGTCGCGCCGCATCGACAACCAGCTCCGCGGCCGCGCCGGCCGCCAGGGCGACCCCGGCTCCTCCCGCTTCTACGTGTCCTTCGAGGACGACCTGATGAAGCGGTTCGCGCCGGAGTGGCTGCCGGGCATGATGTCCAAACTGGGCATGGACGACCACACGCCCATCGAGCACTCCTGGGTGACCAAGGCCATCCAGACGGCGCAGGTCAAGGTCGAGGGGCACAACTTCGACATCCGCAAGCACGTCGTCGAATACGACGACGTGATGAACCTGCACCGCGAGAAGGTCTACGGCGACCGGCGCAAGATTTTGGAAGGCGCGGATCTCAAGGCCAACATCCTGGCCATGGTCGATGAGACCATCCGCGGCCTGGTGGAGACCTACTGCCAGGACCGGGCCGCCGAGCTGTGGGACATCGCGGGGCTGTGGAACGAGATGAACGCCATCCTGCCGCTGCCGAAGGAGCTGTCCGTGGAGGCGCTGGGGCGCCTGGGGCGGGATGAGATCGAGCGGCGGCTGATCGAGCACGCCCACGCCGAGTACGAGCGGCGCGAGCAGGAGATGGGCGTCGACCCGCAGACGGGCGAGCCGCGCATGCGCCTGCTCGAGCGGCTGCTCATGCTCAAGACCATCGACGACCTGTGGGTGCAGCACCTCACCGAGATGGAGGCGATGCGCGAGGGCATCGGCCTGCAGGCCTACGGGCAGATCGATCCGCTGGTGGCCTACAAGCGCGAAGCCTACGACATGTTCGAGCAGCTTCAGCGCACCATCCGCGGCACCATCGTGCACACCATCTTCAACGTGCAACTGCGCGAGGCGCCGCCCCCGCCGCCCCCTCTGATCGCCGACCCCACCCGGCTGCGCACCAACGTGGACGAGTCGGATGGCTCCCCCGCACCCGTCGGCGCCGCCCGGGGCGACGGTGCCCGCCGCGCCAGCGCCACGGCGGTGCGGCGCGTGGGCCGCAACGACCCTTGCCCCTGCGGCAGCGGCCGCAAGTACAAGAAATGCCACGGCGCCTCGGTGACGGTGTAGCGCGTCCTCCGCCCCTCACCCTGGCCGCGCGGAAGGGACGCCCATGCCAACACAGCAACCGGTGCGAGCCTTCGTCAGCGTCCTCCCCGTGAACGCCCGCGGGGAGGTGCTGCTGCACCTGCGCGACGACCGCCCCGGCCTGGACGGCGCCAACACCTGGTCCACCCTGGGCGGCCTGATCGAGCCGGGCGAATCGGCCGAGGAGACGGCGCGCCGGGAGCTGCTGGAAGAATGCGGCCGCACGGTGGAACGGCTGGTACCCGTCGGCGTGGTGGAGCGGGTGCGGCCGGACACCGGCCAGCCCTACCGCATCCACCTCTTCGCCGCCGCCGTCGACTGGTCGTTGGCCGATCTGTGTCTGGGCGAGGGGCAGGGCCTGGCCTGGTGGCCGTGGCAGGTGGTGCCGCGTCTGTCCCTCAACCGGCTGGTGAGCGAGGAGGTGATCGCCTTCGCCGGTTCGCCGCTGTTGCGTGAGCTGGCCGCCGCCGCTCCGCCCACTCCGCCCGCCGACCTGGCGCCGCTGCCGCCCGGGTTCGTCGAGCGACTCGGTATCCGTCCCGGCAGCCTGGTGGCCGTGGAGGGGTTGAGCGCAGCCTTCGCGGAGCTCCTACGTGCGGCCCTGCCGGCGGGCGCCCGCGTCACCGCCTCGCCCGCGCCGGACGAACGCCCGGCGATCACGCTCTGGCGAGTGCGCGGCGCGGCCGACCCGGCCCGGTTCCTGGCCTTGGCGGCGCGCATGCGCCCGGGTGACCTGCTGTGGGTGATCGCGCCCGGCCGCGTGCTCACGGCCGTGCGCCACCTGTGGGCGGCGGCCGCCGCCCTGCGCCTGGCCTTTGAGGGGACGGCCCCCTTGGGCGACAATGAGGAGGGCGCCTGCTTCGTGCGACGACGCGGCGCGCTGGGCGACGGCTCAGTCCCACCCGGCGCCGGAGGCGGGCGGCCACATCTGGACCGACCATGACCGCCGAACTGCACGAGCGCACGCGGGACCCGGAGGACGTCACCACGCCAGAGGCGGTGATCGTCACCTTCCGCCGGGAAATCCTGGCCGGTGAGCCCTGGTATCCGGCGCTGTTGCGCGCCATCGGCCGCTGGCGGCTGCCGCGGGAGCAGGTAGACGGGCGCCTGTACCACTACCTCATCGGCGGGGAGGCGTTCGACTGGCTGCTCCTGGCCGAGCGGCTCACCGACGCCGCCGCCGATCTCATTCCGGAGCACGAGCGCGAGCAGTTGCTGTTCTTCAACCGTCCGCCCCTCGAACTCGGTCCGGACGAGTTCCGGCGGCTCATCGGCCCGGCCAAGTACCGCGCCCATTTGAACTTCCTCTACGGCGTAGTGGTGGAGGAGGCGCTGCAACTGGCCGTGGAGCTCGACGTGCAGAAGGAGCTGCGCGCGCGCGTCTGGGGAAGCGACCGGCGCACGGACGAGACGGTCTTTGAGCGGATCTATGGGCGCACACGCGAGGAGCTGCTGGCCGAGTTCCGCGGTGAGCGCGGCCTGCCGCAGGCGCCCTCCATCTCGCTCACCGAGCAGCGGGAGTTCACCTATTGGCTGTTCAAGCGCCGCCTGCGCACGGCCGACCCGGCGCGCGTGGCCAGCGACACCCGCCGTGGTCTGGTGCAGCTCTCGCGGCTGGAGGCCTGCCGGCGCCCGCGCCCCACTGAGGCCGAGCCGGTGGCGGAACAGGTGATCGAGGTGATGCGTCATGGCTAGCGCGTCGGCCGGCACGCCCGCCGCGGGGCGCTCGGGGACAGGTGCCACGCCATGAACTGCGCCTCCTGCGGCACACCGCTTCCGCCCAGCGCCCTGTTCTGCCCGGGCTGCGGCCAGCGGCTGACCTTCCAGCGCCCGCCGCCCCCTCCCACGCCGCCGCGCCCGGCCGGGCCGCCGCTTATCGCCAGAGAGGAGCTGCAGGCGGCCGTGGCGGCGCGCCAGGAGCTGGGCGAGCGCATGGAGGCCGAGGTGATCGACGCCTTCCTGGACCGGGTGGAGCGCGCGCTCGACGCCCGCATCGAGGCCAAGGTGCGGGAGCGGGTGGGCCGCTCCGGGGCGGCGGCCGCCGAGCGGGCCAAGAACTTCACCGGGCGCATCGCCGCCTCGCTCGGCATCGGCATCCCGCTCACGGCCATCGCCGGCGGCATCGGCGGCGTGGTGGGGATCATCGGCGTGTGGGCGGCGATCGTGGTGCTCAATGTCTACTACACCGAGGTGGAAAAGCGGCGGGACTGATGCCCGCTCGCGGAGACGGGAGCGGGGCCAATGGCGCCTGCGCCCCCGCACCCTCTGGCGTCTGTCCCGTGCCGCGCTGAGCGGGCTCATGCTGGATAACACCACTCGCTTTGTCGCGCCGCAGGTGCTGCAACTGCCGGTGCCCGGCTCCAGCGTGTTTCTCCTGCTGGACCGGCGCGTGACGATCGTCGATGCCGGCCCGGTGGGCAGCGCCGGCCGCGTGCTGCGCGCCCTGCGCCTGCTGGGGCGGGCGGCGGACGAGGTGGAGCAGATCGTCATCACCCACTACCACCCGGACCACGTGGGCGGGCTGGCCGGCCTCCAACGTCACCTGCCGGCGCGCACCGGCGTGCACGCGGTGGAGGCGCCGGTGGTGCGCGGGGAGGAGCCCCCGCCGCTCCCCATCGACCACCCACTCCTGCGGCATCCGGCTCGCCTGCTGGGCCGCCGCCTGCTGCCACCGGCGCGGGTAGACACCCTCTTGCGCGATGGCGATGAGCTGCCGGTGCTGGGCGGCCTGCGCGTCGTGCATCTGCCCGGGCACACGCCGGGCCACATCGCCCTCTACCTGCCGGAACGGGGCCTGCTCATCGCCGGCGATGCGCTCCAGGTGCGGCAGGGACGGCTCATCCCACCCGCCCGGCTTGCCTCCGAGGACTGGGAGGAGGCGGTACGCTCCCTGCGCCGGCTCACCGGCCTGGATTTCGCGGTGTTGGCGCTCAGCCACTTCCCGCCCTGGCAGGGCGACGCCCGCGCCGAACTGGAGCGGCTCACCACCCGGCTCCCCTAACGGTCCCTCACCCCGGCGGCCTTCACCCCGCCCTTCGGGCACCGGGCCCTCACCCCCAGCCCCGCTCCCGCAGGCGGGAGCGGGGCTGGGGGTGAGGGCTCGAGGGCGGGATGCCCGAACGGCAAAACGTGGTACCATCGGGGCAGCAAACGGCGGAGGCGGCGCCATGGCGAAGCTGATGAGCCTGCGCGAGGCGGCGGCGCTGGTGCGCGACGGTGACACGATCGCCTGCGGCGGCAACCTTCTGCACCGCGGGCCGTTCGCCCTGGTGCGCGAGCTGGCGCGCCAGGGACGGCGGGAGCTGGAGGTCGTGAAGACGGCCGGCGCCTACGACGTGGACCTGCTGGCCGCCGCCGGCTGCCTGCGCGCCGCCAGTTGCGGCTTCGTGGGGTTCGAGAACGAGTTCGGCCTGGCGCCCAGCTACCGCCGCGCGGTAGAGGCGGGCACGGTCGAGGCGCGGGAGCACGCCTGCTACACCGTCATCCAGGGCCTGCGCGCCGCCGCCTTCGGGCTGCCTTTCATGCCCGCCGCCGGTTTTGTCGGCAGCGACCTGCCCACCGCCCGCGGCTTCAAAACGGTGCGCGACCCGTACACCGGCGTGGAGGTACTGGCCGTGCCGCCCATCCGCCCGCGGTGGGCGCTCATCCACGTGCCGGAGGCCGACGCGGAGGGCAACGCGCGCATCTACGGCACCGAGTTCGAGGACGTGCTCATGAGCCGCGCCGCCGCCGGCGTGATCGTCACCGCCGAGCGCATCGTCCCCACCGAGGAGCTGGCGCGGCAGCCGGAGTTGACCAAGATCCCCGCCTTCCTGGTGACGGCCGTGGTCCATGCCCCGCACGGCGCCTGGCCGGGCAGCTGCTACCCGCTGTACGGCTACGACCCCGCCGGCGTGCGCGCCTACCTAGAGGCCGCCCGCAGCCCGGAGACGTTGCAGGCCTACCTCGCCGCCTGCGACCAGCCCCAGGAGGCGGCTGCGCCGGCGCGCTGACCGGAAAGAGGCCACAATGAGCGGTGATGGCCGGCGTTCTCCTGCCGATTTCATGGCCGTGGCCATGGCGCGCCTGCTGCGCGACGGCGAGCGGGTGTTCCACGGCGTGGCCTCGCCCCTGCCGATGGTGGCCATCCTCCTGGCCAAGCGCCTGCACGCGCCGCGGCTGGTGTACCTGAACATCACCGGCTCGGTGGACCCGCTGCCGGCCGCGCTGCCCAAGTCCACGGTGGACCCGGCGCTGCTGGCCGGCACGGCCACGCTGGTGACCCTGGCGGAGCTGTTCGACCTGTCGGCGCGGGGCGGGCTGGACACGGCCTTCCTGAGCGGCGTGCAGATCGACGGCGCCGGCCGCATCAACATGTCCGTGATCGGCCCCTTTGCACGGCCCACGGTGCGCCTGCCGGGCGGCGCCGGCAGCGCCCTCATCCTGCCCACCGCCCGGCGCACCATCCTGTGGCGCGCGCAGCACACGCCGCGCAGCCTGGTGGAGCGGCTGGACTTCGTCACCGCGGCCGGCAACGTGGACCGGCTGGTGACGCCGTTGTGCGTTTTCCGCCGGGACGGGGATCGCTTCGTGCTGGAGGCACGCGCCCCCGGTGTGACGGCCGACGCCGTCGCCGCCGCCACCGGCTTCGCCTTCCGCTGCCCGGCCGAGGTGCCGGAGCTGGTGCCCACGGCCGAGGAGCTGGCCGCGCTGACGGCCGTGGACCCGGCGCGCGTGCGCGACGTGGAGTTCCGCACCTGAGCGGCCGACCACGCTCAGCCGAACAGCCGCCGCAGCAAGAGCAGGATGGCGGCCCACAGCGCGCCGCCGAGCATCGCCCCCAGCGCTATTCCACGGGCAGGCCGGCGCGGGTCCGACGGATCCCCCCGCATCCACCGGTCAGGTCGCCCCCGTGGTGCCGGGGAGCCGACCCGCGGCCGTCGACCCTCACCCGCCTCGCTCCGCTCAACGCCTGCTCCTCGGTGCGGGAGAGGGAAGCGCCCGGCACACCGGGAGAGCGGGGCTGCGGCTGTGGGGTGGTCCGACTCGTGCGTGGGCGTGGCCTTCGCCTTCACGGAGGCATTGTGCGCTTGAAGGGGCAAGGCCGACAAGCCCGCAGCGGTCCATTTTCGAGCGTTCAGCGGCCGGTCCAGCGCGGTGGGCGCTTCTCGGCGAAGGCGCGCGGGCCTTCTTTGAAGTCCTCCGACTCGCGCATGGCCGTCACCAGCTCGTAACGGCGCGACATCGCCTCTTCAAGCGGTAGACCGAGGCCCTGCAGTGCCGCCTGTTTGGAGGCGCGCACCGAGAGCGGGGCGCAGGCCAGGATCTCGTTCGCCCACCGCTCGGCCGCCGGCATCAGCTCGCTGAGCGGCACCACCTCGTTCACCAGGCCTAGGCGGTAGGCCTCCTGCGCCGTGATGTGCCGGCCGGTGAGGATCATGCCCATGGCGACCTTGAAGGGGATGTGGCGGGGCAGGCGGTGCACGCCGCCAGCGCCGGCCATCAGGCCCACACGCGGCTCGGGCAGGCCCAGGCGGGCGTGCTCGGCGCAGACGATGATGTCGCAGGCCAGGGCCAGCTCCAGGCCGCCCCCCAGGGCGTAGCCGTTCACCGCGGCAATGATCGGCTTGAAGATATCGAAGCGGCTCGTGAGGCCGCCAAACCCGCCCACGATCGGCGGGCCGGCGTAGCCGCCGGTGGAGGTGCCGCCGCCGGCGGCGGTGACCTTGAGGTCGTTGCCGGCCGAGAAGGCGCGGTCGCCCGCGCCGGTGAGGATGGCGACCCACACCTCCGGGTCGTCGCGGAAATCGGTCCAGATGGCGGACAGCTCGCGGTTGGCGTCCGCGTGCAGGGCGTTCATCACCTCGGGGCGGTTGAGGGTGACGTAGGCGATGCGCCCCTTCTTCTCGTAGATGGCGTACTGGTAACTCATACCGGCCTCCTGGGCGTGCTGCATCCTGTGCGGCGCCCCGGCACGGCCGGGGCGCAGGGGCAGCGTGCCGCGCCCTGCAGTGAGGGTCAAGGCCGGCACGGGGGAAGCGTCAGGCCTGGCCGCGGTACCAGGCGCCGCGGTCGTGGATCAGGGTGAGGACCGTGCCGCTGGACAGCTCTACCTGCAAGCGACGGGCGCCGGCCGGCAGCGGCTCCAGACGTGGGTCGAGCGGTGGCTGCTCGTGCACGGCCACCACCCGCTGACGGCGACCGCCGTACGTCACCCAGCGGGGTGTGTCCGCCGGGTAGGCAGCCACCGGGATGGGCCGCGCCCGCAGGCGCAGGCGCGGGGCGGGCGGCAACGATAGCGGTAGCACGGGCGCGGGCCGAGAGGGGGCCACGGCAACGGTCATCGCTTCTCCCTCCGAGGGCGCTCCTGGCTTCCAAATCAGACCGAACACCTGTTCGTGTTAGGCATTCTATAGAACACCAGTTCCACGGTTGTCAACCCCCGTGACCGCGACCGGTTGACGACCAAACAGAACATATGTCCTACTTGGCGGCATGAACGGGGTCGAGTGCCCAGGCACGGGTGAGCCGGCCGACTGCCGCCGGCCGATCGGGCGGCGTCCCAACTTCTACCGGGACGCCCTGGACGCGGAGGGGCAGGCCCTGCTCGATGCCGCGGCCGCCACGCCCGGCCTAGACGACGAGGTGGCCCTCCTACGGGTGCTCCTCTACCGCGCCCTGGCCGAGCGGCCGGCTAACCCGCGCCCGCTGCTGCAGAGCCTCAACCTGCTGGTCCGTGCCGTGCTGGCGCGTGACCGCCTCTCGGCGCACGCGAACGAGGCGGAGCGCCTGGAGCGGCTGGTGCGCTCGCTGGAGGAGACCCTCGTCTCGGATGAGGGGATGCCCAAGGGGGATGCGCCACCGTTCAGCGATCCGCAGGCCACCGGCAGGCGCTCTGGCAGTGACGGGGGGTAAGGGCGATGGATGCGAGCGCAGGTCCGACGCCGTGGCCGCGCCTGCGGCCCTACCAGGCCGAGGTGCTGCGCGCCGTGCTGGGCAGCGTGCGTGACGGGCGCGGGCTGAGCTTCTCCGTGATGATGAGCCGTCAGGCCGGCAAGAACGAGCTCTCCGCCCAGCTCGAGGCCTACCTGCTCCTCCGCCATCACGCCTGGGACGTCGACGCCGTCAAGTGCGCGCCCACCTTCCGTCCGCAGGCCCAGATCAGCCTGCGCCGCCTGTGGACGCGCCTGCGGGCGGCGGGCCTGGGCCGGCTGGCGCGGTTGGAAGGTGGCAACAGCGTGCGCCTGGGCCGCGCCCGCCAGCTCTTCCTCTCCGCCGAGCCGGGCAGCCACGTCGTCGGCCACACCGCCCATCTGCTGCTGGAGTGCGATGAGGCGCAGGACGTGGACCCGGACAAGTTCGACCGCGACTTCCGCCCGATGGCCGCCGCCACGGGTGCCACGATCGTCTTTTACGGCACCGCCTGGCGGGAGGACGACCTGCTGGCACGCGTGCGCGCCCACCACCTGGAGCTGGAGCGGCGTGACGGCATCCGCCGCCACTTCGCCTTCGATTGGGAGACCGTGGCCCGCTACCACCCGCCCTACGCCCGCTTCGTGGCGCAAGAGCGCGAGCGGCTGGGCGAGAGCCACCCCCTGTTCCTCACCCAGTACCTGTTGCAGCCGCTGCCCGGCACTGGCCGCCTGTTCACCCCCGCCCAGCGTGCCCTTCTGCGCGGCGATCACCCGCGCCTGCACGCGCCGCCGGCCCAGGCGCCGGGGGGGCTGCTGGGCCACGTGGCCGGGCTGGACGTGGGCGGCGAAGCCCTCGCCCCCGATCGTCCCGCGAACGCCACGGTCCTCACCATCGCCCGGGTGCTGGCCGCGCCCGCCGACGCCCTGGCACCGGAACCGTCCATCGAGGTCGTTGAGCACGCCGCCTGGCACGGCGCCTCGCACGCCGAGCTGGCCGGCGGCCTGGTGCGGCTTCTCCGCGTGGTGTGGCGGGCACGGCGTGTGGTGGTGGACGCCACCGGCCTGGGCGAGGGGTTGGCCGCCACGCTGGCGGCGGCCTGTCGGTCCCGCCCCGGTGTGCCGGGGGGTGGACCGGAGGTCGTGCGCGTGCGCCTCACAGAGGAGCGCAAGTCGGCCCTGGGCTACGCCCTCCTGGCGGCGGTGAACGGGGGCCGCCTGCGCCTGTACCGACCGGACGGCTCGCCCGAGTGCACCGCCCTGTGGCGCGAGCTGGAGCTGGCCCGCGCCGAGCACCGCCCCGGCGGGCGCTTGGCCTGGCGGGCGGACCCGAGCGATGGGCACGACGACTTTCTCATGAGCCTAGCCCTGACGGTGGAAGCAGCGCGCGGCCTGGCGCCGCGGGTGGCCCGCGGCCACGTCCCAACACGGCATGAGGGCTGACCCTCACCCCCAGCCCCGCTCCCGCAAGCGGCAGAGGGGTTGGGGATGAGGGAAAGGAGGTGGTGATGAAGGCGCACCGACCGAAACAGCCGGAGCGGCACGTGCCCCCGGACCGCGAGCCGGAACTGACTCACTATGAGGATACGGGCTGCGTGCTCTTCCCCTCGTGCCTGCGCTGTCCGTTGCCGCGCTGCGTGTACGAGGACCCGCGTGGCGTGCAGCACTACCTGCGCCAGACCCGTGACCGGGAGGTGCTGCGCCTGGTCGGCGAGGGCTACTCCGTGCCGGAGGTAGCCGCGCGACTCGGCATCTCCCGCAGACACGTGTTTCGCATCCTGCGCCGCCTGCGTGACGGATCGCGTTGAGGGCACCGTTCGGTTACACTGGGGATCCGGAACAGGGTGGGAGGCGATAGATGCTCCGCTCGCCCTCTCATACCACCTGGGAGAGGCCGTATGCTGGCAGCCGTGATCGGCACCCTGGGAGTGGCGATGGGCGGCGTGCTGTTCGCGTTGGGCATGGCCGATGAGTCCCTCGGCGGCCACATCGCGGCCGCTATCGGCGCGCTGATGATCATCGGCTCGCTGATCGGCCTCGGGCGCGGCCGTGCCCCGGCAGAGCCGGGGCACGCCGGGTGAAGCGTCAGCGCTGGCTGCCGGCGGCCGGCTCGCGCTGCAGGCGGAGCGTGGGCGCCACGCCGGTGGGGCCGGCGATCCGCACCACGATCACCGCGATGTTGTCGTGGCCGCCGCGGGCCAGGGCCAGATCGGCGAGCGCCTGCGCCGCGCTGGTGGCGTCCGCGGCAGCGCTGACCGTCGCCGCCAGCTCCGCGTCGTCGGCCAGGCTCCACAGCCCATCGGAGCAGAGGAGCAGCGCGTCGGCCGGGGCGAGCGGCGCGGTGGTCACATCGGGTGTGGCCTGCGTGTCCACGCCCAGGGCGCGGGTGAGCACGTTTCGGTAGGGATGTCCCGGTACCTCGGTCGGGCTGAGGTGGCCGGCGTCCACGTGCTCCTGCACCCACGAGTGGTCGGTGGTCAGGCGCGTGATGGAGCCGCCACGCACCAGATAGCCGCGGCAGTCGCCCACGTGGGCCACCCACACGCTCTGCTGCACCACTGCGGCGGCGATGACGGCCGCGCCCATCCCCTCATGCCCCTGCTGCTCGGCCAGCGCGATGATGCGCGCGTTGGCCGTGGCAAACGCTCCCCGCAGTTGCACCGCCGGGCCACGCCACGGGCCGCGGAAGTACGCGTCCTGAATCACCCGCACCGCGGTCTCGGCGGCCACGTCACCGGCGGCCAGCCCGCCCATGCCATCGGCCACGATGAACAGGCGCCCCCGCTGGGCGCGCAGGGCCGCGTCCTCCGGCTCGAACGCGCCGCAGCGATCTTCGTTCCGCTCACGCACGAGCCCGCGGTGGAGCAGGGGATAGTACTCGAGCTGGAGTTCCACGACGTTGTCCGCGCTCCAGGCGTCCGCTGATGACGTGCCATCAGCATACACCCGGCCGGGACGGCCGAGAAATCACGTTTGACGTGCAAGGGGCCCATCCGTACGCTCAGGGCGAGCGGGGCCGGACCTAATGGCCAATGGACGTAACCGATGGCGGAGCAGGTGCGCACGCTGCTGGTGGTTGACCCCTCTGGCCTAGAGCGGATGGTGCCGCTGGACCGGGACGTGTTCACGCTGGGACGCGACCCCAGTTGCACCATCCGCATCGACAGCCCGTACGTCTCCCGCCAGCACGCCCGCATCGAGCTGGGCCCGGGTGGGCCGGTGTTCGTGGACCTGGGTAGCCGCAACGGTTCGCTGGTGGACGGCCAGCGGGTGCAGGGCGTCGTGCCGCTGGCGCCGGGCAGCGTGATCCGCATCGCGGACGTCACCATCCGCTGCCTGGCCGAGGGTCCGGCCGAGCCCACCACCCGCGTCTTCGCGCTCCCTGCGGCCGAGGGAGAGGCGCCCGACGACCGGCTGCGGCTGGACGTGCAGAACCACGAGGTCTGGACCGGCGCGCGACGGTTGGAGCGGCGCCTCTCCTCCCAGGAGTTCGAGCTGTTGCGCCTGCTCTACGAGAACCGCGACCGGGTCTGCTCCAGCCAGGAGCTGGGCGACGCCATCTGGGGAGTCGGTAACTGGGACCGGGACATGCTGCACCGGCTGGTCTACCGGCTCAAGCGCAAGCTGGAGCCAGACCCCGAAAAGCCGCGCTACATCCAGACGGTGCCGTGGATCGGGTACCGGGTGACGCCCTAGCCTCACCGGAGGCGATGGCGCGAGCCAGTACGAGGAGGTGCTGCCGGTGCAGGTGGAAGCCAAGTTGCGCGCGATGGGGATCGAGCTGCCGGAGCCGCCCCGGCCGATGGCCAACTACGTGCCGGCCGTGCGGGTGGGCAACCTGGTGTTTCTCTCCGGGCACGGCCCGCGTGGTGAGGCGCGCGGCCGCTTCGTGGGCAAGCTCGGGCGGGACCTAACCACCGAGGAGGGCTACCAGGCGGCGCGCCAGGTGATGATCGGCATGCTCGCCACCCTCAAGGCCACCATCGGCGACCTGGACCGGGTGCGACGGATCGTCAAGCTGTTGGGCATGGTCAACTGCACCGAGGACTTCACCGAGCAGCCGCAGGTGATCAACGGCGCCTCTGACCTGCTGGTGGAGCTGTTCGGCGAGAACGGCCGTCACGCCCGCTCCGCCGTGGGCATGCAATCCCTGCCCGGCGGCCGGGAGGGCAGCATCGCCGTCGAGATCGAGATGATCGTCGAGGTGGCGGACTGAGGAGCGCGCCCTAGCGCCTCTCCGGACCCGGCTTACGCGGCGGCAGCAACCACTCCGCCCCCTGACGGGCGCGCCGGTACAGCTCCTCGTCCGAACGTTGCGGGTCGCGCTGGCGCACGAACTCCTGTTCCGCCGCCGAGAGGCGGATGCCGTGGGCGCGCACCGCCGCCGCCGGGTTCGCCTTAACGGCCGCGCGGTACTCCGCGTCCTCCCGCCACCGTTCCACCAGCTCGGCCCGCCGGCGGCGCCGCTCCAGAAAGCGCCGGTCCGCCGCGCTGAGCCGCGCGATCTCCGGGTCCATCTCCGGCGCCTCAGCCGTCAGGTAGGCGTACACCTTCTCCCGGAAGGCGGCGTCCTGTTCCAATCGCTGCTGCAAGGACGGGCTCACGGCGCTCCTCCTTTCTCGCCCCGGCCATCCGGGGTCTCCAACAGGGAACAGCGATCGATCAGGGTGCGGAGGGCGGCGCCAGCCGGCGGGCGTGGCTCTAACCGGTCGAGCATGGCGTGTGCCCGCGCGCAGAGGCGGGCAATCACCGCCCCGACCTGCCGCGGCACCCCCGCTTCGATTAACCGGGCGCGCACGGCGTTTTGGGCCACGACATCGGCGCGGGCCACCGCCAGCAGGGCCAGGAACGCCCGTCGCGCCGATGCCGGCAGCGGGTGCAGGTAGAGGGCGATGGGCAGCGTGCGCGCGCCGGCGGCCAGGTCACGGCTCCAGGGGGCGCCGAACAGGTCATAGCAGTCCGAACGGAGCTGGAGGGCGGTACCGAGCGCGCGACCGACCGCCGCGTAGCCGGTCACCACCCGCGCAGGCGCCCCGGCCAGCGAGGCGGCCAGGGCGGCGATCACGGCCAGCACCTCCCCGCTCTTGCCGGCCGCCGTGGTCTCCGCCGCCACCGGTGAGACCCGCGAACGGCCGACCGCGGCTAGGTCGCGCTGCTGTCCGGCGCTGATGCGCAGGCCGGCCTGGGCCAGCGCGCGCTGCACGGCCACCAACCGCTCCGGCGGCAGCGGCAGCTCGCCCAGCGCCAGTTGCGGGAGCGCGGCCACGAGGGTGGTCCCGGCCAGCAGCAGCTCGCTGGGACGGTAGCCACGCCAGCCGTCTCTGAGGTCGCCGTCCATCAGGTCGTCCAGGAGGTCCAGGCCGGCGACGAGCAGCGTGGCGGCCACGGCCAGGGGCAGGGCCGGTGCCGCCTCCCCCTGCACGGCGGCGTGCACCAGCAGCGGCATCTGCACGCAGGTGAGGGCCGTGAATGGCGCACCCTGCTCGGCGGCCCGCGCGCGCAGGCGGTCGAGGGCGGCAGTGAGCAGGGCATGCTGGCGGGCGTTCACCGCGTGCAGCGCCAGGAACGCCGCCGCGCGGGCGTTGACCGCCTCCGCCGGTGTGTCATGGTCCACGCAACGCCTCGGTGATGGCCTCATCCAGCGGTAGGGCCTGGCCGGCCGCCCAGGCGGCAGCGAAGGACTCCTCGCCCAAGGTACGGCGCGCCAGCTCCGTCACCCGCTGGTAGATGCCGCGGAAGGCCGGCGGCCGGGGCAGGCCGATCGCCTCGCGCAGCGTCTCGGCGGCGGCGAACAGTCGCACCGCCCGCTCCGCTTGACCCATCACCACCAGCGTGCCGGCGATGGCGTCCAGCGCGTACACGACCCCGGCCCGGGTGCCACGGCGATGGTACAGCGTCAGGCTTTGCTGCTGGTAGGCGAGGGCCCGCTGATGCGCACCGGTGCGGCTGAGCTGGATACCGGCCTCCACCAGCACGTCGGCCAGCCAGCGCTCGTTGTCCGCCGCGCGGGCCAGGGCCAACGCCTGCTCGTACAGCTCGACGGCGCGGGCGGACTCTTGCCGCCGGGAGACGATGCGGGCCAGCACGCACAGGGCATCGAAGGTGCCGAACTGGTCGCCGTGGCGGCGGCGTAGGGCGATGCTCTCCTCACACAGCGCCGCCGCCCGCTCCCATTCGCCCTTGGCGTACAGGGTGAAGCCCATGCGCCCCACGGCCTCGGCCACACCCAGCGGGTCACCCAGCTCCTGGTAGAGGCCCAACGCCTCCTCCAGGCGGGCCAGGGCGCCGTCCCAGTCGGCGCACACCTGGAGGTAGCGGCCCAGCAGCACGAGCGTGTCCGCCGTGCCGTGCAGGTCGTGCAGACGCCGGTACAGCTCCAGGCTCTCCATCAGGCGGGCGCCGGCCCGCTCGAAGGCGCCTTGCTCCCAAGCCAGCCAACCGGCCTGGGCCAGGGCGCGGGCCCGCACCGTCGCCGGAACGTCGCCATCCGCCGCCAGCAGCCGTTCCAGCCACTCCAGCCCTTCCGCCACGTGGCCATGCTCGTACCAAAAGCGGCCCAGGGCGGCGGCCAGGCGCAGGCCGGCGGCAACGTCGCCCTCGGCCAGGCACCAGGTGAGGGCGGTGCGGAAGTTGTCGTGCTCGCGCTCAAGCCGCTCGAGCCAGGCGCGCTGCTCGGTGCCCGGCTGCGGGGGTGGCTGCTCGGCCAGGCGCAGGAACCAGTCGCGGTGGCGACGGAAGACGGCCGCTGCTTCGCCCGACTCCGCCAGCCGCTCCTGCGCGTACTCGCGGATCGTCTGCAACATGCGGAACCGCGGCGGGTCCTCGTGTTCAACGATGATGAGCGAGCTGGCGGCCAGCGCGTTCAGGGCCTCGACGAGGCGGACCCCCTCAAGCGCGTCGTCCGTGCACACCGCCTCCGCCGCCTCTAGCGTCCAGCCGCCGGCGAAGGCGCCCAGGCGGCGAAACACGCGCTGCTCTTCGGCGCTGAGCAGGTCGTAGCTCCAGGCGATGGTATCGGCCAGGGTGCGGTGGCGGGTGGGGAGGTCGCGCATGCCCCCGGTCAAAGCGGGCAGGCGCCGCTCCAGGCGCGCGGCGAGCAGACGGGGCGAGAGGATGCGGACGTGCACCGCCGCCAGCTCGATGGCCAGGGGCAGGCCGTCGAGGCGGGCGCAGATCTCGGCCACGGCGCGGGCGTTGTCCGGCGTGAGGGCGAAATCGGGCCGCACGGCGCGGGCCCGATCCAGAAACAGCGCCGTGCCGGCGTACTCGGCGAGGGCGGGGACGGGCGGCAAGCGGCGTGGGTCCGGCACGGGCAGGGGCGGCACCGGCAGCTCGTGCTCGCCGCGCACGCGCAGCGCCGCCCGGCTGGTGACCAGCACCTTCACCCGCGGCGCCGCCTGCAGCAGCTCCACCACGGTTGGCGCGGCGGCGCTTACCTGCTCGAAGTTATCCAACACCAGCAGCAGGGCGCGGTCGCGCAGGAAGCCCTTCACCGCCTCCAGGACGGGCGTGCGCGTTTCCTGCACGCCCAGGACGTGAGCGATGGCGGCGGGAACGAGCGCCGGGTCGGTGACGCCGGACAGGTCCACAAACCAGGCGCCGTCCGCGAAGCCGGGCAGGGCGCGGGCGGCCAGCTCCAGGGCGAGGCGGGTCTTGCCGGAGCCGCCCGGCCCGGTGAGGGTGACCAGCCGCGCGGTGGCCAGCAGGCGCCCGCCCACCTCCAGCTCTGGTTCCCGCCCGATGAAGCTCGTGAGCGGGGCCGGCAGGTTGGTCCGCGGCGCCGCCGCGGGCGCAGGGATGTAGTCGCCGGGCGGTGCCTCAGCTGCACCCGGGGGCAGGTCTGGGGCGGATGACGCGGCCGCGTCCAGCCGCGCCTCGGCCAACAGGGCGCGGAGCCACTCCGGCGTGACGGTGTGGCCCTGCAACACGCCGCGATCGAAGGAGCGGAAGAGGCCCAGGTCCGCGCAGACGCGCAGGATGACCTCCTCCGCCGTGGCGTCCGGCACCGCCGCGCCGGTCTCCCAGCGCTGCACCGTGCTGCGGCCGTAGCCGAGGCGAGCGGCCCATCCCTCACGGGTGATGCCACGTGCCTCCCGCAGGGCGCGCAGGACCCGGCTCCAGAACGGGGGGCCGGCGGCACTGGCCTGCGCCATAGCGGGTCCCCGCCGTGAGTCGTTTTTGGGCTGTTCCTGGGTCATTGTCGGACCGCAGACTGCCTACCCTGACCGATATCGTCCGGGCAGCGGGTGCACCGCGGGCGACACGGGCCATGATATCCCGTGCAGGGGGTTCGTGTCGCGCGGCGGGTGAGTGCGCCCGAGGCGAGGACGACAGCGGCCCTCGGCGCTGCTGGGGAGGAGACACACCATGGTGGCCGCAACGGCCATTGAGGCACCAGCACCGGGTGAACGGCCAGACGCCATGCCGGTACGGCACCTGTGCCGGCGCGCCCAGGAGGAGGCCGATCGCTATCGTACGGGGGTAGCGGGCGATGAACGCTTCGCCATGGAGGTGGTGCGCCGGGCGATAGTCGAGCGGGACGAGGCCTGCTGGGAGGCGCTCCACGCCATGTACGGCCCGGTGGTGCAGGGGTGGTGCCGCGCCATGTATCGGTGCGCCGATCTGGCGGCAGAAGAGCTCGCGGCGCTGGCATGGGAAAAGTTCTGGCGGAGCTTTACCGCGGAGAAGCTCGCAGCCTGCCGCGGTGTGAGCAGCGTGCTCGCCTACCTCAAGGCCTGCGTACACAGCGTGGTGGTGGACGCCCGCCGGCGGCGGCCGGCGCCCCTCCCGCTCGAGGCGGTAGACGCCTGGCCAGACCTGGTGCCCTCGCCGGAAGAGGCCGTGGCGGAGGCGGAAGGGCGCGCCCGTCTGCGCGAACTGGTGCTGCGCCACGCCCGCGATGAGCGGGACCGGGCGATCATCGCCCTCAGTTACGAGCTGGGACTGCGCTCCGCCGCCGTGCAGGCAGCGCGGCCGGATCTCTTCCCCACGGTAGCCGACGTCTACCGCGCTACCCGCAACCTGCTGGACCGCCTGGGCCGCAGCCACGAGCTGCGCGCCTGGTTTGAACGCGAGCGCGCCTGAACGGAGCGCCGCCGGGGGCGAGCAGGGGGCGCCGTGTTTGATGACGGCGCCCCTGCTCATGATCGGGAGCAGCAGCCTATTGGGCGAGGACCCGCACCAGCTCGATGAGCGACGGATCGAGCTGCTTACGGCCGTTGACGACCTCGGCCAGGGGGGTGGCGTGCACGTCACCGTCGACCAGCCCGATCAACACGCCGTGCACCCCGCGCGCGAGCTGCGCGGTCGCCGCCGCGCCCAGGCGCGTGGCCAGGGTGCGGTCGAACACGCCGGGCGTGCCGCCGCGCTGCACGTGGCCGAGGATCGTCACGCGCAGCTCAAACCCCAGCTTCTCCTGATGCTCGGTGAAGTAGCGGGCCAGCGCGTCGGCGTTGTACCGCGCCCCCTCGGCCACCACGATGATGGCGTGCGTTTTGCCCCGCTCGTAGGCGCCGCGCACGTACTCGGCCACGGTTTCCGGCGTGGTGTCCACCTCGGGAATCACGGCCGCCTCCGCACCGCCGGCCAGCGCCGCCATCAGCGCCAGGTAACCGCAATCCCGACCCATAACCTGCACCAGGAACGCACGCTGATGGGAGGAGGCCGTGACTTTGAGGCGGTCGATGGCCTCCACGGCGATGTTGAGGGCGGTATCCACACCGATCGTGATATCGGAGCCGCACAGGTCGTTGTCGATGGTGGAGGCCACGCCCACCACCGGAAAGCCCATCTGGGACAGGAGATAGGCGCCTTGCTGCGAGCCGTTGCCGCCGATCACCACCAGCGCCTCGATCCCCCGCTCCTCCAGGCGGCGCAAGGCAATGCGCCGTCCCTCCTCGAGACGGAACTCGGGGCAACGAGCGGTGCCGAGGAAGGTGCCACCGAGCTGGATGATGCCGCCCACATCGCGCGGACCGAGCGGCACCATGTCACCCGCGATCAGGCCGGCGTAGCCGCGGTGCACGCCGTACACCTCCCACCCCTGGGCGATACCGGTGCGCACCACCGCCCGGATAGCGGCGTTCATGCCGGGTGCGTCGCCGCCGCTGGTGACTACCGCGATGCGTTTCATGGTTCAGGCAAATCCCTGCCGGCCGTGGCCAGGTGTCCCATAGTTGAGTGTACCGTGCGGCACGCGGCTGAAACGAGTAACATGCCCTCGGCCGGTGGCCGGCTCGCCTTTGCGGGCGCGCAGCGTGTGCGGCACGCGGCTGAAACGAGTAACATGCCCTCGGTGATGGGCGTGTTCTTCACCATGTGAGACTTGGCCTGCCACTCATTCCGATCAAAAGAGGCACCCATGACCATGACCGATCCTGCGCCACAACAAGTCGTGCCGGCCGTGTTCGCCAACCGTGAGGCGGCTGAGGCCGCCATCGCTGAACTGCGCCGACTCGGGTTCGCCGAGGAGGACATCGGCCTCGCGGTGCCGGAACCGGGCCGCTACGCCTTCGAGGGTGCCGAACAACGGGAGCTGTGGAGGGGCACCGTCGCCGGGATGGCGGTCGGCGCGCCGCTCGGCGCGTTGGCCGGCATCTTGCTCCAGCAACTGATCGTCCCCGGCGGGGCCTCACTCGGCATCGGCGGGCTCTTGCTCCTGGGCCTGCGCGACGGGATATTGTGGGGCTCGTTCCTGGGCGCGGCCAGCGGGCTCTTGGCCAAGGTCCGCTGGAACGACGCCGAGGATCGCCACTGCGAGATCCCGCTTGGCGGGAGCGATATCCTCGTGGTCGTGCGAGCCGGAGACCGGGCGGAGGAGGTTCGCCGCGTGCTGGAGGCGCACGGCGCTCGCTGCTTCCTCGATCAGGCCCGCCGTGAGGCGTAGGCAGCCCATCGCCGAGGCCGGCACCACAGCAGCCCCGCCCATCACCAGGGAGGAGAAAGGTCATGCGCGGGACGGCGATGGCACTGGCACTGGTGGCGATAGCGCTGGCGGCGGCCTGCGGCGGCGGGACCAAGCAGGAGACGCGCGCCACGCCGGGTGGCGCCGCGCCGGCCGGCGCCATCGTGGTCGTGGCTACCGACAACAAGTTCGATAAGACCGAGCTCACGGTGCGGGCCAATCAGCCCGTCACGCTCACGCTGCAGAACCGGGGGCAAGCCATCCACAACTGGCACGCGCTTAACGTGAAGGACAAGGACGGCAAGGAGATCACCACCAAACTGCTCAGCGGCGGCCAGTCGGAAACGATCACGTTCACCATCGCCCAGACGGGCACGTTTGAGTACATCTGTGACGTGCACCCCACGGAGATGCGCGGCAAGCTGATCGTCCAATGATCGAGCGCCGCGGCCAGGAACGCGCATGGCGGTGCTGATCGGGCTCGGGTTTGGCATCGCCGCCGTGTGCGGCCTGCTCCTCAGCGCGGTGTTGGTGGTAGGCCTGCTGCGGGTGCACCGCACGCTGTTACCCGTCCTGTTGGCATTTGCCGCCGGCACGCTCCTGGGAGCGGCCCTGTTGGACCTCCTACCGGAAGCAGCGCATGAGCTGTCACCGGCGCGCGTGGGCCCTCTCATCCTGGCGGCGGTGGTGGCGTTCTTCCTGCTGGAGCGGTGGGTGCGGTGGTGGCACGTCCACACGCATGACCCCAAACGCCACACCGGCGAGCCAAGCGTGGCCGGGTACTTGATCCTGGTCGGCGATGGCCTGCATAACCTGGTGGACGGCCTGGCCTTGGGCACGGCCGTCGCCGCCGACCCGATGCTGGGAGTGGCCGTGGGCCTGGCGGTGGTGGCGCACGAGGTGCCGCAGGAGGTGGGCGACTTCGTCCTGCTCCTGGAGAGCGGTCTCACGCGCGCCCGTGCGCTGATCCTCAACCTGCTCACCGCCCTTGTCGTCTTCCCCGGCATCGTCATCGGCTATACGGTGGCAACGGCGGTGGAGCCGGTGATCGGCGTGGCGCTGGCGCTCGCCACCGGCGCGTTCCTATACGTGGCGCTGGCCGACCTGATCCCGGAACTGCACCGGCTTGGCCTGCGCGAGAGCATGGCCATGCAGGTGGCGCCGCTGCTGGGCGGCATCGCGGTTATCTGGCTGGCCGGGCTGGTGGGCACATAGTGGAGGTGGCTGATGAACGCGGTCGCCGCACAGGTAAGCCTCTACCCCTTGCGTCAGGAACGGCTGGGACCCGTGATCGAGGCGGCCATCGACACCTTCCGTCGGAGCGGTCTCATGGTCCTGGAGGGACCGATGAGCACGATCGTCGCCGGCGAGCTAGAGGCCGTGTTCGCCGCGCTGCAGGAGGCGTTCGCCCTCGCCGCTGCGCAGGGCGAGGCGGTGATGGTCGTCACCGTGTCCAACGGCTGCCCGGTGCCTGCTCCAGGCGAGGCGAGCGGTTCGAGCGGGTGACGGGCGCGATCAGAACGTGAGCACGTTGGTGGCCTCGGCGCACAGCTCGGCCACCTCCGTCGGGTTGGTGAACTTGGCCGGCAGGTCCGCCAGGTGCTCCCTGGTCACCCCACGGGCGACGGCGCAGGGCGCTCAGACGTACATGGGCACCCGCCGCTCGACGAGGGGCGGCAGCAGCTCCTTGAGCGGCGGGTAGCCGAGCGGCAGCACGCTCTCCCGATACGCGGGCAGGATCAGGCTCACGGCATCACCGAGCAGCACGAGGGCCGTCTCGATGCCGCGCCGGGAGCGACCGGCGCCGTTGGCCAGCACAAACGGCATCACCGCCTTGGTGGGGTCGTCGGGTCCGTGCGTGCCGATCAAAACGAGCTTGCTCATCGTTGCCTCCCGCGCCCCGGTCGAGCCGGGTCCGTCAGCGGTATTGTCGGTCGCCTCGCGCGTGCGTCCAACCACTAGCCGCCGCGCGTTTCCCGTCCCGCGCGGTTGCGCCATCATGGGCGAAGGCGACCCCGGTATGGCCGGAGCGGCCGAGCCGGGATCGGCGGTGGGAATGGAGCTGATCAAGGTCGAGAGCGAGGCGTTCCCGGTGGCCGCCGTTGAGGCGCTGCGTCGCGCCGTCGGTGACGCGCGGCGGCTGTGTCTGGGACTGGCCAGCGGGAACACGATGGTGCCGGTGTACGCGCGCCTGCGCACGGAGGGCTTTGCCTTCCCACCGGAGACACGCGCCTTCGCCATCGACGAGTTCGTGTGGCCGGACGCGGACCACCCCGGCACCAACGCCGCGTTCTTCCGCCGGCACTGGCCGGCGGAGGCGGGCTGGCCACCGGTGGTGGTCCCGCGCGCCAACGCCCACGACCCGGACGCCGAGATCGCGCGCCACTGTCGCGCCATCGCCGAGGCGGGTGGGCTGGACGTGGTGCTGCTGGGGATCGGCGTCAACGGCCACATCGCCTACAACGAGCCGGGTAGCCGCCGCGGTTCCACGTGCCGCGTCGTGCGCCTGACACCGGCCACCCGCGAGCGGTTGCGGCCGGTCTGGCACACGCCACCCGCCCTGGCCATGACCCTCGGCGTGCGCGAGATCCGGGCGGCGCGGCACGTGCTCCTGCTGGCCAGCGGCGCGGCCAAGGCGGCGGCGCTACGTCGCGCCCTGCTCGACGACCCCTCCCCGGAGGTGCCGGCCTCGTTCCTGCAAGACCACCCGCAACTCACGGTGGTCTGCGACGACGCAGCAGGGGGGCTGTTGCCCATCCGGTGACCGCTGCCGGTGGCCGGCCACGCCGCGCCGGGGATAGAATGCCGACAGGTGGTGCCGCGCCCGCCGGAGCTGTCCATGCGCCTCACACCCACGGAGATCGACCGGTTGCTCGTGTTTCTGGCCGCCGAGCTGGCCCGGCGTCGGCGCGCCCGCGGCCTGCGCCTCAACCACCCGGAGGCGCTGGCCATCATCGCCGACACCATGCACGAGGCGGCCCGCGGCGGCGCCTCCTATGACGAGGTCGTGGCCGCCGGCGCCGCCGCCCTCACCGAGGACGACGTGCTTGAGGGGGTGCCGGAGTTGCTCGGTACCGTACGGGTGGAATGCCTGTTCAGCGACGGCATGCGCGTGGTGGCGGTGGAGCGGCCGATCCCGCCCCGGGCCGGCAGGGAACGGGAGGATACGGATGCGACCCGGTGAGGTGCGGTTCGGCCAGGGCGCCATCACGCTGCACGCCGGTCTGCCCGTCGTGGAGCTCGCGGTCACGAACACCTCACGTCACACCATCTTTGTGAGCTCGCACTTCCCCTTCTTCGAGGTCAACCGCCGCCTGGTCTTCGACCGCGCCCGCGCCTGGGGCATGCACCTGGACATCCCGGCGGGCGACACCGTGCGCTGGCTGCCGGGCGAGACTAAAACGGTGCGCTTGATCCCGTTCACCGGCCGCCGCGTCATCCGCGGCTTCAACGGCCTCACCGACGGCCCGGCGTCGCCGGAGCGCCTGCCGGGCGGGCTACGGCGGGCGGCGGAGGCCGGGTTCCTGCCCGGCGGACGGGGCGCCGGGGCGGGCTAGCGCCGGGGGAAGGAGACGGCCGTGCCCTACGAGCTGAGCCGCCGCGCCTACGCCGACCGCTACGGCCCCACCGCCGGCGACCGGGTGCGGCTGGGCGATACGGGCCTGCTGGCCCTCATCGAGCGGGACGAGGCGGCGTACGGCGATGAGGTCCTGCACGGCTGGGGCAAAACGTTCCGCACGGGCATCATGGCCAGCGACGCCGCCACCGCCGACAGCGAGCTGGACCTCGTCATCACCAACGTGATCGTTATGGACCCCGTGCTGGGCATCTTCAAGGCCAACATCGGCGTCAAGGACGGGGTGATCGTGGGCGTGGGCCGCGCCGGCAACCCGGACATCGCCGACAACATCGACGTGCTCATCGGCGCCAACACGGTGCCCCTGCCCGGCCAGGGACTGATCGCCACGCCGGGCGGCATCGACACGCACGTGCACCTGGTCACACCCCGGCTCATCCCCGTGGCCCTGGCCGCCGGCATGACCACGCTGATCACCGGCGGGCTGGGCCAGAACACGCCCTTCCACATCTGGCGGCAGCTCGAGGCGTTCGAGGACCTGCCGGTCAACCTCGGCCTGCAGGGGCGCGGGTCGAGCTACACGTTCGCGCCGATGGCCCGCCAGGTGGAGGCCGGGGTGTGCGGCCTTAAGGTGCACGAGGACTACGCCGGCTTTCCCACCGTGATCGACCAGGCGCTCAACGTCGCGGAGGCGTACGACGTGGCCGTGGCGCTACACACGGACGGGATGAACGAATCGTGCGAGCTGGAGGAGACGCTGGCCGCCATCGCCGGGCGCACGGTGCACGCCTACCACGTGCAGGGGGCGGGCGGCGGCCACCTGCCGGACATCCTCGCCATCGCGGCGGCGCCGCACGTGATCGGCTCCTCCACCACGCCCACGGTGCCCTTCGGTCCGCACGCCGTGGCCGAGCACCACGCCATGATGTGGGGCGTGCACGGCATGAACCCGCTGGTGGAGAGCGACCGGGTGATGGTGCGCGACCGCATCCTCGCCCAGACCATGATCGCCGAGAACGTGCTGCACGACCTGGGCGCGATCAGCATCATCAACTCCGACTCACAGGGCATGGGTCGCATCGGCGAGGTCGTCCGGCGCACCTGGCAGCTCGCCGACCTGATGAAGCGCGTGGCCGGCGTGGAGACCGAGCACGACAACCCGCGCATCCTTCAGTACCTGGCCAAGTACACCATCAACCCGGCGCGCACGCACGGCATCGACCGCTGGGTGGGCTCGCTGGAGCCGGGCAAGATGGCGGACATCGTGCTGTGGCACCCGGCTTTCTTCGGCGTCAAGCCGGAGCTGGTGATCAAAGGCGGGCTGCCGGCCTGGGGCGCCCTGGGTGAGGGCAACGCCACCATCGGCCGGTGCGAGCCGGTGCTGTACGCCGCCCACTGGGGCGGTATGGGCCTGGCCGCCGCGTCCGTCAGCGCCACCTTCGTGTCCCGCGCCGCGGCCGAGGGCGGCATCGCCCGCCGCCTCCGCACGCGTCGCCGCATCATCCCCGTGCAGGGCACGCGCCGCGTGAGCAAGCGCGACATGCGCTACAACCAGGCCTGTCCCTCCGTGGCGATCGACCCGGCCACGGCCGAGGTGCGCATCGACGGCCGGCCCCTGCCGCAGCTCCCGTTCACGGAGCTGCCGCTCAACCGCCGCTACCTGCTGCTGTAGCGGCTAACCCGCCCGCTGGAAGAGCTGGATCACGTTGCCGTCCGGGTCGCGCACGGTGAGGGTGCGGCCGTGCGCCCCCATATCGCGCCGCGCGCCGAGCGTACCGCCGTGCGCCGCGACCCGCGCCGCGGCCGCCTCCAGGTCGTCTACCTCGAAGACCAGCACGGCGCCGCACGCCCCGTCGGCGGCCTCCTCCGGCGCGCTCAGGGAGACGTTCGTGCCGCCGGCATCGAACTGGGCCCAGCGCGTCCCGTCCTGGAACTTGAGCGTCAGGCCCAGCGCCTCCCGGTAGAAGGCCACCGCCCGGTTCATCTCCCGCGTGACGAGATAGGCGTTCTGCAGCTTTTTGACGGTCATCCCACACCTCGTCGGCGCCCCCAAGTCCTGTTCGCCACGATCCGACGCCTGGGCGTTTCGATCAACCCGTTACCTCGCCACCTTCCGCTCTCCAATCAACTGGCCGGTCGGTGTCCGACCGCGCCGTCAACCTGAAGGCCGGACAAACCGCGTACAGTCAATGACGACACCAGGCGCTGCTCGATAAAGGCACACCCGGCGAAAGCCGGGGTCGCAAAGCCACGGGCCTGCCTCCTCATCCGCCCCCGAGGAAATGGCCGCCGGGCCGCCGAAGCGCGACCGTCGCTCCGGAGGTGCACAGTGGCGGCACAGGCAGGCGCAGTGATCGACGCGGGGCGGACCGAGGCGGTGCCCCACCAGACACAACAAGGGGTGCACCCTGCCGGGCGCGCGCACACCCCCACATCACCGGCGGGCCTCACTCTGCTGCAGGGTGGGTCCGGGGCCGGGCCGACGCCCACACGTGCCGCGCCTACCCCGGCCGACCGGGAGCGGCTGGTGCTGGAGCACCTGTGGCTCGTTCACCACATCGCCTGGACCATGATGCATCACATCGGCCACCAGCCGCTGATCGAGATCGGCGACCTCATCGGCTGCGGCACCATCGGCCTCCTGCAGGCGGTCGATACCTTCAACCCGGAGTACGGGGTGCCGTTCGCCGCCTGGGCACGGCTGCGCATCCGCGCCGCCATCTACGAGGAGTTGCGCTTGCTCGACCCCCTGCCGCGCGGCTGGCGGGCGCGCGGTCGCGCCATCGATGAGGCCCGCGCCACCCTGGCCGCGCGCCACGGCCGCTGGCCGACGGACGCCGAGGTCGCCACCCACCTCGGCATCACCCCGCGTGAGGTGCGCGCCGTCACCGAGCTGATCGAGCGGCGCGTGGTGTCCGTGGATGAAGCGCTGCGCGCCGGGGTCGCGGGCGAGCCCGGTGACTCCTACGCCGACCGGCTGGCCGACGACGACCCGGCCGTGGACCCGGAGGCGGTGCTGGAGCAGAAAGCTACCGGGGCGCTGGTGCGCGAGCTGGTGGAGCGACTGCCGCCTCGGGACGGCGCCGTGGTGCGGCGGCACTATTTCGAGGGGCAGGAGCTGAGCCGCATCGCCGCGGAGTTTGGCATCTCCCAGTGCCGCGTCTCGCAGCTGCACGCCCGCGCCCTGGCCGCGCTGCGCGAGCGGCTCAAACGAGCTATATAACCCATCCCGACACTCACCATCAAAGGAGCCTCATCGTGACAACACGCACGTACCGGGAGAGCGGCGCCGGTCCTGAGGAGTCAGCGTCCGCGGTCGATCCCCTGCTCGGCCCGGCCGCAATCGCCGACTTGGCGCGTCGGGAGCTGGAGCGGGCGGAGCGATACCGGCGCGTGCTGTCCCTCGCCGTCATCGAGCTGCCGGAGGGGGACGCGCGCGAGGCGGCGCTCGTGCGGCGCCTGAGCGCCACCCTGCGCGGCCCGGACGCGGTCGGCCGGCTGGACGCGGGCGGCCTCCTGATCCTGCTGCCGGAAACGCCGCGCGGCGGCGCCGAGGCCTGCATCCGCCGGTTGCGCCGGCTGACCGAGCCGGACGTGGGCGATCTGCAGATCGGCATCGCTTCCTTCCCTCAGGACGGGCAGCGATGGGACGAGCTGGTGCGCGTCGCTCTGGGCCGGATGGGCACCATCGAGGTGCCGCCGGTTCCCAACGCCTCCCTGCGCGGCAGCCTGCGCGGTGCCTTCCCGTCCTTTTACCGACCGGTGAGCCGCTGAGCGCGCATGGAGGTCGGGGGAGGGAGACCATCATGAGCACACCTGAACCGCGCCCATTCGTCGGCTTCACCGCTATCGCCGGCCGCTACGCCACCGACGGCACCTGGCTGGTGGGTACGGCGTTGCGCGCGTACCAGGAGCGACACGGCCTGAGTGCGAGTGAGCTTGCCGCACGCCTGGGTATCTCCACCGAGGCGCTCGGCTGGCTGGGAATGCGCACCCGCCCGGACCCGACCGCGGCTACCTTTGCCCGGGAGGTGCAGCGGCTGGCGGACACGTTCCGGTGCGACGCCGACCTGCTGACCGCGATCCTGTCCGCCTGAGCACGGTCTGCACGCCTCGTCTTGCGGCTGCTGCCTCGCGCGCCGCGCCGTAGTACACTGCGGCCGGAGGCCAGTGTATGTCCGCGCAGCGTGAGCTTGACTACGGCGCGGTGCTGGCCGGGATTCCACGCCGTCGGGATCAGCTCCTGTCGGTGTTGCACGCCGTGCACGCGGCCGCCGGCTGGCTGCCGGAGGCGGGGATCGCGGCCGCCGCCCGCCATGTGTTCATCCCCCTGTCCGAGGTCTACGGCACCGTCACCAGCTACAGCGAGTTCCGCCTGGCGCCGCCCGACCCGGACCGGGTCGAGGTGTGTACCGGCCTGAGCTGCCGGCTTGCCGGCGCGGACGCCGTCATCGCCGCGCTCGAAGCCGCCGGTCGGCACGTGGAACAGGTACCCTGCCGCTTCCTGTGCGCGGTGGCGCCGGTGGTAGAACACCGCGGCCGCTATCGCGGCCGGGTCCAGGCGAGCACGGCGCTCCTCCAGGACGCCGTGCCCCGCCCCAGCGTGCCGGCACAAGAACCCGCTGGCGGCACCCTGGCCGAGCGCCGGCGGGCGGCCGCGGAGCGGATGCAGCAGCTCGCCGCACGGGTGCGCCTGGTGGTGGCCGACGGCGTGTGCGCCCGCGCGGCCGGGGCGTGGCCCTCACCCCCGACCCCTCTCCCGCGTGCGGGAGAGGGGTGGCCACACGCCGACACCGGGCCCTGGCTGGTGCACACGGGCTGCGACGGCGCCTGCCACGCCCAGCCCGTGGTCGTAGTGCGGTACCCAGACGGCACGGAGCGGCGCTTCGAGCGGGTGGACGAGGCAACACGTGCGGCCGTTGCGGAGGCTATACGCGCGGGTACGGCCGGCGGCGTCGCCCCTCCGCCCGTGCCCGGCGTGCGGCGTGTGCTGGCGCGCTGCGGCGCCATCGACCCAGAGAGCCTGGATGAGGCGCTGGCGGCCGGGGCCTACGCGGGCCTGGAGCGGGCGCTGGGCATGGCGCCCGAGGAGGTGGTGGCGCTGGTGCGCGCCGCCGGCCTGCGCGGCCGGGGTGGGGCCTACTTCCCGGTACACCTCAAATGGGAGTCGGCACGTCAGCACCCAGGGCCGCGCTACCTGGTGGTGAACGCCGAGGAGGGTGAGCCCGGCGTTTTCAAGGACCGCCACCTGATGGAGGGCGACCCGCACGCCCTCATCGAGGGCACGCTCATCGCCGCCTACGCCGTCGGTGCGGAGCGGGCGTTTATCTACATCAACGGCCAGGCGGACCTCAGCGCCGAGCGGGTGGGGAAGGCCCTGCGGGACGCGCGCGCGGTCGGCCTGGTGGGGTCGGATATCCTCGGCTCCGGCTTCACCTGCGAGATCGCGGTCTACCGCGGCGCCGGCGGCTACGTGTGCGGCGAGGAGTCGGTCATTCTGAGCAGCATCGAGGGGGAGCGGGCCGTGCCGCGCCTGCGCCCGCCCTTCCCTACCGAGCGCGGGTTGTGGGGCCGGCCCACCGTGATCAACAACGTTGAAACGCTGATGAACCTGCCGCTGATCCTCGTGCACGGGCCGGAGTGGTTCCGTGAGGTCGGGACCGAGCAGTTCCCCGGCACCAAACTCATCTCGCTGAGCGGCGCGGTGCGACGGCCGGGGCTGTACGAGGTACCGCTGGGCACCACCGTGCGTGCCATCATCGAGGAGTACGGCGGTGGGGCGCCGGACGGGCGGCAGATCTGGGGCGCGGTGGTGGGCGGCCCCTCCGGCGGCCTCCTGCCTGCCGGCATGTTCGATGTGCCGCTGCAAGGCGGGATGCTGCATCCCTCCGGGCCGGTGCTGGGCGCCGGCGGCATCGTGGTGCTGGATGAGCGGGTCTCACTCGCCGCGGCGCTGCGCGAGCTGACGGCCTACAACAAGGCCGAATCCTGCGGCAAGTGCACGCCCTGCCGCGAGGGCACGGCCCGCGCGCTGGCCATTCTGGAACAAGCCGGGGAGCGGCCGCTCGCGGCCGAGGAGCGGGCGGTGCTGCTGGAGCTGTGCGAGATCATGCAGACCGCCTCGCTGTGTGGCCTCGGCCAGATGGCCCCGGGACCGATCCGGTCCGCGCTGACCCTGTTCAACGGTTCGTCATCGCCCTGAGGCGGAGAGGCTTGGTTAGGGGGTGTTGCGCCATGACCGTCACCCTGACCATCAACGGTGCATCGGTGACCGTCCCAGACGGGGCCACGGTCCTGGACGCCGTCAAAGCGGCGGGGGGGTACCTGCCGCACCTGTGCAAGGACCCGGACCAGCCGCCCATTGGCGCCTGCCGCACCTGTCTCGTGGACATCGAGGGGATGCGGCCGTACCCGGCGGCCTGCTACACGCCGGTGCGCGAGGGCATGGTGGTGCGCACGGACTCACCGGGCGTGGAGCGAGTGCGGCGCGGCGTCCTGGCGCTCACGCTGAGCATGGGCGCGCCCGTGCACTCCTCCCTGGCTACCACCGGCCCCAGCGAGCTCATGATCGCGGCGCGGGCGCACGGGCTGGACACGAGCGACGGCGACAGAGTTTCAAGAACCCTGAGCCCCGGCCCCTCTCCCGCGAGCGGGAGGGGGGTGGCCGAAGGCCGGGGTGAGGGCCAAAGGCGACGCCCCGCCGACACGTCCAACCCCTTCTTCACCCTCACCCACGACGACTGCATCCTCTGCGGCCGCTGCGTGGTGGCCTGCCAGGACGTGCAGCACATCGGCGCCATCGCCATCGTCGGCCGCGGGACCGATGCGCACGTAGGCACCTTCATGGACCGGCCGCTGATCGAGTCCATCTGCACCTCCTGCGGCCAGTGCGTCTCCGTCTGCCCCACGGGCGCCATCCTGCCCAAGTACGCGGAGGCGGCCCAACCCTTAAGCCCGCCGTCCGAGGCCCAAGACGGCTTCGCCTTGCCCGTGTTCGCCGCGCCGCTGGCCGGGGTGACCCGCACCGTGTCCTCCACCTGCCCCTACTGCGGCGTGGGCTGCGGCGTGGGCCTGCGCATCGACGGCGACAACATCATCCGCTTTGTGGATGACCAGCCGGCCAACAAGTCCAGCGTGGGCATGCTGTGCGTCAAGGGCCGCTTCGGCACCACCTACGTGCACCACCCGGAGCGGCTCACCACGCCGCTCATCCGCCGCGAGGGCAAGCTGGTGCCGTGCTCCTGGGACGAGGCGCTGGAGTACGTGGCGGACAAGCTCGTGCAGTACCGCGGCGCCTTCGCCTCCTTCGCCTCGGCCAAGGGCACGAACGAGGACGGCTACGTGCAGCAGAAGTTCGTGCGGATGCTCATGGGCACGAACAACATCGACCACTGCACGCGCCTCTGCCACTCCCCCTCCGTGGAGGCGATGCTGGTCCAGCTTGGCTCCGGCGCTACCTCGAACTCCTACGAGGATTACGAGAACGCCGGTTGCCTCATGGTGGTGGGCTGCGATCCGTCCTCCAACCATCCCGTGATCGCCGCCCGGCTGCGGCGCGGCATCGTGGAGAACGGCGCGCGCCTGATCGTGGTCAACCCGCGCCGCATCGACCTGTGCGATTACACCGATCTCTGGCTGCGACCCTACCCCGGCACGGACGTGGCCCTGTTCAACGCCATGGCCAAGGTCATCCTCGAAGAGGACCTCTGGAACAAGGAGTTCGTGCGCACGCGCACTGAGGGCTTCGAGGACTGGCTGGCCGTGGTGGGGAAGACCGATGTCGCCGAGGCGGCGCGGGTCACCGGGGTGCCGGAGGAGCTGATCCGGCGCGCGGCGCGGCTGTACGCCCGCCCGCCCAAGAACGGCTCCTGCCTGATCTGGGGCATGGGCATCACCCAGCACACCAACGGCACGGCCAACGCACACGCGCTGCTCAACCTGGCCCTGCTCACCGGCCAGATGGGCTTCTTCGGCTCCGGCGTCTCCCCCCTGCGCGGCCAGAACAACGTGCAGGGCTGCGGCGATGCCGGCTGCATCCCGGACTCGCTGCCCGGTTACCAGGGCCTGGGGGATGCCTCCCGCGCCAAGTTCGAGGCCGCGTGGGGCTGCCAGCTCCCGGCCGAGCAGGGCCTGCGCGCCACGGACATGATCGAGGAGGCCGCGGCCAGGCGCATCAAGGCCATGTACATCGTGGGGGAGAACCCGCTGCTCTCCGAGCCGAACATCGCCCACGCCCGCGAGGCCATCGAGCGGCTGGAGTTTCTGGTCGTGCAGGACATCTTCCTGCACGAGACGGCGGAGCTGGCCGACGTGGTGCTGCCCGCCGCCGCCTTTGCCGAGAAGGACGGCACCTTCACCAACTCCGAGCGGCGGGTGCAGCTCGTGCGCAAGGCGATCGACCCGCCCGGCCAGGCCCGGCCGGACTGGGAGATCGTGTGCGACCTGGCCCGGCGTGTGGCCGTCCGGCTGGATCGCGACCCGGAGCAGTTCCGCTACACCCACCCGTCCGAGATCTTCGCGGAGATGGCCCGCCTGTGGCCCAACCTGGCCGGCATCAGTTACGCGCGCCTGGAGCGCGAGGGCGGCATCCAGTGGCCCTGCCCGGCGCCGGACCACCCCGGCACGCCGCGCATGTACGCCGAGTCGTTCCCGCGCGGCCTGGGCAAGTTCGTGCCGGTGGAGCAGGGTCCCCCCGCGGCGGAGCTGCCGGACCGGCGCTTCCCGCTGATCCTCAACACCGGCCGCATGCTCTACCACTGGCACGGCGGCACCATCACCCGGCACGTGGCCGGCCTGCTGGAGCGGGCGCCCCATGTGCCGGTGGCCGTCAACCCGGCCGACGCGGCCAAGTATGGCCTGGCCGACGGCGACGAGGTGGTCATCTCCTCCCGCCGCGGGGAGATGACGGCCGTGGTGTACGTCACCGAGGCGCAGCGCCAGGGAGAGGTGTTTGTGCCGTTCGTGCGCCTGGCCGAGCACGCCGCCAACTGGCTCACCAACAACGTCTACGACCCGAAGTCGCGCATCCCGGAGTACAAGGTGTGCGCCGTGCGCCTGGACAAACCGGGCGACGCGCGCGCCTGGCGCCGCGGCCGGCACATGGTACCCCAGCCGGTAGGCGATTAAGCCGTGGCCGGCCCTCTCCCACCCTGAGGGCCGGTCCACCGCGGTCGGGCGCCGAGGTGCCTCGGTCGGCGAGGGCGGGGCCGTCCGGCGTCGATGGCGGCCCGGTGCCGCCGGCAGGCGAAAGGCCGGATCACCGGACGTCTCAAGGGATGGAGGGGCACTCGGATCGGCGGCTCTTGGTTCCCTCCTCTGGACGGGTGCACTACCATCGCCGCAGCGTCCCCCCCCGCTGCGGCTTCGTCGCGCTGCTGGGCGGGGCGGCCGAGCTGATGGGTGTCGGGCCGCCGCCCCGCGGTTTAACGGGTGCGCACCTTGGCGACGGCATGCGCGAAAACGACCGGCCGCAACGTTGGTGTTAATGACCGGAGCATTCCACCGGGGGTTAATCCATGCCACGAGCCAGTCCCGGCGGAGCGGATGGCATCGGATGTGGAGGGGAGCATAAGGGGCATGGCCCGGAAGCCCAACGAGTGCGTGCGGCCCGGGGCCGTGACGGACGACGACCTGCTGGCCTGTGCGCGCGGGGAAGCGCCGCCTGCCGTGGTGGAGCACGTGACGGTCTGTCCCGTCTGCCGCGCGCGGGTGGCCGCGTACGCGACCCTTGACCGGCGCCTGCTCGCCGGACTGCTCGTGCCCGCGTGCCCGCCGAGCCTGACGCTCGCCGAGTTCCTGCTGGACCTGTTGCCAGCCGAGCAGCGGGCGGCCGTGGCCGACCATGTCGCCACCTGTGCCCAGTGTAGCGCCATGGGTCGTGCGTTACGGCCCTGGCTGGGCCTGCCCGGCGCCTCGGCCCCACCCGCCGGTAACGACCAGCCGCCCTCGGATATGACCAAGTCGCCACAGGCGTCCGCGACCGGCTCGGTAGCCGTGTCCGTTCGCGCCGATGGGGGCACGCACTATGTGACCGCCAGCGGCGTGCGCCTCACCCTGGCCGTGCACTGCGCCTGCCGCCTCGGCGGTGGCGCCATTACCGGCTGCCTGGAACCGGTGCCGGCTATCCTCGGCGACGCCCGTGCGGTCCTCTACCAGGACGGGCTCTCCCTTGCCGTGCGCCCCCTCGACGCGGCTGGCGGTTTCGCGTTCACCGGCCTGGCGCCCGGCACCTACCGAGTGGAGCTCACCGTGGCGCCCGCGGTGGTGGTGATCGCGCCGGTGCGCGTGCCCTGAGCAGTGCGCTCCCCTGCTGCGCGGCTGCCGTCCATGGATGCGGTGCCCTCTGCAGCCCTCACCCCGGTGGGACCGGCCAAAGGGCCGGATGAGGGCAGATCCACGGTGCGTTTTCTGGTGAAGTCGCTGGCGGTACGGTCATATCGCGGCCAGCGGCCGCAACGCGCCCCCGGCCGGCGCCACCGCTGGTGCAAGGGGGGATGGGAGCGGTCTCCATGGAGGGTGTGCTGGCCATCCTGCTCGTGGTAGCGGTGCTGGCGGCATTCGATCTGGCCGCCCTCCGCTGGAGCGTCGACAGCAGGGACGGACCGGACAGCCTGGAGTGGCAGACGCGGCGTGGCTGGCGCGGTTGGCGCTGAGCGACCACTGCCCCGTCACCTCCTCTGGCCGGGTATACTGGCCTGGCCGGTGTCCGCTGATGAGCGTCGCTGTGACACCTCCTGGGGTCCGTCGAGCTGTCCCTGTCGCGATGGCCCTCGCGATGGCGCTGACCGCGCTCGTCTGGCCGGCCGGATGCACCCGTGAGCGCCGGCCGCCTGCGCCGGGCGCGTTTGTGCCACCTACGACCCCCGTCGCGTTGCGCCTCGACGTCCAGCAGGTGCGGGGAACCGTGCTCACGGTCACCGGTGAGGGCGGCACGCGCGAGATCACCCTGGCGCCACACCTGGCGGTGTATGTACTGCGACCGGCACGGCCGGCCGAGGTGCAGCCGGGCGACTGGATCGTGGCAACCGGCGTACCTAATGAGGTGTTGAACTTTGCCATCCGACGGATCACGGTGATCCCGGCCGCCCTCGGCGCCCAGCCGGATGCAGACGGCGTGCCCCGCCTTCCCTCCGGCCTGGCGGGCTCCGAAGCCGGCCGTGACCCGCGTGAACGGCCGGTGCTGGCCGGTCGCGTCACGGCCGTGGCTGAGCCGCGCATCAGCCTGGAGGTGCAGGGCCGCACCGCCACGCTGGAGGTCACCGATCCGGCGCTGCTCTACCGGCTGGCGCGCGGCACCCTCGCGGACATCGGCGCGGGCGACCGCATCGCCGCCATCCCACCGCAGTCCGGCGCCCCACTCGAGGAGACCACGGCGCTGCTGGTGCTGCCGGCGGGTCGTTAGCCCTGACGTGGGGGGTCAAGAGCGGGGCGTTCGCCGGGCCAGGGAGCGCGGCCGCCGGGCCTTGCGATCGTGGTGCGGGGGAGGTGGTACGGCCGAAGGTGGGGGCTCGTAGGCGGCGGCGACCGGGCAGCCCGGCGTGGCGCAGTGCCCATCCACCGGCTCCGCCGTGACGTTGAACCGGCCGCAGAACGTGCACCGCCACACGCGCATGGCTTCTCCCCCCCCTCGTGCTTCAGGTGCCTGCCCGCCTCATCCCCGGCTCGCCAGGGCTAGAGCCGGGGATGTGCTCACCCGATCGATCTCGGCCAGCAGCGTGGCGGCGATGTTCCGCGCCAGGGCGATGGCATCAGGGTCAGTGACCCGCGGGTCTGCCAGCGCGCGGTAGGCGCGCAGCAGTTGACGGCCGGCTCGTGCCCGCAGCGCGGTCGCGGGCGCTTGTTCACCCTCCATCTCGCCCCTCCTGCCGCGGTTCCGCATCGGCGGTGGCGAGGTGCTGACCGCCGCTGGGGTCGTCCGCGGTGCTCGTCGTGCTGCGCTCCATCCTGTGGTGGGGGCCTCAATGATGGCCTCAACGGCGATAGCCGACGGCCGGGTAGGCCACGCCGCGGGCGAGCACCGAGCAGGGAGCGTTTGACGTTTCTGACGTTGAGGAAGGCGTTGAGGGCGGGTGGGTACGCTCTGCCTGACCATCACGTCGAACGCGAAGGGGGACACGTCGATGTGCACGCACACGTGGGAACGACTGGCCGAGAGCAAGCGGTGGGTATGCATTCTCTGCGGCCTGGGGCCCAGCGAACGGCCCGCGGTGGTGTCCCTCGCGGGCGAGCAGACAGGCGCGGTCAAGCTGGGCACGACGACACGGCCGCCGGTGACGTCTGATCGGCGGGCGTGAGCGGGCGGCTCACCCGGCCGCGGAAACGTTCTCGCTGGCCGGTACCGGGCTGGGCTGGCCGTCCGTGGTGGCGCGGCCATCCGGGACCACCCGGCACGGGCCCGCCACCAGCACCACGTACCACAAGGCGGCCAGCACCAGGAACAGCTTCCATTCCCGGCGGGCAATCCGGGCGATCTCCTGCAAGAGCGACACGGGCCCCCACCCCCCGGCGTCTGGTGCCCTAAGTGTAAACGCCACACCTCAACGATCGCCACAACGTCTTGCCGTGCATCGTTCCTTCGCCGCATGAGGTTATGTTCGCGCGGCGAGAGCGAAGAAGGCGTGGGGTTAGCCGCGTAAGTAGGGTGCAAAAAATGGCGCGCTGTGGCGCACGCGGTGACGAATATCGCTATTCGGTCAGGCGCAGGGCCTGGGTGGGTGACTGGCGAAGCACCGCCAGCAGCGAGAGGACCATCCCTGCCGTAAAGGCCAGCGCCAGCGCGGTCACGGCGGCGCCCAACGCCGGCCAGTCGGTCTGCAGGATGAAGGGCGGTACCACCGGCTGGCCGGATTCGCTCACCGCCAGGAACGAGAGCATCCGCCGGCTGACGGCCAGGCCGAGCGGCACGCCTGCTCCCACGCCGATCAGCGCCACCAGCCCGTACTCGACGCCCAGCAGGCAAAACATCTGACCGGTGGACACGCCCATGGCGCGCAGCACCGCAAACTCGGTGCGTCGCCGCTGCACGGCCATGACCAGCGTCACCAGCAGGGCAGCTGCCACCAGCACAAACGCCGTCAGCGCCGCTAGAAACAGGATGCCACTGCCACCGGCGGCCACGAGCGGGTTGGCGGATACACCGGTGAGCGCCCGCTGCCGGTCGGCGATCACCGACAGACGCAGGGGCGAGGTGGTTAGGGCACGCACGGCCGCCTCCCGGTCCGTGTCCGGGTGCAGGCGCAACCAGGCCTCGTTGGGGCGGCGCAGCGTGCCGTCGCTAAAGGCGGCGAACCACGCGAGAAACTGGGCGCGGGAGGCGATCACGAACGGCACCCCGGCCGGCACGGTGGGGAACAGACGCGCCACGTCGCGCACGATCACGGGCGTGAGGGTGTCGCCGGTCTGCAGCAGGACGGTCCGCCCGGGCCCGGCACCGGTGAGGGCCACGAACTCCGGGCTGGCGATCACCGGTAGCGGTACGGTCAGGTCTTTGGCGAACAGCCCGCGCAGCCCTGTGGTGAGACCGGGGCGGAAGGTGAACCGCCCGGCCGCGCCGCCGCGGTGGCGGTCCTCGCCGCTGACGCGGAAGTCGTCCTGCACGGAGGGGCCGCGCAACGGGGCGGCCTCGGGCCTGGCCTCCCAGCGCACCACCCCCTCGAAGTCTTCGACCACCGTCTCTCGCCCTCCTTCCTCCACGGCGATGTCGTCCAGGTAGATGGGGGGCGCCTGCGTGACGGTCACATTAGCGGGCTCGCTGAACACGATGCTCACCAGGGCGAGCGGCGGCCGCAGCTCCGGCATGTACGGGCCGGTGAGCGCGGCGCGAAGCTGGCGCCAGCCGGCGAAGTCGAGCTTGCCCAGCTCGGCCATGACCGTGGTGCCGCGCGCGTCGCGCACCCGCACCCACATGGTCACGCTCTCGCGCGGCTGCGTGGGGTTGACCCACACGCGCACGGCGGTGGGCGCGCCAGGGAGCGGCCGGCCGGGCGGGGCCGGGCCGCGCAGGGGGGCCAGCAGCTCGGCGAGCGGCGCGCGCGCGAAGTCGGCGCGGAACCAGAGCAGATCGGGCGTCGCCTCCGGGTCGATGGCAAGGAGGCTGACGTCCTGGCGCACCGCGCCGGGGGTGGCAGGCGCGGCGGTGGCGCGTACCACCAGGGCGGCGCGCTCCACAAACGGGAAGGCGGCCAGCGCGCCCGCCAGCTCATCGGGGCTGAGGGTGGTGTCGCCGATAGCCACGCGCAGGTCGGCGCCCGCCGCAAACGCCGCCCGATCGCGGAACGAACGCTGGGCGGTGTGGCTATAGCTGGCGGCAAACGTGCCGGTGGCCACCGCCATCATGAGCAACAGCGCCAGGCGGGTGTAGCCGGCCGGGTCGCGCACCAGCCGCCACAAGCCGAGCAGCAGGGGCAGGCCGGCCAGTGCTCCCGCCAGCGCGGCGGCCGGCCGCAACACCAGTGGGGCCAGGCGCAGCACCAGGGCCGCCGCGGCCACGGTGAGCAGGGCGGGCGAGGCCAGCAGAAGCGGATCAGATGAGACACCGCCCATCGGTGAGGGGGTGAAGACCGAACCACGCTCATGCGCCTCCCACAGCAGCAGCGCGGCCAGCACCGCCAGGGCCACGTCCAGGTAGTAGCGCGTGAAGAACGGGGGCCGCGGTCGGGCGGCCCGCGGGCCCTCACCGGCCCTCACCCCGGCCTTCGGCCACCCCTCTCCCGCACGCGGGAGAGGGGCTAGGGGGTGAGGGCTGGCCAGGGTGAGGGCCGCCGGACCGAGCAGCATCAGCAACGACAGGCCAGCCCCCAGCGCGGCCAGCAGCCACGCCTCGGGCGTGAGCGTGACCGGCAGCACGGCGCCGCCCGTCACCCGGCGCAAGGGCGGGCTGAGGCCGAGCAGGGCCACGGCCCCGGCGGCCAGGAAGGGGGCCACGAGGGCGGCCGGCAGGGCGATCGTCAGCCCCTCGAACAGGTACAAGGCGACCACCTGCAGGCGTGAGGCACCACGCGCGCGCAGCAGGGCGATCTCCTCCCCCTGCCGCTCCACCATCAGGCCGGCGATCACCGCCACGTAGAACAGCGCGATGCCGGCGATCTGGAGCAGGAGCAGCACCAGCGGCGTCTCCTGCACGGGCAGCTCACGGCCAAAGCCCGCCAGCGTCGACTCCAGCGGGCTGAAGGCAAAGCCGCCCACCACCTTGAGCTCCTCACGAAGATCGGCGACGTCGGCGTGTACCCGTGGGAAGGTGGCGCGGGAAAGCCGCTCCGGCCCGGCGATGAACACCCACGACACGGTGGCCCGGTACTCGGGCAGCACCGCGCCCAGGCCGGCAAAGAACGTCTCCTCATCGGTGAGGGCCGGCAGCACTGGGCCGAAGTCAGGGATCAGGCGGTACGGCTCGAACAGGGCGGCCGCACCCCGCACCCAGAACGGCGACTCCGGGTCCGCCGGCTCGACCAGGCCGGTCACCTGGGCCGTGAGCGTGAAGCGCACCCCCACCTTCGGCGTGCAGGGCGGTGGGGGCGGCCGGTCCTCCCGCGGCAGCTCGCGCTCGCAGTCGTCGAACGCCTCCAGGAGCGTGAGGCGGTCGCCGGGGCGCAGGCCGGCGGCCTCAGCGGCACGCGGCGAGAGGGCGATCTCAAACACCGGCCCCTCTCCGGCCCCGGCGGGACGCGGCCGCGGCAACCGGCCGGCGAGCAGGCGCACGTGCTGGTCGGCGTTCGAGACGGCCCAGGGCATGAGGAGCGGCGGTGGGCGGCCGGGCTCGGCCGGGTCGACGATCGGGAAGCGGGGGCCCTGGGCCAGGCGGCCGCGGGCGACGGTGAACCAGCCCAGGCGCTCCTCGGCTCGCCGGGCGGTAGCCTCCTGCAGGGCGCGCCCCTCGGCGGAGGCCACGGCCACGCCGGGGAGCTGCACCTCGGTAGCGGGCTCGCGCGCCAGCCGCTCGCGCACGGCGAAGGTGAGGCCCAGGTCGGCCATGGCGCGGGCGTAGAGAGGCGCGGCGGCGAGTAGCACCGCCGCCACCAGCACGCCCAAGGCCAAAAGCGCCGTCAGCCGCCAACCGGCCAGGCTGCGCCGCCCGAGCAGGCGCCACGCGGTGTACGCGGCGCGCATCGCTCTTCCTCCCCGCCCCGGCCCATGGGCCCTCACCCCAGCCCCCGGCCCCCGGTACCCCGGCTTGCCGGGGCCGGGCCTCTCCCGCAAGCCGGAGAGGGGTGGCCGAAGGGCGGGTGAGGGCAAGCAGGTCAGGGCCTCTGCGGTGCCGCGAGCGCACGCTAGCATACCCCGCGCCGTGGTTGAAGCGCGCCCCTCGACGCAGGCGGCGCGGCGGTGTAGATCGAAGGGGCCGGGCCGCGCGTGATCGCACGGGACACGGCGGGACCGACGGGAGCGCGAGGAGGTGGCACGATGGACCTCAGCCACGAGGTGTTGCTCGACTTGCACCGGCGGATGCTGCGCATCCGCCTGTTCGAGGAAGAAGCGGGCAAGCTGAGCGAGGCCGGCAAGATCCCCGGTGCCCTGCACCTGTACGTGGGCGAGGAGGCCGTCGCCGCCGGCGTGATGGCGCACCTGACGCCGGAGGACCAGATCACCAGCACCCACCGCGGCCACGGCCACCTGGTGGCCAAAGGCGGCGACTTCAAGCGCATGTACGCCGAGCTGTTCGGCCGTGCCACCGGCTACTGCAAGGGCAAGGGCGGCAGCATGCACATCGCCGACCTCGACCTAGGCATGCTGGGCGCCAACGGCATCGTGGGCGGTGGGCCGCCCATCGCCATCGGCGCCGCCTTCGCCAACCGCTACCGTGGCACGCGCCACGTTACCTGCTGCTTCTTCGGTGACGGGGCCAGCAACCAGGGCACCTTTCACGAGGCGGCGAACATGGCCGCCCTCTACCGCCTGCCGGTGGTGTTCGTGTGCGAGAACAACGGCTTCGGCGAGTACACCCGCCAGGAGCGCCACCAGACCATCCGTGACATCGCCGACCGCGCCGCCGCCTACGGCATGCCCGGCGTGGTGGTGGACGGCATGGACGTGGTGGCGGTGTACGAGGCCGCCGGCGCCGCCATCGCGCGCGCCCGCAACGGCGAGGGGCCGACGCTCCTGGAGTGCAAGACCTACCGCTTCTACGACCACGTGGGCGTGCGCGGCATGGGCGTCAGCTACCGCGACGACGCCGAGGTGCTGGAGTGGCGGAAGCGCGACCCGATCACCACGTTTGAGCGGCGCCTCATCGAGCTGGGCGTGCTTACCGAGGAGGCGTGCGCCGCCGCCCGCGCGGCCATCCTGGCCGAGATCCGCGAGGCCATCGCTTTCGCCGAGGCCAGCCCATATCCGAGTGAGGACGCCCTGCTCGAGGACGTGTACGCGTAGGGGCCCACGTCACCAGCCAGCAAGGAGGCCAACCATGACCACCGCCACGGTTCAGGCGCCGGAGGCCGGCACCGGCCGCACCCTCACCTACGTGGCCGCCATCGTCGAGGCCCAGGCGCAGCTCATGCGCGAGGACCCCACGGTGTTCATCGCCGGGGAGGACGTGGCCGCCTACGGCGGGGTGTTCGGCACCTCGCGCGGGCTCTTGGCGGAGTTTGGCCCACAGCGGGTGGTTGACACGCCGATCTCGGAGTCCGGCATCATCGGCCTGGCGATCGGCGCCGCGGCCACCGGCCTGCGGCCGATCGTCGAGATCATGTTCATGGACTTCATCGGCGTGTGCATGGACCAGATCGTCAACCAGCTGGCCAAGATGCGCTACATGTTCGGCGGCAAGGCGCGGTTGCCGGTAACGGTGCGCACGATGTTCGGTGCCGGCCGCAACCTGGCCGCCCAGCACTCGCAGAGCCTGGAGGCCTGGCTGTGCCACGTCCCCGGCCTCAAAGTCGTGATGCCCTCCAACCCCTACGACGCCAAGGGGTTGCTCATCGCCGCCGTGCGCGACGACAACCCGGTGATCGTGTGCGATAACAAGCTGCTCCTGGCCATGCGCGGCGAGGTGCCGGAGGAGCCCTACGAGGTGCCGCTGGGCGTGGCGCGGGTGGTACGCCCCGGCACCACCTTCACCATCGTGGCCACCGGCCGCATGGTGCACGAGAGCGTGACCGCCGCCGAGCAGCTGGCCGCCGACGGCCTGGACGTGGAGGTGATCGACCCGCGCACGCTCCAGCCCCTGGACATGGCGACGATCGCCGCCTCGGTGCGCAAGACGCACCGCGCCCTGGTGGTGCACGAGGCGGTGCGCTTTGGCGGCATCGGCGCCGAGATCGCGGCCCAAATCCAGGAGGAGGTCTTCGACTACCTGGACGCGCCGGTGGGGCGCGTGGGGGCGCCGTTCGCCCCGGTGCCGTTCAGCCCGGCCCTGGAGCGGGCCTACGTGCCGGACGCCCAGCGCATCGCCGCCGAAGTGCGGCGCATCCTGGGCAAGCAGGTGTAGGAACACGGGTCGCCTATGCCTACCGCCCCCATCGGTCTGATCGCCAACCCGGCCGCCGGCAAGGACATCCGCCGGCTGGTGGCGCGCGCCTCGGTGTTCGATAACGCCGAGAAGCGGCGCATCCTCCAGCGGGTGGTGGTGGGCGCCCTGGCGACCGGGGCGGGTGAGTTCCTGTACCTGCCGGACCCCGACGCGCTGGTCGCGGGCGCCGCCACCGGGCTGCCGGCCGAGGCACGCCTGCGGCCGGTGGACGTGCCGCACACCGCCAGCGCCCTCGACACGACGCGGGCGGCCGCCCAGATGCGCGCCGCGGGATGCGCCGTGCTGGTGACGCTGGGTGGCGACGGCACCAACCGCGCCGTGGCCCGCGGCTGGCCGGACGCGCCGCTGGTGGCGGTCTCCACCGGCACCAACAACGTGTTCCCGAGTATGGTCGAGGGCACGGTGGCCGGCGCCGCCGCTGGACTCATCGCCGGCGGCGCCGTGCCGCTGAAGGAGGTGGCGGTGCGGAGCAAGCGGGTCCACGTGGCCATCGAGGGGGAGGCGGATGACCTGGCGCTGGTCGACGCTGCCCTGGTCGAGGGCGCCTTCATCGGCGCCCGTGCCCTGTGGGAGCCGGAGCGCCTGCGCCTGGTCGTGCTCACCCGCGCCGAGCCCGCCGCCATCGGCCTGTCCGCCCTGGGCGGCCTGCTGGAGCCGCTGGACGCGGACGAAGATGCCGGACTGGCGCTCACGCTCGGGTCGAACGGCGCGGTGGTGCGTGCGCCGCTGGCCCCTGGCCTGTACCGGGACGTGGCGGTAGCGGCGGTGGAGCGGCTGGCGCTCGGCGAGCCGGTCACAGTGACGGGCCCGGGCGTGATCGCCCTGGACGGTGAGCGCGAGCGCGTTCTGCGGCCGGGCCAGCGGGCCGTGCTGCGGGTGCTGCGCGACGGGCCGTGGCTGGTCGATGTGCGACGGACGCTGCTGATGGCGGTCCGTCGTCACTAGCCCTCACCCCGCCCTGCGGGCACCCCTCTCCCGCAAGCGGGAGAGGGGCTGGGGGTGAGGGCCGGTGCCAAGCGGAGCGAGGCGGGTGAGGGTGGGATGGGGGTGAGGGCTAACCAACGGAGGCGAGCATGGCGGTCGCGGTGCTGATCCCCAAGCTGGGCATGACGATGACCGAGGGCACGGTGGCGCAGTGGTGCGTGCCCGACGGCGGCACGGTCGAGCCCGGCCAGGTCGTCTACCGGCTGGAGACGGAGAAGATCCAGTTCGACGTGGAGGCGGAGGCGGCGGGCGTCGTCCGCCACCTGGTGCCGGAGGGGACGAAGCTGCCGCCAGGCGCTGTCGTGGCCTACATCCTCGCCCCGGGCGAACCCATGCCAGCGGGCGTCGCCCCCACACCGGCTGCCGTCGGGGCGACGCCCGCCGCCGCGGTGGCCTCGGCGACGGCCCAGGCGCGTCCGGCGGTGGTGCTGGAGGGCGGCCGTATCCCCGCCTCGCCCATCGCCCGTCGGCTGGCGCGAGAGGCGGGCCTGGACCTGGGCACCATCGCCGGCAGCGGCCCCGGCGGGCGCATCGTGGAGGCGGACGTGCTGGCGGTCAGAGCGCGGGCCGCAACGGCGACAGCCGCGCCTGCTGCCCGCCCGGCGCCCACGCCCGCACCGGCGGCCGCCGGCCCTGCGCCAGCCGGTGTCTCGGCCTCGCCCCTGGCGCGGCGGCTGGCCGAGCAGCTTGGCATCGACCTGGCGCGGGTGCGGGGCACCGGGCCGGGCGGCCGCATCACCCGGGAAGACGTGGAACAGGCGGCGGCCGCGCGGGCCCTCACCCCGGCCTTCGGCCGGGGGGCCGGGGGTGAGGGCCGAGTGCCCGCAGGGCGGGGCGAGGGCTCGCCAGGGCCGGGAGTGGGGGTCGAGCACCGGCCGGGCGAGGTGATCCCGATGCGCGGCATGCGCAAGGTGATCGCCGAGCGGATGCATGCCAGCCTACAGGAGATGGCGCAGCTCACCCTGGGCATGACGGTGCTGATGGACGAGGCGGTGAAGCTGCGCACGCAACTCGCCGACGAGTGGGCGGCGGAGGGGGTGCGCCCCTCCTTCACCGACTTGGTGATCAAAGCCGTCGCCAAGGCACTGCAACGTCACCCCCTGCTCAACGCCCGCGTGACGGAGGCCGGTATCGAGCTGCTGACCGAGATTCACATCGGCATGGCCGTGGCCGTGCCGGACGGCCTGCTGGTGCCCGTGATCCGCAACGCCGACCGGCGGTCGCTCAAGGAGATCGCCGCCGAATCGACGCGGCTGGCGGAGGCGGCCCGCGCCGGCCGCGTCACGCTGGACGAGCTGGCCGGCAGCACCTTCACCGTGACACCGCTGGGCATGTACGACGTGGACTTCTTCACGCCGATCATCAACCCGCCCAACGTGGCCATCCTGGGCGTGGGCCGTATCCACGACGCCACCGGCTGGGAGAACGATCGCCCCGTGCGCCGCCGCCAGATGACGCTCAGCCTGACGATCGATCACCGTGCGGTGGACGGCGCGCCGGCCGCCGCCTTCCTGCAGAGCGTGCGCGACCTCCTGCAGGCGCCGTACCGGCTGCTGGTGTGAGAGGAAGTGCTGCGTGCTGGGTGCTGCGTGCTGCGGAGGCAGAGGATGGCTGGGGCGACTCGCTTTGAAGAGCTGATCGCGTGGCAGAAGGCACGCGCACTGACGCGAGAGGTCTACCGGATCACGCGCCAGGGAGCATTCACAAGGGACTTCGGGCTGGCCGGGCAGATGCAGCGGGCCGCGGTCTCCGTCATGTCCAACATCGCAGAAGGGTTTGAACGTGCACGCGCCGGCGAATTTCATCAGTTCCTCTCCACTGCAAAGGCCTCTTGCGCAGAGCTTCGCTCACACCTCTATGTGGCGCTGGACGCCGGTCATATCAGTACAGAGGAGTTCCACGTGTTGATGGCCGCGGCAGAAGACACCGCACGGCTCGTCGGTGCGTTGCGGGCGGCCACAGAACGCCGACGCCACCAACACGTGACACGGGCGGTGGTCGGCACGCAGCACCAAGCACCCAGCACGCAGCACCCGCCACGGGGAGAACGCCGCCATGCCTGATGTTGACGTGCTCGTCCTGGGGGCCGGGCCGGCCGGCTCCACGGCCGCGCTCACGGCGGCGGCCGCTGGGGCACGCGTGGCGGTGGTGGAGGCGGAGCGGCCCGGCGGCGCTTGCGTGCACCACGCCTGCATCCCCACCAACATCCTGCTCGGCGCGGCGGAGGCGTACCTCACGGCGCGGGAGATGGACGTGCTGGGCGTGTTTTCCGCCGGCGAGGCGTTCCAGTACGCCCGCGCCACCGCTCGCCGCGAGCCGCTCATCCGCCTGCTGGCCGATGGCATCACCGCCGCCCTGCGCATGCGTCAGGTCGAACTCATCCATGGTCGCGCCGCCTTCACCGCCCCGGACCGGGTGGCGCTAGCCGGCTCTCGCGACGCCATCAGCGCCGAGGCGTTCGTGGTCGCCACCGGCACGCGCTGGCAGCTACCCACCGTACCCGGCGTGCCCCCCGAGCGCGTGCTCACGCCGGACCAAGTGCAGGCGCTGCTCACGCCGCCGGCCTCGGCCCTGGTGCTGGGCGGCGGCCCGGCCGACACTGTCTTTGCGCTGGAATACGCCTTCCTGCTGACCGTGGCCGGCTCCCGGGTCACGCTGGCTACGCCGCACCCGCGCCTCATCCCGGCGCTGGACGCCGACCTGGCCGAGGTGGCCGCCGCTACCCTCACCGACGTGGGCGTGGCGGTGCTGTACGAGGCCGCGGTGGTGGCGGGCGAGGGGGAGCAGGTGCGGGTGCGGCACCGGGATGGCGCGATTACGGTGCCGGCGGAGGTGGTGGTGGCGGCAGACCCGCGCCGGCCCACCACGGAGGGGCTGGGCCTGGCGGCGGCCGGGGTGCGCACGGGCGGGGCCGGGGTGCCCGTGGACCGCGCCTGCCGCACGAACGTGCCGCACATCTACGCCGCGGGTGACGTCACGGGCGGCGCCATGCTCACCGCCGCCGCCCTGCACATGGGCGAGGTAGCCGGCCGCAACGCCGTCGGCGGCGAGGCGGTGACCCGCCTCTCCCGCCTGCCGCACCTGTTGCACACCGTGCCGGAGATCGGCTGGATCGGGCTCTCGGAGGAGCGGGCGCGGGCGGCCGGCCACCAGGTCCATGCCGGCGTGTGCGACCTCGGTTTCACGGCGCGGGCGGTGGCGCTGGGGGCGCGGCGGGGCCTGGTGAAGGTGGTGGCGGAAGCAGAGCTGGGCGAGGTACTGGGCGTGCACGTGGTGGGGCCGGGGGCGGCGGAGATCCTGGCCGCAGCGGCCACGGCCATGCAGGCCGAGCTGCCCGTCCAGGAGCTGGCCGCCACCGTGCACTGGCACCCCAGCATGGCCGAGGCGCTGGCCGAGGCGGCCCGGCGGTGCGGGGCGGCATGAGCGCCGGTCGTCTGACGGAGGAGAAGCGTATGGGCAGGCTGGACGGCAAGGTGGCGATCGTCACCGGCGGCGGGCGCGGCATCGGCCGCGGCATTGTGCGGGTGCTAGCGCGGGAAGGCGCCGCCATCGTGATCGCGGATATCGACATGGACAACGCTCGGCGCACGGCGGACGAGATCGGCGCCGGGGGCGGGCGGGCCCTGGCGGTGCGGGTGGACGTCACCGACCCCACCTCCGCGGAGGCGGGAGTCAACGCCGCCGTCGAAGCGTTCGGGCGGGTGGACATCCTGGTCAACAACGCTGGCGTGGTGGGCGAGCACGTGGGCGGCGGCTCCATTACGCTGGAGGACTGGGACCGCTGCTACGAGGTCAACCTGAAGGGCACCTGGATCATGAGTCGGGCCGTGGTGGGGCGCTTCAAAGCGCAAGGCGGCGGCAAGATCGTTAACATCGCCTCCATTGCTGGCCGCCGCGGTGGCGCCGGCCTGGCGCACTACAGCGCCTCCAAGGCAGCGGTGATCAACCTCACCCAGTCCCTGGCCCGTGACCTCGGCCGGCACAACATCAACGTCAACGCCGTGTGCCCGGGCCTGCTCTGGACCGATATGTGGCGTCACCTGGAGGCGCTCATCGGTCGCGACGCCCGGCCGGAGGTGGTGGAGCAGCGGCGAACGTTCGAACGCTTTATCGCCGAGCGCTGCCCCCTGGGCCGTGAGCAGACGCCGGAGGATATCGGCTACGCCGTGGCCTTCTTCGCCTCGGACGAGGCGCGCAACATCACCGGCCAGGCGCTCAACGTGGACGGCGGCATCGAGATGAACTGAGTGCCTGAGCCCCGCACAGGAGCCTGAGGACCGTGGAGACCGCCAGGACGTTCTACGACATCGTGCGCACCAAGCGCGACCTGCGCGCCTACGAGGACCGCCCTATTCCTGAGGAGACGCTGCGCCGCATCCTCCAGGCCGGGCGCATGGCCGGCAGCGCCAAGCACGCCCAGCCCTGCCGCTTCATCGTGCTGCGCGACCGCGCGCACCGAGAGGAGCTCGCCGCCTGCGGCGACTTCACCGCCCATCTGGTGATGGCGCCGGTGGTGGTGGCCATCGTCACGTTGCCGGAGGCCGGCCAGTGGGACCCCGTGCGCGCCACCTCGTTCGACGCGGGCCGCGCCGCCCAGAACATGATGCTCACCGCGTGGGCGGAGGGTATCGCCTCCTGCCCGGTGACCATGCACCGGCACGAGGACGCGGCGCGGGTGCTCGGCCTGCCCCCGGACCACCGCGTCACCTGGGTGCTGGCCTTCGGCTACCCGCGGGCCGACGCCCTGACCGCGCGACAGCGCCGGCCGCGCCTGCCCTTGTCCGAGTACGTGCACGAGGAGCGCTGGGGCGTGCGCTGGAGCGGTGCCGGCTGAGGGCGTCGCCTTCACCCCGGCTTGCCGGGGCGGCAAGGCCGGGGTGACTCCGGCACGGGGCCCGTGCTCCGCCGGGCCTCTCCCGCTTGCGGGAGAGGGGTGCCCGCAGGGCGGGGTGAGGGATCACCGGGGTCGGAGGTGAGGGATACCGAGGCCGCCGTGCGCCGGTCCACGGCGCCGGGTGCTGCGGGCTCGGCGTCGACGCGATAGGCCCGCAGCTCCGGCATGCCCGCCGCCACGGCGGCCACCACCGCCAGGCAGCCCAGACCGCCGCTCACCACCGAGAAGGTGGCGTTGGTGAGCGCCGCCACCAGGCCGGACTCCACCATGCCGACCTGGTTGGAAGCGCCGATGAACAGCGAGCTGACGGAGCTCACCCGCCCGCGCAGCGCGTCCGGCGTGGCGAGCTGAATCGTCGTCTGGCGCATGATCACGCTCACCTGGTCGGCGGCGCCGGTGAGCCCGTACAGCAGGAGCGAGAGCGGAAACGAACGCGACAGGCCGAAGGCCACCGTGGCCAGGCCGTAGGCGGTGACCGCCAGGAGCAGCACCCACCCCGTGCGCCGCACCGGGGGCAGCAGCACCATCACCACCGACATGAGCAGCGCGCCGATGCCCTGCGCTGAGGTGAGCAGGCCGTAGCCGCCGGCGCCGACCTTGAGGATATCCTCCGCGTAGATGGGCAGCATGGCGGTGGCGCCGCCGAAGATCACCGCGAACATGTCCAGCGTCATGGCGCCCAACAGCACCTGCCGGTGCCAGACGAAGCGCAGCCCCTCGACGATCGCCGCCACGCTCACCGCCCGCCGCTCGCCCGGCTCGGCGCGGGGCGAGAGCGGCACCAGGGACATGAGGGCGCCCAGATAGAGGGCCGCCACCGCTGCATACGCGCCTTGCACCCCGGCGCGGGCGATGAGAGCACCACCGCTCATCGGCCCGGCCACGAAGGCGAGCTGCTGGATGGTGGAGTTCACCGTCACCGCGTTCAGGAAGATGGCGCGCGGCACGATCTGCGGCAGCAGCGCCTGCCGCGCCGGGTTCTCAAAGGCGGAGGCCAGCGCCACCGCGAAGACGAGCGCGTAGATGAGGGGCAGGCCAACGGTGCCCAGGCGGGTGGTGAGCATGAGGGCGGCGGCGCACAGCACCGGCACCAGCTCCGCCGTCATCACGATGCGGCGGCGGTCGTAGCGGTCGGCCACCGCCCCGGCCACCAGGCTCACCAGCAGGGCCGGCAGGAAGCGGGCCAGGCCGATGAGCCCCAGTTGTAGGGCGGAGCCGGAGAGCTGGTAGACCTGCCAGGCCACGGCGGCCTGGAGCAACGTCTGGCCGGCGCCGGAGCACAGGCGGCTGGCAGCAAACCAGCGGAAGCCGCCGTCCCGCAACGCGGCAAAGGGGTCGTAGGATGGCGCGTGTACCGTGCCCGAGCGACGCAGCGCCGGTACCCTCCCGCACGTGACGGCGCCGCTCCCCGGCGTGCCATCACCGAGGGCTATTATACGGGGCGCCCGTGCTAGGGGCGGGCGGGAGCGGTCGCTGTGCCCGCTACCGTCCCGGCCCGGATACCGCTAGGATGCCAGCGAAGATCATGCCGCGTCCCCAAGAGAGGGCACGGCCGGGAGAGAGGTGCCATGAAGGTCGCCGCCGCCATCGCGGAGGTCCTCAAGCGCGAGGGGGTCCAGTTCCTCATCGGCTACCCGGTCAACCCGATCATCGAGGCCGCCGCCCAGGCCGATATCCGCACCATCATCGTCCGTCAGGAGCGCACCGGCCTGCACATGGCCGACGCCGTCAGCCGCCTGACCTCCGGCAAGCGCATCGGCGTGTTCGCCATGCAGCAGGGGCCGGGTACCGAGAACGCCTTCGGCGGCGTGGCTCAGGCCTACGGCGACTCCTCGCCGATCGTCGTGCTGCCGGCCGGCTACCCCCGTCGCCTGACCAACATCCCGCCCAACTTCAACGCCTTCCTCAACTACCAGCACGTCACCAAGTGGGTGGAGCAGGTGACGGTGCCGGACGCGGTGCCCGATGCCCTGCGTCGCGCCTTCACCCAGGTGCGCAACGGCCGTCCCCGCCCGGTGCTGGTGGAGTTCCCCGCCGACCTGTTCGCCGAGGAGGTGCCGGAGCCGCTGGCCTACCAACCCGCGCCGCGCCTGCGCTACGGCCCGGACCCGCGCGACGTGGACCGGGCGGCGGACATGCTGGTGGGGGCCGAGCGGCCGGTGATCTACGCCGGCCAGGGCGTGCACTACGCCGAGGCGTGGGCGCCGCTCCGGGAGCTGGCCGAGCTGCTGGAGGCACCCGTCACCACCAGCCTGCAGGGCAAGAGCGCCTTCCCCGAAAACCACCCCCTGTCCCTCGGCTCCGGCGGGCGCGCCGTGCCGGAGACGGTGCACCACTTCCTGCAGAACGCCGACCTGATCTTCGGCATCGGTTGCAGCTTCAGCACCACCAGCTACGGCGTGGCCATGCCCAAGGGGAAGCCGATCCTGCACGCCACGCTGGATCCCGCTGACGTGAACAAGGACGTGCCGGTGGTGCACGCCCTGGTAGGCGACGCCGACCTCACCCTGCGGGCGCTGGTGACGGCGGTGAAGGAGCGCCTGCACGGCCACCCACGCGGGCGGCTCGCGGCGGTGGCCGAGGAGATCCGCGCCGTCAGGGAGCGGTGGCTGGCGCGCTGGCTGCCCAAGCTCACCTCCGACGACGTCCCGCTCTCCCCCTACCGCGTCCTCTGGGACCTCATGCACACCGTGGACGTGGCGAACACGATCATCACCCACGACGCCGGCAGCCCGCGCGACCAGCTCTCGCCGTTCTGGCAGTCGGTGACGCCGCTTAGCTATATCGGCTGGGGCAAGACCACGCAGCTCGGCTACGGGCTAGGTCTGGCCATGGGCGCCAAGCTGGTGCACCCGGACAAGCTGTGCATCAACGTGTGGGGTGACGCCGCCATCGGCTTCACGGGCATGGATTTCGAGACGGCGGTGCGGGAGCGCATCCCCATCCTCTCCATCCTGCTCAACAACTTCTCCATGGCCATCGAGCTGCCGCTGATGCCCGTGTCCACGGAGAAGTACCGCGCCACGGACATCAGCGGCAACTACGCCGACTTCGCCCGCGCCCTAGGGGGCTACGGTGAGCGCGTCACGGCGCCGGACGAGATCGTGCCCGCCATCAAACGCGGGATCGAGCAGACGCGGCAGGGCGTGCCGGCGCTGCTGGAGTTCATCACGCAGAAGGAGTACACCTACTCCGTCTACGGGCGCGGGTAGCCTCGCCCTCCAGGCGGCGCGCAGGCGTTTGGCACGCAGCCGGATGGGCCGCCTGCGTGCGCCGCGCGCCCACGCCGGCCGCCGGGTAGGAGGCTTGCCCCACCATCACGGCTGATCGACGTAGTAGGCCAGGCCAAGCAAGCCCGGCCCAGTGTACAACCCCATCGCCGGTGAGAACGGGGTCACGTACGCCTCAATACAGGTAAAGCGACGCTCGATCTCGGCGCGAAGGCGTTCCGCCTCCTCGGCGGCTGCGGCATGCATCACGGCGATGTGCAGCGGTCGGGTGCCGGCATCCGTTGCCAGCCGGTGGAGCATCGCTTCCACCGCGCGGCGGCGCGTGCGCACCCGGTCCATGACCACGATCTCGCCGTCGCGGATGGTCAGGATCGGTTTCACCTGCAGCACGTCCACCGCCAGAGTTGCCAGGCGCGGCGCGCGCCCGCTGCGCACCAGGTAGGTGACGGTCTCCAGCACGGCGAAGAAGCGCAGACGCGGTTGCAGCGCGCGCACCGCCTGCTCGGCCTCGTCGAGTGAGCCGCCGCGCTCCGCCACGCGCGCCGCCTCCAGGGCAAGAAACCCCTGGGCCATGGTGACGGCGCGGCTATCGATCACCCGGATGGGCACGTCGGTGATCCGGCTCGCCGCCACCGCGGCGGCCTGGTAGACGCCGGTGAGGGCGCTGGCCACGTGGATCGACACGATCGGCCGGCCCTGTGCGGCCAGCTCACGGTACACCGCCAGAAAATCGCCCACGGCCGGCTGCGCGGTCGTCGGTCGCAGACCCCGTTGCAGCCAGGCGTAGACCGCCTCCGGGGTCACATCGACCCCGTCGCGGTACACGGTATCGCCCACGGTGACCCGCACCGGCACGATGCGGATTCCACGCCGCGCCGCTACGTCGCTCGGCAGGCAGGCTACACTGTCGGTCACCACGGCCACCGCACTCATGGCGGAGACCTTCACGCGGGCGGCCACGCGCGCGTGTCGCGGTCGAGCCAGAGCCGCCGCCACAGCACCAGACGTCGGGCCGCGGGATCGGTCGGCAGGGGGCGCCGGTTCGCCTCGAGTCGCTTGACGACGGTCACACCGACCATCCCGAGCGCGCCGCAGGCCACCTCGCGCTCGCCGCCGGCCAGGATCACGCCAGGCAGCAGGGCCAGCGTCACCAGCACCACCACTGGCGTCTGGCGGAGCAGGCGCCCGACCCCCAGGGCGAGCAGCAGCAGCAGCGCACCCAAGGGGAAGAGCACCACCAGCATCCCCAGGAAGGGGCTCAGACCGCGCCCGCCGCGAAACGCAAGCCAGATCGACCAGTTGTGGCCCACGACGGCGGTGATGCCGCTGGTGACCGCGATGGCCCGGCTCTCTCCCAACCAAAGGGGCAGCGCGATCGCTGCCACACCCTTCGTGACGTCGATAAGCCCGACGGGGATCGGCGCCCAGCGCGCCACCTCGTAGTACAGGGCGGAGCCGCTGATGGTCCAGGCGCGGCGACGGAGATCGACCCCCGCGAGCCGCAACGCCGCCAGCTGCGCGGTCGGCAGCGACCCGAGCAGGTACCCCAGCATTACGGCGAGGATGAGGTTCTCCACGGCGCGCCCCCGCGGGGAGGAGTGATGCGAGTGTATGGGATGTTGCGCCTGGACTACGGTCTTGGGACGGTGTGGCTGCAAGCTTCCCAACCGCTAGAATAGCGTACGCGGTCGCGGCGTGGATGGCTCGCCGCTGCCGGCGGCGGACGGCGTCGTGGAGCGAGGCTTATCATCTCACCATGACCGGCGAACGGCGCGCTGCGGGACAGAGCTGCTCTGCCGCGCAGGTGCGGGCATCCCTAAGGGCCATCACGCGGCATCTCGAACGACATGCCCAGGAACTGAACACCCTCAACGTGTTCCCCGTGGCGGACGCCGACACCGGCACGAACCTGACGCGCACCGTGCGGGCCGCGGCCGAAGCCGCCGCCCGTCGCCCCGCCGCGCGCGCCGGGGACATCCTGGAGGCAGCCGCGGAGGGGGCGCTGTTCGCCTCCTACGGGAACTCGGGCATCATTCTCGCCCAGGCGCTGCGCGGCCTTGCCGAGGCGGCGCAGGGGGCCGAGCGCCTCACCGCGCCGCTCTTGGTCCGGGGGCTGCAGCGCGCGGCGGAGCTTGCGTATCAGGCCGTCGCCCACCCCGTGGAGGGGACGATGCTCACGGTGCTGCGCGTGGTGAGCGAGCGGCTTGAGCCCGTTCCGGGCGAGAACGCGTCGTTGGCGACCGTGCTCGTCACCTGTCGGGACATCGCCTTCGATACCGTGGCGCACACGCCCGCCATGCTCCCCATGCTGCAGCACGCCGGCGTCGTCGATGCTGGGGCGTGGGGCCTGGCCCTGATCTTTGACGCCGCCAGCGCGTATGCGCTCGGTGTGGCACCGCTCGCGAAACGGCGCCCCGCTTCACCTTCCCCCCGCCCGACTATCGAGTCGTTCGACGATGAGGCCTCGTTCTGCGTCAACCTCATCGTCGTCGATACGCCGGTTTCTGCCGCGGAGTGCCGACGCCTTCTGACGCCGTTCGGCACCTCGGTGGCCGTGGTCCGCTTCGGCGATCGGCTCAAGGTCCACCTGCACGCGAAGGAGCTGAAGCACGTTCTGCACACCGTGCAGGCGTTTGGACATCTGGCGGACGTCCACCTCGAGCCGCTGGCGCGCGAGCCGGTGCGGCGCGCGGCGGCCATCTCGCGGGGATCGGCCGTGCTGGCCATCAGCCTGGGCCCAGGTTTGGCGACCGCGATCCAGCGCGTGGGCGGGATGCCACTTCCGGCACATGCACCGGCGCTGCAAGCGGCGCTCGCGGAGCTGCGCCAGTCGGTGCTGCTGGTGCCCGCCAGCGAGGAGACCCTGGCGCTGGCCAGAGACATCGCGGAGGAGAACGAGCGGGTCGTGCTCGTCCCGGCGCGCACGATTCCGGAGCAGCTTGCCGCCCTCTCCGTCTTCGAGGCGAGCCGCGACCCGGCGGAGAACGAGGAGAGCATGCGGGAGGCGCTGGCGCGGGTGACGACGGTGGAGGTGTGCCGTGCCGAGGCGGAAGAGACATGGCTCGCGCGCGCACGCGACGGCACGCACGTGACGGCCGATGCGCCGGAGGCGGCGGTCTTGGCGGCACTGGCGCGCCTCGACCTGGACCAGGCCGAGCGCGTGACCGTCGTGGTCGGCGAGGATGGGCCGGATGGCGAGCGGGTGGCGAGCGCGGTGCGCGCCGGCTGGCCGCACCTGCGCGTGGACACCGTTGATGGCGGCCAGGGCTTCCCCCCGCTCGTGATCGGCGTTGAATGATGAGGGGCCGAGCAGTCCGGGTAGCGTGCCGGCGCCCTCTGGCGCATCTGCCATGGGACGAGTGCAGGCCAGAGCTAGCGCACGGCGCCGACCTGGTTCACGGTGGCGCCCAGGGTCTCGTTCTGGAGCTGCACCGCCTGCCGGCCGACCTCGAAGGCGCGCAGGAGCAGCATCATCGCCGTCATGGTGCCGGTCACATCGACGTTGGCGTTCTCCAGTGCGCCGCTCACCACCCGCGCCCCGACCGGCTGCGGGTTCGGGTCAGTGGACGCAAACGTCACCGTACCGGCACGGGCCAGCGTGGTCGGATCCACCTGCACGATGCGCAGGCGCCCCACCACCGCGCCGTCGCTGACCACGGTGCCGTCCGCCTGGACGCGCACGGTTGCCCCGGCAGCCACCAGCGGCTGGCCGTTCTCATCCTGGACGGCCAGTCCGTCGGCGTTGCGCAGCACGCCGTTCGCGTCCCGGTGAAAGCGGCCGGCGCGCGTGTAGAGGGGCCCGCCGTCCGGCCCGGTGAGCGCGAAGAAGCCGGGCCCATCCAGCGCCAGGTCCAGCGGTTCACCAGTTCGGGTCAGCCCCCCCTGGGTGAGGTCGAATCGCCGCTCACCGCGGCGGGCGCCGGTGCCGGGCACATGCGGGTCAAACAACGCGGCAAGCACCTGCTCGAAACTCTCAATGCCGATGTCATCCGCCTTGTAGCCGGGGGTGTCGGCGTTGGCAAGGTTGTGCGCCAGCACCTGATGGCGCGCATCTGCCGCGGTAAGGCCGGCCACGGAGGTGTACAGTCCCCTGATCATCGCTGTGCCTTTCTGCGTTGCGCCATTTTGAGCAGCACGCCGCCCGCCCCGATCAGCGCCAGCGCTGCCCATTCCCGGTTCCCGCGTGCCGGAGCGGCAGGCACGTCGCCCGTCCGGGGCAGCTCGCTTGGGCGGGTGTCGGCGACGAGCGCTGGCGCGCCCGGCCCCGGCTTCTGGATCAGCGTGAAGAAGCCGCCGATGGAGCGTTTGGCCGATGGCGCCGGGTCGGGGTCTGGCTGGGGCTCAATCGTGAGGATCACGAGGTCGTAGTCGTAGCCCTCCAGTCCCGACATCCGCCCCGAGTAGCCGCCCAGTCCATCTGCGCCGGTGTTGAAGCTGCCCACCGCCACCGCTCGGTTGGTGCCGGACTTGGCCAGCCAGACCTGGTAGAGCTCGCCGTTCAGGCGCGGCAGGCCGCGCACATCTACCCGGATCAACCCCTCGGCGAAGCTGATCTCCGCCTCGCCGCGCGCATCGGTCGGCCCGCTGTTGGACAGGCCGGCGAGGTAGGTAAGAGGGACGCGCATGGGCACGCCGTTGGCACGCGCCACCGTCGCGCCTGGGCCGACCGCCCAACCCAGCGTTATGGTGAGGGCCACGAGCACCGAGACGAGAGCGCCGCGCGCGATCATGGTCCGCACCCCCACTGGAGAGGGATCACGCCGCCCGGCGGGCGTCCTCTTCCATGGCTACCATCAACCGCACCTCCTCCACACTAAGGCCAGTGCGGGCGGCGATAGCGCGGAAGGACAGCCCGTCGGCCACTAGCTCCATCACCTCGCGGCGGGTGATGGGCGATAGCGCTGCGGTTGCCTGTCGTTCCAGCCCGGCCAGCATCTGCTGGAGGTGCAGGCGCTGGCGACGCAGCTCGGCGGCAGCCTGATCGGCCTGCGCACGGAGCGCGGCGGCCAGCTCCTCCGCTTCGGCGGCGAGGGCGGCGTCGAGCTCCCCCGGGCTGGGACCGGCCAGGTGGCGGCGGACCGCCAGGAACAGCACGGCAACGGCGATATCGGTGGCGATGATGGCGATGAGGATGAGCGCGATCATGCGACCTGGCCCCACTTTCGTTCGAAGAATTCCGGCACGCGCTTGGCCATGGCCACACGCAGCTTGTGCAACGCCCGTGCGTGCAGTTGACAGACGCGGCCCTCGGAGATCTCCAGCACCTGACCAATCTCGCGCATGGTCAGCTCGTCGTGGTAGTAGAGACTGAGGATCAGGCGCTCCCGTTCGGTGAGGGTGGTGAGCGCCTCCGCCAGCTCTGCCACCAACTCACGCCGCTCCACCATGCCCACCACATCGTCTTCCGCCCGCTGCGAGGTAAGGGAGCGGATGTCCGCGTCCGCTTGGTTGTCGATGATGCTATCCAGGGAAACGGTCACCCAACTCGCATCGATGATCTGCTGGTTGAGCTGCTCGGTGCTGATGTTGAGCGCCTCGGCCAGCTCTTCGTCCGTGGGCGGGCGGCCCAGTGTGCTCTCCAGCTCCAGGGCGGTGCGCTGCAAGCGCTTGGCCTTGTCCGTGGCCGACTGGGGCAGGCCACGCAGGGAGCGGAGCGCGTCCAGGATGGCGCCGCGGATGCGCATGACGGCGTAAGATTCGAACTTGACGCCGCGTGAGGGGTCAAATCGCTCAAAGGCCTGAATCAGGCCCAGGGTGCCGTACCCGAGCAGGTCCTCAAACTCCAGCACCTGCGGCAGATGGATCGCCAGCCGGCCGATCACGTACTTTACCAGCGGCGTGTGCTGGAGGATGATCTGCTCCCGGCTGGCCGGATCGCCGCTCTCGAAGTACTTACTCCACGCCTCTGCCACGGTCGTCGGCGCCGTCATGGTCCCCTCCGACATCCCGTTCGCCGGTTCCTGCCCCATCGGCCGACCTCCCTAGGCCCGTGGGCGGCGCTAGGCCGGATGCCGTGCGTGCTCACCGGTTGGTTCCGCCGGGGGTTGCGTCGACGGCGTCTCCCTCGGCGGAGCCCCCGGTGATCCGCCGCCCCGCACCACCCGCTCGGCCAGCCAGCCGCACGTGGTGACGGCCAGCAGGGCGGCCAGCCCCCGCAACACCAACAGCCCGAACTCCTGCCCGTGATAGGCGCCGACCAGGAGCACCCCACCGAAGGCCACCAGGCCGGCACGGGCCCCCAGGCGGAAGAGCCAGCCTGGAGGGGGTCCGTCCCACGGATCACTCTGGCGGAGCGGCGCGCCGGCAGCCATTGCGGTAAACCCCTAAACTCAGTTACCTGATCGAACCGAATCGCCCGGAGCCCGGAGGCCCCCTTTATGCAGCAAGGGCGGAGAGGCCCTGACGCACATGCTTCAGGACGGCTGCCCCCAGCTCGTCCGGCGTGGGTGTGTGCAGGCCGGCCGTGATATCCCGCCCGGAGGAGCAGAGCAGGACGGCCAGGCGCAGGGCGGCCGGCACGCGCAGGGCCGCGGCCGGGGCCTCTGTCTCGTCCAGACGGGTGACGGCTACTGCCGTGGCCGCCAGCGCCTGCGCCGCGGCCGCCCATCGGTGTAGCTCGCCCTCACCAACGCCGGCAGCCATCGTGAGCACCACCAGCGGCTCGGTCGCGGCACGGATGAGGGCGACCACCTCCTCGCGCTCCCCCGCCGGGCCAGGACCGCAGGCTGGGGTGTCCACCAGGGTGATCTGGGCGTCAGGGGCGGCGGCCAGTAACGCTTTCAGGTCATCCGGCTCGTACACCGGCCGCACCGGCAGGCGCAGCAGGGCGCCGTATCGCTGGAGCTGCTCCAGCGCGCCCAGGCGGGAGACGTCGGCGCCGGCCACCGCCACCTCCGCACCTGCGCGGCGCAGGTACAGCGCCGCTTTGAGCAGCGCCGTGGTCTTGCCGACGCCCGCCGGGCCCACGAAGAGAAGTGCCCGCCCCGCCAGGGTAGCCGCCGCCAGTGTGGGGTCGGGCGGCAGCGTCCGCGCGAGACAGGTCAGGGCCAACTCGACCAGACGCTCTGGGTCGGCCAGGGTGGCGCGGGAGGCGGAACGGATCGCCGCGGTTACGGCTTCTTCGGCCACCCGCTCTCCCAATCCCGCCGCACAGAGCACGTCAAAGGCCCGCTCAGCCGCCGCGTGGGCCGGAGACGCCGTAGGCTCCTCCTGACCATCCCTCACCCCCGGCGGGGACTGGCCCTCGCCTCCAACCCCTCTCCCGCAAGCGGGAGAGGGGTTGGAGGCGAGGGCCGGTGAGGGCCGGGTATTCGTGCCCGGCACGTAGCTGGGTACGACCGATCGACCGGCGGCCATGAACTCCTCATGTTTGACGCGGATGAGGTCCAGCAGGGCCGCACGTTGCCCCTGGTCGGTATGGTCAGCGGCCATGGTGGCCTGGCGATGGGCGGCCAGCACCGCGCGTGCCGGGATGAGGCGCTCGAGCTCGTCGGCGAAGGTGCCGGCACGGGTAAGGCGCGGGAACGTCGGTCGGCGGACCGTGTCGGTGGCGTCGGCGCTCCGTACCCCGCTGAGGGGCACGCCCGGCAGCGCCCGGGCTGCCGTACCCTCACCTCCGGCCACTCCTCTCCCGCGAGCGGGAGAGGAGTGGCCGGAGGCCGGGGTGAGGCCAGAGGGGTTGGCGGGCTCCTGCCCAGCGGCCATCGCCCCGGTGTAGGCGGCGCGCGCCGCCTCGGCGTTGCCGGGGGCGCCCGCGCTCTGCGCTACCTGCCGTGCCTGGGCCACGGCCGAGACGGGCGCCTGATCATCCACCCCGGCCACCAGCTCCACGCCAGACAGACCGCGGCGGCGTTCATCAGGGGTGTCGCCCAATGGCCGGGTGGCGATGATCACCGCGTCGGGGCCGAGCTCGGCCCGCACCCGTGCAAGGGCTGTCTGGATATCCGGTGCATGCACCCGCTTGATCCGCATCGCCCTCTCCTGTGGTGTGGCCGTGACAAGGCGCCCTCTCCCGCCTCGCCGGCCGATTTACTCCTCGCCCACATCCACCATGCCCACCGACTGCACGTCCACCTCCGGCGTAACCTCGCCAAAGGCCAGCACCGCCAGGCCGGGCAGCACCCGCTCGCACAGGCGGCGGAAGGGCCGGCGCAACCGCCCGGAGCAGAGCAGCACCGGGGTGCGGCCCGCGGCCGCGATCGGTTCCATGCGGGCCGACACCTCGGCGAGGATGCGGCCGGCCAGGGTGGAGTCGATGAGGATGGCCATACCCTGATCGGTGGGCTGGAGGCTGGCCACCAGCCGCTGCTCCAGCCGGGGGCTGAGGGTGATCACGTGGAGCACCCGGTCCTCACCGGCATAGGCCGTGCAGATGGAGCGGGCCAGGGCCAGCCGCACCTGCTCCGTGAGCGCCTCTGGGTCCTTGGTGGTGCGGGCATGGGTAGCCAGCGTCTCGCAGATGGTGAGCAGGTCGCGGATGGAGACGCGCTCCGCCAGCAGGTTCTGCAGCACGCGCTGGATCTCGCCCAGGGTCATGAGGCCGCTGGTCAGCTCCTCCACCACCGCCGGGTAATCGACCTTGAGGTTGTTGAGCAGGTGCTGCACGTCCTGGCGGCTGAGCAGGTCGGCGGCGTGCTTGCGGAACAGCTCGGTGAGGTGCGTGGCGATCACCGACAGCGGGTCCACCACCGTGTAGCCCAGCAGCTCGGCGCGGTCGCGCTGACCGCCCTCGATCCAGGTGGCGGGCAGGCCGAAGGCCGGCTCCTGGGTGGGGATGCCGTCCACCGGCGCCGTGGCCACCCCGGCGTTCATCGCCAGGTAGCGCCCCGGGAAGACCTCGCCGCGTCCCACCTCGATGCCGCGCAGCTTGACGACGTAGGTGTTGGGCGCCAGCGCCAGGTTGTCCCGCACCCGCACGGTAGGCACGATCACGCCCAGCTCGATGGCGATCTGGCGGCGGATGGTGGTGATGCGGTGCAGGAGCCCGCCGCCCGGCGTCTCGACTAAGGGGAGAAGGGCGTAGCCCAGCTCGATCTCCATCGGGTCCAGCGGCAGGAGGTTGACCACGTTGTCCACGGCCAGCTCTTCCTGCCGCTCCTGCTCGCGCGCCGCCTGCGCCGCCTGCACCGCCGCCCGGCGCTGGTTGGTGCGGATGAGATAGCCCGTGCCGGCCGCCACCGCCGCCAGCGTGAAGAACGGCAGTTTGGGCAGGCCCGGCACCACGCAGAAGCAGACCAAGATGCCGGCCACCACGAACAGCGTGCGGGCGTTGGAGAAGAGCTGCACGCCCATGTCGTGGCCCAGGTTGCCTTCGGAGGTGGCGCGGGTGACGATGATGCCGGTGGCGGTGGAGATGAGCAGGGCCGGGATCTGCGAGACCAGCCCGTCGCCCACGGTGAGCAGGGCGTAGGTCTTGAGGGCGTCCGGCAGGGCCATGCCCTTCTGAAACACCCCCACGGCCATGCCGCCGAACATGTTCACGCCCACGATCAGCAGACCGGCCAGGGCGTCTCCCTTCACGAACTTGCTGGCGCCGTCCATGGCACCGTAGAAGTCGGCCTCGTTGGCGATCTGCTTGCGCCGGCGGCGCGCCTCCTCCTCGTTGATGAGACCCGCGTTCAGCTCGGCGTCGATGCTCATCTGCTTGCCGGGCATAGCGTCGAGGGTGAAGCGGGCGGCCACCTCGGCCACGCGGCCGGCGCCGTTGGTGATCACCACGAACTGGATCACCATCAGGATGAGGAAGATGACGATACCCACGATCAGCGATCCGCCGACGACGAAGCTGCCGAAGGACTGAATGATGTTGCCGGCGTGGGCATAGAGCATGATGACGCGCGTGCTCGAGACGTTCAGCGCCAGGCGGAACAGCGTGACCACCAGCAGCAGGGTGGGGAAGACGGAGAAGTCCAGCGGCTCCTTGGCGTAGATGGAGACCAACAGGATGGTGACGCCGATGGAGATGTTGAGGGCGATGAGCAGGTCCAGCAGCGTGGTGGGCATGGGCACGACCATCATGACGATGATCAGCAGCACCACCAGCGCCAGCGCCACGTCGGTCTGCTGGACCAGCGCCAGCCAGCCGCCCTGCCGCGAAGGCGCCACCGTCGCCTGCATCGACCCTCACGCCGTCGGCCGGACCCATCTCCTGGCCCCTGCATAGGGGCGGCGGGGCACGGCCGTCCTCTCCCATTGATTGAGCGGTGTGGGAGCGGTCGCGGCCTATCGGGGCGGTTCCGGATAGGGCCCGGCCGCCGTCCCGACGGGACGCCCGAGCGCGGCCGGAGACCTTGCCCGATCGTTGGGCCGCGCCCAACGGTGAGGACAGGAAGCGAGTGCCCGTGCGAGGATAAGGCATCAGCAGCAGGCGCCATTGGTGGAGCGTGGCGGAAGGAGGCAGGCCATGGCGGGCCCGGTGGTCACTATCTCACGGCAGTTGGGCAGCGGTGGCGATGAGATCGCCACCCTGGTGGCGCAGCGGCTGGGCGTGCCGCTGCTGGATCGGGAGGTCATCTCCCGGGCGGCGCAGGTGGCCGGCGTCTCCGAGGAGGCGCTGCGCGCCGCCGAGCGCCATTCCTCGCTGCTTAGCCGGATGCTGGAGAGCCTGGGTAAGTTCGGCGCGGCCGGTGGCGGTGAAGGGGTGGCCCTGGAGGGGCTCTCCTCCACGATGCTCCTCACCACCTCCGCCGATTTTCGCGCCCTGCTGGAGCGAGTGCTGCGCGAGATCGCCGCCGCGGGGCCGGCGGTGATCCTGGGCCATGCCGCACAGATCGCCCTGCGGGACACGCCGGGCACCTTGCACGTCTTCATCCACGCCCCGGCGGAGTTCCGCGCCGCCCACCTGGCGCGGACGGAGGGGATTCCCCTGGCCCAGGCCCGCCGCGAGATCGAGGTCAGCGACCGTGAGCGGGTGCGCTTCTACCAGTCCGCCTACCACGTCAACTGGTACGACCTGCGCCTGTACGACCTGGTGTTGGACACGTCCGTGATCGGCGTGCACCGCGCCGCCGACGTGATCGCGGAGGTGGCACGCCAGTGCTGTGCGGAGGCCGCCGAACCGGCCCTCACCCCGGCCGCAGGCCGGGGGGCCAGGGGTGAAGGCGAGGCCGCGACCGAGCCCGAACGGGCCGAGGCGCACACCGTGACCTTGAACGGCGAAACGGTGCACCTGCGGCCGATGCGGCCGGGCGACGCGGGTGCCCTGCTGGTGCTGGCTCGCTCGCTGCCGCCGGAGGACCTGCTGTTCCTGCGCCGTGACGTCACCGACGAACGGGTGATCGACGCCTGGGCGCGGGATGTGGCCGATGGTCGCGTGATCACCGTGTTGGCCGAATCCGAGAGCGGCGAGGTGCTGGGCGAAGCCAGCCTCTACCCCAGCGACGTGCCCTGGACGCGGCACGTGGCGGAGGTGCGCGTGATCACCGCGCCGCGCGTGCGCGGCAAGGGTCTGGGCCGCATCCTCCTGCGCGAGATCATGGCGGCCGCGCGGGCGGCCGGCATCGAGAAGCTGACCGCGCAGATGACCGTGGAGCAGGTGGCGGCACGCCGCCTGTTCGAGGCGGTGGGGTTCAAGGAGGAGGGCCGGTTCCGTGCCTACGCCCGCGATCAGGCCGGCACCCCGCACGACCTGGTAGTCATGACCTACACGGCCCCGGCGGCTTGAGCAGCACCCCTCGGGGTTGCGGCATGGCGCGTCCGCCGCCCACGCTAAGGGTACGCCCCACCTATCGGGGCCGACCACCAGGGGAGCGGGACAGGATGCACGTCAAGGAGCTGTTCGACCTGAGCGGCAAGGTGGCGATCGTCACCGGCGGCTCGCGCGGGCTGGGGCTGGAGATCGCGGAGGGGCTGTGCGAGGCGGGGGCGAAGGTCGCCATCACCGGGCGACGACGCCAATGGCTGGACCCGGCGCAAGAGCAGCTTGCGGCCCGCGGCTTCGAGGTGCTGGCCGTGGAGGCCGATGTGGCCTCGCCGGAGGGGGTACGGCAGACGATCGAGGCCACGGTGGAACGGTTCGGCGGGCTGGACATCCTCGTGAATAACGCCGGCATGGGCTGGGGCGCACCCTCGCTGGAGTACCCGCTGGACAAGTGGGAGGAGACGCTGCGCGTCAACCTGACGGGCGCCTGGCTGATGAGCCAGGCGGCGGCGCCGCACATGATCCGGCGCGGTGGTGGGCGCATCGTCAACGTCAGCTCGGTGCTCGGCCAGCTCGGCATCGACCCCGCCATTCAGGACTCGGTGGCCTACCACGCCAGCAAGGGCGGGATCGACGCGCTCACGCGCGAGCTGGCGGTGGTGTGGGCCCGCTACAACATCTTGGTCAACGCCGTGGCGCCGGGCTACTTCCCTACACGCATGACGCGCCACCAGTACAGCGTGGCCGGGGAGAAGATGAACGCCCTCTCGCCCCTAGGTCGAACCGGCCGCGAGGGCGAGCTGAAGGGGGCGGTGGTCTTTCTCTGCTCACCGGCCGCCAGCTTCATCACCGGCCAAGTGCTAAACGTGGACGGCGGCTGGACCGCCTGGTAACCAGGCCCGTGGGCGCCGCTACGCCCGCAGCGGCTCAATGACCATCTCCCCCCAGCCGGCCAGGATGGGGCCGAGGCGCTGGTCGATGCCGTCGGTCACCAGAGCGGTGCCCAGGCGGAACGCCACCTCGTCGTGCGCGGTCTGCAGGACGAGGTGGACCTCGTCGGGGCCGGGCAGGCCCCGCAGGGCCTGCACCAGCTCGTTCAGCCGCCGCCGGTCCGCCTGCTCGTCCTCCGTCTCGCGCACGGTGATGCGCAGCAGGCGCCGTTCGCGGCCGACAGCGGCCCCGGGCCGCGGCGCCGCCCGGTCGGGTGCTGGGGCGCGGGACGGCCGGTCCGCCGGGCTGGGCTCGGTGGGGTGGTGCCGGTCTGCCGCGGCCGGCGCGGCGCCGGTGACCGTGACGCCGTTGGGGTGGGGGGGAGCCACTTCGGCCCGCGCGGGCCGCGGCGGGACGGTGGCCTGCGTCACCGGGGCCGATTCCTGGGTGGCGCCGGCCGCCTCCTCCCATATCCGCGCGTCCTCGACGGTCACGTCTAGGCGGTCGTCACGCTGGCGCACGCGCACGTTGAGCAGGAGGATGCGGCCGACCTGCCAGCAGTCGCGCGTACGCTCGTAGATGTCCGGCCAGCAGGTGACCTCGACTGAGCCGGACAGGTCCTCGAGCACGGCGGCCACGAAGCTGCGCCCCTGCTTGGTGAGCAGGGTGCGCACCTGGCTGACCATGCCGGCGATGGTGAGGTCGCGCCCCGCCATCTCGGCGGTGAGCTCCGCCATCACGGCGGTCACGTGCCCGGCCAGGGCGGCGTGGGCGCGCTTGAAGGGGTGCTCGGAGACGTAGACGCCGAGCAGCTCTTTCTCCCAGGCCAGCGTCTCCGCCCGTTGCTCCGGCACCACCTCCAGCTCCAAAGCCGGCAGCGGCACCGGCACCTCGTCGCCGAACAGGTCGAACATGGTGGCCTGGCCGCTCTCCTTGAGACGCTGCTCGCGGGCGATCAGGGAGGCGATGCGGTCCAGGTTGGCGATGAGCGTGGTGCGGTTGTAGCCGAAGCCGTCTAGGGCGCCGGCCTTGATCAGGCTCTCCAGGGCGCGCTTGTTGAGGTGCTTGAGGTCGGCGCGGCGGCAGAAGTCCTCCAGGGAGGCGAAGGGGCCGCCCTCACGCCGGGCGCGCACAATGCCCTCCACGGCGGCCTCGCCCACGTTCTTGACGGTAGCCAGGCCGAAGCGGATGGCGCCGGGGACGTCCTCGCCCACCCGCTCAATGGTGAAGGTGACGTCGCTGTGGTTGACGTGCGGCGGCAGCACCTCGATGCCCAGCTTGGCGCACTCGGCCACGGCGGCGCCCACCCGCTCGGCGAAACCGGCCGGGTGGCTGTCGGCCAGCATGAGCACGGCGGTCATGTACTCGGCCGGGTAGTTGGCCTTCAGGTACGCGGTCTGGTAGGCGATGGTGCCGTAGCAAAAGCTATGGGCGCGGTTGAAGGCGTAGCCCGCGAAGGGCTCGATCAGGTCGAACACGGCGGTGGCGTCCGCCTCGCGGTAGCCCTGCGCCACCGCCCCGGCCACGAACTTCTCCCGCTGCTCGGCCATCAGCTCCGGGATCTTCTTGCCCATCGCCTTGCGCACCTTGTCCGCCTCGCCCATGGAGTAGCCGGCGAAGCGGCGCATGATGTGCAGCACCTGGTCCTGGTAGACGATCACGCCGTAGGTCTCATCCAGGATGTCTTTCAGGTCCGGGTGCGGGTACGTGATGGGCACGCGGCCGTGCTTGGCGTCGCAGTAGCGGGGGATGTGCTGCATCGGTCCCGGGCGGTAGAGGGCCACCATGGCTGACAGCTCGGCGATGGAGGAGGGGCGCAACTCCTGGATGTAGCGGCGCATGCCGGCCGACTCAAGCTGGAACACCGCGAAGGTCTCCCCGCGGGAGAGCAGGTCGTAGGTCTTGGGGTCGCCGTCCGGCAAGCTCTTGAGGTCGATCGCCACGCCGCGCGTCTGGCGGATGAGCTCCACCGCCTTGCCCAGGATGGTGAGGTTAGAGAGGCCGAGGAAGTCCATCTTGAGCAGGCCCACCTCGGCGATGGTGTTCATCTCCCACTGGGTGACGGGCAGGGCGGAGTCGTCACCGCGGGCCGGCTTCTGCAGCGGCACCACCTCGATCAGCGGGTCGCGGGAGATGAGCACGCCGGCGGCGTGGGTGCTGGCGTGGCGGGCCACGCCCTCCAGCTTGCGGGCGGTGTCCACCAGGCGGCGCACGGCCGGGTCGGCGTCGTAGGCCTGCTTGAGCTCCAGGTTCTCGGCCAGCGCCCGGTCGATGGTCATGTGCAGGGCGCTGGGCACCATACGGGCGATGCGGTCCGTGTCGGCGTAGGACATGCCCAGGGCGCGGCCCACGTCGCGGATGGCGGCTTTGGCGCCCAGGGTGCCGAATGTGCCGATCTGGGCCACGCGGTCGTGGCCGAAGCGCGCCGCCGCCCAGCGAATCATCTCCTCGCGGCGGTCGTCGGCGAAGTCCATGTCCACGTCCGGCATCTCCCGCCGCTCGACGTTCAGGAAGCGCTCGAACACCAGGCGGGTGGCCACGGGGTCGATATCGGTCACGCCCAGGCAGTAGAGGATGATGCTGGCGGCGGCCGAGCCGCGCACGCCCATGGCGATGCCGCGCTCGCGGGCGGCGCGGGCGATCTCGGCCACGATCAGCATGTAGCTGGCGAACCCGGTCTCGCGCACCACGCCCAGCTCGTACTCCAGCCGGCGGCGCACCTCGTCCGGCGCGCCGGGGGAAGGGGGCTCCAAGGTGGGCGTGAGCGGCCACGGGCCGGCGAGCCTGGCGCCGTAGCGGCGCACCAGGCCGGCGTAGGCCGCCTCGGCCAGGTACTCGTCGGGCGTCTTGCCGGGCGGGAGCTCCGGGTCCGGCAGTTGCACGCGGCCAAACTCCAGCGTCAGGTCGCAGGCCTCGACCACGCGCTGGGTGTTGTGCACCGCCTCCTCCAGGCCGGGGAAAAGGGCCAGCATCTCCTGCTCGGACTTGAGGTAGAAGGAGCGGCCCTCCAGGCGAAAGCGCTTGGGGTCGGTGACCGTGGAGGTGGTGCCGATGCACAGCAGCACCTCGTGCACCTCGGCGTCCTCGGGCACGGTGTAGTGCGAGTCGTTGGTGGCCACGAGGGGGATACCGGTGCGGCGGGAGAGCTCCACCAGGCGCGGGTTGACAAGGTCCAGCATCCGGCGCAGGTCGCCGTCGGCGTCCGGGTGCTCCTGGATCTCGAGGTAGACGTCGTCGAACACGTCGCGGTAGAAACCGAGGATGGCGTGGGCGTCGGCGTTGCGCCCGTCGCGCAGGGCCTGGAACAGCTCGCCGGAGGGGCAGCCGCTGAGGGCAATGAGGCCCTTGCCGTGCCGGGCGAGCAGCTCGCGGTCCACGCGCGGGCGATAGTAGTAGCCCTCCAGGTGGGCGTAGCTGGTGAGCTTCATCAGGTTGCGGTAGCCGTCGGCGTTGCGGGCCAGGAGGGTGAGGTGGTAATAGGCGTTCTTCTCGCGCGGGTCGCGGGAGTGGCGGGAGCCGGGGGCGACGTAGGCCTCCATACCGATGATGGGCTTCATCCCCCGCTCGCGGGCCTCTTTGTAGAACTCGATCACGCCGTACATGGCGCCGTGGTCGGTGATGGCCAGGGCAGTCTGGCCCAGCTCTTGGGCGCGGTCCAGGAGTTGGGGAATGCGGGAGAGCCCATCCAGCAGGGAGTACTCGGTGTGGGTGTGCAGGTTTGTGAACATGGGCGATCGTACTGGTATCGGTCCGCACCCGGCCTCGCCAAGACCGGTCCTCACCCGGCTCGCTGCGCCGGGGCTGGCCCTCACCCCCAACCCCCTCTCCCGCCTCGCGGGAGAGGGGGAGCAACCGTCCGCGAACTCGCTTTGCCGGCGCAAGTCACCCCCTCGCCCGTCTCCGGGAGAGGGGGCCGGGGGGGTGAAGGCCGTACCCCCCGTACTCAGCACTCACCGGCGGCACTGATTCTACCAGTAGCGGGACCGCTTCCGGCTACGTCCTATGTTCACTCGCAAATGGTCCAAGCGCCGGCCGTTTGCCCCTCCGGCGGTCACCGCCTAGACTGGCGCCACACCCCCCGGAGGGCCGTGTCATGACCGCCTACGAGCACATCCTGGTCGAGCGGCTGGGCACCGACGACCGCCTGGCGCGCATCACCCTCAACCGCCCCGACCGCCTCAACGCCCTCAGCCCGGACCTCCTGGCCGAGTTCGAGCGGGCGCTCAAGGAGCTGGAGGACGACCCCAGCGCGCGGGTGATCATCGTCCGCGGCGCCGGCCGTGCCTTCTCGGCCGGCTACGACCTGGCCACGCCCCGGCCCTCACCCCCGGCCCCTCTCCCGCACGCGGGAGAGGGGCCGGGGGTGAGGGCCGAACGCCGCTCCGTGTGGCGCATCCGCACCAACATGGTGCGGGTGAGCGACCTCTACCTGTACTTCTGGAACATGGCCAAGGTGACCATCGCCCAGGTGCACGGCTACTGCATCGCCGGCGGCTGCGAGCTGGCCATGATGGCCGACCTCGTCATCGCCGCCGAGGATGCCACGTTCGGCCACCCGGGCACGCGCGGCCTGGGCACCTCGCGCACGGCGGTGCTGTGGCCGCTGCTCATCGGCATGCGCAAGGCCAAGGAGCTCCTGTACACGGGCGACTCGATCAGCGGCGCCGAGGCAGAGCGCATCGGCATGATCAACAAGGCCGTGCCCGCCGCCGAGCTGGAGGAGACGGTCCTGCGCTGGGCGGAGCGCATCGCCAACCAGGCGGCGGACTCGCTGGCCCTGCAGAAGCGCAGCGTGAACACCTACTTCGAGCAGATCATCTACCCGGCCATCCACTCCGCCACCGACACCGACGCCATGTACCAGTTCACCGAACAGGGCTACCTCTGGCAAGAGAAGGTGCGCGAGGCGATGGCCCCCGGCGGCCCCGGCCTCAAGGCCGCCCTGGAGTGGCGCGACGCCCCGTATCGCGATTACCGCGCCGGACGCCCGCGCGAGGCGGCGCCTTAGGCCTGGTCCTTGGTGCCAGGGCGGTGGTCCGGCGGCTGTTTCTGCTCCGCCCCGGCTCTGCCGGGGCCGCCGGCCAGCAGCTCCAGCACGTGGACGATGTCCGGCCACGGGCTTTGCCCCAGCAGCCAGGTGACGGCGAAGGAGTGCAGGCCGAGGAAGATCACCAGCACCACCGCCTCCACCGCGCTGAGCCGCTCCTTGCCCGCGAGGGCGGCCAGGGCGAACCCCACCAGCACGCCCAGCGTCACCGCGGCCAGGATCGTAGCCACGGCCCGCCGATACCCGTTGCGCGACGGCTGCATCACGTCCCTCCTCGTGCGGTCTGCTGCGCGCTGGGCGCTGCGTGCCCTCACCCCGGCCCCTCTCCCGCATGCGGGAGAGGAGGGCCGAGCGCAGCGAGGCGGGTGAGGGTCGGGGGCCGAAGGCCGGGGTGAGGGTCAGCACGCAGCACCCAGCACTCACGCGCACGGACAGGGTAGAGGAACATATGTTCGCGTGTCGTGCTCGGGGTGTCACCGGGGCGGGAACGGGGCAGCTAGAGGCCGGCGGCGCGGTCGGTGACGAGGACCAACTGGTCCTCCCGCGGCTCCGCTCAGCAGAACCACGGTTCGGTGAGGCCGGGCGAGGGCCCCGGCAGCGGCGGCACGGCCACGCGCGGCACGCGGCCCCGAGGGCGGCCGCCGGCCTCGCGGGTCAGGGCGCGGATGGCGGCGAAGGTGCGCTCCGGCGCCTCGTGACGGCGGGCGGCGTCCTCCACCCGCGCCGCCACCTCCCGCGCCAGCGCGTCCATGCGCGGGTCGGGGTGGAGCCAGGTGTAGGCGAACGCCTCCTCCTCCAGCGGTCCCAGGTAGGGCTGCATCGCCGGCGTGCCCAGCAGGCTGGAGCCCGGCGGCACCAACAGGCGGATAGCGTACTGCACCGGGTCGATGTCCGCCACCAGGTCGTTGGTCGCCACGAACTCCAGCAGGGTGCAGTAGTCGTCCAGCGTGGCCCAGGGGGTGAAGGGCAGCAGGGAGGGCCTGAGCCGGATGCCGGCGCGGCGGGTGAGCGCCAGGGCGGTGGCGACGTCTGCGGCGGTGTGGCCCTTGTCCAGCGCGGAGAGCACGGCGTCGCTGAGCGACTCCACGGCGGAGACGATGAACAGGCAGCCCAAGTCGCGCAGCTCCGGCAGCAGCGCCTGGTGCTCGATGAGGTGTTCGATTTTAACCGTGACGTCGAACGTCACGTGCGGCAGGGCGGCGTGCAAGGCGCGCAGCACCGCCATCGCGTGGCGCACGCCGTTGAAGAAGTCGGGGTCGGCGAAGGTGAGGTGGGTGGCGCCCAACGCCGCCAGCCGGCGGGCGTCGGCCAGCACCACGTCCACCGGCACCACGCGCAGGCGGCCGCCGTAGACCGGCGGAATCGGGCAGTGGCGGCAGTGGTGGGCGCAGCCGCGGCTGGCCTCCACGCAGCCCACAAGGGCCAGGCGCTCGCCGTGCACGAGGTGGGCGTAGCGCGCGAGCGGCGGCAGCCCCTCGCGCCGGGGCGGCAGGTACGTCGGCCGGCCCAGGGCGGTGAGCGCCGGCGCCTCCGGTCTCTCCCCGTGCGCCAAGCGCTGCACCAGGCGCACCAGCGGTTCTTCCACCTCGCCGCCGATCACGCTGTCCGCGCAGGTGCGCAGCAGGTAGGCCGCGTTGAGGGCGGCGTACAGGCCGTAGAAGCAGATGTGGGCGCGCGGGTTGAGGTGCCGCACGCGCGCCGCCAGCGGCACCGCCAGACGCAGGGCGGTGTGCATCGGCACGGAGAAGGCGATGACATCGGCCGCCGCCAGCGCGGCGTCGGGCAGGGGCTCTACCGCCGCGTCCACGGCGCGCGCCGCGATGCCGGCCGCGTGCAGGTGGGCCAGCGGCGCCGCCAGCCCCAGCGGCTGGTGGCCGAGCTCGTAGGTGGAGACCAGCAGTACGTTCACGGCCGTCCCCCGGCGGCGTGGCGGTCCGCCCCTCTCACTGTAGCGCGTCCGGGGTGGGGCCGCGCCGCCGGGGGAACCGCCGATCAGGGCACCGTGCCGTCGATCACCACGTCCACCAGCGCCGGGACGCCGGCGGCGAAGGCGCGGCGCAGGGCCGGCGCAAGCTGATCTGGGTGCTCTACCCGCTCGCCCTGCACACCGAACGAGGCAGCGATGCGGGCGAAGTCCAGGTCCGGCTCGGTGAGGTCCATGGCCACGAAGCGGCGGCCGGCGGCGGCCTCGCCCAGGTACTGCAACATGTTGAGCTTAAGGATACGGTAGCTGCGGTTGTTGCAGATTACCCAGGTGACCGGCACCTTATGGTGGGCCGCCGTCCACAGCGCCTGGATGGTGTACATGGCGGCGCCGTCGGCCACCACGCCGACCACCGGCCGGTCCGGCCGCGCCAGCTTGAGGCCGACGGTGCCGGGCATGCCCAGCCCCAGCCCGCCGCCGCGGGCGCGCAGGTAGCTGCCCGGCTCGCTCACCGACAGGCAGCGGGCCAGCGCCTCCGAGGCGGTGACGGATTCGTCGTACACGCAAGCGCCCGACGGCAGGTGCTCGGCGATGGCCTGCATCAGGCGCAGCGGGGCGATGGGCGCTTGGTCGCGCACGCGCTCCAGCTCGCGGGCGAGCGCCGCACGCGCCTGCCGGCGACGCTCCGCCACGGCCGTCGCCCGCGCTTCGGCGGCCGCGCGCTGGGCCGGGGTTTGGGTGCGCTCCAGGGCGGCAGCCAGCTCGGCTAGGGCGCGCTTGGGGTCGGCCAGCACGGCCACGTCGGTGCGGTAGTTCTTGCCCAGCTCCCAGGGGTTGAGGTGCACGTGGATGAGGCGCACCGACTCCGGCACCAGCGGCTCCGGCTCCGGGATCAACTGCGTGAACACCGCCGCGCCCACCACCAGCAGCACGTCCACGTGCGCCAGCGCCTCGCGCAGGCGAGGGATGCTCGCCACCGGGAAGGCGCCCAGGAACAGCGGGTGGCGGGTATCGACCACCACCTCCGAGGCCACGGCGGTGAAGATGGGGGCGCCGGCCAGCTCGGCCAGGCGCGCCACCTCCGCCTGGGCGCCGGCGACGGCCACCCCGTCGCCGCAGACGATGGCCGGCGCCTGGGCTCCCGCCAGCAGCGCCGCCGCCTGGGCGACGGCGTCTGGGTCGGGCCCCACCCGTGCCAGCGTGCGGCCGGCGGGTATGACCGGGCCGGGCGCCGGCTGGTCGAGCACGTCCATGGGGATGGAGACGAACACCGGCCCGCGCGGCGGGTCCATGGCGACCTTGAAGGCGCGGCGCAGGGCGAAGGGCACATCGGCGCCATGGGTCACCTCCACCGCCCATTTGGTGAACGGCCGCGCCAGGCCGACGAGGTCGCCGGCCAGGAGCGGCTCCTGCAGGAGGGCGCGGCTGTCCTGCTGGCCGGCGTAGACCACCAGCGGCGTGCCGCCCTTCCACACGTTGTAGAGCAGGCCCATGGCGTTGCCCAGCCCAGGGGCGGCATGCAGCTCCACGAACGCCGGGCGGCCGGTGACGCGCGCGTAGGCGTCGGCCATCCCCACCGCTACCGACTCCTGCAGGGCGAGGATGAACTCGATCTGTGGGTAATCCTGCAAGAGATCGATGAACGGCTGCTCGGTGGTGCCGGGGTTGCCGAAGACGTAGCGCACCCCCTCCGCGAGCAGCTGCTCCATCATCGCCTGTTTGGCGGACCGTGCGTTCATCGTGCCTCTCGCTCCTTACGTGGCTTCCTCGATCATGGCCACCGCTTCGATCTCGACCAGGTACTGGGGCTGAGCGAGCGAGGAGATAACCAGAAAGGTGCTGGCCGGGTAGGCGCCGTCCGGGAAGTGGCGCTGGCGGGCGGCGACCACGGCGGGGCGGTAGGCGAAGTCGGTGACGTAGATCGTGAGCTTGACGATGTCCGCCATGCTGCCGCCGCAGGCCTCCACCACGGCGCGCAGGTTGCGGAACACCTGCTCAGCCTGGGCCTCGATGTCGCCCTCGCCCACCAGGCGGCCCTCGGCGTCCAGCGCCACCTGGCCGGCGATGAACACGGGCGTGCCGGTTTTCTTGATCGCGTGGCTGTAGCCGGTGGGGCGGTGCACGCCCGCCGGGGTGACGATCTCCTTCGGCATGGTTCCCTCCAAGGTGAGGTCAGCGGGCGCAGGCGGCGGCCAGGGTGCTGATCTCTTGCCCCCGCCGCGCCTGCGTCTCCAGGTCCACAAAGCCGTTGGTGCAGTAGCCCACCGAGAGGCCCGTCTCCGGGTCGCCCCAGGCGATTTGGCCGCCCGCGCCACCGTGGCCGAAGGCCTTGGCTGAAGCGCCGTGGCCGAAGCCGCGCAGGTGCTTGTAGCCGTCGTCGCCGGCTACCACGATGGAGAGGCCGCGGCTGACGGGGATGTTGAGCAGGGGGTCGCGGTAGCCGGCGGTGCGCACCGTGGTGGCGAAGGCGATGGTCTCCGGCTTGAGCACGCGACGACCGGTGACGGTCTCGCCGCCGTGGATCAAGGGCTGGTAGAACAGCGCCAGCTCGGCGGCGCGGGCGATACCGCCGCCGCCCGGCACGCCCACGGCGCGCACCTCCGGTCGGTTGAAGTTGAGGATGGCGTTGGGCGTCACCTCGCCCCAACCGCCGGGCGGCGGCGTGGGCGGGACGGTGTAGACCACGTCCGCCACCCGGGCGTTGAGAGGCTCGGGGAGGCCGATGTACAGGTGCTCCAGGCCCATGGGCGCGATGACGCGCTCGCGGATGTAGCGACGGTACTCCACCCCGGTGCGCCGCTCGATGATCTCGACCAGCACCCAGTGCGCCGAGGTGGGGTGGTACTCGAAGCGGCTGCCCGGCTGCCAGTTCAGGCGCCAGCGGGCGAAGGCCGCCAGCCGGCCCTCGCGCGTCTCCCACTGGCCCGGCCCCAGCGGGGCCAGGGGAAAGCCACCGGTGTGCAGCAAGGTCTGCTCCACCGTCACCACCTCTTTGCCGTTGGTGGCAAACTCGGGGATGATGTCGGCCACCCGCTCCTCCAGGCGCAAAAGCCCGTCCTCGAACAGGGTCCACACGGCGGCGGCGACGATCGCCTTGGTGCAGGAGTAGATGCAGTACAGGGTGTCATCGGTGGCGGGCTGGAGCGCGCCGCCCTGGACCGCCTGGCCAAAGGTGCGCATGCCGGCCAGGCGGCCGTGGCGGGCGATGGCCACCTGGGCGCTGGGCAGTATCCCTTCGTCCACGTCCCGCTTCACGCGGGCGAAGAGGGCCTCCAGCTTCTCGCTGTCGATGCCGACGTCTTCCGGCCGGGTGGCGATGAGATCGGCGCTGGCCATGGTGCTCGCGGCCTCCTTCCCAAGCGATGCGCGGTCTGCTAAGACGGCGCCAGTATAGCGGACGGGTGACGCAGGCGTCGGGCCTGGGACGGTAAGGACGGCCCGCTTGCGGCGGGGGGCGCAACCGTGCCATGCTCGGCCTATCCGCCCGCGTGGAGCACGAGGCGGTGGGCGTCATCGCGGCAGAGAAGGGAGCCTTGTCATGCACGTCGGCTATGCGCCACTCTTCCAGAACCCGGACAACGAGCGGTCGGACCTGGAGGTCTACCGGGAGGAGCTGCGGCTGGCGGAGCTGGCCGAGCCGGTGGGCTTTGACTCGGTGTGGTCGGTAGAGCACCACTTCACCGATTACACGATGTGCCCGGACGTGTTGCAGTTCCTGGCCTACATGGCGGGCAAGACCACGCGCGTCAAGCTGGGCTCGATGGTGGTGGTGCTGCCCTGGCACGACCCGGTGCGGGTGGCCGAAGAGGTGGCCATGCTGGACAACCTGTCCGGTGGGCGCGTGATCCTGGGCATCGGCCGGGGCCTGGGCCGGGTGGAGTTCGAGGGCTTTCGCGTGGACATGAACGAGTCGCGCGAGCGGTTCCTCGAGTACGCGGATCTCATCCTCACGGGCCTGGAGCGCGGCTACGTCGAGTACGACGGTAAGTTCATCAAGCAGCCGCGGCGGGACATCCGCCCCGCTCCCTTCCGCTCCTTCCGCGGCCGCACCTATGCCGCCGCCGTCTCGCCCGAGTCGATGCCGATCATGGCCCGGTTGGGAGTGGGACTGCTGGTCATCCCGCAGAAACCGTGGGACGACGTGCGCAAGGACTTCGAGGTCTACCACCAGGTGTGGACGGAGGTGAACGGCAGTGTCCCGCCCCCCAAACCGCTGGTGGGCGGCTTCTACTTCGTGGACAGCAACGCGGACCGGGCGCGGGAGATGGCCTACCGCTACATCGGCCGCTACTACCACACGGTGATCAAGCACTACGAGATGACCGCCGGCCACTTCGCCGGCCTCAAGGGCTATGAGTTCTACAGCCGGGTGACGAAGTACATTGACCGGCACGGCGTCACGGGGGCGGTGGAGAGCTTCGTCAATCTCATGCCCTGGGGCACGCCAGACCAGGTGCTGCGCAAGCTGGAGCAAATCCGCGACGTCACGGACATGAACGGGGTGATGTGCCACTTCTCCTACGCGGGCATGCCCTGGAACGAGGCGGAGCGCAACCTGCGGATGTTCGCCGCCGAGGTGCTGCCGGAGCTGAAACGCTGGCAGACGGCACCGCTGCCCGAGCCGGCGGAGCTGGCAGTGGGGAGCGCCCGCTAACGCGACGGAAGCCAGCGTTCCCACCTGCTCCAGGCCGGGGGCGAGCGTGAGGGCCATCGCAGACGAAGCGCCGCATGACACAAAGGGAGGGCGTCATGTACGGCAGGGCCGCCATCTTCATGGGACCGGAACGGGGGTACGAGCTGCGCGAGCTGCCGGTACCGGAGCCGGAGCCCGGTGCCATCCTGGTGCGGGTGACGATGGCCGGCATCTGCGGCTCGGACCTGCACTACTGGCGCGGGGAGCAATCGGCCCGTGCCCGCGCCCTGGTGGGCAAGGTGGGCGGGCACGAGATGACCGGGCGGGTGGCGCGCCTCGGGCCGGGCGTGAGCACCGACTCCAACGGCGTGCCCCTGCGCGAGGGCGACCGCATCGCCTTCCCCTACTTCTACCCGTGCGGCCGTTGCCGGGTGTGCATCGCCGGCGACCGCTACGCCTGCCCGCGACGGCTGGCCCTGCCCGGCGACGCCGAGACGCCGCCGTACTTCACCGGCGCCTACGCCGAGTACTACTACCTGCGCCCCGGCGGGTTCGTCTTCAAGGTGCCCGATGAGCTACCGGACGAGCTGGTGGCGCCGGTCAACTGTGCCCTGTGCCAGGTGATCTTCAGCCTGCATCAGGTAGGTGTCCGTTTCGGCGAGACGGTGGTGATCCAGGGCGCCGGCGGGTTGGGGCTGAGCGCGGTGGCGGTGGCCCGGGAGATGGGGGCCGGGCGCATCATCGTGATCGACGGGGTGCCGGCGCGGCTGGACCTGGCGCGCCGCTTCGGCGCCGATGCCACCCTCAACCTGAACGAGTACCCCACGCCCAAGGCCCGCATCGACCGCGTGCGCGAGCTGAACGGCGGCCAGCCGGTGGACCTGGCCTGCGACTTCGTCGGGCGGGCAGAGGTGGTGCCGGAGGGGATCGCCATGCTGCGCGCCGCCGGCCGCTACCTGGAGGTGGGCACCATCACCGAGTCCCCGCCCACCGTGGACCCGTCCACCATCACGGCGGGTAGCCGGCGGGTGATCGGCGTGGCGACGTACGATCCGTGGGTGGTGCCGGCCGCGCTGGAGTTTCTGGTGCGCACCCGCTCGCGCTACCCGTGGGATGCGGTGGTGTCGCACCGCTTTCCGCTGGAGCAGATCAACGAGGCGTTTCGGCAGGCGGAGTGGCACGCCCGCCAGGGCGAGGCCACGGCGGTGACGCGGGCGGTGATCGTGCCGTAGCCGCACGAACTGACCGGCCCCACGAGGTGGGCGGGGGGTGCGTGCCGCTGCCGGGGCAGCGCGGCACCGTGGAGCATGGTACCCTGGAATAAGCCCCGAGCGGGGCAACGCGCAACAGAACGGGAGCGCCGTGCCGCCTCGTATCCCCCGACCCTCGCGCCGTGCCGCGTTCATGCTGGCCGTTGCCGCTGTGGTGCTGATGGCCGACTTCGCCAGCAAACGGGCGGTGCACGAGTCACTGGCCCTTGGCGAGCGCCATGAGCTGATTCCTGGTCTCCTGGTGCTGACGCACGTGCAGAACACCGGCGCCGCGTACGGACTGCTGGCCGGACAGCGCTGGTTGCTGGTGATTACCGCCGCCGTCATCGCCGCCGCCACGCCGCTGCTGCTGCGCGCCCTGCCGGTGCACGGTCGCTTTGCCTGGGCCGGGCCCGTGCTCACCGGTATGATCGTCGGCGGCGCCGTGGGGAACATCGCCCAACGCGCGCTGCGCGGCTACGTGACCGACTTCCTCCAGACACCGCCGATACCGCTCTTCCAAGTCTTCAATCTGGCCGACGCCTCGATCTCCGTGGCCGTCACCGCCCTGCTCGTGCTCACGTTTCTCCTCGGTGATCGGCCCGCGCGGGCGTCGGCCGGAGCGAGCGGCGCCGCGGCGGAGGACGCCGGTGCACGGCCATCGGCGCCCGCCCCCAAGGGCTAGGTTCGCGCACCTTCGCGCTGGAGCGCGCCGGAGCGAGCCATGCAGACGCCGTACCCGTTGACCGAGCCCGCGGCCGAGCGCGTGGAGCTGTACGTGCGTACCTACCGCACGCTGCTGCGCAGCGCCGGCGAGACGCGCCTGCGCACCCTGGAGCGGCCGCACGCGGACATGATCTCCAGCCTGCATAGCGGCGCCGGCAGCGAACGACCCGACACCGGCGCGCTGATCTACGCCATGCAGCGCTTGCCCGCCGTCATCGCCGGCGTGCGTCTGGTGGTGATGGGCCAGTCCACCGAGGCGGTGAGCGCCGCCCTGGGCGAGGACGTGCCCGCCTGGCAACCGGTGACCGCCCCCGGCCGGCGTCGGCGCTGGCTATGGGACGGCCACGAGCGGATCGCCGTGCTGGTGGCCAGCGAGACCGACGTGGACGACCTGATCCCCACCCTGGTGGCCTACCAGATCGAGTGGAACAAACTGCACCTGCGCCTGCGCGGCCTTGACCTGACGCGCGACCTCCGCGGGCTGTGGCGGCAGCTGGACGTGACGGAGGCGGACTGGCTGCACCTGCTGGAGATCGGCGGTGAGGGTGCGCGCCGCTGGCTGGAGGCGGTCGCGGCTGGGGAAAAGGACTTCTGGGTGCGGATGGTGGGCGGTACGCACGTGGGCTACGCCCGCGCCGTGCGGCGCTGGTGGCAGCCGGTGGTAGCCCACCTGCGCGCTGAGGGACTGGAGGGCTGCCCCATCTATTTCATCTCCTCCAACACCCACTCCCTGGCCAACCTCGTCTCCGGCGTGGCCGCCCGCTTCGAGCGGGAGATCATCGACTTCGTGGAGCGGGAGAACCACCCGGAGCTGGCCCCCGAGCTGCGCAAGCTGCGCACGGGCGCCAGCCGCGCCTCCTGGGCCAATTTTCTTTACTACGGCGCGCGTCACTTCTTCGGGGCCTACCCACACCTGCAGCCGGTGCGCGCCGAGCTGGAGCGTGAGGCCGGCATCACCTACCTCGAGCCGGAAAGCGCGCTGGACGTGGCCGTGCAGGTCCTGCCCCTCAACCGGCTGGACCCGGCACGCATGGACGCCCGCCTGGGCACCGTGGACGAGCGGCGGCTGCGCGCCAGCCCGGCGGTGATCGTCAACATCGACTACCCGCTCGGCCTGGCGGCCTACCGCGTGCTGCGCGTGATCAGCGAGGACATCGAGCACCTGGCCGGGGTGTACGTGCTGGGAAAGGCGGCCACGCTTAACGCCTCGGTGGGCGACGTGATGGTCTCCAACGCCGTGCACGACGAACACACCGGCAACACCTACTGGCTGGATAACTGCTTCTCGGCAGAGGATGTGGCGCCGTTCCTGGTGTTCGGCTCGGCGCTGGACGGGCAACGGGCGGTGTCGGTGCTGGGCACCTTCCTGCAAAACCGCGGCCACCTGGAGCGCTACTACCGCGAGACGTACACCGTGGTGGAGATGGAGGCCGGACCCTACCTCTCCGCGGTGTACGAGGCCACCCACCCTACCCGCCACCCGGTGCACGAGCACGTCAACCTGGCGCGCCTCCCCTTCGACCTGGGCATCCTGCACTACGCCTCGGACACGCCCTACACGCAGGCGCGCACGCTGGGGGCGCGGGGGCTGTCCTACCGCGGCATGGACTCCACCTACGCCGGCGCCGTGGCCATCCTGCGCCGCATCCTCCAGCGCGAGGGCGCCCTTCACGGCTGACGCCCCCACCGGTCCAACAGCAAGGCCGGTGGGCATCCCCACCGGCCGTTGCCGTCTGCCGGGTGTGCCGCCTATTCGACCGCGAGCACCGCCAGGCGCCGCTCGCCCGCGGGCACCTTCACCGTCACCTCATCGCCGGCGCGGCGGCCGACAAGGGCGGCACCGATTGGCGCCTGGGCCGAGATGTGGCCGCGGGAGGCGTCTGCCTCCACCGGGCTGACGATGACGAAGCTCTGCGTGCGGCCGCTGGCCTGGTCGCGCACCGTCACCTTGCTGCCGATCGCCACCACGCCGGCGGGGCGTGGGGTCTCCTCGGCGCGCTCCGCCGCCAGGAAGCGCTCCAGCTCCTGGATGCGCCCCTGCACGCGCATCACCTCCTCCTGGAGGGCGAGGTAATCGCTCTCCTCCCAGGCGGAGGCCTGGTCCCGCGCCTCGTGCAGCAAGGCGGCGAGCTGCGGCTCGCGTTCGGTCTTCAGGCGGTACAGCTCCTCGCTGAGCCGGGCACGGCCAGCGTCCGTCAGCGGTGCCGGCCGTTGGGTGTGCGTTGCCATATCGGTCTCTCTGCCTCCCTGCCGGCCCCGGCAAGCCGGGGCCCAAGTGTGTGCGGTAGCGCGCCGCCCTGTGCCCCATCGACGACGGCTGCGCTCCGCCGTGTGCTCGTCTGCCCCGTGTCGCGATGATGCGATTGCACTATTTGTGAAAGTGCGCACGAGCGCGAGGGTAAGTATCCTCGCCCCGGCCGCGGCTGTCAAGGGGTACTTTGGGACGGGGTATCCCCGTCCGCGCGGTCCGGTCTGGCCGTGCTACCCTGAAGGTATGGACGTGGGCATCGTCGGGCTGGCGCAGGCGGGTAAAACGACGGTCTTCAACGCGGTCACGCGCGGCAAGGCGCAGACCGGCTTCGGCGCGGCGCACGAGCCCAACATCGGCGTGGTCAAGGTGCCGGACCCGCGCCTGGACACCCTGGCCGCCATGTTCCGGCCCAAGAAGGTCACCCCGGCCGAGATCCGCTACGTGGACTTCCCGCCCGCCGGCGCCCACTTCGGCAAAGGGGAGGGGCCCGGCGGCGCCTTCCTCAACGAGGTGCGGCGGGTGGACGCCCTCATGCACGTGGTGCGCGCCTTCCACAACCCCGCCGTGCCGCATCCGGAGGGCACGATCGACCCGGCACGCGACATCGCCACCCTGGAGCTGGAGCTGGCCTTCGCCGATCTGGCCGTGATCGAGCGGCGGCTGGAGCGGCTGGAGGCCGAGCTGCGCGCCGTGCGCGCCGGTGAGCGCGGCGCGGGCGAGCGGGAGCGCGCCCTGCTCACGCGCCTCAAGGCCGCCCTGGAGGCGGAGCGGCCGCTGCGCGCCCTCGATCTCTCCGACGAGGAGGAGCGGCTGATCGCCGGCTTTCGCTTCCTCACCCGCAAGCCGATGCTCATCCTCCTCAACGTGGGCGAGGAGGATATCGCCCACCGGGAGGCGATCGAGGCCGAGTACCGGGCCCGGTTCGCCGGCCCGCGCACCGACGTGGCGGCGCTGTGCGGCAAGCTGGAGATGGAGCTGTTGGAGCTTCCGCACGAGGAGGCGGCCGAGTACCGCCGCCATCTCGGCCTGGGCGACGAGACGGGGCTCAACCGGGCCATCCGCCTCTCCTACCGCTTGCTGGGCCTCATCTCCTTCTTCACCGTAGGCCCGGACGAGTGTCGCGCCTGGACGGTGGAGGCGGGCGCTACCGCCCAGCGCGCCGCCGGCAAGATCCACTCCGACATGGAGCGCGGCTTCATCCGTGCAGAGGTCATCCACTATGAGGACCTGGCAGCCGCCGGCTCCGAGGCGGAGGCCCGGCGCCGCGGCCTGATGCGCACCGAGGGCAAGGGCTACATCGTCCAGGACGGCGACGTCCTGCACATCCTGTTCAACGTCTGAGCCCGGCGCCGCTCACATGACGATCGCCGCCCGGGTGACGCCGCCGCGCCGCGCCATCCAGTCCGCCTCCTCGAAGGCGCGGTTGATCTCCTCCAGCGGGTAGCGGTGGGAGATGAGCCGCTCGAACGGGTAGCGCCCGCCGGTGCGCACCAGGAAGTCCAGGGCGCGCGGCAGCACCCAGGCCTTATAGGTCACCACGCCCACGACGGTGCGGGAGAGGCGGACGACGTCGTGCGGCACGATCTCCGCCTTGTGGCCGGGCATGATGTTGCCCACCCACAGGTAGCGGCCGCCCGGACGGAGGTAGGTGAGCCCTTCCTGCACCACGCCCGGCACGCCCACGAACTCGCACGCGACGTCGGCGCCGTCGCCGCCGGTCAGCTCGTGCACCCGTGCCGCCCGCTCCTCCGGCGTGGGCAGGTCGTCCAGGTTGATGACGGCGTCGGCGCCGAAGGCCCGCGCCAGCGCCAGCCGTTCGGGGATGCGGTCCACGGCGATCACCAGCCCGGCGCCCATCTCCTTGGCCACGGCACAGGCGGCGATGCCCAGCCCACCCGCCCCCTGGATCACCACGGCGTCGCCCAGCCACACCCCGACGTCGTGCAGGCCCTGGATCACCTGGGCCAGGGCGCAGTTGACGGGCGGTAGGACCGCGTCCGGCAGCTCATCGGGCACCTTGAACACCCACTGGCCGGGAAGCAGGTAGTAGTAATCGTTGTAGGCGCCGTGGAAGTGGGGCGGGTCATCGGCGGTGAGGCGTGCCCGTTTGGCGTAGCGGTAGGGGCAGGCGGCGGTGCCGGTGATGCAGGCCGGGCACTGGCCGCACGGGTTGAAGTAGGCGTACACCACGCGGTCGCCCTCGGCCAGCGGTCGGCCGCGGGTGTCGGTGCGGCGGCCCGCGCCCAGGGCCGCCACCACGCCGGTCATCTCGTGGCCACCCCAGCGCGGCGGGCGAGCGGTGAAGCCGCCCATCTCCCCACGCCACATGTGCAGGTCCGAGCCGCAGATGGTGGCGGCGGTGACCTTGACCAGGATCTCCTCCGGCTCCGGTGGCCGCACCGGGTACTCCCGGATCTCCATCGGCCGGCCCGGCTCGAAGCTGACGGCAACCCGCCCGCGCATGGCATCTCCCTCCGTGCAGGTGTGGGAGGCCAGTATACCGACAACGAGGGCCGCGCGCCCGGCGCCGCCGAGCCTCAGGGCGTTCCCGCCGCGGCAGGCGGTGGCGCCGGGCGCGCGGCGGCGCGGGCGCGCAGGGCACGGCGGGCCAGCCACAGGCCGATGACGAGCAGCGGCGCCAGCCACCAGGAGAAGGCCAGGGCGGTGAGCAACCCACCACCGACCACCCCCAGCACGGCCAGGGAGGCCTCCCAGCCGCGGCGCAGGGCGGCCAGCGGGCTCCCGTCCCCCGCCCGCGCCTCAGCCGGCTCCTCCGGGCGGAGCTGGACCTGAATGGTGGCCAGGTCGCTCAGGCGGTTGAGCAGGTTCTGGCGGCCCTGCAACCGCTCGATCTCGGCCCGCACGGCGGTGAGCCGATCCTGCACCTGGAGCACCTCGGCGATGCTCTTCGCCTGGCCGAGCAGCACCAGCAGTTGCTGCTCGGTGGCCGCCAGCGTGCGCAGCCGCGCCTCCACGTCGGTGTATTCCTCGGTGACGTCACGCGTGGTGGTGCGCTCCGACGCCACCGTGCCCAGCTCCCGGATTTGGGCCAAGGCCGTCTGCACGCGCTCCGTGGGCACGCGCACCGTCACGGTGGCGCGCGTCTCCTTGCCCTCCTGGCGCAGGCTGGCGTCCGCCACCAGGCCACCGTTGGCGGCGGCGATAGCAGCCACACGTTGGAAGCCCGCGGCCACGTCCTTGAGCGTCAGGTCTAGAAACACATTGACCACGATCTTGCGGTCCAACGTGGGTGCCGCGCCCGGCGCCGCCTCCCCACCGGCCGCCGCAGGGGCGGCGGACCGGGCGGTGTCGGCCGTGCTCACCTGCCCCGCGGGTTGCGGCGGTACGGCCTCCGGCACAGCCGAGGCGCCCCGCACCGCCGCCGAGCCCGCCTCCTTGCCTAACCGTTCCCCGCCACAGGCCGCGATCAGCACCATCGCGGCCGCCAGCCCGATCAGCACCCCGCGCATCGGTCTTCCCCCGCATCCCCGTTTGCTGGAGAAACGCGGCGGATGGGTCCGATATTACAGGGGCACGGACGTGACAAGGGCAGGCTCGCGAGCCTGCCCTCGCGTGAGTCGGCACGGCGCACGGGTCAGACGCTGAGGCCGTAGACCTTTTTGGCCTGCGCCCTGAGCTCGGCGCGGAAGTCCGGGTGGGCCACGCCGATCATTTCCTGGATGCGCTCGCGCACGGAGCGGCCGCTCAGCCGGGCGATCCCCTGCTCGGTGACCACGTAATCCACGAAGGCGCGGTGGGCCGTGACCATGGAGCCCTCCGGCAGGGTGGCCACGATGCGCGTGTGGCGGACGCCGTTCACAAGCTGGGAGGAGGGCAGCACGATGATCGAGCGCCCGGTGATCACCGATGCGGCGTAGGTGAACGTGGGCTGGCCGCCGGGGCCGCTGAAGGCCAGCGGTCCCCAGCTCTCCGAGCAGACGTTCCCGGTAAGGTCCACGAACAGCGCGTTGTTGACCGCCACGAAGTTGTGGAACTGCAACAGCACGCGCATATCGTCCGTGTAGTTGAAGTCGTACAGCTCATAGACGGGGTTCCCGTCCATGAAGGCCAGCTCCTCAGGGGTGAGCTGGGCGGCGGTGCTGGCCACCACCTTGCCGGGGTTGACCTCCTTGTAGCGACCGGTCACCACCCCGGCCTTGACCAGGTCCGCCACGCCGCCGGGCAAAAGCTCGGTGTGGATGCCGAGGTCGTGCTTGTCGAACAGGTACAGGCACAGGGCGGCGGAGACGTCGCCGATACCGATCTGGAGGGTGGCGCGGTCGGGGATGAGCTCGGTGGCAGTGAGCGTGCAGATCACCTCCGCCGCGTACACCGTCTCCTCGGAGCGGGGCGGGATCGGCGGCGGGGTGGGCGGGCCGGCCTCGGTCAGGCGCGCGAAGCGGGAGATATGGACGCGGTTTTGGCCGCCCGTGCGGATGAACTCGGGGTGGACCTCGCCCACGAGCTGGCGGGCGTGCTCCACGATCGTGGGGCTGAAGAACACCGCGCTGCCGAAGGAGCAGTAGCCGTCCTCATCGGGCGGGGAGATCGGGATCGCGGCCACGTCGAACTCAAAGTCGAGGCCGTTGGGCATCTTCCCCTGGCGGAAGCCGGCCACCGGGATGAGGTCGAACCGTCCCTCCCGCACCGGGCCTCGCTCCAGCGGGCCGGTGTAAAGGCTGACGACCCGCAGGTGCTCCAGCACCTCCGGTAGATCCCAGTTGAAGGGGGTGAGGAACGTGTACACCGTGGCGCCGGGCACCTCGGCGGCCCGCTCCGCCAGCCCGGCGCACAGGCTTACCGGCACCGAGTTGAGGCCGCCCACCCATACCCGATCGCCGGGCCGGACCAGGCCCATCGCCTCCCGCGGTGACATGAGCTTGTGCGCGTACCGCTCCCGCCAATCGGCCACCGGCGGCTTGACCAGCATAGCGCTCTCCCTCCCATGTCCCGGCCCGGCCCGCGATAGCGTGCGCCGGCCGTGTGGCGGGCACAATAGCACACCAGAGACCTGCCGGCCAGTCGTCTCCCGGAATGGCTACTCGTCCGGCCGGCCGATGAGCGCGTAGCGGGGCATGACCTCCCACCGCTCGGTGGGCGGGTTCTCCTGCGCGGCCAGGGCGGCCCGCCGCTCCTCCCGCTCGTACTCCCTGGCCCTGGCGATGGTCTCGGCGCGGATGCGGGCGTGCTCCTCCGCCTGCCGCCGCTCCTCCTCGCTCTGCTGCCGGGGTACGCCGGGGTAGACCTTCACCCGCCCCTCGCGCTCCAGCTTCTTGAGGTGCGTTTCCACATTGCCGGCGGCGGCGCGGCGCAGGCGCGGGTCGATGTCGCCGTACACCTTGAGCATGATGTCCCAGCTCGTCGGCTCGCCGCCCTCGGCCAGTACCTCCAATATCTGGCGCTCGCGCATCCGGCGGTGGTCGATGTACTGCTGGATCCAGGCGCGCGGCTCGCGCACCAGCGGCCCGTGGCCGGGGCAGATCACCGTGAGGTGGGGCAGGGCCAGCAGGCGTTCCAGGCTGGCCATGTAGGCGCCCAGGTCCCACACGGTGGTGGTAGTGCCGCCCAGCAGCGTGTCACCGGTGAACAGCACGCCCTCGTCTTCCAGGTAGAAGCACAGCGAGTCCACACTGTGGCCGGGGGTCTCCAGCACCTGCACGCGCACACCGCCGCCCAGCTCGATCACCTGGCCGTCGCGCAGGATGCGCACCCCGCTCTCCGGCAGCTTGCCCTCCAGGAGCGGCGGCCCCTCCGGGTGCACCAGCACCTCCGCCCCGTAGGTCTCGCGCAGCCACTTCAGGTTACCGGCGTGGTCCAGGTGGTGGTGGGTGACGGCGGCCAGCGCGATCTCCGCCCGCTCCACGGCGGCCAGATAGCCGCGCAGCATCCATTGGTAGCGCTCCAGCGCCTCGCCGGAGTCCACCGTCAGCACCTGGCCGGAGCCGATGAGGTAGATCGTCGTCATTTGCGGGTGCATGGGATTGTCGTCCGGCACCTGCACGGCGCGGACGCTGGCGCTGACCTGCATCGCGGCACCTCCGCCGGCACGGCGTGCACCGGGCGGTGCCACCGTGCCGCCCTTCAGCATAGCGGGCCGGGGCGGGCGGCGCGCGGTCGCTACAGGCACACCCGCCGAAAGCACTCGGCGTAGGTGGGCCGGGGCGCCGGCGCGCGGGCGGCGGTCTCACGCGCGATCTGCTCCATCACGGCGATGAACTCGTCGCCGATCTGGCTGGCGTGCAGGCGCAGGGCCTGTTTCTTGCGCTCCAGCACGGGGCCGATATCTACCCACACGTCGGCGTCGCGGGCGCCGTAGATGTAGACCTCGGCCACACCGTGCGGTGCCAGCCCCTCGGCCAGCAGCTCCGGAAAGGTGAGCCGGTCGCGCGCCCCGTAGGTGGCGGCCAGGGCGGCCTGGGCCACGGCCAGGTGGTCCGGGTGCTGGATGTAGCGCTCGGTGTAGAGGGTGGCGGGGTCGGTCACCAGCAGCCGCTGCGGCCGGTGGCGGCGGATCTGGCGGGCCAGGTCCCGCCGCAGGGCGATGCTGGGCTCCAGGTAGCCGTCCGCGTAGCCCAGGAACTCCACCCCGGCCGCGCCCAGGAAAGCGGCCGCCCGCCGCTGCTCCGCGGCCCGGATCTGCGCCAGTCGCTCCGGGGCCATGGTGGGGTCGTCGCTGCCCTTATCGCCGCGGGTGGCGATCACGTACACCACCCGCCAGCCCGCGGCCACCCAGAGCGCCACCGTACCGCCGAAGTTGAACTCCACGTCGTCCGGGTGAGCCACCACCGCCAGAGCCGTGCCGGGTTCCTGCATCGGTACCCTCACGCCACGCGTCGTCGCCGGGCCCGCGCCCCCACCGTATCATCGGACGGGAAGCTACCGCGACGGGAGGAGGTATGGAGCGTTCGCTGCTGGATGAGCTGGAGGCATTCATCCGCGCGCGGATGGAGGCGGCCGCGCGGGACAAGGCCCTGTACGAGCGCAACGGCGCCCGACTCAACGCTCAGCTCTTGCAGGGCGAGATCAACATGGGCACGGCCGTGCTGGACTGGCTCAGCCGCCGGCGCCCCGGCGCCCCGGCCGAGCCGGCCGCGGAGGAAGAGGAGGGGGAGGCCGTGGAAGGCTGAACGCCGTCGCAGATGCGCCGCACCGCCGGAACACCAAGATGGACCCCGGCTGAGGCACGGGGGCCGGCCTAAGCTCAATCCCACACGGCCGGCACGGAGGTGCTCCATGCGACGGATACGTTCCCGGCTTGGCGGCGCGGTAGCGGCGCTGGTGCTGTTTGGCGGCGGGTTCTTCCTCGGTCAGGCATACGGCGCCGGGGCGGCGCGGGCGACGGCGCTCGGCCCGGACTACTGCGTGTATTACCACGACACGGTCACGCTTTCCTACGGGGCTGGCACGGCGAGCGTCATCACGGTGTACGCCGCCAACTGGGACAGCCTGCGGCGCTGGCGGGCGCTGTACTTTTTCGAGGAGGGTTTCAACCTGTCACTTAGCTGCGAGAAGCGCTATTTCTGAGCGCCGCGTTGCACCTGGCGTGGGGCCGTGTCCCCTCGCTGCCCGGACGGATGTCGTCACCAAGGCGGGGCCGAGGTCGGCAACGGCGGCGGAGGCCATCGTACGCCGGGCCGCGACCGCCACGGTGCCCGGCCCAAGAGTAAACCCGGCGACAGCGACACCGAGCGACACCTTCACCGCTCGATGCTCCCTATCGCCGGGCCACGCCGGCAGCGGCCGGATTAGCTTCGGCTAGCGCGGTGGAGCACCGGTCGGCCCCGGGATGCCGGAACGCGCCTCCAAGGTGCGGGTAGCGGCCGGGAAGGGGGACGACCCGTCGCCGCCGAGCCCGGCGCGCCGCCCGCCGGATGGGTGGTCACCGGCGCAAAACCGGGGCTGGAGTCGCGGAGGAGCGGCCGGGCGATGAACAGGCCACCATGGAGGAGGACGAGGAGAACGGCGATAACGATCCCGGCGATCAAGCCGGCGCTCATCGCGGCGCCCTCGCTCGTGCCATGGGGATGCGCCATGGTACACCTCCGTAAGCTGCGGGAGACCGCGCGTGGACGCACGCCGGCCTCGAGCGCCGCCTCACCGTGCCGGCTCGCCGGGGGCGTGCGATCGGGCGTTGCGGGGTATCGCGCCGACCGGCCCTCTACCCCTTCTCGAACCCCGCCCGCACGACGCGTTACCCCGCCGGCCAGCGTCCGTTGTCTTCCGTGATGACGCGACCTGACGCTCATGCGGGAACGGGAACGGTGGCCCCCGCGCCGGCGGCCGGACGGTGGCGCGTGTTCGCCGTGGTCGCTGCCGCCTTTTTCCTGGCTTTTCTCTCCCGCTACGCCACGGCGGTGATCGTGCCGGACCTGGAGCGCAGCTTCGGCATCGGCGCCGCCGAGATCGGGCTGCTGGGTGCGACCTACTTCTGGGCCTACGCGGTCATGCAGCCGCCGGCCGGCCTGCTGGCCGACTCTATCGGCCCGCGCCGAGCGGTCACCGGCTTCCTGCTGCTGGCCGGCGGGGGGACGGCCCTGTTCGCGCTGGCGGCCCACTTTCCGCTGGCGTTGGTGGGCCGGACGGTGAGCGGCTTCGGGGCCGGCATTGTGTACGTGTGCGGCACCAAGCTGTTCGCGCGCTGGTTCGGTCCGCGGGATTTCGGCCCGGTGACCGGGGCCTTCGCCGCCGTGGGCAACGCCGGTGGGCTCACGGCGGCCGGGCCGTTTGCGGCGGCGATCGCCGCCCTGGGCTGGCGCGGCAGCTTCGTCGCCCTGGCCCTGCTTCTCGTGGTGGCGGCCGCCGCCGTGTGGTGGCTGGTGCAGGACTGGCCCCCGGGCGGCGGGCCGGAGCCGGGGCATGCCTCGCTACTGGCCGGAGCCGGCACCGTCCTGCGCCATCCGAACACCTGGCTGCTGGGCCTCTACGCCTTCATCTCGCTGGGGGTCACGGCGTCCATGCAAGGCCTGTGGACGGTGCCATTCCTGGCGGACGTGTACGGCATGGACCGCGCCGCGGCCGCCAACGCCCTCACCCTCTGGGCGGTGGGGCTGATGGTCGGCACGCCGCTGTGGGGCTATGTGGCGGATCGGCTGGCGCGCAGCCGCCGGGGCGTGCTGCTGCTCGCCACGGCGCTGCATACCGCCCTGTGGGCGCTGCTGGTGTGGCGGACGGCCGATCTGCCGCGCCCGATGGTGGTGGCGCTGCTGTTCTGGGGCGGGCTGACGGGCGGCGCATGGGTGCCGGCCTACGCTCAGCTCAAGGATTCCCTACCGTCGGCGGTGGCCGGCACGGCGGTAGGCATCCTCAACTTCGCCTTCTTCGCCGGGGCGGCCGCCTTCCAGCAGGTCACCGGTCTCATGCTGGGCACGAGCGGGCACCGCGCGCCGGATGCCTACCGCACGGTGTTCGCCTTCTTCCTGGCGGCGCTGGTCATGGGCCTGCTCGCCCTGTGGCGCAGCCGCGACGCCTACCCGGAGCCGCCTCCGCCGCGTGCCTGATTGATGGCCCGCACCCCGTCCCCACCACCCTAAAGTCCTGCACCGTGCGCGCGATAACTGGCGTAGCGGCGGGAATCGCGTTCCTCCACCCAATGCGGCCGGCACCACCCCGTACTGGCGCCCGTCCCCGCCGGGATGGCCGATCGGCGGCGCGAATAGGTGGTTGACGGGGAGGCGGTATGCAGCGGCTTGCCGGGTCGTGGCTGCGCTTGTTGCTCCTGGCCCTGGTGCTGCTGGCGGCCCTGCCCGGCGTGGCCGTCACCCTGTGTCAGGTGCGGGTGGAGCGCAACCGCGAGACGGGTGAGGCACAAGCCAACGCCCGGCTCCTGGCACGTGTGATGGCCGTCAAGCACGCCCACCTGGTGACCGGAAGCCGTGAGCTGCTCATCAGCCTCGCCCGTCGCACCGCCCACGAAGGGCTGAACACGGAGGAATGCGATGCCCTCTTGGCCGCGCTGGTGCGCGATCTGCCAACTTACGCCAACCTGGGTGTAGCCACACCGGACGGCACGGTGGTGTGCAGCGCCGTGCCGCTGCCCGGCCCGGTCACCATCGCCGACCGTCTCTACTTCCAGCGCGCGCTGGCCACGCGCGAGCTGGGCGTGGGCGAGTATCAGATCGGCCGCATCACCGGCCGGCCGACGCTCAACCTCGGTTACCCGATGGTAGATGGCCAGGGCAACGTGCAGGGGCTTGTGTTCGCCGCCCTCGATCTGGCCTGGCTGGGCGAGCTGGCCGCCACCGCTGGGCTCCCGCCGGGCGCCGAGCTGCTCGTGGTGGACCGCGCCGGCACGGTGCTCAGCCGCTACCCGGACGAGGCGGAATGGAGCGGGCGCAGCCTGCTCGGCACCTCCCTGGCACCGCTCCTGACCGCGGCAAACGAGGGCACCCTGGCGGCTCCCGGCCTGGACGGCGTGGCGCGGTTGTATGGGGTCGTGCCGTTCGGCCCAGAGATGGGCGGCGCCCGGCTGGCGCTGGGCATCCCTCAGTCGCTGGCCTATGCCGAGCTGCGCGCGCTGGCACGCGCCACGCTCCTGCTCGTTGCGGTGGCCGCGGCGGCGCTGACGCTGGCCTGGTTCGGCCTGAACCGCGTGCTGCTGCATCCCGTCGAGCGGCTTCTGGTGGCCACCCGCCGCCTGGCCGGCGGGGATCTGCGCGCCCGCTCCGGCCTGCCGCACACCGGGCACGAGCTGCACCAGCTCGCCCGCTCCTTCGACGCCATGGCGGAGGCGCTGGCCCAGCGGGAAGAGCAGATCCGCTATCAGGCGTTGCACGAGCCGGTGACCGGCCTGCCCAATCGGGCGCTGTTCCTGGACCGGCTGCGTCAGGCGCTGGCGCGCGCTGAGGGACAGGGCCCAGTAGCGGTGCTGCTCCTCAACCTGGACCGCTTTACCCAGGTCAACGACAGGCTCGGTCACGCCGCCGGCGATGAGTTGGTGCGGGCGGTGGCCCGGCGGCTCAGGGCGGCGCTATCGCCGACGGACACCCTCGCCTGCTTCGGCGGCGACGAGTTCGCGCTGCTGGCAGAAGCACCGGCCAGCGCCAACGACGCGCTGGCCTTGGCGGAGCGCCTGCGCGCGGCACTGGCGGCGCCGGTGACGGTCGCCGGTCATGAGCTGGCCATCAGCGTCAGCTTCGGCGTCGCGCTGAGCGATGCACCGGCCACGCGGCATGCGCCGAAACCGGCCGAAGCCCTCCTGCAGGCGGCGGCCGTTGCCGTCTCCCGGGCTAAGGCCGGCGGGGGCGACCGGGCCGTGGTGTTCGAGGCGGGCATGGGCGCGCAGGCGGCCGAGCGGTTCGACCTCGAGGCCGACCTGCGGCGGGCGCTGGATCGCGGGGAGCTGTGCCTGTACTACCAGCCGGAGGTCGAGCTGGCCACGGGTCAGGTCGTGGGCGTGGAGGCGCTCGTGCGCTGGCAACATCCGACACACGGGCTCATCTCTCCCCTGCGCTTCATCCCGCTGGCGGAGGAGACCGGGCTGATCGTGCCCATCGGCCGCTGGGTGCGAGAGACGGCCTGCCGTCAGCTCCAGCAGTGGCAGGGGCTGTTCCCCGGGTACTCGCTGGTGATGAGCGTCAACGTCTCCGCACGCGAGCTGGCGGAGGCCGGCCTGGCCGACGAGGTGCTGGCGATGCTGTGGGCCACCGGGGTCGAGTCAGGGCACCTGCGCCTGGAGATCACCGAGACTGCGGTGATGCAGCACGAGGAGCGCGCCCTGGCAACGCTGACATCGGTGCGGGCGGCGGGCGTGCGCGTGGCAATCGACGATTTCGGAACCGGCTACAGCTCCTTCGCGTATCTGCAGCGTTTTCGCCCCCACACCCTCAAAGTGGATCAAGTGTTTGTGCGCGGCCTGGTGCACGACCCGCGCACGGCGGCCATCGTGCAGGCCATGGCCCAGCTCGCCCACACCCTCGACATGGACGTCACCGCCGAGGGCGTGGAGACGGTCGAGCACCGCCACCGCGTGCGTCAGCTCGGCTGCGACTACGGGCAGGGCTACCTGTTCGCCAAACCTCTCCCCGCGGAGGCGATGACCGCGCTCCTTGCCGCCCGGACACCGTTGCCGGCCGAGGTGGTACGCCGCGCCTCCTGAGGTCCCCCACGTACCGCCGGGGCGGTGGCCGCTTCTCAGCTCCCGGCCCGCTGAAAAAAAACGGCACCACGGACTCAGCGGGCCGGGGGCCCCGTGCAGGCGTCTACCCCGACAGCCCATCCCCGAGCTTGCCAGTGGGCGTCAGGTTCGGGGTGGCCGGCACGCGGGCCGCCTGCCGCTGGACGCGCACGGAGCCGACCACGGCCACGCCCAGCACCAGGGCGATGAACGCCAGGCTGGCAGGTGCCGGCACTTTGTACAGGTCCACCAGCAGCATCTTGCCACCGACAAAGATGAGCACCACCGCCAGCGCGGGCTTGAGGTACTTCAGCTCCGCCAGATAGCCGGCCAAGAAGAAGTACAGGGCACGCAGCCCCAGGATGGCGAAGATATTGGATGTGAACACGATGAACGGGTCGCGCGTGACGGCAAAGATGGCCGGGATGGAGTCAACGGCGAACACCACGTCGGTGCTTTCGATCAGCACCAGCACGAGGAACAGGGGCGTGGCGTGCAGCACCCCTCGCCGGCGCACGAAGAACCGCGCCCCCTCATATGTGGCCGTGGTGGGAAACAGCCGGCGCGCCAGGCGCAGGACGCGATTCTCCTCCAGCACCGGCTCCGCGGCACGGCCACGCAAGAACTTGATGCCCGTGTAAATGAGGAAGGCGCCAAACAGGTAGATGACCAGGTGGAAGTGCTTCAGGAGCGCCGTCCCGGCCAGGATCATGGCCGCACGCATGACAATCGCGCCCAGAATGCCCCAGAACAGCACGCGGTGTTGGTACTGGCGCGGCACCGCGAACGTGCTGAAGATGAGCAGGAACACGAAGATGTTATCGACGCTCAGGCTCTTCTCAATCAGGTAGCCGGTCGTCCACTCAAAGCCAGCCTGGGCGCCCTGCACCACGTACACCCCGGCGTTGAACGCCAGCGCCAGGGCGACCCATACCAGGCTCCACACCGCCGCCTCGCGCCGGCTCACCGCGTGGGCGTGGCGATGGAAGACGCCCAGGTCCAACGCCAGCAGGCCGATGACAAACGCCAAGAACAGCACCCAGGGAAGCACCGCTCCGTCCATCACAACCCCTTTCCATGCCCCGGCAATCCGGGGTGCGATACTGGCGCTGGATCGTTCGGGACGGCACGGGACGGTCCGGTGTGCCGGCAGCGGCTGGGGGCGCGTGTAGTGGAGAACTCCGGGCAGGGAGCGCCACGCGCGCCCCGGCATCCCCGTGACAAGACCCTGGCCCTCCCGACTGATCCGGGAACGCCAGGGTCTCACCGCGCGAGACACGGGCCGCGTCGCGGACCGGCCCCACCCTCTGACCCTCCCCCGTCCTTCGGCCCTCCCCTCCTGCATACGGGAGAAGAGGGCTGGGGGTGAGGCCTGGGGCCGGGGCGTGCTGACGATCCGCGTGCCCTAGCCCGCTGCGGACATCGGTGCCGCGGACTCAGCGGGCCGGGGCCGGTTACTCCCCCTGAACACCCCTTAGTATACCAACACGGCAGCAAACCGCTATCGTCTGCGCAGAGATACGGCGCGGGAGGGCGGCGATGCGGGCGCGGGGGCGGGTGCGGTGGCCCGTGCTCGTGGCGGTGCTGGCGCTCTCAGTGGGGTGCACCGCCGCCTGCACCACCGTGCCCGCCTGCGCGGCGGGGGTGCGCACCGCCCGCCTGCTGCCCGCCTTCTTCGCCACCCTGCCGGTGGACCCCTCCGCCTGGCTGGCCCGCCCGGTGCAGGCCGAACGGCTCGCGCTGCAGGAGGCGCCGGAGCGGGTGGAGCTGCACATCTGGCGGCCGCGGTCCGGCCGCTACCCGGCGCTGGTCGTCTCCCTGGGGGTCAACCCGGCGCCGCCGGACGACCCGCGCGTCACCCGCCTGTTCCGCGGGCTGGCGCGCGCCGGTCTGGTGGCCGTGCTGGTGGAGCAGCAGGCGCTGAACGAGGACCGCCTCACCCCGGCGGCGCCGGCGGCGATCGTGCGCGCGGTGGAGCGAGTGCGCGCCTTCCCCTCCGTGCGGGACGGGCGTGTCGGCCTGCTCGGCTTCTCCGTGGGCGCAGCCCTGGTGGAGATCGCCGCCGCTGACCCGCGCATCCGCGACCACGTGACGGTGGTGGAGGGCTTCGGCGGCTACGCCCGCCTGGCCGACCTGGTGCAGGCCGCCACCACCGGCGTGATTCAGTATCGGGGCCACACAGAGCCCTGGCAGCCGGACCCCATGACGGTGCGTATCGTGCGCGAGAACCTGATCGCCGACCTGCCGGACCCGCGCGAGCGCGACGCCCTCTGGCAGGCGCTGGTGGCGGAGACGACGCCCCTGCCGCCGTCCGACACGCTGAGCGCGTACGGTCGGGCGGTGCTGGCCTTGCTCACCAACACCGACCCCGATCGCTTCCATGCGCTGTTCGCGGCGCTGCCAGAGCGGCGCCGGCAGGAGTTCGAGGCCCTCTCCCCCGTGTACGTGCTGGACCGCATCCGGGCGCGGGTGTTCCTCATGCACGACCGAGGTGACCCGCTCATCCCCTACGTGGAGTCGCGGCGCAGCCGCGACCGTCTGAGCGAGGCCGGCAACCCGCCCTATTACTCGGAGTTCGCCATCTTCGAGCATGTAGACCCCACGCGCGGTGGCAACCCGCGCATCCTGGTGCGGGACGGGCTGCGCCTGTTCCTGCACGCCTACTGGGTGCTGCGGGAGCTGGAATGAACCGTGTGGGGCTGGCCCCCTTGCCCCCTTGCCCTCGCGCGCTTGGTTCGGCCAAGCTGCGCGTGGAGGTGCAATGTGAACGAAGCGGGTGGACGCCCTGCGGCGATTCAGGTGGGACTGACGTTCGCGGCAGATTACCTGCACGAGCTGCCGCGCGTGGAGGAGCTGGGCTACGACTCGGTGTGGACCAGCGAGCATATCCTCTTCTACGGGCCGACGGTGGATGCCACCGTCACGCTGGGCGCCTTTGCCGCCCTGACGCGGCGGGTGACGATCGGCACCGCCATCCTGCTGCTGCCCCTGCGCCACCCCACCATCACGGCCAAGGCCATCGCCACGGCGGACATCATCTCCGGCGGGCGCGTCATCCTGGGCGTGGGCGTGGGCGGGGAGTTTCCCAAGGAGTTCGAGGCCACCGGCGTGCCGGTGCAGGAGCGGGGCGCCCGCGCCAACGACGCCATCCGCGTGCTCAAGAAGCTGTGGAGCCAGGACCACGTTTCCCATCACAGCCGCTTCGTCAACTTCGACGACGTCACCATGCTGCCCAAGCCACCGCAGCCGGGTGGCCCGCCGATCGTGGTGGCCGGCCGCTCGGAGGCCGCCCAGCGCCGCGCCGCCCGCTTGGGCGACGGCTATATGCCCTACCTGTTCACCCCGGAGCGCTACGCGCAGGCCAAGCAGGCGATCGAGGCGGAGGCCGCGCGCCAGGGCCGCGACCTGGCGGGCTTCCAGTGGACGCTCTACCAGTTCGTGAGCGTGGCCGATAGCTACGAGGAGGCACGCGAGCGGGCGGTGGCCAGCCTCAGCCGCCGCTACAACCAGGACTTTTCCGGCATCGCGGAGCGCTACTGCGCCTTGGGCACGCCGGACCACGTCGTGGAGCGCCTGCGCGCGTTCGCCGCCGCCGGCGCGCGCCATTTCATCCTGTCGCCGATCACGCCGCCGGACGCCTACATGGCGCACCTCGCCTGGTACGCGCGCGAGGTGGTGCCGGCGCTCAAGGCGGGCTGAGGCGCCCGGTTACGGCGTCAGGCGGTGCAGGTCGCGCGGGAAGGCGGTGGCCAGGCGGATGTTGGGCAAGCCGAGCAGGGGCATGTGCAACCGCTCGGTGCCAGACGTGCCCGTTCACGTGGCGGGCGGTGTCGTGCGGCTCGGCGCGGAACACCGGCCCCGGCCCTCACCCCACCCTTCGGGCACCCCTCTCCCGCAAGCGGGAGAGGGGCCGGGGGTGAGGGTCAGCGGGCCGGCCGAAGTAGTCGAGGCGGAAGACGTTGGCGCCGCTCTCCGTGGCGGTGGCGACGATCTTGGGTGTCTGGATCTCGGTGAAACCGCGGGCGGTGAGCGCGGCGCGGAAGCCAGCCATCACCCCGGCCGCCAGGCGCAGCACGGCGCGCTGGCGCGGGTGGCGGTAGGTGATCACGGCGTGGTCCAGCAGGGTGGTCAGGCTGGCGCGGATCTCGCGCTTGTTCACGGTCACGGGTGGCGGCTCCGTCACCGGCGTGATCACCGCGATGCGCGGCCCGCGCACCTCCACCCCGCCCGGGGCCTGCGGGGCCGCGACGGCCAGCCCCTCGACCGCGATCACGCTTTCCGCGTCGGGGTCGGCCGCCCGCAGCGGCGCCAGCGCCGCCTCGTCCTCCACCACGGCCTGGGCGAGGCCCCAGCCGTCGCGCACGATGAGGAAGTTGATACCGCCCATACGCCGCAGGGCATGCAACCAGCCCAGGAGGCGCACCTCGCGCCCCACGTGGGCGGCCAGCTCAGTGGTGTGGACCCGTTCCATGGCGAGCCCCTCCGGATGGTCTCGGGCGATGCGCGCGGCACCCCGTCTTTGGTCATCCATCCTACGGTACAGACCGACTCGGTGGCGGGCCAGGGCGCGGGCCGACCCGCGGTCTGCTACGCTACGCGCGAGACGGTCCCACCCCGGCCGGGCGCACGACGGGCGCACGGGAGCGCGGTACCATGAGCGACGCGCTGGTCATTCTGGCCAAGCTTTTGGCGGTCGTCGCGCTCGTGCTGGGCAACGCCTTCTTCGTGGCGGCCGAGTTCGCGCTGGTCGCGGTGCGCCGCAGCCGGGTCGAAGAGCTGGTGAGCAAAGGGGTGACCGGCGCGCGCAGCGTGCGCCGGGCCATCACCCACCTCGACCACTACATCGCCGCCACGCAACTGGGCATCACGCTCATGAGCCTGGGGCTGGGCTGGCTGGGCGAGCCAACCCTGGGCACGCTCTTGGAGCGGCTGTTCGGGCACGCCCCCGGCAGCCGCACGCTGGCCGTGACCATCGCCTTCGCCACCATCACGGCCCTGCATATCGTCATCGGTGAGCTGACGCCCAAATCGGTAGCCCTGCAGCACCCGGAACGCACCTCCCTGGTGGTCGCCCAGCCGCTGGCCGCCTTCGACCTGGTGTTCCGGCCGGCGGTGCTGGCCCTCAACGGTGCCGGTCGGGCCGTCACCCGTCTCCTCGGCCTGCGCCCGCCCGCGGGCCACGAACTGGTGCACTCGGCCGAGGAGCTCAAGATGCTAGTGGAGGCCTCGGGCCGGGCCGGCGCCCTGGAGGAGTCGGAGCGAGAGATCATCTACCGCGCCTTTGATTTCGCCGACTTCGCGGCGCACGAGGTCATGGTCCCGCGCACCGAGATGGTGGCCGTGGCGGCCGACACCCCTGGATCGGCCCTGCTGCGCTTGGTGCGCGACGCCGGCTACAGCCGCTACCCGGTGTACGAGGACTCCCTGGACCAGGTCATTGGCATCCTGCACGTGCGTGACCTCCTGGACGCGGTGCTGGAGAACCGCCTGGAGCGCGTGACGGCGCGCGACCTGGCACGGGAGGCACTGTTCGTGCCGGACAGCCTGCCGGTGGACGAGCTGCTCCACCGGATGCGCGAGCAGAGTACCACCATCGCCGTGGTGCTGGACGAGTTCGGCGGCACGGCCGGCCTGGTGACGCTGGAGAACGTGCTGGAACGACTGGTGGGCTCGCTCCGCGACGAGTTCGAACGGGAGCGGGAGCCGGAGGTCCAACCCCTACCGGATGGCAGCACCCTCATCAGTGGCCTCACCCTGATCAGCGACGTGAACGAGATGTTCGGGCTGGACCTGGACGACCGCGAGTACGACACGATCGGCGGCTACATCTTTGGGACGTTGGGGCGGCTGCCCAAGCCGGGCGACGTGGTGCCGGTCACAGGGTATGACCTGCGCGTGGAGCGCATGGACGGCCGCCGCGTGGATCGGGTGCGGGTCATCCCCCGGCCGGAGCGCCGCGAGCCGGCCGACGACCAGCCGGAATCTTCGGAGTAACGGCGGTCGGCTTGCTGAAGGCGAAGCGGGTCACATACCATAAGCGCAACGAGCCTTCTCTCCGCCCGCTGAGAGCGGAAATGGCGAGCAGGTAAGCGCCTCCATGCGCGGGAATCGGCGCTGGTTCCGCACCCGTTTCGCGCACGCGCACCGCCGGCCGCACGGCGGCGCCCGCGTTGCCGTGCGGCCGGTCCGCTTGAGCCCGTAATCGCCGGCGTGTACACCGTTGCCCGGGCCATCACTGCCCCCTGGCCATCGCCCCCGCTCGCGGGCGCCCTCTCGCCACCGTCGCGGCCACCGTCACGCCGCTCACCGCCGTGCCGGGCGCAGCCCCGCAGGGCGCGAGAGGGGTGGGCCAGCCCCGTCCGGGCGGGAGGAAGAGGGAGAGGCGAGCCATGACCTTCACCGCACCCCGCGGCACGAACGACGTGCTGCCCGCAGAGCAGCCCTACTGGCGCTGGATCCGCACCACGGCCGAAGACATGGCAGCCGCGTACGGCTACCAGCCCATCGATACCCCCCTGTTCGAAGACGTGGGGGTGTTCGAGCGCGGCATCGGCGCCGGCACGGACATCGTCGAGAAGGAGATGTTCCTGCTGCAGCCGCGCCGCGAGGAGGCGCGACGCTTCGCGCTGCGCCCAGAGGCCACCGCCGGCCTGTGCCGCGCCTACATCGAGCACGGCATGGCCAACCTGCCCCAGCCGGTGCGGCTGTACTGGTACGGTCCCAACTTCCGCTATGAGCGCCCCCAGGCCGGCCGGCTGCGCCAGTTCACCCAGATCAACCTGGAAGCGATCGGCTCCGCCGACCCAGCCCTGGACGCCGAGGTGATCGTGTTCGCCTGGCGGCTGTACGAGGGGCTGGGCCTGCAGAACCTGACCCTGCTCCTCAACACCATCGGCGACCCTGCCGCCCGGGCGCCCTACCTGGAGGCCCTGCGCGCCTACTTCCGTCCCTATCTGGACGAGCTGGACGAGGACGACCGCGTGCGCTTCCACAAGAACCCGCTGCGCCTGCTGGACAGCAAGAACGAGCGCACCCGCGCCCTGCTGGCGCACGCGCCGGACCTACACGAGGCGCTGCCGCCGGCCGCCCTCGCCCACTTCGAGCGGGTGCAGGCATACCTGCAGGTGGCCGGCATCCCGTACACCATCGATAAGCACCTGGTGCGCGGCCTGGACTACTACACGCACACCGTGTTCGAGATCGTGCCGCCGGGAGCCGGGGCGCAGGGCACGCTGGGCGGCGGCGGTCGCTACGACGGGCTGATCGAGCTGCTCGGCGGCAAGCCCACCCCCGCGGTAGGATTCGCCACCGGCGTGGAGCGCATCATTCTCAACCTCAAGGCCAACGGCATCACACCCCCACCGCTGCCCGGCCCGGAGGTGTTCGTGGCGGTGACCGCCGAGGGCACGACGGAGGCCGCCTTCGCCCTGGCGGACGAGCTGCGACGCGCCGGGGTGCGCGCGCAGCTGGCGGTGGGCGGTCACAGCCTCAAATCGCAGCTCCGGCTGGCCGGCCGCCTCGGCGTGCGTTACACCGTGATCTTGGGCGAGGACGAGCTGCGCGGCGGCACGGTGACGGTGCGCGACATGGGGCGCGGTGAGCAACAGCCGCTGCCTCGCGAACAGGCGGTTGCCGAGCTCGCGCGCTGGCTCCAGCAGGCGGGCAGGACGTGACCTATGAAGCGCATCTGTGTGTTCTGCGGCTCCAGCATGGGAACCGACCCCGCATTCGCGGAGGGGGCCCGTGCCCTGGGCGCGGCCCTGGCCGAGATGGGGATCACGCTGGTGTACGGCGGCGGGAGCGTCGGCCTGATGGGCGTGTTGGCCGACGCCGTGCTCGATGCCGGCGGTGAGGTGATCGGCGTGATCCCCCGGCCCCTGTGGGCGCGGGAGCTGGGCCACACCGGCCTCACGGTGCTCCACGTGGTGGACTCCATGCACCAGCGCAAGGCGCTGATGGCTGAGCTGTCCGACGGGTTCATCGCCCTGCCCGGCGGCGCCGGCACGCTGGAGGAGTTCGCCGAGATGTGGACCTGGGGTCTGCTGGGCGTGCACCGCAAGCCGTGCGGGGTGCTGGAGGTCAATGGCTACTACGCGCCGCTGCTCGCCCTGCTCGACCATATGGTCCAGCAGGGCTTCCTGCGCCAGGAGCACCGCGACATGGTGCTGGTGGAGAGCGACCCCCGCCGCCTGCTGGAGCGGTTCGCCACCTACGAGCCGCCGGTGGTGGCCCGTTGGCTGGACCGCGCCGAGCTGTAAGGCGGGCCCGCCACCCTCATCGGCGGCCACGGCCCTGCCCGTGCCCCTGCGCCGGATGCACCCGGTCGATCAGGGTGTCCAGCCGGGAGAGGAACCGGTTCAGGGCCTGCGCGGCCCCTTCGGCGCTGAGCTCGCCGCGGTTCACCGCCGCCGTCAGCTCCAGCTGCACGGTGGCGATCAGAAAGGCGCGGAGCCGGTCGCGGCTCACCCCGTGCGCTTGGGCCACCATGACCAGGCTGCGGCCGCGCAGCTCCCGCCGCAGGTCCCCCACGGAGATGCCAAGCAGCTCCGCCACGGCGGCGGGCAGGGATCGGTGCAGGTGCAGCCGGTGCGCCGCGGCGCTGATGCACTGACCGCGCTCGCGGCCAGGCGCGTGCTCCTCACGACAGCGATGGGCGGCCTCCGCGTTGCCGGGGTGGACGTCCGGCTGGGCCGCCAGCGGGGCCGGCGCGGCGGCCAGCACCACGAGCGCGACCAGCACCGCTGCACGCGCGCGGGTTCGCATCGTCCCACCTCCTGCGCCCACCTGGCACGCCGCACGTGCAGCGCTCCCACCCCCATAACGGTGGAACGGCGGCGCGGTGACGCGGCGTGGCCGCGGGAGGTTCAGTCCGTGGTGATCTTGCGGCCCGGCTCCAGCAGCGTGACCGGCGGCGGCTTATCAACACCAGCGGCGCGGCGGTAGACGTAGCCGATGGCGAGCAGGATCATCGCCACCAGCACGGCGGCGAGCGTCCAGAGCATGACCTTGAGCCGATCGGCGCCGCCGGTCTCCTGCACAAGCAGGGGCGCAGCCGCCACCGGATGGGCGCTCAGCGCCAGGGCAGCTGCCATCCAGGCAGACAGAGCATACACGACGCCGCGGATGCGGGACATGTCCCCCCTCCGGGGTAGGGTTGAGCTCGACCGCAACGATTGTACCACGGGGAGGCGGTTAGCCCCGCCCCGCGTCCAGGCCGCGGTGCAGGCAGCGAGCGAGGCGCGTCAGCAGGTCCTCGATCTCGAAGGGTTTGAACAGGACCTCCACGCCGGCCGCGCGCAGGCGATCCTGGGCCAGGTCTACCTCCTGGACGGCGCCGGTGCACACCAGCACCGGGATGTCCCGCGTCTTCGCGTCGGCCGCCAGCACATCCAACACGGCGAAGGCCGGCTGGCCGGGCATGCGCACGTCGCAGATCACCGCATCGGGGCGCGCCAGCGCCAGGCGCTCGTGCAGCTCCTCGGGCGTGCGGGCCACATCCACGGTGTAGCCCTCGGCGGTGAGGAGCGTCTCCATGAAGCTGAGGAAGTCCGGGGCGTCATCCACCACGAGCACATGCGCGGCGCGGGTCATCCTAGGGCTTTCTCCGGCAGACGTGTCGCCGAGGCAGGCGGACGCCAGTGGCATCACGAGCAGCAGCCGCGACGGGCCCCTGGGCCCGCATTCTCGCAGCCCTGCCGGTCTAGGGCACGATCACCCACTCCCGCGGCAGGCGATAGGTGAACATGCGGCCGGTATGGGACACACCGTCGAACACCGGGGCGCGACCGGCGCGCGTGATCTCCCGATAGCTGTTCTGGATCTGGACGATGCGCTTGTTGATCAGGTTGTACAGCACGGCGCCCGCCTTGACAGGGCGCAGGCTTTGCTCGCGCGTCCGTTCATCCACAATGCGAAAGGGGGGCAGCTCGTGCGGCTGGCAGAAATCGAAGGCCTGGTGGATGGCCGTGAAGTTGCCGTTGGCGTTGCGCTCGTCGAAGATGGCCAACCCGTTGAGCACGCGCTCCCGCAGGCCGCCGTAGTTGACGTCCACGAACGCCAGCAGCTCCTCCGCGGTGCGCGGGTTGCGGGCGCAGGCGGCGGTGAAGGCCATCAACGCCTCGGCGTCGGCAACGAAGCTGATCCCGCCGGCTGGATCGATGATGGTGATGCGGACCAGGTTCATAGCGCGATGCCTTCCCTGGCGAGTGTAGCAGCGGGCCTGCCCGCTTTGAAGGGTGGCCTGGCGTTCCAGCCGCGGCGGCCCGCCGATCGGGGGCGGTTTTGCGCCCTCGCGCCAGACCCGGTACAATGGGGGCCGATTTTCGGGGGGTTCACACCGTGCCCAAGCGCACCTACCAGCCCAAGCGGATCCCGCGCAAGCGGGAGCACGGGTTCCTCAAGCGGATGGCCACGCGCGCCGGCCGGGCCATCCTGGCCCGCCGCCGCCGTCAGGGGCGCAAGCGCCTGACCGTCTAGCGCGGGAACCGGTCCGCCGTGGCAGGGGTCCGTGGCGCACCCGCGGACCCTTTCTGCTGCCTCGGCGCGGCCGCGCCGGTCCCTGTATGCGCCGGAGTCAGCGCCTCCGCCACCGTCGCGATGTCGCCGCCGTGCAGCGGGAGGGCCGGGCCGTGCACGGCGACCTGCTCAGCCTGCGGGTGCGGCCTACCGGTCTGCCGCAATCCCGGTTCGCGTTCGCGGTAAGCCGGCGGGTGGGCAAAGCCGTGGTCCGCAACCGCGTCAAGCGGCGGCTGCGGGCGGCGGTGGCGGAGCTGCACCCGCCGGGCGGCTTCGACGTGATCGTGACCGCGCGTGCGCCTGCAGCCGCGGCGACCTATCATGAATTAAAGGCCGCGTTGGCCCAGCTCCTGCGCCGCGCGCGGGTGCTGGAGCGGCGTCCGTACGGCCCGGCACCTGGATCGTGACCCGATGCGACGCCTCGCCCTCGCCGCCATTCGCGCCTACCAGCGCTGGATCTCGCCGGCGCTGCCGCCCATGTGCCGCTACCAGCCCACCTGCTCCCAGTACGGCTACGAGGCGATCGCCCGCTTTGGGCTGTGGCGCGGCGGTCGCCTGACGGTGGCGCGCCTGCTGCGCTGCACGCCCTTCGGCCGCGGCGGCTACGACCCCGTACCCGACGCCTGAGCGGCCGCCTCCCCCACGGGCGCCATGGCACCCAGGCCGTAGCGCTCCTTCATCGCCCGGTAGCGCGCATAGGTGCGCGCGTCCAGCTCTGGGTTTAGGGCGCGGTCCAGGAGCGGGACCAACACGTCGCGCAGAAAGGCGCCGCGCGCCATCCACTGGTAGTAACGACGGCCGGCGTGGTTATACGGGCCGTACAGGCGGCCGCCGGGGAAGGTGCGCGCTAGCCAGCGAAACAGCGACTCGTGGTCGACGTGCATGCGCAGCGTCACCTGCGGCTGGCGGCCGTCGCCGCCGAAGTGCCCCTCGCCGATGAGCAACCCCACCAGCAGCCCCGCCTCAAACGCCGTCGCCACCACGCGCCTCCCCACCGGTGGTTTCACCGTACTGTAGCACGTGAAACGGCGACCGTGCTGCCCCACCCAAGGCGTTGTTTCACCGTGCGATTGCACGTGAAACGGGGTCCAGCCGCCCTGTTGACGCGCCCGCGCCCGCCCGTCAGTATGGAAGGTGAACCGCGGGCACGGCGTGCCGTCGTCGGCCGCGGCGGCGCCGTATGCCGCGCCACAACCCTTGTGGCGGCCGGTCGGGCCGGCCTTCCCACCAGAAAGGAGCCAGAACGGCCGGCGCGCCGGCGCCGTGCCCGTCGCTCATGCCCGTGCACACCCCGCTCTGCGATCCCGTCTCGCGCGTGCCGGCGCGGCGGCTGCCGCGCCCGCTGCTGGTGGCCCTCACGCTGCTGGCCCTGCTCGCGGCCTCAGCCTGCGGCAGCATCGCCCGCCCGGAGGGCTGGGCGGCGCCGGCGCTGGCCGGCACGACGCTGTACGTCTCGCTGGCGCACGGCAAGCTCACCGCCGTCCAGCTGGGCGATCCGCCCCGCCAGCTGTGGGAGTTCCCGGCCAAGGATGAGAAGCTGCCGGTGGTGGTGGAGGGCGGCCGCACGCTGGCCAGCCCCAAGATGACCAAGATCACCTTCGAGGGGCTGTACGGGGACCCCATCGTCACCGCCGACACCGTGTACCTCACCGCCTACTCCGGCCACGTGGCCGCCGTCAACCGGGAGGACGGCCGCGCCCGCTGGGTAGCCGCCCTGCCCGGCCGTGTGGTGGGCGGCGCCCTCCTGGAGGGGGACCGCCTGTACGTCGGCACCACCGAGGGCGACCTGTTCGCCCTCGACCGCGGCAGCGGCGCCGTGCAGTGGCGGCGGTCGCTGGCCACCGAGATCTGGTCCACCCCCGTGCTGGCCGGCGGCCAGATCGTGGTCACCGGCATGGACGGCACCGTCGCCGCGCTCACCGCCGACGGCACCACCCGCTGGCGGCGCAAGCTGGCCGGCGCCGCCATCGCCAGCACGCCGGCCGTGCAGGGCGACCGGCTGTACGTGGGCGCGTTTGACAAGCGCTTCTACGCGGTGGACGCCGCCACCGGCGAGCTGGTGTGGCGCTCCCGACCGGCCGACAACTGGTTCTGGACGCAGGCCGTCGTGGCCGGTGACCGCGTCTACGCCGGCAGCCTGGGCGGCACGCTGTACGCGTTTCCCCTGGAAGGCAGCAGCCTGGAGCTGGCGCCGACGTGGGCACGCAAGCTGGACAGCATGATCCGCAGCCGGCCGGTGCTGGTGAACGGGGTGCTGGTGGTGGGCACCCGCGAGGGACGGCTGTTCGGCCTCCGCCCAGAGGACGGCGCGTTCGCCTGGGAGGTGAGCAGCACGCCGGCCGCCGACGACCCGGCGGCACCGCGCGGTGACCTGTTCGCCGACCTGCTGGCCGCTGACTCCCGCGTCTATGTGGCCACCGAGCACCTGCGCAAGGACGGCAACTTGTACGTCTTCGACCTCGCCACGCGGCGCGTGACCGAGGTGCGGCTAAAATCGTAGCCGGAGCCGGCCAACCGCGGCCGGCCAAGTGAGCAGATGACAACCGGCGTGGCCCGGGCATGGCCCGGGGCGGCGCCAGAGCGAAGGTTGGAACCGCGTGGGCCTGTGGGACATCGTCATCATCAACCCGATGATCAACCTGCTCATCGTGCTGGAGCGGCTGTGCTTCGGCAGCTTCGGGCTGGCGATCGTCGCCTTCACCGTGCTGGTGCGGGTGGCTACCCTGCCGCTCACCCTGCGCCAGCTCCACGCCTCCCGCAAGCTGCAGGAGTTGAGCCCGCAGTTGCAGGAGATCCAGAAGAAATACAAGGACCCCAAGCGCCGCCAGGAAGAGACGATGAAGCTCTACCGGGAGGCCGGCGTCAACCCGCTCGGCTGCCTGGGACCGATGGTCATCCAGTTCCCCATCTTCATCGCGCTCTACCAGGTGCTCACCCTTACCGTGGGCGGCACACCGGAGCGCACCGCCGAGCTGGCGCACCGGCTCTACCCCTGGAGCTTCATCCAGGCCGCCATCCCCTTGCCCTCCCACTTCCTGTGGATGAACCTGGGCCGCGTGGACACCACGTACATCCTGGTGGCGCTGGTGTTCCTCACCACCTGGCTGCAGACCAAGCTCTCCATCAACCAGTCCACCGCGGTGCAAACCCCACAGCAGCAGCAGACCAACCGCATGATGCTGTGGATGATGCCGATAATGTTCGCCTGGTTCACGCTCACCGTGCCCAGCGGCCTGGCCTTTTACTGGGTGGTGACCAACGTCATCGGCATCGTGATGAACTGGTTCGTGTACGGCTGGCACCGGCGTTCCTGGCGCGAGATCTTCAGCACCCCCGGCCCCACGCCCGGCCGGCGCCCGCGGCCGGCCCCCGCCCTGACCGGCGGCGCCGCGGCGCCCGGCACGCGCGCCGGAGCCGGCGGGGCGGCAGACACGAGGGCAGCCGATGCAGAGCGTGGAAGCAAGCGCAAGAACCGTGGAAGAGGCGATCGCCAAGGCGCTGCGCCAGCTCGGCCTGGACCGATCCCAGGTCGACGTCGAAATCCTTAGCCACGGCCGGCCCCGCATCCTCGGCTTCGGCGGCGAGCCGGCGCGCGTGATCGTCCGCCCCCTGGTCACCACCGCACCCACCGCGGACGTGGCCGGCCCCCCGGCTGCCGCCGCAGCGCCGGCCCCCACGACCGACCGCCAGGAGGAGGCCGTGCGCACCGCCGTGGCCATCGTGCGCGACCTGCTCCGGCTCCTGGACATCCAGGCGACCGTCACCAGCCGGCCACCGGTGACCCCAGGGGACGGCGTCGGCCTCACGGCGGCGGTGATCGACGTGGAGGGGGAGGACCTGGGCCTGCTCATCGGCCGTCGCGGTGAAACCCTGGCCGCCTTCCAGTATCTCGTCAACCTGCTCCTGGCTCGCCGCAGCGGCACGCGCGTGGTGGTGGGCGTGGACGTGGGCGGCTACCGCCGGCGGCGGGAGGAATGGCTGCGTAACCTGGCCCTGCGCATGGCCGAGCGCGTGCGCAGCACCGGCCAGTCGATCACGCTGGAACCGATGCCCCCCAGCGAGCGGCGCATTGTGCACCTGGCCCTGGCCAACCACCCGGACGTGCTCACCGTCTCCATCGGCGAGGGGGAGTCGCGCAAGGTGGCGATCACACCCCGGCGCTGACGACGCACCGGGCAGCGGCCAGCGTCGGGAACGGTATGAGTGACGTAGACTTCGTCGTGGTCGGCAACGTGGCGCGAGACCTGGTGCCCGGCGGCTGGCGGGCAGGCGGCACCGCCGTGTACGCCGCCCTCACCGCACACGGCCTCGGCCGCCGGGTGGGCGTGGTGACCGCCGCCCCGGCCGAGGTGGTGGCGGCGGCGCCGCTGACGGGGGTAACGGTGGTGCGCGCGCCGGCAGCCGAGAGCCCGACGTTCGAGAACGTCTACACCCCGGCCGGGCGCGTGCAGTACCTGCGCGCCTCCGGCGCGCCCGTGCCGGCCACGGCGGTACCGGCGGCGTGGCGAACGGCGCGGGTGGCGCTCCTGGGGCCGGTCTACCACGAGGTGGATGTGGCGACCGCCGCCCTGTTCACCGGCCTGCGCGGGCTGTGCGCCCAGGGGTTTCTCCGCCGTGTCGACCCCGACGGACGCATCCATCCCGTGCCGCCAGAGGCCTGGCCCGCGGCGGAGATCCTGGGGCGCACCGACGTGCTGGTGGTGTCCGAAGAAGACCTCGGGGGGCGGCAGGACGGTGTCGTCGCCCAATGGGCGGCGCGGGTGCCGCTGCTGGCCGTGACCCTGGGCCGCCGCGGTGCGCGCCTGCATGCCCGCGGACGGTGGCGGCACATCCCCGCCTGCCCGGCGCGCGAGGTGGATCCCACCGGCGCCGGCGACGCCTTCGCCGCCGCCCTGCTCGTCGCCCTGGATGAGGGCGCGGGCCCCTGGCAGGCGGCATGCTTCGCGGCGGCGACGGCCAGCCTGGTCGTGGAGGCGGAGGGCCCGGCGATGCCGGACCGGGAGGCCGTGCTGACGCGGATGCGCGTCATCGCCCGCCCGCACCCCTAGCCCCCCGGGCCGGCTGTGAACATCGATACCAGGGCTCAGCGGGCCGGGGGTGGCCGAAGGGCGGGGTGAGAGAAGGCAGCGGGTGGCCGTGCGGCGGTGCCCTGGGGCCAACGGGAGCGAGGTGCACGCGGTGCCAATCATCGCCTTTGCCAACCAAAAGGGCGGGGTGGGCAAGACCACCACGGCCATCAACCTGGGCGCCTGCCTGGCGGCGCGCGGGTGCGCCGTGTTGATCGTGGACCTGGATGCGCAGGCCAACGCCACCAGCGGCCTGGGTCGGCGCGCACCGGAGGGACGATCCAGCTACGAGGTGCTGCTCGGCCGGCTGGCGGCGCGCGAGGCGGTGATCGAGGCCGGCGAGCGCGGCCTGTGGCTGATCCCATCGGCGCCCGCCCTGGCCGGCGCGGAGGTGGAGCTGGTCGCGCTGGAGGGGCGGGAGTACCTGCTGCGCCGGGCGCTGCGCGACGGGCCCGGCGGCGTGCGCGCGCGATACGACTACGTGCTGGTGGACTGTCCGCCCTCCCTCGGCCTGCTCACGGTCAACGCCCTCACGGCGGCGGACGAGGTGATCGTGCCGGTGCAGTGCGAGTACCTGGCGCTGGAGGGGCTGGGCCAACTCGCCCGCACGCTGGAGCTGGTGCGGCGGCGGCTCAACCCGGCCCTACGCCTGCGCGGCCTGGTCATGACCATGTTCGACGCGCGCACCAACCTGGCCGCCCAGGTGGTGGCCGAGGTGCGGCGCCACTTCCCCCAGACCTTCCGCACCGTGATCCCGCGCTCCGTGCGCCTGAGCGAGGCCCCCAGCCACGGGCGCTCCATCCTGGCCTACGACCCCGCCTCGCGCGGGGCGCGGGCCTACCTCGAGCTGGCCGGGGAGCTCTTAGAGCGGAAGGCGGTTGCGGAGCGGCCGCGGTGAGTGGGGCGCACAGCCACGGGGAGGCAAACGACGATGCCGAGCGGCAAGACCGGCCTCGGGCGCGGGCTCGGGGCCCTCATCCCGGGCGGCGGCGGCGTTGATGAGGTGGATATCGACCTCATCGCCCCCAACCCGGAGCAACCCCGGCAGCGGTTCGACGAGGCGGCGCTGGACGAGCTGGCGGCCAGCATCCGCGAGCACGGCCTGCTCCAACCCCTGGTGGTGACCCGCTTGGTGGCGGAGAGCGGCGCCGTCAGCTACCGCCTCATCGCCGGGGAGCGCCGTCTGCTGGCCGCCCGCCGCGCCGGCCTGACGCGTGTGCCGGTGGTGGTGCGTGAGACCACGCCGCGCGGGCTGCTCGAACTCGCCCTGGTAGAAAACCTGCAACGCACCGACCTCGGCCCCCTGGAGGAGGCGCAGGCGTACCGACGACTGGCAGAGGAGTTCGGGCTGTCCCAGGAGGAGATCGCGCGGCGGGTGGGCAAGAGCCGGGTAGCGGTGGCCAACACCCTGCGGCTGCTTGGCCTGCCGGAGCCGATCCAGGAGGGCCTGAGCAGCGGCCAGATCAGCGAGGGGCACGCCCGCGCCCTGCTCGGCCTACCAGACACCGCCAGCCGCCTCCGGGCCTACGCCGAGGTGACGGCGCGTGCCTTGAGCGTGCGCCAGACGGAGGAGCTGGTCCGACGCCTGCGTGCCGCCCCACCGACCCCGCCGGCGCCCCGCGCCTCGCGCCGCTCCGACCCCGACCTCGCCGCCATCGAGGAGCGCCTGCGCCGGGCCCTGGGCACCCAAGTACGCCTGGAGCGCAGCCGCAAGGGCGGACGCATCGTCATCCAGTTCTACGGGGACGACGACCTCACCGCCCTCCTAACCCGCCTGCTGCGGGACGACACCGATGCCTGATGCCCGGCCAGTAACCCGCCCGCCGGTGCACGCGTTGTGTGGGCAGAGGCCATGACGCATCGGTGACAGACAGAACGCTGCGCGACGATCACACTCGGTATCAACCGGCGGCGCATGCCCTTCATATGGGATGAAGCGCGTCCGACAACCGGGGTAGCGGCGTATCCGGTACCGGCCCTGGATCACCCCCGTTGGCGGGCCGCGATCTCCCGCCAACGGGTGAGGGCACCAAAGCCGGCACCGGGCAATGTTTTACCGTATGAGAGACCCGCGAGGAGGACCGGCCGTGAAGAGGCCTGCTGCCGTTCCCGTCCCGCCGCTGGTGACGGCCGCCGTGCGGCTGGCGTGCCCGGCGTGCGGCGTCCACGTGCCGCTGTGGCGGCGGGTACGGGCCGGCCGAGTGCGCTGCCCGGCGCCCGCCTGTGGCGCCGTGATCGACATCCGGGGCGGGCGCGTGCAGCCCGCCTGATCCCGGCCCGCGTCCCATCTCCCAGCCCCCCGCTTCCCCCTTCGTGTGCGGGCCTGCCCCACCGCGCCGCTTCCTGGCGGCCGTCGCCGTTGCGACCAGCACGACGGCGTTCTCCGCGGCGGGCGGCGGCGACCGAAGCGGGGCGGCAGACCGCGCACGGCGGCGGAACCGCTGGGGGCGGAGCTGCACGAGCCGTTGGCCGGGACTGGCGACCACGCTGGCCGTCTTCGCCAACATGCTGGGCGACGCCCTGCGCGACCTGCCCGACTGTCGGCTCCGTCGGGGCTGCTGACCGTCCGCTCAGGGGAGCGGCAACCGCACCGTGACCGTGGTGCCACTGCCCTCCACGCTGGTGATGGTCAGCGTTCCACCATGCTGGGCCACGATCTGCTTGGCGCCGGCCAGACCGATGCCGCTGCCTCGCACCACCCCCACCACGTTGCCGGCCCGGTAGAAGGCCTCGCCGATACGGGCCAGGTCCGCCGCCGGGATGCCCATGCCCTGGTCACGCACCGTCAGCACGGCATGTGCCGTTCCGGCTACCACCTCTGTGGTCAGGCTCACCGCGATCACGCCGCCCTCAGGGCTGTACTTGACAGCGTTGTCCAGGAGGTTGGCCACCACCCGGCCGAGGCGGAGCTGGTCACACGCACACCACAGGGCGCCATCTGGTAGCTCCACCCGGAAGGCATGGCCGGCAGCGATGCCCCGCTGCAGGGCCACCTCCGCCTGCACCAGGGCGGCCAGGTCCACGATCTGGACTATCAGGTCGATCTGCCGCCCGGCCTGGAGGCGGGCCAGGTCTACCAGCTCACTGGCCAGCGCCGCCATGCGCCGGGCGCCGGCCTCGATGAGGGCGAGCAGCTCGCGCACGCGGGTGAGGTTGGGCGGGCTGGGGCCGCTCAGCTCGCGGGCGCCGAGCTGGGCCGATGTGCGGATGGCGGTGAGGGGCTGGCCCAAGTCGTGGGTGATGGCGGAGAGGAACTGATCGCGCATGGCCACCGCGATCTCTGCGGTGCGCCGCGCCTCTCGCTCCGCGGCCAGCAGCATGGCCCGCCCTTCATCCGCGCGTCGCTCCTCGGTCACGTCCCGCACCACTGCCAGCACCTCGTCCGTGCCTACGGCGTGCACCCGCGCCTCGTAGTCGCGCGGCGCCCCGTCCACGACGAGACGGTACTCCACCACCTCGGTCTGGCCGCCGGCCAGCGCCCGGTCCACCGCCGCTTCGCAGCGCCGGGCCACGTCGGCGGGGAGGACATCGCCCATCCGCCGGCCGAGGAACTGCGCGGGTGGCAGCAGCGGGCGGCCACCCACACCGGCGATGAAGTCGAGGTAGGTGCCATCGCGGCGGATGCGGAACAGCATGTCCGGCATGGCCGCCAGCAGCGCGCGCTGCTGTGTGGCCAGCTCCTCCCGGCGCCGCTCAGCCTCTACCGCGGCGCTATCATCCACCAGAACCTCGAGCACCGCGACCGCCCGGCCGCTCCTCCCGCGCAGGGGCAGGTAGCTGGCCCGCATCGCCCGGTGGCCGATGACGAGTGGCACATCGGTCACGACCTCGCCCTGGACCAAAGCGCGGCGCAGCAGCGGTTGCACGCCGGCCACCAGCTGCGGATGGACGGCGCCCAGCGGCCTGCCCACGTGGTGCGCTGCCGGCACCCCGCACAGGGCGGCCGCCGCCGCGTTTACCCGGCGGTAGCGTAGGCGGCGGTCGATCACGCTCAAGCCGAGCGGTGCGGCAGCGAATAAGGTGGCGGCCACGGCGCGGGGAAAGGCAACGGGCGAGGAGGGCGCACGGCGCATGGCGATAGCGGTCCCTGGCACAGCCGGGCGAGGGCCCGTCGCGAGGTCGGACGCGCCCGGGCGGGTCGCGCATGACCTGCCCAGGATAGCACGCCCCGCCCCGCAGCGGTGCCGCGTGTTGGACGTCAGTCGGCGGCCGCCGGTGCGTGCTCAAGGCCGTGCTCGTCCACGGAAAGCCGGGGCAGCAGGCGGTCCAGCCAGCGCGGCAGCCACCAGTTGGCGTCGCCCAGGAGCTCCATCGTGGCGGGTACCAGCACCAACCGCACCACGGTAGCGTCAACCAGGACGGCGGTGGCCAGGCCGATGCCGAACTCTTTGATGACGCGCTCGGGCGTGAGCACGAAGCTGAGGAACACCACCACCATGATCGAGGCAGCGGCGGTGATCACCCGCGCCGTGACGGCCAGGCCGTGCGCCACGGCGGCGGCGTTGTGGCGGGTGCGGGTGTATTCCTCACGGATGCGGCTGATGAGGAAGACCTCATAGTCCATGGACAGGCCAAACAGCACGGCGAAGAGCATCAGCGGCAGGAAGACCTCGATCACGCCGGGCTTAACGCCCAGCATGCCGGCACCCCAACCCCACTGGAACACGGCCACCACCACACCGTAGGCGGCGCCGATGGATAGCAGGTTCATGGCCACCGCCTTGAGCGGCACCAGGATAGAGCGGAAGACCACCACCAGGAGCAGGAAGCTCAGGCCGAGCACCGCGCCGAAGAACAGCGGCATACGCTCCCGGAGGCGATCGCCAATGTCGATAGAGGCAGCGGTCTGGCCGGCCACGTAGGCGCGCATGCCGGTGTCGGCCGTGGCGGACGGCAGGACGCGCCGGCGCAGGTCGTGGATCAACTGCTGTGTTGCTTCATCCTGCGGTGCCGAGGACGGAATCGCCGTGAGGGTCGCGGTGTCGCCGGTGGGATTGACCACCGGCCGGGACACCTGCACGATCCCCGGCCAGGAGGACAGGGCAGCGCGGATCGCCTCCAGGGCGGGGCCTCGGCGCTCGGCCGGTGCGCTCGTCATGTCGGTCACGATCAGTAGGGGCCCGTTGAAGCCGGGACCAAACCCCTGCGCGAGGAGGTCATAGGCGCGGCGCGAGTGCAGGCGGGTGCTGGCGTTACCAGCGTCGGAGAAGCCCAGGCGCATGTGCAGCACCGGCACCGCCAGCATCAGCAGGAGGGCCAGCGCTCCCGCACCCCACCAGGCCGGCCGCCGCTGGATCTGGCGGGAGAGCCGGTACCACACGCTCCGCGTGTCCCCCGTGTCGGTGGCGTGGAACAGGGGCAGCCGCCAGCGGTCGATAGCACGGCCGGCGAAGCCCAAGAGGGCGGGGAGGAGGGTGGTGGCGATCACCACGGCGACCGCCACCACCGCCGCGCCGGCCACGCCCAGCGCGCCCACAAAGGGGATGCCGATGGCGAGCAGGCCCAGGAGGGACACCACCACCACCGTGCCGGCGAACATCACGGCGCGGCCGGCGGTGCTCACCGCGGTGACGATGCTATCCTCCACATTGAGACCCCTGGCCAGGCCCTCACGGTAGCGGGTGACCACGAACAGGGCGTAGTCAATACCGACGCCCAGGCCGATCATGGCGGCGAAGCTGTTCGTGAACACCGGCAGGTCCAGCCAGTTGGCGGCCAAGCCCAGCAGGGCGATGCCGGCACCGAGCCCTACCAGGGCGGTCGCCACGGGCAGGCCCATCGCCACCACCGAGCCGAAGGCGACAAGCAGGATGAACACCGCCGCCACCAGGCCGATGGCCTCGGACACCCCGGGGGGCGCGTGTTCTGCCCGCTGCACGACGTTGCCGCCGGCCTCGACCGTGAGGCCGTCCCCACCCGCCCGCTCAACCAAGTCGAGCAGGGGCCGCACGTCGGCCGGGTCCAGGTCAACGGCGCGCTCGGCGTACTGCACGGCAGCAAAGGCCACGTGCCCATCCGGCGAGATCGCCCCCTGACCGCCCGGCTCAAACGGCGAGCCGACGGCCACCACCTTGGGCAGCGTGCGCGCCGCCTCCAGGACCGCCTCCACCCGCGGACGGATCTCCGGGGAGGCCACACCCGTCTCGGCGCGGAACACGATGAGGGCTTGGTCGCCGGCCTGCTGAGGGAAGCGCTCACGCAGGAGGGTGAAGGCCCGTTGCGTCTCCGTGCCGGGGAGCTGAAAGGTGCTGGCGAAGGGCGCACCGGCCGCCAGCGCCACCGCAATCAGGGCGGCCAGCACGGCCAGCCAGCCAACGACCACCGCCCACCGGTGCCGCACCGCGCGCCGCGCCCAGCGAGCCAGCCAGCCTTGATCTGCCATCGCAGCCGGCATCCGTGTGCCTGCCACAACCCCTCCCACGTCTCTCCGGCCAGGGTACCAGTGCGTTCGGTTGGAATCAAGCACGGGTCGATCAACGGCACAGGCGGTCGATGCCCACCAGCCGCCGCCCAGAGCAACGCCGCCAGCGCGCTTGCCTCCGCCTGCCCAGCGGGGCGACTCGGGTACGCGCGCACCGCCGCGCCGGACCGGGGGCGGCGGGCGCCAACACACGCCGGCGGGCCGCCAGCACCCGATCGACCAGGCGACGCAGCAGGCCGGGCGGGCGCGGTATCTCCGCCAGCGCCGGCCCCAGGCGGGCCAGCCGCCGCTCACGCAGCTCCATCTCCAACCGACCCAGCATCCACTCGGTCTGCATGTTCAACATCCCCTCGCTCCTGCGTTCCACGGGCCACGCGCGCCGTTCAGTCGGACAAACAAAAGGCCACGGGGAGCGCCCGTGGCCCGCCGCTCGCCTGCGTGGCCCTCGCGGTTCAGCGCGCGCTCCCACCTCCCGTGCCGTGCGCACCTGTCATCGCCCATCGCGGGTCGGCGAAGGGCGCGGTGCGCGGCGGCACCTGGGCGTGTCGTCTGGCGAGCACCATCACCTGTCTCCTCGCTCCTGGTGCCGTTACCTTATCGCACCGCCATCACCCCGCCCACGATCAAACGGGGAGGCCTCGCCCCCGCCCAAAAGGCCGGGGCGCACCCGATCCTTCGCCCCAGCGCCGTCCGGGCAGGGCGTCGACCGAGTGGGGGCTCGCGCCCGCCGCATTCCCCGTGTCCATCGGGTGCGGTAGGCTGCCGCATGGGGAGACCATGCACGGACGAGGCGAAGGGCCGATCCAACGCTACGAGCGCCGCCTGCTGGCGCCCACCCCGGCGGGCGCCCTGCACCGCTTCCTCATCGGCCCCGTCGGCACCTTCCTCACCAACACGCCGGTCTTCCTGCTGCCGCCCCGCCTGAACCTCCAGCCCAAGCACCGGGTGCTTGACCTGCAGGCTGGCCGGGGCGGCATCCTGCGCTTCCTGGCGGCCCGCATCCCCTTCCACGAGCGCCCCGTGGGCCTGGACGCCTCCCCGGCCGTCCTGCGTCTGGCCCGTCGCGACATGGGCGCTGCCCCGCCGGTGGACCTGGTCGCCGGCCGCCTCACCCACCTGCCGTTCGCGGACGGCTCGTTTGACCTGGTGATCGCCGCCCACGCCTTCCGCCACCTGGCCGATCCCGGCCTCCGGCAATGTTTGGTAGAGGTGCACCGCGTCCTGCGTGCTAGCGGTGTGCTGGTGGCGTGGGAGTTCGCACCGCTCAGCTCCCGTACCTTGAACCGGTTCCACCTGTGGCTGCTGGCGCGTGACCCGGTGCGGCCGCACCTGCGCGGGTTTGGCCCGCTGGCGCACCTGGCCGCCGAGGCGGGGTTTGTGCGCATCGAGCGGCCGCTTTTGCGCCCTTTCCTGTTCCCACCCATCCCCCGTACTGCCATCTTTGCCCAGAAGGGGGAAGAATGAGACGTGAGGAGTGAAGCGAGATCTACGCACCACCCGCCACGCAGCGCGCACGACAGCTTACGCATTGCGTGTTGCGGATCGCGTGTTGTGGCTCACGCTTCACGTCCCCGGTACAGGCCGTGCGCCAGGATATATGCCTCGACAGGGGCCGGGACCAGAAACCGGATGGAGATGCCTTGCGCCACCCGCTGGCGAATGTCCGTGGACGAAATGTCCACCTGGGGCATGGGCACGACGTCGATGCGGCCTTGGATGCCGGGCACCGCCCGCTCCAGCGCGGCCGGGTCGGGCGGCGGGCAGCCGGGTCGGGCGGCGACGGCCAGGCGCGCCAGCTGCACGATGCGGGCCGGCTCCCGCCAGTTGGGCAGGTCGGCGAGGGCGTCCTGGCCGAGGATGAAGTACAGCTCCGCCTGCGGCCCCAGTTGCTCTTGGAGCACGGACAGCGTGTCCACGGTGTACGACGGGCCGCGGCGCTCGCTCTCGAGCAGCGACACCTCGAAGTAGGGGTCGTGGGCCAGGGCGGCGCGCACCATGGCCACGCGGTCGACCACGGGCGTGATCCGGCGGTCCGCCTTGCGCCACGGCGCCCCGGCGGGCACGAACAGGACCCGGTCCAGGCCCAGAAACACCCGCGCCTGCTCGGCCAGGATCAGGTGCGCCAGGTGGATGGGGTCGAACGTGCCACCCATCACGCCGACCTTCACGCGCGACCTCCCGCCTCTACTCTTCCCAGATGACCTCGACGTCACCGAAGCGCACGCGGTCGCCCGGCTGCACGCCGGCACGGCGCAGCACCGAGGTGACACCCATGCGGCGCAGGCGGCGGAAGAACTCGGCGCGGGCCTCATCGTGGGTGAGGTCGAGCATCTGCGCCATCGCCGCCACGCGGCGGCCGCGCACCACGAACACCCCGTCCTCTCGCGTCACGGTGACGCGCGGGCGCGGCTCCGGCCGCAGCACCGGCACCTCCACCGGCGCCGTCGCGGCAGGCGGTGCCTCCTGCCTGAGGCGTTGGAGCTCCGTCCACACGCGCTGCACCAGCTCGCGCACCCCCTCGCCGGTGGCGGCGGAGATGGCCAGCGGCTCGATGCCGCGCTCCCGCAGCCGCGCGCGCAGCTCCGGCAGGCGCCGGCGCACCTCCGGGACATCGATCTTGTTGATCACCACGATCTGGGGCTTGCGGGCCAGCGCCTCATTGAACAGCGCCAGCTCGAGGTTGACGGTGTCCATATCCGCCACCGGGTCCGGGCGCGAGCCGTCCAACAGGTGGACAAGCAAGCGGGTGCGCTCGATGTGCCGCAGAAATTCGTGCCCTAGCCCGGCGCCAGCGTGCGCGCCCTCGATCAGTCCGGGGATATCGGCCATCACGAAGGCGTCGTAGCCGACCTCGACCACCCCCAGCACCGGCTCCAGGGTGGTGAAGGGGTAGTCGGCGATCTTGGGACGCGCGGCCGACACGGCGGAGATCAGGGTCGATTTGCCGGCCGAGGGCACACCGATGATGCCCACGTCGGAGATAAGCTTCAGGTCCAGCTTGAGCCAGGCTTCCTGGCCGCGCTGGCCCCGCTCGGCGAAGCGGGGCGCCTGGTTGGTGGGAGTGGCGAAGCGGGCGTTGCCCTTGCCACCCATACCGCCGTAGGCGGCAATCACGGTGGCTCCGGGGGTGTCCAGATCGGCGATGAGCTCCCAGTCCTCCGGCCGCGCTGTCTCGGGCGACGCGCCTGGCCGCAGGCGGCGCACCTGCGTCCCCACCGGCACGCGGATGATCAGGTCCTGGCCGGAGCGGCCGTGGCGGTTCGCGCCAGCGCCGTTCTCACCTCGCTCCGCCACGTAGCGGCGCCGGTAGTGCAGGTCACGCAGGGTGGTGATGGACGGGTCGGCCAGCAGCACGACGTTACCGCCCTGGCCGCCGTCGCCGCCGTCGGGACCGCCGCGTGGCACGTACTTCTCGCGCCGGAAGCTGACCGCCCCGTTGCCGCCGTCGCCCCCCTTCACATAAATCACAGCCTGATCGATCACGGCTATGCGCGCTCCGATGCCCAGTATACGGGAGCAACGGTCCACAACGCCGCGAGCCGGCGCCAGGCGGCCCCGCCTGGAAACACCGCGGGTAGGCCGGGGGCGGCGAGGGGTCGTCGTGGTGATCGGGGTGTGGACGCCGGGGACAACGTGGACTGCCGCGCGGTGCTGCTAGGATCTGGTCAAGGGTTTGGGGATGGAGCGCCGGCCGACGGTGCACGCGCGCGGTCCCGTGCTGCCCCGGCCCGAGGTCGCGCCCGCATCCGGCCGGACGGTGGCGGTGGAATCCCCAGCAGGCGGCGACTTTTCCACAGAACGGGCGGGGGATATCCACAGGGTCATGGGGGTGGCGCAGATAGCTGCGGTGGCTATAGCGGCGAGGAAGGGGCGTCAGCCGCGGGCGATACGCTCGCGGATCTCGGCGATCTGCTGGCGGAGGGCCGGATCGAGGTAGAGGGCCTGCTCGATCTTCTCGGTGCCGTGCAGGACGGTGGTGTGGTCACGCTTGCCGAGCAGGCGGCCGATCTCGGTGAGGGGGCGGGCGGCGTCGGTGCGCAGGAGGTACATGGCGATGTGGCGGGCGTGCACCAGGTGCTTGTCGCGCGCCTTGCCGGCGAGCTGGCGGGCATCGAGGTCGAAGTACTCGGCCACGGCATCGATGATCGCCTCCGGGCTGGGGGCGCGGCGGCGCGGCGCTGGCACCAGGTCGGCCAGGGCCTGGGCGGCCAGGCTGAGGGTGATCTCGGCGCCGGTGAGGCGGGCGAAGGCCAGCACGCGGTTGAGGGAGCCTTCCAGCTCGCGGATGTTGTCCTGCACACGCTGGGCGATGACCTCGAGCACGGCATCGGGCACGCGCAGGCCCTGCTCCTCGGCCTTGGCGCGCAGGATGGCCAGGCGGGTCTCGTAGTCCGGCGGCTGGATGTCGGCGATGAGCCCCCACTCGAAGCGGGAGCGAAGCCGGTCCTCTAGCAGCGAGATCAGCTTGGGCGAGCGGTCGGAGGTGATCACGATCTGGCGGTGGTGCTGGTGCAGGTCGTTGAAGGTGTGGAAGAACTCCTCCTGCGTCTGCTCCTTGCCGGCGATGAACTGGATGTCGTCGATGAGCAGGATATCGGTGCTGCGGTACTTGGCGCGGAACTCCTCCCCCCGCCGCTCGCGGATGGCGTTGACGAACTCGTTGGTGAACTGTTCGGCGGAGACGTACACCACGCGCAGCCCTTTGGCCTGGGCCACGTGGCCGATGGCGTGCAGGAGGTGCGTCTTGCCCAGCCCCACACCACCGTACAGGAACAGCGGGTTATACTCGCGGCCGGGGTTGGCCGCCACCCCCTGCGCTGCCGCGTGCGCCAGCTGGTTAGACTTGCCCACGATGAAGCTGCGGAAGGTGTACTTTTCGTTCAGGCGGGTGCCATCCGCCGGCGGTGCCTCAGGCGGGCGCGGTGGGGTGGCCGCCTCCCGCGCCGCGGCGACGGCCTCAGCGGGAACCGCCTCGGTCCGGGGTAAGGGTGTCGCGTCCCGGCGGGTCGGCGCGGCACCGGCCACCTCGAACTCCACCTCCACCGGTGCGCCCATCACCCCCGCCAGGGTGTGGCTGATCAGGGGCCGCAGCTTGCCGGCGAGCTGCTCGCGTACGAAATCGCTGGGCGCCACCACCGTGAACGTGTGCCCGTCAAAGCGGGCGCCGACCGTGTCGCGCAGGTAGGTGGCGAAGATAGGGCCGGTGACCTGCAGCTGGAGCTGGCCGAGCACGGCCTGCCAGATCTGGGCTGGCGAAGGGCGGTCCATGGTGGTAAGGCTCCCGGACGGCGTGCCGAGCGGGGGAGGGGAAAGGGCACAAAGCCCCGGAGCGCTCGGCCCCTACGCTGGGCCGCGAGAGGGAGGATAGCAGCGCCCGTCCACGGCCGGCAAGGCGCTTGTGTCGAGCCGGCCGCACAATGTGAGAGGGAGAAAGGCGAGAGCCGGCCGGTGGCCTCGGCGGGTCGGAGCGATCGGCCGGTGCCGGAGCGTGGCTATGTTGTTAGCAATCGACATCAACAACACGAGCGTGCATCTGGGCGTGTGGGCGGGCGAGGACCTGCGCGCCACCTGGCGCCTGGCCTCGGACGTGGAGCGGTTGCCGGACGAGTACGCCAGCCTGCTGCTCACCCTCATGCGGGCCGGCGGCATCGACCCCGGCCAGATCCGCGATTGCGCCATCGGCAGCACGGTGCCGTCGCTCACGCAGACCTTCCAGGAGCTGGTGAAGCGCTACTTCCGCGTCCACCCGCTGGTGGTGGGCTCGGGCGTGCGCACCGGGGTGCGCATCCTGTACGACAACCCGCGTGATGTGGGTGCTGACCGGATCATCGACGCGGTGGCGGCGCTGCGCCTGTACCCGCCGCCGCCCCTGATCATGGTCGATTGCGGCACCGCCACGGTGTTCGACGCCATCTCGGCGGAGGGCGACTACCTGGGCGGGGCGATCGCGCCGGGGATGGGGGTGTCGGCGGAGGCGCTGTTCACGCGGGCGGCGCGCCTGTACCGGGTGGAGCTGGAGAAGCCGAAGAGCGCCATCGGCAAGAACACCGCGCACGCCATGCAGGCCGGGATCATGTTCGGGTACGCGGGGCTGGTGGAGGGGATCGTGGCCCGCTTCAAGCAGGAGCTGGGCGCCAACGCCAAGGTAATCGCCACCGGTGTCTACGCCCCCCTCATCGCCCGCGAGACCACGGTGTTCGACGTGGTCAACCCCAACTTGACCCTTATCGGCCTGCGGTTCATCTACGAGATGAACCGCGGCGAGGCCCGTGGACGAGACTAAGGAGGCGACCCGAGGATGGACCCGTTCAGCGCGGCGGCCTACGACATCATCCAGACCAGCATCCAGGACCTGCGCGCCACGGTGGCGGACATGGGCCGGGAGGCGCTCAACCGGGCGCCGGCGCCGGACACCAACTCCATCGCCGTGCTGGTGGCCCACGCCGTCACCTCCGCTAAGACCCTCCTGGACGCGGCCCTCACCGGCCGCATGGACCGCGGCCATTACATGGGCACCGTGCGGCCGGCGGCCTTCGCCACGCGCGACGCCGACGCCGCGGCACTGCTGGCGCTGCTGGACGACCTGGCGCGGACGGCCGAGCGCCTGACCACCGAGGGCGTGCGCGCCGACTACGCCGCGCCGGTAGCGTACATCGGCGGGGAGGGGCCGCCGCGCACGCGCGCCTGGTGCTTGCTGCACGCCGTGGAGCACCTGCGCGAGCACGTGGGCCACGCCCAGCTCACCAAGCAGGTCCTGGCGTGAGGCCGGCCGCCGGTGGCGCGCTCCCGGCTACGAGCCCGGTTTGCTATGCTCCCTGCGGCCGACATCGCAGTTCGCTCGCCAAGGAGGACGGCGTATGCCCCATCCCCTGTACCGCGCCGCGGTGATCGCCGGCGTGGACGAATCCGATGAGATCGGCAACCTGCCGAACAAGTCGCCCCTGCAGCTGCACGCCGAGGCGGCGATGAACGCGTTGCGCGACGCCGGCATCGACAAGTCCGAGGTGGACGGCATCGCCACCGCCGGCGTCTCCACCCTGCAGGTGGCGGAGTACCTGGGTATCGTCCCGCGCTGGACGGACGGCACGGCCGTGGGCGGCTCGTCGTTTGTCATCCACGTCGGGCACGCCACCCAGGCCATCGCCGACGGCCGCGCCTCGGTGGTGCTGATCACGCACGGGCAGAGCCGCATGGGCGGCCGCGGCCGCCCCGCCGGCGGGGCCGACCCCACCAACCTGGCGGCGCAGTACGAGGCGCCGTACGGCGTGATCGGCGCCCCCTACGCCTATTCGCTGGCCTGCACGCGCCACATGGCCATGTACGGCACCACCAAGGAGCAGCTGGCCGAGATCGCGGTGCAGACCCGCCGCTGGGCGATGCTCAACCCCAAGGCCATGATGCGCGACCCGATCACCGTGGAGGATGTGCTCAACTCGCGCCTCATCTCCTGGCCCTTCAACCTGCTCGACTGCTGTCTGGTGACCGACGCCGGCGGCGCCTGCGTGGTGGTGAGCCCGGAACGGGCGCGCGACCTCAAGAAGAAGCCGGTGTGGGTGCTGGGCATGGGCGAGGCCCACGACCACAGCATGATCAGCCAGATGCCGGATCTGACCCGCACGCCGGCGCAGTACTCCGGCCCGGCGGCCATGGGCATGGCCGGCGTCACCCACGACGACATCGACCTGGCCATGATCTACGACTCCTTCACCTACACCGTGCTGGTGACGCTGGAGTCGCTGGGCTTCTGCAAGCCGGGCGAGGGCGGGGCGTTCGTCTCCGGCGGCCGCATCGGCCCGGGCGGCGAGCTGCCGGTGAACACCAACGGCGGCGGCCTGTCCTACACCCATCCCGGCATGTACGGCATGTTCCTGATCATCGAGGCCGTGCGCCAGCTGCGGGGCGAGTGCGGCGCCCGCCAGGTGCCGGACTGCAAGGTGGCGCTGGTGAACGGCACCGGCGGCTCGCTCTCCTCCACCGGCACGCTCATCCTCGGCGCCGACTGAGCATCGGGGCCACCGAACTCCGGACATCCCCGCCCGGCGGCCACGCCGGGACGCCACGAGGAGACCGCGATGACGACGCAGCAGGCCTACAAGAAGCCGGTGCCCATGGTGACGCCGGAGAGCCAGTTCTACTGGGAGAAGTGCAAACAGCACGAACTGTGGATGCGCTTCTGCAACCGCTGCCAGAAGCCGTACTTCTACCCGCGCGACGTGTGCCCCATGTGCGGCGGGCGCGATGTGACCTGGCGGCAGATGAGCGGTCGCGGCCGCGTCCACACGTTCGCCATCGTGCACCGCCCGCCGACGCCCGCCTTCGCCGACGACGTGCCGTTCGTGACGGCGATCGTTGAGCTGGATGAGGGGCCGCGCATGATGACCAACATCCTGATCGACGACCCCACGCCGGAGAAGCTCACGGTGGGCATGCCGGTGGAGGTGGTGTTCGAGGACATCACCGAGGAGATCAGCCTGCCCAAGTTCCGGCCGGTGTGAGCCGCGGGGCACCGGCGCGGGCGAGGTCGGACCCCGTCCGGCGTCGGGGCGCTCGCCGCCATATCGCTACCCTGGCGTCGCGCGCTACCCCTCACCGCGCACGCGCCCGGCATGCGGGTTTCACCGCGCCGTTCCCTACTTGGGGGAGGGCCATCGCCGCGTGGGGATGGCCCGGACCCGGACGGACGGCGGGCGTGTCTCGCGTGACCGGCACGGCTCTGCTACGGTCTAACCAAGCGCGTACCGCGTACGCCGATCGCGGCGGGCGCGGTTCGCGGAGATTTAAGACTTTGGTAGCACGCGGCGGTAACCGGCCGGTGTAGGCTGTAAAGGAAGCGCGGGCCTGCCGGCCGCGCACCGGTCGGAAGGAGCGCATCGCGATGCGCAGGGCCGATGGGGCCCCGGAGAGCCGGGGTGGGGCGGAGCCGCCGGACCGGCACCGGGGGCCGGCGCTACGGCGGATGGGCGCACGGCTGCAACTGCCGCTCACCCTGCTGGGCGGCGCGCTGCTGGGAGTGCTGATCATGCTCATCTACCTGCAGCTGCGCCCGCCGCCGGGGCAGTTCAGTCTCGAGGACGTGCGTCGCATCGCCCAGGAGCAGATCGCCTCCATCACCCCCTCACCGCCGGTGGAGCCGGCTGTCTACGCCCAGGTGCGCCCGTCCGTGGTGTTGATCACCGTGGCCGGCCGCACCGCGGACAACACCTCGTTCAGCGGCCGCGGCAGCGGCGTGGTGGTGGACGAGAACGGCGCCATCCTCACCAGCCTGCACGTGATCGCCGGCGCGGACACCGTGGAGGTGCGCTTCTTCGACGGCACCACCCGCTCGGCGCGGGTGGTGGCTCGCCAGCCGGAGCGTGATCTGGCCCTTCTCCAGGTGGACGGGCTGCCGCAGGCAGTGGAGCCGGCCACCCTGGGCGGCAGCGTCAGCCCCGGGGACCCGGTGCTGGCCATTGGCGCCCCCTTCGGGCTGGAGGGGAGCGTGACCAAGGGGGTGGTGAGCGGCCTGGGGCGCCGCTTCACCGTGGCCGCCACCGGCCAGACCCTGGAGAACATGATCCAGTTCGATGCCGCCGTCAACCCCGGCAACTCCGGCGGGCCGCTCGTGGACCGGCAGGGGCACGTGGTGGGCATCGTGGCCGGCATCGCCAATCCCACCAACCAGAACGTGTTCATCGGTCTGGGCTTCGCGGTGCCCATCGAGGCGGCCGCCGGGCTACAGGCGCCGATTCACTAGATTCACGTGCGGAGGATCGCGTCGTGCGTGGTGTGGAGCGTCGATGACCGCGTCCCGGGTCGTGCGCCACGCACCGCGTGAGACGCCACACGCGATAGGAACGATCAATGACGACAACCGAGCACGACGCGCAGCCAGCGGAGCCCCTCTCGCCCATCGAGCAGGTGCTGTTTGAGATCAAGAAGGTGATCGTCGGGCAGGAGGCCCTGCTGGAGCGCCTGCTGGTGGCGCTCCTGGCGCGCGGGCACATCCTGGTAGAGGGCGTGCCCGGGCTGGCTAAGACGCTGGCCATCCGCACCGTGGCGCAGACCATCGGCGGGCAGTTCAAGCGCATCCAGTTCACGCCGGACCTGGTGCCGGCGGATCTGATCGGCACCCGCATCTACAACCAGCACACGGGTGAGTTCACCACCTCCTTCGGGCCGGTGTTCACCAACCTGCTCCTGGCCGACGAGATCAACCGCGCCCCTGCCAAGGTCCAATCCGCCCTGCTGGAGGTGATGCAGGAGCGGCAGGTGACGATTGGTCGGGAGACGCACCGGGTGCCGGACCCCTTCCTGGTGCTGGCCACGCAGAACCCGATCGAAACCGAGGGCACCTACGCCCTGCCCGAGGCGCAGGTGGACCGCTTCATGTTCAAAGTGCTGGTCGATTACCCCAGCGAGCGTGAGGAGCTGGTCATCGTGCAGCGCATGACCGGCCCCGTGCCGCAGCCGCGCGCCATCCTCACCACCGATGACCTGCTGGACCTGCAACGGCAGGCGGACCAGGTGTACGTGGACCCGGAGCTGATGGAATACGCCGTGCGGTTGGTGTCGGCCACGCGCCGGCCGGCGCAGTACGGCCTGGCGGACATCGCCCGCTACATCAACTACGGCGCCAGCCCGCGCGCCTCCATCAACCTGGTGCTGGGCGCGCGCGCCCTGGCCCTGCTGCGCGGGCGCGACTACGCCGTGCCGCACGACTTCGTCGACCTGGTGCCGGACGTGCTGCGCCACCGCCTCGTGCTCTCCTACGAGGCCCTGGCCGACGGGGTGACGCCGGACATGATCATTCAGCGCGTTCTGGAGCGGGTGCCGCGGCCGGTGCGCCCCCTTACCGACGAGGGGCACCGCGAGCCGCCGGCGTCCGCGCGGCCGGGCTTGGCCTACCCGTGAGGGCGAGCGACCGCAGGGGTGGTGACCGATGAGCGCTCCCATGTCCGCCACCGCGTCCGCGTCCGACGGGCGCCCCGCCACCGCCGAGCGCATCTTGCAGCGGCTGGACTGGCACGTGGTGCGCCGCCTGGACGGCCTGTTGCAGGGCGACTACCGCTCGCTCTTTTACGGGCATGGGCTGGACCTGGCCGAGGTCCGCCCCTACCAGCCGCAGGACGACGTGCGCTACATGGACTGGAACGTCACGGCGCGCATGGGCGAGCCCTACGTGCGCCAGTACCTGGAGGACCGGGAGATCACCGGCTGGCTGCTCCTGGACCTGTCCGGATCGGTGGACTTCGGCACCGCCCGCGCGCACAAGCGCGACCTGGTGGTGGACTTCGCCGGGGTGATGGCGCGCCTCCTCACCCGGCACGGCAACCGCGTGGGCGCCCTGCTCTACTCTGGCGGCGTGGACGAGGTGATCCCGGCCCGCGGTGGCCGCCGCCAGGCGTTGACCATCATTCACCAGCTCGTGCGTCCGGACCGGCGCCGCTCGCGCGGGCCGACGGACCTGGCCGGGGTGCTGGACCGCGCCGCGCAGGGCATCCGGCGCCGCTCGCTGGTGTTCGTGGTGTCGGACTTCATCGCGCCTCCGGGCTGGGAACAGCCGTTGCGCCGGTTGGCGCAGCGGCACGAGGTGATCGCCGTGTGGCTGCACGACCCGCGCGAGGAGGAGCTGCCGGACGTGGGGCCGCTCATCCTGGAAGACGCGGAGACGGGCGAGCAGCTCTACATCGACACGCACGACAAGAAGTTCCGCGCCCGCTTCGCGGCGCTGGCCCGTGAGCGGCGCGAGCGCCTGGCGCGCACGTTCGCCCGCTGCGGCATCGACCTGCTCCCGCTGTCCACGGCGGGTGATGTCGTGGGCGCGCTGGTGCGCTTTGCCCTGCGCCGCCGGCAGCTGCGGCCCGCGCGCACCGGGAGCGGCGCCGTCGCCCCGGTTGTCGGCCGACCGGTGTGGGGCGAGGCGGCGGGAGGCTAGACGGGCGGAGCGCGGCCGGCGCGGTCGCGGTCCCTGAGGAACGGGAAGGTCGCCATGTCCTTCATGTGGCCGCAGATGCTGGTTGCGCTGGTGCTGGTGCCGCTGCTGGCCGGGGCCTACATCTGGCAGCAGCGGCGGCGGCGCAAGTACGCCGTGCGCTACGCCAGCCTGGCCCTGGTGCGCGATGCGGTGGGCAAGGGGCCGGGGGTCAAGCGGCACGTGCCGGCGGCCTTTTACCTGCTGGCCCTCACCGCCATGATCGTGGCCCTGGCGCGGCCGCAGGCGCCGATCGAGGTGCCGCACAACACGGGCACGGTCATCCTCTCCATCGACGTCTCCGGCTCCATGCAGGCCACCGACGTGAAGCCCAGCCGCATGGAGGCCACCAAGGAGGCGGCGCGGCTGTTCGTGAAGCGCCAGCCCAAGGGCGTGAAGATCGGCGTGGTGTCATTCAGCGATTTCGGCGCGCTGGTGCAGCCGCCCACGCGCGACAAGGACGCCGTGCTGCGCGCCATCGACCGGCTGCGGCCGCAGCGGGGCACGAACATCGGCGCCGGTATCGAGGTGGCGCTGGACGCCATCGTGGAGGACCTGGATTTGCCGCGGCCCACGGCCACGCCTGGCGCGGGCGGCGTGGGCGGACGTGCGGTGGGCGCTCGGCCCACGCCGACCCTCACCCCGGCCTCCGGCCCCCCCTCTCCCGCACGCGGGAGAGGGGCCGGGGGTGAGGGCGGGAAGCCGCCGGCCAGCATCGTGCTCGTCTCTGATGGCGAGAGCAACGTGGGCCCGCCGCCGCTGGAGGTGGCGCAGGTGGCGGCGACGGCCGGGGTGAAGGTGTACACCGTGGGCATCGGCACCAGGGAGGGCTCGGTGCTGCGCATCCAGGGGCGCAGTGTGTTCACCCGCCTGGATGAGGACACCCTCAAGGGCATCGCCGAGGTCACCGGCGCCCGCTACCTCTCCGCCCAGAACGAGAGCGAGCTGCTCAAGGTGTACGATGAGCTGTCGCGCGAGCGGGCGTTTGAGAAGGAGAAGACCGAGGTGACGTTCGCCGTCACGCTCGGCGCGCTCGTGCTGTCCCTCATCGGCGGCGCCCTCTCCCTCCTGTGGTTCAACCGCCTGCCGTGATGTATTGCAGAATCTCAAGCGCCAGGTCGCCGCGCCGCTGGGGGGAGCGAGGGGCGTGGGTATGGAGGGCCACGCATCCCCGCCCTCACCCGACGGACTCAGCGGGCCGGTGGCCGAAGATCGGGGTGAGGGCTCGCCGGCTGGCCGGCGCTCAGGGCGTCCAGCCGCGCGAAGAAGCGGTCCACCGTCCCCACGGCGCGCGAGTAGTCGTAGGTCTGGAAGCGGGTCTGACGCAGGCGCACCACATCGCCGTTGAAGAAGCGCTCGTATAGCGCCTGACGCGAGCCGAACTGGGTGCCGGTCAGGTCCCACGCCAGGCGGAACAGGCGGATGCGCTCCTCAGCGCCCAACGCGGCCCCTTGATAGTAGCGGGCGATGAGGCCGTGGGCCGGGCCGCGCACGTCCGCCTCGGTCGGCGTGAGCATCAGCCCGGCGGCGCAGAGCTGCTCCACGATCCAGATCACGCGCGTGTAGGCGTCCGGGAACCAGTGCCGCAGCACGATCCACGGCTGCTCCGCCGGCCAGATGCCCTCGCCGTAGCCCGGTCCGGCGTCCGCCTCGGCCGCGCGCAACAGAGCGCGGACCATCTCCAGGATGTCGATGATCTCCGCCACCTTCTCCTGGACGTGCGGGTAGCCGCCGATGTTGATGGCGTCCACCACCTTCTTGGTGATGCCCAGGATGAACTCCAGCTTGGCGATGTCCTTCACCGCCACCTGCTGCATGTAGTGCGGCCACATGGGCGCGTGCGTGATGCAGCGGTTGTGCGTCTCCACGTCGTTGAAGGCGAACACTCGCTCCCAGGGGATGAGGACGTTGTCGAACACGGCCAGGGCGTCCATCTCCTCATATAGGCCGGAGAGCGGCTGGTCGTACAAGCTGCGGCCGGTATCGAAGCTCTCCCGACAGATGAATGACAGGCCCGGGGTGTTGACCGGGATGGCGAAGCCGAGGGCGTACATGGACTCGTGCGGCTGCAGGGGCCGGTAGGGCGGCACGAACAGCTCGTCGGCGAAGGGGGCAAGGGTGGCGAGCAGCTTGGCCCCGCGCACGATCACACCCTCCGACGTGGTGTCCACGACGCCTAAGGGGATGTACGGGTCCGGCTGGCCGCTCACGGTGGCGCCGCGGTTCACCTGCGGGTGGCCGAAGGTGTGGGTCAGGCACAGGTCGTGCTCGCGGATGTATTCCAGGTAGGCGCGCAGGTTATCGCCCCAACGCTTCTCTTTGGCGCCGTACACGGCGTGGCAGGCAGCGCTGGCGGCCACCTGCGTGTTCACGTAGTCGGGCGAGCGGCCCAGCATCCCGTGCGAGAAGTCGGCCACGATCTCAAACGCGCGCCGCCGGCGCAGGAGGTCCTCGTATGTCTGGGGGATGATGTACGACAGCGCCACCGGCTCGCCGGACGTGGGCGAGCGGAACGTCATCTGCTCGTGCAACTCCGGGTCGTGCTGTAGATCGTACAGGGCGGCGATGGTGTGGGCCGCGCGCGCCAGGCGCGGGTGGGTGGTCACATCGGCCACCCGCTCGCCCTCCAGGTAGATGACGCGGCCGTCACGCAGCCCGGCAAGGTACTGAGCGCCCGTGCGGATGCCCATGGCCTTCCTCCCGTGACCCGGGGTCGGGGTGGTGCCCGCAAGGTAGCAACGCCACATCTTGCCGGCAAGCGCTCGCCGGCCCCCCTCGTTCCTCACTTCCCCCGTGCTCTCGGCAATCCACCGGCGTGGGACCGTCGTACCCTTGGCGGCGCGCCATGTCGCACGGCGCGCTCTCACACACGTTGGAGGAGGGAGCAGGGTGCACGAGGCGCTACGATTCACTCGGTTGGCCGGACTCGTCGCGCTGGCTGTGCTGGCCGCGCTCGGCGTGGGGTACCCCAGCGCTGCCGGGGCGGTACAGGCGACGCAGGCGGTGCGCATCATCGATTTTGCCTTCGAGCCGGCCGCTCTGACCGTGGCGCCCGGCACCCGCGTCACCTGGACGCATGCCGGCCAGGCGCCGCACACGGTGACCAGCGATACCGGTGCCTTCGACTCCGGCCGGCTCACGGGCGGGCAGACGTTCACCTTCACGTTCACGAGCGCCGGCACCTTCGCCTATCATTGCGAGATTCACCCCAACATGCGGGCGCGGGTGGTGGTGCAGGCCGCGGCCCCCGCCCCAGCCATGGCCGGGGCCCCTCGTCCTGCTGCCTTGCCGAGCACCGGCGTGACCGTCGCCGCCGAGGGCGCGGGTGTCGGCTGGCCGGCGGCCCTGCTCGTTGCCCTGGCGCTGGCGGGCGCGGCCGCCGTGCGGGGATACCGGTGCGCCCGCCGGCCCTGATCAAGGGTCTCGCGCGGATACCACGATCGGGTAATGTCGCCGCCGGTGCACGCCCTGGATGATCGATGCATGGGACGGGGCTCTCTGCAATGGCGGGGTGCAGGGAGCTCCGTCCCGCGTTTTCTCCCCTGATCCCTACCCCTCAAGCGTGTCCCTCTGTCGTGCGATGACTATATCGAAGCGCGGCGCGCCGGGCGCCGAGCCGATCGCCTACCACCCCTACGCGCTTGAGGTGCCCCGTGCGCATCCTTGTCGCCGACGACGACCCGGTGATCCGCTACATCTTACAGGCCGGCCTCCAGCGCGATGGGCACGAGGTGGTGGCCGTGGGCGACGGCCAGGCGGCCTGGGAGGCGGTGCAACAGCAGCCCTGCCGCTTGGTGATCACGGACTGGGTGATGCCCGGTCTGGATGGGCCGGAACTGGTGCGCCGCATCCGCACGGCCGGCTTTCCCTGGTACACGTACATCATCCTCCTCACCGCCCGCAGCGATAAGGCGGACGTGGTCAGCGGCCTGGAGGCAGGCGCGGACGATTACCTGAGCAAGCCCTTCAACCCGGCCGAGCTGCGCGCCCGGGTGGGCATCGGCCTGCGCATTCTCGACCTCGAAGACCGCCTGAGCCAAGCCCGCGACCAGCTCGCCGTGCTGGCCGCGCACGACAGCCTCACCGGCCTGCTCAACCGCCGGTCCATCCGCGAGTACGCCGAGGCGGCTCTCCTTCAGGCCGTGCGCGCGGGCGCCGCGATAAGCGTCATCCTTCTGGACCTGGACCACTTCAAGGATGTGAACGATCGCTACGGCCACCAGGCCGGCGACGACGCGCTCCGCTTGGTGGCCGAGACGATCGCTGCTGCCCTGCGCACCGGCGATCGCGTGGGCCGGATGGGCGGTGAGGAGTTCCTTGTGGTGCTGCCCGACACCGCCCTGGACCAGGCGGTGGCGGTGGCGGAGCGCATCCGCCGGCGGGTGGCCGCCCGGCCGCTGACCTTGCCCGACGGTACCCGCGTGCCGCTGCGTCTGAGCGCGGGCGTGGCCACCGCGCCGCCGGTAGCGCCGGCCCTGGACGTGCTCCTGCAGCAGGCCGACGCGGCGCTCTATCGCGCCAAGCGCGGCGGGCGCAACCAGGTGTGCGCCGCGGCCGCGCAGGAATCACCGGCCCCGACCGCGGAGGCAGAGCGCCGCACCGCCTGAGGAGCGAGCCATGACGCCGCCCCCAAGCTCGATGCGCCGGCCGTTCTCCCGCTTCACCCGCTCCGCGGTCGTCCGCTTGGCGGCACCCGCGCTGGCCGCCGGCCTCGTCTACCTGCTGGTAGACAGGACCATCCAGCGCCTCGGCCTTGGGCCGTGGCACTGGCTGGCCGAAGGCGGGCTGGTAGTGTTCGTCCTCGTGCTGGCCGCCGTGCTTGGCCGGCGGTTAGGGCGGGTTGAGGCACGCGCCCGCCTGCTGGAGTCCATGGCACAGCAGCACGCCGCCCAGGCCCGCGAGGCGGAGGCCCGCTACCGGGACCTCGTCGAGCACGGTGACGTGCTCATCTGCACCCTGGACCTGGACGGGCGCATTCTCTCGGTCAACCCCGCCGTCTGCCGCGCCACCGGGTACCGCGAGGAGGAGCTGGTCGGGCGCAGCCTGCGCGAGTTCCTCTCCCCCACAAGCCAGCGCGAGTTTCCTGCCTTCCTGGAGCGCATGCAGACGCACGGCGGTGAGCGCGGTCGCATGGGCGTGATGACCCGCGCGGGCGAGCAGCGGGTCTGGTCCTTCACCGCCGTGCGGCACGAGCGCCCGGACGCGCCCCCCTACCTGCTGGGACACGCGTTTGACATCACCGCCCAGGTCCAGACCGAGCGGGAGCTGCGCCGGGCCCAGGAGCAGCTTCGCGCCGTGATCGACAACCTGCCCGTGGTGCTGTTCGCCCTGGATGCGCGCGGTGTGTTCGTGCTCTCGGAGGGCAAGGGGGTGGCTGCCCTCGGGTTGCGGCCCGGCGAGGTGGTTGGCCGGTCGGTGTTCGAGGTGTACCGGGAGGTACCGGATATCGCGGCCTGCGTGCGGCGAGCGCTGGCGGGCGAGGAGGTGACGGCGACGATCGACGTGGGCGGCATCGCCTTCGAGACCCGCTACCGCCCGTGGCGCGATCCGCAGGGGCAGCTCCTGGGCGTGATCGGCGTGGCCATCGACGTCACCGCCGCCCGCCAGGCGGCCGCGGCCCAACGCGCCAGCGAGGCCTGCTTCCACCTGCTGGCCGAGTCCGCACCCATCGGCGTGTACGAGGTGGATGTGGAGGGCAACTGCCGGTACGTCAACCAGCGCTGGCAGGAGATCACCGGCCTCTCCTGGGAGGAGGCCCGCGCGGATGGCTGGACGCGCGCCCTGCACCCGGAGGACGGCCCCGCGGCCCTGGCCGCCTGGCACGCCGCCCTGCGTGAGGGCCGCGCCTTCGCCACCGAGTGCCGCGTGCAGACGCCGGACGGCGTCGCGCGCTGGGTGGCGTGGCGCGCCGCCCCCCTGCGCGCCCCCGACGGCGCCCTCACCGGCTATGTGGGCACGGTGCAGGACGTCAGCGAGCGCAAGCAGGCCGAACAGCGGCTGGCCGAGAGCTACGACCGCCTGGCGCTCCTGCACGAGATCGCCACCGCCGCCACCGCCGGCCTGAGCGTGGACGAGGTGATCGCGGTGACGGTGTCAGCCTTGAGCCGTCGCTTCCCCGCGGTGCGGGTGGCCTACTCCACGATCGACGAAGCCGGCGTGCTGAGGGTGCGCCACGCGGTCGCGCCGCCGCCGATGCCCGCCATCACCGGGCTGGAGCTGGACCTGAGCCGCACCCCCGTCCACCTCCAGGCACTGCGGGCGGGCGCAACGTTGGCCAGCGAGGACGTGTGCCGCGATCCGGACCTGGCGCCGCTGGCAGAGGCGCTGACAGCGATCGGGATGCGCGCCGTGCTCCGGGCCCCCTTGCGCCACGCCGCCGGGCTGGTGGGGGTGCTCTGCCTGAGCGCCCCCGACCCCCGCCCCTGGTCACCGCATGAGGTGAGCACCCTGCAGGAGGTGGCCGCCGCCCTCGCCCTGCGCCTCCAGGACGCCCACGCCCAGGAGCAGCGCCGCCAGGCGGAACTGGCTCTCCAGCGGGAGCGCGACTTTGCCGTGCAGGTCATGAACGCCATGGTCCAGGGCCTGGCGGTGACCGACGCCAGGGGACGACTCAACTACGTCAACCCGGCCGCCGCTCGGCTGCTCGGCTACACGCCCGACGAGGTTATCGGCCGCGCGGCGCTCGATGTCGTGCTGCCGGAGGATCGGCCGGCCGTGGCCGAACGATGGGCCGGGCGCCGACGCGGGGAGCAGGAGACGTACGAGGCGCGGCTGGTGGCCGCCGACGGACAGCCGGTGCCCGTGCTGATCAGCGCCGCACCTCGCTGGCGCGACGGGCAGGTCGTTGGCTCCATCGTGGTGGTCACCGATCTCAGCGAGCGCAAGCGGTACGAGGCGGAACTGGAACGGGCTCGGCAGGAGGCCGAGGCGCTGGCCTCCATCGCACACGACCTGGCCGCCTCTGTTCGCCGCCGCGAGCTGCTGAACCGCATCGTCGAGCACGCCCGGGCCCTGAGCGACAGCGACCTGGCGTTGATCCTGCTGCGCGAGGGGGGCGGCCCGTTCTACCGGCAGGCGGCCGGCACCGGCCTGCGGGGGAAGGCGGTGGAGCGCCCCGCCTTTGGGCCGGCCGCCGGGCTGGCCGGCCTGGTGCTGCGCACGGGTGCGCCGGCGCACACGGAGGACTACCTGGCCGACGAGCGGCTGGGTGAGCGCCACCGTGAACTGGCTCACACCGAGGGCGTGGTGAGCATGGCCGCGGTGCCGGTGCGCACCGGCGACGGCATCGCCGCCATCCTGTACGTCGCCCGCCGCATCCGGCGTCCCTACCAGGAAACCGAGATCCGCCTGCTTACCCGCCTGGCGGAGCATGCCGGCGTGGCCCTGCACAACGCCGCCCTGTACGAAATGCTCGATGCCCGCTTAGCGCGGCTGCGCACGCTTACCCAGCTCAACCGGCTCATCTCCGCCTCGCTGGACATGGACTCGGTGCTGACGGAGATCGCCCGTGCCGCGGTGCGGCTGAGCGAGGCGAGCGTCGCTTCGTTCTGGCTGTCAGACCCGGGTTCGGCCACCCTACGCCTGCGCGCCACCTCCGACCCGTCCGTGATGAGCAAGCTCGCAACCACAACGATCCCGGTCGGCGCCTCCGGTGTCGGGTGGGTGGCGGCGCACCGCCTGCCGCTCAACGTCCCCGACGTGTTCGCCGATGAACGGATAGCGTTCCGCGACTGGGCGCGGGAGCAGGGGCTGTGCAGCTTCTTGGGCTGGCCGGTGACGTACGACGGCGAGCTGCTGGGTGTGCTGACCCTCCGTGGCCGCCAGCCCTTCCGGCTCACCCCGGACGATGAAGAGCTGCTGGACAGCTTCGCCGCCCAGGCCGCCGTCGCCATTCGCAACGCCGTCCTGTACCGGCAGCTGGCGGAGGCAAACGCCGGCCTGGAGCAGGCGGCGCTGGAAGCCAACGAGCTAGCCGTGGCCGCCGAGGAGGCCTCCCGCCTCAAGTCCGAGTTCCTGGCCACCATGAGCCACGAGATCCGCACCCCCATGGTGGGCGTGATCGGCATGGCCGACCTGCTGCTGGGCACCGACCTCACTGCCGAGCAGCGCGAGTACGCCGCCGTGATCCGCGACTCCGCCCGCACGCTGCTGGAGCTGCTCAACGATATCCTCGACCTGTCCAAGATCGAGGCCGGCCGGCTGACGCTGGAGGCGGTGCCGCTGGAGCCGCGCGCGATCGTCGCGGAGGTGGCCGGGCTCCTAGCGGCTAAAGCGCGGGAGAAGGGCCTCTCGCTCATGACCTACGTGGCGCCGGAGGTGCCGCAGGCGGTGCTGGGGGACCCGCTGCGCCTGCGCCAGGTGCTCATCAACCTGGTCGGCAACGCCGTGAAGTTCACGGAGCGCGGTGAGGTCACGGTGCGGGTGTCGACGCTTGCCGCCGATGGGGAGCGCGCCGTCCTGCTCGTGCGCGTGAGCGACACCGGCATCGGTCTCTCGGAGGCGGCCCGTCAGCGCCTATTCCAGCCCTTCACCCAGGCGGACGGTTCCACCACCCGCCGCTACGGCGGCACCGGCCTTGGGCTCTCGATCAGCAAGCGGCTGGTGGAGCTGATGGGGGGCGAGATCGGCGTGGAGAGCGAAGAGGGCAAGGGCTCTACCTTCTGGTTCACCGTTGCCCTGCCGGTGGTGACCGCCGCCACGCCGGCACCGCGCCTGCACGGGCTGCGCGTCCTGGTGGTCGATGACGGCGCCGGCAGCCGCGAGGTGCTGTGCCACACCTTGCGCGCCGGCGGCGCCACGGTGGAGGCGGCGGCAGATGGAGACGCCGCGCTGGCGTTCCTGCGCCGGGAGGCGGCAGCCGGCCGGGCCTGGGATGTGGCCCTGATCGATCTGTCCCTGCCGGGCATGGATGGCTTTGCCCTGGCCCGCGCTATCCAGCGCGATCCGGCGCTGGCCGCCATGCGCCTGGTGCTGATCACCGCCCACGACGAGCCGGGGCAGAGGGAGCAGGCCCTGCGTGCCGGCTTCGCCGCCTATCTCACCAAGCCCGTCACCCAGGACGAGCTGATCGAGACGCTGGCCGGCCTCCAGGCCGGGCCCACGGCACCGACGCCGGCCGGTGAGCGCGCCGGCGCCGCGGCACCCATCCCCAGCGGGCCGCGCGTGCTGCTGGTGGAGGACAACCCGGTCAACCAGCGCGTCGTTCGCCTGCAACTCGAGCAGCTGGGCTGCCGTGTCGATGTGGCGTCGGGTGGCGCCGAGGCGGTGGCGGCGGTGGCGGCCGCCGACTACGATCTGGTGTTCATGGACTGCCAAATGCCGGGGATGGACGGCTACCAGGCCACGGCCGCCATCCGCGCGGCCGAACAGCCCGGCGGCCGGCACGTGCCCATCGTGGCCCTCACCGCCCACGCCCTGCACGGCGATGCCGAGCGCTGCCTGGCGGCGGGCATGGACGACTACCTGGCCAAGCCCGTGACCATGGAGGAGCTGCGCCGGACGCTGGAGCGCTGGTTGCCGGCCGCGCCGCACCAGGACGGGCCCGCGGGCGCGCCGGCGGCCACCGCGCCCGGCGAGCCCGTGCTCGACCCGGAGGTACTGCGCGGCCTGCGCGAGTTGCAGCCGAAAGGGGAGCCGGACCTCCTGGCGGAGCTGCTGACCCTCTACCGCGAGGAGGCGCGGCGACTGATCGCCGAGATGCAGACCGCGGTGGCCACCGGCGCGAGCGAGGCGCTGCAACGGGCGGCGCACACCCTCAAGGGGTCCAGCGCCAACCTGGGCGCCGTCCGCCTGGCGGCCCTGTGCCGGGCGGTGGAAGACGCCGCCCGGAACGGCGACGGCCCGGCCGCGGCCGGCCTGGTCGAGCAGGTGGCGACGGAGGTCACGCGCGTGGTGGCGGCGCTGGAGGCCCACCTGCGGGCGGCCTGAGCCCGGCCGGTGACCGCGTTACTGGTGCACGGCCAGGTTGGGCACGGTACCGATAATTCCCGTCGCCGCCAGTTCGTGTTCCTCGTCCTCCGGCAGACCGAGCAGGTGCCGCAGCACCCAGCCGTTGTGCTCGCCGAAGCAGGGGGCGTTGATACGGATGTGCGCCGGCGTGCGGGAGAGGCGGTAGATGGGGCCCTCCATGTCCCAGGTGCCCGCCTCCGGGTGCGTCACCCACTCGAAGAAGCCGCGGGCGCGCAGGTGCGGGTCGAAGAACACCTCCGCCGGGTTGAGCACCGGCCCGCACGGCACCCCGACCGCCTGCAGGCGGTGGAACAGCTCTAACTTGTCCTGGTCGGCCGTCCAGGCGGCGATGAGGCCATCCAGCTCCTCCTCGTGCGCTTTACGCGCGGCCGCCGTGGCGAAGCGGGAGTCGCGGGCCAGCTCCAGCCGGCCCATGGCGGCGCACAAGGCGGCGAACTGGGCGTCCGTCTCGCAGGCGATGGCGATCCACGGCTCGCGTGGCGCAGGCTGGGCCAGGGCGGCGCCGGGCGCGTCCTCGTGGCGTACCTCCCCGGGCGCCCGCGCCGGGTAGACGCCGTGCGGCGCGTGCAGGGGGTGGCGGTTGCCGAGCGGGGCAGGCTGCCGGCCGGTGATGCTGTAGCCCACGATGTACTCGCCGATGAGCGCCGTCAGCACCTCGCGCTGGGCCAGCTCGACGTACTGGCCTCGGCCGGTGCGCGCCCGGTGCAACAGGGCCAGCGCTACCGCCCCGGCCATGGCCGTGCCGGCGATGGGGTCGCCGTAGGAGATGCCGCTGGCGTGCGGCGGGCCGCCCAGGTAGCCGGTGAGCGCCACCAGCCCGGCGAGCTGCTCGATGTTGGTGCCGTAGGCCACGTAATCGCGCTCCGGGCCGTCCTTGCCGTGGCCCGGCATGGAGACCAGGATGATGTCCGGCCTGGCGGCGCGCAGCACCTCGTAGCCCAGGCCCAGGCGATCCAGCACCTCGGCGCGGTAGTTCTCCACCACCACATCCGCGGTCTTGACCAGCTCCAAAAACAGCTCTCGCCCGCGCGGAGTGGCGAGGTCCAGCGTGCAGCCGAACTTGTTGCGGTTGTTGTGGTTGAAGTAGGCCGCCTTGTTCCAGGCCCGTTCCGTGCCCGGCGGCAGGAAGCCCAGGTTGCGGAGCTGGTCGTAGAAGTTCACCGCCTCGACCTTGATCACCTCCGCGCCCATGTCGGCCAGGATGCGGGTGCCGTATGGCCCGGCCCAGACCATGGTGAGGTCCAGGACGCGCACGCCGGCGAGCGGCAGGCCTGCCCTCACCCCCAGCCCCTCTCCCGCATGCGGGAGAGGGGTGGCCGAAGGCCGGGGTGAGGGCTCGCAGGGGCTGGGGGTGAGGGCTGCCGCGTCAGACGTCCACGTGCCCGGCCCCTCGCCCAGCAGCGGCGCCCGCCCGACCCGCCAGGGGCTGTCGCTCATGCGAATGGGCGGGCCGGGGTAGGTGAGGCGGCCGGCGACCGGGTGCTCGACCGTCTGCCAGTAGCCGCGGGCGTTGAGCTGGGGCGAGTCGAGCAGGTCCTGGAGGGTGTGCACGTAGGCCACCGGCGCGCGCATGTAGCCGGCGCGCGCGTAGACGTCCTTCTTGTGCTGGCCCAGCGCCCAGGCCGTAAACAGCGCCACCAGCTCATCGTTGTGCTGCAGGCGAGCGGCGGGCGTGGCGAAACGCTCGTCCTTGAGCAGCTCCGGCATCCCCATGAGCTCCAGCAGGAAGGGCAGGTTACGGGGCATGGCGTGCACGCCGAGATAGCCGTCCCCGCACTCGTAAAGGCCGATGGTGGCAGAACGCACGTTGCCGCGCCGGCCGGCGAGCAGACGGCCGGTGTAGGCGTAGGTGTTGAGGGCGTGCTCCAGGGTGGAGGCCATGCACTCCACCGCCGCCACGTCTACGTGCTGCCCCAGGCCGCTCACGCGCGCGCCGTAGAGGGCGATGACGGCGGCGGCGAACCCGTTCAGGCCGAGCTGGTAATCGCCTTGGAAGCCGGCCTGCTTGAGCGGCTCGCGGTCCGGGTCGCCGGTGAGGGCGAGCTGCCCGCCCATGGCCAAGGTGGTGAGGTTGGTGGCGGCGTAACCGGCATAGGGCCCGTCCTGCCCGAAGGGGGCGAGGGAGACCATCACCAGGCGCGGGTTGCGGCGCGCCAGCTCCGCGTAGCCCAGCCCCCAGCCGGCCAGCGTGCCCGGCGGCAGGTTCTCGATCACCAGGTCCGCCTCCGCGGCCAGGCGCCGGAAGCGCTCCTGATCGGCGGCACTGGTTAGATCGAGCACGAGGCTCTGCTTGTTGGTGTTGAGGTACAGGAACAGGGCGCCGTCGGCGGCGGGTTGGGCGGGAAACGGGCCGTAGCGGCGGGCCGGGTCACCCCCCGGCGGCTCGATCTTGATCACCTGGGCGCCGTAGTCTGCCAGCAGCTTGGCGGCAAACGGCGCGCTCACCAGGTGCCCGACCTCTAATGTCCGTACGCCGGCCAGCGGCCCCTCCGGCGGCATCGCACCCCTCTCCGTGATGGCTCTCGCCTGGCGAGTCTACCACGGGCACGGCTCAGGTTCAGGGCTCGCGGTTCTGCAGGAAGCGGGCCGTGTAGGCGAAGTAGTTGCGCATCTGCGCGCGCGCCGGCTCGGGGATGCCCACCTCGTCGATGGCGGCCAGCATGTGCCCCAGCCAGGTCTCGGCCTCCCGCCGGCCGATGGGGAACGCCAGATGGCGGGCGCGCAGGCGCGGGTGGCCGCGCTTGGCGGTGTAGCGGGGCGGCCCGCCGAAGAACTGCGTCAGGAAGAGGAACTGGTTCTCCTTGCCCTCGCTGAGATCGGGCGGAAAGAGGGGGCGCAGCAGCGGGTCGCGCTCGATCCTGGCGTAGAACGTCTCCACCAGGCGGCGGAAGGTGGGGTCGCCGCCCACCTGCGCGTACACGCTGGCCGCTTCCTGGGCGGAGGGCGGCCGCTCCACCAGCTCGATGCGATCGGCCGGGTCGGGCTGCCGTGCGCTCATCGTCGCGTTCTGCACCTCGGCTCCGAACGGGGCGTCGCCTTCAGTGTAGCAGGTGCGGGCCGGAGGCCAGGCCGCTGCTGCCGCCCGCGCCGGTCGCCAGCGGTGGCCCCGCCGTAAGCCAGGCGCGGGACGCGCGGATGGCACCCCTCCCACCCCACGTCGCGGGAACACGCGTGGTAGTTGGCGCACGCCCGGCCCCAATCCTTATAAGACCGTGATGTCTCGCCGCAGGAACCGCCAATACGCCAGGGCCACGAACGTCACCGTGTAGGCCGCCAGCACCGCCGCCGCTTGCCAGGCGTCCGGCAGAGCCGCCGCCTGCGGGCTTGTACTGGGCAGGCCGGCGGCGTTCGCCTGCAACAGCGCGTTGGCGTTCAGCGCCAGGAACGCTTCCGGAATGCGCTGGAGCGGGCCGCCCTGGGCGCGCAGGATGCTGGAGACCAGGTTTTCCAGGAACAGGATGGCGAGGGTGATGCCGATACCGGGCGCCGTGGAGCGAAACCACAGCGCGACCATGAAGGCAAGCGCCAGGTACGGCAGCATGGCCAGGAGCGTCCGCGCCAGCGCCGCCAGGGTGTAACGCACGACCGCGTCGCCCAGGGTCGTGTCCATGTGTTCAATCCGCGCCAGAGCCAGGCTCGCCGCCAGCGCCACCAGATAGCCCAGCACCACCAGGACGACGGTAAACAGGAGCAGCGCCGCCAGCTTGACGGTGATGAACGGCGCTCGCCCGGGGGCGCGAGGCAGCACCGTGCGGATGGTCCCCCAACCGAACTCGCTGGCGATGGTGCTGGCCGCCAGGATCACGGCCAGCACCGTGCCGATCTGGTACACCAGCGACAGCCCCGCCGAGCGGACCATGGCCGGCCGGATCTGGTCCTGGAGCTGGGCGCGCTGCTCCGGCTGCAGGCCCGTGCCCTGCGCCCGCAGCACGCTCCACAGCACGAGGTAGAGCGCCGCCACGGCCACGATCAGGATGGCCAGCAGGGCGCGCGGCATGGGCCGTCGCAGCAGGCGGAACAGCTCACTCTGCAGGAGCCCGGCCATCATCGACCTCTGTTGGTGTGGTCTCTGTCAGCTCCAGGAACACGTCTTCCAGCGTGCTCTGCCGTGGCACGATGGCGGCCGCGTACAGGCCGTGTGCCGCCAGGGCGCGGTTGAGGTCTGCCCCCCGCTCCGGCGGTGCCGAGACAATGAGGCGCGCCCCGTCCATCGACACCCGCTCCACGAACGGCAGGGCGCGCAGCACGGCCGCCGCCTGCTCCGGCGCCGCGATGGTGATCTCGACCTCGGCTCGCCGGGATAACAGCTCTCGCACCAGACCGCTGGCCACCGGGCGGCTGCGCCGGATGATCGTCACCCGGTCGCACACCTGCTCCACCTCGTGGAGCAGGTGGCTTGCCAGCAGCACGGCGCGACCCTCCCGCGCCAGCTGCGGGATCAGCGCCCGTACCTCGCGCTGGCCGGCCGGGTCCAGGCCGTTGGTGGGTTCATCGAGGATGACGAGAACCGGATCGGTGAGCAACGCGGCGGCGATGCCGAGCCGCTGGCGCATCCCCAGCGAGTATGTCTGGTAGCGGTCGGCGGCGCGCTCGGCCAGGCCTACCTGCGCCAGCAGGGCCTCAATGCGCGGGCGGGGCACGCCGCCGGCGGCCAGGGCCAGGGCGCGCAGGTTGTCGCGGCCGGAGAGGAAGGGGTAAAAGGCCGGCGTCTCCACCACCGCACCGATCAGGCGCCGTGTGGCCTGCCGCTGCACCGCGATGTCCCGCCCGAGCAACTCGATACGCCCGGCATCGGGGCGGATGAGGCCCAGGATCATGCCAGCGGTGGTGCTCTTGCCGGCGCCGTTGGGGCCGAGGAAGCCGTGCACCTCCCCGGCCCGCACCTCTAGGTCCAAACCGTCCACGGCCGTGACGGCGCCGAAGCGTTTGCGCAGCCCGAAGACGTGGAGCACCACCGTGCCGGACGGCGGGCGCGATGCCGCCGCTTGGGGTGGCCACGATGCGGTCATCGTCCCCTCCCGGTAGCTGGGGCGAGGCTCACCGATCGTGAGCCGACGGCCCGGGGCGCCACACGAGCGCGGTAGCCAGCACCGTGATTGAGGTAATGATCACCGCTGAGGTCACGCACCACAAGCAAATGGCGCGCAACACTGCCACCTCCACCCACGTCAGGTAGCCGCTGTACAGCGCGCCGGCGGCGGCTACCGTCAGCAGCGCCGGTTCCGCCCAGGGAAGTCGCCCGCGCAGCAGGGCCAGGCCGCCGATGGTGAGGTAGGCGAGCAGGCCGAGCAGGGCCACCGGCACGCCCATCACCTCCGCGTAGGCGCTGGTGTTCACCGTTTCGCAGCTGCTCAGCCCACCGCAGTACACCGGTCGGTGCGCGTAGTGCACCGCGGTCAGATAGCCGCTCACCACCGCACCCACCAGCGCGCCGCCGACGATGCCGAGCACCAAACGCTGGGGCTGCCACCACGCCGGCACACCTCACCTCCCCGCCCCGCCCTCGGCCAGGGCCTGCTCGATCACGGCCTGGAAAACGGAAAACGGATAGGCGCCCACCACCTTGCGGCCGTTAATGAAGAACGTCGGCGTCCCTTCCACTCCGGCCGCCTCCCCGGCCAGCTTGTCGGCCTGGACGCGGTCGCGGTAGCGGCCGCTGTCCAGGCAGGCAGCCAGGGCGGCGCCGTCCAGGCCGGCGCGGTCGGCGATGGCGCGCAGGTTCTTATCGGAGAAGGCGCCGCGGTTCTCGCCCGCCTGGGAGGCGTAAAGCGCGTCGCGGTACTGCCAGAACTTCCCCTGCTCGCCCGCGCACTCGAGCGCCTCGGCCGCCCGCCAGGACTCCTTTCCCAGGAAGGGGAAGTGACGGAACTCCAGCCGCACCTTGCCCGTCTCGATGTACTGGCGCTCGATCTCGCGCTCGGTGGTTCGAGCGAACATGGCGCAGTTCGGGCATTGCAAATCGGCGTATTCGATGATCGTCACCGGGGCGGTGGCCAGGCCCTTGGTCCGTCCCTCTGCCGGGGCGGTGCCGGCCGTCAGCGGCGCCTCCTCTCCCCGGTGGCGCGTGAGCGCGCCCAGGGCGATCGCGGTTAGGGCCAGCAGAGCCGCGGCGCCGAACGCCACCGCCACCACCCGCCCGCCCCCGGTGCGGCCGCGGGGTCCCGGCCGGCTGGGATGGGGCTGGCCGGATAGGGTGTGCCCCTGCCGGTGCGCGCGTGTGCGCTCGCGGTTGGTGGCCGCCCGCGCGGGCTGGGCGACCGGCTGCCGCACGGGGCGGTTGGATCGCTGTGTCCCGCTCATGGTAGTGCTCCTTTCTCGCTGGACCGGTTGTGGTCTCCCATCAGTGGCCCATCGCTGGCGTGGGAGGTGCCGTGGCGGCCCCCGGCGCGGCCGTGGCGGCACGCACGGGAACGGTGACCGTGACCGCGCCCGCGCGCTCGAAGGTGAGCCGCAGCTCGAATCGGTCGCCCTCGCGGAGCGGCCGTCGCAGGCCGAGCAGCATGACGTGCAGGCCACCGCGTGCCAGCCGGGCTTCTCCATGCGCTGGCACCGCGATGCGCGGCACGGGCTGCATCTTCATCGCGCCTCCCTCCATCACGGTCCGGTGCAGTTGCACCTCGTCGGCGATGTCGGTGGCGGCGGTGAGGAGGGCGTCATCGCCGTCGCCGGTGTTCTGGACGGTGAAGTAGACGGCCGCGGTATCGGGCGAGGCGGGTGCGGGCGTGAACACATCGCGGATCACCAGCGCTCCCACCCGCGTTGCCGCTGAGACGGCGGCCGTGGGTGTGGGGGTGGGCTCACCGGTCACCGCACCGTGACGGGTGCCGCCACAGGCTGACGCCAGTAGAAGGACCAGCAGCATGCCGGACAGGCCGGTGAGCCGCCGCGGAACCCGATACACAGACGATTTCATTGCCCTTGCCACCCTTTCTTGACCAACCGGGGTAGGTCATGCGCCCAGTCACTCTGCCGAATTCCCGAGGGGTAGGCGATGTGCGCCAGGTTATCCGTGGTGTAGACAAGCACGTAGGCGGCGTGACTGACGGCGTATTGGCCGTTGCCCAGGTCTTCTTTGACCGCCACGGGCACACCGGTCGCCTGCTGGGCGGCGTCGATCGCTTCTTGAGTGCCGGTGAGGCCGATGAAGCGGGGATCGAAGTGGTCGAGCCACGCCCGCAGCACCGCCGGCGTGTCCCGCTCCGGGTCAACCGTGACGAACACCACCTTGATCCGCTCGGTGATGTCGGGCGGCAGTTTCCGCATCACAGCGGCCAGGTTGGCCATGTGCAGCGGGCAGATGTCCGGGCAGTGGGTGTAGCCGAAAAAGAGCAGGGTCAGGAAGCCGTCCGTCTCCTTCCGGAAGTCGAACGGGCGTTCAGACGTGTCTACCAGGGTGAAGTCGGGCTTGGGACGCGGCGTGGTGAGCAGGGCGCCGCGATACCCGCCGGTGTCCTCCGCCGGCCCCGCTGCCGGCCGGGTCGAGGGACCACAGGCGGCGAGCAGGCCGACGAGCGCCAGCACCAGCGCTCCAGTCCCGGTGAGAATGCGAGAGCGAGGTATGCCGTGCATGATGAAACCTCTGGCGGCGCGCCGGCCGCGGAGCGGCGCACCCCGGCGAGGCGGGACACGTGCGCGACCGGCAAGGGTTCGCGTCTGGTGCTACGCCGCCAGAGGAAGAGGAGGGGGAACGAGCGGGCGGACCGTGCGGGAAGGCGGGCACGGCTCGTCCGTGGGAGTGGCCGTCCGTGAGCGGAGGCGGGCGCGGGCGACGCCGGTGGCCACGGTCAGCACCACGGCTGCAAACATGGGCCCCTCGGCCGCGGGTGGCGGCGCCGGTCGCAACTCACACGGTGGCGCCGACTGCGCCGTGCTTGTCGACCAAGCCGGGGCCAACGGCGCACACACCCCCGCCGTCCAGCGCGTCCATGGCAGCACGCCGGCCGCGTTGAGCGCCGTCAGCGTGATCACCAGGGCGAAGAGGCGGGCCCTGGGCAAGGGCCAACCCTTGCTTGCCCGCGCGGGGGAGGGCGTCACGCGAAGAGGGGGATACGCCGAATCGAGGGTCATCTTCCTTGCCGTTAATGACGCGGTTCGTACCCCTGGCCCCCGGATCGGCCAACCCTTGCCCGTTCTCCGGGTTTCGCTTCCAGTATAGCGGCCGCACGTGCGGCGTCGTCTGGCCCGGCAGGCAGGAGCTGCACTCAGCCAAGCAGGCGCGCCGCGATATAGGTGATGCCCCCGCTCAGGGCCGCCAGGGGCAGGCCGACGAGTGCGCCCACCACCAGCAGGCCCTCAAGCAGGGGCGGCCGCTCGCCCACCGCGAACTCCAGGGAGCCGCCCGGGTGGAAGGTGCACACCAGGCGGTTTTGTCCCGGCTGCTCGAAGCGGATCACCGCCGTCTCCCCGGGGTCGATGAGATACTGGCCTACCAGATGGCTGACCGCATCCTGGTTGACCACCACCACGCGGTCGCCGGCTGCCAAGCTCACGGTCGATGGCACCACCGTGACGGCCTCGCCCGCGGCCAGCCGCGCCGCGGTGCCGGCCGGGATGGTGATCGTGAGCGGACCGTCATCCTCGATTCCTCTCCCGCCTGGAGCAGGGGAGCTGGGGGTGAGGGCGATGGCAGCACCTAGGACCCATCCCACCACCAGGCCACCCAGCGCCGCCAGCGCCGCGTGCAGGCCTGGCGGCCGGGACAGCGCCCGCGCGCCTTGTTGGACCACCTTCCACCGGCACCGCCATCGCCGCACGGCTCATCCTCAGGGTGCCAGACCGACCGACGTCCCGCCCAGGACCAGCGTATCGGGCAGCAGATGCTGCTACGGACGGGCAATCCCGGACGAGAGCGTCAGCAAAAGGCGGACACCGGCTCTCCCGGTGCCCGCCCGATAGGGTGCGGAGGGTCAGGGCTTCAAGCGGCGCGGCGACGGCCCGCCGTGACCGGTTCGCGCTCCCGGCCGCGCTCCACCACCGCGATGCCCTCCGGCGTCTCCACCGCCGGATACGTTCGCGCGCACTGCAGGCACGCCCATTCCAGCGCGCCGTTTTCTCGGCTGAGGAACAGGTTGCCACCGCAGTGCGGGCAGCGCTTGACCTGCTTCATGGCTGGCCTCCCTCTCGTGGCCCCAGAAGGTCGGAGCCGTCTCGCGGGACCAAGCCGGGGCTCGGCTGAACTGTCCCGCGCTGTTTCACCTTGGCGCATGACAGGCAAACCGTCTGTCCGGCAGCTCTTGTCGGTCCGAGGGGTAACACCCCTCTTTTCCCCACCCCCAGACCGGGAAGTGGAGGACAGGAGCTGGGCCGTTGCCCTGAGCGGCCTTCGGCGACTCGCCGCTGCCTGTGGAGGCGGGTACACCACACGGTGGCGGGAGGGGGTGCCACCAGTCAGGCCGAGCACCCGCCGCCGGTGAGGGGGATTGCCTAATCCCAGCGCGCGGATTTGTCGGCGGCTACCCGACAGACACCTTCGGTCGAACCCAAGACACTAAGGCTGCGAGGCACACAAGCTGTAGAGGAGGTGCACGATGCGCATCGTCGTGCAGCGGCAGCGGTTTGAGGACCCCGGGTTTGTCAAGCAGATCTTCGGCAACCCGGTGTTCGGGTTTGGTTGGTTCTTCCTGCGCCTGTATCTGGGCCTGCAATGGCTCCAGGCCGGCTGGCACAAAGTCTCGCCCTTCAGCGATGACAGCATCGGCTGGGTGCGAGACGGCACGGTCACCGTGGTCCGGAACGGGCAGCAGCAGGAGGTGTTCTACAACGCGGGCGACCGCCTGCTCGGGTTCTGGAAGGCGGCCGTGGGCGCCGGCGGTCAGCCACCGCGGATCACCTTTGAGTGGTACCGGGACTTTATCCAGTTTATGATCGACCACCGCTGGAACGGCTGGTTCACGTACCTCATCGCCTACGGCGAGTTCCTGGTTGGCATCGCCCTGATCGTGGGCGCGTTCACCGGCATCGCCGCCTTCGCGGGCGCGTTCATGAACCTGAACTTCATGCTCGCCGGCACCGCCAGCACCAACCCGGTGCTGTTCACCGCCGCCATCTTTATCATCCTGGCCTGGAAGACGGCGGGGTACGTGGGCGTGGACCGCTGGTTGCTGCCGCTCCTGGGCACGCCGTGGCAGCCGGGCCGGATCTTCCACCACGTGGAGGCCAAACCCGCTGCCCGTCCGAAGCCGAAGGGAGCCGGCGCCTGACGCGCCGCTCCTACCCGGCGGCGTGAGACGCGGAAGGCAACGGAAGTGAGGGTAACACCATGACGCTGGCGAAGCGAGTGCAAGAGCTCCTGGTCCTGGCCCTGACCTGGATCCCGGTGGCGACGCTGTCGGTATTCGTTGTCGAGAAACTGGACGAGCTGCCCGGCGAGGACTTCACCGCCTACGGCATCCTGGCCGTGCTGGTCCTGGCGGCGTTCGTCGCCACCGAGTACATCCTGGAGGCGCTCAAGTTCGATACATCGTATGAGCCGGAGTGAGACCGGCGGGGGAGCGGAACCGCACGGCGGAATCGCCCCCTTCCGCTCCCCGCTCGGACCGGTGGCTGGCGGTGCACGGTCACCGGTCCGCCGCGTTCCCGGGGCATGCAGGGGTGGTGGACGATGGCAGACGGACGCGGTTCCTCGACCTGTTCCGACATGATGGCAGAGCCGGAGATCGCCAGTCTGCAGCGTGAACTGGCCCGCCGTACCCGGCAGGTGGCCGCGCTCTCGCGCGTCGCGCAGGCGCTGGCCGGTGCCCTCGACCTGCACACGGCCGCCAGCGCTGGCCTCGGCTACGCGCTGGATATCACGGAGATGGACGCGGGCGAGATCCTGCTCTGGGACCCGGCCCGCGAGGCGCTGGTGCAGGTGGCGCACGCCGGCACCGGGCCGGAGGCGTTCGCGGAGCAACGCCTGTTCCGCCGCGGTGAGGGCATCCCCGGCCGAACCCTGGAGACGGGCCAGGTGCTGGCGGTGGATGTTGTGGCCGCGGGAGAGCTGCTGGCCCGCCGCGGCTTGGCCGCCGGCGCGTTTCGCACCGTCTTCTCTGTACCGTTGCGCGCCGAAGAGCGGGTGATCGGCGTGCTGCTGGTAGCCGGCCGCCGTGCCCGGCACCTGGACGCGGAAACCGAGGAGCTGCTGCGTGGGCTGGGCGGCCAGATCGGCCTGGCACTGGACCGGGCCCGCGCCTACGAGCGGGAGCACGCCTTGCGTCGGCGCCTGGAGGCGCTGAACGCCGCTTCGCTGGCCATCGCCGCCGAGCTGTCCCTGCCGGCCCTGCTGCAGCGCATCACCGACATCGCCCGCGACCTGACCGGTGCCCGGTACGCCGCCTTGGGGGTGGCCGGCGACGACGGCCGGCTGGTGGAGTTCATCACCTCCGGCATTAGCGCCGAGGCGCGGGCGCGCATCAGCCACCTGCCGGAGGGGCGCGGCCTGCTGGGGCTCATCTTGCGCGGCAGCCAGCCGGTGCGCGTGGCCAACATCGCCGATCACCCGGCCTCCTACGGGTTTCCACCCGGCCACCCCAGTATGACCAGCTTTCTGGGCGTGCCCATCGTCCTGCGTGGGCGCAACCTGGGTAACATCTACCTCACGGACAAGAACGGCGGTGAGCCGTTCTCGGATGAGGACGAGCAACTCCTGGTGCAACTGGCGGCGCACGCCGCCGTGGCCATTGAGAACGCGCGCCTGTACGGCCAGACCTCCGAGTCGCTGCAGCAGACGGTGGCCGAGCTGCGCGCCGCCAACGCCCAGCTCGCCCACCTCTCCTCCCTGGCCATCGGCGCCCAGGAAGAGGAGCGGCGGCGGTTGGCGCGCGAACTGCACGACGGCACCGCCCAGGAGCTGGCCACGCTGCTGGTGCGCCTGCGCGTGCTGGAGCGCACCGAGGAGCCGCACGAGCTGCGTCTGCGCCTGGGCGAGTTCCGCGAGGTGATCGCCCGCGCCCTGGACGACGTGCGGCGCATGGCCCTGGACCTGCGCCCCACCATGCTGGACGACCTGGGCCTGGTGCCGGCGTTGGAGGCGCACACGCGCGACATGGCCCGACGCTGGGGGATCACCGTCCGCTTCGAGACGCAGGGGTTGGACCGACGGCTGCCGAACCAGACGGAGCTGGTCGCCTACCGCATCGTGCAGGAGGCGCTCTCCAACATCTTCAAACACTCCCAGGCCACGGAGGCCACGGTTACCCTCATCCTCCGGGGGCGGGAGCTGCGCATCACCGTGCGCGACAACGGCCGCGGGTTCGACGTCGGCCGCACGCTGGCCTCCCGAGAACGTGGGCTGGGGCTGTTCGGGATGCAGGAGCGCGCCGCCCTGGTCGGCGGACACCTGGAGCTGGCCTCCGCTCCCGGCGCCGGCACGCGCGTAACCGCCTCGCTGCCGGTGCGCGAGCTGGCAGAAGGACGTGAGACGCCATGAAGAAGATCCGCATCCTCCTGGCGGACGACCACGCCGTGCTGCGCGCCGGCCTGCGCGCCCTCCTCTCCGCCGAGCGGGACATGGAGGTAGTGGGGGAGGCAGCCAACGGGCGTGAGGCCGTGGCCCTGGCCGAGCAGCTCAGGCCGGACGTGGTGGTGATGGACCTGGCCATGCCGGAGATGTCCGGCTTGGAGGCCACCCGTGAGATCACCCGTCGCCTGCCCGGGACGCGCGTGCTGGCCCTCACCATGCACGCCGAGGAGCAGTACCTGCTGGAGCTGTTGCAGGCCGGCGGCTCCGGCTACGTGCTCAAACGCTCCGCCGACACGGAACTCTTAGAGGCCATCCGTGCCGTCAGCCGCGGCCAGGCGTACCTCTACCCCGGTGCGGTCAAGCTCTTGCTGTCCGAGTACCACCGCGGCGACGGCGGCCCGCGCCGTCGCGAGCTGTCCGAGCGCGAGGAGGCGGTGCTCAAGCTCACCGCCGAGGGGTACAGCAACCAGGAGATCGCCGAGCGGCTGGGCATCAGCCCCAAGACGGTAGACACCTACCGCCAGCGCATCATGGAGAAATTGAACCTGCATCACCGCGCCGAGCTGGTGCGCTACGCCCTGGAGCGCGGCCTGCTCCGCGCGCCGGGTGCGGAGGGGTGATCCGCGCCGTCCCCTTGCCCACCGCGGCCGCACGCCACCGCTACAGTTCGCGCGGCCGCCTTGCTACCATTGAGGATGAGGGGATGCAATGTCCGGCAAGATCCGTGTGCTCCTGGCGGACGACCACGCCGTGCTGCGCGCCGGCCTGCGCGCCCTCCTCTCCGCTGAGCCGGATATCGAGGTGGTCGGCGAGGCGGCAGATGGGCAGGAGGCCGTGGCTTTGGTTGAGCGGCTCAAGCCCGACGTGGTGGTGATGGATATCACCATGCCGCGCCTGGACGGCCTGCGCGCTACCCGCCAGATCACCACCCACCACCCGGAGATCCGCGTGCTCGTACTCACCATGCACGCCGAGGAGCAGTACCTGCTCCAGGTGCTGGAGGCCGGCGGCTCCGGCTACGTGGTAAAGAACTCGGCTGACCGGGACCTGCTGGAGGCCATCCGCGTGGTGCACCGGGGTGAGGCGTTCCTGTACCCCTCGGCCACACGCATGCTGCTGGAGGCCTACCGGCGCAGTGAGCGGCCGGGCGACGGGCGCGAGCACGTGCTCACCGAACGGGAGGAGGAGGTGCTGCGCCTTACCGCCGAGGGCTACAGCAACACGGAGATCGCCCAGCGCATCTACCTCAGCCCCAAGACGGTGGACACCTACCGCCAGCGCATCATGGAGAAGCTCGGCCTGCATCACCGCGCCGAGCTGGTGCGCTATGCCCTGGAGCACGGCCTGCTGCGACCGCAAGGGTAGACGGTAGACACGGGTCGACTAAACTCAGGCCGGGGCGCGTTCGCTCGCCGCCACACTGCTCCACCATTGGGCCAGTTCGGCCTCGGCACCGAGGGCGATGAGCCGGGCGGCATCGTGCGCCCGGAGCGCCGCCCGCTCGGCGGGGGTGAGAGCATATTCCGCCAGGCTGCCCTCCGGGTCGCGCAAGAGCGCGGCGCGAAAGCCCGCATAGGTACGGGCGCGGTGCAGTAGGTGGTTGAGGTGGTCGCGGGCCATGAGCCTGCCTGTTCCATCGCGGGGTCGGCTTTACCATACGGCGCTACGGCTGGCTTGTCTGTCGGGCAACGCCGCACAGGTCTCCCGATCGTTGGTCCGGCGTGCGGCGGCATGGCCCGGGAAGCTCAGTCCACCTCCGTCGGCCGCACCAGGGCTACCGGTGCCACCCCGGACCGCAGCACCTCACCGGCCACACTGCCGTGCAGCAGCCGGTTCAGGCCGGAGCGGCCGTGCGTGGCCATGACGATCAGGTCGATGTCGTGCACCTCGGCGTAGGCCGCGATCTGCGCCGCCGGGTACGGCCCCACGCGCACCACCGGCTTGACAACGCAGTGCGGAAACTGGCGCGCGACCGTCTCCAGGTAGTGTTCCAGCATCAGTTCGATGCTGGCGGGCATCTCCACCACCTGGGCAAGCGGCTCTTCCTCGGTGGAAAGCCACTTAGTCCCGTTGGCGCGGTGCCGACCGGCGCCGATGCTGGCAAGCCGACCAGGGTCGACGCCGGTCGCGCCGGAGAGCCGCTGCCCGGGGAGTGCCAGCCCCGGGTCGGCCACGATGAACAGGTGCACCTCGCTGCCCGGCGCCCGTGCCAGGCGTTGCGCCAACGGGATAGCCCGCTCCGCGAACTCAGAGCCGTCGAGCGTGAGTAGAATCTTCATGGGACTGGCTCCTGCGCGCTCAACCACCGCCACACCTCCTCACTCACACCTCTCAGGCTAGCGCGCGGAGCGCCGGTTGCCTGTCCGGCAACGTCCGCTGGAGTGCTCGTTCGTTGCCGGACAGTCCTTCCTGGATGGGTCTCACGCCCCGGAAGGGGGTGTGGGGGCGGGCCGTACGGGCCTGATGCGGCGCGGTCGGCGACCGTGTGCGTCCCCGCGCGCCTGGGCCTGCTTACACCATGGGCCAGCGCGGGGCAAAACCGATGCCGGTGCGCTCCAGCACGCGGGCACCGACCACCTGCACCTCGCGGATCAGCGCCGGCAGGTCCACGAACAGGGGCCGGTACCCCTCCACCACCACCCGCCCGTCGATCAGCACGGTGTGCACGCTGCGGCCGTCGGCGCTGTACACCAGCGCGTTCACGGGGTTGAACAGGGTGCGCCACTCCGGCCGGTGGGTGTCAAACAGCACCAGGTCGGCGCGCTTGCCCGGCTCGATGGAGCCGATCTCATCGGCCAGCCCCAGGGTGGTGGCACCGCCGATGGTCGCCAGCTCCAGGGCGGTCTCGGCCGGGATCAGGCGCACGTCCCGCCGGGCGTCCTTGTACAGGACGGCGATCAGGTACATCGCCCGCTGGATCTCGATCAGGTTGGCGTTGTTGGCGGCGTCCGTGCCCAGCCCGGCCACCACCCCCCGCGCCAGCATCTCCGGCAAGAGTCCCTCCCGCGTCATGCCCGCGCCGCTCTTCACGGCCGCCGTGGGCACGGCCACCACCCGCGTACTGGTGCGCGCCAACGTCTCTACCTCGGCTAGGTCCAGGCCGAGGGCGTGGGACAGTACCACCTCTGGGCCCAGGCAGCCCCACGCCTCGAGCGTTTGCACCGGGCGCTGCCCGTAGCGCGCCTGCCACGCCTGTGCCTGCTCGGGAGAGACGTTATGGTGCAGCGTCAGGCCCGTGCCGTAACGGCGGGCGATCTGTACGGCCGCCTTCAGCAACTCTGGCGAGCAGAACTCGGCCGAAAACGGCATCGCCCAGGCGCGCACCCGGCCCTCCAGCTGGCCGTGGTAGCGCTCGATGGTGGCCGCGATGCGGGCCGCGGCCTCCTCGGTGCGGTAGACGGGCAGGTTGAGCGGGTTGGGCCGGTCGGTGACGTGCTCGCCCACGATGATCCGGCAGCCGCTCGCGGCATAGGCCGGAAGGCAGGCGTCCAGGTGCTTGGTGCTGCCGGGGTCGAGCAGGCAGGTGGTGCCGGTGCTCACCAGCTCGGTGAGGGCCAGCAGCGAGGTGAGGTACTCCTCCTCCGGCGTCAGCGCGCCCTGCAGGCGGAAGACGTAGGGCAGGTACTGACGGCCAAGGTCGTCCGGAAAGATACCGCGGGTGGCGTGGGCGTAGCTGATATGGATGTGCCCGTTGACGAACCCCGGCGTGACCACCATGCTGTGGGCGTCGATCACCCGGTCCGCCGGCTCGGCCGCCAGCTCTGCCGCCTTGCCCACCCGCGCGATGCGCGCCCCGCGGACCAGGATGGACCCATCGGCGATAATGCGCCGCTCGCGGTCCATGGTGAGGATAAACTGCGCCCCCGCGATCTTGAGCGTCGGCTCCCCGGCCGTCATATCCCTGCCTCCCCGGGCGCGGCGTAGCCCGCGAGGCATGATAGGCCGTAGCGCATGCGGGGACAAAGGGGCGTTAGGCCCCGGCGAGCCTCGGCTCCAGCGGGGTGAAATCGGCCGTGGCGCCGGCCCAGGCCCCCGCCGCGGCCGCCGTCAGCGCCAGCAGCGTGGCCGCCGGGCCGTCGCCCAGCCAGGAGACCGCGAGGGCGTTCACCGGCAGCCACGTGCCCAGCGCGGTGATCAGCGCCAGCAGCAGCCGAGCCGTGACGGTGAAGACCCGTTCCATGGCTGCACCTCCTGCCACCAGCATAGGCCGCCGTGGCCGCTGCGCCCGTCGGAGAAATTCCTGCCCCGCTGTCCGCACGCGGCGGACGGCGAACCGGCCGCTGGGAGGACCCCGCGTCCGGTGAGCGCGGTATGATGCGGGTAGAGCAGGGCGCCTGCTCGCTGCCGGAGTGCCGCCATGTCCACCCTCTGGAGCCGCCATCGCTGCCGACGCGGCATCTCCCCGCCGCTCCCGGAGCCGGTGCCGCCGGCACCCGACCCTACGGTGCCGCACCCGCGCCCGGACCCGCGCCCAGAACCACCGCCACCGGACCGCCCCCGCCCCTGGCGAGGAGGAAGGGAAGGGCGGTGAGGAGGGAGAGGCAGTGGGTGCCGTTGCCCCCCTCGCTCCTCGACCCTCGTTTCACCCTTCTCCGCGAAGGCGGGCGGGTTGACCGAACGTGGGTGACCATCTAAGCTCTACTCGATCTGGTAAGCGCAGCACGATATGGCGAGATTTGGTGAGAATTCGACCAGATCGACGGGCACCGTCGGGCTGGCGGCCGCCGCCGCGATTGCCGGGGTGTCGATATCGACGCTGCGGCGCTGGGCGGACGAGGGCCGGGTGCCCGCCTTTCGCACGCCGGGTGGCCACCGCCGGTTCCGCGTGGCCGACCTGCAACGGGCGCTAGTGCCGGCCTCGGCGCATGTGCCCTCAGTGGAGGTGCTCGGCCACCTGGCCACCGCTCGCATCCGCCGTCAGCTTGCCACCCCCAGGGTGCGCGAGCTGGACTGGCTGGCCGGCCTGGACGAGCGCGCCCGCGAACGGCTGCGCCTGGTAGGTCGTCACCTGCTCGCCACCGTCGAGGCCTACCTGGCCCGCCAACGGCCGCGCGCCGCCGTGCTGGCCGAGGCGCGCCAGTTTGGCCTGCTCTACGGGCGGGAGCTGGCCGCCGCCCGCTTCTCCATTCGCCAGGGGCTGGAGGCGTTTACCTTCTTCCGGCGCAGCCTGGAGGAGGCGGCCCGCCGCTACGCGCACCAGCAAGGCCTCAGCCCGGCCGAGATGGAGGACCTGCGCGACCAGCTCGACGCCCTGCACGACCGCATCCTGCTGGGCATCGCCGAGGCGTACGACAACCCGTCGGCCGTATCGGTGACGACCCCCTGAGCACACCCGTCGGTGGGACCTGGCCATGCTCACCTTCACTGGCCTCAGCCACCAGCGCACCCCCCTCGCCCTGCGCGAGCGCTGCGCCGTTTCGCCCGCCCGGCGTCCGCAGGCACTGACAGAGCTGCGCCGTCGCTTTGGCCATGCCGTGCTGCTCTCCACCTGCGGGCGGGTGGAGCTGTATCTGGATGGGCCGGCCGATGCGGATGCGGCGGTGCGCTGGCTGGCCGAGCAGGGGCGTGTGCCGGAGGCCGAGCTGGCGCCCTACATCGAGACCGCCCGTGAGGCCGACGCCGCCCGCCGCATCGTGCGCGTGGCCTGCGGGCTGGAGTCGGCGGTGGAGGGGGAGGACGAAATCCTGGGCCAGGTGCGGCGGGCGTGGCTGGACGCCGGCGCGGCCGGTACCCTCTCGCCCGCGTTGGACGCCGCCTTCCGCTTGGCGGTGCGCGCCGGTCGCCAGGCCCGTCGCCTGGGTGACCCGCACGCTTGGACCTCGCTGGCCGATTCGGCCGCCGCGCGGGTGACGCTGGCGGTGGCGGACCTGGCCGCGCCGCGCGTGCTGGTGGCCGGCACCGGGCCGATGGGGCTGCGCGCCGCCCGCACCCTGCGCGACCATTTGGGCGAAGTGCTGGCGCTGGAGCTGGCCGGGCGCACGCCGGCGCGGGTGACCGCTCACGCTGCCGCCCTGGACGCGCGGCCCCTCTCGCTGGACGACGTGCCCGCCGCCCTGGGTCGGGTTGACGCCGCCGTGGTGGCCCTGCGCGCCCCCCGCACGCTGTTCGGGCCGGAGCACGTGGCGCCGCGGCCCGCCGGTCGGCCGCTGTTGATCGTCGACCTGTCGGTGCCGCGCGCCGTGGACCCCGCGGTGGAGACGCGCGACGGCGTGTGCCTGCTGGACGTGGACGGCGTGGCCGCCGGCGAGGGACGACCGGCACGCTGGGGCCCGGCGGAGCGGGCGCGGGTGGAGGCGATCGCCGAGGAGGCGGTACAGGCGTTTTGCGCCCGCTCTCACCGCTCGGAGGCGGAGGCCACGCTGGCCACCCTGCGTCTCCGGGCCGAGGGTGTGCGGCGCACGCTCCTGGAGCGCACCCTCCGCCGCCTGCCCGAACTGGACGACGAGGCGCGCTGGCGGATCGACGCCCTCACGCGTGCCCTCGTCAACCGGCTCCTACACGAACCCACGCTGCGCCTGCGCGCCGACACGGACGGCACGGTGGCGCGGCAGGTGCGGGCGCTGTTCTTCGATCACGCTCACGGGGCGGGGGCTGCCGATTCCGCGTAGACCCGCCCCAAAAGGAGGCACTCATGCGCTACCGGCCGCTTGCCGGCACCAACCTGCAGGTGTCCGAGGTCGGTTTTGGGGTGTGGACCGTCTCCGCCGGCTGGTGGGGCGACTACACCGACGAGCAGGCGATCGCGCTGTTGCGCCGCGCCTTCGAGCTGGGCATCACCTTCTTCGACACGGCCGACACCTACGGCGACGGGCGCGGCGAGACGCTCCTGGCCGAGGCCCTGGCCGGCCACCGCGACGAGGTCGTGATCGCCACCAAGTTCGGCTATGACCCCACCGGCCACACCGGGCCGCGCGGCCAGCGCGAGCTGCCGCAGAACTGGTCGCCGGCGTTCGTGCGCGCCGCCTGTGAGGCCAGCCTGCGCCGCCTGCGCACCGACCGCATCGACCTCTGGCAGCTCCACAACCCGAAGATGGACGCCATCGAGCGCGACGACCTGTGGCAGACGCTGGAGGACCTGCGCCGGGAGGGGAAGATCCTCACGTACGGCGTGGCCCTCGGTCCGCGCATCGGTTGGCGGGAGGAGGGGCTGCGCGCCCTGTACGAGCGGCGGGTGCCGGTGATCCAGATCATCCATAACCTGCTGGAGCAGGAGCCGGGTGCAGACCTCATCGCCGCGGCGCGGGAGACCGGCGCCTCGGTGCTGGTGCGCGTGCCGCACTCCTCCGGCCTGCTGGAAGGGAATCTGACCGAGGACACCACCTTCCCGCCCACCGACCACCGCAGCCATCGCCCGCGCTCCTGGCTGATCGAAGGGCTCCAGAAAGTCGAGCAGCTCCGCTTCCTGGAGGCGGGTGGGCGGCGCACGCTCGGCCAGGCGGCGCTCAAGTGGCTGCTGGCCGAGCCGGTCATCGCCTCCACCCTGCCCAACATCTACAACGCCGAACAGCTTGCCGAGTTCGCCGCCGCGCCGGACGTGCCCGACCTCACGGCGGAGGAGCTGCGCCGCTGCGCCGAGCTGTACGCCGATAACTTCGGGCTAACGCCCAGCGCTACGGGGTAGCAAGGCGGGCCCTCACCCCCTGACCCCCTCTCCCGCGCGCGGGAGAGGGGGATGGGCAGGGGTGCGGCCGGCCACGGCCGCGGGAGAGGGTGGCGAGCCGCAGGCGAGCCGGGTGAGGGACTGGGACGAACGGCCCTCACCCCCTAACCTGCTCTCCTGCCCCGCGGGAGGGAGTGGCCGAGCCTGCGCTCGGCCCCGGTAGGCCAGGCGGAGGGGGAACATGGCAAGGCGAAGCGCCGACTCCCACCACCAATTACCCTCTCCCGCACGCGGGAGAGGGCGGCCGAGCGGAGCGAGGCCGGTGAGGGTTGGCGGGCGCGGGAGCATACGAGCACAAGAGGACGTGATGACCACGGTTGACCTGCCGTTTCAGATCGACGACCCGGTGAACGCGGCCATCCTGGCCGTCTCCGAGGATCGGCTGCAGGGCTTCCTGCGCGATCCGTTTGGTGAGATCGCGCGCCGCACCGGCTTGCCCGTGGCGACGGTGATCGCGCGCATCCGCGCCATGCTGGCCGCCGGCACCATCCGTCGCGTGCGCCAGACGCTGCTCAGCACCAACCTGGCCGACGGGGCGCTGGTGGCCTGGCAGGTGCCGCCGGAGCGCCTGCACGCCGCCTTCGATTTCATGTTCCAAGAGGACCCCTTCTCCGGACACGTGGTGATTCGCTCCACAGACGGCCAGACGACCGGCGCCGCCTACCGCCTGTGGACCACGCTCAAAGTGCCGCAGGGGTTTTCTCTGGAGAAGCACGTGGCCTACCTCGCCCAACAGGTTGGGGCTACGCGCACTCGCGTGATGCCGGCGCGGGCGCTGTTCACCCTCGGGGTCGGGCACGTGCGCCGGCGCGGGCTGGAGCCAGGCGCGCGCGCCGACACACCCGCCGAGGCGCAGCCGGTGACGACCGTGAGGCTCAGCGAGCGGGAATGGCGGGTGCTCACGGCCCTCAAGCGGGAGTTCACGGTGGAGGAGCTGGTGCCGGACCTGTGGCGGGCGCGGGCGGCGGAGGCCGGCGTGGCGCTGGACACGTTCTACGCCGTCGCCGAATCGCTGGACCAGCGTGGGCTCATCGGCCGCTTCTCCACCTTCCTGGAGCACGTGAAGCCGCTGGCGGACGGGCAGCGCGTCACCCGCTACAACGCGCTGTTCCACTGGGCGGTGCCGCCGGGGCGGGAGATCGAGGCCGGGCGTGAGGTGGGCCGCCACTACATCATGACGCACGCCTACTGGCGCGAGGGCGGGCCGGAGTTCGGCAACGTGAACATCATGGGCGTTGCCCACGGGCTGGACAAGGAGTGGCTGCTGGCGCACAAGGCGGCCATCGACGTCCACCTGGCCGAGGCCGGGATTCCTGTCACCTACACCAACGTCTTCTGGGGCGGGCGCAGCGAGATCAAGCCGTCCGAGATCTCGCCCCTCGCCTACGTCGAGTGGTGCCGCGCGCGCGGCCTGGACCCGGAGGCCATGCGCGAGCCGGACGCGGCCCATGCCGGATGAGAGCGGTGCCAACCGGTCCGGTGGGCGAGGGGGAGGCTGACGTGAGCGAAGCGGCTTTGCGGGCGCTTGCTCCCCTCTCCCGTACACGGGAGAGGGGCCGGGGGTGAGGGCTTGCCGGGTGCGGGCCCGCCGGGTGCGGACCGCACCAGCTCGGCGATGAGGAGCGATCGATGACCACACCGCGCTATTACCCCATCTTTCTCGACCTAGAAGGGAAACCCGTGATCGTCATCGGTGGCGGGCGGGTGGCGACCGAAAAGGTCGAGGGCCTGCGCAAGGCGGGCGCCCGTATCACCGTCGTCAGCCCCGAGCTGGCGCCGGAGCTGGCGGCGCTGCGCGATGCCGGCGAGATCGCGCACGTGCCCCGCGCCTGGCAGCCCTCCGACCTGGACGCCGAGCCCTGGGCGCTGGTGATGGTGGCCACCGATGACGGCGCCGTAAACCGCCAGGTGCGCGAGGCTGCCCACGCCCGTCGCCTGTGGGTGAACGCCGCCGACGACCCGGCCAACTGCGACTTCATCCTGCCGGCCGTGGTGCGCAAGGGACGCATCACCCTCGCCGCCTCCACCGCCGGCGCCAGCCCCGCCCTGGCCCGGCGACTGCGCGAGGAGCTGGAGGCCTACCTCACCGAGGACATGCCCGCCCTAGCCGACCTGCTGGCCGAGGTGCGCGCCGAGCTGCGCGCCCGGAAGGTGCACGTCGCCAACGAGACCTGGCAGGCGGCGATCGACGAGCACCTGCGCGTGCTCCTGGCGCAACGGAAGTACGCGCAGGCCCGCGCTTATCTGCTCCAACGCCTGGGTGTGACCGAGGCGCTCGCCGACGCGGGCGCACCGGTTACCTAGCGCACCATCCGGCGTTGGGGCTTGATCGCCGTGAGCGGGGCCGCGATAATCGACGCAACTTCATACGGCCGCGACGTGCAGGGGAAGTCCGGTGCAAGTCCGGCGCTGACGCGCAACTGTAACCCCATCTTAGGGAAGCCAGAGCACCTGCCGCGGCCCCGCGATCCACGGCGCCTTCGCGTGCTAAGGCGGCCGGATGCCCATCATCGCATGGCCGTCCGGCCTGCGGGTGGTGGGATGCAGCGATCCAGCCTCGTCCAGCGCTACGCCCTTGCACCGGATGCCATCGAGACCCTCAGCCGGGAGCGGCTGGCGGCCCACCTGCGCCTGCCGCCGGACCTCACCCCGGAGCAGGCCGAACTCGCGGCCCGCATCGCCTACGCCACCGGCGATCCCGCGATTGCCGAAGTGGTGCGCGTCCACCCGCGGGCGGTGGAGGCCGGCGTCGCCGCCCTGCGCGCCGGCAAGCCGATCGTCGTGGACGTGAAGATGGTGCGCGCCGGTATCGACCGCCGCCGCGCCGGCCCGCTCGGCTGCCGCGTGCGCTGCGCGATCGACGATCCGCTCGTGGCGGCGCGGGCCGAGGCGGAGGGCGTGCCGCGCGCCGTGGCGGCGATGCGCCGCCTGGCGCCGGAGATGGACGGGGCGGTGGTGGTGATCGGCAACGCCCCCACGGCCCTGCTCGCCGTGCTCGACCTGGTCGACGCCGGTGCGGCGCGCCCGGCCCTGATCATCGGCATGCCGGTCGGCTTTGTGGCCGCGGCGGAGGCCAAGGGCGAGCTGATGGCGCGGCCGGTGCCCTGGATCACGGTGGAGGGCACGCGCGGCGGCACGCCGGCGGCGGTCGCGGCCGTGAACACGCTCCTGCGCCGGGCGAGCACGACCCCGGCGGGGCCTGGGCGCACCGCCGTGCTCTTTCTCGGGCACGGCAGCCGACGGGCCGCGGCCGGCCGCGCCATGGAGCTGATCCTGGAGGGCGTGCGGCGCCGCGGTGGCTTCGCCATCGTCGAGCACGGCTACCTGGAGTTCGACGCGCGCTCCATCCCGGAGGGCGTGCGCCGCTGCGTGGCCCAGGGGGCGACGCGCATCATCGCCGTGCCGTACTTCTTGCACGTGGGCATGCACATGGTGCGCGACCTGCCGCGCGTGCTGCGCGCGGAGCAGGCCAAGTACCCGCACGTCCAGATCGTGCTCGGCCGCCACATCGGTCCCCATCTGGACCTGGTGGACATCATGCTGGAGCGCATCGCCGAGTCCTGGCATCTACCGCCGGTGCAGGAGGCCGAGATCACCGCCGCCTACTACGAGGGCGAGGGGTTGGACGTGGCCGACGCGCCGCCGATGGACGATGATGACTGACGCCGAAACCGAGGAGGGGTACACCCCGGCGCCCCGGCGGCGTGGCCTGCGCGAGGGCTACACCACCGGCGCCTGCGCCACGGCCGCGGCCAAGGCGGCGGCGCTTGCCCTGCTCAGCGGCCGGCCGGTGGAGCGGGTGACGATCCACCTGCCCATTGGCCGTGACGCCACCTTCGCGCTCTGCCGCTGCGAGTTTGGCCCGGGCTGGGTGCGGTGCGGCGTGATCAAAGACGCCGGCGACGACCCGGATATCACCCACGGGGCGGAGATCCAGGCCACCGTGAGCCGGAGCGAGACGGCCGGGATCACGCTGGTCGGCGGCCCGGGCGTGGGCACGGTCACGCGCCCCGGCCTGGGGCTGGCGGTGGGCGGACCGGCCATCAACCCCGTGCCGCGGCGCATGATCACCGAGGCGGTGGGCGCCGTGGCCGCGGCCCACGGGGTTCCCGGCCTGCGGGTGGCGATCGCGGTGCCCAACGGCGAGGAGCTGGCCAAACGCACGCTCAACCCGCGCCTGGGCATCGTGGGCGGCCTGTCCATCCTCGGCACCACCGGCATCGTCAAGCCGTGGTCCACGGCCGCCTGGCGGGCGAGCGTGCTGCAGGCCATCGACGTGGCGGCCGCCAACGGCGTCGCGCACGTCGTCCTCAGCACCGGTGGGCGCAGCGAGAAGTTCGCGCGGGCGCTGTTGCCGGAGTTGCCCGAGCTGGCCTTCGTGGAGATGGGGGAGTTCACCGGCCATGCGCTCAAGCGGGCCGCGGCGCGGCGGCTGCGGCGCGTGACGCTGGCCGGCATGATCGGCAAGTTCTCTAAGCTGGCCCAGGGCCACATGATGACGCACGTGGCCGGCAACCGGGTGGACACGGCCTTTCTGGCCGAGCTGGCGCGGGCCGCGGGCGCCCACGAAGACCTGGCGCAGGCCATCGCCGCGGCGAATACCGCCCGCCACGCCCAGGAGCTGGCGCAGTCCGCCGGCTGCGCCCAGTTCTTCGCCGAGGTGACGCGGCGCGTGGTGCACCAGTGCCGGGCGGTGGTGCACGGCGCCCTGGCCGTCGACGCGGTCCTGTTCGACTTCGACGGCACGGTGCTGGCACGGAGCGCTTGCCATGACGCCACCGGTTGAGGTGATCGGCGTGGGAGATGACGGCCCGGCTGGCCTGCCGCCGCAGACGCAAGCCCTGCTGGCCGAGGCGGACCTGGTGTGCGGTGGTGCCCGCCACCTGGCCGCGCTGCCCGCCGGCCCCGGGGAGCGGGTCGTGATCACGAAAGACCTGGACGGCCTGGTGCAGCGCATCGCCGCCGCGCGGGCGGCGGGGCGGCGCGTGGTGGTGCTCGCCTCCGGCGATCCCCTGTTCTACGGCGTTGGCGCTACCCTCATGGCCCGGCTCGGCCGTGAGGCGGTGCGCGTCAGCCCGCACGTGAGCGCCGTGCAACTGGCCTTCGCCCGGCTGGGCGTGCCCTGGCACGACGCCGCGGTCCTCTCCGCCCACGGCCGACCGCTGGAGCGCGTGCTGGGCCGGGCGATGGCCAGTCACACCTTTGCCGTGCTCACCGACGCGGTGAACACGCCGGCGGCGGTGGCCCGCGCCCTGCTGGAGGGCGGCATGGAAGACGCCGAGGCCGCCGTGTGCGAGCACCTGGGCGGGCCGCGGGAACGGGTGGTGCGCGCCCGCCTGTCCGCCATCGCCGAGCAGACCTTTGCCCCGCTGAACGTGCTGGTGGTGCTGCGCCAGCCGTCCGCCGTGCGCTGGGGACGGCCGCTCATCGGTCAGCCGGAGTCGGCCTACGCGCACGCGCGCGGCCTGATCACCAAGGCGGAGGTGCGCGCCGTCAGCCTCGGCCGCCTGGGCCTGGAGCGGGCGGAGGTGGTGTGGGACGTGGGCGCCGGCAGCGGCGCGGTGGCCATCGAGGCCGCCTCGTTGCGGCTGGACGCCCTCGTCTACGCCGTGGAGCGGGACCCGGAGCAGTACCGGCTCCTGCTCGCCAACGTGCGCCGTTACACGGCCGGCAACGTGCGCCCGGTGTTCGGCGCGGCGCCCGCCGCCCTGACTAACCTGCCCGATCCGGATGCCGTGTTCGTCGGCGGCACGGGTGGGCGGCTTGGGGAGGTGCTGGAGGCGGCGGGCGCGCGGTTGCGGCCCGGCGGCTGCCTGGTGCTCAACCTGGTGCTGCTGGAGCACCTGCACGCGGCCCTGGCGTGGCTGCGGGCGCGCGGCTGGGCGGTGGACGTCACCCAGGTGGCGGCGGCGCGCGGCACGCCCACCGGGGAGGGGGTGCGCCTCGCCGCCCTCAATCCGGTGTTCGTGCTGGCGGCGCGGCGGCCAGAAGCGGAGGAAGGCGGCTGATGGCGGTCCTGTACGGGGTGGGCGTCGGCCCGGGCGACCCGGAGCTGGTGACGGTCAAGGCCGTGCGGCTCATCCGGGAGAGCGCGCTGGTGTTCGTGCCGGTGGGGGAGCGCGGTGGGCCGTCGCTGGCCGCGGGCATCGCCGCGCCATACCTGGACCCGGCGCGGCAGACGATCGTCGAACTGCGCTATCCCTTCGTGCGCGACCGCGCGCGGCAGGAGACGGCCTGGGAGGCCAGCGCGGCGACGATCGCTGAGCGGCTGGGCCAGTCCGGCCAGGGGGTGTTCCTCACCGAGGGTGACCCGCTCCTGTACAGCACCTTCGTCTACACCTGGGCCGCGCTGGCCCGCCGTCACCCGTGGGTGCGGGTGGAGGTGGTGTCCGGCGTGACTTCCGTGACCGCGGCCGCCGCCGTGGCCGGTCGGGCGCTGGCGCTGGGCGACGAACGCGTGGCGATCGTGCCCGCCGTCCCGGATATGCCGGGCTTGGTGGAAACGCTGCGCCGGTTCGACACGGTGGTGCTGCTCAAGGTCTCGGCCGCCGTAGAGGCGGTGCTGAACGCCCTGGAGGCGAGCGGCCGCACGGCGGAGGCGGTGTGGGTGCGGCGGGCCGGGCAGGCGGAGCAGGAGATCGCGCGGGACGTGCGCGCCGTCCTTGCGGAGGGGCGGCCGGATTACTTCTCACTCATCATCGTGGGCGGACACCAGGTGGGAGGCACGGGGTGACGGGCACGGGCAAGGTGTGGATCGTGGGGGCGGGGCCGGGCGCGCCGGACCTCATCACCCTGCGCGGACGAGATGCCATCGCCGCCGCGGACGTGGTGATCTACGCCGACTCGCTGGTGCACCCCGGCGTGGCGGCCTACGCCCGCCCGGACGCCGCGGTGTACGGCAGCGCCACGCGCACGCTGGAGGAGATCGCCGCGATCATGGTCGGCGCGGCGCGCGCCGGCAAGACGGTGGCGCGCGTGCACAGCGGCGACCCGTCAATCTACGGCGCCCTGCACGAGCAGCTCGCGCTCCTGGAGCGGGAGGGCATCCCCTACGAAATCGTGCCGGGAGTGAGCTCGGCCTTCGCCGCCGCGGCGCGCCTGGGCATCGAGCTGACGGTGCCGGACGTCACGCAGACGGTGATCTTCACCCGTTTGTCCGGCCGCACGGCCGTGCCGGAGCGGGAGCGGCTGCGGGAGCTGGCCGCGCACGGTGCCTCCCTGGTGCTGTTCCTCAGCGTGGCCTACATCGAGCGAGTGGTGGCGGAGCTGCTGGCGGGCGGATACGGGCCGGAGACGCCGGTGGCGGTGGCCTACCGGGTCACCTGGGAGGACGAGCACATCCTGCACGGCACCCTGGCGGACATCGCCGGCAAGGTCAAAGTGGCGCGGCTGCAGCGGCAGGCGCTGATCCTGGTCGGCCCGGCACTTGCGGCGCGCCGGCACGCCGACGAGGCGTATCGCTCCCGCCTCTACCACCCGGCGCACGCGCATCGCTTCCGCCGGGCCACACGGCGCCGCTCGACGACCGGACAGGAGGCCGGCGATGGTGGCTGAGTCGCGGCCGATCGCGGTGGTGGCCGTGACGCGCGTCGGCTCCCGCCTGGCGGCGCGCATCGCCGCCGCGTTGCCGGAGGCCGAGGCGTGCGTCCCGGCGCGCTTTGCGGCGGAGGCCGGCCCCACCACCACGGCCTATGAGGGGCCGGTAGCCGCCCTGGTGCGGGAGCGGTTCGGCTGCTGCCGCGCGCTCGTGCTGGTGATGGCGGTGGGGGCAGCGGTGCGCCTGATCGCGCCCTGTCTGCGCGATAAGCGCACCGACCCGGCGGTGGTGGTGGTGGACGACGGTGGGCGGTTTGCCATCGCCCTGCTCTCCGGGCACCTAGGCGGCGCCAACGCGCTGGCGGAGCGGGTGGCGGCGATCACCGGCGCGCAGCCGGTGGTGACTACCGCCGCGGAGGTGCTCGACGTTCCGGCCGCCGACCTCATCGGCCGCGCCTTCGGTTGGCGGATTGAAAACCCCGAACAACTCACGCGGCTGGCGGCGGCGCTGGTGAACGGCGAGCCCGTCGGCGTGCTGCAGGAGGCCGGTGAGCCGGACTGGCACGACGATCCCTTGCCGGCGCACGTGCGTCGCTACCCGGACCTGGCGGCGTTGTGTGCCGCCGCGCCGGCTGCGGCGATCATCATTACCGACCGGTTGCTGCCGGCCACGGTGTTGCAACCCGGTTGGGTCGTGTATCGGCCGCGCACGCTGGTGCTGGGCATCGGCTGCAGCCGAGGCGTGAGCGCGGATGAGATCGCGGTGCTGGTGGATGAGACGCTGGCGGCGCACGGGCTTTCGCCGCTGAGCGTGCGCGCCGTGGCCACGCTGGACCGCAAGGCGGCCGAACCGGGCCTGGTGGCCTTCGTGCGGGCACGGCGCCTGGAGCTGCAGACGTTCCCGGCCGCGGTGCTGGACGCCACGCCGGGGATGGAGCGCCCCTCAGCGGTGGTGAAGGCCGCGGTAGGCACGCGCGGCGTGTGCGAGCCGGCGGCGCTGCGCGCCGCGGGCGCCGCACGCCTGCTGGTGCCGAAGCAGAAGGGCCGCGCGGCGACGGTGGCCGTGGCACGGATCTCCGCCTAAGGAAGCGTAAGGCCGGGTTGCCGGCAGGCGAGGGTGGGCGGAGACGGGTGAGGGCGGGCCCAGACGAGCCCTCACCCCCTGCCCCCGCTTGCACGTGGGCGAGGGGGAGGCCAACGAAAACCCTCTCCCGCTTGCGGGAGAGGGTGGTCCGGCGAAGCCGGACCGGGTGAGGGCCGGACCGGGTGAGGGCCAGCCCAGCGCAGGCGAGGCCGGGCGAGGGACCACCCCCCGTGCGCCGAGGGGCCGGGGGTGAGGGCCGCCTCCGGGTGAGGGCAGCATGGGCACGCTTTCCGTGGTGGGGCTGGGGCCGGGCGCGGAGGACCTGCTCACGCCGCGGGCGCGGCGGGCGCTGGAACGGGCGCAGGCGATTGTCGGCTATGAGCGCTACACTGGGCTCGTGCGGCGCTGGCTGCCGTCGGCCCCGCTGTATGCCTACCCGATCGGCGCCGAGGTGGAGCGGGTGCGGCAGGCGCTGCGCCTGGCCGCCGAGCTAGAGCGCGTGGCCCTGGTGTGCAGCGGCGACGCCGGCGTCTACGGCCTGGCCGGGCTGGTCTTCGAGCTGCGCGCCCTGATGGAGTGGCCGCAGGGGCCGCCCGCAGTGGAGGTGATCCCGGGGATCACGGCCGCCACCGCCGCGGCTGCCCTGCTGGGCGCGCCCCTGGGGCACGACTTTGCGGCGGTGAGCCTGTCCGACCTGCTCACGCCCTGGGACGTGATCGTGCGCCGGTTGGAGGCGGTGGCCGCGGCGGACTTCGTGATCGCGCTGTACAACCCGGCCAGCGCGGCCCGACGGCACCGGCTGGACGAGGCGCGGGTGCTGCTGCTCCGTCACCGCGCGCCGGAGACACCGGTGGGCATCGTCACCAACGCCGAGCGTGAGGGCCAGCAGGTGGTGGTGACCACGCTCGGGGAGCTGCCCACGCAGGCAGTGGGCATGTTGAGCATCGTGATCGTGGGCAACACGCAGACACGGGTGGAGGACGGCCGTCTGGTGACGCCGCGCGGCTACCGCCTGGGCGACGCTCCACCCCCACAGTGAGGCACTTTTATGAGCGCAGAGAGGACCGGTCCTACGGCTCCTGCCCGGGCCGAGTCGGCCCGCCTGTTCGCGCGGGCGACAGAACTCCTGCCCGGTGGCGTAGACAGCCCCGTGCGCGCTTTCCGCGCGGTGGGCGGCGAGCCGCTGTTCATCGAGCGCGGGCAGGGGGCACGCATCTGGGATGCGGACGGCAACGTCTACATCGACTGGATGGGCTCCTGGGGACCGCTCATCCTCGGCCACGCCGACCCGCGGGTGGTGACGGCGGTGACGGAGGCGGTGGCGGCCGGCACCAGCTTCGGCGCGCCCAACCGCCGCGAGGTGGAGCTGGCCGCCTTGGTGCGCGAGTTCATGCCGGCCGTGGAGCTGGTGCGCTTCGTCAGCTCCGGCACCGAGGCGGCGATGAGCGCCCTGCGTGTCGCGCGCGCCGCTACCGGCCGGGAGAAGGTGATCAAGTTCCGCGGTTGCTACCACGGCCACGCCGACAGCCTCCTGGCCGAGGCCGGCTCGGGCGTGCTCACCCTCGGACTCCCCGCGACACCGGGCGTGACGCGCGGCGCCACGGCGGACACCCTGGTGGCCGAGTTCAACGACCTTCCCTCCGTGGAGCGGCTGCTGGCGGCCAACCCCGGCCAGGTGGCGGCCGTGATCGTGGAGCCGGTGGTCGGCAACATGGGCGTGGTGCCGCCCGCGCCCGGCTTCCTGGAGGGCCTGCGCGCGCGTACGGCCGAGCACGGAGCGCTGCTCATCTTCGATGAGGTGATCACCGGCTTCCGGGTGGCGCGCGGCGGCGCCCAGGAGCGCTACGGCGTGCGCCCCGACCTCACCGTGCTGGGCAAGATCATCGGCGGCGGCATGCCGGTGGGCGCCTACGGCGGCCGCCGCGACCTGATGGAACTGGTGGCGCCCGCCGGCCCCGTCTACCAGGCCGGCACGCTCTCCGGCAACCCGGCGGCCATGGCGGCCGGCATCGCCACGCTGCGCGCATTGGCCGAACCGGGGGTGTACGAGCGGCTGGAGGCCGTCGCGGCGGCGCTGGCGGACGGCCTGGCGGCGGCCGCGCGGGCGGCGGGCGTGCCGCTTGTGGTCAACCGGGTGGGCTCCATGCTCACGCCGTTCTTCACCACGGGACCGGTGGACGGCTACGCCGCCGCGATGCGCGCCGACACCGCCCGCTTCGCCGCCTTTTTCCGGGCCATGCTCGATGCCGGCGTCTACCTGCCGCCGTCGCAGTTCGAGGCCTGGTTCGCGTCCACCGCCCACGGCGAGGCGGAGGTGGAGGCGACGGTGACCGCCGCGCGCCGGGCCATGACCGCCCTGGGCGCGACGGGGTGAGGTCAGAGGCGAGGGGTGGGCAACGAGGAGTGGGGAACGAGAGACGGGTCGTGCTCCTCTCACCGCTTACTTCTCAATCACGGTCGGGTGAGGGCCGGCGCGTGCCGGTCGGGCAAGGGGTGAATTGAGAGGACCAATGAGCGAGACGCGGCTCTCGGTCCTGCGCGTGGCGACGCGCGGCAGCGCCCTGGCGCTCAAACAGGCCGAGCTGGTGGTGGTGGCGCTGCGCGCGCTGCGGCCCGACCTGGCCGTCGAGATCGTGCCGGTGCGCACCGTCGGCGACCAGAACCAGACGGCGCCCGTCACCCAGCTGGGTGACGGCGCCTTCGTGCGTGGGGTGGAGGCCGCCCTGCTGGACGGTCGCGCCGACGTCGCCGTGCACAGCGCCAAGGATATTCCCTCGGCGGAGACGCCCGGCCTGGTGCTGGCCGCCTTCCCCCCGCGCGGCGACCCGCGCGACGCGCTCGTTTCCCGCGACGGCCGCCCGCTCGCCGAGCTGCCGCGCGGAGCCCGCGTCGGCACCGGCAGCCCCCGCCGGCAGGCGCTGCTCCGTGCCCTGCGCCCGGACCTGGAGGCCGTGCCGGCCCATGGGAACGTGGACACCCGCCTGCGCCGCCTGCGCGAGGGCGTCTATGACGCGCTCATCCTCGCCGCCGCCGGCCTGGAACGGCTTGGCCTGAGCGGCGTTGTCACCGAGTACCTGGACCCCGCCGTCTGGGTGCCGGCCGCCGGCCAGGGGGCACTGGCCGTGCAGTGCCGCGCGGACGGCCCGGAACGGGCGCTCCTCGCGGCACTGGACCACCCGTCCACCCGCGCTGCCGTCGCCGCCGAGCGCGCCGTGCTGCGCCGCCTGAGCAGCGGCTGCCGCGTGCCGGTCGGCGTGCACGGTCGGGTGGACGGGGACGTGCTCATCCTGCACGGCATGCTGCTCGCGCCGGACGGCAGCCGCTCGGTCACAGCCGAGCGCACAGGCGCCCCTGCCGACGCCGAGGCGCTGGGCCGGGCGCTGGCCGAAGAACTGCTGCGAAAGGGGGCGGATCTCGTTGGCTGAGTACCACGCCCCGCCGGCGCGCGCGCCGGCGGATGACGCGCGCGAGCGCGGACCGACTAAAGGGTCGCGACCGGGAGTTGGCACCGTGTACCTGGTGGGGGCCGGGCCGGGCGACCCAGAGCTGATCACCGTCGCCGGGCTGGCGGCGCTGCGGCAGGCGGACGTGGTGGTGTACGACCGCCTGGCTCCGTCCGCCCTCTTGCGCGAGGCCAAGCCGGGGGCACTGCTGATCGACGCCGGCAAGGCGGCCGGGGCGCACACCCTCTCCCAGGAGGCAATCAACGCCCTGCTCGTCGAACATGCCCGCGCCGGCCGCACGGTGGTCCGTCTCAAGGGCGGCGACCCGTTCCTCTTCGGCCGCGGCGGGGAGGAGGCGCTGGCGCTGCGGCGGGCCGGGGTGCCCTTCCGGGTGGTGCCAGGGGTGAGCAGCGCCATCGCCGCGCCGGCCTGCGCGGGGATCCCGGTCACACACCGCGGCGTGGCTGGGTCGGTCCTGATCGCAACCGGACATGAGGCGGCAGAAGGGCCGGGCGCCTCCTTTGACTGGGCGGCGCTGGCGCGCGCGGCCGACACGCTGGTCTTCCTCATGGGTGTGGAACGGCTGCCGGCCATCACCGAGCGCTTGCTGGCGGCTGGTCGCCCGGCCGACCAGCCGGCGGCGCTCATCCGCTGGGGTAGCACACCGGAGCAGGAGGTGCTCACCGCCACGCTGGGTACCATCGCCGCGCGGGCGCGGGAGCGGGGCATCCGCCCGCCCGCGGCGCTGGTGGTGGGCGAGGTGGTGCGGCTGCGGGAGGAGCTGGCCTGGCTGGAGGAACTGCCGCTGTTCGGTGCGCGGGTGCTGGTCACGCGGGCACGGGAGCAGGCCAGCGGCCTGGTGGCGCGGCTGCGCGCGCTGGGGGCGGTGCCGCTGGAGTTTCCCGCCATCGCCTGTGAGCCGTTGGACGACCTGGCGCCACTGGACGCCGCCCTGGTCACGCTCGCCGAGCAGGACTGGGTGGTGTTCACCAGCCAGAACGGGGTGACGGCCGCCTGGGAGCGGCTGACGGCGCTCGGCCGCGACGCCCGTGCTTTCGCCACCGCCAAGGTGTGCGCCATCGGCCCGGCCACAGCCGCGGCGCTGGCTGCCCGCGGCATCCGTGCCGACCTCGTGCCCGAGACGTTCACCACGGCCGGGGTGCTGGCCGCGTTGCGCGCGGCGGACGTGGCCGGTCGGCGGGTGCTGCTCCTGCGGGCAGACATCGCCCCGCCGGAGCTCGCCGAAGGGCTGCGCGCCGCTGGCGCCCTGGTGACCAGCGTCGCCGCCTATCGCACGCGCGACGCGACGCACAACCAGCAGGAGCTGGCGCGCCTGCTGGCGGAGGGTGTAGACATCGTCACGTTTACCAGCTCCTCCACGGTGATGCGCCTTGTGGAGGCGCTGGACGGCGAGATCGCCCGCCTGGGCGGGGCGCTGGTGGCCGTCATCGGGCCGGTAACGGCCGCCGCGGCCCGCGCCGCCGGCTTGCGCGTGGACGTGGAGGCGCGGGAGCATACGATCGACGGGCTGGTGGCGGCGCTGGTCGAGACGTGGCCCGGGCGCGCCGGGGCCAGAGCCGCGACTGGCCCCCACGCCGGATGACCCACTCTCCCACGCTGTGAGGGAGCGTGCCTCGCCTGGCCGGTTCTGCCACGGGCGAAGGGAGGAGCACCGATGACCACGACTACACGGCTTGAGCTGCCCTCGTTTACGCGGCTGCGGCGCCTGCGGGCCACACCGTTGCTGCGCCGCATGGTACGGGAGACGGAGGTCACGCCCGCGGACTTCATCGCCCCGTTCTTCGTCACGCACGGCCGCGACGTGCGCCGTCCGGTCAGCTCCATGCCCGGCGTTTGCCAGCTCTCGGTGGACCTGCTTGTGCAGGAGGTGCGGGCGCTGGCGCCGCTGGGTGTGCCGGCCGTGCTGCTCTTCGGCGTGCCGGCCAGCAAGGATCCGCTGGGCTCGGAGGCGTACGCGCGCGATGGCATCGTGCAGCGGGCCGTGGCGGCGCTGAAAGACGCCGTCCCCGACATGGTGGTGATCACCGATGTCTGCCTGTGCGAGTACACCGACCACGGCCACTGCGGCGTGGTGGAGAACGGCCATATCCTCAATGACCCCACGCTGGAGCTGCTGGCGCGGATGGCGCTGTCACACGTGGAGGCGGGGGCGGACATCGTCGCCCCGTCGGACATGATGGACGGCCACACCGTGGCCATCCGCCGGGCGCTGGACGCCGCCGGGCACACGCACACGCCGATCATGGGCTACTCAGCCAAGTTCGCCTCCGCCTTCTACGGGCCGTTCCGCGAGGCGGCGGAGAGTGCTCCCCGCTTCGGCGACCGGCGCAGCTACCAGATGGACCCGGCCAACGGGCGCGAGGCGCTGCGTGAGGTGGAGGCGGACATCACCGAGGGGGCGGACATCGTCATGGTCAAGCCGGCGCTGGCCTACCTCGACGTGATCCGGGCTGTGCGCGAGCGCGTGCCGCACCCGCTGGCCGCCTACAACGTCAGCGGCGAGTACGCCATGGTCAAGGCGGCGGCCGCCAACGGCTGGCTGGACGAGCGGGCGATCACCCTCGAAATCCTGACCGCGATCAAGCGCGCCGGCGCCGACCTGATCATCACCTACCACGCCGCGGACGCCGCCCGCTGGCTGGGCGCTTGAGGTGAGCGATCTCGGTGAGGAACGGATCCAGCGGGTTGCGGGGCGAGAACCGCTGCACCGCAGCCGTCCCTCGCTCCGCCGTCCTGGGTACGGCGCGGGGCAGCCGCGAGGCGCCCGGTGGGGTGGTGCGCCTTTCACCCGCGCCCAGCGCTGCCCTCGTGCCGGTCGCGGTTCTCGCTCAGTCGCCCGCTGACACGGCCGCCGGCACGGCCACCCGCTGGCGCCGCTCCAGACCCGCGAAGAACACGTAGTAGAGCATCGCCGGCGCCAGGATCAGCACCGCCGCCAAGGTAAACGCCGGTGCGAAGCCGCTGGCCCCGATCACCGCCCCGGCCATGCCCGCGCCGAGACCGCCACCGAGGTCGAAGGCCGTGTGCGTGAACCCGGCCGTGGTGCCGCGCTCGCGTGCGGCGATGAACTCCATCGAGAGCTGGTTACGCAACGGCAGCCCGATGCTGGCCATCGCACCTCGCACCAGGAACAGGACCGTCACCACAGTGAGCGATGGCACCGCCGCCAGCAGCAACAGCACCGGGACGGAGAGGGCCTGGGTGATGAGGATGCTGCCAGCCTTTCCCCAGCGGGTGGCGAGCGCCGGCGCGATCAGGATCGAACCGGCTGAGGCGAGCGCGCCCAACGCCAGGATCGTGCCCACCTGGCTGTCCGTCGCACCGTGCGCGTCTTCAAAAAAGACGTTGAAAAAGCGCACCGTCAGGCCGAACCCTGTGCCGACCAGCAGGCTGAGCAGCGTCAGCCGGGCGATAATCCCGTGGTGCACCACATTGCGCAGCGTCACCAGGTCTTTGAAGCTCTCCACGAGCTCTACCGGCTTCTCGTGCATAAAAGCCAGCGGTACCAGCGCCAGCAGCGTCAGCGGCAGGCCGGTGACCAACGCCCAACGCGCGGCGGTCGGGTCTAGCTCTGGCACGCCCAGCAGCGTCGCCCAGGCCAGCGGCAGCAGGCCGCCGGCGATGCTGCCGGCGAACTGAGAGACCTGAAGGAAGCAGGCGTTCAGGCTGAACAGGTGTGGGCGCTCCCGTGGCTCGCTGTTCTCCATCATGAACGGTGCCCCGGTGACACCATGGAACGATTCGCCCACGCCGGCCACACCGGCGAGCACGAGGATGGTCGTGGGGTTCAGCGTGAACAGCAGGCTGCCCTGCGCCAGCAGGCTAATGGACGTGGCGATGAAAAAGGCGCGGCGACGGCCGAAGCGGTCGGCGATCAACCCGGCCGGAAGCGCCGCCAGCCCGTGACAGAGCATGTTCACCAGCCAGAAGGTGCCCACGAAGCCGACGGAGAACCCCTGCCGCAGTAGGTACAGGTTGAACATCACCAGCCAGATGCCGCTGCCAAGCCCTGCCAGGAGCGAGTAGGTCAGGAACAGGCGGGCATTCCGACTGAAGCCGCGCGCCGCGGCGAGATAGCTCGCATACGGGACCTCTCGCGTTGACCCGGTCGCGGTCCGCTGTACCAGGACGCCGCGCGCCACAAACAGACCGCCGTAGAACCCCATCAGCGCCAACAGTCCCCACGCGACCAGTTCGCCGTAGGCCGTGCCGGCGCCGGCACCATGGGTGTGCCCCTCATCGGCAAACGCCCCTGAGATCGTGGCCAGGGCTGCCCCCCCAGCGAGGATTGTGCCGGCGACGCGCCACGGTCGCACCCACGAATGCCCCCTTGACGGTCGCATGACATCCTCCTCCCATGACCGCCGGCGCGCCGCGCCGTGCTGCCAACCCGCGATGGCCAGATATCACGGACTCGAAAAGTCGTCAAGCGCCGACAGGACAGGCAGGAGCGCATCGTTGACGCAGGGCCGCGGCGGCACTACGGTCAGGGCGATGTACCCAGGGAGGAGCAAGGATGGCGCTTGACCCACAGGCCCAGGCCGTCTTGGCGCAGATCGCCGCCCTCAACCTACCGCCGCGCTGGACGCTCAGCCCCGAGGAGGCGCGGCGACAGTTCGAGGCGCGCATGGCGCTCGTACCGCCCGGCGAGCCGGTGCATGACGTTTCCGACCGCACGATTCCCGGCCCGGCCGGGGAGATCCCGGTTCGGCTCTACCGACCGAGTGCGGATGTGCCGCTGCCCGCGCTCGTCTACTACCACGGCGGCGGTTGGGTGGTGGGCAGCATCGCCTCACACGACCCCACCTGCCGCGCTCTGGCCAACGCCGCCGGCTGCCTGGTGATCTCGGTGGACTACCGGTTGGCGCCGGAGCACAAGTTCCCGGCCGCGGCCGAGGACGCCTACGCCGCCGCCCGCTGGGTCGTCGAGCACGCCACCGAGATGGGTGTCGACCCAACCCGCGTGGCGGTGGGCGGTGACAGCGCTGGCGGCAACCTGGCGGCCGTGGTCTGCCTGATGGCGCGCGAGCGCGGCGGCCCGCCGCTCGCCTTTCAGTTGCTCGTGTACCCGGTCACGGACTTCCGCTTTGACACGGTTTCCTACCGCGTGAACGGCGAGGGCTACCTGCTCACCACCCGCGACATGGAGTGGTTCTGGAACCACTACCTGCCCGATCCGTCGGCGGGCAGTCACCCCTACGCCTCGCCGCTGCGCGCCGCCGACCTGCGCGGCCTGCCGCCGGCGTTGGTGATCACGGCCGAATACGACCCCCTGCGCGACGAGGGCGAGGCCTACGCCGAGCGCCTGCGCCAGGCCGGCGTGCCCGTCACCCTCGCCCGCTACGAGGGCGTGTTTCACGGCTTCTTCGGCATGGGCCACCTGCTGGACAAGGCGCGGGCGGCCGTCCGCCAGTCCGGGGAGGCCCTGCGCGCCGCCTTCGGCATGGGCGTGGCGGCCGATTAGAGGACGCGAGGGATGCCCGGGCGGCGTTGCACGTGTTGCACCTGAGGTGAGGGGGAACGAGCATGGCGGTCAAGATCGGCCTGTGCCTGCCGCTTAGCGACCTGGCGGCCGGCGGCGCCGGGCGCAGCTTCGCGCAGGTAGCGGCGGATGCCCGGCGAGCGGAGGAGCTGGGGTTCGACTCCGTGTGGGTGTCGGACCACCTGTTCATCGAGGCGGCGCCCGGGGTGCGACGCGGCTCGGTGGAGTGCCTGTCCACCCTGGCGGCTATCGGCGCACAGACCTCGCGCGTGCTGCTCGGCTCGCTGGTGGTGTGCAACGCCTTCCGCCACCCGGGGATGCTGGCCAAGGAGGCGGGCACGATCCAGGACATCTCCGGCGGCCGGCTCATCCTCGGCATGGGCGCCGGCTGGCATAAGCCCGAGTTCGACGCCTTCGGCCTGCCCTTCGACCACCGTGTGGCCCGCCTGGAGGAGAGCGTCACCGCCCTGAGGGCGCTGCTGCACGGTGAGCGGGTGACGCGCGTCGGCCGCTTTTACCAGTTCCGCGACGCCGAGCTGCTACCCCGCCCGCCCAGCCCGCCGAAGGTGTGGATCGCCGCCTTCGGTGAGCGCATCCTCCGTCTCACCGCGCGCGTGGCCGACGGCTGGAACTTCGCCTGGTGCGGCGGTGACCCGGAGCCGTTCCGGCGTACGCTGGCGGCGCTACGTCGCCTGTGCGCGGAGGATGGCCGCAGCCCGAGCGAGATCGAGGTCTCGGCCGGCGTGCTCACCATGCCGCTGGAAGAAGGGGCCGACCCGGGGCACGCCTTTGCCCAGTTGCAGCAGGTAGCGCCGCAGTGGCGCGGCCAGACGCTGGAGCAGTTCAAAGCGCGGGTGCTCATCGGCCCGCCGGACGAGATCCTGGCCGGCCTGCAACGGTTGGTCGCCGCGGGGGCACAGCATCTGCTCATCTCAGTGGCGCCGGCGCCCCTGGCCCGCTTTGACCCCGCCGCCATCGAGCGCATCGGCGCCCTGCTGCCGGTCCTGCGCCAGATGTAGGTTGCGGGCGCGGGGAACAACGCCGATCCCCGCGCCCCGCGTCCGCTCAGGCCGCCCCGGCAAGGCGGGACTGACCGATGGTGCGCTCGCCCACCGGGCTGAGGCCCACCACCAGCGCCACGATGGCCGACAACAGGTGCAGGACGTTGTCCGCCCCGTTGAGCGGCAGAATGCCCAGGAAATCGCCCGTGAACAGCCCGATCACGAACAGCAGCGCGTAGGCCAGGCCGATCGCTTGGGCGTGGGGCGCGGGCGAGGTCTGCCCCTGGCTTAGCCGGGATGGCCACGTGGGCGCGGTTGTGGAAAAGTAAAGTACCGACCGCCCGCGGTCCCTCCCCGGACCCGCGGGCGGTGGTTGCGTCGGCTCGGTGGTCTCCGGTGGCGGGGTGGGGTGGTATTCGATGACACCGCGCCGACGCACCCGTACTATCGCCCACGGCCCGGGGGCGGCGCAAGAGAGATCCGGTCAACTCCCAAAAAATTTTTGGCCCTTAGGGGGCCGAAAGGCGTGCCAAGAGGAGCTCGCATCGCCTGGAGCCGGAGCGAAGCGGCGCTAGCCCTCGCTGCCGGAGGAGCGGCCGCGCAGGAAGTCCTCCAGATCTTTGATGATCTCCTCGGCGCTGGGCAGGGGCGAGCTCGTCTCCGGCGGCCGCTCCTCGCGTGCCTCACGGGCGGCGTCGGCGCGGCGCTCCAGGTCGCGCACATAGCTACCGGCCCGGCGGTTACGGCCCACGGCCTCATCGACCTGCCGTTCGAAGAAGGCGGCGGCTGCCTCCAGGCGGCGCAGGTCCAGGCCCAGCTCGAGGACGCCATCCAGCACGCGCAGTAGGGCCAGTGCGGCCTTGGGGTTGGCGGTAGTGGGCAAATAATGCGGCACCGCCGCCCAGAGGCTGGCCGAGGGCAGGCCCGCCTCGCGGCAGCGGTCGTGCAGCACGCCGACGATGCCGGTCGGGCCCTGGTAGTCGGACGGCATGGCGCCGTGGGCGCGCAGCCGCTCCAGCCACTCGCCGCTGGTGGCGAAGCCGCTGATCGGCACCGGGCGGGTATGCGGCGTGTCGGCCAGGAAGGCGCCGAAGCTGATCAGCGCGCCCGCATCGGCCCGGCGGGCAGCGTCGATCAGTTCGTCGCAGTAGGTACGCCAGCGCAGCTCCGGCTCGCGCGCCACGAACAGGAGGAGGTCACGCGGCAGGGCGGGATTCGTCGTCAGGAACAGCTCGTGCGCGGGCCAGGAGATGCGTCGCTCGCCGTCCACGAGGCGCACGTGCGGGCGGGTGTCGGTGAACACGTGGAACTCGTCCGGATCAAGCCCACCGACGCGTCGACCCGCCAGGTGGCGCACCAGCCAGCGCAGGGCGGCGGTGGCGGCCTCGCCGGCGTCGTTCCAGCCGGCGAAGGCGGCCAGCAGGACGGGCTCCCGCAGGTTGGGCAGCGGGTCCAAGAGCAGGTGCGGCATGGCAGCCCTCCGGCGCTATTGTACCGTGCTCTTCCAAGGTGAAGGATAGCGCGGGGCGCTGCTGTCCGGGGACGACCGCGGCCTACAATGAGGGCGAGACCTGCCGTTGGTGTACGAACGATGCGAGTGCATTTGACCGAGCACGATGCCCGTCGCCTGCTGGTCCCGGGGCCGCTTACCCTGGTGACCACCCGCTGGCGCGCCGCCGAGAACGTCATGCCCGCCGCCTGGACGACGCCGCTCAGCGCCATCCCGCCCCTGGTGGGCGTGTGCGTCCACCCCAGTCGCCACACGCACGACATGATCCGCTTCAGCGAAGAGTTCGCGCTGAACATCCCCTCGCCGCGCCTGCTCAACCACGCGGCCTATTTCGGTTCCGTCTCCGGCCGGGAGGTGGACAAGCTGGACCTGAGCAAATTGCCCACCTTCCGCGCGCGCCGCATCGACGCGCCCCTGCTGGAGGGCTGCGTGGGCTGGATCGAGTGCGGACTGGAGGACGCCATCCGCCTGGGCGACCACACGCTGTTCGTGGGGCGGGTGGTGGCGGTGCAGGCGGAAGATACGGCCTATAACGAGGTCTGGCTGCTGGACGACCCGGAGGAGAGGCCCCTGCACTACCTCGGCGGCACCTGGTACGCCGCCCTGGAGCGGCGCCTGGAGGCGCGCCCGCCGGCCCAGGCCACGCCCGAGTACGCGCGGGAGCTGGAGGAACGGGCGCGCGAGATGGAGGAGCGCGCCGCCGAGGAGCGGGCGGAGCGCGAGGAGCGCGGTGAGTAGGCCTTCCCCCCCACCGACTGGCCGGTCTGGTGTGGTACCCGTCGGCGACCGATGCTGCCCGGTAGGAGGGCTGCGATGCTCGTTCGCCGTCGCACCGTCATCCACAGCCACCGAAGCTGGGACCTCCAGGTTGTGTGTGAGTACAGTGAGGAGGGCCGCCTACACCGCCACCGCGTGCTGGACGCCGCCGGCGTGGTGCGCTTTACCACCTGGGAGCACAACACCCCGGCACACCAGCACCGGCTGCCCAACGGCGCCTGGACCCGACCGCGCCTGGACCTGGTACCGGTGTAGGCCTACCCTCTATTCGACCATGCGTTGACACCCTCCCGCCCCCGCACCCACAATGAGGCCAGCCCCGTCGGCGCCGCCGGCGGGCATTGTCTCCTCTGAGGCGGTGCGATCACGACGGATGAGGACGTCCGACCGAACGCCGAGCGGGCGTCCCCGGCGGCGGAGAGCAAGTACGTCTACTGCATCATCGCGTGCGAGTCGCCGCGCACGTTCGGCCCTCTCGGCATCGGCGGGCGCGGCGACGAGGTGTACACCATCCACTACGGTGGTCTGCCGCCGTCGTCTCCGACACGCCGGTGGTGGTGTACGACCCCACGCGCGAGAACGCACTGGCTCACGAGCGCGTAAACGAGGCGGTCCTGCGCGAATTCACCGTCATCCCCATGAGCTTCGGCACCGTCTTTCGCACCGAGGGGGACGTGGTCGAGTTCCTCAAGGACACGGCGGACGCCCTGCGCGACGTGCTCGCCAAGATGCAGGGCAAGATCGAGTTCGGCCTCAAGGTGAACTGGGAGCCGAAGACGGTGCTCAGGGAGGCGGAGGCGGAGCACGAGGAGATCCGCCGCCTCATGGAGGAGATCCAGTCCAACCGTCTCGCCTCCACCTACTTCGCCCGCGTCCAGCTCGGCCGCCTGATCGAGCGGGCCATGAGCGAGAAGGCCGACAGCTACGTCCGCGCCATCTACGACCACCTGCGCGATTGCGCCATCGCCTCCCGCCACAACAAGCCCATCGGCGATAAGATGATCCTAAACGCCGCGTTTCTGGTGGAGAGCGCGCGCGCGGAGGAGTTTGACCGCAAGGTGAGCGAGATCGCCCGTCGCTTCGCGGGCAAGCTGCGCTTCCACTACACGGGCCCTTGGCCGCCCTACAACTTCGTTAACATCCGCCTCAAGCTGGAGCGCGCCGGCTCCGCCCCACCCGGCTGATCCCCCAGCGCCCCGACCGGCGCGTTGCCACCTTCCGGCGGGAATGAACGCCGATGCTGTTCAAACTGCTGGCCGCACCGGTGGCGCTGCCGATGAGCGGGCTCCGCTTCATCCTACAGCAGCTCCTGGAGATGGCGGTGCGGGAGCCGCGAGATGAAGACCGCGTCCGAGAGGAGCTGCGCCTGCTCTTCCCGCCTGAGCCTGGTCGAGGCCCTGGACCGGCTGCACCGGGGTGTGGTGTTGTCCGGTCACGCCACCATTTCCTTGCGGATGTGGACCTCGTCTACCTGGTGCTGGCCTCCAGCGGCACGCTGACCGCTCGCCCCGGCCCGCTGCGTCGCCATGGTACCGATGTTGTTAGCGGGCCGGGGCGGCGTCTCCTTCACCTGGGGGAGGCGACGCGGGATGAGGCCGTAGAGGGCGCTGCTCCACCCGCATCGCCCGCAGTCCCGGCTGCGGAACCGGTGTCGGCGGGTTTGCACCCCATGGAGCCGGGCACGTATAGTGACGGAGAGCAGCGGCCCGCCCCGGCACGCCGGGGCCCGCGGGTGGCGTGAGCGCCGAGCACCGGGCCGTGGTTTCCCCGCCAAACGCGCTGCACGGCCGGGCGATGGTGTCGGCAGCGCCCTCAGACGAGCCGTTAGACCGTGGCCTTGCGCGGTTGGTCCTGACCATCGTGGAACTGCTCCGCCAACTGGTCGAGCGGCAGGCCCTGCGCCGGGTGGAGACCGGCGGCCTGACTGATGCGCAGATCGAGCGCGTGGGGCGTGCCCTCATGGAGCTGGACGCCACGATGACCGAGCCGTGCGCCCAGTTTGGACTGGAGCGGGAGGGGCTGGATCTGGACCTCGGCCGGTGGGGAGGTTCTTGTCATAATGGAGTGGCGCGGGCAGGGGATCGGTCCGTCCGGCGGCGTCACCTTGCTCGACATCCTGGACAAGGTGCTGGACAAGGGATTGGTCGTCGCCGGCGATATCCGGGTGTCGCTGGCGAATGTGAAGCTGTTGATGATTAAGCTGCGGCTGCTGGTGTGCTCGTTCGACAAAGCCGAGGCCATCGGCCTGGACTGGTGGCGGCGGGACACCTTCCTCAGCAGCGCCGCCGATCAGGAGATCAACGCCCGGCTGGCGCGCGTGGAGGCGCTGGAGCGTCGTCTGACGGCCGCCGAACGAGAAGCCCCCACAACGGCCGGGAACGAGTCCGGTGGCAGAGAGGAGCGGGGTGGGAGCGATGGTGGTTGCCCGCCATTCGGCGGGCACCAGTCTGATCGACGTGCTGGACCGCGTGCTCGATAAGGGGATCGTGATCGACGCCTGGGTGCGGATCTCGCTGGTCGGCATCGACCTGATCACCGTGGAGGCGCGGGTGGTCGTTGCCTCAATTGACACCTATCTGAAATATGCGGAGGCCGTCGGCCTGACCGCCCCATCAGCCAGGCCTGTCATCGCCCCGCCGCGTGAGGACACGGCGGTCCCTTACCGCGAGCGCACCGTGGAGACGCGGCGGGAGACGGTGCGTGAGTGACGACGGCACCGGGCGTTTACCCCAGCCGTCAGCGCGTCGCTGAGACGTGATGAATGATGCAGGAGCTGCGCTCACCCGAGCGACCGGAGCAGGAACGAAGGCAGCGCGACGAGCTGCACCGCCTGGTCGAGCCATTTCTGTCTGAGCTGGCGGCGGCACACGCCTGCCCGCGGCTATTCTTCATCCTCTTGGAGCCAGAAGGCCGGGCCATCCAGACCTGTCTTGGGGTGAACGTGCCGGCCGATTTCGTCGAGGCCATCGGCCCGGTGCTGGTGGAGGGTGGTCCCATCCTGGAGGCGCTGCGGCGGGGACGGCCGCTGCCGATCGCGGATGTGGTGCGCGCGCCGCAGATCCCAGACCCGGTTCGCGCCTACTACGCCAGTCTCGGCATGCTCGGTCTCGTGGTGGTGCCGCTGCCGACCGTCCCCGCCGTGCTGATCGCCGGTCGGGAGCACCCTTTCACGGAAGTGGAGGTGAACGGCCTGATGGCCGCCGCCGGACGGCTGGCGGCCCTGTTGGCGGAGCAGGAAGAGGTGGCTCGCCTGCGCGCCGCCGCCGAGCGCTCCGCCGCCGAACGAGAGTGGCTGTGGGGGATGATCAGTGCGGTGCAGGACCCGGTGGTGCTCAGTGACGAGCGGCAGCGCGTCCGTCTTGCCAACCCGGCCGCCGAGCGCCTGTTGCGATCCCATCCCGAGGATTCCCCCGGCAAGCGTTATGCCGTGGAGCTGAACAATGCCCTGCTGGCACCGGCCCTGGCTGGGTTTGCCGCCGACCCAGGCTGGGAGACGGGGCGAGAACTGACCCTGGTAGACCCCGTGGAAGGGGAGGAGCTTCTCTTTGAGGTCATCTGCCGGCCGGTCACCAACCTGCGCACCGGCGAGCGCGGGCTAGTGGCGGTGCTGAAGAACGTGACGGACCTGCGCCGCGCAGCCGAGGAGGTGCGGCACAGCCTCAGCGAGCTGGAGCGCGCCGGGGAAGAGGCGCGACGCGAGCGCGACTGGTTGAACCTGATCCTGGAAAACGTTGCCGACCCGATCGTGGTCACCGACCCGGCCGGACAGATCATCCTCATGAACCAGCCGGCCGAGCGCCTGTTCCACCCCCCGCGCGAGGGGGCGGTAGACCGGCCCAACACGGCCTACCTGGCCAACGATGCCAAGCTCAGCGCCTTCCTCTCCCAGCTCGGCCTGGAGGCGGCCACCGTGCGCCGGGGCGAGGTGCAGCTCCAGGACCCGGACACCGACGACGTGCTGACGATGAGCGCTACCGCCACCGAGGTGCGGGACGCGCTAGGGCAGGTGACCGCGGTGGTCACCGTCCTGCACGACCTGACCAAGGTGCGCGAGCTGGAGCGGCGCACGGTGGAGCACCAGTTGGCGGAGTCGGAGAAGCTGGCGGCCTTGGGGCGGCTGGCGGCGGCTGTGGCGCACGAGATCAACAACCCCCTGGAGGCGATCAAGAACGCCCTCTATCTGCTGGTCACGCGCATGCCGGCGGACGACCCCAACCGGGCGTTCCTGGAGATCGCCAGCCGGGAGACGGAGCGGGTGGCCGCCATCATCCGCCAGATGCTTGGGTTCTACCGGCAGGCGCCACGTCACCAGCCCGTGGACGTGAATCACCTGTTGCGGGAGGTGGCGGCCTTGCTCGAGCGCCAGCTCCGACGCCACCGGGTGGCCCTCGCCCTGCAGCTCAGCCCACACCTGCCGCCGGTGATGGGTTCCGGTGACCAGCTCAAACAGGTGTTTCTCAACCTCTTCCTCAACGCTCAGGAGGCGATGCCGACGGGGGGTGCGCTCACCGTCACCACCCATCTCGCGCGGGACGGTGAGCGCGAGCTGCTTCTCCCCGGTGAGTGGATCGTGGTGCAGGTGCAGGATACCGGCGTCGGTATCCCGGAGGAGCACCAGCACCATATCTTCGAGCCGTTTTTCTCGACCAAACGTGAGCAGAAGGGCACCGGCCTCGGCCTGTGGGTGAGCAAGGGCATCATCCAGCAACACGGCGGGCAGATGCGGGTGCGCAGCCGCCCCGGCCGCGGCACGACGTTCATCATCGCCCTTCCCCCAGGAGCGAGCGATGGCTAAAGCACCGCGCATCTTGATCGTTGACGATGAGCCCGGTGTCACCGTCACCCTGCAGGCCATCCTCGAGCAGGAGGGCTATGAGGTGATGGCCGCCCTCACGGCCGCTGAAGCACAACAGCTGATCGCGCGCGTCCCGTTCGACGCCGCCCTGCTGGATGTGCGCATCGACGCGGCCGACGGCCTCGACCTGCTCGCCGAATTGCAGGAATGTCAACCGGATTGCTGCGCGATCATGCTCACCGGTTATGCCTCGCTGGAATCGGCAGTGCGTGCCATCCGGCACGGTGCCTACGACTACCTCACCAAGCCCTGCGATCTGGACGAACTGAAGCTGACGGTGGCACGGGCCATCGAGCGCGGGATGCTCACCCGTCAGCTCCGTGAACGCCTGAAAGAATTGGAACAGGCCAACGCCACCATCCGAGCCCTTAACGACGACCTGCAGCGGCGGGTGGAGGCGGCTACCGCGGAGCTGAGCCGGAAGGTAGTGGAACTGAGCGAGACGATGCGTCGGCTCGAAGAGGCGCAGCGGCTGCGGGAAGAGTTCATCTCGATGGTGGTGCACGAGATCGGTCAGCCGCTGACCAACATCTCCGGCTATGCCCAGCTCCTGGAGCGGGGCAAGGTGAGCGGCGAGGCGCGAGTGCGCGCGGTCCGCACCATTGCCGCCGAGGCCCGCCGCCTGCGCCGGCTGGTCCAGGACCTGGCCGATGCCGCGCGCATGGCGGCCGGGCGGTTTCACGTCGAGCCCACTGAGTGCGACCTAGCGGAGATCGCGCGGGAGCAGGTGGAGTTGGCCAGGGCGCGCACGGACCGGCACACCATCACGCTGGAGGCACCGCCTACCCTGCCGCCGGTGCGGTGCGACCGCGATCGGGTGGCACAGGTGCTCTCGAACCTGATCGGCAACGCGATGAAATATGCCCCCGGTGGCCGAATCGCGGTGCGGCTGTACGCCCAGAACGGCTGTGTCTGCGCCAGCGTGAGCGACGAGGGCCCCGGCATTCCCCCGCAGGAGCTGGATACAATCTTCTACCCGTACGTGCGGCTGCGCCAGGGCGCGGAGACGGAAACGGGCGGCTCCGGGCTGGGGCTGTACATCGCACGCGGGATTGTCGAGGCGCACGGCGGGCGCATCTGGGTGGAAAGCGCCCCGGGCAAGGGGACGACCTTCACGTTCTGCCTCCCCGTCCTGCAAGAGCCGCCCCTGTTGTAAGGTCCCCGCAGCCCACGCCGACGCCGTCCGCCCCGCACGTCTTGCCGGTGGCGCATTCGCTCGGGCACGATCGTCGGTGATGCTCCCAAACGGACGCGACGCGGTCGGCATTGCAACGAGGACCGCGCTAGCCGCCCCACCGCACACGCCGCGGCCGATCACCGTTGTCCCTGTGCTCCTGATCGGGGTGCTGATCGAGGTGGCGCTGGGGATCGGGCTGGTGTGGCCCGCATGGCTGTTCCGCCACCACGCGGCGATCCCCGCGCCGGAGCCCCTGGCGGCCGTGCTGGGGCTGCGCTGGTCCGGGCTGGCGCGCGTGGCGGCCACGTTCACCCTGTGGCTGGCCGGCTACGCGGCGGTGCTGGCGCTGATGCGACGACCGCTGACGATCGGGGCGCGGCGGGCGCTGGTGGTGTTGCCCGTGCTGTTCGCGGGCACGCTGCTCGGTATGCTGCCCGTCTCCTCCAAAGACGTGTACCACTACTTGATGGAAGGGCGGGCCCTCGCCGTCTACGGGGACAACCCCATGAGCGTGCCGCCGGCCGCCTATCCCGAGGATCCGCTGGCCTGGACCGTCAGCTCCTGGGGCGACACGCCGTCGCGCTATGGACCGGCGTTCAACCTGCTGGCCGCCGCCGTCGTTGCCGTAACTGGGGACAACCTGGTGGCGACCCTGCTCGGTTTCAAGCTGCTAACGGTGGCCGCGCTGTTCGGCACGGCGGCGCTGGCCTGGCGCACGGCGCGCCGGCTGCGGCCGGAGGCGGCGCTGCCCGCCTATGTGTTCGTGGCCTGGAACCCGCTGGCGCTGTACGAGGCGGCGGCCAACGCCCACAACGACCTGCTGATGGTGTTCGCCACCGCCCTGGCGCTGGACCTGGGCGTGCGGCGGCGTTGGGCGGCGGCGCTGCCTGCCCTGGCCTTGGGCGCGCTGGCCAAGTACGTGGTGGGCCTGCTGGGGCCGTTGTTTCTGATCGAGAGCACGGCGCCGGCCCGCGCCAAGTCGGCGCCGCGCGCGGTGCGGCCGCCACGTTCGTTTTGGCTGGGCATTGCGTTCGCCCTGGCGCTCGCAGTGGTGCTCTATGCCCCCTTCTGGAACGGGCGGCACACGTTCGATGCCGTGACCTCGGCGTCTGGGGACATGCTCAGCTCCCCCGGCTGGCTTCTGCGCCAGGCGCTGAAGCACCGCTTCGGCTGGGAGGGGGCCAAACTGCCGGTGATGCTGCTCATGTCCGCCGCGTTCCTGGCCGGCTACGGGTGCCTGCTGCGCCGGCACTGGTGGGCGGCGCGTGCCGGCGGCACATCGGCCGAGCGGCTGGCAGCCTTCGCGCTGGCCGCGCTCGCCCTGGAGCTGTGCACGCTGAGCTGGTGGCTGTGGCCGTGGTATGTGTTGTGGCTGCTGCCGCCGGCGGCGCTGCTGGTTGGTCGCTGGCCGGCCGGCGCGGTGGCCGTGGCCAGCGGAGCGGCGCTGCTCGCGTACATCCCGCTTAACTTCCGCGAGTTGTTCTGGGGGCCGCCAACCACCGACCGCATGCCGCTGGCGGTGGTGCTGCTGCTCTTTCTGCCTACGCTCGCCGCCACCGCCGTGTTCTGGTGGCGTGCGCGTGCCAGACACTGGTGAGGGTCAGGCGGCCGTCCCGACGTCTTGTGCTCGCCGGGGCGGCCCGAGCACCGCGGCCACGGCCGCGATCAGCGCGGGCAGGTGCCCGCTCCCGCCCCCACCGCTCACGCGGTAGCAGACCGCGCCGGCAACCAGGCGCTGGAGCGCGGCGATCACCGTCGCGTGGGACAGGCCGGCCGTCTGCACGCGTTGGAGCAGGCACACCACGGCCTCGGCCTGGAGAACGGGGATAAGCAGGGGAGGGGCGGCTGTCGGCGGCTCTTTGAGGAGGATCACGCGCGGTGGCCCGACTATCGCACCGGGCTGGGAGGGCAGAAGGGCGCCGGCCCGGCGTCCGGCGGACTGCGGCCAGTACCCCGCGCGGCGCAGCAGCCGGCGACTGTGCCGGTCCGCGTGGAGAAAGCGGGGGAAGGCGCGCAGCAGGCCGCTCACGGGCTCCACGACCGCCACGTCATCGCCCCCCACCGGGTAGCCGAGGGCCATGAGACCCAGGGTAAGGGTGCTCTTGCCCGCTTCGGACGGGCCGCTGATGAGGACGCTCCCGTCCACGGTGTGCAGCAGCGCGCCGTGCAGCCAGAGAAGGTCGGTGCGCCGCGCCATCACCCGGTAGCAGACCTCGTAATCGAGGTGGCGCAGGGCGCCGGAGAGGGAGGGGTGCGCTTCCGGCGGCGACCCCGGTGCTTGGAGCCGCCAGCCCCGCGCCGTGGCCTCCGCGCAAAGCCGGAACACGGGCAGCGTGCCGGGGTGCGCCCCGCCCACCTCGCCCCCGTACAGCCGGCGCAGCGACGCCACGGCGGTGCCAGACTCGGTCACCACGACGAAGCGATAGCCTAGGGTGTCGAACGTGAGCGTGCGCGGCCCCGCGCGCGGTGCCGTCATGACACGGTGCCCCGGCCGGCCCGCTCCAGCAGGCCCAGTTCTAGCAGGCGGTCGAGGAGAGCCGCCACGTCACGGGCGATGACGTCCGCCGGCGCGTCGTACACGGCGGCCAGTTCCTCGCCGATCGCCGTCGCCGTGTGCGCGCCGTCGCACAGCTCCCACACCAGCGCGGCCGACTCGGAGATGGCGTAGGCCGTCTCTGCCACGGGGTCGTACAACACCGCGCTGCCGTCCGGCAGCGGCTCAAAGCGCACGTCCAGGCGCCGCCGGAGCGACGCCCTCAGCGGGGTGAGTGTCTCGGCTTCCACGCTCTCGTCTCCGTGTCGGTATGCTGTGCCACGCCATGTTGGGTCGCCTTGCCGCTGAGGCTAGCGCCGGGGCGACGGGGGTGGACCAAACGGAGACCTGTCCTTGTCCTTTGGCTTCGCGTACGCCTCATGGACGCGCATGGCGACGACCACCGTCGGCACCACGTACGCCAGTTTGGCGCCGCGGCGGATGAGGCTCCGGCGACTGATGGTCGGTGATGGTGAGCTTTCCACTGAACGCCTCCGCTTCCCTCGACACCGCCTCAGTATGTGTGGCTCTGCCGCGGCCCTGCCAGGGGAGTGCGGTGCAGGGGGTGTTGATGAGGGGTGCTGTTTTGGTATGCGAGTTAGCGGGGGGTCAACGCGTGGGTCACGGTGCGCGCCAGCCCCTGCAGCGGCAGGTACAGCAGCCGGGCGCGTGAAGGCAGCACGACCGTCTCGCGGTCGCGTTCCACGGCTTCGGTTACCGCCTCGGCCACCGTGCGGGCGGGGGTGTCTACCATGAGATGCAGGCGGCGGGCGCGGGCGAAGAGGCGCGCCACGCGCGGGTGCCCTTCCACCCGCGCCAGCATGTCCGTGGGCACGAACCCCAGCACCACGTCCGTGAGCCGGATGCGGTGCGCGGCCAGCTCCGGCCGCAGGGAGGCGGTGAACAGGCGTAGCGCCGCCTTGGTGGCGGCGTACACCGCCTCGCCCGGGAGGCCGGTGACACCGGCCAGCGAGGCGACGTTCACGATGTGCCCGGACCGGCGGACGGCCATCTGGGCCGCGGCCAAGCGGGTGAGGAGCACGGGCGCGCGCAGGTTCACGTCCACGATGCGGGCCAGCTCTTCCGGGTCGGTGTGCAGGAAGTCCTTCCCGGCGGCGATGCCGGCGTTGTTGACCAGGATATCCACGCGCCCGAAACGGTCCATCGCGGCCGCGAACGCGGCCCGTGCCTGCGCCGGGTCGGTGAGGTCGGCCGGAATCACCTGGGCGCGCTCCGGGCCGACGGCGCGCGCCACCGCCGCGAGGGCCTCCGCGTCGCGGGCCACCAGCGCCAGCAACGCGCCGCGCCGCGCCAGGGCCAGGGCGACCTCGCGCCCGATGCCGCGTGAGGCGCCGGTCACCAACGCCACCTTGCCGCGCAGCTTCACGCCATCGCACCTCCGGCGGGCATCCTGCTCAGGCGGGTAGATCGAGCCTCTTTCGGTCGTCAATAGCGCTCGAGCACGCGGTAGAGGGCGCGAGAGCCGGTGAGCAACCCCTCCAGCGGGATGCGTTCGTCCGCGCCGTGGAACAGCGTCCAGAAGGGCATGCCGGGCGGCAGCTTTACCGGCGCGAACCCGTAGGTGGGGGTGCCCAGGCGGGCGAAGAAGCGGGCGTCGGTGATGCCGCTGAGCAGGTACGGCACCACCATCGCGCCGGGGTCGAACTCCTCGACGATCTCCTGGAACTGGGCAAAGAACGCGTCGCGGGGCGCCTCGGTGTGGCTGGGCGTATGCTGCACCTCGATCTCCGCCTCGTCGCCGATGAGCGCCCGCACCTCGCGCAGGAAGTCCGCCGCGGTCTGACCGGGCAGCAGGCGACCGTCCACGGTGATGCGCACGCTGCCGGGCACGACGTTGGCCGCGCTGCCGCCGCTGATCATCGTCGGCACGGCGGTGTTATGCAGGATGGCCTCGAACATGCGCGCGTCCTTGCCCAGCTCGGCCAGCACCTGCCCCTCCCGCGCCGGGTCGAGCAGACCGAGCAGGCCCGGTTCGGCCCGGGCCAGGGCGCGGATGAAAGCCTCGGCCACGGGCGTCACGTGCAGGGGCAGGCGCTCGCGGGTGAGGGCGGTGAGTACGGCGCCCGCCTTGGCCATGGCGCCGTCCCGCACCGGCTGCGAGCCGTGGCCCGAATCGCCGCGCACGGTGACGGTGAGCCGGCAGCCAACCTTCTCCGCCACCTGCACCGGGTAGAAGCGGTGGCCGCCGACGTGCAGGGTGAAGCCGCCCACCTCGCCCAGCGCCACCTCGGCCCGCACCAGCTCCGGCACGTGGTCCACCAGCCAGCCCGCGCCCAGGCGCCCGCCCGCCTCCTCATCGGCCAGGGCGGCGAAGATCACGTCGCCGCGCGGCCGCAGGCCGGTGCGCCTGACGAGGAGCAGGGCCATGAGCTGCATCACCACGGTGCCCTTCATGTCCAGCGCGCCGCGGCCCCACAGGCAGCCGTCGGCGATATCGCCAGCGAAGGGCGGGTGGGACCACTCGGCGGGATCGGCGGGCACGACGTCGGTGTGGCCCTGCAGGAGGATGGGGCCGCGCTCGCCCCGCCCGGGCAGGCGCGCGATCAGGGAGGTGCGCCGGGGTGCCGGCTCGATCAGCCGCGGGGCGATGCCCTCGCGGGCGAGGATCTCGGCCAGGTACTCGGCGGCGGCGCGCTCGTTGCCGGGTGGATTGGAGGTGTCGATGCGCAGCAAGTCCTGCAGGTATTGCACCGCCTCGTCACGCACGGCCTCCCAGTCGACGGCAGTCACCGACATCCTCCACGTGAGAGCTTCGCCAGGGTGGATTACGCCCAGTATCGCAGGGACGAGGGCGAGGTGGGAGGCCTGCACCCCGGGCGCCGGGCGAGGGGGTGGGCAACTGAGCACCGAGCGGAGGCGGTCACTCGTTTCTTCTCACCCCTCGCCCGGCGGACGGGAGGTCGGCAGGGCCAGCAGCCCGGGGAAGGCGAGCAGGATCGTACCGGCCAGCAGGAGGGTGGCCTGATAGCTGTTGCCCGGCAGGTAGCCGCCCAGGGCGATGAGGGTCAGGCCGGCGGCGTAGGCCGGCTGGCCGCCGCGTGCGTGGGCGATCACCGTGGCCGCCAGCGCGCCCGCGGCCAGGCCGTACAGCGGTGAAGGAGCGACCATGGCGATGCCGAACGTCCACAGGGCGAGGATGCGCGTCGTGCTGCCGTTGGCGGCCAAGGCGAGGGCAACCAGCAACGCCCCGCCGAAGCCCGCGGCCACCGCGGCCCGATCCCATGCCGGTGGTGGGACCAGCACGGGCAGCAGCAAGAGCGCCAGCAGCATCACCACCTCACCACCGGTGGCCAGCGCCAGGGGAAGCTGGGGAGCCCCCTGCGCGGACAGGTTGGCCGCTGCGGCCTGGACCAGCGCTAGGGTCTCCCCGATCGCCGTCAGTCCGAGCACAAGCCGGACGCCGCGCGGCGTACCCCTCATGAGAAGCGGCACGGCCAGCAGCGCGGTGGCCAGCAGCGCTTCCAGCAGGGCCACGGTCTCCGCGCCGGTGCCGCGCGCCAGCAGCCAGAGCTGGCCGGCCGGCAGCGCCAGGGCGACGACGCCGGCAGCGGGCCACCAGCGGAGGAGGGCGAGGCCCATGACCAACAGCGTGCCGGTGGCCAGCACCGTGGCGGCCGGGAAGACGAGGTTGCCGAGCGTCACGGCCGCGGTGTAGGCGCCGCGCGCCCAGCCCGCCGCCGGGATGTGCACCCCTACCCGCGAGATCAGGCGCAGGAGCACCAGCTCTGCCCCGGCCGCGACCAGCGTGGCGAAAACCAGCGCCGGCAGCGCCTGGGCCGGCCAGGCCGGCCCGATCACCGCACGCTGGGACGCCGTGCGTGCCAGCGCCATGTTACACCCTCCGTCGCCCCAAGCTGGTCATGCCCAGCCAGGCCAGCAGCGCCAAGCCGAACAACACGGCGCCACCGCCCAGGAGCAACGCCAGCCAGAGGGCGTTCCAGTCGCGCGCCGCGCCCGGGCGGAGCTGCGCCCCGCTGAGCGACAGCGTGACGAACTGCGAGACCGACTTCTGCCCGTCGCGGTCGCCGCGGGCGCCGTCCCACACCGCTACGGCAAGGCTGGTGGACACCCCCTGCGTGAACTCCGCCTGATCCGGGGCGCCGCCCGCAAACGGCCGGGCGAACACCACGCTCCACCGCCCGTCTTTCCACACGCCCCTTCCCTGGACGTCCTGCGCGGTGGCGCGCTCCAGCGTGCCGAAGGCCTGTGCCACCAGGTTCTGCACCGGGGAGCCGCCGGTCAGGGCCACGGGGTTGCCCAGCGCCCGGGCCGGCTGGTAGATGGGGTCATTTTCCAGGGCGGTGGGGTAGGTATCGCTGTAGGCGTTGGGGAACCACACGGCGACCTGGTCCACGCCGGCCTGGGCGTCGGCCCGCCACTGCCAGATGTTAACACCGGCGTTGGCCTGCCCCATGCAGAACGAGGGCACGGTGACGGCCGATTTGGCGGGGAACTCCAACGCCACCGCGTCGGCGAAGTCCGTGGTCTGGAGAGTGGAGGCATCCTGCGTGGCGTCTTGCCAGCTCGCCCGGATATAGAGCGTGCCGTTATAGTGCACGGCCTTCAGGTTGACGGACGGGACCGTACCCCCACCGTTGGGGTACACGATCTGCTGCGCGGTCAGCGGGACATCGATGCCCGGTACCTTCGTCCACAGGCTCCAGTCCGGGTCCAGCGTCGGCTGGTCGGGCACGCGCACCGCCGTGAGGGTGGTGGCCTGCGAGGCGGCGGTGGGGACACCCAGCACACCGGCCAGCACCCCGAGGAGCGTCAGCGCACCCGCCAGCAGCACCCCGACACGTGGCCGTTTCATGGCGAACACCTCACTGTTCTAGGAGCGGCAGGGGCAGCGCGTCCCGCCGCTCATCGGGCGGGGCGAATGGAGCGCAGCCCGCACACGGGTCGCTGGTGGTGTCCGCGACCCCACACGTGCCGTCGTCCGGTTCCGGCCAGGGCAGGCGCGGGCCGGCGACCGCCAGGGTGGGCTGTACCTGGAACGCGTGGCATTCCCCGTCCATCCACTCGGTGAGCAGGCGTCCCGCGCGCCCGTACCAGCCGCCCGGGTCCAGCAGCGCCACGCGCCGTCCGAAGGCCGGCGCCCAACAGGCGAGGTGGTCGCGCAGAAACAGCGCCTGCGCCCGGCGGCATTGCCGCACCCGCGGCGCGCCTAGCATCTCACAGGCGTAGGCCTCCTTGAGGGCGAGGAAGTGCATGAACTCCAGCTCGGCCGAGATGTGGTCCGGGCGCTCGCCTCCAGGCGCGTGCAGGACCCCAAAGGCGCGGTAGAAGCCAACGATATCGGCCATCTGCTGCGCCTGTTGAAAGGTGTCTTGGGCGGTGTAGGCCGTCTCGAACGTGGGACAGTCGCGCGAGGTGCTGTGGGTGAACAGGCGGGTATAGGCCGGCGCCAGCACCTCCGGCTCCGGCGCCGCGGCGGCCAGCGCCACTGCCTCCGCGTAGAGGCCGTTTACCGCGGCGGCGAGCGCCGTCCCGATCTCACGGATGGCGGCCACATGTGCCGGCTCTGGGTAGGCAAACGCGCGCGCCAGCAGGGCGTACACGGCGCTGCGCGCCCGGGGTGTGTCGCTTTCGGAACGGTGCTGGGCCATCGATGCCCTCCTAAATCGAGTTCAGGTAGCCCGGCCGCTCGATGAATGGCTCCTGCACCGTCACGCGCACGATCTCGCGTCCCCGGCTGTCAAACCCCACCACGGTATCGTTGAAGATCTCGCGCGTGCGGCCGGCGATGGTGACCTCCTCCACTTTCGGCCCGGGGATGACCTCGAAGCTGAACACGATCCGCTGGCTGGCGCGGAACAGTTGCAAGACGGCGAGCAAGGTGCGGGAGGGATTGGTGTAGCGCTCGATGGCGCGGTCCACCCCCGGCCCGAACATCTGGCGCAGGTAGGGGCGCGGCACCCAGCGCGGCGGGATGTAGTAGACGTTCGGCTGCGTGCCGAACTGGGGGTACAGGGGCAGGGCCACCTTCTCCACGTGCACGAGGTAGTAGATCGGGTTCTTGGGGTCTTCCACCCACACGCCGTTCTCCCCTACCTGCACCAACCCCTGCAGGCGGATCTTGCCCGGGCACACCGCCATGCAGCGCGTCTCCATGGGTAGGCCCTCGGTGAGGGGGTCGCTGCCCTCCACCCGCGGGTAGCAACCGATGCACTTCTCCGAGGTGCGCGTGGTGGGACGGTACATCGTCTTCTTGTAAGGGCAGGCGGCCACGCACTTGCGGTAGCCGCGGCACCGCTCCTGGTCAAGCAGGACGATGCCGTCCTCCGGCCGCTTGTAGATGGCGGTGCGCGGACAGGCGGCGAGGCAGGCGGGGTAGGAGCAATGGTTGCACAGCCGCTGCAAGTAGAAAAACCAGGTGGCGTGCTGGGGCAGGGTGGCTCCCTCCTTGGGGTAGCTCTGGGCGGTGTCCTCGAAGATGTTGGGCGCCTTCCATTCCTCGTCGGTGGGCAGGTAGCCCTTGACTACCTCCGTGGTGCCGTCCGCCGCCTCAAACAGCGTCTTGCCGGTGAACGTGCCGTAGGGGGCGCTGGGCGGGCCATCGGCCGCGCGCCACGTCTGACCCTCCGGGTTGGCCTCGGCCATCAGCTTGAGGGCCTTGACGTCCCAGTGGTGGGGGTAACCGCCGTAGGGCTTGGTCTCGACGTTGTTCCACCACATCAGCTCCTGGCCCTTGGAGAAGGTCCAGGTGCTTTTGCACGCCAGCGTGCAGGTCTGGCAGGCGATGCAGCGGTTGATGTTGAACACGGCCGCGAACTGGCGCCGGGGGTACGCCGGGTCGTAGCGATACTCCATCTCGCGGCCAAGCTGCCAGTTATGCACCTTCGGCATGGCCTGCTCCTCCTTCCGGGTGGCCCGGGCCCGGTGCCGGTGCCGCCGCTACCGCGCGGCGGCCGAACACGGCCTCGATGAGGGCCCGGACAAACGCCTCGCCCCGTTCCTCGTACACGGCGTGCGTGCCGGCAAAGGCGCGGCTGCGAAACAGGCGTAGGATGCGCTCCGGCGGCCAGCCCATGAGGGCGAACTCCTCGATGAACACCCGTGCCATCTCGGCCGGACCGTCGTAGCCCGGCGGGCCCGGCACCTGCACGGCCACCAGCTCGTACGGGTCATCAGCCTCCAGTTGTTTGTCACGGGCGGTCATCTCACCCCTCCCGCACCCTGACCAGGTCTCCCGCCAGGTAGCGTTGCATGAACGCGTCCTCGCCACCGGGTGACATACCGGTCGTGCCCGGCTGCCACGCCCCCTTGCCGCCTAGACCGCCGTCTTCCGCCTTGGTGATCTTGACCAGCGTTTCCTTGGGCACGGTGTTGATGGCGTGGTTGTCCGCCTCACCGCCGAAGATGAACGCCATCGCGATCTTCGACTTGTGGAAGAGCGTGTCGGTCTGGTGCATGGGCATCGACCAGTCGCGGTTGATGCTCTGCTGCGAGCCGTAGCGGAAGTTGGCCTGGTAGCCGGTATCTTCGGAAACGGCGCGGCCGTCTGGGCGGGTCTCGTGCGCCTTGACCGTCTTTTCGGTGGCGATAAAGGTGCCGTGTTTGGTCATCACCGTGCCGCGCGGGTAGGCGGGGTTGTACCTCACCCGCAGCATGAGGCGTGCCACTTTGTAGAACGGGTCGTTTGTTTTATCACCGATGTAGGGCCGGTCCGCCGGATCGGCGTCCACATAGACGTAATCGCCGTCCTTGAGCCCGAGCTCCCGGGCGTCCTCCGGGTTCATGTGCAACTGCTGGTCACCGACGCTGGGCAGGCGTTTGTCCACCCGGTACGGATCGGAAAAGTTGCTGGCCTGCAGCACGTTCCAGTCCGTCACCGCCCAGGAGGAGTGCACGGTGTGGCGGGTCTTGGGCGTGAGCATGTAGAAGCGGTAGCCTTGCTGCCACAGCGGGTTGCGCGTGTTCTTCACCTCACGCCAGGGCAGCTTGTTGTTGGCGATGGTGCGCAGGTCGGCGTCGAGCACCTCCCGCTGGAGCATCTCCGGGGTGATGCCGTAGTTGTCCGGCCGGATCAGCGGGTTGGAGCTGACGATCACGTTCGGCAGGTACGGCGTCGCCTCCGGCCCCTCGCGGTGGACCACGAAGTTCTCGCCGTAGGCGATCGCCTCGGGGATGTCGCAGTAGCTGTTGAGCCGGCCGGTGTCGGTAAAGAAGGGCCAGTCGTTCTTGAGCTGCTCGTAGAACGGGATGCGGGGATAGGTGCCGAACATCATCAGCGCCCCGCCGGGCGGGCCGTGCTTGCCGGCCATGATGTCCGCCACTTTGTAGCCGCGCGTGGGCAGGGAGGCGTCGAGCAGGCGCTGGAGGTACACCTCTGGCCGGCCCTCGAGCGCGAACTTCCAGTAATCGGCGAAGCGCCGGTCACCCGTGAGCCGACTGAGCGCGGCGGCCACGCCGGCCATGATCATCACGTCGTCCTTAGTCTCGTACAGCGGCGGGATGCCCTGCCCGCCCCAGATCTGGAGGAAGGGGTTGGAGCAGGACGCCGTCACCTCGAGCGTTTGGAACTCGAGCCAGGAGTTGGCGGGCAGGATGATATCGGAGTACTCGCAGGACGCCGTCATCTCGATGTCCTGCGTGATGATCAGGTCCACCTTGGGGTTGACGTTCTTGATCACGCCGTATGCCCACTTGGCGTTGTTGATGAGGTTGACGTTGGTCGCCCAGATCACCTTGGTGGGCGTGGGCATGTGCGTCTTGCCGGTGAAGACGCGGCGCCCGTACCTGGGCGTGTCCACGATCAGGGCCTTGTCGCCGTGGTCCCAGTAGGCCGGCTCTTCGTCCTTGGTATAGGCATGCGCCTTGATCACCTTGCCGTCGGCCGTGGGGTCGAGGTTGGGGTGGAAGGGGTCCTCGGCAACCCAGCCCTTGAAGCCAGGGCCGGACTCCGGCGTGCTCTGGAAGAGGGCGGCCTTATAGTTGCCGGCCCAGGTATAACACCCCGCCCCCGGCTTGCCGATGTTGCCGGTGAGCATGAGCGGCAGGTAGGTGGCGCGGTTGTGCAGCGTGGCGTGGAACCAGTGGTTCACGCCTTCACCGACGTGGATCGCCACCGGCTTGATGGTGGCGATGTCGGTGGCCAGTTGCTCGATGAGGTGCTTGGGCGCCCCGCTGATCTCGGCGACGGTGTCCAGGTCGTAGTCCGCCAGGTGCAGCTTGTAGGCCTCCCAGATGGTGAGCACCTCCACCTCGGTGCCGTCCACCAACCGTACCGTGCCGCTGTAGTCCAGGCGCGGGTCGATCCCCTTGGCGTCCAGGCGCCGGCCCACGTCGTCGCGGGTGAGCGGCTTGAGGCTGTTGGAGCGGGCGTCGAACACCACGTAGTCGCCCAGCCGGGCGTACTGCTCCGGCGTCAGGTTCTGCACCGCGAAGCTGGGCCCATCCGGCCGCAGGCCGGGGCTGTAATTGGGGAAGACCTCGTGCGCGCGCAGACGGGTGAGGGTGTCCTTGCGGATGAGCAATGGGAAATCGGTGTACCGCTTGACGAAGTCCGCGTCGTACTGGCCGCGGTCCATCAGGAGCTTGGCGATGCCGAGGAAGACGGCCGTGTCGCCCAGGCCGGGGCGCACCGGGATCCAGTAATCGGACTTGGTGGCCGGCGGGCTGTACTCGGGGGTGATGGTGACGATCTTGCCGCCCCGCTCCATCACCTCGATGAAGAAGTGGGACTCCGGCATCTTGTTCTCGACCAGGTTCTTGCCCACCTGAATGTGCAACTTGCTGTGCCGCACGTCGTTGAAGTCGACGTCGGCGGTCTGCAGGCCGTGCACGAACGGGAAGCCGGGGGCCTGGTCGCCGTGCCAGGTGTAATTGGACCAGTTGCGGCCGCCCTTGGCCTGCTCCTCGGAGACGCCGCGCACGTGCGCATCGAGCAAGGCGAGCATGTTGGACATGCGGTACATGCCGTACTTGCCGATCACCCCCGTGAGGCCCATGCCGCCGCGCAGCTTCATGGTGCGGGTGCCGGCCCCTTCCATCTCGGCGATCATCTCCGGCTGGTAGCCCTCGGCCTCCAGACGCCGACGCCCCTCCTCCCCGCTGTACGCCTTGGCGATGGCGATCAGCCCCTTGGCCACGTAGGTGAAGGCGTCATCCCAGGAGACGCGCACGAACGTATCGGTGCCGCGGGAGGTGAACTTGTAGGCGTCCCGCGCTGCCGGTGTCAGCTCCGGGAAGCCGTCGTCGGCCCAGCGCTTCCAGCCGGCGCGCACCATCGGGTACTTAAGCCGGTAAGGGCCGTAGATGCGGCGCAGGATCGAGGACCCCTTGGCGCAGCCGCGCGGGTTCCAATGCACCGTGGAGGTGTGGCCCTGGAGGTCGGCATACACTCCTCCGTCGTAGTTCTGCTCGGTGCGGATCACCACGCCGTTGCGCACGAAGGCGCGCATGCGGCAGTTGTGCGTGTCGTTGGGCGCGCACACGTAGGTGAACGTGCGGTCGTACCGGTACTGGTCGCGGTAAATCTTCTCCCAGTCCCGCTTCGGGTAGAACGCCAGCGGGTTGGTGATGCCGGGCGCGGGCTGCAGGAAGGCGAAGCGCGGTTGGGTGAGGGTGTAGGCCGCGACGGCGGCACCCGCACCGGCCGCCCGCAGGAATGCTCGTCGGTTAAGCCTGGCCACCGTGGCACCTCCGCTTCTGGACTCACGCCAGCCCGGCCGCGCGCAACGCGGCCGCGCCGATGCGGTCCGGCGTTCCCTCCAACGCCGCACGCACGCCCGCGATCACGATGGCGGCGCCCAGCCAGATGTTGACCAGCGCGAATAAGGCGATCAGCAGCTTGACGATCGGGTTCACCCCGGTTCTCCTTCCCAGGACAATGCCGCGCCGACGCGTGCCGCCGCACAGGGCTGGCAGTACCCCGTGTCCCCGAGCCAGGTCACCGCGTCACCGTCTACCTCTTCCTCGCACCCCGGGCAAAGTACGTGTCGGCGGCGACGACCGGGCAGCGGCGGAGGCGGCACCCACCGATGGGCGAACAGGTCAGCCTCCGCCGCCTCGGCATAGGTGAGGAGCTGGGCGAGGTGGCGGTCCGCCTCCGGGTACCGGAGCCGGGCCAGCGCTCGGCAGTCGCCCCGGGCCCAGACACGCACGGCGCGGTCGCGCTCGGTATCGACGAACGTGGCGGCCAGCTTGCCGTGGTAGACAAAGCGCAGGGTACGGTTGCCGGGATGGCAGCCGGTGGCGGCCATCAGCGCATCGGCCGCGCAGCCGTCGTTCTCGGCGATGACGTGTAGGCGGTGGTCGACCCGTGGGATGGTCAGCTCCAGCAGGGCGGCGCCCAGCGCGGCCAGCCGCCGGCCGAGCACCGCCCCCGCACACCGGTGCGGGCGGCGCGTGGACGGGCCAGCGGCGGCCGCTACGGCGCGCGCACGGCACAGCGTGCCGATCATCGTTGCCAGGCGGTACACCGCCTCGGTCGGGTGCGGTGGCCCGTCGTCCAGCTGAGCCAGCACCGTTTCGCCCGCTTCTGCCGGCACACCCCCGCACAGCACCATTGGGAACCGCTCAGGGCGGAAGGTCTCCAGCAGGACCAGGTCCAGGTCTGGCGGCAGCAGGCGCAACAGCGCGCCCAGGTCCGCGGTGGGCTGGCGAAACAGGGCGGCGCCGGTGGCGTCGTGCACCAGCACAGCGGCCGCACCGGCGCGGGCCAGGCGGTCGGAGTCTTTGCCGGCGATGTCAAGGCCGTGGTGCGCCCGCTTCAGGTAGCCGCAGCGCAGGCCCCGTGCGGCCAGCAGGGGGAGGAGCTGTTCGGCGAGCGCGGTCTTGCCGGCGCCCGACGGGCCGCGCAGGCAGACCACGGTCACGTCCGTTGACATCGTTCCACCTGGTTCCTGGTGGGCCGTTTGCCGTCATCTCGACTCTGGGACGGCTCGTCCACCTGGTGAACCCAGTGTGGAGGTGGTCTGTCCCACCGTCTGTCGGGCAACCAAGCACGACGGCGGGGAACGAATCTAAAACTCAGGCGCGCGGCTTTCCCTGACAGGCTGTGGTGCGGAATCCGGACAACAACAGCCCTCAGCCGCTGAGGGCGGAGCGGCGTCGGTGCCAGTGCAGGGCGCCGCGGGCGACGAGGTAGGCGAGCCCCACCAGGTACAGGCCGAAGGTGAAGGCCACCACGTAGGCGGAGCCCTTGGGGTACTGGCGCTCGCGCACGATCACCTTATCCAGATCGCGGCCGGTGACGAACAGCTCGTGCACCGTCGTGTCCTCGATGCGGCCGAGCAGGGTCATGGAGTACGGCGCCGCGCGCGGCAGGAGCAGGTCCACGCGGTACACGCCCAGTCGGTCGCGTTCCGGGCTGAGCGGCATGGTCTCCGTGGCCTGATTGGGAAGGCCGACGCGCAGGCGGAGCGTCTGCTCCAGGCCCAACACGGGTGTGCCGTCGGCGCGCGTCACTTGGATATAAAGCGCGTTACCCTCCTCCGGGTACACCGGCGTGGAGGCGAACCACACGGCGACCGTGTACGGACCGACCGTGCGCACCGGCTGCGCGCCGGCTGGGGAGACGCGCGCCAGGGTCGTACCGGCGACCAGCAGGGCTAGGATCAGTGCCAGGCGAACCATGCCACCCTCAAGTGTGGGCCTCTGATCCCTTTGTAGCGCCTGAGGTCGGCAGCGGCAACTCAGCGGCCATCCGGTTGCACGGCCGCGGCCCGGTCGTCCAGCGCCTGCGCCAGCGCCCCGGCGTCGCCCGCGCCGCTGAGCAGGACCAACGCGATGAACGCGCCGCGTCGCACGGCGACCACCTCGCCCGCCCCTACCGACGTCCTATCGGCGCCTGGCCAGCGCCAGCGCAGCGCCTCCTCACCGGCGAGTGGTGCCGCCGCCGGCTGCGCCCGAACGACTGGGACCGTGGCGCCATCCAGCCCGGCGTCGGCCAGCAGCGCCGGCAGGCCCTCGGTGCGGAAGTGGTGGAACTGGGCCTGGGCCCCCTCGGGCGTGGTGAAGTGGATGGTGACGGCCATCACTGCCGGCTCGGCCGCGGACGGCGCGACGAACAGCGTGCGCAGGGAGAGGGTGCGCCCCCACTGCTGCGCACGGGCCAGAAACGCGGCCGGGTCGGAGGTGCGGGCGGCAGCCGCAGCGGCGTCCTCCACCACGGGCGGCTCCGCCTGGAGCTCGCGCGGCACATCGGTGGGGTACAGCGTCACCCGACGGAGGAGCGCCTCCACTGCGCCGTGGTCGGGCGGCGGAGGAGTCGGTGTCTGTGGTAGCGCCGCGATCCGGGCGGCGGTGGGACTGGCCGGCGACAAGGGCGCGTTGAGGGCATCCGGCCCTTGGGCAGTCCGCACCTCGGCTCCTTTGCCACTGCAGGCGAGGGCCAGCACGGCCAGGGGGAGGATGGCCGTGCGGAGCAGCCGGGCGAGCACGTCAGGCTGGCCCGCGCGCGTCGGCGTAGTGCAGGGCAAGGTGGATGAGGGTGCGCACCGGCATGCCGCTGGCCCCCTTGACGATCCAGCCCTTGTCACGGTCGTAGTTGTCCACACCGGCCATATCGATATGCGCCCAGGGGGTGTCCCCGGCGAACTCGCGCAGGAACCAGGCCGCGGTGATGGAGCCGGCGGGACGGCCACCGGTATTCTTGAGGTCGGCCACGTCCGACTTGAGCTGCTCCCGGTACTCCTCGAACATGGGGAGCGGCCACACCTTCTCGCCGGCGTAGGCCGCGGCCTGGCGGATATGCTCGATGAGCGCCTCATCGTTGCCCATGACGCCCATGGCCACGTTGCCCAGCGCCACCGTGATCGCGCCGGTAAGGGTGGCGACATCAACGATGGGGGAGAGGTTGAGGCGGCGGGCGTAGCAGAGGGCATCGGCCAGGATCAGCCGTCCCTCGGCGTCGGTGTTGACCACTTCGATGGTCGTGCCGTTCATGGCGCGCAGCACGTCGCCGGGCTTGATCGCGCCGCCGCCGGGCATGTTCTCCGTGCAGGGGGCGATGGCGGTGACGTTGACGCGCGGTTTGAGCCGGCCCAGCGCCCACACGGCGGCGATCACGGCGGCGGCGCCGCTCATATCCCCCTTCATCTCCTCCATGCCTTGTGCCGGCTTGAGGGAGATGCCGCCGGTGTCGAAGGTGATGCCCTTGCCCACCAGGCCCAGCGCCCGCTCGCTGTCGGGGGCGCCGCGGTAGGTGAGGACAACGAACTTGGGCGGCTGATGGCTGCCCTGGGCCACGCCCAGGAGGGCGCCCATCCCCAGCGCGCGCATCTGCTCCCGGTCCAGCACCTCGCACGCGAGCCCCACCTCGGCCGCCTTGGCCCGCGCTCGCTCCGCCATCTCCGTGGGGGTGAGCACGTTGGACGGCTCGTTGGCCAGGTCACGGGCGAAGTTGGCCGCCTCCGCCAGGATCACGCCCCGCTCCACGCCGCGGCGCAGCTCCGGCACCTTGGCGGGGTCGTGCTCCACCAGGGTGACGGTGCGCAGCTCCTTCTGGTCCTCTAGCCGAGTCTTGTGGCGGGTGAAGGTGTAGAGCCCGAGCACCGCGCCCTCGGCCATCGCCTGGGCGCAGGCCTCCGGCTCCAGCCCGCCGATACCGGCGCCGTGGGTGATGCTGGCCGCGTGGGCGATGCCGCGCCCGCGCAAAAAGCGCGCCAGCTCGGCGGTGAGGTCGCGTACCGTGTCCAGAGTAAACTTCTCCCGCGCCCCGAGGCCCAGCACCGCGACGCGCGGCGCCGGGATCCGCCCGAGGGTGTGGAGGAGCGTGATCTCGCCGCGTTTGCCGGTGATGTCTCCCTGCTGGATCAGGCGGGTGATGGCGCCGTCCAGGGCCCGGTCCACGGCGCCGGTGCCGCCGCCCGGCGCCCGTACCCCCTCAAACAAGTTGACGACCAGCGCGTCTGCCTGTACCCGGGTGATGTCGCCGCTCTCCACACGCACGTCAACCACGGTGCGCTCCTCCTTGTTCAGTCCCGGTGAAGGGGTGCCGCGCGTTTACCGGGCGGGGGTTGCCGTGGCCGCCGGCGGCGTGGGGCCGACCGCGGCCGGTGTGGCCGGCCCGGCGGCCGCCGGCGTCTGCGGGGCAACGGTTGGTACGGGTACCTTGAACCCGCCCTCACCGGCGTCTACCGGTGGTGCCGTCTGGCCGCGGACCACGCCGCGCGGGCAGCCGTTACCGGCGCCCGTGCCCTCCGGGGTGTAACGGCACGCGTGCCGCTCGATGAAATCCTCGATCTTCTTCTGGTCCACGCTGTCCAGTCCGAGCAGGTACTGCCACGCGATCACGTTGATCGGGTGCTCCGGCAACGGGTAGCCGGCCGGTGGGTAGGGGGCCAGCGCCACCGGTTTCTTCCGCGCCAGGTACTTGTCCACAATCGCCTTAAGCTGCTGCTTGATCGTATCGCTGGCGTCGGGCCGGTACAGCACCCAGACACCGCCATGCTCCATGAAGTGCGGCAGCGCCTCTGGCGGCAGCGGCTCCGTGTACGCCTCGCTGCTGGGTGCGGGCACGCTGTCGTAGTGCCAGCCGGAGGTGGGTGGGTTGGAGAAATAGGCACCGTGCGCTTCGCCGGGCAGCACGTGCGCGTTGCCGTTGGTGGGGAACTTCTGGCCGGGCAACGGCTCCATCTGGGCCCGCACCACGAACGCGGCGCCGACCGCCAGCACCACGCCCGCGGCCACACCGGCGATGATCCAGGGCAACCGCCGCCGACCCACGCGGCCGGCAGCGCGGGGCCGGGCGGCCGCGCCCACCCCGGCGCCGGCGGGCACCGCGCTGACCTGGCGTTGTCCCATCCGCTGCTCCCGCCGCTGCTGGCGGCGGCGTTCCCGCTCGGCCCTGCGGGCCTCCTGCCGTCGCTGACTCATGGCGCCTCCCTGACTAGCCCTCCCGGTGATGCGTCCTCCTGCGGGGCGGGGGACGGAAGTTGCGGCTGCCCGTCCCGCCGACCGGTAACCGCTGGGTTGTCGTCCTCCTCGATCATCCGTGCCAGCGTCTCGACGGCCGGCGTGATGTCGCGGTCGGTGTTAACCACGATATGGTCGCCTTGGATTGGCTCCACCCGGGCGCGCATCATCTGGTACACGTCGATGCCGGCGTCGGAGACGTCGTACCCGGCGCGTACTCCCGTGGTGCGGGCGGTCAATCGGCGATAGATCGCGTCTTCCGACGCCTCCACCCAGACAAGCACGAAGCGCGCGCCGGTGCGGGCGGCGATGTCGACCAGTGGGGCACGGTAGCGCTCCTGGAGGTTCGTGGCATCGACCAGCGCCGGGATGCCGGCCCGCAAGAGGCGTTCGAGCGCGCCGTACAAGGCGGCAAAAACCCGCGCGCTCTCCTCCGTGCTGTACTGCGGCACCGGCACCAGTAGCTTGCGGATCCGATCGCTCTGCAACACCACGATCGGCACCCGCCGCCGCAGGACATCGGCCACGGTGCTCTTCCCGCTGCCCGGCAGGCCGCTCAGCGCGACGAGGGTCGGGCGCGGGCGCGGTGCCGGTAGCGGGCCGAGGCTCGCCAGGACCCGCTCAACATCCTGCTCGAGCTGGTTCACTCCGGCCTTGCGGTCCTCACCCGGCTCCCCGTCGGAGCGATTCCGTGGTCATGGCCGATTCCCGCCGGGTGGCGGCACCCGCTGCGACCACAGACCACCAAGAGTATAGGTGGGGTACGGGTGCAGGGGCCAGCGCCGTGCCGGAGTCAACCGGCGGCCGGCACCCCGGCCGGCAGGGGGATGCTGGCGTGGATGGTGGTGCCCTCGCCGGGCGCTGAATGCACCGTTAGTGAGCCGTGCAGCAGCTCCACCCGCTCGCGCATGCCGCGCAGGCCCAAGGTGGCGGAGGGTGGACCGTCGGCTGCCGGCGCAAAGCCGATGCCGTTGTCGGCCACGCTCAGACAGGCGTGGCCGTCCCGCACCGTCAGGGCGATCGTCACCGCGGTGGCCCGTGCGTGCTTGGCCACGTTGTTGAGCGCCTCCTGCACCACGCGGTACAGCGCTTCCTCCACGGCGTGGGGCAGGCGGTCCTCCAGCGCCAGGTTGAGCTGCACGGCTACCCCCTCCCGATGCTGGAAGGCGGCGGCGTGTTTCTGGATGGCGGATACCAGCCCCTCGTCTTCCAGGGCGGCCGGGCGCAGGGCGAAGAGCAGGGCCCGCATCTCGGCCAGGGCGCCGCGGGCCAGGTCGTGGAGCCGCTGGAGCCGTTCGCGGGCGGCGGCCGGGTTACGCTCCAGCAGCACCGGCAGCGCGCTGGCGATCATCGTCATGCTGAACAGCTCCTGGGTGACGGAGTCGTGCAGGTCGCGTGCCAGGCGGTTGCGCTCCTCGGAGACGGCCAGGCGCTGGCCAGCCTCGTAGAGGCGGGCGTTCTCGATCGCCACCGCCACCTGGTCCGCCAGGATCTGCAGGGTGAAGATATCACTCTCGTCCATGGTGCCTTCCACGCCGCCGCGCACGTCTAACACGCCCAGCACGGCGCCCTTGGTGCGTACCGGCACGGCGATCTCGGTGTAGCGGGCGGCGGCGTCGTCCTCCGGCCGACCGGATCCGGCCACGAAGCCGGCGTCGCCCTCGAGGGCGCGCAGCACCAGCGGTGAGGCCGTGGCGGCGCGCGGCGATGGGCCGTCGGCGGTGCGCTGCCAAGAGGCAACCACGGTGAGGGCGCCGGTCTCGTCGCGCAGCAGGATGCGCACGTGGTCGTAGTTGAAGGTACGGCCGATACGGGCGGCCAGCTGGGGAAAGAGGGTATCGAGCGGCTGGAGGGCAGCAATGCGCCGCCCGATCTCGTTCAGGGTGATGAGCTGGTCCACGCGCCGCCGGTCCTGGAGGTGCAGGCGGCGCAGCTCCTGCTCCATGCGGTAGCGCTCGGTCATGTCCCGGGCGATGCCGTGAATGCCCACCGCGTGCCCGTTCATCATCATGACGGAGGAGTTGACCTCTAGGGTGACGCGCCGCCCGTCCTTGGTGATGGCCTCCACGGCGCCGGTGTAGGTGCGGGGCTCGCGCGCCACCCATGCCCCTTCCACGGCCATGCGGCGGCGGGTTTCCTCGCTGTACAGCACCTCCACCGGTTGGCCGATGAGCTCGGCCGGGTCGTAGCCCAGGATCTGTTTGACCGCGGGGTTGATGAAGGTGATCCGGTTCTGGCGGTCGATGGTGAAGATGATGTCGTTGGCCTTCTCCATCAGCAGGCGATAGCGCTCCTCGGAGCGCTCCGTTTCGGCCAGGGCGCGCTCCAGCTCCGCGCGGGAGGCGGCCAGGCTCTCTACCATCTCGTTGAAGGTGGCGGAGAGCGTGGCCAGCTCGTCTTCCCCGAAGACGGGCGCGCGCACGGCGTAATCGCCGCCGCGCACTGCCGTGGCTGCCTGCACGAGCGCCCGCACCGGCTCGGTCACGGCGCGGGTGATGCCGGCGCCGATGAGCAAGGCCGTGACGGCCGCCAGCGCCACGAGGCCAAGCGAGGCGGCGAAGGCGAAGCGCAGGTGGTCTTGGGAGCGCCCGATCTCGGCGTCCACGGCGGCGTTATGCCGCTCGATCTGCTGTTGGATGGCCTGGAGCAATTGCTGTTTGGCCTGCTCCCCTTCCGTGCGCCAGAGGAAGTGGGCGGAAGCCCGCCAGCCCTGTCGGTAGAGGGCAATGTCCTGGACGGCCAGGTCGTCAAGGGCGCGGGCGCCCTCGCGGATCTGCTCGAAGTTGTCGGCCCGCTCGGCCGGCGGCAGCCCCTCCTCCAGTCGGGACAGGGCGGCGTGGAAGCGAACGCGGGCGGTTTGCAGCGCGTCGAGGTCGCTGTCCAGGCCGGAGAGGAGGAAGCTCTGCACGGCTGCCGTCTGCTGCTCGACGGCAATAAGCAGCTCCCGGAAATCGGCCGCCAGCGCGCGGTCGCGCTCGGTCACCCGTGCCAGGCTGCGGCCGGCGTCGCGGTTGTAGATCAGGGACACCACGGCCACCGCCAGGGCAAGGGCCGCCGTCAGCCAAAAACCGGCCAGCACCCGCGTGCCGATGCTGCAATTGAGCACCGACGGGAACAGGCGTCTGGCCACACGTCCGAGATATCCCATGGCGACAGCGTACCGTTACGGCCCGAGCCCGACCATGCGTTGCACCTGCGGGCCGAGGTCACGTAGCGCCTCCTCGGCTGTGCGTTCGCCGCGCCACACGGGCGCCAGGCCGTCGTCGACCAACTGGTAGATGGCCGTCACCCCCGGGAAATTGGGCACCGGTCGGGCCCGCTGGGTCTCAAGCAGGAACACCTCGCCCCGGTACGGTTGCCGGCGGAGAAAGATGTTGTGCTCGCGCACAGAGCGGCGCGCGGGGGTAATCACGCCGGACTCGGCCAGGATGGCCTGTGCCTTGCGGCTGGTGAGGTGGGTCACCAACCGCCAGGCTGCCTCCTTGTGTGCGGAGCGGCGACTGATAGCGAACCCGGCGCCGCCGCCTACGTTGGCGTGCGCCAGGTCGCGCGGCAGGGGCTCCGCGTCCCAGGTCAGCCCTTCGGTCTCGGTGAACCAAGGGATGAGGGCGTGGTTGCCGAACGGCATGGACAGCCGCCCCTCGTCGAACTTCCGCTCCCACGGGTCGCCCCAGAAGGACCAGGTGATGGTCACCGGTGCAGGGGGTGTCCCGGTGCCGGTGCGCGTGGCGGCGGGTTCGGAGCCGGTGCAGGCGGCCGGCACGAGCAACAACAGCGCCGCCAGGAGCAGCCACCGGCAGCGAGGGGCTGGACCGGCCGCGGCCTGCATAGGCACCATCCGGTGGTGGCTTCATCCCTGGCAGTCTCGAACACGGGTCGGGGTGCGCCAGGTGCCGGCGGCCGGTGTCTGACCCGTCCAAAAGTAGGGGCGGGAGCGCCGCCTGCGGGCCGCACCGGTTCGGCTCTACCATGAGAGCGAGGGAGACACCTCATGGCTGATCCGTTCCTGTACGGTGCCCGCCTGGAGGCGCGGGGCCTGCGCCTGGCCTACGGTCGGCGCGCCGCAATCGACGGTGTGGACTTGACGATCGCGCCGGGTGAGTGCGTGGCCCTGGCTGGGCCGAACGGCTCCGGCAAGTCCACCTTGCTGCGTGGCCTGGCCCGGCTCATGCGCCCGGCCGGCGGCGCTGTGCTGCTGGATGGGAAGAGCCTGGCCCGCTGGCCGCCACGCGTCCTGGCGCGGCGGCTGGCCGTGCTCCCGCAAAGCCCGCAGTCACCGGCCGACCTCACCGTCGAGCAGCTCGTGGCGCTCGGACGCCATCCGCACCAGCGCCTGTTAGGCCTGTCCTCCGCGGCCGACCGCCAGGCGGTGGCTGCGGCGCTGACGCTGACCGACCTAACCCACCTGGCGGACCGGCCGTTGGGTGCCCTCTCGGGCGGCGAGCGCCAGCGCGCCTGGATCGCCCTCACCATCGCGCAGGAACCGCAACTGTTGCTCCTGGACGAGCCGACGGCGTACCTGGACCTGGCCCACGCCCTGGCGGTGCTGGAGCTGGTGCGTCGTCTGAACCGGGAGCAGGGCCTCACCGTGGTCATGGCCCTGCACGACCTGTCACAGGCGGCGCGCTTCGCTGACCGCGTGGTCCTGCTGCTTGCCGGCCGGGTGGTGGCCGATGGCCCGCCGGCGACCGTGATCACGCCCGGGACGATCGCCCAGGTGTTCGGTGTGGAGGCCGAGATCGTCAGCGCCGGCGGCCAGCCGGTGGTGGTGCCGCTACGGCTGGCCGGCACGGACGGGCGCGGCGCGGCGGGCTAAAGGCCACCACGTGCCGACCGCCCGGTCTGTCGGCGCGTGCCCGGGTCGTTACCGTCTTAACGCTCGTCTCCTGCCTGGGCCGGCCGATGGAGTGATCGCCGGCATCACGTCGTACGCCCCGTGGCACGGGGCACGCCCCAACAGGCAGGAGGCCTTCCCATGCGTCGGTGGATGCGCCGTGGTGAACGCGGCATGGCCTTGCCCCTGGTAGCGCTGCTGGCGGTAGCATTGACCGGGATGACCGCCTTTTCTATTGACATCGGCCGCATCGCCCAGACCCGCCGCCACCTGCAGAACGCGGCGGACGCGGCGGCGCTCGGGGGGGCGGCGTATCTGCCCGCCAGCCCCGCCGGCGCGGCCGACGAGGCCCGCCGCCTGGCCCGCGCCAACGGCCTGAGCGACACCGAGATCCAGAGCGTCAGCGTCACCCGCACCAACTTCGACAACGACACCATCGAGGTCACGGTGCGGCGCCGCGTGGCGCACGTCTTTGCCCGGGTGCTGGGCATCCCGGGCACGGACGTGAGTGCACGGGCCAAGGTACTGCTCCAGGTCACGCAGGGGATCGATACGCAGCAGCGCGGCGCGTTTCCCTACGCCGTCTGGGGCGGCAACAGAGGTGGTCCAGAAGAGCTGAACTGGGAGCCAGGCGTCACCAAGCGGGTTACTTACCGCTCCAACGAATACGATTTCATTAACGTCAAGAACATCCCGAGCGATGTTGGCAAGGAGCAATGCAAGCATAAGTTCAAAGGAAATACAGTTGTTTACAACTGCAATTGGGACATTGGCAGCAACACTTTCAAGGGATATTTTCACTGGAAAAATCGCTACGTGTGGATCGACAGCGCCAACATGCAAACATTTAACCAGGGCGGCAACGCCTTCGGCACCGATATGGCCGACGAGCTGATCCAGTATCAGCAGGCCGGCATTCCCATCTGGCTGCCCGTGGTGACCAGAGCCAGCGACGAGAGCAATCAGCTCCAGTTCACGGTGGTCAACTTTGTCTGCGTGCTGCTCGACCCGATCGACCCGACCGGCTCGGCGGACTGGACGGGGGTGATCCAGAACCCGCGCTCCGCCGGCTGCGCTAAAGGGGTCGGCCTCCCCACCGGCGGCCAGAACCCGGCGCCCACGCTGCAGCCCGTGTATAACTACCGCCTGGTGGAGTAACTGTCGGCGCAGGCGGCCAAGATACGGGCGGAGGCCGGCTATCGGTCCCCCGCGCGATCGTGGGCGAAGCGATTGGTAACCGACCGCCCGGTCGCTTTCACCAACGTCACACTTGAGTAACGGTCGGCATGGGGCGATTCCCTGATTAGCATCACCCCGCCGGTATGGTTCAGTCTGCTCAGTGGAGAAAGAGGGAACGGGCATGGTCAGGACAGGGAGAGGGCGCGTACCGGGTGCGCGGGCGCCGCGCGCGTCGGTGGGCGAGCGGGGTATGGTGCTGCCGCTGGTGGCGCTCCTGCTGGTGGGCCTGGTGGGCATGGTGGCGCTCACGGTGGACATCGGCCAGCTGGGGGTGAACCGGCGGCGGTTGCAGAACGCGGCGGACGCGGCGGCGCTCGGGGGGGCGGCGTATCTGCCCGCCAGTCCCGCCGGCGCGGCCGACGAGGCGCGCCGCCTGGCCCGCGCCAACGGCCTGAGCGACACCGAGATCCAGAGCGTCACCGTCACCCGCACCAACTTCGACAACGACACCATCGAGGTCACGGTGCGCCGGAGCGTGGCGTACAGCTTCGCGCGCGTGCTGGGCTTTCAGAGCGGCACGGTGACGGCAAAAGCGAAGGTTATCCTGCAGACCACCCAGGGAATCAACACCCAGGGGCCGGGCGGCTTCCCCTACGCCGTGTGGGTCGGCAACAAAAAGAACGTGGACAACGCCGTGCCACCGGTCACCGGTGCGGAGGTCGTCTTCCGCTCCAACCAGTACGACAAGAAGAACGTTACTACCATCCCAGAGGATAACGGCAATCCGGAGTGTGAGCGCAATCTCGGCGGAAAGAAGGTCTATAACTGCAACTGGAACATCCGCAGCAACCGGTTCAAGGGATACTTTCACTGGAAGAACAGCTACGCCTATATCGACACGGAGAACCCACAGGAGACCGCGTCACAAGGCGGCAATGCCTTCGGCACGGACAGGGACCTCATCGACCTGCTGTACCAGTACTATCAGAGCGGCACGCCCATCTGGCTCCCCTTGGTGTTCTGGTCGTCCGACCAGGGCCCGTACCTGCGGCTCACGATCGTCGGCTTTACCTGCGTGCGCGTCACCCATATGGACAAGACTGGCGCCTCGGACTGGAAGGCCGAGGTGCTGGACCCGCGGACGACCCCCGGTTGCGCCAAGGGGATCGGGCTGCCGACCGGTGGTCAGAACCCGCCCCCCGGCATCCCCAACGTGTACAACTACCGGTTGGTGGAGTAGGCGCCATCTCCTTGACGTCCCGGGCAGCCCCGGCCTAAGGGCCGCCCTTGACCCTGCCCGCCGCCCCCCGGATGATCGCCTTGAGGTGGTGGCCCATGAGCGTGCGCGTCGGGGTGGCGGTGACGGGCTGGCCGTTTGCGGGCGAGGACCCGGAGGCGCTCTTCACCTATGCCGCTCGCTGCGAGGCGCTCGGCATTGACTCGCTCTGGCTGAGCGAGCGGCTGGCCGGCCCGGCGCCCTTCCTGGAACCGATGGTCGCCATCGCCGCCATGGCCGCCCGCACCCGGCGGCTCAAATTTGGTATGAGCGTGCTGGTGCTGCCGGCGCGCAACCCGGTGGTGCTGGCGCGCCAGATCGCCACCATCGACTTCCTCTCCGGCGGCCGCCTGCTGCCCGCCTTCGGCCTTGGCACCGACGACCCGCGCGAGCAGGAAGCCACCGGCGTGCCCAAGGCCGAGCGCGCCGGCCGCACGGACGAGGCGATGGCCCTCATGCGTCGCCTGTGGACGGAAGACGCGGTCACGCACCACGGCTGCTACTTCCATGTCACCGAGGTGACGGTACGGCCGCGGCCGCTGCTGGCGCACCGGGCGGCGTGGTTCGGCGGGCGGTCGGAGGCGGCGCTGCGGCGGGTGGCGCGCCTGGGGGACGGCTGGCTGGCCTCGGCCGTGACACCGGAGGAGGTGCGCGCCGGTGTCGCCACGATCCAGCGCCTGGCCGCCGAGGCCGGCCGGGCCATCGAGCCGGACCACTACGGCGTCATCCTGCCCTACGCCATCACCGACGACCCGGACGCAGTGCTGAAGCGCGTCGGCGCCGGCCTGCGGCGGCTGCGGCCGGACCTGGCGGTGGAGGACTACGCCCTCATCGGCTCGGCCGAGACCTGCGTGGCCCGTCTGGAGCGCTACATCACCGCCGGGGCCAGCAAGTTCGTGCTACGGCCCGTTTGTCCGCCTGAGGAAATGCTGCCGCAGCTCGAGCTGCTGGCGGAGCGCGTCATTGTCCGCGTCGAGGATGGCCGCTAGCGCACCCTGTGCCCAACCCTCTGCTCGCAGGTGACATGATGGTTGCATCCGACGTTCCCGCCGTGGGTGACGAGGTCGTGTGCGCCGACGATGAGCCGCTTGGGGTCGTGGAGGCCGACGAGGGCACGCACCTGCGCGTGCGCCGGCCGCGTGAGTATCCACCCCTGGTGTGGATTCCCAAGCGTATCATCGCCGACCGGCACGACGGCGTGGTGCGGCTGATCGTCAACCGCGATGAGCTGCACGACGGGGTGATCGCCCTGCCGCCCGCGCGCCAGCGCGAGTACGGCACGCTGGAGGCGCTCTCGCTGGCCATCCGCCGTCACCGCGCCGCCCAGCGCCCTGGCTCTGCCGGGGTCACCGCGGCGGCGCTGGCGGCCTCCTGAGCACGCCGCACCGGGCGCAGCCGCGAGGCGTGGGCGAGGGAGCCTGGAGACGGAGAGGTCAGGCGGGCAGGCAGTCCGGGCAGCGGAGCACGCGCACCGTGCGGGCGAACCACAGCGGGCCCGCGGGCCGCAGCCCCCAGCGCATGGCCGAGCGCGGCCACACCCGCCGGCACTCGAAGCAGCGGACGTGTTCGCCGGCGGTAGCGGTGGTGGGCTGGGTGGTGGTCTGCACTGTGGCGCTCATTGGTGCACTCCATCACAGACTGGGCCGATTGTAACGCTTTTGCAATGAGGATCAAGCGCCGCCGGGCCGGGTCGGCCGAGCACATGCGTGCCGACGCGGTGCGCTTTTGGTATCGGCCGGCGGATGCCAGCCCTCATCCCGACCTTCGGCTACCCCTCTCCCGCGTGCGGGAGAGGGGCTGGGAGTGAGGGCAGGTTTCATGCAGCCAGCCCCCTCTCACGAGGGAGGGGGGCGGGGGAGGGTGGGCTCGTCCACTAGCTCGCGCGGCGCCACTACAGCTCCTGGTTCATCCCTGGTTGTATCCGCCCGTTGCCCTACCGGAGGGTGACGAGCAGGTCGTTCTCGCGCACGGTGGCGCCCACGGTCACGTGCACGGCCTCAACGGTGCCGTGCACGGGCGCGGTGATAGGGATCTGCATCTTCATGGACTCGATCACCAGCAGATCGTCGTCGGCGGCGACGCTGGCGCCGGGCTGCACGAGCACCTCCACCACCTTGCCCACCATGGGCGCGCGCACCTCGGTCATCGGGACCTCCTCAGGAGTATGATCGCGCCCATCAGAGCCGAGACGGCGGCTCCGCGCAAGGGCGATGCGCCGCTCACGCGCACCGCCGCGGTGCGCTATGCTCTGGTCATGCAGCGGCAGCAACCGCAGTTCGCGCGCACCATCCGGGTGCGGAACGAAAACCGCGTGGGTGTGCTGGCCACCGTGCTTGGCCTGCTCGCCCGCCACGGCGCCGATATCGGCGACATCCGCATCGTCTCCGCCGGCCGGGTGCACATGGTGCGTGATATCGACATCGTGCTTGACTCGGCGGAGGCGCTGCCGGCCCTCCTTGCCGACCTCGCCGCCTTCCCGGCCACGACGGTGCTGGAGGTGCGTGACGAGGTGCTGGACGCCCACGCGGGCGGTAAGCTGCGCACCGTGGCCACCCGCTCGATCACCAGTCTGCGTGACCTGTCGCTCGTCTACACCCCCGGGGTGGGTGAAGTGGCGCAGCGCATCGCCGCCGACCCGGCCGCGGCCGGCCGTTACACCGTACTCGGCAACGCGGTGGCCGTGGTGAGCGACGGCTCGGCGGTGCTGGGGCTGGGCAACCTGGGACCGGTGGCGGCCATGCCGGTCATGGAAGGCAAGTGCGCGCTCCTGGCCGAGCTGGTAGGCGTGTTCGCGGTGCCGGTGCTGCTGGGCACCCAGGACGACGCTCAGATCATCGAGGCGGTGGCCGCCATTGCCCCCACGTACGGCGTGATCCAGCTCGAGGACATCGCCGCGCCCCGCTGCTTTGCCATCGAGGGGCAGCTGGCGGCGCGGTTGGACCGGCCCGTGTTCCACGACGACCAGCACGGCACGGCCGCCGTCACGCTGGCGGCGTTGACCAGCGCCGCCGCCCTGGCCGGCACCGCCCTGGAGCAGCTACGGGTAGGCCAGATCGGGCTGGGGGCGGCGGGGTTGGCTATCGCCCGGGCGGTGATGCATGCCACCGGCCGGTCGGTGCTGGGAGCCGATATCGACCCGAGCGCGTTGGAGCGGCTGCGGCAGGCGGGCGGGGTGCCCTCCACCCTGGAGGAGATCATGGCCACCTGCGACGCCGTGGTCGCCACCACCGGCCGGCCCGGGCTCATCCGCGCGGAGCAGGTACGGCCCGGGCAGATCATCTTGGCGTTGTCCAACCCGCGGCCGGAGATCACGCCGGCGGAGGCGCTGGCGGCGGGGGCACGTATCGCCGAGAGCGGCGCCGTGATCAACAACCTGCTCTGCTATCCGGGCCTGTGCCGCGGGATGCTGGACGCCGCCGCCTGTCGGGCCACGCCAGACCTGTTCCTGGCCGCCAGCCGTGCCCTGGTGGCGATGACGCCACCCGGCCAGCTCCTGCCCGCGCCCTTGGACCGAGCGGTGCATCGCGGCGTGGCGCGAGCCGTGGCGCGCGCGGCCATGGACACCGGTATCGCCCGCCGCGAGCTGGACCGCGATTACTTCGAGGGCGATTAGGGGGGTGGCTCCGCCGCCAGCAAGCGGTGTACCTGCCGGTCAAGCTCCGCCAGCGCCTCCCGGTCGGCGCCCTCCATCCAGGCCAACAGATGGCGCAGCAGCGCCAGCACGACCTGGGCCCGCTCTGGCGCGCCCGGGGCGAACGAGAGGAACTCGCCCCACATCCATCCCGCCTGTCCCTGCCAGCGCACGGGATACCAGGCAGCCCGGGGGAGCGTTACCGGGCTGCCCGGCGGCGCCACGGCGAGCACGGTGGCGTCGTCGCTCGGGGCGGCGCGCAGGCGCAGGCCATAGGCGGCCGTGACCCGGGCCGTAAGGGCGACGGGCTCCGATTGGGCGGCGTCCGGCTCGGCCAAGACGGCGGTGAGGTAGCGGCGCGTCTCCTCCGGCAGCTCCGGCGCCTCCTCCCAGGCCGCGCCCAGGCGAGCGATGGCCCGGTCCACGTTGCCCGGCCCCCAGTTGTAGGCGACCACCGCCGCCCGCAGCGCGGCCGCGGGCGTACCCAGCCGCTCCTGATAGCGCTCGATCAGGCGGCGCAGGTAGCCGGCGGCGTAGCGCAGGGCGGCCGGCGGGTCGAGCGGGTCCACGGCCGCCCAGTGCACGGGCATGAGCTGGGCGATGCCGCGGGCGCCGGCTGGGGAGTCGCGGCGGCCTTGGATCACGTCCAGGTCGAAGCCGGACTCCTGTCGAATCATGGCCACGAACGTCGCCGCCGTGCGCGGCTCGTCTGGGAACGCTTCGGCGGCGATCTGGTGGGTGAGGCGCTCGTGCGCGGCGCTGTAGGGCATGGCGCACCCCTCCGGTGAGCGTGTGGAGGTCATGCTACCCGCTTGCACCGCCGCCGTCCCGGCTGCCGGTCACCGTGGTGGCGCGGAGCGGGCGCATCTGGCACGCTGCCCGTGGCAGATCGCGCCGGGAGGGGCGAGGGGATGGTGGGCGAGGCCGCAGCTTTGGGCTCGGCCCTGTTGTGGGCGCTGAGCAACATCCTCATGGGCTCGCAGGTGGGGCGGATGCCGGTGGTGGTGATCTCTGCCCTACGGGCGCTGTTCGGCGCTGCCTTCCTGCTCGCCGTGGCCGCCTTGCTGCTGGTGAGCGGGGCCGCCCGGGCGCCGGGCGCGACGGCCGCCCTCGGCCTGGCCGGCTCCGGCGTCCTGGGCCTGGGGCTAGGCGACACGGCCTACATCCGCAGCCTGCGCCACATCGGCGTGAGCCGCGCCTTTCCAGTATCGATGGCGACCTACCCCCTGCTCACCTTCGTGCTGGCGGTGGCGCTCATCGGCGAGGCGGTGACGCCGCCGGTGGCGGCGGGGGCGGCGCTGGTGGTCGCCGGCGTCATCCTGGTGGTCCTAGGGGGACGCCCACCCGGCGCTGAGTCGGAGCCGACCCGCTCACGCCGTGAGGTGTGGCTGGGCACCGCCCTGGTGTTGACGGCGGCGTTGCTGTGGGCGTTCGCCTCCGTGTGGCTGCGCGCCGCCGCCGACGGCGTGCAGCCGGCGGTGGCGCAGGCGATCCGGCTGCCGGTGGCGGCGATCGTCACCGCCGGCCTGGCGCGCGGCGCCGGTCACGCCCTGTGGAGTCCGCGCTACGGACGGCGCGGGCTGCTCGCCCTGGTCCTCACCGGTGTGGTGGGAACGGGCGTGGGCAGCATGCTGTTCGTGCTGGCCGTGCAACGGGCGGGCGCGGCCAAAACGGCCGTGCTCTCCTCCACGGCGCCCCTGTTCGCCCTGCCGCTGGCGGCGCTACTCCTGGACGAGCGGCTGAGCGGGCGGGTGATCGTCGGCACGCTCCTCTCGATCCTCGGGGTGTGGCTGGTGGTGGCGCCCGGCTAACGTGGCGCGAGTTGACGGCCCAACGAGTTGACGGCACAGGTAGCGGGTGCTACAACCGGCCCGCGAGCAGCGATCGTTCGTGCCCGAACCTGACCGGGCACCGGATGCGACAAGGAGGGCGCCCTTGGCAGAAGCGACGGGTACAACCACACAGGCACAACGGCCGATCGTGCCGTATCTGGTTTTGCCGGAGGACCCCAACGAGACGCCGTACCTGCTGGGGAGCCGCTGCCGGGCGTGCGGCGCCGTCTACCTGGGCGAGCGCCGCTTCTGCTCCAAATGCAGCGCCGTGGAGCAGATGGAAACGATCCGGCTGAGCGACGAGGGCGAGGTGTACGTCTGGACGATCGTGCACCAGTCCGCGCCCGGCATCCCCGTGCCGTACATCGCGGCGATCGTGGACCTGCCGGAGGGTGTCTCGGTGCGCTGCAACATCGAGGGGGTGGAGCCAAAGCCGGAGAATATGAAGTTCGGCATGAAGGTGAAGATGTTCACCGAGAAAGTCCGCGAGGACAAGGACGGCAACGCCATCATCGCCTATAAGTTCCGGCCCATCGGGTAGGGGCCGGCGCGCGGCCGGGCCGGCCGTGGCCGCCGCCTCGGCCGCGTCGCATGGGAGGGAGAAGTTTTCGCTCTTTCGCGAAGGAGACGTGCAATGTCCGAAGATGTGGCGATCGTCGGCGTCGGTATGATCAAGTTCGGTCGGTACCCGGAAAAGCGGGTGGAGGAGCTGGGTGCCGAGGCGGTGGTGCTGGCCCTGAAGGACGCCGGGGTGGAGATGAAGGACATCCAGGCGCTCTACAGCGGCAACCTCTACCAGACCAGCATGTCCGGCCAGCGCATCTTGCAACAGATCGGCCAGACCGGCATCCCGGTGGTGAACGTGGCCAACGCCTGCGCCACCGGTTCCACCGCCTTTCGCGAGGCCTACCTGGCCATCAAATCCGGCCTGTACGACATCGTCATGGCGGTGGGCACGGAGCAGATGGGCAAGCAGGGCCTGCTGGGCGCGCCCTCCGACCCGGCCACCAGCCCGGAGGGGGTGCTGGGCACCGGCCTGATGCCGGGCGTGTTCGGCATGGCCGGCATGGAGCACATGCGCAAATACGGCACCACCTGGGAGCAGTTCGCCAAGGTGGCCGTCAAGAACCACTTCCACTCCACCATGAACCCGCTGGCGCAGTACCAGAAGGAGACGCCGCTGGAGGACGTGCTCAACTCGCGCATGATCGCCTACCCGAACACGCTCCTCATGTGCTGCCCCACGGGTGACGGCGCCGCCGCGGCCATCCTCTGCTCGGCCAAGAAGGCGCGCGAGCTGACCAGCAAGCCGGTGTGGGTGGTCGCCTCGGCCCTCACCTCCGACCCTTGGACGCAGCGTGACCTCACCTTCCCGGACATCAACACCCTCACGCGTGAGGCCGCACGGCAGGCCTACGAGCAGGCCGGCCTGGGGCCCAAGGACCTGGACCTGGTGGAGCTGCACGACTGCTTTGCCACGGCGGAGCTGTTGCACTACGAGAACCTGGGCCTGTGTGGCGAGGGCGAGGCCGGCCGCATGATCGACGAGAAGAAGACGTACCTGGGCGGTGAGATCCCGGTCAACGTCTCCGGCGGCCTGCTGTCCAAGGGCCACCCGCTGGGCGCTACCGGCGTGGCCAACATTTGCGAGATCACCTGGCACCTGCGCGGCGAGGCCGGCCGCCGGCAGGTGGAGGGCGCCAAGGTCGGCCTGGCGCACGTGATCGGCCTGGGCTCCGCCTGCACGATCCACATCCTGCAGCGCTAGCCCTCGGGCCCGACGGGGAGATCGCTGCCGCGCGGATCCGACGTCAGGGTTCGCGCGGCAGCGTTGTCTGGCACGACGATCGGCAAGAGGTGGCGGATGCGGGCGCTCATGTTGCGCGGGAACGACCTGTTCGTGACGGAAATCGAGCGGCCGGCGCCGGGGCCGGATCAGGTGCTGGCGCGGGTGCGGGCCTGCGGCATCTGCGGCAGCGACCTGCACTTCGCCCGCTACGCCGAGGACATGCTGCGCGTCACTCGCCGCGCCGACCCGGCGGGTTGGTCGGCAATGGACCTGGCGCAGGGCGTGGTGATGGGCCACGAGTTTGTGGCCGAGGTGGTGGCGGCCGGCCCCGGCGCCGAGGCGTGGACGCCGGGGACGCGCGTGGTGAGCGTGCCGGTGCTGCCTGACCCAGAGGCGCCGCAGGGGGTGCACAGCATCGGCTACAGCTCCCGCTACCCCGGCGCCTACGGCGAGTACGTGATCATGGCCGCACCGCTGCTGCTGCGCGTGCCGGACGGCCTGCCGGACCGCATCGCCGCCCTCACCGAGCCGTGCGCCGTGGCCCTGCACGCCGTGCGCGCGGCGGGACCGCGCCCTGAGGATCGAGTGCTCATCATGGGCGCCGGTCCCATCGGCCTCCTGACCCTCCTCTGGTTGAAGCGGGAAGGGGTGAAGCACGTGGCCGTGAGCGAGCCGGCCGCGCCGCGCCGCGGGCTCGCCGCCCGGCTGGGCGCGGACCTGACGCTGGACCCGGCCACCGAGGACGTGACCGCCCGCTTGGCCGCGGCGGGCGGCCCGCCCCCGGTGGTGTTCGAGTGCGTGGGCGTGCCGGGAACGCTCCAGCAGGCGATGGACCTTGTGGGGCGGCGCGGGCGGGTGGTGGTGGTCGGCGTGTGCATGACCGAGGACCGGCTCACGCCCATGCTGGGCATCTTGAAGCATCTGAGTGTGCAGTTCGTGCTGGGCTACACGCGCGCGGAGTTTGCCGAGGCACTGGCCGCGCTGGCGGACGGCCGCATCGATCCGGCGCCGATGGTCACGCGCACGGTCACGCTGGCGGAGCTGCCGGCGGTATTTCGCGCCCTGGGCAACCCTGAGGACTGCAAGGTGATAGTGGAGCCGTGAGCCGCCCGGCCGGGCGGCTCACGGCGCTGGCGGGCGCGCTACTGGATCACCGATTTGGGGGTGGCCTCGATGCGGCGCACGACCATCTTGGAGCGGTCCATCATCTGCGGGATCTGCGGCGCGATCACCGTCTTCCAGTGCTCATCCTCGTAGACGGCCTTGTACAGCTGCTCGCGCTCCTCCTCGCTGGCGAAGCGGCGGATCCAGATATACAGGTCGTCCTCTTCCTGCCCAACAAAGCTGCCTACGATCACCATGCCCTTGGAAGCCTGGAAGGGGATGATGACCTCCTCCATGAACTTCACCCACCGCTCGCGCTGGCCGGGCAGGGTGCGGTACTCGCGCAGCTCGAAGAACATGCTCGGACACCTCCCTGGCAGATGCTGCCGGCAGTATAACCAGCCGGCCCGCAACGCGCGTCTCGTCCCCTTGGCAGGTGGTGGGAGCGGCCGGGGGCGGCACCGTCAGAGGGCGCAGCACACGGGGCGGGATCGGAGAGGGGGGCGAGCGATGCCGTCCGCCCGGCCAGGCTTGGGCATGCAACGAGTGCCGGGATGCGGAACCGGCTAGGGCCGGTAGATCAGGCCGAGAACAAGGCCGTAGGCCAGGTGGAGCACGAGCACGCCCGCGGCACCCATCATGCCGTAATTGAGGGCAAACACCCCGGGGCTGGGCAGGGTCCTCCCATCGGGCGAGGCGGAGGCGCTCATGCGTGGGTGCATCACCGGCATGGCTCCCATTGCCACGCCAGCGGCAAGGCCGTGAACCAGACCAAATAGCAGCCCCGTGGCAGCGCTCGGCGCGATACCTGTGCCGCTCCATATAGCCGCGTAGATAAGCGCGAAGATCACTCCCATCATGAAATGGATGCCAAGGCCGAGGAGGCGCGCGGTGCTTCCCGGCTCAGCGACCATTGCGCCTAACATGAGGGGCATATCCATCTTCACCATACCCGTGATGTTTGCCGCATACATCAGCACGGTCATCACCAGGGTAGCGACCAGACCGGCCAGTACTGCCGTACCGACGTTCATCTTCTCCCTCCGCGTCATGCAACCTCGCCCGCTCGGGCACGTGCTCGCGTCTTATCCTCACCACCACTCACCACGGTACCGGCGCAGCGTTCGCCGCTCTGTGACAGGCGTTACCAAAAAGGGCTCGCTCGCAATGCCCATGTGGCCGGGGTGCCCTCTCCCCGAGCGCCGGGTAGGCGTGCGTCTCCGCTGGCAGCCCCTTATGGACCTTATGGTCTGAGGACTCGGCGCTGTGCCCGCACGGAACGGGCGTTCACCCCGTAGCGGGCGCGGCAACGTGATCGCGGTTACAGAAGTGGTGTCGCCGGCTGCTCATGCTGTGCCCGCAGGGCTCCGCCGTGCGGGAAGTGAAGGAGGGTACCCGATGCGTATGCGTTCACGGGGCTGGCTTATGGCCGTCGGCGTCGTTGGCATCGTTCTGGGTACGGCTTGCGGTGGGGAGAGCGTGGCCGCCAAACAGATGCAGCAACTCAAGGCAGCCTACAGCTCGCCCTCACCTGTATCGCCGGCCATGCCGGATCACATCTTCCTCGCTCAAGGTGATGGTACGTTCCTGTTCCTTCACTTCGACAAGCCGGTCGATAAAGCGGAGAAGGTGCTGTACACCGGCATGGCGGTACCAGGCGTGTTCTCCAGGTCCGATCAGGAGCGAGTGGAGAAGCAGTTTGGTAAAGGGTTCACCCACTTCCACCGGGCGAAGTGTGCCGCCAACGATGCCAACGCCTGCCACGGCGCCGACAGAGTGGGCGAGGAGGGGTTCTGGTTCCGGCACGTGGCCGTGGACAACTTCAAGATGCCGTGGGGGGATGTCCGGCGCGGCACCGATTACAACTTCATGCCCACGCCGCCGCCCAATTGATGACGTGTGCGCGAAGCGGCGGACAGGCAAGTCGCTGATGGCACATCACACGCAGGGAGTGCGGGCATGGACCGGCGAGACGTGCTGCGTCGCCTACTGGGGCTTGGCCTCATTGTGGGAGGCTGGCCCTTGTCGTGGGCCTGCAGCGAGGCCAAGCCCCAAGGTAGGGGCGCTACGCCGGCCGGTGGTGTACGCGTGGTGAAGATGGGCGGGCCGAAGGGCGAGCTCGTATTCAGCCCGGACCGCCTGCGCATCCGGGTGGGGGAGACGGTGCGGTGGGTGGTGGAGTCCGCCGGGCATTCCACCACCGCCTACCACCCGCAGAACCACGAGGGCTATCACAGTCGTATCCCGGACGGCGCCCAGCCGTGGAACTCCGGCGTGTTGCTTCAGCGAGGGGCACGGTTTGAGCACACGTTCACGGTAACAGGGGTCTATCACTATTACTGCATCCCGCACGAAGGGGCCGGGATGGTCGGCGCGATTGTGGTGGGAGAGACAGTGGATGGACCCGCCATGGCGCCCGTGCAGCCCGAGATCAGCCCGGCGGCGCGGCGCAAGCTGGAGGAGCTGATCGCCTGGGCAAAAGCTCCCCGGAGCTGAGCGTGGCCTCGGGTGGCGGGGACACCGCGTGGCGGCGCGAATGGCGCCTGCCATCGTTGTGACCTTCCTGCCCTCAACGTGGTTGACGGTGGTCCCCCCATGTCGGACGGAAGCGCGGCACCGTATCCCCTTGCTCAGCGGCGCGGCGCCCAAGTGGTGGCCGGTGCGCTGGCGCTGGCGGCCGGTGCGATCCACGTCGCTGTAGCGCCGGAGCACTTCATGGAGGCCGCCTCGTTTGGGGCGTTCATGGTGGCTGTCGGCGCTTTCCAGATCAGCGCCGGTGTGTTGCTGCTCACCCGGCCCACTCGCGCCCTGGTCCGCGCTCTCACGTCTGGCTCTCTGGTGGTGTTCGCTATCTACGCTGTGTCACGTACTACAGGGCTCCCGCTCGGCCCGCACCCCTGGAAGGCGGAGCCGATCGGCCCCGTAGACCTGCTCTCCAAAGCGCTTGAGCTGGCGTTGCTCATCCTGCTCGTCGTGGTGATACGTCCCGGCCGCGCGCGGCGCCAGTCGGCGGCATAACCGCGTTGGCAACGTGACCGACTTTGCCGCATCATGGCGGACCCTCACCCCGGCCTTCGGCCACCCCTTTCCCGCACGCGGGAGAGGGGCTGGGGGGTGAGGGCTCGAAGTGGCTCGAAGTGTGATGATGATCACAGACGCCGGACAGGCTCGGCGGTCATGCTCCCCAGGGGGTGGCGGTAGGTACCCCGCGGCGGCTGTGTGCCCATGTCTTGTGAGCGAGGGAATGGCGGATGCAGGACTTTGCGCTGGTCGACCAAGCGGGTGAGACGTGGCGTCTACGCGATGCCCTGCACCGGGGCGCGGTGGTGCTGGTGTTCTACCGCGGGGACTGGTGACCGTACTGCAACGGCCAGTTGGCCGCCATGGCGCGCGAGTACGGCCAATACACGCGGCGGGGCGCACAGATCGCGGCGGTATCGGTCGACCCGCCTGAGGTCAACGCCGCGATGGTCGAGAAGCTGGTGCTGCCGTTTTCCGTGCTGGCCGATCCCGGTGGCGAGCGTGCGATCAAGCCGTTTGGGGTGTGGCACGCGGAGCGTGCTATTGCCCGGCCGGCCATCGTGGTCTTGGCGCCGGATGGACGGGAGGTCTTCCGGTACGTAGGCGCCGATTTCATGGATCGCCCTGACGACGGCGATGTGCTGGCAGCGCTGGAAGCGCTGGCGCTACCGGCCCTGCCTGAGCCACCGGCCCCGATCGCCCATCTGGGGCCGCGGCCATCACCGCGGGCGTTCGCGCTGGAGACGCTGGCGCCGTACATGCGTGGCGTCCAGTTGGCAATGAGTGCGCTCGCCGAGCGCCTGCGCGACGCGTGGGACCGGGAGCAGGCCCGCCGCACCGCCGCCGTGGCGGAGCGCTACGTCAAGGCGCAAGCGGCCACCCGCACCCTCCGAGAGCGCGCGTAAGGCGCGTCGTCGCTGGCTGCCGCTCACCGCAGCAGCGTACGGCCTTGGCGGTGGGTGGGCGGCTACCGCGATGATCGTTCTCGCTCAACACAGCGCAGACGAGGAGCCAAACGCAATGTCCTGGATCAAAGAAGTGCCGACCTCAGAGCCGTGGGCGCAGAGCAATGTGATCCGCTGCATGAGCATTCGGCCGCCGGCCATGAAGGCCGTTATGGACCTCAATCGGGCGGTGACCTTTGGCGGCAGCACGTTGACCCGCGTGCAGGAGGAGATCATCGCCACCACCGTCTCCACGGTGAACCGCTGCCGGTACTGAACGATCTCGCACGGGGCGTTGCTCCGTCGAGAATCGGACGACCCGGAGCTGGCCAACCACATCATGCACGGTGAGGACGACCCGAAGCTCGGACCGCAAGAGCGAGCCATGGTCGCCTATGCGCGCAAGCTCACCCGCGAGCCGTGGGCGATGACCGCCGCGGACCTGGACAGCCTGCGCGCCGTTGGGCTCACCGAAGAGCAGGTGCTGGATGTCGTGCTCATCGCCTGCCTGTTTAACTTTATGACCCGCCTGGCTGACGGTCTGGGCGTGGAGGTAGAGGAGGCTAAGGCCCGGTTTGTCGCGCGCTGGCTGGAGCAGCGACCTGACCCGGCCTGGCAGTTCCTTCAGGTGGCGGCGCCGCCTGCGGAATGACCGGCGCGCATCCTGCACGGCAGTGGGCAGCAACGATTGAGCCTCGACCGGCGGCGGTGATGCGGGTCACAGAACGGAGGGGATTTGTCCGCCATGATCCTGACAGGTCGCTTTTCGTTTCGCTCTGCGGTATGGGCGAGGGGCAGAGCGGATAACCCCGAGGTTCGGCGGGACATGGCGGTGCTTCAGGTAGTCGTAGAGGCGGGCTGTCGGATCTGCCAATGGGCGGTGGAGCTGGCCGGCCAGGCCCGCGAACGCTTTCCCATGCTTGAAGTCGAGATCGTCAACCTGTCGGACGGCGCCCGGGAACCGCCGGATGGCGTATTTGCCGTGCCGACCTTCGTGCTGGATGGCGATGTGTTCTCGCTGGGCAACCCGCACCCCGCCGCGCTCATGCGCTATCTCGCCGCGCGGCTGGCGCTGCGGGAGGAGGAGAACCGGTGACGCGGTTGTTCAACGCGTGGCGCCGCGGGGCCGCCTCGCCCGCACGGGCCGATGCTACCGCACCGCTGTCCGATGCACCGGCCAGTAAGATCAGCTATCTCCGTGCCACGGACATCTTTCGTGACCTGAGCCCGACCGAGATGGCGGAGCTTGACCGCATGACGGCCTTGATCACCTGCCCGCGGGGCCGCGTGATCTTCACGCCGGGGCAGACGGGGGGAGGTTCTGTTCGTTCTCAAGAAGGGACGGGTCCATCTCTACCGCCTCACCGCCGACGGTCGCAAGCTGGTGACCGCAAGCTTCGGGGCGGGAACGGTGTTTGGCGAGATGAGCTTCATCGGTCAGGGGATGGGCGGCTCGTTTGCCGAGGCGGCGGAGGACTGCACGCTGTGCGTCATGGGCCGCGCCGATATCGAGCGCTTGCTGCTCGCCTATCCGAAGGTTGCCCTGCGATTGGTGGAGCTTCTGGCCGCACGGCTGGCGCAGGCTGAGGAACGGCTGGAAACGCTGGCTTTCAAACGCGCTGCCAGTCGGGTGGCCGCCGCGCTCCTGAGCCTGGCCGACGAACGGGGCGACATCGTCGGTGTATCCCATCAGGAGATCGGCGAACAGGTGGGCGCCTTCCGCGAAACCACCACCCGCATTCTCAACGATTTCCGTGCCCGCGGGTGGATCGATCTGCACCGGCTCCGCATCCGCATCCGTGACCCGGAAGGGTTACGTCGGGTGACCGAAGAGTGACGCTTGCGGCCCGGCGCCGGGTCGCTCGGCCGGGCGCCCGCGGCGGGGGATTACGGCAGTTGTTTCAGGAAGGCCAGCAGGGCGTTCCACTCCTCCTCGGTGAGTTGCCAGCGAGGCATGGGCCACGCCAGCGGTTCGCCGTCGGCGCCGATCCCGCGCGTCACCGCGCGCCGGATGAGCTCATCGGTGTAAACGGGACCGCGCTCCCCGTCCGGTTCCAGCATGCCGGCCGGGTCGGTGAGGTTGCGGTAGGTGATGTCAGGGCTCACGAACATGGGCGTGCGCCGGCCGCGACCGTCGGCACCGTGGCACTGGGCGCAGCTCAGGCGCATCATCATCCCGCCGGAATAGGGGATGCGCCGCCCGTCGCGGCTCGTGCCGGTAAAGTAGATCCAGCGGCCGTTGCGCACGGCCGGGTCCTCGCCGGGGCGATCCAGCCACCCGGTCCAGCGAGCGGTGGCCATCAGCAGGGCTAACCCTGCCAGTCCGGCCACGATCAAGGCGAATCCCGCCACCAAGGGGGTTGTGCCGTGCGTCAGGCGCTTACTCCAGGTCACGGCGCATCTGTTCGTACTGCTCGCGGGTGATCTCGCCGCGTGCGTAGCGCTCCTGCAGCACCTCCAGCGCCCGCGTGCTGCGGCCGCTTACACCGGCTCCTACCTGTCGCACGGCCCAGACCATCAACAGCCCGATGCCCGCTAGTACCAGCAGGCTGAAGATAAAGCTTAACGCCACCCACCACGGGCTGACGGTGCCGCTCCAGCCGCCCATCATCCACGGCCCCATCATCCACGGGCCCATCCCGCCGCCCATCACCACCGCCATCCACAGCACGGGCAGAAGCAACACCGCCAGCACCACGAGCATCACCACCAGCACAGCGCGCCAGGTATCGGTCATGAGCGTTCTCCCCCCGACAGACCCCTAGGGACGGCACGGTAAAAGCGTCCGGCCGGTGGCCACGGTGCCTCCGCGACCGGCTCATCTGGCGCCATCATACGCCATACCCTACCGCACGTCCGCCTGCCCGCCGAAGGATCCCTCGCCGATGCGCCGCACCTGGGAGCCATCCGGGCGGATCTCGTACAGGCCGCCCGCGCCCAGCGCGATCAGCATCGTGCCGTCGCTCGTCCAGGCCGGATACGGCTCATCCTCTTTGAAGTTGGTAAGGCGCGTCAGGGCGCGGCTGGCCACGGCCACCCGCCAGACCTCCATGGGCAGGCCGTGGGCGGCGTGCAGGCCGGCCTCGGCAGCGCTGGAGGGCCTGGGCACAGCGGCCCGCGGCGAGGGCGCGGCGAAGGCCACGGCGCTCCCGTCCGGCGCGACCCGCGGCCCGAGAATGGCGGGCATCTCCGGCCCCAGCGACACCAGCGCCACCGCGCCGCTGCCGTCCGCCCCGGCCACCCAGAGGGCGCCCTGCCCGCTCGCGTCCTGCGTGAGGTAGGCCATACGCGCGCCGTCGCGGGTGAGGGAGGGGAAGGTGCCGCCCTCCACCAGCACCGAGCGGCGGCCGCCATCGAGCTCGAGGCGCTCGATGCGCTGCGTCTGACCCAGGTACTTGCCGCCCTCGATGCGGGTGTGCAGGTAGCCGAGCAGAAGCGCCTTGCCGTCCGGCGTCCAGGCCAGGCCTTGCACCTGTTCGCCCGCCTGCGCGTGTTTCCAGACCAAGCGTGGCTCGCCGCCGCTCACCTCGGCCACGTAGATATCGCTGCCCCAGTCGGCGCCGGGCTGACCGGTGAACAGCGTGGCCTGCACGTAGGCCACGCGCGTGCCATCGGGAGACCACACCGGGAAGCTGGGGAAGGTGTTGGGCGGGGTGCGCAGCAGCAGGCGCTCCGTGCCGTCGCGCGCGCGGATCAGCAGCCGCTGGTCCCGCACCAAGACGATCGGCCCGTTCACCGAGGCGGGCTCACTCGCGGCGGAGGCGGTGGCGAACTGCGCCGCCGCGTTTGACGCGGACGACGAGCCGCCGCGGGAGCAGGCCGCGAGCACCGTCGCCAGCGCCAAGCTGAGGGAAAGGCACCATCGCGTCCAGTTCATGGGCATCACACAACGTGTTGGGATCGCCGCCCGCTGTTCAGATGGGCTCACCGCCGTGCGAGCCTGGTCGCTTTGACCGCGTTCCTTGGGAGGCGGCGGTGTCGTGCGGGTCAGCCTTCAGGTCGCGGTACCAGGCCAGCAGCCGCGGCCCGAACACCATGAGGCCGAACAGGACAAGCGGCAGCACCAGCAACGCCGTGTCGAGCACGGTGTCGCCGGCCCCGGTGCGGGCGCCGTGTAGGAGGACCGGTTCAGGGGCCATCGCCCTGCCTCCTCCGCCAGGGTACACGCTACCGGCGGTAGCGGCAGCTGGTGGCTAGCGGTCGCGTTGCGCCTGCTCTGCGACCTGGCGCAGGTAGTTGATGATCGCCTGGATCTCCTCCGCGCTGAACTGGTCCTTCCAGGCGGGCATAGCCGTGCGCGGGATGCCGTTGGCGATCCAGTCGTACAGCTCCTGGTCGGAGTGCAAAGGCACGTGCACCGTCAGATCTACCGGGCGCGGGTTGAGGGCCGGCGCCAGCGGCCCGTCGCCGCGGGCCGTTTCCCCGTGGCACTGGGCGCAATTGGCCTGGTACAGCTCTCGCCCGCGCTCCAGCGGCGCGGCCGGGCGGCTCTCCCGCACCTCGATGCGCCCGGTGATTTCCGACATGCGGAACTGGAAGGGAACCCGTACCTCGTCTCGCCCCGGCCGCCGCACCAGCGCGGCCACCTCCCACAGACCCACCGTGCTCACGTAGGTGCCGGTGGCGGTGAAGCGGCCGCCGCCCAGCGCCTCGGTCCGCGTCTCGGTGGTGCCGGTGTCCACATCCAGCGTGCTGATGCGCAGCACCACCTCGGTGCCGCTGGGTACCGGTCGCCCGTCGCGCTCGTTCACGGTCAGGTCAAAGCGATTGAGGCCGATGCGGCCGGGCGTCATCACGAAGCGGGCCGTCAGGTCCTCGGCCGTGGCGTTCAGCACGATGGGTCGCACGGGGCCGCTGGCGCCGGCATCGGCCGGACTGCCGGGCGCCTGGCTGATCAGCACCGCGGCCACCAGCAGCACCAGCGCCGCCAGGCCCGCCTCGCCCAACAACACGCGGCGGAAGTGCAGGCGCACGCGCGCGGCCAGCTCGCGCGCCGGTCGGTCCATGCGCCCGGCCAGCCGTGCCAGTGCCGGCCGCAACACCAGCAGGTTCACCGCCGCCAGCAGCAACAGCAACACGAACAGGGCGAGCTTGACCAGCAGGGCGCGGCCCCAGCCGGCCTCCGTCAGGGCGCGCCACCCACCCAGCAGTCGCACGGTCTGATAGAGACCGCTCAGGACGATCACCGCCACGCTGGTGCCGGCGATCACGGAGAAGCGGGGGATGAGGCCGGCGAGCAGGCGGGTGCGCGGTGGGCCGCCCAGCGGTGCCAGGGCCGGCAGCAGCGCCAGCCCGAACTGTACCAGCCCGCCCACCCACACGGCCACCGCCAGCAGGTGCAGCCAGTCCACGGCCGTGGCCAGCACCTCTTGGCTGGCCAGCGCCGCGGCGTGCGAGCCCAGGCTCTGGGTGAGCAGCGCGCCCGCGCCCAGCGCCATCAGCGCCGTCCACCACGGCCAGCGCGTCAGTACCGCCCGCGCGGGGTGTTCGCCAGCACGGTCGGGGCGGCGCAGCTCCCGTGCCGCCAGCGCCAGCCCGCCGGCCGCTGCGGCTATAAGCGCCATCCGGACCAGCCACAACGCACCGCGCCGTGTCTCCGTCAGTCGCTCCCACAGCGGGCGGCCGAGCACGTCCAGGTAGCCGGCATCACGGGCCGTGGCGGTCTCCACCACAAGGAGGAGAAAGGAACCGATGGCGAACGCCGCAAACAGCCACCCGCACAGGCGCAGCAGACGCCGCGCGGCCAGGGCTGCGACCTGATCGGCGGCGTTGAGCGAAAGCGTTGGCCCGTCACCCGCGGTGCCCCGGCCGCGCGCGGGGGGATGAGCCGAGCGCGGTGCGGGGTGCTGACCGGAGGCCGGGGTGGGGGCCGGCCGTCCCTCGGCCGATAGGCGCTCGAGCAGGCGCAGGGCAGGTGCCAGCATGAGCGGCACGAACACGAACGAGCCGGTGAGGAAGACCAGGGATAGGAGCGTCAGCCAGCGCGCCGCCACGCCGGGCCAGCCTCCGGACGATGCCTCACTGGTGACGCTGACAGCCTCGGACGGCACGGTGCCGGGATCGCCCACGGTAAAGGGCACCAGGCCGCGGGTGGTGTGGCCGTCCACCGCCGAGACCACTTTCCACTGGATGGTGTACACACCGGTACCGACGCGGTTGAGCGAGACGGCCACGGCGTTCTTGGTGCCGGGGATGAGGGCGGCGTCGCCGCGGTCCACGCGCTGGCGCCGGGCGTCCCACACCTGGACCTCGATATCGGTGGGGACCACGTCCTCGGAAAAGGTGAGCTGCACCCGCTCCGGCGCCTGCGGCAGCACCGCCTGCGCCGGCGGGTCGGACCCCACCAGGTTGGCGTGGGCGCGGGCGGGGGCCGGACGCAGTGCGGCCATGAGGGCCAGCGCCAGCAGCAGCCCGGCGAGCATCCGTGCCGACGTTCCGCTCCGTGGCATAGACACGCCTCCCGCCGACCCGCTCGCCAACACCTCGGCCGATGCGGGCCGGCGCCATCCGTCCCCGGGCCGTCACACCGGCTCCGGCCCCCTGCCGGACGGGGCCGCCGCCGGCGCACGGCCGCGCTGGGCGCGCACTGCCAGGCCCACGCCCAGCAGCCCCACGCCGATGCCCAGCAGGCCGACGATCAGAGCGGCGCGCAAGGCGGTATTGGCGCGATCCAGGGCGCGCTGGACGTCGGCCGGCGAGGCGGTCTGCTGCGTGGCCGCCTCCGGCGCGCCGGCCCGCTGCTGGGCCAGCTCGCCGAGTGTGGGCAGCGTCACCGGGAACTGCAACTCGCTCTTGGGCTGCACATCGTTGAAGCGGCCGGGGCCGGACTCGAAGCGCTCGTCCACCGGCGTGCCCTCTACGGTGCCGAAGAAGCGGAAGACCCAGGTGCCGGGCTTGGTGGGGATGATATCCGCCGTGTAAGCACCCTTTTGCCCGAAACGGGCGCGCAGGTCCACCGTCTTCTTGTGGTCGCCGACGATGATCTCGGCCTTGAGCGTTTTTTCCAGCCCCTCCACGGGCTCGTTGGTCTGGGCGTTGGTCACGCGCAGGTCAATACCGTTCGGCTCCTCCACCAGCGCCGGCTCGTTCAGAAAACCGACGACAAACACGTACTTGCCGGCCACGGTGCGGCGCTCGTGCGCTGAGGCCGCAGACGGGCCAGAGAGCAGGAGCAGGGCCAGGGCGGCGACCAGCGCCGCCGTCGGCGCGATGACGCGTCTCATGGGTGCTGAACCTCCCAGTTGCACGTTGGTGTCAATCCCCTTCCGGCTTGATAGCCGGTGATGACCGGTCTGCCCGACCGGTCTCCACGACGACGAACGGGACTGGGCGTCCCAGGGGTCCTGGGGGGAGGATCAGCGTGGCGGCTGGGTGGGAGGCGGTGCGTGCCACCCTTCGGGGGCGTGCTCGGCCGGGAAGGGGTGAGGCCGGACGAATGCCAGAACGGCCCTGGGGTGAGCCGGCCCGGCGCACCAAGCGGCGCCGGCCAGCGTGGCGGCGGCCAGCACCTCAAACGGGCCGGCCTGGGGGGCAGGCTGCCCGGACGGCGCATGGCAGTGCCGGTGCACAAACGGCGCCGGCTCCCCGACGGCGTCCACGTACTCGCGCTCGCCCGGCACGCCGTGCAGGTGGAAGGCGAACAGGCGCGCCGCCATCGCGCCGTCGATTACCTGCATGCCAGCCCGACCGGTGAAGGCGGTGAGCAGCACCGCCGCCGCAAGCAAGAGCAGGGCAGCGCGATAGGCAATCGCTTCAGGGTGCGGCGGCGCGAGTGGCTGCGCCCGCATCGTCCCTCCCCTGAGCGCACACCTGTGCCGACTGGCGGCGCGGTCGCGGCCTTGATCCCGTTATAGGGTGTGCCGCTCGGCATGACAACTGGGACACCGGTAGCGCTCGCCCGAAACTCGTGTCGGGAGTAACCCGACACACGATCATCATCGGTGAGGTATCGGACGCGATGAGGCCACGCTTGTCCCACTTGGGGCCCGTCGAGTGACCATTTCCCGCGCCAGATCGAGAAACGCGGCCTGCACGGGGGTGAGCGGTGTGGCGCGGTGGCGGGCGATGCACAGCGTGCGCCGGCAATCGAACTCGGGCACTGGGAGCGGGCGCAGCACGCCGGTGGCCGTCTCCACCTCCACGGCATAGGCGGACAACATCCCCACCCCCAGCCCGGCCAGCACCGCGCGCTTCACCGCCTCGTTGCTGCCCAGCTCCATGCTGATGGACGGGGTGATGCCCCGCGCCGCCAGGCAGCGTTCGCCGGCGGCGCGGGTGGCGCTGCCTGGCTCGCGCACGATCAGCCCCGCGGCCAGCGCCTCGGCCAGTGCCACCTGCTCTCGGGCGGCCAGCGGGTGCGTGGCCGCCGTGAACAGCACGATGCGATCCTCGGCGAAGGGTTCGACCTCCAGGTCGGGGTGGGTAGCCTCGTCGCCCAGGAAGCCGAGGTCATACACGTGCCGCACCAGCCATTCCACCACGCGGCGGGTGTCGGCGATCTCCAGCTCCACGGCGATGCCGGGGTAGCGGCGGCGGAACTCGCCCAGCACCGCCGGCAGCAGGTAATCGCCCGGCGTCTGGCCGGCGCCTACCACCAGCCGCCCGGCGGCCAACCCTTTCAGGTCGGCGATGCCGGCGCGCAGCTGCTCCGCCAGGCGGAAGATGCGCTCGCCGTAGTCCGCGGCCAGCCGCCCGGCCTCGGTGAGGCGCATGCCGCGTCCCACGCGGTACACCAGCGGCACGCCCAGCGCCCGCTCCAGCGCCGCCACATGCTGCGACACCGCCGGTTGGCCGATGTACAGCTCCTCCGCCGCGCGGGTGAAGCTGCCCGTCCGCGCCACCACGCAGAACACGTACAACTGGTGCAGGTTCAGTGTATTCATGCGTGCACGCGTATGAATCCGATTCAAAATCCCTGATAGCACGCATCATAGCAGACGCGCATAGTGAGGGGTGCACGCGGCATGGAGGGCGTACAGCGTTCACGCGTGTGGCAATGGCCCAGGGAAACGGCGGTATGACGGTGGACAGCCTGTTCAACGCCCGGGCGGAGTCCTACGACGCCTGGTACGACACGCCGTCCGGGCGTGCGGCGTTCGCCGAGGAGGTGGACGCCCTGCGCCCGCTGCTGGGCGGCCTGTCGCGCCCCTGGCTGGAGGTGGGCGTCGGCACGGGGCGGTTCGCCGCGGCGCTGGGCGTGGACGTGGGGCTCGACCCGGCGCGGGCGGCGCTGGCGCTGGCACGGGCCCGAGGCGTGGCCGTCGTGCAGGGGGTGGGGGAGGCGCTGCCCTTCCGCGAGCGGACGTTCGGCGCGCTGCTGCTCACCTTTACGCTATGCTTTCTGACCGACCCAGCCCGCGCCCTGCGCGAGGCCCACCGCGTGCTGCGCCGTGACGGGGCCCTGATGCTGGGCTTCATCCCCGCTGAGGGGCCATGGGGGCGGTATTACCGGGCCCTGGCGGCGCAGGGACACCCGTCCTACGCCCACGCCCGCTTCTACAGCCGCGCCGAGGCGATGACCCTCCTGGCGGAGAGCGGTTTCGTCGTCGTGCGCCGGCGCGCGGCTCTGCACCGTGCGCCGCCCGCGGCGCCGGACGGCGGCCCGGCGCGGGAGGGAGACAGCCCTGAGGCCGGGTTCCTCGCCCTGCGCGCGGAACCAAGGTGACTGTGGGAACCCGCGATGGCACGCGCTGCCGACCGTCCGGTCATGCTGGGCCTCCGCGCCAACGCCGGGCAGTTCACCCTGCTCGTGCTGGTGAACGCCCTGGTAGGTGCCATGGTGGGCCTGGAGCGCGTGGTGGTGCCGCTCCTGGGGCAGGATGTGTTCCGGCTGAGCTCCACCGGCGCCACCGCCGGCTTCATCGTCACCTTCGGCCTCAGCAAGGCGCTGACGAACCTCATGGCCGGCCGACTGGCGGAGCGCTACGGCCGCCGGCGGGTGCTGATCGCCGGCTGGCTGGCAGGGGGTGCCGGTGCCGCTGCTCATCATCTGGGCTCCATCCTGGCTCTGGGTGCTGCTGGCGAACGTGTTCTTGGGCGTGAACCAGGGCCTGGCCTGGTCGATGACCGTGAACATGAAGGTGGACCTGGTAGGGCCGCACCGGCGCGGGCTGGCGTTGGGGTTGAACGAGTTCGCCGGCTAGGTGGCCGTGGCCGCGGCCGCCTTGGCCAGCGGGTTGATCGCCGAGCGCTTCGGGCTGCGCCCGGCCCCCTTCTATCTGGGCATCGGCTTCGCGGCGCTGGGTGTGGGCATGTCCGCCCTGCTCGTGCGCGATACCAGCGCGCACGTGGCACTGGAGCACGCCACGCGGCAGGCAGCGCCGTCCGCACGGGCGCCCAGTGAGGCCGGCCGTGCGCCGTCGCTGGCGCGGGTCTTCGCCCTGGTCAGCCTGCGCGACCGCACCCTGTCGGCGTGCAGCCAGGCCGGCCTGGTCAACAACCTGAACGACGGCCTGGCCTGGGGCATCTTTCCCCTCTACTTCGCCGCCGCCGGGCTGGACGTGGCCCGTATCGGCGTCATCGCCGCCGCCTACCCCTGGACGTGGGGCGTCCTGCAGTTGGTGACCGGCGCCCTGTCAGACCGGCTGGGGCGAAAGTGGCTGATCGCGGGCGGCATGTGGTTGCAGGCGGCGGCGATCCTGAGCGTGGCGCTCATGCAGGGGTTTACGCCGTGGGTGGCCGCGGCGGTGGTGATGGGCGCCGGCACGGCCATGGTCTATCCCACGCTGCTGGCCGCCGTGAGCGATGTGGCGCCGCCGACGCAGCGCGCCACCGCGCTCGGGGTGTACCGCTTCTGGCGCGACGCCGGTTTCGCCGCGGGTGCGCTGGGCGCGGGCCTGCTGGCGGACGTTGCCAGCACTGGGACCAGCATCGTGGCCGTGGCGGCCCTCACCGGCCTGTCCGGTGTGGTGGTAGCCGCGCGCATGACCGAAACCGCACCGCGTCGCGGCCCGGTCCATGCCCAGGCGGCCGGTCGCCGGGCGGGTATGCGTGATCGAGCATCGATGCGATAACAGAGAGCTCATAGCTCTTGTATCTGACTCCGGGATATCCTACACCTACAGTTTCAGGGAGGGGAGAAGGGGCATGTCATCGTCACACAACGCCACAACCGTGCCGGATGTGCAGGAACTGACCTGCGCGATTCAGGAGAAGTACACTGAGGTCGCCCAAACGCCCGATCGTGGCTTCCACTTCCACACGGGGCGGCCCCTGGCGCGGATGCTGCGCTACCCGGATGAATGGGTGGACGCCACCCCGCCGTCGGTGGTGGAAAGCTTCGCCGGGGTCGGCAATCCCTTCCGGCTCGGGGCGCTGCCCGCCGGGGCGACGGTGCTGGACATCGGCTCGGGCGCCGGTTTCGACGCCCAGCAGGCGGCACGGCAGGTGGGGGCGCGTGGGCGGGTGATCGGGGTGGACCTCACACCCGCCATGGTGACCAAGGCACGGGCGGGCGCCGCCGCAGCGGGGCTGGCGAACGTGGCGTTCTCCGAGGGCCGGGCTGAGGCGCTGCCGCTCCCGGACGCCGCCGTGGATGTGGTGATCAGCAACGGCGTGATCAACCTGTGCCCGGACAAGGCGGCGGTCTATCGCGAGATCTTCCGCGTGCTGCGACCCGGCGGTCGGCTTCAGATCGCGGACGTGATGGTTCAGGCCTCCGTCCCGGACGACGCCAAGGCGGACATCAACCTCTGGACCGGCTGAATCGCCGGGGCGCTCCTCGTGGAGGAGTACCTGGCGGTGGTGCGGGCGGCCGGGTTCGTGGACGTGGAGCTTGGCGAGCTCGTGGACGTTTTCTCCGGCTCGCCGCACGAGTCGGATGCCCGCGAGTTCGAGGCGCGCGGGGTCACCTTCCGCGCCCGCCGCCCGTAGGGCGCTCGCCGTGGGCCGTCCCCACGCCCGCGGGACGAGCGACCGCATGGACGACCTGCGCCGCACCCGGGCCTTCCGTGCCGGCCCGGGCTGCCCTACACTGCACCCCGGCTGTAGCCGGGACTGCTCCGACCGCGCTACCCGGGCGCGAAGGCGGTGCCGATCGCTTGCGAGGGCAGCACTGTGAACTTGTTCCACCGCTGGTACTGCCGCTCGGGACGGTGGGCGCGACGGCTGTACGGCGCTATCCTGCCCACCGCCCTCAACGACCTGGACCTGGGCGACCACGTCCTCGAGCTGGGGCCAGGACCGGGCGTCACCACCGCATGGCTGCGCCAGCGCGTGCCGCGCCTGATGGCGATCGAGGTTGACCCGGGCCTGGCCGCCGCCGCGCGCCGCCGCCTGGCCGGCACGAACGCCGTTGTGGTAGAGGGCGACGCCACCGCCCTGCCCTTTCCCGATACCAGCTTCAGCGCCGTGGTCTGCTTTACCATGCTGCACCACGTGCCCACGCCGGCGCTGCAGGACCGGCTGCTGGCCGAGGCCTGCCGGGTGCTGGAGCCCGGCGGCTGGTTTGTGGGAGCTGACAGCACCCCCACGCCGCTCTGGAACCTGATGCACCTGTTCGATACGCGCACCCCGCTTGACCCGGCCACGTTTGCCCACCGCCTGCAGGCGGCCGGATTCGACGAGGTGCGGGTGTGGAGAGCGGGAAACCGGTTGTTCTTCCGCGCCCGCCGGGGTGAGGCGATCTCCGCCGGTGCCGCCACCCGGGTGGCTGTACAGCAGGAACGAATGCCCGTCCCCAGGGACCAGACCGGCGAGGAGCGGTCACGGCTCCGGCGCGGCCCTGATTGACAGGTCGCACTAGTGGCGGATAGGCTGCGGCGTGGTGACCGTACGCACACCGTTCGACGACCTGCCCACGCAACGGGCAGCGCCCCGCCTCCCCGCTCCCCCGGCACGGCGGCGCTCACGGCCCGCCGTTTTCGTGTCCGTGCTCTTGCTGCTGGCGGCTGTTTCCGCCTACCTGGTCACGGTCATTGCCCTACGCCTGGACCGGCTGTTTTTGCCCGGCAACGAACTGAGCGTGCCGGCCCCGCTGCGCGCCGTACCGGGTCTGGCCAGCGAGCCTACAGCCCCGGTTCCCCTCGAGCGAATCACCATCCTCGTGCTGGGGCTGGACCGGCGGCCCTCGGAAGGGAAGGAGCCCACGCGCAGCGACACCATGTTCGTGCTGACGCTGGACCCGGCCACCAAGCGGGCGGGCGTGCTCAGCATCCCGCGGGACCTGTGGGTGGAGATCCCGGACGGGCGCGGCGGCTTCTTCGAGGACCGCATCAACACCGCCTACCGCTACGGCGGTCTGAACAACTATCCCGGCGGCGCCATGCAGGCGGCGCGCGACGTCGTCGAGCATAACTTTCCCCAGATCCACATCGACTACGAGGTCGTGATCGACTTCGCCTCGTTTATCAAGATCATCGATGCCCTGGGCGGCATCGACGTCTACGTCACCGAGGGCTTCCGCTACCTGGAGCCGGTGTCCGTCGACGACCGCAACGGCGTGCTGCCGGAGTTCAAGCCCGGCTGGGAGCACATGACCGGCGAGCGGGCGCTGTACTACGCCCGCTTCCGCGACGGCCCGGACGGCGACCTGGGCCGCATCCGCCGTCAGCAGCAGGTGATGCTGGCCGTGGCCCAGCGCGCGGTGAGCCTGGACGCCTTCTCCCGCGCACCCGAGCTGTGGAGTCGCTTCCGCGACGCGGTGGAGACGGACATCCCCTCCTACCGCATCCCCGGCCTGGCGCTGCTGGCCAAGCAGATCGGGCTGGAGCGCGTGGTGCTGCGCTCCCTGGGCGAGGTGACGCGCGAGACCATCACCGCCGGCGGCGCGGATGTGCTCGTGGCCGACCCGGAGGACATCGCGCGGGTGGTGAACGAGCTGTTCTATGACCCGGCCCTGCGCGCCGAGGCGGCGACCGTGGAGGTCCAGAACGGCACCGCGCGCGGCGGGCTGGCCAAGGCCACGGCCCGGCTGCTGGTGCAGCATGGGCTAACGCCCGAGGCCGTGACCGTTGCCGCGACCACCCCACCGCCCCAGGAGGAGACCGTGATCCTCACCTACCGTCCCCGGCCCTACACCGCCCAGCGCATCGCCGAGTGGCTGGGCCTGCCGGCCGCGCGCATCCGCCCGGCGACCCGCACCGCACCGGACGGGCCGGACATCGTCGTGGTGCTGGGGCGCGACGCCAGGCCACCCCAGATCGTGGCGCCGGGCGCGGCGCTACGATAGGAGACACGACCCTCACCCTCCACCCTCAGCTCCTTTCCTGCCCCGAAGGGGGTGGAGAAAACGGCTCGCACTCCCGGCCCACGGCACAGGGCGCGGCGCGGCCGACGGTGAGGTCGCGCTGGCCCGCGGGGGCAGACAACCATGCCCGTGACCGCCGCTCCGGCCCCGCCCCGCGCGCGCACCCTCCTGGACCGGCTCGCCGAGACGGACTTCAGCACCGGCCGGCCGGCGCTCGTCCTCACCGCCGCGTTCCTCGCGGTGCGGCTGCCGCTGCTCGGCGGCGGCTACGGCGCAGATACGGACGCCTACCGCGTGGTGCTGGCCGCGCGCTACCTCTGGTCGCACGGCGAGTACCTGCCCTCGCGCTTGCCCGGCTTTCCCCTGCACGAGCTGGTGACGGCGCTCCTGGTGTGGGGCGGCCCCCTGCTCACCAACCTGTCCACGACGCTGGCGGCCCTGATCGGTGTGCTCGTGTTCGCGCGGCTGGTGCGCCGGCTGCGTGTCCCAGCGCCGGGCCTGGCCGTGCTCGGCTTCGCCTTCACACCCTATCTCATCGTGACCAGCACCAGCACCCTGGACTACCACTGGGCGCTGACGGCGTTGCTCACCGCCTACCTGCTCACAGTGCAGGGGCGCGCGCGCGCCGCCGGGTTGCTCGTGGGCCTGGCGGTGGGCTTTCGTATCACCTCCGCCCTGTTTCTGCTGCCCCTTTTCCTGCTGCTCCTCCGGCAGCAACGCGGGCGTGACGCGGCCCTGCTGGTCGCCACGGCGCTGACTGTAGCCGTCGTCGCCTACCTACCGGTGGCGGTCCCCTATCGCTTTCGTTTTCTGGACTACGCCGACAGCCGCGTTTCTCCCGATGGGGTGATCCGGGTGGTAGGGCAGTGGGCGCTGGGCGCCACCGGCGCGCTGGCCGTGCTGGCGGCGGTGGCTCTCTCCTGGCGGCGGGTGCTGACGCTGCCCCGTGCGGCGGCGCATGATCCCCATCTCCTGGCGTGGCTGCTGGCCGTGGCGCTGTGGACGGCCGCCTTCCTCCGCCTGCCGGTGGACCTGGGCTACCTGGTACCGGTCTATCCCTTCGGCTTCCTGCTGCTGGCCGTCACCCTGCGGCGGACGCTGTTCGCTGCGGTGCTGGCCGTGATCCTTCTCGCCGGCGTCATCGACCTCGACATCCAGCAGCTGCACAACTTCGACCCGCATATCGCCGCCCGTACCGTGCGCCCCTCCTGGCGGGTGGCCGGTCTCCCTTACGACCAGATGGCGCGACGACGCTGGGTCCGCTACGCCCGCGCCATCCCGGAGGCGCCCGTGCCGGAGCACAGCGTGGTGCTGACCATGGGCGCCTTCCCGGATGTGGTCGTGCTCCACTGGGGGCGGCTGCGCTACGCCGTCGTGGAGCGCGACCGGCGGGCGATCAGCATGCTCTCGGACAACGGTTCGCTCACCGACCCGGCGCGCGACGTGGTGTACCTGGCGGTGTCCACGCCGGAGATCTTGGCCCGTTTCCGCGCCCGTGGCTACGCGCTGTTCCGCGCCCACCCGGTCGGGCCCGGATGGGAACGAGCTGAGCTGACACCGCTGCCGTGAGCGCTCACCGGCACGCAGGCCAGCGATTGCCTGCCCCCTATGCCCCACCTACAATCAGGGGCGAGCCCGGCATCCCCCTGCCCGGCCGCGCCCGACCGGGCACGCCGGGGTGAGAACGCGACCGTGCAGATCCTGCCCCGGCCCCCGGTTTCCCCTCCGACCTCGCGCGCGGCCCTGCCCGCACCGCTGCGTCCGCTCCTGGGCCGGCTGGCGGCACTGGACTTCACCCGCCCCCGCTCCGCGGCCGTTCTGGCGGTGCTGTTCGTCCTGTCGCGCGGGCCCATGCTCAACCTTGGTTACGGCGCGGACGCCGACGCCTGGCGGGTGGCGATCACCGCCCGCTGGCTGTGGGCGCAGCACGAGTACCTGCCCTCGCGCCTGCCCGGCTACCCGCTGCACGAGCTGAGCGCCGCTTTGCTCATCGGCGGTGGCTGGCTTGCCACCAACACGGCCACCATGCTCGTCTCATTGGTCGGCGTGTTCCTGTTTGCCGCCATCCTCAAGCGCTGTGCCGTGGAGCCCAAGGGCTTGCTCACCCTCACCTTCGCCTTCACCCCCCTGCTGTGGATCAACAGCACGGTCACCATGGACTACCTGTGGGCGCTGACCTTCGTGTTAACCGCCTACCTGTTGCTCCTGCGCCGCCAGCCCCTAGCGGCCGGCGCGGCGCTGGGTCTGGCCGCCGGCTTTCGCCTCGTCTCCCTCGCCTTGCTGGGGCCGTTTCTGCTCATCCTCTTCCGTGAGCGCGCGTTGGGCGCGGCAACGCGCATGACCCTGGCGGCCCTCGTCACGGCGACGGTGGTGTTCACCCCGGTGTGGACCCGCTACGGGACGTACCTGTTCGGCTTTGCCGACTGGCGGCCGACATGGGGGGCGGTCGCGCGCACAGTAGGCGTGGAAGCAGGCAGCCTGCTCACCAGCGGTGGCCTGGCGTTCATCGCCCTTCTCTCCCTGCCGGAGCTGCCCCGGCTGCCGCGCCTCATCCGTCGCGACGGGCATTTCGCCGCCTGGTTGGTGGCGGTGCTGGTGATCACCGCCGTGTTCGTGCGTTTGCCGCTGGAGGAGGCGTACCTTATTCCCGCCGTGCCGTTCGCGTACCTGGTGATGGCTCGCCTGTTGCGCCGCCCCGCCCTCCTGGCCGCCTGCGCCGTGATCGTGGCCGGCGGCTTCGTGGGCGTGTACACCGCCCATCCGGTGGGCTGGAGCGACCCTCGGGCGATCTTCTACCTGCGGCCGGAGAAGGGCCGCGTGCTGATCGACCGGGATCTGCGCGTGCAGCGCATGCGCATTATGGAGGAGGTGCGGCGCTACCCGCTGCCGGATCACGCCGTCATCACCCTCGGCTACTACTACCCGATCTTCGCCGAGCTGTTCCACGATCAGGTGACGCTGCGTTTCCGCGAGGAGTGGGACCCGCGCGTGGTCGGCCCGCTCACCGATATCACCGAGGCGGTGGACGACCGCGGTCGTGCCTACGTGTGGTTGCTCACGGAGGGACAGGTGCGCGTCTACCGCAAGCGCGGCTATACCACCTGGACGATGGATTACGACAGCAAGCAAGGGCTCAAGGTCGAAGAGACCCTCAACCCGGCGCTGGACCGCTTCGGGCCGCGCTAAACGGTGAGAGACACACTACATGAGGGGACACCTCCGCCATCACCTTGCCGCCCTCGATGCCTGGCTGCGCGCCCTGCGCCTGCCCTCCTGGCCGGCCGCCCTCGCGGGCACTGGCGCCGGTGCCCTGGTCGGCCTGGCGATGGTGAAGAACATGGTCGACCATCAGGTGTTCACCCAGCCGCACCAGGACGTGATCGCCGGTGCCCTCCTGTTTCTCATCTGGACCGCCATCGGCGCCGTGAGCGGCCTCACCGTGCTCGCCCCCGAGGATGATGCCGGCGGGCCGGGACCGGGGTCGTGACTGGCCGTGCCGGGAGTGTGCAACACTACGTTTAGCAGGCACCCCGGCTAAGCGTATGGGGGCCCGCACGGTTCCCGGTGCCCGCATGAGCATCGCCGTCAACTCGCTGCGCAACATCGCCGTCCGCTCGCTGACCGTGGTGTTCCTGCTGCTGATCAGCGTGCTCACGGCGCGCTTGCTTGGCCCGGAGGGCAGCGGCGTGTACGCCCTGGTCACGTTGTACAGCGCCATCGGCGTGGCCCTGTTGGGCGGCACCGGCGCCGCGGCCGGCCGCTGGATCTCGCACCTGCGCCGGCCTGTGCCGGAGGTGGTGGCCAACGTGGCCGCGCTGGCGCTGCTCACCGGTACCGGCGCCCTGGCGTTGGCCCTGCTCGTCTACGGGCTGGCCCACCTCTTCACCGGTCGGCCGCCGCTGTGGCTGGTGTACGTGGGCGCGGCGCAGCCGGCGCTGCTCGTGGCGCAGGCGCTCACCTGGGCCTTTCTCGGCGCCGACGACCACCACAACTACAGCTACGCCATCGTCGCCCCCTCGTTGCTCACGCTGTTGTGCATGGCGCCGGTCCTGCTGCTGGTGCGCGGCTCGGTGGCGGCGGCCATGCTCGCCTGGCTGGTGGCGCAGTACGCTGTCATCGGTTGGCTGTGGTGGCGCGGCCGGGCGGTGTGGACGCCCCTCCCCCTGGGTGCGGTGACGCTGGCCTCGATGGGCACGCTCGTCTCGTTCAGCGCCGTGAGCGGGTTGGCCAACCTCGTCTCCTACCTGAACTACCGCGTGGACATGCTCATGGTGGAGCGGTTCCTGGGTACCGCCCAGGTCGGTATCTACTCCAAGGCGGTGCAGCTCGTGGAGGGGCTGTGGTTCATCTCCCAGGCGGTGGGGGTGGCGATCTGGTCGCGGGTGGGCGCCGCTCCGCGCGCGGAGGCGGCCCGCTTGGTGGCCCGCAGCGTGCGCACGACCCTGGCCCTCATGACGCTGGCCGGTGTAGCGTTGCTGGCCCTCTCCGGGCTGCTCATCCCGCTGCTGTTCGGTGGCGCCTTCCGCGGCGCGGTGGCCCCGTTCCGTCTCTTCATCCCCGGTGCCGTCGCCTGGGGGCTGGCCAACCTGTTCGCCGCCTACTACACGAATCAGCTCGGCCGGCCACGGGTGCCGCTGGTCATCGCCGCCGTCTCGCTGACGGTGACGGCCGTCACCGGTGTGACGCTCATCCCCGCCCTGGGACTGGCCGGCGGTGCGCTGGCCACCACCCTGGGCTACACGGCCGGCATCGCTATGGCCCTGCGTCGCTTCCACCGCGATACCGGCGTCCCCTGGCGCGAGCTCCTGCTACCCGGCCGACACGACCTCCGTGAGTCGGTGGCCACCGCCGAGCATGTGCTGGCCTGGCTGCTGCGGCGTTCCCCGCCACCGGCCGCCGTGGAGCCGGAGCCAGCGGAAGAGCCGCTCTTCCGGCGGGTCCCACCCGCCGATCGCCCCGCGGGGGAACGCGGATGAGCGCGAGGCACGGGTACCGGGTGGCGGTGAGCGGCCTGCCCTACTTCGGCCGCCGCATGGCGGTGCTGCTCAGCGGCGACGGCTGGCGGGCCACCTACCTGGAGACGCGCGGCTGGCAGCCGCTCCCCGCCCTGCGGGCGCTGTGGCGCGCGCGGCGGGCAGGCGTGCTGTACCACCTGGGCGGCCAGCTCGCACGCCTCAGCCGGCCGCACCTGCTCGTGAGCGTGCTCCGCCGCTCCTGCGTGATGCACTGGACGGGGAGCGACGTGCTGCACGCTCACGCCGTGGCCGCCCGGGGTGCGGTGGCGGCACGGCTGCGCGACGGCTGCCTGCACTGGGCAGGGGCGCCCTGGCTGGTTCAGGAACTCGCCGCGATCGGCGTGCGGGCGGAGTGGGTGCCGCACAGCGCGGTGACGGGCCCCGAGCGGCTGCCCCCCTTCCCGGAGCGCTTCACGGTGCTCGCCTACCTGCGCCCCGGCCGCGAGGAGTTCTACGGCGCGGCGGCGGTGCGACGGGTGGCGGCGGCCCTGCCGGAGGCGGAGGTGCTGGTGGTGGGTGTGGACCGGCTGGCGGCGGCGCCGGCCAACGTGCGCTGCCTGGGCTGGGTGACGGACATGGCGCCGGTCTACGCCGCCGCCCACGTCCTCCTGCGCCTGGCCGCGCACGACGGCCTGTCCTTCATGGTGCAGGAGGCGCTGGCCTGGGGGCGCTGGGTGGTGTGGAACCACCCGTTCCCCGGCGTTGTCGAGGCCACCACCGTGGATGAGGCCTGCGCGCGGATGGCCGCCCTGGCGGCCCGCCACCGGACCGGTTGCCTTCCCCTCAACGAGGAAGGGGCGGCGCACGTGCGTGCGCACTACCACCCGGCACGCATCCGCGATGACATCCGCCGCCGCCTGGCCGCCGTGATCGAGGGAGGGCGATGACGCGGGCCGACTCCCACCGAGCGAGCGCTGCCTCGCCTGCCGCGACCGACTCGGCGAGCGGCCCTGGCCGGGATGGCCTGCTGCTGGCCGCGATCCTGGCCGCCGTGGTGGCGACACCCGCCGTACCCATGCCCTTCGACCTGCCTGACCTCCGATTGGAGCAGGCCCTGGCCTTGCCTGCCCTTCTCCTGCTGCTGCGGCACCGGCCGCCGCCCCGGCGCCTGCTTGCCGGATTCGGGCCGATTGACGCGGCCCTGCTGGCCCTGGGCGCGGTCACGACCCTGTCCATCTTGCACGCGGGCCTGGTGCTGGGCGAGCACCTCAGCCCGCGCGACGGCTACGAGATCGTCAAGCTCGTTCTGTACTGGACGCTGTTCCGGTTCGCGCTGGTCGCCGGGGCTCGGCCGGTCGCGCGCCGGACGGCGCGCACGGCGCTGTTCGCCGCCGCCGTCGTGGCGGCCCTGGTGGCGCTGGCGCAGTACCTCGACCTGCCGGGCGCGCGCGCGGCCGGCGCCTGGTGGGCGCCGGCCCATCACCTGCGGGCGCTGGCGCGGGACGGTCGCGCCTTCGGTCTCGCCGCCAACCCCAACTACTTCGGCGCGCTGATGGCGCTGGTGACGCTCGCTGCCCTCGCCGTGCGCGTGGAGGGGACGCCGCAGGGAGGGCGGTGGGCCGCGATGGCCCTGGCGGCGGGGGTGCTGGGCGTGGTGCTGAGCGGCTCGCGCGGCGCGCTGGGCTTGCTGAGCGCTGGCCTGGTCACTTTTTGGCTGCTCACGCTCGGCCGGGGATCCATCGGGCCGCGGGTGCTGCGCGCCACCGCGCTGCTGGCGGTCACCTTCCTGGCGGCCGTGCTGCTGGTGGAGACCGTGCCCCGCGGGCGGCAGGACTACCTCACGCGCGTGGCGGGCGCCCTCAGCCCGACCGGCGACAGTGACCTGGCCCTGCGCCTGGAGCGCTGGCGGGGCTGGTTGGGCGGACGCGGACCGGGGGCGGAGAGCGCGCCGGCGCCCGCGCTGGGCGGCACGGGCCTACCGGCTGCATCCGCCGAGGCGCGGGCGCGCGACGCCCACCGCAAGGCGGACGTGCGCCGGCTGGTAGCGGCCGTGGAGCGGTTCCGTGCCGCCACCGGTACGGTGCCGGAGACGCCGGCCACCCTCGTGCCGGGCTTTCTGGATGCCCTACCGGCCGATCCGGCGGATGGCGCCCCATACCGCTACGAGCGCACCATCAGTGGTTTCACCGTGGCCGCGCGGCTTGAGGACCCCGCCGACCCGGACTATCCCCTGTTTGCCACCGGGGATGTGGGCAACTACCTGCAGAACGGCGATGCGGAGGAGGGCGAGGGCGGCCGGGCGGCGGGCTTCCGCGCCCTGCCGGGCACCATCTGGGAACGCGCGTCGCGCGCCGCCCTGTTCGGCGATTTTGGCATCGCCTTCCGCGGCAGCCAGAGCGCGCCTCAGCGGCGGGCGGCGGTGTACCAGCAACGTTACCTGAACCGGCCGGGAGGTGCACCGTTCACGGCGACGGTGTGGGTGCGGCTCATGCCGGAAAGCCGCGGTGAGGTGTTCCTGTACGTCAACGTCTACTACGCGGACGGCGGCCGCGCCGACCCGTACGCACGTGTGGCCGCCGACCCCACGCGGCCGGGCGTGTGGCAGCGGCTCTCCCTCACCATCACGCCGGACGCGGGACGGCGGGTGGACTTCATCGGCGTCTACCTGCTCAGCGACGACTTTCAGGGCGAGGCGCATGCCGACGGGTTTGAGCTGGTAGACGGCAGCGTGCCGGTCAGCTTCCCCGGCCTGCGCGCGGCGGACCGCGCCGGGGCAGACCTCGGCGCCCGCTTCCGCCGCTCGCCCCTGCTGGGAAGCGGACCAAGCAAGGCGACGGGCGGCGCCGCGGTGGACAACGAGTACCTGCTGGTGCTGGGTCGTTACGGGCTGCTGGGGCTGGCCGCTTACCTGGCGCTGTGGGCCGTTCTGCTGCGCGCCGCCCTGCGCGCCGCCCGCACGGGCGTCCCGCCGGCCGCGGCGGTGGCCGGGGGTGTGGTGGGGCTGTTGCTCTTCAACCTGGTGGCCGGCAGCCTCTACCAGCTCCAGCTCATGGGGCTGTTCTGGCCGCTGGTGGGCCTCGCCTTGAGCGAGGGCCGCCGCATCGCCCCCGAACGTTAAATCTGTGTTTCATGCTTCGTCTCCGTCTTGACCGCATACGGCTCATCTGGTACCTTGTGCACACATTCACGAACTTGGCCGGCCCGGCAAGGAGGGGCCCCGGTGCTCCGCTGCCTCCTGTGCGCCTTTGAGACCGAAGTGGACGACGCGGTGATCGTCGCCAGCAACGGCCGCTGCGTCTGCCTGCGCTGCTTCCTGCGCGAGACGAACAACGCCAAGCCGATGGACCAGCGCCTGCGCCGGGAGGTGGTGGCGACGCTGTCCGCCATCGATTGACCCTCGCCCCACCCATCGTTCTCGCCACCCCATCGCGTGAGAGGACTGCCGCGCCGGTGCCCGGTACAGCCCAGTACAGTAGGGATGTGCAGCCGCCACGCATGCCGGCCGTCGCCATCCTCACCTCCGTGCACGGGCCGTTTGACCCGCGCGTCTTCCACAAGCAGGCGCGGGCGCTGGCGGCGGCCGGCTACCGTGTGACCCTGCTCGCCCCCCACGAGCGCGACGAGAGGCGCGCCGGGGTGCGCGTGCGCGGCCTCCCCCCGCCGCGCTCTCGCGCCGGGCGGCCGCTCCTCTGGTTGCGCCTGCTCGGGCGCGCGCTGCGCCTGCGTGCCGACGTTTACCACCTCCACGACCCGGAGCTCCTCCCCCTCGGCCTGCTGCTGGCCGCCCTCACCGGCCGCCCGGTGGTATACGACGCGCACGAGTATTACCGGGACGAGATCGCCACGCGCCGCTGGCTGCCTCGCCTTCTGCGCCGGCCCGCCGCGGAGGCCGTGCACGCCCTGGAGACCCTGGCTGTCCGCCGCCTGGCCGCCGTGGTGGCCGTGAACGAGCACATGGCAGCCGGCTTCCGCGCCCGTGGCGCGCGGCGCGTGGTGGCGGTGCACAACTACCCGCCGCTGGCCCTCTTCCCGCGCCGGCCACGGGCCGAGCGCCCGGCGCCGATCGCGGTGTACACGGGCCTGCTCACGCGCGAGCGGGGGCTGGAGATCGTGTGGCGGGCCGGCCGGCGCCTGCGTGCCCTCCTGCCCGGCGCTGAGGTGCGGGTCGTGGGGCGGGTGGACTGGGCCGGCGTGGACCCGGCCGTGCCACGCGCACCGGAGCGGTGGCAGGAGGAGGCGGCTACCCACCTGTGCGGCACCGTGCCGGCGGAGGCGGTGGCGGACGTGCTGGCCGGCGCCGCCGTGGGTTGGCTCCCCTTTCAGCCCACGCCCAACAACGCGCGCGCCATCCCGCTCAAGCTGCTGGAGTACATGGCCGCCGGCCTGCCGGTGGTGGCCTCCGACGTTGGCGTATCGGCGGCGATCGTCCGTCGCGAGGGCTGCGGTCTCGTCGTGCCGCCGGACGACCCGGAGGCCCATGCCCGCGCCCTGGCCCGTCTGCTGAGCGATGCCGACGCGGCGCGCACGCTGGGCGGCCGGGGACGGCGCGCGGTGGCGGCACGGTACACGTGGGAGGCTGAGGCAAAACGACTGCTGGAGCTGTACGCGGAGCTGGCACGCTAGCCGACGGGCCGGCCGTTACGCGCGCACGTCGTCCTCAAGCGGTTCGGTCAGCCAGCGCAAGTATTCTTTGTCGACGCCGAGCACCAAGAGCACCTCCCACCGCTCCAGGTAGTAGGGGCGATTGCTCGGCCCTTCCACACAGCAGGCGCCCTCCCGCACGGCAAAGACACGACCCTCCATCGCCTTGCCGTCGCGTAGGAACAGCACCCTGCTGCCCAGTTCCACGGGCATCGTCCGTTGACCTCATCCGCGGCGTTCACGCGGCCGCGCGTCTCCTAGAGAATAGCGGCCGCGCGAGCGCTGCCGTGCGCCAACCAGTATAGCGAGCCGAGACGGGAAACAAACACCGGCCCGGTCAGAATCCGGTGCGCCTTGCGCCCCCGCGCCCGCTGCCCGACGATCGCCGCCGATGAGCCCTGCAGTGTTGGAGCCGCCGTTTGTCAGCGTGGTGCTGCCGGTGCGCGACGAGGCGCCGTTTCTGCCTCGCTGCCTGGAGGCGCTCGCCCACCAGACGTACCCGCGCGAGCGGTTCGAGGTGGTCGTGGTCGACGGCGGCTCCAGGGACGGCTCGGCGGCGATCGCCGAGGCGTACGCCGCGCGGGGCCTGCCGCTGCGCGTGCTGCCCAACCCGGTCGGCACCACACCCGCCGGTCTGAACGTGGGGGTACGGCACGCCCGCGGTGAGGTGATCGTCATCCTGGGCGCCCGCGCCGAGGTGGCGGCGGACTTCCTGGCCCGGAGCGTGGCCGCTCTGGCGCGCACCGGCGCCGACGCGGTGGGCGGCGTGGTGGAGAGCTCCCCCTGGGCCGGACGGGAGACATCGATCGCCCGTGCCATCGCCCTCGCCCTGCGCTCACCCTTCGGCGTGGGCGATGCCCGCTACCGCTACGCCCGCCGCGAGCAGGAGGTCGATACCGTGAACTACGGCGCCTACCGGCGCGCGGTGTTCGCGCGCGTGGGCCTGTTCGACGAGACGATGACCTGGGTGGAGGACGACGAGTTCAACTACCGCTTGCGGGCGGCCGGCGGTCGGCTGGTGTTAGTGCCAGAGGTGCGCGTGCGCTACACCGCCCGCCCGGACCTGTGCGCCCTGTGGCGGCAGCAGTTCCGCTGGGGTCTGAACAAGCCCAGGGTGGCGCAACGCCATCCGGCACAGATGCGCCCGCGCCACGCCGTGCCGGCCCTATTCGTGGCCACGGTGCTGGGCAGCGCCCTGACGGCGCCCTGGCTTCGGCCCGCCCGGCCCCTGCTTGGCGCCGTCCTGGGCGCCTACGCGCTGGCCACGGCCCTGGCCACGGCCCTGGCCGGCCGCGCGGCGCGGCGTGGTGGCGCGGGCGCCCCCTGGCCGGTGCTGCTGCGCCTGCCGTTCGCGTTTGCCACCATGCACCTGGCCTACGGCACGGGCACGCTCTTGGGGCTGGCACGCCTTGCATGGCATGCCCTTCGGCCCGGGCACGCCCGCGGGTCGGAAAGAGGGACGTCGTGAGCGAACTGGAGCGCATCCGAGCCGTCTATGCCCGCCGTCGCGCCACGGGTCGCGACGCCCGCTACACGGTCTTCGACCGCGCCCACCTCTTCCGCCTGCTGTCGTTGGAGCGGGAGCTGGTTATGGCCCTGCGGGCCGAGGGGCTGACCGATCTGGCCGCGCTGCGCGTGCTTGACGTCGGCTGTGGCGGTGGTTGGTGGCTGCGCACCCTTCTGCGCTGGGGCGCGCGCCCCGCGCACCTGGCCGGCATCGACCTCCTGCCGGAGGCGGTGGCGGCCAGCCGCGCCATCCACCCGGAGCTGGACGTGCGCCTGGGCAGCGCCGAGGAGCTGCCCTTCGCCGACGCCACGTTCGCTCTCGTCTCCCAGTTCACCGTGTTCAGCTCCATTCTGGATGACGGCCTGCGTCGGCGCGTGGCGACAGAGATGCAGCGTGTGCTGCGCCCCGACGGCGTGCTGCTGTGGTACGATTTCACGGTCAACCCGGCCAACCCGGACACGCGCGGGATCGGGCGGGGGGAGTTGACCCGGCTGTTTTCCGGCTGGCGGCCGCGGGTGTGGCGCGTGACGCTGGCGCCGCCGCTGGCGCGGCTGGTGGTGCCCCGTTCCTGGCTGCTCGCCGAGCTGCTGGAGCGTCTGCCGCCGCTGTGCACCCACTTGCTTGCCACCCTGCGTCGGCCTGCTGCCGAACCCAGTGCGCCACAGGTCCACCATGACGTCTGACACCCGAACTGGTCCGCCAACGCCGCTTGCGCCGTTGCCCTACAACCGGCCGGACATCACCGAGGAGGAGATCGCCGCGGTGGTGGAGACGCTGCGCTCCGGCTGGCTCACCACCGGGCCGAGGGTCGCGCGCTTCGAGGAGGAGTTTGCCGCCTACGTGGGCGCTCGCCACGCCGTGGCCGTCAACTCCGCCACTGCCGCCCTGCACCTGGCCTTGGACGCCGCCGGTATCGGCCCGGGCGACGAGGTGATCACCACCCCGCTCACCTTCGCCGCCTGCGCCAACGTGATCGTGCAGCAGGGGGCGCGCCCCGTGCTGGTCGACGTCTCACCCGATGACCTGAACCTCGACCCGGAGCAGGTGGAGCGGCGCATCACGCCGCGCACCCGCGCCCTGATGGCCGTCCACTACGCCGGCCAGCCCTGCCGCATGGATGCCCTGCTTGACATCGCCCACCGCCACCGTCTGTTCCTGATCGAAGACGCCGCCCACGCCGTCGGGGCGGCCTACCGGGGGCGGATGATCGGCTCCCTGGGCGACGCCACCGCCTTCAGCTTCTACGCCACCAAGAACCTGACCACGGGCGAGGGCGGAATGCTCACCACCAACCGGCCGGAGGTGGCGGAGCGCGCCCGTCTGATGACCATGCACGGCATGAGCCGCGATGCCTGGAAGCGCTACGCCCACGGCGGCTCGTGGTACTACGAGGTGGTGGCGCCCGGCTACAAGTACAACATGAGCGACCTCCAGGCCGCCCTGGGCCTGGTGCAGCTCCGCCGTCTGGCGACGATGAACGCCCGCCGCGCGGTGCTGGCCGCCCGCCTCACCGCCCACCTCGGCGACTGCGAGGCGGTGCAGCCGCCCGTGGCTCGCCCGGAGGTCCGGCATGTCTGGCACCTGTACGTCATCCGCCTGCGCCTGGAGATGCTGCGTATCGACCGCGCCGCCTTCATCGAAGAGCTGGCCCGGCGCGGCATCGGCTCCTCGGTGCACTTCATCCCCATCCACTACCACCCGTACTACCGCGAGGGATTTGGTTTCCGCCGCGGCGAGTTCCCGGTGGCGGAGGACGCCTACGAGCGCATCGTCTCCCTGCCGCTCTACCCGGCCATGTCCGAGGCGGACGTAGACCGGGTGGCCGAGGCGGTGCGGGACGTGGTGCGGGCCCATCGGAGGTAACCGTGGCGCAGCGGTGGAGCGAGGCGGGCGCGGGCCGCGAGCAGGGGCGCGAGCGGGCGGTGAGCGCGGGGTCCCCCTCACCGCCCGCAGGCTCGGCCCTCGCCTCTAGCCAGCCCTCGCCCCGCCCTGCGGGTAGCCCTCGGCCGCGTGTGGGAGAGGGGAGAGGGGTGAGAGATCGGGGGACGCGGGCCGGGAACGCGCCGCTCGGCCGCTGGCGCCGCCTGCTGGACCTCTACGTGGCAGCGGTGGGGCTGGCGCTGCTCTGGCCGCTGCTGGCTGTGCTGGCCCTACTCATCCGGCTGGAGTCGCCCGGGCCGGTGCTCTTCCGCCAGCGGCGGATCGGCCTCGGCGGCCGGCCGTTCACCATCTACAAGTTTCGCACCATGCGCCGTGACGCCCCGCCGGCCGACTACACCGTGCGCGACTTCCGCACCTTCGTCTTCACCCCTGCCGGCCCTGACCCGCGGCTGACCCGTATCGGCGCCGTGTTGCGCCGCACCAGCTTCGACGAGGTGCCGCAGTTGGTCAACGTGCTGCGCGGCGAGATGAGCCTGGTGGGGCCGCGGCCGGAGATCCCGGAGCTGGTGGCGCAGTATCCACCGGCCTACCACGCTCGGCACACGGCCCTGCCCGGCATCACCGGCCTGGCCCAGATCAACGGCCGCTCTGATTTGACCTATGCCCAGACCATTGCCTACGATTTGAGCTACGTGCGGCACCGGTCTGACGGGCTCGATCTGCGCATCCTCGCCCGTACGGCCCTGCCCGTCCTGCGCGGCACCGGCGCCCGGTAACGTCCGTTCCTCCTGCCATCAGGGCGTCGGCGCACCGGAGTAGCGACCGGCGTACCCGGCCTGGGGTTTGGCCCGGGCGCCGCCCGCGAGGTCCGAAGCATGCCGCCGTGGCTGCGCCGGCTCCTGCGTCTGAGCGTCGACCTGAGCATCGACGCCGCCATCATCGTCCTCGGCTACTACGCCGGTCTCCTGCTTCGCTTTGATGGCGAGATCCCGCCCGAATCGATGGAGACGTTTCGCCTGGTCATCCCGGTGATCGTGCTGGGTTACCTGGCGGTGAACTGGCTGCTGGGGGTGTACCGCACCGCCTGGCAGTACGGCGGCATGGGCGATGTGCTCAACCTGGGGCGGGCGGTGCTGCTGGTGACGGCGGTGATCACCCTGTTCAACCGCACCCGCGCCGAGCGCGACATCCCGCTGTCCGTCAACCTGATCGCCGGCGGCTTTATCTTCATGGCCATGGCCTTCTGGAAGATGCTGCCGCGGCTGCGCGTGCATCCTTCCATCCACCCGCAACGGCCGGGGGCCAAGCGCCTACTGATCGTGGGCGCCGGCAACACCGGCCAGCTTGTGGCGCGCGAGTTTCTGCAACACCACGACTGGGAGTACCGCCCCGTTTGCTTTGCCGACGATGACCCGCGCAAGCGCGGCAAACGCATCCACGGCGTGCCCGTGGCCGGCACCACGCAGGATATCCCGGAGCTGGTGGACCGCTTCAAGGTCGATGTGGTGGCGCTGGCCCTCCCCTCGGCGCCACGCGCCCGCATCCGCGAGCTGCTCGCGGTCTGTCAGGTGACGGGCGTGCCAGTGCGCATGGTGCCGGGGCTACCGGAGATCGTAGAGGACCCGCGGACCATCAGCCACCTGCGTGAGGTAACGGTGGAGGACCTGCTGGGCCGTGACCCTGTCCATATCGATTACTCCCAGTGTCTGGAGAGCCTGCGTAACCGGGTGGTGCTGATCACGGGCGCGGCCGGATCGATCGGCGCGGAGCTGGCCCGACAGGTGCTGCGCTTCCAGCCGGCCGGCCTGCACCTGTTGGACAACAACGAGACCGGCCTGCACGACCTGGCGCAGGAGCTGCGCCGGGAGAGCGCGGACGTGGACCTGCGCCTGTGGCCGGCCTCGGTGACGGACGCCGAGAAGGTGGAGCGGGTGTTCCGCACGGTGCGGCCGCAGGTCGTGTTCCACGCCGCCGCCTACAAGCACGTGGCCCTGATGGAGGAGCACCCGGACGAGGCCTTCCGCGTGAACGTGCTGGGCACGCGCCATGTGTTCCGTGCCGCCGCCGCGTACGGGGCGGATAAGGTGGTGTTCATCACCACCGACAAGGCGGTCAACCCGGTCTCGGCCTACGGCGCTACCAAGCGCATCGGCGAGCTACTGGTGCTGGCGATGGCCGAGCGTAGCGCCACGGTGTTCTGCGCCGTGCGGTTCGGCAACGTGATCGGCAGCCGCGGCAGCGTGGTGCCGCTGTTTGCGCGGCAGATCCAGGCGGGGGTGCCGGTGAGCGTCACCCACCCCGAGGCCACGCGCTACTTCCTCACCATCCCGGAGGCGGTCAGCCTCATCATCCAGGCCGCGGCCTTCGCCGGTCAGGGCCAGATCTTCATGCTGGACATGGGCGAGGAGGTGCGCATCCTGGACCTGGCGGAGAAGATGATCCGGCTCAAGGGCCTGGCACCCGGCACGGACGTGCCCATCGTCTACACCGGCCTACGTCCCGGCGAGAAGGTGCGTGAGGAGCTCGTAGCCGAGCACGAACGCCAGCTTCCCACCCATCACCCCAAGGTGATGCTCACCTTCGCCGGCGGGCGCGTGCCGGCTACCGAGCTGGAGGCCGAGATCGACGCCCTGGCCGCTCGTTTGGACTGCGAGCGCGATGAGTTCCTCCGTGCCCTTCACCGCCTGGCGCGGCTCGGTCCGGCCGGGGTACCCTCGCCCCTCCCCCGACGCGAGCCTGGGGATACGGGGACCGCGTGAGGAACGGCCGGCTCCTCCGGCGCGCTGCCTCTTCCCGCCCCACGGCGCCCCGCTAGCGGCCGCGAGGGGCGTGCAGCGCCCCGTTGGTGATCGGCTCGTCGATGTAGAGGTCACCGTTGCGGATTTTGATGTTGAAGCCACAGGCCGGGTTGGTGCACGCCCACGCCTTGAAGTAGATCGCCGCCCCTTGGCTTCCGAAATCCGACAGCGGCACTAGGTCGCCCGCGTTGCACTTCCGGCATTTCGGGAAGCTTGTCACCACCGGCCACCTCCACCCCACGCTCTGGTGCCGGGAGCATAGCACGGTCATCCGGAGAAGGGAACCGGGCCGGCAGCGGCCGGGTCGGGGAAAACCTGCTACGCTGAGTACGGTACGAGCGCCGGTAACGGTCGGCGGGTCGTTCGGGTCCGAGACAAGTAAGGCTTAAGACTCATTTAGCGGCGGTTTAGCACGTTCCCATCCCTGCCGTGGCATGTTGAGGGTGCCGAGACGGTGGCCCCTCCTGTGGCGGCCCGGGGCGGGGGTTGGGAACGGGACCCTCGTCCCGGGCCGTTTGTGTGCCCTGAAACCGGGGGTCGCGCCTGCTCATCGCTTGGTCTGGGTGCGGGAGTTGCCCGTGAGCCGCACGATCCTGGTGGTGGACGATGAACGCAACATCGTGGACCTGGTGCGCATGTACCTGCGCAAGGAGGGGTTCGCGGTGGAGACGGCCGCCAACGGCAAAGAGGCGCTGGAGAAGGCCCGTGCCACCCAGCCCAGCCTGGTCCTGCTGGACATCATGATGCCAGAGATGGACGGCCTGGAGGCCTTCCGCGCCCTGCGCCGCGAGTCGGATGTGCCCGTGATCATGCTCACGGCCCGCGGCGACGACGTGGACCGCATCGTCGGCCTGGAACTGGGCGCCGATGACTACGTTGCTAAGCCGTTCAACCCGCGCGAGCTGGTGGCGCGCGTCAAGGCCGTGCTGCGCCGCACGGAGGCGGCCAGCCGTCGGCCGCCGGTGATCGAGGTGGGGGACCTGCGCATCGACCTGGCCGGGCGGGAGGTGACGGTGGGCGGCCGACCGGTACAGCTCCGCGCCAAGGAGTTCGACCTGCTGGTGGCCCTGGCCCAGCACGCCGGTGAGGCGATGGCCCGCGACCGGCTGCTGAACCTGGTGTGGGGCGAAAACTTCTTCGGCGACGCCCGCACCCTGGATGTACACATCGCCTGGCTGCGCGAGAAGATCGCCGGCTCCACGGCGCGCATCGCCACCGTGTGGGGCTACGGCTACAAGCTGGTGGACGAGCAGAAGCAGAGCACAGCGGGCTGAGATGTTCCCCTCGTTACGCGCCAAGCTGGCGTTCGCGTTCGCCTTCGTGACGTTCCTGACGGTGCTGCTCACCGCCCTGGGCATTACCCTGCTCTTGCGCGAGCGCGAAGTGGCGGCCGCACGCGAGCGGCTGGGGCTGTTCGGCAACGCCGTGGCCAACGAGGTGCTGGAGTACGCCAGCCGCCGCGCCCAGCCGGACGCGCTGGCCGCTCTGCTCCAGCAGCGCGCCGAGGACCTGGACCTGCGCTTTGTGCTGATCGACGGCCGCCACAACGTGGTCGTGACCGACACGGCCGGCCGCCTCACCGGCCAGCCGGCGGGTGAGCTCAGCCACTTGGCCGGGAGCATGCGCCGGAGCGACGTCGCCGGCTTTGGCTGGACGGCCTGGCGGGGACAGATCGTGTTCGTGCCAAAGGTCGGACCGGTGTTGCAATCGCTGCAGCAGCAGGACTACAGCGTGCTCATGCTGGTGCCGGAAAGCGACATCGCCGGCGCCTGGCGCGACTTGCTGCCGCGCCTGGCTCTCTCCGGCGGTGCCGCCCTGCTGGCGGCGGTGGCCGTGGCCGTTGTTATCTCCCAGTCCATCGCCCGGCCGGTGATGGATGTCACCCGCGCCGCCGAGGCGGTGGCGCAGGGCAACTACGACCAGCGCATCCCCGTGCGTGGGCGAGACGAGATCGCCCGCCTGGCGCGCACCTTCAACGTGATGGCCCACCAGGTGGCCCGTTCCCACCAGGCGATGCGTGATCTCATTGGCAATGTGGCGCACGAGCTGAAGACGCCGCTCACCTCTATCCAGGGCTACTCCCAGGCGTTGGTGGAAGGGCTGACCACCACCCCTGAGGAAACCGCCCACGCCGCCCGCGTGATCGCCGAGGAGGGGGAGCGGATGCGGCGGCTGGTGGAGGACCTGCTCTACCTCACGCGCCTGGAAGCCGGCCAGCTCCGCCTGGAGCGGGCACCGGTGCGCGTGCCCGCCCTGCTGGAGACGACCGCGGAGCGGGTACGCTGGCAGCTGCAGGACGGGGGGCGGGAGCTCCGGCTGCACATCCCCGTGGACCTGCCCACCATCTACGGCGACGAGCATCGCCTGGAGCAGGTGCTGGCCAACCTGCTGGACAACGCCGTTCGCCACACGCCAGCGGGCGGACGCATCACCCTCTCCGCCGCCTGGTTGCCGGATGGGGTGGCGATCAGCGTGCACAACACCGGCTCCTACATCCCGCCCGAGCACCTGTCGCGCATCTTCGAGCGCTTCTACCAGGTAGACCCCGCCCGCACCCGCGACGGGCGCCACGGCGGCCTGGGCCTGGCCATCGCCCGCGAGATCGTGCTGGCCCACGGCGGCAGCATCACCGCCCACAGCGACCCGCGGACGGGCACCGAGTTCCGCGTGCTGCTGCCGGCCGGCCGCCGCTCCATGGCCGAGGACGGGACGCAGCCCCAGCCGGCCGAGGCCGTATCCCGTGGCCAGCCCGTCGCCTGAACTCCACCGGCTCAGGGCCCCGCTCAGCCGCCGCGGCGGGCCGCCAGGTCCAGGCCCAGGATCAGGTACGGCTCCGGCACGTTGGGGAAGAAGAAGTGCCGAAGGAGCACCACCCAGCCGCGACGGCGGTAGAGGTGTAGGGCGCGGGTCTCCGCCTCGATGGTGGAGAGCAGCGCCGTGCGGTGGGGCAGCCCTTCCAGCAGGGTGTCGTGCAGGCGGGCGCCGATGCCGTGCCCCTGCGCCTCCGGCCGTACCGCCAGCTCTACCAGCTCGAAATGTCCGTCCATCCACCGCGCCGCCAGCGCGGGGGTCATGCCCGCCCGCACGCAGTCCGTCCACCACTGGCCGGGGGCGCCGGTGTAGCCGTAGGTGAAGCCCAGCACCACGTCCTGTGCGTCCAGCGCCACCACGCAACGAAAGCCGGCTCGGCCCGCGTGCCGTGCGAGCGACTCGCGAAAGCTGGCGGCGTGCCCCGGCCCGCGCGAGTAGGGCGGCGGGCCGAAGGCCGCCGCGTACACGTCCACGATCTGGTCTGCGCGGCGCTGCACCTCGTCGGGCGCGATGCGGCGGATCACCGCCGGCACGGTCTCATCCACACTCACCCTCGCTCAGCACGGCAGGCCGACCGCGCCGCCGGTTAGTTACCGTTGCCGCTACCCCACTTGGTCAGCCAGTACTCGTAGCTGTCTGCCAGGGCCAGCCACGAGGCCTCGATCACGTCCGTGGAGGAACCCACCGTGCGCCAGATGTTGACGCCGTCCGTGGACTCGATCAGCACCCGCACCGAGGCGGCGGTGCCGGTGGTGCCGTCCAGGATGCGGACCTTATAGTCGGTCAGGCGTACACAGCTCAACGATGGGTAGAAGGCGCTGAGCGCCTTGCGCACGGCGATGTCCAGGGCGTTCACCGGCCCGTTGCCCTCGCCCACGGTGTGCATCACCTCGCCGTCCACCCGCAGCTTGACCACCGCCTCGGCCATCATCTCGTTGTCGTCGTGGCCGTTCCGCTTGTGCCGACGGCGCTCGATGATCATGAAATCGTCCAGCTCGAACGGCGGTTTGTAGTCCGGGCGCGAGCGGCGCACCAACAGCTCGAACGAGGCCTCGGCCGCGTCGTACTGGTAGCCACGCGCCTCCAGGAGCTTGACCTTCTCCAGGAGCCGTCGCGTCTCCTCGCTGGTGAGGGGGATGTCGATCCCCTGTTCGCGCATTTTGGCGATGATGTTGCGCTGGCCGGACAGGTCCGAGACCAGTACTCGCCGCTCGTTGCCCACCTTCTCCGGCGGCACGTGCTGGTAGGCGCTCTCGTTCTTGACGATGGCCGCCACGTGGTAGCCGGCCTTGTGGGCGAAGGCGCTCATGCCCACGTAGGGCGCCTGCGGGTTGGGGTTGAGGTTAGCCAGCTCGGCCACGAAGTGGGCGGTGTCCGTCAACCGGGCCAGCTGGGCGTCGGTGACAACGTCCAACCCCATCTTCAGCTTGAGGTTGGCGATGACGGTGAGGATATCGGCGTTGCCGCACCGCTCGCCGTAGCCGTTGACACAGCCCTGCACCTGGATGGCCCCCGCCTCCACGGCGGCCAGCGTGTTCGCGACCGCCAGGCCGCAGTCGTTGTGCACGTGGATGCCGAAGGGGATGTCGCCCAGGCGCACGCGCACCGCCTCGATGGCGTCCAGCAGGCGCTGGGTGATCATGCCGCCGTTGGTATCGCACAGCACGACGCCGTCCGCGCCGGCGCGCAGCGCGGTGGCCAGGCACTCGATGCTGTACTGGGGATTGTCGAAAAAGCCGTCAAAGAAGTGCTCGGCATCGAAGAACACGGTTTTACCCAGCGACTTCATGTAGCGGATCGAGTCCGCGATCATCGCCAGGTTTTCTTCGTTGGAGGTCTCCAGGATCTCGCGCACCTGGAACTCGGACGCCTTGCCCACGAACGTCACCACCGGCGTGTGGGCGTCGACTAGGGCGCGGATGTTGGGGTCACCCTTGACGTCCGCGCCGGCGCGGCGGGTGCCGCCGAAGGCGACCAGCTGGGCGTGCTTGAACTCCATCTGGCGGGCGCGGACGAAGAACTCGGCGTCGCGCGGGTTGGAGCCGGGGAAGCCGCCCTCGATGAAGTGCACGCCGAGCTCGTCAAGCTTGCGCGCTACCTGAAGTTTGTCCTCTACCGAGAGGGACATGCCCTCCATCTGCATACCGTCGCGCAGCGTGGTGTCGTACAACTGGACCTGGCGGGTCATGACGCGCTCCTCTGCGGCCGATCCTCACGCCTTTCCCTTACACTGACGCGCGACGAGCCCCTCATGGTGGGAGCGCGCGGGGCGGCGGGATCAGCGATGCGTGCTGGAAGCAGTGACGGATGCGGGCTGCCGGCCGCAGGCGGGCACGCTACAACGTGCGGCCGTCCGGCCAGCGCCGGGCGAGGCAGCGGACGGCCGTAATCGCCCCCGCCCGAGCCGGTTGCCGGCTCCGGGCGGTTGCGGTCACCTCCGGCCTGTTCCGCTCAGTCATACGTGGCATATCCATGCAGGACGTACGGGCAGGCAGCGCGGTACCCGCCCGGCGTGGAGTTTTATTATCGCCGATCCGTCGGTCCAGAGGCTAGCCGCGGCCCGGTGCCGACCTCATCGTGCAGGAATACCTCGCCCGTGGAGCCGTCCACGGTGATCGTCTGTCCGTCGCGGATCACCCGGGTGCCGACCTTGACGTTGACCACCGCCGGCAGGCCGTACTCGCGCGCCACGGTGGAGCCGTGCGACAGCGGCCCGCCCAGGTCCATCACCACCGCCGCCGCGTTGAAGAAGAGCGGCGTCCAGGCGGCGTCGGTAAAGGGGCAGACCAGCACCTCGCCCGGCGCCAGCTCCACGTCGTCGCGCAGCTCGCGCACCACCCGCGCCCGGGCGGTCACCCGCCCCGGGCTCACCGGGATGCCCTTGAGCACGTGGGGGGCGGTAGTCGTCTCCTGCACCGACACCTGCTGCGTGCGCCGCGGCACGGGCCGACCCGTGAACCGCTCGTCCGTCTCGATCTCATGGCACCGCCGCCATTCCTCGCGGCGGGCGGCGATGCGGGCCGCCAGGTCCGGCGCCGGCCGCCCGGCCATGGCATCGCGCAGCTCCAGCAGGCGCAGGAAGAAGACATCCTCCGGGTCGGCGAGCACACCGCGGGCGTGCAGGCGACGCGCGGCGTCGCGCACCAGCAGGCGGATGGCGTGGGTGGAGCGCGCCCATTGCGATTTGGCCAGCTCTCGCCCCGCGATACCCTCGTGCGCCGCCCGCAGCAGGGCGCGGAAGCGGCGGCGGGCCACCGGCCCCAGTCGCGCCTCCACCATGGCCGTCGCCTCCTGGCGGCGGCGCACCTGCTCCTGCAGGGCTGCCTCCGGGTCCAGGCCCTCCTGGGCGGCGTAGGACTGAAGCAGCCCGATCACCGCCTCGGGCCGCATGGCCCACACGTGCGTGGTCAGGCCCAGCTCGCGCACGCCGCGGTAGCCGTAGCGGCGCAGGAAGTCATCGAACAGGCGGGCGAAGCCGACCGTTTCGGCGTCCTCGGCCGCACGCAATCGGGTCAGCACCTCCTCTGGGCTGCCGGCGGCAAACAACGCGCGCAGCGACTCGCTGGCGCGGATGCGCCGCGCCAACCGCGCCAGCTCGCGGCCGGGTTTGGCGCTCTCCACGTCCTCCAGCCCCGTGCACAGGTCCGCCACCAGCGCGTCCACCCGCTCGAAGCCCTGCTTGGCCAGGAAGGCGCGCAGGTTCTCGAAGCTGTTGCCGGAGAGCGTGGTGCTGGCGGAATGAATCTCGCAGGTGACGAGGTTGCGGCGGTAGGCCTCGTCCAGCTCGCGCATCAGCTCGACATCGCTCAGGGCGGTCAGGTCGGCCGCCTGCACCTTCTGCAGGTAGCCCTCCACGGCCAGGTTGTTGGCCAGGAGGTCCGGCCGCGCTCGGCGCAGCATGGGGATCAGGCGCAGGAGGGTGCGCAGGCGCACCAGGCGGTGCTTCCAGGACGGCCGCCAGGCAACGCCGGCGGCCGGCCGGGCGCGGCCGAACAACTGCTCGTCGACGGCGTCCGGGTTGCCGCCCGGCACCCACTTCACCAGCTCGCGCAAGGTGGAGATGTTGATGAACACGTGCCCGTAGAAGGCGCCGAAGCAGGCCAGGTGCGGCCACTGGTCCAGGCCGAGCACGCGGGTGAGGCCCATGCGCTCGGCGGTGGCGCGGAAGCCGTGCTCGATGGCGATCAGGTTGACGTCGTAGGAGAGGGGGTCGCCCACGCCGGGGTAGACCTCTTGCGCGTTGGCGGCCGTGAACTCGGGGTAGCGGTCCCACACCGGGCTGTCCAGCTCCGGTCGCCAGGTGGCCAGGTCGACGGGGTGCGCGTCGGTCATAGCGATCCTCTGTGCGTGGTGCGGTCGAGGCTCTCCAAGGCGTTCCGGGCTCACGCGATGCGGCGGGCGATGGCGTCGCCCATCGTCACGGTGTCCACCACCGTGGTCCCCTCGGCGGCAATGTCGGCCGTGCGCAGCCCCTCGCTTAGCACGGCGTCTACCGCCCGCTCCACCGCCTCCGCCTCGGCGCTCAGGCCGAGGGACAGGCGCAACATCATGGCCGCGCTGAGGATGGCGGCGATAGGGTTGGCCTTGCGCTGGCCGGCGATGTCCGGCGCGGTGCCGTGGATCGGCTCGTACAGGCCCAGGCCGGTGCCGTCCGGCCGCCGCTCGCCCAGGCTGGCGCTGGGCAGCATGCCCATCGAGCCGGCGAGCATGCTCGCCTCGTCGGTGAGGATGTCGCCGAAGGTGTTCTCCGTGACGATGACGTCGAAGTCGGCCGGGCGGCGGATGAGGTGCATGGCGCAGGCGTCGACCAGCAGGTGCTCCAGCTCGATGTCCGGGTTCTCGCGCCCCATCTCGGTGGCGATCTCCCGCCACAGGCGGCCCGTCTCCAGCACGTTGGCCTTGTCCACGCTGGTGAGCTTGCGCCGGCGCTGACGGGCCAGCTCAAAGCCGACCCGGAGGATACGCCGCACCTCGGCCTCCGAGTAGTACATGGTGTCCACCGCTTGGCGGCCGGTGGCGTCCGCCCAGCGCCGCTTGGGCTGGCCAAAATATAGGCCGCCGGTCAGCTCGCGGATCACCACGAGGTCGGTGCCCTGCAGCACCTCGCGCTTGATGGGGCTGGCATCGAGCATGAGCGGGTGCACGCGCACGGGGCGCAGGTTGGCGAATAGCTCCAGCTCCTTGCGCAGGCGCAGCAGGCCCCACTCCGGCCGGCGCTCGGGCGGCGCCTGGGGGTCATCCCACTTGGGGCCGCCCACGGCGCCGAACAGCACGGCGTCCGCCGCCTTGCAGGCGGCGATTGTCTCCTCGCGGACGGCGACGCCGAAGCGGTCCACCGCCGCCCCGCCGACGACGTCCTCCTGGAGCGTGAACTCGTGCCCGAAGCGCTTCTCCACCGCGCCGAGCACCTTCACCGCCTCGGCGGTCACCTCCGGGCCGATGCCGTCACCCGGCAACACCATAATTGTGAAGTGCGCCACAGACTTGCCCCCGTCTCGCTGGTTTCTGGTCTCACGCGGTGCCGAGCGCGGCCAGGGCCCGGTCCACGGCCTGCACCTCCGGTGAACCCGGGTCGGCCGTAGCCCAGCCGTCGCGCGCGGCGCGCAGGCTGTCGGCGGCGGCCTCGGCCCGCGCCGTGGCCGCCAGCACCCGGCCCAGCCGGTGGGCATCGCGCGGCGTATGGCGACGCGCCAGCCGCCGGCGCAGCAGCGCCTCCGCCTGCTCGAACCGCTCGGTGTGCAGATAAGCTTCCAGCAGCGTGTCCTCGAACACCTCGCGCTGGGCGTTGCTGCCGCCCACGCGCACGATCTGCTCGGTGTACGGCTCGATAAGCTCGATGACGCGCGCGTAGTCGCCCTCGCTGAAGGCGAGGATGCCCTCCGCCAGGCGCGGCACCACCTCACCGGCGGGCAGCTTGCCCTGCGCCAGCCGCGCGCGCAGGCCGTCGATGAGGCGCGTGAGCGCGGCGCGGTCGCCGGTGGCGGCGTAGGCCAGGGCGGCGTGCAGGTCGGCGAAGGTGACCCCCGGCCGCGGAAAGGCCCGCGCCGCAAAGTCCCGCACCTCCGGCCAGCGATCGGTGGTGGGAGCGCAGGCGTACAGGTCGCAGCGCCAGAGCAGCGCGGCCGCGTCGCAGAGGGTGATGATCGCCGTGCCCAGCGAGAGGGAGGGACGCAACGCGCCGTCGTACAGCGCCAGGGCACGGGCGTAGTGCCCGGCGGCCAGCTCAAAAAGGGCGTGGTGCCAGGTGAGGTGGCCGTAGTACTGGCCGGCCCGCTCGTAGCCGGGCATCCAGCCCTCCAGGAAGGCGGCGCCGCCCCGGTCGTCGCCCGCCTCGAAGTACACGTGCGCCACGGTGTGCGCCGTGTGCGCGCTGCCCGAATACAGCGCCAGCGAGCGCTCAGCCAGGCGGCGCGCCTCCGCGAACTGCCCCAGCTCGTTGTGCACAAACGCGTAGGCGCTGAGGAACCACCAGTCGTCGCCGTAGGCGGGGGCCAGCGGCGTGAGCAGGGCGTAGCACTCCCGCCGCCAGTCCGGGCCGCCGCCGAAGCCGATCAGGCTGAAGGGGCCGGTCACCTGGGTGAGGAGAAAGGCGTCGCGTGGGAACTCCTGCAGGTGGGCGGTGATGCGCGCCACCGCGCCCGGGTTGTCGCCCTCGATGGCGGTGGCCAGGGCGTCCACGTGCTGGCGCTCGCGGCGGCTGGCGCCCTCCGCCAGGGCACGGGCACGGGCGGCCGTGGCGCGCGCCTCGGCCACGCGACCGCGGAACTGGTGCTCGCGGGCAAGGGCGACATGCGCTAAGGCAAAGCCCTCGTCGGCAGCGATCGCCTCCTGCAGCAGGCCCTCCGCGCCGGCGCGCCCGGCCAGGAGCCGGTCCACGGCCTCGATGTACAGTTCGGCTGCCTGCGCGTTGGACGTGCTGAGCGGTAGGCCGTAGCGATCGGTGAAGGCGGCGGTCATGGTCGCGTCCTTTCCAGCCCCGGACTGGCGTCTGGGCAAGGGTTCAATGGCGGACGCCGGCCAGCCAGGGTGGGCGGCGGGCCTCGAAGGCGGCGATCTCCGCCTCGTGCGTGAGGGTCATACCGATGTCGTCCAGGCCGTTGAGCAGCCGCTCGCGCACGAAGGGGTCAATCGTGAACGAGGCCGAGAAGCCCTGCGCGTCGCTTACCGTCTGGGTGACCAGGTCCACCGTGGCCTGATAGCCGGGCGCGGCCTTGGCACGGCGTATCAGCTCCTGCACCTGCTCCTCAGGCAGTACCACCGGCAGCATGCCGTTCTGGATGCAGTTGTTGTAGAAGATATCGGCGAACGAGGGCGCGATCAGGGCGCGGAAGCCGTACTCGCGCAGGGCCCAGGGGGCGTGCTCCCGCGAGGAGCCGCAGCCGAAATTGCGGCCGGTGACGAGGATGGTGGCGCCCTGGTAGGCGGGGTGGTTCAGCTCGAACTCCGGGTTGGGCGAGCCGTCCGGCAGGTAGCGCCAGTCGAAGAAGGCGAACGGGCCGAACCCGGTGCGCTCGATGCGCTTAAGGAACTGCTTGGGGATGATCTGGTCCGTGTCCACGTTCACACGGTCCAGCGGCGCGACGATGCCGGTCAGCGTGGTGAAGGGCTCCATGACGCCTCGTCCTCCTGCGTGAGCGGTCACCAGTTTCGGATATCGACGAAATGGCCGGCGATGGCCGCCGCCGCCGCCATCTGCGGGCTCACCAGGTGGGTGCGCCCGCCCTTGCCCTGGCGCCCCTCGAAGTTGCGGTTGGAGGTGGAGGCGCAGCGCTCACCGGGCTGGAGGATGTCCGGGTTCATGCCCAGGCACATGGAGCAGCCGGCCTCCCGCCACTCAAAGCCGGCCTCGATGAAGATCTGGTCCAGCCCCTCCGCCTCCGCCTGGCGCTTGACCTGCGTCGAACCCGGCACCACCATGGCGCGCACCCCCGGCGCCACCCGCCGCCCCTTGACGATGGCCGCGGCGGCGCGCAGGTCCTCGATGCGTGAGTTGGTGCACGAGCCGATGAACACCCGGTCGATGCGGATATCGACGATGGGCGTGCCCGGTGTGAGGTCCATGTAGGCCAGAGCCCGCGCGGCGGCCGCTCGCTCCGCCGGCGAGGCGAAGGAATCGGGGTCCGGCACGCGCCCGGTGACCGGCACGACCTGGCCGGGGTTGGTGCCCCAGGTGACGTACGGCTCCAGCTCGGCGGCGGGGATGACGACCGTCTTGTCGTACACCGCGCCCTCATCGGTGCGCAGGGAGGACCAGTAGGCCACGGCGGCGTCCCAGTCGGCGCCCTTGGGTGCGTGCGGTCGACCCTTGAGGTAGGCGAAGGTCGTCTCGTCCGGCGCGATCATGCCGGCGCGGGCGCCCGCCTCGATGGACATGTTGCACACCGTCATCCGCCCTTCCATGGACAGGTCGCGGATCGCCTCGCCGGTGTACTCGATCACGTGCCCGGTGCCGCCGTCCACGCCGATGCGGCCGATGATGCCGAGGATGATGTCCTTGGCCGTCACCCCCGGTGGGGCCTTGCCCTCCACGCGCACTTCCATCGTCTTGGGCTTGTGCTGCACCAGGCACTGGGTCGCCAGCACGTGCTCGACCTCTGAGGTGCCGATGCCCAGGGCGAAGGCGCCGAAAGCGCCGTGGGTGCTGGTATGGCTGTCGCCGCAGACGATCACCATGCCGGGCTGGGTGAGGCCCAGCTCCGGGCCGATGACGTGCACGATCCCCTGCCGCTCGGAGTGGATGCCGTACAGGGGGATGCCGAACTCGGCGCAGTTGCGCTCCAGCGTCTCGATCTGCTGGCGCGCGATCTCGTCCAGGATCGGCAGGGAGCGGTCGGTGGTGGGGATGTTGTGGTCCACCGTGGCCACAGTGAGGTCCGGGCGGCGCACGGTGCGCTCGGCCAGGCGCAGGCCCTCAAAGGCCTGGGGTGAGGTGACCTCGTGCACGAGGTGCAGGTCCACGTACAGGAGCGCCGGCTTGCCCGGTTCCTCTCGCACCACGTGCGCCTCCCAGATCTTCTCGAACATCGTCTTCGGCGCCATCAGCCTGCTCCGTTCCGACAGGTTGGGCGCGGGCCCCGGCCCCCGCCGGGGCCCGCGCGGGACGGCTTGCGAGACTACGAGACCACGATCCGCTGCTCGGCGCGGTCGCGGCGCAGGACGAGCAGCCGGTTGAGGGCGTTCATGTACGCCTTGGCCGAGGCGACGATGATATCCGTATCGGCGCCGCGGCCGGTGTAGGTGCGGCCGTTGGCCTCGATGCGGATGATCACCTCGCCCTGGGCGTCGATGCCCTCGGTGACGCTCTTCACCGTGTACTCGGTGAGCGTGTTCTCCACGCCGATGATGCGGTTGATGGCCCGGTAGACGGCATCGACCGGCCCGTCGCCCACGGCGGCGTCCTCATGCCGGTTACCGTCCTTGTCCACGAGCAGGACGGTGGCCGTCGGCCGCACCGTGTCGCCGGCGATGACGTGCACCCGCTCCAGGTGCCAGACCTCCTCGTGGGTGCGCGCCTCTTCGCTCATCAGCGCTTCCAGGTCGCGGTCGTCGATCTCGGTCTTCTTGTCGGCCAGGTTCTTGAAGCGGACGAAGACCCGGTCCAGCTCCTCCTGGGTGAGCTCGTAGCCCAGCTCCTCCAGCCGTTTCTTGAGGCCGGCGCGGCCGGAGACCTTGGTGAGCACGATCTTGGTGGCCTCCGGGTGGCCGACCTCGCGCGGGTCCATGATCTCGAAGTTCTCGCGCAGCTTGATCACCGCGTCCTGGTGGATGCCGGAGGCGTGGCGGAAGGCGTTGAGGCCCACCACCGCCTTGTTGGGCTGCACCACGATGCCCGTCAGGTCGGAGACCAGGCGGGAGGTGCGGTACAGCTCACGGGTGTTGATGCCCAGCTCCACGTTGAACTGGTCGTTGCGGGTCTTGAGCGCCATCACCACCTCCTCCAGGGAGGCGTTGCCGGCGCGCTCGCCCAGCCCGTTCACGCAGACCTCGATCTGCCGCGCCCCGGCGCGCACCGCCGCCAGAGAGTTGGCTGTGGCCAGGCCGAGGTCGTTGTGGCAGTGCACGGACAGCACCGCCTTGTGGATGTTGCGCACGTTCTCAAAGATGCCGCGGATAAGCTGTTCGAACTCCTGCGGCACCGTGTAGCCGACGGTGTCGGGGATGTTCACCGTCGTTGCCCCCGCGTCGATCACCGCTTCGAGCAGCTGGTACAGGTAGCGCGGGTCGGAGCGGGTGGCGTCCATGGGCGAGAACTCCACGTCCTCCACCGCCTCCTTGGCGCGCTTGACCGCGGCCACGGCCTGCAGCAGCACCGCCTCGCGGTCCTTGGCCATCTGGTGCATGAGGTGGATGTCCGACGAAGAGATGAACACGTGGATGCGCGGGTTGTGGGCGCCCTCCATGGCGGCGATGGCCGCCTCCACGTCGCCCGGCACGCAGCGGGACAGCGTGGCGATGATGGGGCCGCGGATGGTGCGGGCGATGTTGCGCACCGCCTCGAAGTCGCCGGGCGACGAGGCGGCGAAGCCGGCCTCGATCACGTCCACACCGGTCTTCGCCAGTTGCTCGGCGATCTCCATCTTGTCCTCGGCGTTGAGGGCCACGCCGGCCGTCTGCTCCCCGTCGCGCAGGGTGGTATCGAAGATAATCACGCGCTCTGCCATGACCTGTCTCCTTCGTTCCTGTCGCGGATCGCGTGGTGCGTGTGCCGGATGGCGCGTGCGGGGATCTCCCCCCGGTCCGCACGTTGCGCCCGCGTGCCATTCGTGCTCGTCATGGGCCCTCCAACCCGGCGTTCACCGGGCCGAGGGCCGGCGAAGGGACAGGCCACGTGTGATGCCGGCTACGGCTACGTCTCCCTCCATGGCTCGACTCTACCCCGCGATGATAACGTCGCCATCGGCGCTAGCGCGCCTCGGCGGGCTGCTTACGCCCCTGGGCGAGCCAGCTCATCATGGCGCGCAGCTCCTTGCCCACGGACTCAATCGGGTGTTCGGCGTTCTGGCGGCGCAGGGCCAGGAACGAGGGCCGTCCGGCCTGATTCTCCAGGATCCACTCGCGCGCGAACTGGCCGCTGCGGATCTCCTCCAGGATCTGGCGCATGGTCTGGCGCACGTGCTCGTCGATCACGCGCGGGCCGCGCGTGTAATCGCCGTACTCGGCGGTGTCCGAGACGGAGTAGCGCATGAACGCCATGCCGCCCTCGTACATGAGGTCCACGATCAGCTTCAGCTCGTGCAGGACCTCGAAGTAGGCGATCTCCGGCTGGTAGCCGGCGCTCACCAGCGTCTCGTAGGCGGCCTTGATCAGGGCCGTGACGCCGCCGCACAGCACCGTCTGCTCGCCGAACAGGTCGGTCTCCGTTTCTTCTTGGAAGGTGGTTTCCAGCACGCCGGCGCGCGTGGCGCCGATGCCTTTGGCGTAGGCGAGCACGATCTGCTTGGTGAGCTCGCTGTTCGCCTGGTGGATGGCCATCAGCGCCGGCACGCCGCCGCCTTCCACGAACACGCGCCGCACCAGGTGACCGGGGCCTTTCGGCGCCACCATGGCCACGTCCACCTCGGCCGGCGGTTGGATCTGGCCGAAGTGGATGTTGAAGCCGTGCGCGAACATGAGCATCTTGCCCTCGCGCAGGCCGCCGGCGATGTGCTCCTCGTACAGCTGCTTCTGCACCTGGTCCGGCGTGAGCACCATGATGATGTCTGCCGCCCGCGCCGCCTCGTCGACGGTGGTGACCCGCAGCCCGGCCGCCTCCGCCTGGGCCCAGGACTTGGAGCCCGGGTAGAGGCCGACGATCACGTTGCACCCGGAGTCTTTGAGGTTCAGCGCGTGCGCGTGCCCCTGGCTGCCGAAGCCGATGACGGCGATGGTCCGGTTGTTGAGCAGGCTGAGGTCCGCGTCCTTGTCGTAGTACATCTGCGCCATGTGCTCGCACCTCTCTCCGCTGTTGCCCCCGGTTCGCCGTGCCGGGGCTTTACTCGCGTGGGCACCCCGGCCTACCGGGGGTGCTCACGTCCGCTTGAACCCGCTCACCAGCCCGTAGGCCCCGAGCGTCAGCAAGAGCGCCGCCGGCAGCCACAGGAGCCCCAGGCCGTTGCCCGAACTGACGGCCGCCGTGCCGAGCAAGAGCCCGGCCGCCGCCACCACCAGTGTGCCGCCCAGGCGCGGCCGCCTGCCGGACAGGGCCAGCCCGGCGACGGCCAGGGCCGTGGCCGCGCACGCGGTGCCGATCATCTGTGCCGGTGGACCCGCTAGTGCCCCCGTGCCTCGGGCCATAAGCACACCAACCGTGACCAGGGCCGCTAGCGCGGTGCCGAGGGCGGTGAGCAGGCGGGCGCGGGCCACCGCTATCTCCCGGCGTCACTAGTCCGACACGTACGGCAGCGCGCCGCTCGGCCGCCGCCCCAGCCGGCTGTGCGCTGCCGCCGCGGCTGCCTCCTTGGCGTCGTCGACGTGCACCACGGCGCTGCCGCGCGCCATGGCCACGCGGCCGGTGCGAGCGATCTCGGCGATGCCGTACGGGCGCATCACCCGCAGCACGTTGTTCACGTGCTCCTCATCACCCACCACCTGGATGATGACGGTGCTGTCCGACACGTCCGCCACCGCGGCGCCGAGCACGCCCGCCAGCTGGATGATCTCCGCCCGCTTGCCGTTGGCGCAGCGCACTTTGATCAGTGCCAGTTCGCGCGCCACCATCCCCTTGTGCGTGATGTCGGCCACCTTGACGACGTCGATCAGCTTGTAGAGCTGCTTTTCCACCTGCTCCACCTGGGTCGTAGCGCCGTCCACCACGATGGTCATGCGCGACAGCCCGTCCTGCTCCGTCGGGCCGACGGCCAGGCTCTCGATGTTGAAGCCGCGCCGCCGGAAGAGGGACGCCACCCGGTTCAGGACGCCGGGGCGGTCCTCCACCAGGGCGATCACCGTGTGCTTGGTGCTCATGGGCGTGTGCTCCTGGACCTCCGCTTGCCGCGTTGCATGCGCTCGCTAGTCACCCGCCACCGCCTGGTGCTTGCGGCGCTCGCGCGCCTCCACCACCTTGGGGTCCTCGATCGTCTCCGCCAGGGAGGCACCGGCCGGCACCATCGGCCACACGTTCTCCTCTTTGATGACCCGGAAATCGATCACCACCGGGCCGGGGTGTCGCATCGCCTCCTCGATGGCGGCGCGCATCTCCGAGCGCCGCTCCACGCGCAGGCCCTTGATGCCGTAGGCCTCGGCGATCTTGACGAAGTCCGGCTGACAGATCTCCTCGGCAAGGTCGGCGGCCACCAGGTTGTTGTCGTAGAACAGCTCCTGCCACTGGCGGATCATGCCCAGGTACCGGTTGTTCATGATCGCCAGCTTGACGGGGGCCTTCTGGTCGACGATCGTCGCCAGCTCCTGCATCGTCATCTGGAAGCCGCCGTCGCCGCAGATGCTCCACACCAGCTTGTCCGGGCAGGCCATCTGCGCGCCCAGCGCCGCCGGCACCTCGAAGCCCATGGTGCCCAGCCCGCCGGAGGAGATGAGCTGGCGCGGTCGGGTGAAAGTCCAATGCTGGGCGGTCCACATCTGGTGCTGGCCGACGCCGGTGACGACGATCGCGTCGCCGTTGCACGCCTCGTAGATGGCGCGGATCACGTGCTGGGTGGACATCGCCTCCGGGTCGTCCAGCTCCGGCAGCACGAACGATGGGTGCTCGCGGCGCAGGTCGTCGATCCAGCGCAGCCACTCCACGTGCGTGTTGGGCTTGATCTCTTCGATCAGGGCCTGGAGCACCTGCTTGGCGTCGCCGACGATCGGCACCTCGGTCTTGATGTTCTTGCCGATCTCGGCCGGGTCGATGTCGATGTGGATCACGCGCGCCGTGGGGTTGAAGTCGGAGAAGCGGCCCATGGCGCGGTCGTCGAACCGCATGCCGATGCCGATCACCACGTCGGCCGTGTTGGCGGCGATGTTGCAGTGGTAGGCGCCGTGCATGCCCATGAAGCCGAGGGCGAGGACGTGGTCCTCGGGGAAGGCGCCCAGGCCCAGGAAGGTGGTGATCACCGGGATCTGCGCCTTCTCGGCGAAGACGCGCAGCTCCTCGCTGGCGCCGGACCAGATGATCCCGTGGCCGGCCAGGATCACCGGCCGCTTGGCCTCATCGATCAGCTTGGCCGCCCGCTTGATCTGCCCCGCGTGCCCCTGAAGGGTGGGACGGTAGGAGCGGATCTGCACCTGCTCCGGCCAGTGGAACTCCGCCTCTTCCAGGAAGACGTCCTTGGGGATGTCGATGTGCACCGGGCCGGGCCGGCCGGTGCGGGCGATGTAGAAGGCCTCGCGCACCGTCTGCGCGATCTCGGAGGCCTTCATCACTAGGTAGTTGTGCTTGGTGATGGGCAGCGTGATGCCGGTGATATCGGCCTCCTGGAAGCCGTCCCGGCCGAGCAGGTTGCGCGCCACGTTGCCGGTCAGCACCACCATCGGCACCGAGTCCATCATCGCGGTGCAGATGCCGGTGACCAGGTTGGTGGCGCCAGGGCCGGAGGTGCCAAGGCACACACCCACCTTGCCGGAGGCACGGGCGTAGCCATCGGCCGCGTGCGCGGCGCCCTGCTCGTGGCGCACGAGCACATGCTTGATCTGGGGGTATTGGGGAAAGCGGTCGTACAGCGGCAGGACCACGCCGCCGGGATAGCCGTAGATAATCTCCACGCCCTCGCGGACAAGACATTCGAGAAGGATCTGCGCGCCGGTCAGTCGCATCGGTATGCTCCCGTGTGCTTGGTCATCGGCAGGAAACGCTCGGAAACGGCACGGCAACCGGCGGGGCGCCGTGGCGACGCATCGCCGTCACCGTGCCACGCTCCCTACCGCGCCGCCCCGTGACGGCGGGGCGGGTGCTCCTCCTCGTGCGTGTCCGTCCAGCATCTCGATTCGTCCTCCAACCCGCGGGCACCGGCCTCGGTGTGCTTCCTTCTGGTGTTGGGCGCCCGCGCAGCGTGCGCATGACAGGCCTGTCGCGCGCCGGTTGCTGCCTGTCCCTGACCGCCGCTCCGCTTCACTGGCTTGTCGAGCATCGGCAGGGTCAGGCGCGTACGCCGCGAAGTACAAGCAGTCCGAGCAGGCGAAGGAGCCGCGTGGGCAGGTCGAGCCGGCGATCCGGCACCCGGATCGCGAGGACGGGCGCTAGGGGGCGCAGAGAGGTGATCGTCACCGGCATCGACCCCTGTCCTCGGGACCGCGGGCCGCTATAAAAATTCCCGTCCCTCCAAAGGGACGGGATGAACCCGCGGTACCACCCTTGTTCCCTTCGGGCGCTGCCCAAAGGGCCCTCGTGTGCGCGATAACGGGCGCACCCGGGACGGAGTACTCTCCCATCGCGATGGGATTTCCCCCGACCGGCTCAGGAGCGAGTTCCGGTCCCCGCGGCCACCGGGCTTGCACCATCCCCCGGCTCGCTGGGGCAGCGAACTGGACCGTACTACTCTCCGTCGTCGCCGTGCCTGTGTATGCGAGGGCATTCTACCGGTTGCCAGAGGCGAGGTCAAGAACGCGGCGTCAAGCGGGATGCCCGCTGCCGGCATGGCGGTTGCCGCGCGGTCGCCAGTGGAGGTGTCTCATGCCGGTTCGCGGCTTGTCGCTCGGCTGAATCCTGGCGCGCACCCCTCGGCGTGGTACCATGCCCCTGCACTGCTCCAGGAGGTGACCGCCATGACGCAGGGCAGCGCCCCACGGGCGGACGTGATCCCGGTCTGGCAGACGGAGATGATCACGCTCGCCGACGGGCTCTACGCCTACGTGCAGGCCACGGGCGGGTTTTGCATCTCCAACGCCGGCTTGATCGCTGGGGGCGCGGGCAGCGTGGCCGTGGACGCGCTGTTCGTGCCGCGCATGACTCGCGCCTTTCTGGATGAGGCGGCGCGCTGCACCGCCGCTCCCATCACCACGCTGATCAACACCCATCACCACGTGGATCACACGCTCGGCAACCACCTGTTCGCCGGTAGGACGATCATCGGCCACGACCTCACCCGCAGCGAGATGGCGCGCACCGGCAACCCGGCGGCGCGCATTGCCGCCGTGGCGCCGCACTTCGCACCGGACCTGGCCGAGCCGATCCCGATCGTGCCGCCCAACCTCACCTACAGCGACCGCCTCACGCTATACGTGGACGAGCGCGAGGTGCAGCTGATCCACGTGCCCACGGCACACACCATCGATGACACTCTGGTCTACCTACCCGCGGAGCGGCTGCTGTTCGCTGGGGACGTCGCGTTCTTCTATGTCACGCCGTTGGCCTTTGAAGGCTCAATCCTGGGCTGGCTGGACGCCATCGCCCGTATCGAGGCGATGGAGGTGGAGCGGATCGTGCCCGGCCACGGGCCGGTGGGCACCAAGGCCGAGCTGGCGCTGCTGCGCGGCTACTTCGAGCTGCTGCGCGACCAGGCGCAGGAGCACTACCGGGCCGGCCATTCGGCAGAACAGGCGGTGATGGAGATGGACCTGGGGCCGTACGCCGCCTGGGGCGAGCCGGAACGGATCGTGCCCAACGTGCTGCGCCTGTACCAGGATTTCTCCGGCGCACCCTGGGCGCCGCTGGACCTGGCCGCCTCTCGCGCGCTGCAGGAGGCATGGCTGGCCCGGCACCGCTAGCCGCGCCGTTGGTGGGCCGGACGGGGAGCCCCTAGCGCCTGGGCTCCCCGTCCGTGTGGGGTTGTGGTTACACCCCCTGCCACATGCGGCGGCCCTCGGCGAGGACGATGCGGCCGAACCCGGGCGGCGGGAAGTGGCCGGCGGCCACCTTGGCGCCGAGCTCAATGATGCGCTGCCACATCGCCTCGCGCGTGCGTTGCGCCTGGTCGCCGTCCGTGTCAAAGGCCACACGGATGTCCGGGTGCGTGACCTGGCTGGGGTGGTGGGCCACGTCACCCAGGATGAAGCCGCGCTCGTCCCCGGAGGTGATGGCCACCGAGGCGTGGCCGGGCGTGTGGCCGGGCGTGGCGATCAGCGTCAGCTCCTCGGCGAGCGTCACCTCCCCCTCGTACAGCTCGACCAAACCCGCCTCCACCAGGGCTACCGCCTGCCCGCGCAGGAAGGGCGACTGCTCCAGCTGCTGCGGCTGGGAGAAGTAGTCGTACTCGCGGCGGGCGATGTAGTAGCGGGCGCGGGGAAAGACCGGCTGCCAGCGACCGTCCTGCTCGCGCGCGTTCCAACCCACGTGGTCCACGTGCAGGTGCGTGATCGCGACCGTGTCGAAGTCCTCCACGCTCAGCCCCGCCTCGCGCAGGGCGTCCGGCAGGCGGCCGGGGGCGATGCCGAAGCCGGGTGCGCCGCCCGGGCCGATGCCCGTGTCCACCAGCACGGTGCGGCGCGGGGTGCGTACGGCGAAGCAGCCGATCGTCAGGCGGGCCACCCCCTGTTCGGCTACTTCTGGCGCCAGCTCGCGCCAGCGCTCGACGGGCACGGAGGGGAAGCCGACGTTAATGGGACAGGGGAAGAAGCTGTCCGTCAGGGCGATGATCTCGACGTCGCCAACTCTCATACTCTGTGCAGCCACCGGTAACCTCCCACTGCTCTCAGCCGTCGCCCTTGGCGGGTGGGCGCGGGCGCATTCTACGGCACCGCCATGATGGGCAGAAGTCGCGTCCTGTGGCTATACAGGACCACCACGGTCTGGTATACAACCCCTACCTGAACAGGTCGGCTTTGGATCGTTCGCGATCGACGAGCGCGCCATGTCCATGGGAGAGGGGCCAACCCTGTCGGACACCGTTGCCACGGTACTGGCGCTGGACCGGGCGCACGCCGTGGTGGCCCGCCACCTCGGCCGCGCACTGGCACCCTGGCGGATGAGCTGGGCGCAGGCGCTCAGCTTGCTCGTCCTGTCCGACTCGGAGGAGCCGCTCGCCGCCACGCGGCTGGTGGAACGGCTCGGGCTGGGCCGCACGGCCATGACCAGCGTGGTGGACCGTTTGGCGCGGCGGGGCTGGGTGACCCGCCATCCCTCGATCGCTGACCGCCGCATGATGGAGGTACAGCTCACCGCGGAGGGACGCACACTCGCGGCCGCGCTCCGTCCAGCCCTGGAGCGGGCGGCTGTCGCTGTGTTCACACCGCTCACGCTGGCGGAGCTCATCGACTGGCGGGCGGGGGTGGAGCGCCTGGCCACGGCCGCTCGCGCGACGCTCGCTTCCCGCGACTCGGAGATGCAGCGATGAGCGAGGGCGGCGCACCCCCGCGATGTTCCGTGCTGGCCCGGCGCGGGGAGATGTGCCGCGCGCCCCTGCTCGGCGTGCCTACCCCCTCACGCCTGGTGCGAGCAGCGGGTACGCTATGAGGTATGGTCGAGCTGGTGATCATGGACCTGGCCGGCACCACCGTGGACGACGGCGGCGCCGTGCTCGCCGCCTTTCGCGAGGCGCTCACCCGGTTCGCCATCCCCTTCGTTGAGGCAGAGCTCCAGGCGGTGCGCGGCGCGAACAAGGTCGAAGTACTGCGTCGCTTTGCCATGCGTGCCTTCGGCGCTGGTCCGGAGACGGTGCGCGTAACCCGAGAAGCGCTCACCGCCTTTAACGAACAGCTGCTGCACGAGTTCCGCACGGGCGCGCTGGCGCCGATTGAAGGGGCAGAGGAGACCTTCGCCGCGCTGCGCGAGCGGGGCATCAAGCTGGCCACCAACACCGGCTTTGGGCGGGACCTGGCCGAGGCGATCCTCACCCGACTGGACTGGCATGGGTGGTTCGACGCCGAGGTGTGCGGTGAGGATGTGCCCGCCGGCCGTCCGGCGCCGTACATGATTTACCTGGCGATGGAGCGGGCCGGCGTCACCGACGTGCGTCGGGTGGTAGCGGTTGGCGATACCCCGTTGGACCTGCAGGCGGGGACGCGCGCCGGCTGCGGCGGCGTGGTGGGCGTCCTTACCGGCACGCACGGGGTGGAGGCGCTGGGCGCCACCCGCCATACGCACCTCATCCCCAGCGTGGCGCAGCTGCCTGCCTTGCTTGATGCCGAGTTTGCCGTCGGGTGGGCCACCCCGGCGCGCTAACGCGTCGCCCGGGCGCGTCGTTTAGGCATCGCGGGGCGCCGCAGCGCCGCCCTCGCGCAGGATGCGGCCTGCCTCCTCACCGGCACCGGCGGCTAACGCCTCGCGGTAGGCGGCGAAGACCACGCGGCGCATGAGCGAGAGCGGCACCGGGCGGTCGCGGGCTGGCATCGCCGCTACCTGCTGGCTCAGGCGCACGAGCTCGGCCAGCCGGCGCAGCGCGCGCTCCCGCTCGCGCGCCGCGGCTGCCTGTTCGCGGGATTCAAATTTCGTCTCGTCCGCCTGCATCGCCGTCCTCATCGGCCGGGGGCTCTATCCATAGCGTAGAAAAATTCAACGCGCATGCGTACCGCACGGCCTCGCGGCGCCGGCTGCTACCGGGCGCTGGACACCTCGCCCGCCCACCCGCCACCATGGAAAGAGAAGGAGTGCGATCCATGCGGAAAGACAAGGCCTCGCCCCAGGTGCAACGGTACCGCGAGTACCTGCAGGGCGAAGTGGACGGAGCGGCCCTCTACCATGCCCTGGCCGACGCCGAGCGGGACCCCAACCGGGCGGCGGTGCTGCGCAAGCTGGCCCAGACGGAGGAGCGACACGCCGCCCACTGGCTGGAGCGGCTGCGCGCCCTGGGCGAGCCGGTGACGGAGCTGCCCCGCCCGCGCCTCTCCCCGCGCCTGCTCGGCTTTCTGGCGCGGTGGTTCGGAACAGAGGCGGTGCTGCCGGTGGCGCGGGCGCTGGAGCTGCGCGACGGCAACATGTACGCCGGCGAGCCGGCGGCGGGGGCGCTGGCGGCGGATGAGCGGCTGCACTCGCACACCGTCTCGGCGCTGGTGATGACCCGCGGGGTGGGCACCGCCACCGAACTCATCCTGGGACGGGAGCGCTGGCACCGCGCGCGCGACGGCGGCGGCAGCCTGCGCGCCGCCATCTTCGGCGTGAACGACGGGCTGGTCTCCAACCTCAGCCTGGTGATGGGGGTGGCCGGCGCCGAGCCGGGGCCGCGCTTCGTGCTGCTGAGCGGCATCGCCGGGCTCCTGGCCGGCGCCTTCTCCATGGGCGCGGGCGAGTTCGTGTCGGTGAGCGCCCAGCGCGAGCTGTTCGAGCGCCAGATCGCGCTGGAGCGGGAGGAGCTGGCCGCCAACCCGGAGGAGGAACGCGAGGAACTGGCGCTCATCTACCAGGCCAAGGGAGTGCCTGCGGCAGAGGCGGAGGCCCTGGCCGGCCGGGTGATGGCCAGCCCCCAGGCCGCCCTGGACACCATGGCGCGCGAGGAGCTGGGCCTCAACCCCGAGGACCTGGGCTCGCCCTGGCGGGTGGCGATCAGCTCGTTCACCATGTTTGCCCTGGGGGCGCTCTTGCCGGTGCTACCGTATCTGTTCACCGGCGGCACCCTGGCCCTGGTGTTGAGCGCCGTGCTCAGCGGCGTGGGCCTGTTTGGCGTGGGCGCGGCCATCACCCTGTTCACCGGGCGGAGCCCGCTGGTCAGCGGCCTGCGCATGCTCCTGATCGGTGGCGCCGCGGCCACCGTCACCTACCTGGTCGGCAAGCTGATCGGCGTGTCCGTCACCGGCTGAGGCCTCTGGACGCCGCTTCACGGGGCGGGCGGTGTGAGAGCTGCCCGTCCCTCTGTTTTTCCTGTGACCCCTGTGACCCGATCCGGTTGACGCAAAAAGAACAAACGTTCCATCCTGCGCCCATCACATTGTGGAGGTGCGAGATGGACGATCTTGAGACCCTGCGCGAGGAGGTGGCCGCGCTGCGGGCGCAGGCGGAGCGGATGGCCGAGCGTCTGGCCGACCGCGAGGCGCGGGCCGCCGAGCTAGAGGAGGCGTTGGCTGGGCTGCGCGAGGAGCTGCACCGGGCGCACAGCGGCCGTCGCGAGGCGGTACAGCGCTACCGCGCCGCCCTGCTGGCGCAGTCCCCCGAGCTGCCGACCGACCTGGTGACGGGTGAGACCGTCGAGGAAGTGGAGGCAGCGGTGCAGCGGGCGCGGGAGATCGTGGACCACGTGCGCGAGCGGCTCGCGGCGGACACCGGCCACGCCGTGCCGGCCGGCAGCCCGCCCCGCCGACCGCCGGACCTGGACGCACTCAGCCCGGCGGAGCTCATCCGCCTCGGTCTCAGCAGATAAGGGCTGTGTGCGGTGGCCGGTGCGGTGGCACGGCCCTCTGGAGCACGCGGCACCCAGTACGCAGCACTCCCCAGTGAGGTGATCTATGGCTCTGACGCTGAGCGAAGCCGCCAAGCTGAGCAACGACATCGTCCTGCGCGGTGTCATCGAGACCGTCGTGAAGGACTCCCCCGTCTTGCAGGTGCTGCCGTTTATCGACGTCAACGGCAACGCCGTCACCTACAACCGCGAGGGCACGATGGCCTCTGCCTCGTGGTTCGACGTGGGTGACACGTGGACGGAGAGTACGCCGACGTTCACGCAGGTGACGACGAGCCTGAAAATTCTGGGCGGGGACGCAGACGTGGACCAGTACCTGGCCCGCACGCGCGCCAACGTGCAAGACATCGAGGCCGCCGTCATCGAGCTCAAGGCCAAAGCCGTGCGCGATGCCTTCGAGGCGACGTTTATTCAGGGCGATACCGGAGTCAACAGCAAGCAGTTCGACGGGCTGGCCAAGCTGGTGACGAGCGGGCAGACGGTCACCGCCGGTACGAACGGCGCCGCGCTCACGCTGGCGATGCTGGACGAGCTGATTGACAAGGTGCGACCGGGGCGGCCGGACCTGCTCATCATGTCCAAGCGGACGCGCCGCTCCCTCACGCAGCTCGTGCGCGGCTCGGGCGCCTTCCTGGAGGCGCGACAGAACCGCTTCGGCATGTTCCAGGAGTTCTACGCCGGCATCCCCATCGGCGTGTCCGACTACGTGCCCGACAACGAGACCCAGGGCACGTCCAACGATTGCTCCTCCGTTTACGCCATCCAGGTCGGCGAGGGGCGCCTTGCCGGCCTGCAAGGCGCCGGCGGCCTCACCGTCGAGCGTGTGGGCGCCTTGGAGACCAAGGATGCCGTGCGCTGGCGCGTGAAGTGGTACGTCGGCCTCGCCCTGTTCTCCGACCTGGCCGTCGCACGGCTCAAGGGCGTCCGCCCATAGCGGGGTGGGCGCCGACCCTCACCCCGGCCTTCGGTCACCCCTCTCCCGCGTGCGGGAGAGGGGCTGGGGGTGGGGGCCAGCGCGCAGCGCGCAGCAAGCAACACGTTCGAGGTGACGCATGCCCCGTCGCACCGATGAGTTCGGCGTGGAACGGCTGCCGGTGGAGGTGCACGGCATCCCCACCGTCTGGAAGATCGCCAACATCGCCAATGCCCTCACCGAGACGCCCATCTGGACGCCGGCCGGTGGCAAACGGATCCGCCTGCTGGGCGCCATTTTCTCCAGTTCGGCCTCGGGCACCTTTACCATCCGCGCCGGGCAGGGCGGCACCGCGGTGATGCTGTTCAACACCTCCGGCACGCAGGCCATCGTGCTCGACCTGCGCCACGGCCTCCTGCTCGACGTGGACCAGCCCCTCACGGTGCAGTCCACCGCCACCGTGGGCTTTCTCGCCACCTTGTGGGGGGTGGAGGAATGAGGGCCTGTGAGGGCTCGCCTATGCCCGACGGGCGCGGTGAGGGGATAGCTGGAGGTGGCGCATGACGACGATCGCCGATGTTCGCGCGCGGGTGCTGTACGCGCTGGGTGTGAGCGGCACCTCCACCGAGCGCGGCTTCGACGATGCCTCCATCGACCGTCACATCCAGCAGGCGGTGGAGGAGTTCAGCCTGCACGTGCCGGCCGAGGCGCGGGCAGACGTCAGCGTGAGCGGCGGCAGTCGGCAGTTCGCCGTGACGGCGCTCACCCGCCCGCTGCGCGTGCTGGCGGTGGAGTACCCGCCGGACCGCTGGCCGCGCGTCCTCGTTGACTTCGACGTGTGGGGCGGGGCGGTGACGCTGGACCTCAGTCCGCCGCCGACGGCCTACATGGTGCGCGTCTACTACACCCAGCAGCACCTGGTCGATGCTGGCGGCTCGACCGTGCCGGCCGGGCATGAGCACGTGGTGGTGGAAGGGGCGACGGCGCTGGCCATCCTGGCCCGCGCCATGGGCGCCGCCAACACGGCGGAGACGGCTACCGTGGCACCGCAGACCTACCAGCACCTGCGGGTGGCGCAGGAGCGGCTGCTGCGCTGGCGTGAGATGCTGCGCCGCCTTGGCGGGCACCTGGAACGTCACATCCTTCGCGCTGTCCGGAGCGATGGATGAGACGCACGGCACGAACGGGGAGCCGATTGCCGCTCGCCCCTCGTGCTCGGGTAACCGGCTCGCCGTTTCGGCGTGGCTCAGGCGGGCTGCCCCGCGAACACCTCGCGGGCGAGACGCATCGCCTCCACCGCGGTGGGGAAGCCGCCGTACAGGGCCAGATGCAGGATCTGCTCGCACAGTTCGCCGCGCGGGATGCCCAGGCGCAGGGCGCGCGCCACGTGCAGCCGGAACTCCTCCGGCAGGTGGAGCACCTGCAAGGTCGCCAGCGTGACGCGGCTGTGGTCGTGCAGGGACAGGCCGGGGCGCGGCCAGAGGGCGCCGAAGGCGGTACCGGTCAGGAACTTCCACCAGTCTTCCGCGATCTCGTCCGGCGCGATATCCGGCGGCCGGCTGGTCTGGCCGAAGTGCTCCCGCCGGAAGGCCATGCCGCGCTCGTACAGGCCCTCCAGGGTGTCCGGCACGGGCTGGGAGGCCGGCACGCTCGGAGCGGGCGGGTTGAGCTCTGGGTGGGCGGCAAACGCCTCGCGCAGCACGCGCATCCCCTCCACCCCAGCGGGCACGCCGGCGTAGCCGGCCACGTGCATCACCGCCTCGCACAGCTCGCGGCGGGAGACGCCGTTCCGCAGCGCCGCCACGGTGTGGATGCGTAGCTCCTCGGCCCGGTGCAGCGCCGTGAGGGCGGCCACGGTGACCAAGCTGCGCGTGCGCAGCGTCAGCCCCGGACGGGCCCATACCATGCCGTACAGCTCGACGATCAGGCGCGCCCAGTCGGCGCGGATCTCGTCCGGGGCCAGGGGTGACGGCTGCACGCGATCCGGGAACATGGCCCGGCGCACGGCAAGGCCGCGCTCGTACAGGGTGGTGTCGCTGGTCATAGTCGTCTCCTGGGTGTGGTGTCAAGCCAGATCGGGGCCGGGGCGCCGGTCACAGCGCCGCCAGCACCGCCCCGGCGGCCGCGTAGTCACGCTCGCCGCCGCGCAAGATGGGCGCGATCAGGTAGATGGCCTCCACGCCACGGGCGCGCAGCGCGTGGATGAACTCCAGCGCGATCTCCGCCCCTGGCCGGCCGGCACCCAGATCGCGCCGCCATGCGTCGGGCACGGCGCCGAAGGCTAAGCTGCCCGGCGCCAGCACCGGCACGCCCCACAGCACCGGCGCTACGAGATCCGCGCCGGTGGCCGCCCGGTAGGCCGCGGCGAAGCGCTCCGGCAGCGTATCGTCGTAAATCGACTGGGTGAGGAAGAAGCGGGCGCCGGCCCGCGCCTTGCGCGCCGCCAGGCGTACCTCGCGCGTGAAGTCGCGGCTGAAATCCATGGTGGCGCCGGGGCAGAGGGAAACCGGCGCCATCAGCGCCGTGTCGCGAAAATCGCGCCCCTCGCCCAGCCGGGCGATGAGGGCGATCAACTCGCTGGGGGTGGTGTCGTGCACGGCACGCACGCGGCCGGCGTCGCGGTCGGGGAAATCGTCGCCGCGCAGGACAACGACGTTCTCCAAGCCCAGTGCGGCGATGCCCAGCAGGTGGGCGGAGAGGGCCAGGCGGTTCATGTCTCGCGTGGCGAGGTTGACGATGGCGTCCACGCCCAGCTCGCGCTTGAGCAGGAAGGCCATTACCGCCGCCTCCAGGCGGACGGCGCGGCCGGGGAGGTAGGCGCAGCAGAGGAAATCGGCGCGCGTGAGGGCGCGGAAGCGGGTGAGGTCGGCTAGGCCGGGACCGCGCGGCGGAGAGACGTCGCACGCCACCACCAGGCGGCCGGCGGCGCGGGCGGCAGCCAGCGCGGTGGGCACTGCCGTCATCGCCGCCCTCCGTGGTGCCCGCTCGGGAACCTCACGGGCGGTGCTCCTTGCGGGCTTGGCGTTGCCAGGCGGTGGCCACGTCCTCGAACCCCCACAGGTAGCCGGTGAGGTGCCAGGCGCGCTCCGCGGTGCGGATCCAGCCCTCGACGCTGCCGCGATCGTCCGGCGGCACGGTCTCGGCCTGGGCGCGGAAATCCGGCCCGAAGCGCACGAGCTGGATCTCCTCCCCGATCTGGTTGACCATGATGCGCACTTGGGGGCCGAGGAGCAACGGGGTGCCCACCAGGTCGCCGAGGCGGCGGTGTCTGCGCGTGCGCATGGCGCCTTCAGGGTAGCGGATCGCCACTCCACTCGCACGCTGGAGGGGAGATCGCTCGGCCATCGTTACCGCTTGGCAGACGCTCTGCGCCCTGCGCCGTGCTCATCCGTCCTCTTACCCGTGGCTGTTACCGCGGCCAAAGCGGTTCTTCTCCGCCATCAGCGGGCGGTGGCCAGGGCCTCGCCCAAGGCGGCCAGCGCTTCCTCCTCGCGCGCCAGCGCCTCGCGTAGGGCGGCGGCGGCGCTCAGGCGGGTGGCCGGGTTGTCTGGGTCGCCGCCGCTGGGAAAGGGGAACAGCGTCACCAGGCGGGAGAGGGCCAGTGCCTCGGCGTCGTAGGCGGCGGCGGCGCGCCCCAGCGCGGGCGCCGCCTCCGGCAGCAACCGGGCCGCGTCCGTGCGCAGAAAGGCGGCGGCGTCGCGACGTGCCGCCTGGAGCAGGTGCACCAGCAGGGTGTTGCCGGCGGGCGAGAGCGGCGCGCCGCGCGTGAACGCCTCCTGCCAGCGCCGGTAGGCGGCGCGGCCGTGCACGGCACCGATGGGGTCGCCCGGCTCACCCTGCTCCGCGTAGGCCAGGGCATACTGGAGCGCCGCCAGCACGGCGCGGCGGGGGTCGCTCCTGGCCCGGTCGCCGAGGAACACGGCCAGCACCGGGTCAGCGCGCTCCGGCACCGGCCAGCGGTCGAGCGGCAAGGCCTCGCCGTACTGCGCGCTCAGCATGGAGCCGACGAACCACAGGCCGGCGCGGTCGTCGTAGCCTTTGACCAGACCAAAGCGGGGCAGATGCAGACCGTAGACGATCACGGGGAGGCCGCGATCGATGCTCGTGCGCACGCGGCCGATCACCTCGCTGCGTCGTTTGGCGTGCTCGCGTTGGCCGGACTGGGCGGCCACGATCTCCACCGTGCGGCCCAGGTTGCGGATGAGGGTGGCGGTGCGCTTTGGGTCAAAGGCCGCCTCCAGCGGGCCGGCCGCGATCACGCCCGCGACCGTCGGCAGCGCCAGGCGGAAGGCGTAGCCGGAGACGCCCATCACCCACGAGCGGGTGACGGGCTCGCCCAAGAAGCGCAGCGCCCCTTCCAGGGCGCCCGCCAGCGAGGTCCAGTTATCGGCCGGCGCCGCGCCGGTCAGGATCACGCGGCCCATCGATCGGGATTGTAGCGGCCGGGCGGTCGGCAGGCGGACGCCGGCGGCGGGCGCACAGGGCTGGTCGACGCTGTGCTAAACTATGAGCAGAAAGCGGCCCTTCCCGCGTGGGGATGGGCCGCGTTGGTGTGTATGATAGCGCACAGGCGTCTTGAGTGGGCGTCTGGTCCTTTGCGAGCGAGCGACGTAGAGGTTCAGCCAATATGGTAACAGAGCGCTCTGAGCGCCCGGACGGTGCGATGCCGATGTGGCAGATCGATACCCTTGCCAACGGGATGCGCGTTGTGACGACGCCGGTGCCAACCGCCCAATCGGTGAGCGTGAACGTGTTCATCGGCGTTGGTTCGCGCGGTGAAGAGCGGCGGGTGAACGGCATCTCCCACTTCATGGAGCACATGCTGTTCAAGGGCACGGAGAAGCGGCCGGACGCTATCCAGATCGCGGAGGCGATTGAGGGGGCGGGCGGCTCCCTCAACGCCTACACCGCCAAGGAGCTGACCTGCTACTGGAACCACGTGCCCTACGACCACTTGCCGGTGGCGATGGACGTGCTGGCCGACATGCTCCTCCACTCCAAGATCGAGCCGCAGGAGATCGAGCGCGAGCGGGCGGTGGTGCAGCAGGAGATCCGCCGCTCGCACGACCAGCCCGGAGCGTGGGTGGGCGAGCTGCTCTCCCGCGCCGTGTTTGGGGACCAGCCCATCGGCTGGAGCGTTGCCGGGACGATCGAGATCATCGGCGCCATCCAGCGGCAGGACTTCCTGGACCACTTGGAGCGGTGGTACACGCCGCACAATGCCGTCCTGTCCGTGGCCGGTAACGTCACGCACGAGCAGGTGATGGAGCTGGCCCACCGGTACTTCGCTGGCTGGGAGGGCGGACCGGCGCCGCGCTTCCTGCCCGCGCGCCCCGAGCTGGGTAGCCCGCGCGTGGTGGTGGAGCGTCGGGACATCGCCCAGTGCAACGTGGCCATTGGCCTGCGCGCCGTCAGCCGCGCCGACCCGGATCGCTTCGCCCTCACGATTCTCAACAACATCCTCGGACGCGGCATGAGCAGCCGCCTGTTTAAAGAGGTCCGCGAGCGACGGGGCCTGGCCTACTCGGTGGGCTCCTCCGTCTCGCGGCATGCGGACACGGGCGTGCTATCGATCTCCGCCGGCGTCACCCCGGACAAGCTCCAGGAGGCGGTAACGGTGATTCTGGGCGAGCTGCGCCGCCTGGCCGAGGAACCGGTGGGCGATGAGGAGCTGGCCAAGGCGCGCGACTACGCGGCCGGCAGCTTCCGCCTGGGTTTGGAGAGCACGATGTCGCTGGGCCAGCGGGCCGGTGAAGCGCTGCTCACCCTGGGCGAGATCGAGCCGGTGGAGGAGGTGGTGACCAGGCTGCGCGCGGTGAGCGCCGAGGATGTGCAGCGCGTGGCGCGCCGCTTGTTCCACAGCACCAACCTGGCCATGGCGGTGGTCGGTCCGGCCGGCGACCCGGAGGAGCTGGACCGGCTGCTGGTCATCTGAGGCCGAGCGGCCGTTCGGCCGGCGCTGGACATACGTGAAGCGGTGACCATATCCAGCCCCGCCTCTGGACATGGCCACCGCTTCGACACTTCTAGTATGCCAGAGCGCTGCGCCCTTGCGGGCGTGAAAAGCTATCACTTTTATTGCAAATGCACGCCCCGCGTTCCTTAATCGTGCCTTAACACTCCGCCATGCGGCCGGCGCTATTGTGAGAACGAGGCTGGGAATCGACCTCAGAGCCTGCAGGAGTACGCGTCATGCTGAAGAGCAGGATGGGCCGGGTGCTGGCGGCCGGGGCCGCGCTGCTGGTGGGCGCCGGGCTGGCGGTGGGTGTGGTCGCCAGTCGGGCCAGCGCCCAGACCCCTACGCCCACGCCGACAGCCACCCCGCGACCCGGCAAGCAGCAGGCGCAGCAGCGCCTGGACGAATTTCTCAACCGCCTGGCGCAGAACCTGGGCGTGACGCCGGACCGGCTGCGTGACGCCCTCCGCCAGACCGCCATCCAGGAGATAGACGCGGCGCAGGCGGCCGGGCGCCTTACCCCGGAGCAGGCGCAGCGGCTCAAGGACGCCATCAACCAGGGTAAACTCCCCTTCCTGGGCCTGCACGGCCCGCTGTTCGGCCCTGGTAAGGGTGTGGGCCCCATCGGGCTGGGCGTGTCGGCCTCCCTGGACCAGCTTGCCCAGTTCTTGGGTATCACCCGCGACCAGCTCCGGCAGGAGCTGCGCGACAGGAGCCTGGCCGAGGTGGCGCAAGCACACGGCAAGACGGCCGACCAGCTCAAGCAGTTCATCCTGGATAACGCTCGCCAGCGCCTGAGCCAGGCCGTGCAGCAAGGGCGCATCACCCAGCAGCAGGCCGATAACGCCCTGAACAAGCTGCAGGAGCGGCTGGACGACCTGATCAACCGCAAGCCGGGTGAGCGTGGGCTGGGCCCGCGCATGCGCATGGGCCGCTAGCCCGACCCTCCGTGCTCCCCGCACGCGGGACGATGGGCGGCTGAACTCGTCCATCGTCCTAGGCGTTCCTGCCTTCCCACTGCAGCGGGCGCGCAGGGCGCGACGGTGGGTGAGGGCTCGCTGGAGGAGGTGTACGCTTGATACAGACGATGACACAGCCAGCGCCGGATGCCGCCGCGCCCCAGCCACCGCTCATCCTGGTGGCGGATGATGACCCGCATATTGTCCGCCTGGTGGAGCTCTACCTCACCAAGGCCGGTTACCGGGTGGCCGCTGCCGCGGACGGCGACGAGACGCTGCGCAAGGTGCGTGACCTGCGCCCGGACCTGCTGGTGCTGGATATCATGATGCCCGGCCCGGACGGGCTGGAGATCACCCGTTCCCTGCGCCGCTCCTCCGCGCTGCCGATCATCATGCTTACCGCCCGCACCAGCGATGTGGACCGCATCGCCGGCCTGCAGTTCGGCGCCGATGACTACGTCACCAAGCCGTTCAACCCGCTGGAGCTGGTGGCGCGCGTGCAGGCCGTGCTGCGTCGCGTCCGCAGCGGCGGGTCCGCCAACCCGCCGGCCCAAGCCCGCATCACCGCGGGCAGCCTGGTGATCGACCTGAATGAGCGCATCGTGACCGTGGGCGGCGCGCCGCTGCATCTGCGGCCCAAGGAGTTCGACCTGCTGGCCACGTTTGCCCGTTTCCCTGGGTATGTGCTGGATCGCGATCGGCTGCTGGACCTGGTGTGGGGCACGGGCTATTACGGCGACCAGCGCACCGTGGACGTGCACGTCGCCTGGCTGCGGGAGAAGCTGGCCGGCAGCGACGTGAAGATCGAGACGGTCTGGGGGATCGGCTACAAGCTGGTGGTGTCGGACATCTCCCCCTAAGCAGTGCACCGGTCCGGCACTCGAACCCACCTATGTCCCTGCGCACGAAGCTCTTTCTCTCGTACGCCGCCGTCAGCCTGCTGGCCCTGCTCCTGGCCGGCGCGGCCCTGGTCGCCTTGCGCTGGCGGGAGCAGCAGCGGGCGGCGCTGGACCGGCTGGCCGTGGCGGCGCCGCAGGTCACGCTGGATGTGTTCCGTCTGCAGCGGCAGGGCGCGTCGGCCGAGGTGATCGGCGAGTACATCCGCGAGGAGGCCCGTCGGCAGGGCGTGCGCATCCTGATCGTGGACCGCACCGGGGTGGTTCTCCAGGACAGCGGGGACAGCCTGCGCGGAAGGACGCTGACCCTACCTGCGGACACGCCGGGAACGCCCAGGCTCGGCTACCGCGCCTGGCGCGGCCAGGAGCCGGAGCAGGGCGGCTTCATCTTCCTGGCGCCGGCGCTCACCCTCATGGAGCGGCGCGTGGGGCCGGCTGGAGGGCGCGCCCTGCCGCCGAGCGATACCGTCGTGCTTGCCATTCCGCGCCAGACGCTGGCCGGTGCCTGGCGGGGTCTGCTCCCCGCGTTGGGCTGGGCCGGTCTCCCCGCCCTGGTCCTGGCCGCCGTGGTGGCGGGGGTGCTGGCCCGCTCCATCGCCCGCCCCCTGCAGGCGCTCACCCGCGCCTCCGAGGAGATGGCCCGCGGCAATTATGACCAAGAAATCCCCCTCAGCCGCAACGACGAGGTGGGCCGCCTGGCCAAGGCCTTCAATGAGATGGCGCGCCAGGTGGGACGCAGCCACCTGCAGATGCGCACCCTCGTCGCCAACGTCTCGCACGACCTGAAGACGCCGCTCACCTCGATTCTCGGCTTCGCTCAGGCGTTGCGCGACCGGGCCGTGGAGGAGCCGGAAGCCGTGGCGGAGACGGGCGCCATCATCCACGCCGAGGCAGAGCGGATGCGCTCCCTGGTGGAGGACCTGCTGTTTCTCTCCGAGATCGAGGCGGGGCAGGTGGTGGTCGCGCGCGAGGCGGTAGACCTCGGCCTGCTGGCCGTGCGCGCCGCTCGCCGCTTCGAGCCGGCCCTGGCCGAGCGCCGCGTGGCGCTGCGCCTGGCCGTGCCGGAGGGGCTGGTGGTGCAGGGCGACAGCGCCAAGCTGGAGCGCATCCTGGATAACCTCCTGGACAACGCCCGTAAGTACACGCCGGAGGGGGGGCGCGTGGAGGTGCGGGCCGTCTCTGAGCCCGCCTGCGCCGTGCGCCTGGAAGTGTTCAACACCGGCTCTTACATCCCGCCGGAAGACCTGCCTCGGGTCTTCGACCGCTTTGTGCGCCTGGACCGTGCGCGGGCGCCGGGGCAGGCGCGCGGCAGTGGCCTGGGGCTGGCCATCGCCAAGGAGCTGGCCGAGCTGCACGGCGGCACCCTCACCGCCACGAGCGACTCCGCCGGCACGACGTTCACCCTCCTGCTGCCCCTGCCCGCCCCGCCGCCGCGGCTGGCCGACGGCGTGCCCGTGGCGCGTCCGCGTCACGCGTGAGTGGGGGCGGCCCACCGCCGCACCACGGGCAGCACCTGGGCGCCCAGGCGGTGGTAGGAGGCGAGCACCAGCTCCTGCTGGGGGACGATGTGCCGCACGAGCACGTGTTCGAAGCCCAGCTCGTGCAGGACGCGCAGCTCCTCGATCACCGTCTCCGGCCCGCCGATAATGAGCGCCTCTCGCCGGAAGCCGCGGTAGCCGCGCGCCAACACCGGTGCCGTCGCCTCCTCCGCCTCGCGGTCGCTCTCGCCCACGTAGACGTCGCGGCGGATGGCCAGCACCGGGCGGCGGCCGGCGCGGGCCGCGGCCTGGCGGTAGATGTCCGCCTGGGTGATGAGCTCCTCACCCACGGCGCCCGGTGCCGCCAGCCAGGCGTCGCCCAGGGCGCCGGCGCGCTCGAGGGCGGGGCGGGCGGAGGCGCCGATCCAGATCGGGATCGGTTCGCTGGGCACCGGGTGAATGGCCACGTCCGTGAGGCGGTGGTAGCGGCCCGTGAAGGTCAGGCGCTCGCCGGCTAAAAGCCGCCGCACGATGGTGAGGTGCTCCTCCATGCGGCTGGGCCGCTGTCGCAGCGGCACGCCGAAGGGGGCGAACTGCTCCTCACCGTCCCCGGCCGCCGCGATAAGCACGAACGGTCCCTGGGCCAGGGCCCACAGCGTGCCCACCTGCTCCGCCATGAGCACGGGATGGTGGAGGGGCATGAGAAAGAGTGCGCCGACGGTCATGTCGCCTACCTCGGCCATCAGGCGGGCGATGGTGGGCACGTTCTGGAAGTAATGCCCCGGCGTGGCGTGGTGGTCGCCCACGAACAGGGAGTCCAAGCCGGCGGCGCGGATGGCGCGCGCTCGCTCCACCAGCTCCCGCCCGAGCCCCTTTGGCTCACGCGTGAGCGAGTAGGCGGTGGTGAGTGAGACCCCGATGCGCATGGCAGTCCTCTCCCCAGGGATCCTGCGTGCATGATAGGTCACGCCGGCGCCTCGCGCGCCGCCGGCGGTCGGCGATGCGGTGGTTCCACGGCCGGCTCGCGTCTTGCGGGCTGCGGGCACGGGCGGGGCCCGACCGCCGGGCGACGGCCCAGGGGTGAGCCCTCTGCTCCCAGGCGCCGCTCCCAAGCGGCGACGTTCAGGGTGATGCCCGGCGCGGCACGCCCAGCCGCGCCATCACGCTCTCGAACACCGCGTACTCTTGCGCACCGGGGAAGCCGTACAGGCGGTCGGCCACGAACAGGAAGAAGGGGGTGCTGGTGATGCCGCGGCTCACCGCCCACTGGATGCTCTCATCCACCGCTGGCGCGTAGCGGCGCTCCGCCAGCGCCCGCCGGACGGCGTCGGCGTCCAGCCCTTCGGCCGCAGCGATTTCCGCCAGCACCGCCACATCGCCGATGTTGCGGTCCTGCTCGAAGTAGGCGCGGAACAGGGCCTTGTGGAAGCGCTCGAACACGTCTGGGCCGGCCGCCCGTGCAAACTCGGCCGCCTCCAGCGCCGGCCGCGAGTTGGCGATGACGCTGGTGCGCACCATAGGGATGCCGGCGGCGTGGGCCAGTTCCAGCGCCGGGTTAGGACGGCCCGAGGCCGGGCCACGTGGCCGCCCCTCCGGCGGCGTCTCCGGGTGCAGCTCGAAGGGCCGCCATTCCACCACCACGGGGTACTCCCGCTGCAACTGTTCGACCCGAACCAGGCCGATGTAGCACCACGGTCAGATGTAGTCCGAGAGGACGATCACCGGGAGCGGTAGGGGCGTCTGTGGCCTGGTCATGTGGCACCTCGGAGAGGGGGTGAGGGGACGCCCGCGGACGTCAAGCTAGCGGTGCCGAGGGATGCTCATCGATGCGCGGGCCCGTGGCCAGGACGGAGGCGGCGGCGCCCAGGGCGGCCACCGTCGCCTGGCCCGCCAGGCCCAGGCCAAGGCCGCGTCCGACTAGCTCAGCGGCCAGCAAGCCGGGCGCGATATCCTGCTCCAGGAGCGCGCGCGGGTGCGGCCGCAGGAGGGGCGCCAGCGGCTCGCCATCACGGACGGCCGCCGCCACCCGTCCCAACCAGCTTCCCAGGGCAGCGGCCAACGCCACCACCACCCAGCGCAGCACCGTTTGCACCATGCGGGGTATGGTTAGCCTCATTGCCCGAGCAGGCCTCCTTGGCGCTGAGAGATGTTCTCGTGGCCGCGCGTCCACGGGCAACCTGCTATCGTACCGTTAGTATGGGGGCTCGCCCGCGTGAGGGCCAGCCGGCGCGCTGCGCCGGGCGTGCGTTGCTATACTGACGGCGCACCCCCTGCGCTGTCTTCAGGCCGTGCCGGTGCGACCGGAGCCGCAGGATGGGTGGTGGGGAAGAGCCCCGGGGAGGGTGCGTATGAGCACGGTCTGGATTCGCGCCGTGTACGCCGCGGTGGTCGCGGTGCTGGCGGCGTTCACCGTCATCTTCGGCATCGCCATGGTATCCCCCGGGCCGAAGCCGCCGGGCGACCCGGGCATCACCTTCCGCCAGCTTTCCGGCGATGATGAGCGCAGCCAGAACACCCTGCAGCAGCAGATCGAGACCTACTACGGTGATGCGGCCAGGTTCCGCAACCAGTACCCCGGCTACCAGCGCAACGTTTTCCTGGCCGCTACCGGGTTCGGCGTCCTGTTCGTGCTGGTGGGGTTGGCGCTGCCGTCGCTGATCAACTACCTGCGCCTGGGCCTGGTGCTGGGCGGGCTGCTCGTGTTTATCTATGCCTTTTACATCGCCATGCGCCCGGTGCCGGTGGTCACGCCGCAGGGCACCAACCTGCTGGCCTTCATCGGCGCGGGCTTCCCGGAGCCGCTTAACTTTGCCGGCCGCTTTGCCCGGTTCGCCGTCTCCTTCATAGGGTTCGTTCTTGCCCTGTTCGTGGGGCTGTGGCGGTTGACGGAATGGCCATCGGCGCAGCGTCGGATGGCGCCGCGGCCGGCTACCGCGCCCGCGATGCCTACACCCGGGATGGCCACGCCCGCCATGGCGGCGGCCGGTCCGGCCTCGCCCTGGGCGCCGCCTCCGTCCCATACCCCGGCGCCAGCGATGGCTGCCACGGCCCCGGGCGTCTCGCCCTGGGCGCCGCCCTCGCATCTGCCCCCCACACCGGCGAGCGGGGAGGGTGCGGAGGGTGCCCGCGGTGAAGCGGGTCCCGTCCCTCCGCCCGGTGCGCCGTAGGCCGGTCTCGCTTGGAGGTTGCTGGCAGCCGCAACACCACCGGACGGCACACATGCCACAGTGCCGCCCGGTCACGTGCGACCGGCGCCGTTCAGATCGTGGCGGTGAGTCCGCCTTCCACCGGCAGGGTGATCCCCGTGATGAAGGAGGCGGCGTCGCTCACCAGGAACACGGCGGCGGCCGCCACCTCTTCCGGTCGACCGATGCGGCCCAGGGGGATGCTGCGCGCCGTCTCCTGCTCGACCTCGTCCGGGGAGATGCCGCGCGTGTGTGCCTGCGTGGCGATGAGCGCGGCCTGCCGCTCGGTGCGGATCGGACCGGGGTTGATGGCGTTGACGCGGACGCCATATCGCCCGGCCTCCATGGCCAGGGCTTTGGTGAAGTTCATCAGGCCAGCGTTGGCAATCCCACCCGCAATGTAGCCAGGCGACGGCTGGCGGCCGGCGTTGCCGATGATGTGCAAGATCGCACCGGAGCGGCGCTCGCGCATCCCGGGCAGGAAGGCGCGCGTCAGGCGAACGTAGCTCCACAGCTTCAACTCATAGGAGCGGCGCCAGGTGTCCTCGTCCAGCCCCTCCAGGGTGCCGCCCGGGATGGCGCCGGCGTTGTTGACGAGGATGTCAACGTGCCCCAGCCGCTCCAGGGCGAAGGAGACAAAGCGGTCTACCCCTTCGGCGTTGGCGAGGTCAACGGCCAGCGGATGCACATCAACGCCGCTGGCTTGGCTGATCTCGTGCGCCGCCCGCTCGATATCGGCCGAGGTGCGGGCGCAGATCGCCAGGCGCACACCCTCGGCGGCCAGCGCCGCCGCGATGGCGCGGCCGATGCCCTTGCTGGCGCCGGTGACGACCGCCGTCCGGCCTCGCAGTCCCAGCTCCATCCTTACCCCCTCACCTGATCGTGCTGCGGCTGTAGTTTAGCGCAGGTGTAGGGGGAGAACCGAGGCCGTGGCGCTGTACCGCTTCAACCGGAAGACCGTGCGGCGGGAGACGCCCATCCGCGCGGCGGCCTCGTCCGCGGTCAGCCCCTGGGCCAGCAGCGCCCGTAACTGCGCCTCCCGCAGCAGAGCGCCAGCCCGTTTGGGTGGCAGGTCGTAGCGGCAGGCGGGCAGGGGACACTCCAGACACTTTGGGGCAATCTCACACCCGTCATCGCGGTAGTGCACATGCTCAGGCAGGCGATCGGACGCGCTCACGGTCAGGCTCCCCTCGACAGGATGAACATCTGTTCGTAGCGTGCGCCGCACGCGTGCCGTCCGTCAACGTGCAAGAGACATCAGGCGCGTGTAAGGGCGATAGAGGCGTCGTCCGAGGCACGAGCGAGCAACGAACGGCCGTCAGTGCGCCTGTGGCGTACTGAAGCGAGCTGCTTGACAGAGTTGAGTTTTCGGTGAATCTGCTGAGACGTTATGACGATTTTTGAGGCCGGTTGAGCGGTGCAGCCGTGGGGTAGGGCGTTGCTAGCGTCGGAGATCGGCTCGGCGCGATGCGAGCGCCGCCGGCCCGCTCGGGCTCGCTCGGAGCCGTGCCGGTCGAAGAGTTTTGGCGAAAAGCTAGGGGGGATCGAGGCGCTGCTCGCTTGTGAAACGGGTGAATAACGGCGGCAAACCGACGCCGCTGCCGCCCGTGGATCGGGCTCACTCTAGCACAGGGGGTCGTCCGAGCGCAGGGTTATGTGTCATCCGCGTCCCGGCGCGGCTACCGCACCTCGAGGATCATTTCGATCTCCACGCAGGCGCCCAGCGGCAGCTCGGCGGCGCCGAGGGCGGCGCGGGAGTGGCGGCCGCGCTCCCCGAACACCTGCACCAGCAGTTCCGAGGCGCCGTTCACCACCGCCGGCTGACCGGTGAAACCGGGGGCGCTGGCCACGTGCCCCGTCACCCGCACCACCCGCGTCACCCGATCCAGGTCGCCCAGCTCGCTCTGGGCCACGGCCAGACAGTTGATCGCCGCCAGGCGGGCGGCGGCGTAGGCCTCCTCCGGGGAGAGGTCTACCGGCACCTTGCCGGTGTACCGCACCGTACCGCCCTCGCTAGGGAGCTGACCGGAGATGAACAGCAGGTTGCCGGTGCGCACTGCCGGGACGTAGGCGGCCACCGGCGCGGGCGGCGTCGGCAGGGTGATGTGCAGCGCGCGCAGGCGGTCGGCGATGGACATGCGCTCCTCCATGGGCAGGCTTCTGCCTCGGACGGTATCGCCCGCCCCGGTTCGTGTCGAGAGGGCGGGCCGCTGCTGCCAGGTGGCTGGCCGCTCGATCCGCGACACTGAGGGGACCAAGACAGGCTGTGGGGGACGCTGATGACGGACGAGATGGAGCGCCACGGCACGAACGGGCAGGCGGGGCGGCCGCGGATGCCGCGCGAGTACGCGATCGCCGCCGATGGCGAGGGCCTGTTGCCCTGGTCCTGGGCCGAGGAGCGGCTGGCGGCGGCGCGCACCTACTGGCTGGCGACCACCCGGCCGGACGGCCGCCCGCACGAGATGCCGGTGTGGGGCCTGTGGCTGGAGGGGGCATTCTACTTCAGCACCGCCCGCCGCTCGCGCAAGGCGCGCAACCTGGCCGCCCGCCCGCAGGCCGTGGCCCACCTGGAGAGCGGCGACGAGGCCGTCATCCTGGAAGGGGCGGTGCACGAGGTCACGGACGCCGCGCTGCTCGCCCGGTTCGCCGACGCCTACGCGGCCAAGTACCGCTTCCGTCCCGAGCCGCACGACGTCGCGAACGGCACGTACGTCCTCCGGCCGCGCGTGGTCTTCGCCTGGCGGGAACAGGACTTCCCGACAAGCGCCACCCGCTGGCGCGTTGTCGGCTGAGTCGGCCTGCATCGCGCCCCGGCGCGCCCTGCCCTAGAATGAAACCCCGTGAGCCACGCGCCGTATCGCGCGCACCGAGCAGACCTGGAGGCCGGTATGTCGCAGCAAACCCCCCGTGCCATGACGCCGGAGGACATCACCCGCATTCGCTGGATCAGCGACCCGCAGATCTCGCCCGACGGTACGCGCGTCGCCTTCGTCGTCACCACGCTCTCGGCGGAGAAGGACGAGTACGTCTCGCACATCTGGGTGGTGGACACCGCCGGCGGTGAGCCGCGCCGCTTCACCAACGGGCCGAGGCGCGACACCGCCCCGCGCTGGTCGCCGGACGGTCGCTTCCTCGCTTTTCTCTCCGAGCGCGACCCCAAGAAAAGGGCCCAGCTCTACGTGATGCCCGCCGACGGCGGTGAGCCCGTCTGCCTGACGGACCTCAAGCGCGGCGTGTCGAACCCCGTCTGGTCGCCGGACGGCACGCGCATCGCCTTTCTCTCCAAGACCGGCGGCTGGGATGAGCCGGAAGACGAGGAGGAGAAGAAGAAGTCCAAGCCGGCGCGCGTGATCACGGTGATGAAGTACAAGCTCAACGGCGAGGGCTTCATTCACGACCGCTTTTCACACCTGTTCGTCGTCCCCGCCGACGGCTCCGCCCCGCCCCGGCAGATCACCGACGGTGAGTTCCACGACAGCGCACCAACCTGGTCGCCGGACGGTCGGTCTCTCGCCTTCGTCTCCGCCCGCCACGAAGACCGCGACTACGACAATGCCGCCGACGTGTTCATCGTCCCGGCCGAGGGCGGTGAGCCACGGCGCCTGACCGACACCGCCGGGCCGGTGGCCCAGCCCGCCTTCTCGCCGGACGGGACGCAGATCGCCTTTCTCGGCCACCGCTACAAGAACGAGGCGGGGCGCAACATGCGCGTGTGGACCGTGCCGGTGACGGGCGGTACCCCCCGCTGTCTGACCGAAAGCCTGGACCGCACCTGCCAGCCGTTCTTCGTCGGCCAGGGCCCGGAGTGGTCCGCCGATGGCATGTACCTCACCTTCGCCATCGAGGATCGGGGTGACGTGCCCCTGTACCGCGTGCGCGCCGACGGCACGGCGCCGCCTGAACCGATTGTCACCGGCAACCGCCAGGTCACCGGTTTTTCCCTGTCGCGCGGTGGTCTCCTCGCCTTCACCGCCACCGACCCCGTCAACCCGAACGAGGTGTTCGTCTGCCACGCCGACGGCAGCGGCGAGCGGCAGCTCACAGACCTCAACCGCGCCTGGAAGCAGGAGGTGGCCCTCTCCCGGCCGGAGCGGTTCACCTACGAACGGGCCGGCTACACCCTGGATTGCTGGGTGATGAAGCCGTTTGGCTTTTCGCCGGGCCGCCGGTACCCCGCCCTCCTCAACATCCACGGCGGCCCCGCCACCCAGTACGGCCACACGTTCTTCGACGAGTTCCAGGTGTACGCCGGCGCCGGCTACGTGGTGATCTTCACCAACCCGCGCGGCAGCCAGGGCTACGGCGAGGCGTTCTGCCGGGCCGTGATCCGCGACTGGGGTGGGTGCGACTATGAAGACGTGATGGCCGGGCTGGAGTGCGCCCTGCGCCACTGCGACTTCATCGACCCGGAGCGGCTGGGCGTGATGGGCGGCAGTTACGGCGGCTTCCTCACGAGCTGGATCGTGGGGCACACGGACCGCTTCAAGGCCGCCTGCTCGGAGCGGGCGCTGAACACGCATTACAGCATGTTCGGTACCAGCGATATCGGTCACTCCTTCCCGGAGATGTACAGCGGCGGCGCCCTGCCCTGGGAGGACCTCGACTGGTACATCCAGCATTCCCCGCTCACGTACGCCAAACACATCACCACGCCGCTGCTCATCATCCACTCCGAGGACGACCTGCGCTGCCCGATGGAGCAGGCCGAGCAGCTCTTCATCCACCTGAAGAAGATGCGCAAGGAGGTGCTGTTCATCCGCTTTCCGGACGAGAACCACGAGATGTCCCGCTCCGGCCGCCCGCGCCACCGCCTGGAGCGCTTCCGCTACATCCTGGACTGGTTCGCCAAGCACCTTCAGCCGGAGCAGGTGGCGGCACGCGCCCGGGCGGCTGTGTCCTGAGGCGCGCCGCGCCCGCGGGGGAGGGGCCGCGGCCATGACGGATATCCCGTGGGCGGTGGTGCTGGTCGCTTGGGATGCGGAGCGGGTAGCGCTGCCCATCTTTGTGGTGGCCGGCGGCGCCCTCCTGGCCTGGTACGCTGCCGGCAACTGGCTCATGATCCGGCGGGCCCGCCGGCTGGCGCTGTGGGCCAAGCGCGCGGTGGATCCCTTCGGCGGCAAGCAGGCCGTGCGCTGGCCCACCCTGCAGTCCTTCCGGCTGGAGGTGGCCGAGCCGCGGCCACCCCTGCGCGCCGCCGCCATCAGCGGCCTCATCGAGTCGTGGGATGTGCCGTTCGTGTGGCTGTGGAACCGCTGGCACTGGCGGCGGGATATGGTGCTTCTGGAGTTGACCCTCCGCCAGCGGCCGGTGTGGGGCCTGGAGCTGTGGCGCCCGCGTGCGCTGCTGGCCGGCGATGCCCGCCGGCTGGCGGAGCGGGAGGGCTGGCCGGAGGAGGTGCTGGACGAGTTCCGCTTGGCCTGCCCGCACCAGGACGGGCGGGCCCTGGCTCGCGCGCTGCTAGATGACCTGGCGGAGGAGCGGCGCAACCTCATCCGCCTGGCGGTGCGCCGTGCCGAGCCGCAGCTCACCCTAGCCCTCAACGTCCCGGACCCGGCGCGCCTGACGCCGGCTGAGTTTCACCGGCTCGTCCGGCGCCTGACCGAGACCATCCTGCACCACGCCAGCCCCGGGGAGGACACGAGTTCGTGAGCGACCGCAGAGCGTGTGAGGAGCAACCGACCCCTGGACGTGCGGCCGCGCCGCGCGCCCTCACGGGCCTGCACGTGCTTGAGCTCGGTGAGGGGGTGATCCCGGCCTTCTGCGGCCGCTGGTTGGCCGGTTTCGGCGCGACGGTGGTGAAGGTGGAACCGCCCGGCGGGGACTGGACCCGCCGCTACCACCTCGACCCGGCCGAGGCGGCGCGGTATGGGCCGGATGGGAGCGCCCTCTTCGCCTACCTCAACGCCGGCAAGGAGCTGGTGGCGCTTGACCTGGAGGCAAGGGCGGACCAGGAGCGGTTGTGGCGGCTCCTCCAGGCGGCAGACGTGCTGGTGCACAACCTGGCGCCGCAGCAGGTGCGCGCCTGGAACCTCGACCTGGCGGCGCTGCGGGCGCGCCGACCCGATCTGGTGGAGGTGGCGGTCTCGCCCTTCGGTGAGGATGGCCCCTACGCCGCCTACACCGCCACCTCCATCGTGCTGCTGGCCCTGGGCGGCTACCAGTACCTCACCGGCGAGCCCGGCCGCCCGCCGCTGGCCCTCCCCGGCCTCCAACCCGAGTACCTCACCGCCCTGTACGCCGTGGTTGCCGCCTTGGCGGGCGTGGTGCGGCGGCTGCAGGAGGGGCACGGCGGCCGCATCGAGCTCACCGCCCTGGAGGCGCTGGCCTCCCTGCATCAGTTCACCGTCAGCCTGTACCTCTCCCAGGGCGTGATCCGCAGCCGCCACGGCAGCCGGTGGGAGAACCTCTACCCGATCACGCTCCTCCCCTGCCGCGACGGCTACCTGGGCTTCGCCATCACGCTCCAGGACCAGTGGGAGCGCCTGTGCGCGATGATGGGCCGCCCGGAGCTGGCGGACGACCCGCGCTTCGCCACCCCGGACGTGCGCCGCGCCCACGCCGATGCGCTGGACGCCATCTTGATCGACTGGCTCAAGGACCAGGACAAGATGGCGGTCTTCCACCGCGCGCAGGCCGAATGGCGGCTGCCCGTCGGCCCGCTCTACACCCTGGCCGAGGTGCTGACCGACCCCCAGTACGCCGCCCGTGGCTTCTGGGTGCGGCCGGAAGGCTCGGGGGGGCCGCGCCACCCCGGCCTCCCGGTGACGATGAGCCGCACGCCGTGGGCTATCGGTCCCGTACCGCGGGGATCGTTCGCGCCGGCTGCACCCGCGGCGCGCGAGCCCCTCCCCCCGGCGTCGCCGGCCCGGGCGCAGGACGAGCCGGGGGGGCTGCCGCTGGCCGGCGTGCGCGTGCTGGACTTCACCCGTGTGTGGTCCGGGCCGCTGTGCACCCGCATCCTGGCCGACCTCGGCGCGGAGGTGATCAAGATCGAGGCGCCGCTGCCGGCGGAGCTGGCGGCGATGCGCGGGGCGGGGTTCGGCAAGCTCAACCGCAACAAGCTGGGCATGGCCATCGACCTGCGCTTTGAGCAGGGGCGCGACATCGTGCGCCGGCTGGTGGCCAAGTCGGACGTGCTGGTGGAGAACTTCAGCGCCCGCGTGATGCCCAACTTCGGCCTGGACTATGAGACGCTGCGCGGCATCAACCCGGCGCTGATCATGCTCTCCATGCCCGGCTTCGGCGCCCGCGGCCCCTACCGCGACTACATGTCCTACGGTCCCGCCATCGAGCCGATGACCGGGCTCACGGGCCTGCTCGGCTACCCCGGCGAGGAGCCGCTGGCCACGGCCATCGCCTATCCCGACGCCGTCGCCGGCGTCACCGCCGCGGCCGCGGTGCTCACCGCGCTGGTGCACCAGCGCCGCACCGGCGAGGGGCAGTACCTCGACCTTTCACAGCTGGAGGCCACCACCTGCCTGCTGGGCGAGTTCATCATCGCCGCTCAGCTCGCCGGCCGCCAGCCGGAGCGGCGCGGCAACGCGCACCCGCTGTGGGCACCGCATGGGACCTACCGCTGTCGGGGCGCGGACGAGTGGGTGTCCATCGCCGTGCGCTCCGACGCCGAGTGGCGCCGGCTGTGCGAGCTTGCCGGGCTGGCGGAGCTGCGCGACGACCCGGCCCTGGCCACCGCCGCCGGCCGGCGCGCGCAGCAGGCCCGCATCGATGCCGCCCTGGAGGGCTGGACGCGCGCGCGGGACAAGTTCGCGGTGATGGACCTCCTGCAGCGGCATGGCATCCCGGCCGGGGCGGTGCTGAACGCGAAAGATCTGCTGGCGGATCCGCACCTGGCGCACCGCGGCTTCTTCGTGGAGGCGGTGGGCGAAGACGGCAGACGATCGCTCATGCCGGGCACACCGCTGCGGGTGGACGGGCAGCCGCGCCGGGAGTGGCGCGACGCGCCCGGGCACGGCGAGCACAACCGGCACGTGCTGCGCACCGTGCTGGGCATGGAGGACGCCGAGATCGCGGCCCTGGAGGCGGCGGGCGTGCTGGCCACCGCCGCGCCGGTGGGCGACTGAGCCGCTACAGGGGCACGCCCGCGGACGCAGCCGGCCGGGCAGGGCCGCCGCTGAGGCCGAGCGGCACCCCGTCTGCCCGCCAGCAGGCGGCGCCGTGTAGCAGGCCGTCCTCGTCTACCAGCACCCCGTTCATGCCCCCCGCCACCTTCTCCACGGCCACCGGGCGGTGCCCGCGTGCGGCGAGCGCGGCCTGCAGGGAGGCCAGGTGGGGGAAGGCGTCCTCCAGCTCCAGCTCCGCGCCTTGGGTCCAGGCGCGCGGCGCCTCCACCGCCTCCTGCAGCGTCATGCCGTGGTCGATCACGTTGAGGATGGCTTGCGTCACGGCGGCGAAGATGCGCTTGCCGCCGGGCGTGCCCAGCGCCAGGAACGGCCGCCCGTCGCGCAGCACGATGGTGGGTGACATGCTAGAGAGGATGCGCTTGCCGGGGGCGATGGAGTTGGCCCGGCCCGGCACCGGGTCCATAAGCAACATGCAGTTGTTCAGGATCAGGCCCGTGCCCGGCACCGTCACCTTGCAGCCGAAGGCGCTCTGCGCCGTCTGGGTGGCGCTGACGATCGTCCCCTCCTCATCGATCACCGTCACGTGCGTGGTGCTGGCCCCCTCGCCGCCCAGGAACGACGCCGTCTCGGCGAAGTCGCCCGCCGCCTGGTCTCTGGCCCGCCCTGGGTCGATGTCCCGCCGCCGCTGGGCGGCGTACTCCTTGGACGTGAGCCGCTCCACCGGCACCGACACCCGCTCCGGGTCGCCCATGTAGCGGCGGCGGTCGGCGAAGGCGATCTTGAGCGCCTCGGCGAACAGGTGGACGGAGTCCGGGCGGCCGAAGGCCAGTTCACCCCGGCCGATGGGGTAGCCCTCCAGGATGTTGAGGAGCTGGATGACGTGCGTGCCGCCGGAGGAGGGTGGGCCCATGGAGACGATCTCATAGCCGCGGTAGGTGCCGCGCACCGGCGGCCGCTCCACTGCCCGGTAGGCGGCCAGGTCCTCGAGGGTGATCAGGCCACCGTTGGCCTGGATGTCGGCCACGATCGCCCGCGCCAGGGTGCCGGTGTACATCGTCTCCGCCCCCTCCGCCGCGATCTGTCCCAGCGTGCGGGCGTAGTCCGCGCGCACAATCAGCCGGCCTACCGCGGGCGGCCGCCCGCCCGGCAGGAACACCGCGGCCGAGGCCGGAAAGCGGGCCAGCGCCTCCTGCGACTGCTCGATCAGGCGCACCAGGTACGCGCTGGCGGGAAAGCCGTGGGCGGCGAAGCGGATCGCCGGCTCGATGAGGCGGGCCCATGGCAAGCGGCCGTAGTGGGTGGCGGCGTGCGCCCAGCCCTTGAGGGCGCCGGGGGTGGCCACCGCGCGGTAGCCGATGTCGTTGGCCTTGTCCACCGTCTCATAATCCAGGCTGTCCGGCACCGGCTCGTACATGTCCGGCGTGGCCGCCAGCGGCACGGTGGCGTAGTTGTCGATGGTCACCACCGCGCCCGTGCGCCCGTCGCGGATGACGAAGAAGCCGGCGCCGAAGGGAGTGACCATCATCGGCTCCACCACGGAGAGGGCGAACAGCGCCGCCACGGCGGCATCGACGGCGTTGCCGCCGCCGGCCAGCACCTCGGCGCCCGCCGCCGAGGCCAGCGGATGGTTGGTGGCCACCACCGCGCGTGAGGCGATGACTTCCTGCTTCCAGGTGCGACGTGGCTGCCCGTCGTGTCCTATCATGGCCGGTTCTCCTCGTCGTGCGGTCTCAGGCGCGCCGCTCCGGCGCCCCGGCGGGCCGTTGCGGCGCGGCCAGACCCAGGAGCCGCGCCGCCGTGCCGCCCAGGATCAGGTCCCGCTCCGCCGGGGAGAGGCCCGGCATGCGCGTGATCGTTGCCACCGGGTCCGGGTCGCCCATGTCGAACGGCAGGTCGCTACCCAGCAGCATGTGGTCGGCGCCCACGGTCTCCATGGCCAACCGGCGGGCAGCGTCGTCGTGGGTGAGCGAGTCGACGTAGATGCGCGGCAGGTACTCGCGCGGCGGGCGGGCGCCGCGCTCGTTGGGCTCGGGGCGGACGTGATAGCCGTGCTGCCAGCGGCCGAGCAGCATGGGAAAGGTGCCGCCGCCGTGGGCGAAGCAGCAGGTGAGGGTGGGGACGTCGTCGAACACGCCGCCGAAGATCAGGCTGGCGATGGCCACGGCGGTATCGGTGGGGTTGCCGATCAGGTTGGTGAGGTAGTAGCGGCGCAGGCGGTCGGCGCCCAGCACGGCCATGGGGTGAACGAACACGAAGGCGCCCAGCTCGGCGGCGCGGCGGAAGAAAGGCCGGAAGTCGGGCTCGTCCAGGTTGCGGCCGGCGACGTTGGTGCCGATCTCCACGCCGCGCAGCCCCAGCTCGCCCATCGCCCGCTCCAGCTCGGCCACGGCCAGGTCCGGCGCCTGGAGGGGCACCGTCGCCAGGCCGGCGAAGCGGCCCGGGTACGCGGCGGTGAGCGCGGCGATGCGGTCGTTCACCAGCCGGTGCAGGGGCAGCACCCGCGCCGCGTCGAGGTGGTAGTAAAACAGCGTGGGCGCGGGCGAGACGGCGGCCACGTCCACGCCGCGCCGGTCCATCTCGGCCACCTGCGCCTCCGGCCGGTACAGCTCCGGCACCAGGGGGTGGCGGAAGGCGCCGGCCACCAGCCACTCGCGCCCGTCCGCCATCACGGCCCGCTCTGGCCAGGGGCTGTCCTCGCGGCGGATGGTCTGCACGTACTCCTCGGGCAGGTAGTGCCAGTGCACGTCGATCTTCATGGTGTCTCCCCACCGACGGTCCGGGTCACCGCGACCGGGCCCTTGCCCGGCGCTCCTCCACGGGTGTGTTCGCTATACACCGCTTGCTGCGAAGGGGCAAGCGCGAAGCGCTCAGGCGGGGGATTGCTCCCTCCCGGCACTCACCAGGTCGCGCAGGCGGAGGTTCAGCGCCCAGAGGGCGGCGACTCCGGCCGTGTTGATACAGATAATGAGCACCAGGTGCGCCCCCAGCGCATAGCTCTCCGCCGCCGCGCGCTCTACACCCAGGAGCGTCGCCATCTCCAGGACCGCCAGCTCGAAGGGACCCACGTTCCACGGGGTGAGCGGCACCGCCAGCACCAGGTTGGCGCCGATCATAATGCCGAAGTACTCGGTAAAGGCGAGGTCCAGCCCGAAGGCCTGACCCAGGCACCAGTACATCGTGGTCTCGACGAGGTAGACCAGCAGCGAGATCAGGATGGCGCGCAGGGCGGCTACCGGATCGCGGAGGGCGGCCAGGCCGGCCACAAAGCGCGGCAGCAGCGCCGCCACCAGTCGGCGCGGACGCGGCGGCAATCGACACCAGGGGCGTCGTGCCGCGAGATCGCCGGACATATCTAGGCGGGCCAGGGCCGAGGTGCCCAGCACCAAGGCCGTCACCAGCAGGGCGATGAGGGTGACGGTCGGGGCGGATAGGAGCGGCACGTGCAGCAGGAACAGCGAGCCAGCGGCCAGCAACAGGGCAGCGGTGAGCCAGTCCATCAGCGTCTCCACCACGAACACGGTGGCCGTAATTTCGGCGCGCGGGAGGCGCAGACGCTGGCCGGCGAGCTGCACGCGTAGGACGTCGCCCACGCGGAGCGGCAGCACGGTGTTCACCAGGGTGCCGATCAGGTGAATGGCCAGGAGATCCCCTACCGACACGCCGCGCCGGTGCCAGAGAAACAGCCGCCAGCGATACGCCTGCACCAGCCGCGACACCCCGAATACGCCTACGGCCAGCGTCAGCCAGACCGGGTCGACGGTGCGGAGATGGCGCAGGGCGGCGGGCACGTCGATGCGCAGCAGCAACGCGCCCAGAAACAGCGCGCTCAGCAACGCATGAAGCAGGAGGCGGCGCCAGTGGCGCATGGGCATCCCCATCGCCGATACCGGAACGTGCCGCGCGTACCGTACCAGAGGTCGGCCGGTGTGGGGTGGTAGCCCCGCGCATGGGCGCGTTGACAGATGATCCTGACCGGTCTACGTTTTGCTCACCCTACCGGGTGCAGCGGCAGGGGACCGCCTGAGAGGAGGGGAGTCTCGATGACGGGGAGCGGTGAACGGCGCTGGTGGCAGCGGCGGGCGCGCCGCCGCGCGGTGTTGAAAGGAAGCGCAGCCCTCTCGGTAGGGGCCGGCGTGGCGGCATTTCTGGCCGCCTGCGCCGGCGGGGGCGGCAAGCCCCAGGGGGCAGCGACGGCGGTCGGCGGGCCCGGGCAGCAGGCGGGTGCGGCCACGGTGCAGCCGCGACGGGGCGGCACGCTCAACTATCGCATCAACGCCGACCCGCCTAGCCTCAACCTGTGGACGGAGTTCACGTACATCGTCGGCAATAGCGTTGCACCGGTCTACAACCAGCTCTTGCAGCTTGACCCATTAGATGAATCTAAGGTCATCGGTGACCTGGCCAAGTCCTGGGAGTACGTCAATCCCGAGAAAACGGAGATCATCTTCAAGCTGCAGGATGCGCCCATCACGTTCCACGACGGCAAACCGTTTACAGCCGAGGATGTGAAGGCCACGTACGAGTGGTTGCGCGAGCCGCCCAAGAACACGCCCAGCCCCCGCACCACGGCCGCGCGCAACATTCAGGCCATCGAGATCCCGGATGCCAAGACGGTCAAGTTCAAGCTCAAGCAACCGCAGGCGTCGTTCCTCAGCGCGATCTGCAACCATCACTACGCGATGGGAGCCAAGCACATCATCGCGCAAACGGGCGGCCTCCTAGATGCGCAGCAGCAGCCCATTGGCACCGGGCCGTTTGTGTTCAAGAACTACCGGCGCAACAACGTCATCGATCTGGAGCGCAACCGCTCGTACTGGCGCCAGGACCGCCCGTACCTGGACGCCTTTACGGTGTTCATCGTCCAGGAGGACACCACGGCGCTGACCAACTTCCTGGCCGGCCAGCTGCACATCCTGCGCCTGCGCATCAGCGACGTGGCGCGCGTGGAGAAGGAGCTGGGCCCGCGCGGGGCGGTGGTCGTGACGCCCAGCCTCAGCCGGGTGGCGCTCATTCCCAACGGCACGCGTCCGCCTTTCAACGATGTGCGCATGCGCGAGGCGCTCAGCGCCGCCATCGACCGGGATGAGTTCAACCAGATCGTCGACGAGGGGCGCGGCTTCAAGGGCTCCTACAACAACCCCAAGGGGCCGTGGGGCATGCCGGAGAGCGAGCTGGCCAAGTTCACCGGCTATAGCGGCAAGGCCGATCTCCAGAAGGCCAAGCAGCTGATGGCGGCCGCCGGCTACGAGAACGGTTACAAGGGGCGCATGCCGGTGCGGCAGGACTTCGAGCAGAACGCCGTCACCTTGCAGGCCCAGCTCAAGAAGGCCGGCTTCGACTTCACCCTGGAGGTGGAAAAGTCGGCGGTGCTCACCCAGCGCGCCAACAGCACGGACTTCGACGTGCTCTGCCACACCTGGGCCACCCCCTTCGACGACCCGGACGACTCCTTCGCCGAAATGCTCATCCACCCGGACCGTGCCGGCCGCAACTGGGCCAAGATCATCATCCCGGAGGTGGACCGGCTGTTCGACCTGCAGCGCGCCGAGTTCGACCCGGCCAAGCGCAAGCAGCTCGTGCTGGAGTGCGACCGCGCGGCCTTGGCCCAGTACCCGAACATCGTGGTGGTGTACGACCCGCAGATCCAGGCCAGCTACACCACGGTGAAGAACTACAAGCCGCACGTCAGCTTGTACACCAACCAGCGTTTCGAGGAGGTGTGGCTGGAGCGCGGGTAGGAGGCGCGCGGCGGGAGGCGAAGGAGCTGGCGGGGGGAAGCCCTCACCCCGGCCTTCGGCCACCCCTCTCCCCCGGCCCGCTGAGAAACGGGGTACCACAGCCACAGCGGGCCGGGGGAGAGGGGCCGGGGGGAAGGGCCGGCATCCTCGGCCCTTCCCCCACCTTTATGTGGGTCCTCCCTCGCCCATGAGCGAGCAAAAGAGGAAGAGGGAACAGTGCACAGTCTTGGCAGGGCACGGTCATGACCCAGTACATCATGCGCCGGCTGGTGTTGTTCGTCCCCACGCTGCTGCTGGCCACGGGGATGATCTTTACCATCCTGCGCGTTATCCCCGGCGATGTGGCGGCGCTGATCGTCACGGCCGGCGGCGAGGGCAAATTCAACGAGCGCGCCTACCGCGAGGTGCGCCGTCAGCTCGAGCTGGACAAACCCATCCCGGTCCAGTACGCCCTCTGGCTGGCGGATGCCCTGCGCGGCGACTTCGGCCGCTCCTACTGGTCCAAGACCGAGGTGCGCGACGAGCTCCTGGAGCGGCTGCCGGTGACGCTGGAACTGGCGTTGGCCGCGCCGCTCTTGGCGCTGCTCTTGGGGGTGCCGCTGGGCGTGGTCTCCGCCGTGAAACAGAACAGCCCGGTGGACTACCTGGCACGCGCCACCGCGATCACCGGCCTGTCCGTGCCGCACTTCTGGCTGGGCATCGTGCTCATCCTGGTGTTGGCCAACTACTTCGACTGGGTCGTGCCGCTGCGCTACGCCGAGCTGTGGGAGGACCCGCGCACCAACATCAGTCAGATGGTATGGCCGGTGATCGTGCTGGGCACCACCTTCACGGCGCTGCTGGCGCGGGTTACGCGCTCGGCCATGCTGGAGGTGCTGCGCTCAGAGTACATCCGCACGGCGCGCGCCAAGGGCCTGCGCCCGCTGGCCGTGGTCGGCCGGCACGGGCTGCGCAACGCGCTGCTGCCCATCGTCACCGTGTTCGGTGCCCAGCTTGGGGCGCTTATCAGCGGCGCGGTGGTCACCGAGCGGGTGTTCAACGTGCCCGGCATGGGCCGCTATTTCGTGGAATCGGTGTTCGTGCGCGACTTTCCCGTGGTGCAGGCGGTGGTGCTGCTGATCGCGCTTGCCTACCTCATCGTCAACCTGGTGATTGACCTCACGTATGCCTGGCTCGACCCGCGCATTCGGTACACGTAAGGCGGCGCTGCGCACGGGGAGGGGACGTATGGCGATGCAGGCGGCCGGACTCCCGATCGAGCAGCCCGTGCTGGGGGAGCGGGCGGCACCATCGTGGCGACGGCGACTGTGGCGGCTGGTGCGGAGCCAGCCGCTGGGTGTGCTCAGCTTCTTCGTTCTGCTGGCATACGTGCTGGTGGCGGTGTTCGCGCCGTACATCGCCACCGCCGACCCCTACGCCATCAACGCCGCCGCCACTTACATGCGCCCGGGTGAGCACGGCCTGATGGGCACCGACAACTACGGCCGCGACCTGTTCAGCCGGGTGGTGTACGGCACGCGCATCTCCGTGTCCGTGGGTTTCACGACGGTGCTGTTCGCGGCCCTGATCGCGGCGGTAGTGGGCGGGGTGAGTGGTTTTCTGGGCGGCAAGGCCGACCTGCTCATCCAGCGCTTCGTGGACGCCTTCCAGGCCTTTCCGGCGCTTATCCTGGCGATCATCGTGGTGGCGGTGCGCGGCACTAGCCTGGTGAACGTGATCATCGCGCTCACGCTCGCCTCCTGGCCCAGCAGCGCACGCGTGATCCGCTCCCAGGTCTTGAGCCTGAAGGAGAGCCCGTTCGTGGAGGCGGCCCGCTGCCTGGGCGCGCCGGGATCGCGCATTCTGGTGCGGCACCTGTTCCCCAACGTGCTGCCCATCCTGCTGGTGCTGGCCTCCGCCTCCGTGGCGAGCGTGATCGTAGCCGAGGCCACGCTCAGCTTCCTCGGCTTGGGCGTGCCGCAGCCGACGCCCTCCTGGGGCTCGATCCTCACCGGCGCCGAGCGCTACGCCCAGCGCGCTCCCTGGATCGGCGTCTTCCCCGGGCTGGCCATCACCACCGCCGTGTTCGCCGCCAATTTCCTCGGCGACGCGGTGCGCGACCTGCTGGACCCGCGCCTGCGCCACTGACCGGCGCGGTGCCGCCCGTCGGCGAGCCCAATGCTAGAATCGGCGCGTGGAGGTTGAACGATGCCGGTAGACACGGAACTGCGCGGCCATACGCTGCTCATCACCCTCAACCGCCCCGAGAAGATGAACGCCCTCAACCAGGAGATGATGGAGGGCCTGGAACGGGTCTGGCAGCGGGTGCGCGAGGACGACGACATCTGGGTGGCGATCCTCACCGGCGCCGGCGATCGGGCCTTCTGCTCCGGTCGCGACCTGTTCGCCGGCACCCAGGGGTCGTGGGAGTACCACCGTGAGCGGCTGGCCCGCGGCGAGCCGGTCGAGCCCCGTCGCCTTCAGTACACGCCGGAGGGGGTGTGGAAGCCGGTGATCGCCGCCATCAACGGCTACGCCCTGGCCGGCGGCTTCGCCCTGGCCCTGGCCTGCGACATCCGCATCGCCGCCGACACCGCCCGCATCGGCAGCATGGCCGTCAAGCGCAACCTGCTGGCCGGCGGCCAGATCGTGCGCCTCACCCGCTATATCGCCTTCGGCAAGGCGCTGGAGCTTTTGCTGCTGGGCGACCACATCAGCGCCCAGGAGGCGGAGCGCATTGGCCTCGTCAACGCGGTGGTGCCGCAGGCGGAGCTGCTGGACACCGCCTTCGCCTGGGCGGAGCGCATCTGCCGCAACGGGCCGCTGGCCGTGCGCGCCACCAAGGAAGTGGCCTACCGCGCCCTGGAGCTGCCCTTCCGCGAGGCGCTGCGCCTGGAGGGCGAGTTCTACAACAAGATGCTGGAGACGGAGGACGTGGTCGAGGGCCACCGTGCCTTCCAGGAGCGGCGCGAGCCCGTGTGGAAGCTGCGCTAGCCGCGCCGGCACGGCATGCCGGAACTGGATTGGGCGGCACGATGGCCCTCACCCCCTGGCCCCCTCTCCCGCACTGCGGGAGAGGGGAAACTGACGCCGAGCAAGGCGGTTCGTTGATTACCAAGACCCTCTCCCGTGAACGGGAGAGGGTGGCCGAGACGGAAGCGAGGCCGGGTGAGGGCCCATCGGTGAGGGCCTTCTGATGCGAGGTGACGCGCGATGCCGGGTCCGCTGCACGGTGTTCGAGTGCTTGACTTCACGCGCTACCAGCAGGGGCCGTTCGCCACGGCCCTGCTGGCCGATCTCGGCGCCGAGGTGATCAAGGTCGAGCCGCGGGAGGGCGAGTACGGGCGGCAGACGGAGCGCGATGAGTCCGGCTTCTCCGCCTACTTCGAGAGCTATAACCGCGGCAAGCGCTCCCTCACCCTCGATATCCGCACGCCGGAGGGGCGGGAGGTCATCGAGCGGCTGGTGCCGCGCGTGGACGTGCTGGCCGAGAATTTCCGCCCCGGCTACATGGAGCGGGTGGGCCTGGGCTACGAGCGGCTGCGGGCGCTCAACCCGCGTCTGATCTACGCCGCCGCCTCCGCCTTTGGGCCGAAGGGGCCGCTGGCCGGTCGGCCGGGCTACGACCACATCGCCCAGGCGGTGAGCGGGCTGATGATCGAGCAGGCGGGCGGGCCCGGGCACGAACCGGTGCCGGCCCTGCCCGGTGCCGCCGACCAGGTGAGCGCCATGCTCTTCGCCCTGGGCATCGTCTCCGCCCTGGTGGCGCGGGGGCAGACCGGCCGCGGGCAGCGGGTGGACGTCTCCCTGCTCGGCTCGATGATCGCCTTTCAGGGGCGGCAGATCACGCGCTTTCTGTACACGGGCAAGCAGGGCCGCGAGCGCTTTCGCCGCAGCCCCGTCTACAGCCACTACCGCGCCGCCGACGGGTGGGTGGCCATCGCCGCCCAGGACCCCAAGCGCTGGGCGCCGCTCTGCCGCGCCCTGGGCCGGCCCGACCTGATCGACGACCCGCGCTTCGCCGGTCCCTGGGAGCGCCACCACCACGCCGCCGAGCTGGAGGCCGAGCTGGAGGCGATCTTCATCCAGCGCCCGGTGGCCGAATGGCTGGCGCGCCTCACCGCCGAGGACGTGCCCTGCGGCCCCGTGAACGACTACCGCGCTCTGGTGCAGGACGGCGACCTGCCGGCGCAGGTGGCGGCCAACGACTACATCGTCACCGTGGACCACCCCAATCTGGGCCGCATCCGCACCGCCGGGCTGCCCATCCACCTGTCCGACACGCCGGCCGGCCCGGTGCAGCCGGCGCCGGAGCTGGGCCAGCACACCGAGGAGATCCTGCTGGACCTGGGCTACAGCTGGCCGGAGATCGAGGACCTCAAGCGCAAGGCCGTGATTTAGGACGGGCCATCCACCCGGGGCCGGGTCTCGTGCCGCAGTTTATCAGAACTGCTTAACTATCGGACAATCTGGCCGTTCTGCCCGCAGGTGGAGCCGGGAACGCCTGTGTGTGTTGCCGTCTGATACTACAGGTGGTACTATGAGACCGCGGGCGGTCTGAGGCTGGCCGGATGGCACGTGGTGACAAGCTCGTTGACTGGCTTCGACGCCGGCCGCCCGAGGCGGACTTCGACGATATACGGAAGCTGCTCGAAGATAACGGCTGGGCAATGCGATGGGGCAGCGGGCACGCGGTGTTTCGAAAACCAGGCCGTCTGCCTCTGATCGTTCCCATGGTCAAGGGACGGAAGGTGAAGCGGTACATCATCGACCGCGTGCTTGAGGCCCTTGGATTGGATGAGTGATTATGGCCACCGCGCAGCGTCGGCCCCTGAGCGATTACCTGGCGCTCCAGTACCCGTTCAACGTGCTCGCCGATCCGGACGGCGGTTACGTGATCGTCTTCCCGGACCTGCCCGGCTGCATGACCCAGGCGGAGACGATCGACGAGATCCCGCAGGTGGCCGAGGAGGCGCGCCGGCTGTGGATCGAGACCGCCTACGAGGACGGCGAGGAGATCCCCTTGCCTTCGTACCCGGAGGAGTACAGCGGCAAGTTTGTCCTGCGCCTGCCCCGCTCGCTCCACCGCCGCCTGGCGGCGGCCGCGGCGCGCGAGGGCGTCAGCCTCAACCAGTACGTCGTCTCGCTCCTGTCCCGCGCCCAGGCGGAGGACGAGGTCCTGCGCGCCCTGGCGCGGCTGGAGGCACGGCTGTCAACCACGATTCCAGCGCCGGTGCGTCCCCGCTATGGCTGGCCGGAGGTATCAAAAGAACGCATCAGACGTGCTCATCTGCGCCTGGTGAGAGGGGAGGCGGTGGCGGTCTGATGCCGGCGCGTTCGTCACGCAAATCACAGAAGCGCACGTCCGTCCCGTCACCGGGTGAGTATGCTGCGTTTATCAGCCAGATCGAACTGGTCGCGATCTGGCTGCATCAGGCGCGGGTCGAAAATCGTATCGGCCCGGAACAACCGGAACAGCTCAACATCTCGGTCCAATCGCGTGCTCGATGGGATTCCACCTCAGATGGCTTTATTGCTTACCATGAGTACACCGTCCGGGTGGATTACGGAGAGAACCTGGCGGCAGCGCTAGATGTGACGTTCGGTGTGCGGTACACGTCGGGTGCGCCCATGACCGACGAGATCTTCAATGTGTTTCAGCACACCAGTTTGCCGCTCAACACGTGGCCGTATTTACGGGAATTCGTCGCCTCAATGCTGGGGCGGATGAACTGGCTGCCTTTTGCCATCCCGGCGCTGAAACTCGGCGTTCCCTCCGGTGAGGATGACGTTGAGCCGGCATCTTCGGCCCATCCGCATGCCAATCGGGACAGACCGCGAGCACCGGGCTCATAACACCGCGTGCGTGCTTTGGCTCAACTCAGACCGCCGCTTCATCTCGTGCCTTTGGCGCGGCGTTTCCTGCGCGTGATCACCCGGGATCAAGCGCAAGGGGAAGGGCGGCGCCCAGGCTGGCCGTGCCCAGGGGTGAGCGGATGGGCAGCTCCGGCACGTCCTCGGGGAAGATGGTGCCGGGGTTCATGATGTTGTGCGGGTCCAGCGCCCGCTTGATCGTTCGCATCACCTCCAGCGCCGGGCCGTGCTCGCGCGCCATCCAGTGCGCCCGCGCCGCGCCCACCCCGTGCTCGCCGGTGGTGGTGCCGCCCAGGCGCAGGGCCAGGGCGTGGATCTCCTCCGCCACCCGCAGCACGCGCCGGATCTCATCCGGGTCGCGGCCATCGATCAGGTGGCCGGGGTGCAGCCCGCCGCCGCCGATGTGGCCGTAGGTGGCGATGGGGATGCCGTGCCGCGCGCCGATCTCCTGGATGGCGCGCAGCGCCTCGGGGATGCGCGCCACCGGCACGGCGATGTCCTCGCCGCAGTAGGCGCGCACCGCGCCCGGACGCAGCACCCCCACCGCCGCGCCGATCACCGACCGCGCCTCCCACAGGGCGGCGATGCGCTTGGGCTCATCCGACCACTCCACGCCGCACGCCAGCGGCCCCGCCACCGCGCTGATGCGCTCGGCGTCCCACCGCACCCCCGGCGGGTTGCCGTCCACCTCGAACAAGAGCAACGCCGCCACCTCCGGCAGCCCCAGGCCCGGCCGGAAGCGGTTGGCCGCCGTGATGCAATTGCCGTCCAGGATCTCGATCGCCGAAGGGGTGATGCCGGCGGCGAACACCGCCTGCACCGCCTGCCCGGCGTTCTCCAGCTCGTCGAACAGGGCCAGCACCAGCGCCCGCGCCGGCGGCACCGGCATCAGCTTCAGGCGCAGGCGGGTGATCACGCCCAGTGTGCCCTCCGCCCCCACGAACAGCTTCGTCAGCTCCAGCCCGGCCGAGCTCTGCCGCGCCCGCGAGCCCACCGACCCCGTCTCGATCAAGCTGCCGTCCGGCAGCACCACCTCTAGGCCTAGCACCCAGTTGCTGGTGGGGCCGTATTTCACCGCCCGCATGCCGTGCGCGTTGGTGGAGGCCATGCCGCCCACCGTGGCCATACGGCTGGAGCCGGGGTCGGGCGGGAAGATGAGGCCGTGCACCGCGAGCTGCTCGTTCAGGCGGGCGTGCACCACCCCCGGCTCGCAGATGGCCTGCAGGTTGGGCACGTCCACCTCCAGCACGCGGTTCATGGCGTTCAGGGAGAGGACGATGCCGCCGCGCACCGCCACCGCCGCCCCCGCCTGCCCCGTGGCCGCCCCGCGCGGGGTGACCGGCACACCGTGGGTGCTGGCGTAGCGCAGCACCGCCTGCACGTCCGCCACCGAGCCGGCGATCACGACCACGTCTGGCGGGCAGGGGCTGAGCTGGGACAGGAACGAGGCGTCGTGCGCGAACGCCTGCAGCTCGGCCGGCGCGTCCACCACGCGCCCATCGCGCACCAGCCGTTGCAGGTCCGCCGCCAGCGCCCGCCCCTCGCGCCCGCTCACGCTTCGCCCTCCTCCGCCGTCGCCTCGTCCAGCACCTCGGCCAGGTGCCGCACCCGCATGGCGTGTCCCTGCTCCGCCAGCAGCGCCCGCAGGTGGAGCAGGCAGCCGGGGTTGGCGGTGATCAGCAGCTGGGCGCCGGTGGCGAGCGCCTGCGCCACCTTGCGCTCGCCCAGCCGGCGCGCCTGCTCCGGATGGGTGAGGTTGTAGACGCCGGCGCTGCCGCAGCACAGGCCGCCGTTGCCCAGCTCCTTCAGCTCCAGCCCCGGCACGGCGCGCAGCAGCTCGCGCGGCTGGCGGCTGATGCGCTGCGCGTGCAGCAGGTGGCAGGCGTCCTGGTAGGTAGCCACGGCCTGCACCTCCCGGCGCAGGGGTGGTGGCCGCTCCGCCAGGAACTCGGTGAAGTCCCGTACCCGCGCCGCAAACGCTGCCGCCCGCTCCGCCCAGGCCGGGTCGTCGCGCAGGAGGTGGACGTAGCCCTTGAGCATGGCGCCGCAGCCGGCGGAGTTGACGATCACCGGCTCCTCGCCCGCGAAGGCGGCGATCGTCTGCCGCGCCAGCGCCCTGGCCGTCTCCAGGTCGCCGTCGTGCGCGTGCAGCGCGCCGCAGCAGCCCTGCCCGGCCGGGTTGACGACCGTGCAGCCGGCGCGCTGCAGGACGCGGATCGAGGCCCGGTCGATCTCGGCCAGCATGGTGGACATCACGCAGCCGGCGAAGAACAGCACCCGTTGCGGCGCTTCGCCCCCGTTCAGGGCCGGGTAGGTCTCGCCACGCGGCACGAGGAAGCGGCGCGGCAGGGGTGGGAGCAGGACCGCTGCCCGGCTGAGGCCAAGCAGGCGCAAGAGCCCCGACCGCCGTGCCAGCCACACCAGGCCCAGGCGCTGGGCCAGCCACAGCAGGCGCACGCCACGGCGCAGGCGGCGCATGTCGGCCAGTACGGCGCGGTAGCCGAGGGCTCGGGTCAACCGCCGCCACCATGGGTCCTGCCGTCCGGCGGCCAGCGTGGCGCGTAGCGCCACCTGGATCGGCTCCATGTGCACGCCGGCCGGACAGATGGCGGTGCACGCCTCGCACACCAGGCAGTTCAGCTCGTGCGTGACCAGGTCAGGAGTGACCGTAAGGTGGCCCTCGGCCAGGGCGCGGGCCATGGCGATGCGGCCGCGGGGGCCCTCCGCCTCGTGCAAAGTGAGCACGTACGTCGGGCAGGAGGTGAGGCACAGGCCGCAACGCACGCAGGCGAGCATATTGTCGTACTCGCCTAGAAGCAGTGACTGCCCCTGATGGTCCTGGCGCACGTCCCCCTGAGATGACCCTGTCACTGTCACGCCTCCTGGTCCCGCCCGTCATCGTACCCCGAGCGTGCGTCCGCCGCGACCGCGGTCCTGTGCCCTTGACCGGCGGTGGGCGTCGGGTAGAATGCGGGCAACAAGTGAACATGCGCCGAACGCTCTCCGCGGGAGAGCGGTGGGGGACCCGCGATTTCGGGGTGAATCCGCGCCGGGGGCCGGCCCTGAGGGCGAGACCGAGGCGCGGACGGCCACTCTTCTGGGCCGAACCCGTCAGCTAACCCCGCAGGCAGGCAGAAGAGGGTGTTTCACCGGCAAAGCGGCCGCCCTGAACCCGACCGAGGCGTGCCGCTTTCCTGTCCGGCGGCCAGGCGCACCTCCCCACGTCACGTCGCCGGCAGGGCGATCGCGGCCCGCGTTCCCCCTCCTACCGGGGAGGGACGCCCATGCGGCCGGTGTCGATGCCCACCTGTGCACGTCAGAGGGAGTGGATCCCATGCGCTGCCACCGTGCCATCCGGCCGAGCGCGGGCGGCGAGCCCGCGAGCCGCGACCGCCTCACCTCCGGCCGGCGCGGCCCGCACGTCCGTGCCCCGCGCCGCGCCTCTACCGCCCCCACGCACGGGGAGCGATTCACCCCCTGTGAGCCGCCGGACGCCCAAAAGCTGCTCATCATCATCGTCTCGGACACAGACGCCGACGGCCTGGTGCGCGCCCTGGTGCAGCGCGGCCTGGCGGCGACGAAGATCGGAAGCACCGGCGGCTTCCTGCGCCGCGGCAACACCACCCTGCTGGTGGGCGTGCCCGCCTCCGAGGTCGAGGCGGTGCTCACGCTGGTGGGGCGCATCTGTCCCGCCCGGACCGAGCTGCTCACCCTGGGCGCGCTGCCCTTCGGCGGGGAGATGCCCTTCATCGGTGAGCCGGTGGAGGTGCGCGTGGGCGGCGCCGTGGTGTTCGTGCTCCACGTCGAGCGGTTCGAGCGGGTGTAGCCCCGGTTCCCGCGGTGCCCCGCCCGTCCCCTTTCGGCACGATGCGCGACGGAGCCGCCTGTTCCCTCGTTCTTCAGGATGGAGGCGCGTCGAGGAGGACATCGCCCCCTTCCTGGGCGGTGAGCGGCGGTGGCCCTGCTCGGTGCCGATGCGGTCGAGCCGCAGGTGCTGGTGATCCTGGCCACGCGCGACGGCGGCCGCGCCTGGCGGAAGGCGGTGCAGGCCGCCGAGAAACAGGCACAGGGGCAGCGCCTGGAGACCCGCACCCATCGGGGAGCGGAGATCCGCGTCTATGCCGGCGCGTCTCCCCTCGCCATCGCCCGCTTCGGTCGTTACCTGCTGCTGGCCACCGGCCCGGAGCTGATCGAGCAGGCCCTCGACCGGGGCGCGGGACACGGCGACTCCCTGTCCGGGCTGGAGTGGTTCAAGCGGGCGCGGGCGGGCACCGCCGCCCGCGTCGCCCGGTGAGCTGCCGGGCGCTGAGGGAGAGCTAGGGACGCGCCGGCCAGTTGGGCTCATTCCTTTAGCAAGAGGCGGATGTCCTGCAGCACGCGCTCCAAATTGAGCGTGCGCCCGTCGTAGTAGGCGCGGATGCGCCCCAAGCGATCGAGCAAGACGAAGCGCCTGCTGTGCATCACCTCGTAGGGTGAGGCGGCCTCGTCGTTGCCCTCATGCCCACTCACGGCCGGTGTGGGCGGCAGCGCCTGAACGCCAAGACGAAAGCCGGTCACAATTGAGGGGGACTACCTCCGCCTCTGCGCCGGTAAGGAAGCGCCGGGCCTCGGGATCGGCCTGATGACGTGCGGCGTATGCCCGCAGCACCGGCGGGGTGTCATGCGCCGGGTCCACCGTGAAGGACAGCAACCGCACGCGGCTGCCGAGCAGATGGTCCTGCCGTAATTGCTCCTGCAGGGCGCGCATCTGCACGGTGAGCAGCGGACAGACATCGCGGCAGCGTGCATAGATGAAGTTGGCGACCACGACTGTGCCCCGCAACTCGGCGGAGTGCACCGTTCGCCCGAACTGGTCGATCAAAACGAAAGCCGGCGCCTCGCCGTACACCGGCAGCGTGCGCTCTCCTTGCCGGCCCAGCAGCGCGTCCAGCGCGAGCGCGAGCAGCAGGCCCAGCGCCGCCCCGAGGGCAAGCAGGCGGCGATGGCGCGGTGCCCATCGGTGCAACCATGCCATCCACGTCGTCCGGGTCAGCCATTCTGCAGAGGGGTGCATGCGCCGCTCCTCGCCGGCGTGCAGGGGCGCTCTACCCGTGACCCACTTCCCTCTTACTTATCAGAAGACAGAGGGCTGTGGGTTGGGTGGCATGGCTCGCTCATCCGGTGCCTTGCACCCCTCATGGTCAGCAACATGGACAGAGGGCAGGCGGCGAGGATGAGCACCGGAGGCGCGGCCGCCACGAGGTTCGGCGCCAGCGTCCACAGTGCCAGCGCAGCCAGCGCCAGCCCGGCCAGCACCCCTCTGTTGAGACAGTGCTTCATGGTCCTCCCTCCTGATGCCGTGGCTATGGACCGATCGGGGCGCTGAACCCGGTCTCGCTCAGCTTCTGGCGCAATATCGCTTCGGTGAGCAGGCCGGCGTGCTGGGCGCGGAGGATCCCCTGCCCGTCGATGAAGAAGGTGGTGGGCAGCCCCAGCACCCGGTACCGCTGGGCCACCTCCCCCTGCGAGTCGATCACGATGGGGAACCGGGCCTGGAACTCGGCGGCAAAGGCACGCACGACCGGTGGCGGCTCCTGCAGGTTGACGCCGAGCACCGCCAGCTCCTGGCCCCCGGCCCACTCGTACAGGCGCACCAGCTCGGGGAACTCCTTGCGACAAGGGGCGCACCAGGTAGCCCAGAAATTAAGCACCACGGTCTTGCCTTGAAAACCGCTCAGCCGGACCGGGTTGCCATCCAGGTCCAACAGCGTAAAGTCTGGCGCCCGCTCACCGATCCGGGGGGCCGGCCCACCAGCCGCGCCCAGCTTGATGCCCTGCGCGGCCAGCGACACGAAGCCATCCCCCGCGTCGCGGGATGCCGGGCCGGCGCCGGGCGGGGATGGTTGCCGCCAGGGGAGGGCACGGCCGCCCTGCAGGTGCCACAGCGCGAGCCCGATGAGGGTGAGGACAAGAAGCCGCAGCGCCCACCGGCGCCATACCGCGCGGCGGCCCGTGGCCGCGTCCGGCGGGGCGAGACCGGGAGTGCGCGGCGGTTCTCCTTGGCTCCCGTCCCGCGGCCCGTGCTGCTCGTTCTGACTGTTCATCGCGGTGGTCTCACCGTCCATGCCTTACGCGAGCAGGTGACCCAACGGCGACATGAGCGCACACCCGCTGGGTTTGAGCAGGAGAACGCCCGCGGCCCCGGACAGCAGCAGAAGCGCGCCGACGGCCCCCAAACCGATGCTGAGTGCGCTTGCCTCCGTGTCGTGGCGACGGGCGGACGGTGGGGCGGCGTGGAGCAGGCGAACGATGCGGGCCTCCACCCCGGCCATGCCAGGGCATAGCGCCTGCGCGAGGCTCTGCGCCGGTCTGGCCGCGGCCTGTAGCCACACGTGGGCCAGGGCGCTGGCCAGCGCCAGTGGCCGACCGGTGGTCTGGACGGCCAGGTCGTCGCAGGCGAGCTCGGTGCCGCGGCGGAGCTGCCGGTGCAGCGTCCAGCCGGTGGGGAGGTACCAGAAGGCGTCGCGCAGCACCGTGGCCAGCCACAGGCGAAGCGCGTCACGCCGGCGGATGTGAGCCAGCTCGTGCGCCAGCACCGCCTCCAGCTCCTGCGCGTCGAGGTGCGCCACCATCCAGGTGGAGAGCAGGATCGTGGGGCGGGTGAGGCCGACGGTGAGGGCCAGCGGCCGTGACAGGGGCACCAGCCGCACCTGGGGCACGGCGCTGCCCGGCCGCCGGGCCAGCGCCGCGGCCCGCGCCTGCAGCTCAGGCGATGCGGATACGCCGCAGCGCCGCAACCGTTCCAGCAGCACGAGGCGCACGGTGCCCCACAGCAGCGCACCGAGGGCCGAGACGGCCGCGACCAACGACCAGGCCACCTGCGCGCGGTAGTCCCAGGGCGGCCGGCCGATGAAGCACAGACGACTCACGGTGTCCCGTACCTGGTCCAGCGTCAGTCCCAGGGTGATAAGGGGCGCGGCCAGGAGCAGGAGGCGGATATTGCCGCGCCGGAGCCAACCGAGGCGGCCCTGGTGCGTGGGAGCGGCGACGGCGGTCACCGCGTGCGCGGCAAGTACCCCGGCCAGCGCCAGCAGGGCGGACATCACGTGCCCTCCTCGGCTTGGCGGCGGCGCGCGATCTCGTCAAACAACTGTTGGACGCGCGCGACGGCGGTGGGGTCCACCAGCCGCTCGAGACTGGTCATCGCCACATCGGTGAACCCCACGAGCAGGTCCTCCAGCACGCGCGAGACGAAGCGGGAGACGAACTCGTCCTGGCTAGCGGTGGCGTAGTAGACGTAGGTCTGACCCTGTTTGTCCGCGCGCAGGAGCTGTTTGCGGGCCAGGCGCGCCATCGTGTTCATCACAGTCGTGTAGGCGATGCGGCGGCGGGCGTACAGCCTCTCGAACACCTCGCGCGCGGTCACCCCGGTGCCGGGTGGTCGCGTCCACACGACCTCCATGATCTCGGCCTCCAGGTCGCCCAGCACCTTGCGAATGCCTGGACGATCGGTGCGAAAGACGCGGATGGCGGGTTCCTGGCTCATGGCTTCACTCAGATGCGGATGGTGCGGGGTTCAGCGGCCCATCATGCGCTCCGTCATGTCCGGCATGGAGCCGCCGCCCATCATCCGCGGCATGGGTATGGTGTTCATCAGCGCCACGCACCGGTCCATCATCTCCTCCGTCTCGGGCATCGCCCGGTGCATCCGCTCGGAGAACCCCGCGCCGTGCATGGCGTCCATCATGCGGTGCATGTTCTCATGGGTGATGGCCTGCCCGGGGCCTGAACCGGGTTGCCCCGGCGGGGTCTGGGCGAGGAGCACACCGGTGGTCACCGCCAACGCGAGCAAGGCCGTGGCGACTGCGCCAATCAACAGGGTGGTGTGTCTTGGCATGGTGGCCTCCCTCTTGGCGCGGCCCTAGCCGGCCGCGCGGTAGCGGAGCTGCCAGGTGGCGCCGCCATCCGGGGAGGCGTACACGCTGCCGTCCTCGGTGGCGGCGTAGAGGGTGTCACCGGCGGCGAGCAGCGCGGCGGGAGGGCGGGGGAGCGCCCCGCGCGCCTGCCAGGTGGCGCCGGCATCGGCGCTCACGTACACCGTCCCGTTTGGGGCGACGGCCAGGAGCGCCTCGGGCCGTGCCCAGGCGAGGAGCAGGAGCGCCGGTGAGCCGGGGATGCGTTGCCAGGTGCGGCCGCCGTCCGCGCTGCGCTGCACGCCACCTTGCGTGGTGGCGACGATGTCATCCGGATCGAGCGGGTTCACGGCGAAGTCGGCCAGGCTCAGCGTGCTGCGCGTCTCCCAGGTTTTGCCGTCACCGCTGACCATGAAGGCACCGCTGCTGTTCCAGCCGTAGATGCGGCCGTGGGCGGTGCGCAGGGCGTGGAAGTCGGCCTGGCCGAGCAGGGAGAGGGTCTGCCAGGTGCGACCCCCATCGGTGCTTTCCAGAAGGCCAAGAAGGGGCGGTAGGTTCTGCTGCCGCATCTGCCGCAGGTCCGGGTGGCCGCTGGCCAAGAAGCGGTCCGGACCAAGGACGGTGAAGCCCATGAGGTCCTGGTAACTTGTGCCCACCCGCTCGATGGCGCCGTTTGCGCCGAGGCGGAAGAGGCCGGTGTGCGTGGCGATGTGCAGGAGGCCGTCCCGGGGGTTGATGCCCAGGCCGTGGATGTGCACAACCCCGGCCGCCCCCGCGCTCGGTTCCGAGGTCGGCGGGCCGGCGGCGCGGCGGAGGAGCGCCACCGCGGCAACGACCGCCACCGCGCCGAGGGCCAGCGCCACGGCCAGCGCGGCGGCAGGCGGGCGCCGGGGACGACGGGCGCGGGCGCGCGGGCCCGGAGAGCGGGGCGCGGTCGTGGTACGGGACATGCGGCCCACCTGGGGTCTTTTTTAGTCGATGGTACTGTAGGCAATAGAAGAACGGCCGTCAACGCGTCTCGGGGCGGTCGTCTGCCCCGTGAGGGGAGGTTGTCCCCGCCCGTGCCACGGCGGAGAGGGCGGCCATGCGGGGACGGCGGCCATGCGGTGGCTGCGCGTCCGATCCCTGGCGCTCCTGGCGTTGGGCGCGGCGCTTCTGGCCCGGCCGCCGGTCGCCTGGGCGCACGCGCTCCTCGTCCGCTCGGACCCGCCCGCGAACGCGCGCCTGCTCAAGCCCCCTGCCCGGGTCAGCGCTTGGTTCAGCGAGCCGATCCAGCCTGGCGTCTCCGCCTTGCGCGTGCTGGACGGCAGCGGCCGCCAGGTAAGCGACGAGCCGGTTACCGTTGACCCGGCCGATCCGACCAGGATGTCGGTGGCCCTGCCCGGCGGCCTGCCACCGGGGTTCTACCTGGTGGTGTGGGAGACCCTCTCCCGCGTCGACGGTCACTTCCGGCTCGGCTCGTTCGAGTTCATCGTGCTCAACCCGGACGGCTCGCTGCCCACCGGCCCACGTCTGGCCGCCACGCCGGCCACAGGACGCTCGCCTGCCGGTGCCCTGCCGGCCGCGCTGGTCAAATTCGCGGCGCTGCTCGGCACGGCGGTGGTGGTTGGCGGTGCGCTGTTCACGCTGGCGGTGACGCGACCGGCCATCGGGGCGGTGAGCGCGGTCGGGGCCGCGCGGGCGTATCGGGCTTTTGGCGGCCGCTGGTGGCGCCTGGCACTGATCGGTATGGTCTTGCTGTTCTTCACCGGCGCGGCCGAGCTGCTCGTGCAGGCCCGACCACTGGGCGGCGCGACCGCCGCCGGCGTGGTTCTGCGCACCACCTGGGGGGAGCGGTGGCTGTGGCGCCAGGCCGCGCTCCTGCTGCTCGCCGGTGCGCTGGCGGCCTGGTGGCGTACCGACGCTCGGCACGGCGGTGGGTGGGGTTGGCCCCCGGGGCTCGCGCTGCTGGCCGGCGCCGCGTATCTCGTGTTGACCTCCGCCACCAGCCACGCCGCCGCTCTCCCGGACGGCTCGGCCTGGGCCATCCTGTTCGATGTGGTCCACCTCGGTGCGGCCGCCGTCTGGGTGGGCGGTCTGCTGTGCCTGGTGGGCCTGCTCCGCTGGGGCGGCCGGGCCGTGCCGGAGCCGGAGCGAGCCGCCGCGCAGGCCGTGGCGGTGCGGCGCTTTTCCCTCATGGCCGCCACCAGCGTGGTGCTGCTGGCCACCGGCCTGCTGAACGCCCTCGTGCACGTCGCGTCCTGGTCCGCGCTGGGGCAAACGGCCTACGGGCGGGTGCTGACGGCCAAGCTGCTGCTGACGGCGCCGCTCCTGGCGGTGGCGGGCGCGAACGCATTTCTCCTGCGCCCTCGATTCGTGCGGGCGGCGCTCCAGGGCGAGACGGCCAGCGCGTTGCGTCGGCGCCTGACCCGCCTCGTCGCGGTAGAAGCGGCGGTGGCGGTGGCCGTCCTGCTCGTGGTCGGCCTATTGGTGCAGGAGCCGCCGGCCCGCCTGACGGCTGGGGGTGGCCGCGGCCCGTTCGCCTACCCCCTGGTTGTGGGCAACTGGGCCCTGCCTGGTGGTGTGCTGGTGCTCGTGGCCAGTATCGTGCTATGGCTGTGGACCGACGTCCGGCCGAGCCGTCTTCCGTTCGGGAAGGGAAGTGGGGGCAGGGTGGGGCGTGCCCTCCGGATGGGCCTGCCCATCGCGGGCCTGGCGTTAGTGTTGGCGGGCATGGCGGCGCCCGCCGCCACCGAGGCGCCCACTGTCACGTCACCGTCGCCACCGGCTGGAGTCCCGGCCAGCCCGGGCTTCCGGGCAGGGGAGACCGCCGTAGCGCTGCGGTATCAGACGCCCGACGGCCGCTTCGTGCTGCTGGAGGTCACGCCCTGGGCAGTAGGGACGAATCAGTTCCGTGTGACGGTGTTGGACACGGGGGACCAGCCCCTGGCGGTGCCGGGGGTGACGCTGCGCCTCTCGCGGCTGGAGCAGGAGGAGACGCCGCGCGCGGTGCCGGCCGTGGCGGTGCCGGGGGAGCGCGCCTTGCAGGCCGAGGCCGCGCTGCCGGCGACCGGCTGGTGGGCCGTTGAGGTGGATGTAGCCGGAAACGAGAACGGGACGGTGCGCTTTTACCTGCGACTGGACCAGCCACCCGGCGCACCGTTGCATGTTGCGCCGCCCGACTACCCGTCTGACCCGGCCGCCGCGCAGCTCTTTCGGCGGACGGTCGCGCGGTTTGAAGGATTGACGGGCTTGAGATGGCGGGAGGAGCTGACCAGTGGTCTGTTGGCGCCCACCGGCATCGGCGCCTGGGTGCTGACCACAGGCGCGGCGGCGGCCCCGGACCGGTTGCGCCTGCACGTGCTCAGCCCCGGCTACAGCGAATATGAGCTGGTGCGCGTGGGCGGCGTCAGTTGTACGCCTCCCCGGGGACAGCGGTGGCGGTGTGAGCGCTCAGAGGCGGAGAACCCCTTCGACCTCGGCTACCAGGCGTCGGCCACCGTCTTCCGGCTCGGCCGCCGGGAGCGGGTGGACGGCGAGATGACGCGTGTGCTCCTGTTCTACAACCCGGCGCAGCCGGCGTGGTACGCCTGGTGGGTGGGGGAGGAGAGCGGCGAACTGCGCCGCCAGGCGATGGTGGCGCCTGGACACGTGATGCTCACCCGCTTTTTCGCCCACAACACCCCGGTGTCCATCACTCTGCCGCCGGAGGCGCGCTGATACCGGTGTCCCCCGCGGACCGTCCCACCAAGTCGAAGTGAACGGGCGTCAGACCGGCTCGTCCGCTTCGGCGATCACCGCCTCCGCCTCGATCTCCACCAGCATGGCCGGGTCGATCAGGCGGCTGACCTCCACCATCGTGGCGGCCGGGCGGATCTCGCGAAACACCTCCCCGTGCGCCCGTCCGACCGCCTCCCACTGGCTGATGTCCGTGACGTAGATGCGCGTGCGCACCACGTCCCGCAGCGAGGCGCCCGCCGCCCGCAGCGCCCGCTCGATGTTGCGCAGCGCCTGCACCGTCTGGGCGTAGGGGTCGCCCTGACCGACGATGGCGCCCCGCTCGTCGGTGGCGGTGGTGCCGGAGACGTAGACCATCCGCCCGACGCGCACGGCGCGGGCGTAGCCCACCACGGGCTCCCAGGGCGTACCGCTGCTGATGTGCTGCCGCATGGCGTCCGTCCTTTGCCGGTGCGTGCTCGTTGGTATCTGCCTGGAGATGATCCGCTCAGCCCACGGGGAGCACGCCGGAGGCCGAGAGCCCGGTCACTCAAGCCAGCCGGGGTTGGTGACGCTGAGCTTATCGCGCACGGTGACGCGCACGTGGGCGATGACGGCCTCCGCCCACGGTCCCTCGTCCGCCTCGCCCGCCCGGATGCGAGCACACAGCTCCTCCGTGCGGCGACGGACGGCGGCGCGCAGGGCGGCGCAGGTGGGCGGCGTCTCCTCGGGGCCGAGCAGCGCCTGCAGGCCCTGCCACTCGCGGCGCAGGTGCTCCTCCTCCAGGGCGATCTCCCGGTCGACGATGGCCAAGGTGTTGGCGGCCACGCGCGCCAGGAACTGACGCCGCCCCTCCGTGTGCGGCACGATCTCTTCCTCAAGAAACCGGCGCACCGCCGCCAGCAGCTCGTGCGCGGTCGGACGGTCCTGCATCGCTCACCCGCCGGCCAGCAGTTCCAGCAGCTCCCACTCGGTCTCGGCCGTGCGCCGGCCGATGCTGGCCGGCTCCACCCCGGGGTTGAGGCCGCTTAGGAAGCTCTCAGACAGGCTGAGGGTGATGATCCCCCAGCGCAGGTTGCCGAATACCTCCCACCAGTGCACGCTCGCCGGGTCCACCGGCGCGCCGCCCGCCGCCTCGTAGGCGGCGAAGAACGCCTCGCGCGTGCCGATGCCGCCCACCGGGAGCGGGCCACCGAAGCGCCAGGAGCGCACGCAGATCCAGCCCAGGTCCTCCATCGGGTCGCCCACGTGCGCCAGCTCCCAGTCCAGCACCGCGCGCACCCCCTCCGGCCCGAAGATGACGTTGCCGATGCGGTAGTCGCCGTGCGCGAACGTCACGCGCGGTGCCGGCGGCGCGTGGCGGCGCAGCCAGCGGAACGCCAGCTCGAAGGCGGGATGCGGGTCCGGCGTGATACGGCGGTACGTGTCCTCGTAACGGTCCAGCTCGTGCAGGGCGGGTGGCACACCCGGCGGCGGGCCCGGGGGCAGGGCGGCCCGCACTTCGGGCGTGAGCGCGATGCGGTGGATGCGCGCCAGCACCGCGCCGAGCTGTTCGGTCATCACCGCCCGTGCCCCGGCGTAGGCGGCGTCCTTGATCAGCCGCCGGCCGATCGTCTCCCCCTCGATGCGCTCCATGAGGTAGAACGGGGTATCAAGCAGGTCCTCGGCCAGCAGCAGCGGCCGCGGCACGGGCACCCCGGCCGCCACGGCTGCCTGGAGCACAGTGTACTCGGCGCGGGCGTCCATCGCCTGCGGCGTCTCCTTCTGGAAGCCGCGCAGCACGAGCGGCAGGGTGCGCGGCGGCGCATCAGCGCGCTCCACCGTCACGTCTAGGGCCCACGTCTCCCGCGAGGCGCCGCCCGTCATGCGCCGGACGTGCTCCACCGTCACCCGCGTGGCGCCCCAGGCGGCGCACAGCGCCCCCGGCAGCGCGGCGGCGATCTCCTCTGCCCGCATGGTCTCCTCACCTGGCTCACGCCACCTGGTCCAGGTACTCGGACAGGCCGTAGCCGATGCGCTCGCCGCAGCGGTACTCGGTCATCCCCTCGCCGATGTGCGTCAGGCGCCCGGCGCGGCGGTTGCGCAGGGGGATGAAGTTGCGCACCGTGCCCGTCAGCGTAAGCCGCTCGCCGCTCTCCAGGGTGAGCCCGGCGCGCAAGGCCGTGTGAAACAGGCCGCCCTCGGCAAACTCGCTCTCTAAATCGACGGCGACGACGCGGGTGAGGCGCCCGTCGCGCACCACCACGCCGCCCTGGCGCGGCGGCGCCCCCGGCTCGTTCCAGATCACGGAGACCATCATGCCGAAGTCCGGCCCGAAGTTCACCGTCAGCCAGCGGTAGGAGTGGATCGCCTGCCAGGTGCGTGGGCCCCAGGAGTGGTCGCGCAGGCCCAGCCCATCGATCGGCAGGGACGCACCATCCAGCTGGAGCGTGCCGGTGGCGCGCGTGTGCTGCTCGTAGTGGGCGCGGGCGAACTCCCGCGTCGGGTCGGGCGCGAGCCCCTCGTCCTTGTGGCCGTACAGCGGCCCCACGGCCTCGTGCACCAGGTCCAGGGCGATCTCCCGGTGCGGGTTCTCGCGGAAGGCGCTGGCGGGGTCGGTCATGGCCGTGGGGTCGCGCAGCTCCACCACGCTGCCCGTGTAAACGGTGCGCAGGCGGTGGGTCGGCTCCAGCACTTCAACGCGCAGCCCGCCCGCATCGAAGGCGTCGTTGCCGGTGATGGGCGGGCGGCGGTACTGGAACAGCACCCGCCCGTCGGCCAGGAAGAGGCAGACCGTCATCTCCGCGTGGCCTTCATTGGCGCGGTTGCCCAGGCGCACGAAGCCGCCGGTCCGGCGCGTCCGGTCGAAGAAGTTGAAGTAGACGCTCTCGTTGAAGGTGGGCTCCGGCCCGAGCGGGTGCGGGTACTCGTCCTCGGGCACGAGGTTGCCGATAATCGCCGCCATCGGTGCTCCCCTTTCCGTGACCGGCGCGCAAACGAATCGGCCGGCGATGGCAACCGCAGTATAGCCGCGCCAGCGATGTGGTCCAGGGCGGGCCGCACCTGGGCCTCCGGCCGACCTCGCCCGCCTCATCCGTCGCGGGTGACCCCAAGCCCGGCCCTCGAGCCTTTATCCCCACCCCTCTCCCGTACGAGAGAGGGGTGGCCGAAGGCCGGGGGGAGGGGCGTAGCATAAGGGTGGGGCCGCCCCCTGCGCTCCCACGGTTGGCTGGACAAGAGGGGGTCGGGCTGGAGTAAGCGGGGAGCCGTGCGCTCCCCGCCTGCGTGGTCATGCGACCCCCCTCACCCAGGGAGGTGAAGGGCAATGAGCGGCGCGCGGCCTATGCCCGAGCGGCAGAACCCGTCCGACGTCCGGGAGATCCCTCACCCGCAGGGTGAGCCGGTCGGCGCTGTCCGCAAGCGTGAGCACCTGCGCATCAACCTGGAAGAGGATGTCGGCGCCAAGGGGGTGACCACCGGCTTCGAGCGCTACCGGCTGGTGCACCAGGCGCTGCCGGAGCTGGACCTGGCGGCGGTCGATACCTCCCTCACCCTGTTCGGCCGACGGCTGCGCGCGCCGCTCATCATCTCCTCCATGACCGGCGGCACCGAGGAAGGCGCGCGCCTCAACCGCGTCCTGGCCGAGGTGGCGCAGGCGCTGGGCATTGGCATGGGCGTGGGCTCGCAGCGGGTGGCCGTGGAGGACGGACCGACGGCGGTGCGCTCCTTCCAAGTGCGGCCGGTGGCGCCAGACGTGCTGCTGTTTGCCAACCTGGGCGCCGTGCAGCTCAACTACGGCTTTGGGCCGGCGGAGTGCCGCCGCGTGGTGGAGATGATCGAGGCGGACGCGCTGGTGCTGCACCTTAACCCATTGCAGGAGGCCGTCCAGCCCGGCGGCACCACCAACTTCGCCGGACTGGCCCGCCGCATTGCCGCCGTGTGCCGCGCCCTGCCGGTCCCAGTGGTGGTGAAAGAGGTGGGCTGGGGCATCTCCGCCGAGACGGCGCGGCTGTTGGCGGAGGCGGGCGTGGCGGCGATCGACGTGGCCGGTGCGGGTGGCACCTCCTGGAGCGAGGTGGAGAAGCACCGTGCCCCGACCGAGCGCGCCCGCCGTGTGGCTGCCGCCTTCGCCGGCTGGGGCATCCCCACCGCCGAGTCCCTGCGCCTCTGTAGGGCAGCCGCGCCTGGCCTGCCGCTCATCGCCAGCGGCGGCATCCGCGACGGCATCGACGTGGCCAAGGCCATCGCCCTGGGCGCCACCGCCGCCGGGATGGCCGGCCCGGCCCTGCGTGCCGCCGCTGTCTCCGCCGATGCGCTGACAGAGCTGCTGGGGACGGTGATCGAGGTGCTGCGGATTGCCATGTTCTGCACCGGCGCCCGCGACCTGGCGGCGCTGGCCCGTGTCCCCCTGCTGCACGTACAGGACTGACCCATCAGTATCGAGAGCGGGATGGGGACCGGCACCCGACGCCGTGCTACCCTGAACCGGAAAGGAGCCCCCTTATGGCCGACCTGAGCAAGCGGCTGCGCGACCTACTGTCCCCGCCGCACGCGGATGACTGGTGTGACACCACCCGTCTGGCCAACCCCTGGGAGGTGCTGCTCGGCGGGCTGCGCCGCCGGCGGGCGGAGCCGAAGGAAACGGTGGACCAGCCCCCGCCCGACCTGCGCGAGGTGGACCAGCCCGCCGGAAAGGACGCCCCGCCGTGACTGCCTCCGCCGACCAGCCGCCTGCATCTCCGTTCCGTATCGTGCTTGCCGAGTCCGACCCCGCTTGGCGGGAGCGGCTTCTCGCCGGGCTGCAAGCGGTGCCGGGGGTGGAGGTGGTGGCCATCGCTACCACCAGTGCCGACGCGATCATCGACGCGTACCGCGCCCGCCCGCACCTGTTGCTCCTGGACCTGGCGCTGCCCGGGTTGTCCGTGGCGGAGACGGTGCGGCACATCGGTCGGGCCACGCCGCACACCGTGGTCTACCTGCTTGTCAACAGTGAGCTGGAGCTGGGGATCTCCGCGGCGCTGGACGCCGGCGCGCGCGATTGCCTGCACAAGTCCTTGCCGCCGGCGGTGCTGCGCGCCACCTTGGAGCGGATCCGCCGCACCCTGCTCCGGGAGGTGCCCTGAACGGCAAAGCCGGGCACGGCATTCTCGAGCCGTGCCCGGCCCTCGATCAGGAACCCATCGCCTCAGCTGCGGCGGGCTGTGGTGCCGGCCTGGACCAGTGCGACCCACAGGTCCGTCATGTTGCGGGCCCGTCGTGCCGCCGCCGGCCGTCGCCGTCGACCGCGACGCAGGGCCGCGGCGAGCTCCTCGGTGTAGTTGCGCGGGGCCATGGCTTGCTCCTGTGCAGGAAGAACCTCTTCCCTCTATTCATGGTATCGAACGATCGTTTGCCCGGCTGCATCGGAATTTCCCTGAATTCTCGGCGTCGGCGAGGGACGATCCCCCGGCAATCAGTGACAGCGGCTGTGGGGTATTACCGGATGCGGGGGTACGTTGGGGGGTGACGACACCTCCACCGACGGTCGCATAGAGCGCACGTGGGCGCGGGTATAGAATGAACGCGCCGCGCGGCAGCGCGGACCGGCGTAATTTGGTATCATCCGGGCGCGGCACCGAATCGCGTCTCGACTGATGTCGGTGAGGTCAACGGGAAGCAGCGGCCCTAGCGGCCGGCAACGAGGGGAGAACGGGTCATATGCGACTGCGAAACGTGGTGATCGTGGATGGTGCGCGCTCGGCGTTTGGCCGCGGCGGGCGCGGCAAGCTGGTGGCCACCCGGCTGGATGAGGTCGGCGCCAAGGTCCTGCGCGCCCTGCTGGACCGCAACCCCAAGGTGCAGGACCGCATGATCGAAGAGGTCGGCCTGGGCAACGTGGTGCCCTCGCCGGAGTTCGCCAACATCGGCGCGGACAAGATCGCGCGTCTGGCCGGCCTGCCCATGGAGATCTCGGCCTTCGACACCAACCGCCAGTGCGGTTCGAGCATGGAGGTGCTGCACCGGATCGCCCAGGAGATCATGGTCGGCGCCATCGACTGCGGCGTGGCCATGGGCGTGGAGCGCATGGGACGCCAGCTCGGCGGTGGGGCACAGGGGCCGCGCACCCGGGTGACGGAGTTCAACCAGCGCCTGTCCCAGCAGACGGAGGTGCAGCGGAACCTGCCGCCAGACTGGTTTGAGTACTTCTCGCGCCCGATCCCAGACTACATCCTCGACAGCCCACCGCTGGCCTCGATGGTGCAGACGGCGCAGAACGTGGCCGAGATGTACGAGCTGACGCGCGAGCAGCTCGACGAGTTCGCCGTGCAGAGCCACCGCAAGGCGGTGGCCGCCTACGAGCGCGGCGTCTACAAGGACGAGATCATCCCCCTCGAGATTGAGACGCCGGTGTTTGACGACCAGGGCAACTGGTTGGAGAACGAGCATGGGCCGATGATCGTGTTCGACCGCGATGAGTGCATCCGCCCGGGCACGAACATCGAGGCGCTTAGCCAGCTCAAGCCCGTGGCCGGCATCAAGAGCTACGGCGGCAAGGAGCTGGTGATCACCGCCGGCAACTCCTGCCCCACCAACGATGGCTTCTCCGCCGTGCTGCTGATGAGCGAGGAGAAGGCGCTTGAGCTGGGGCTGGAGCCGTTGGCGCGCATCATCGGCTTCGGCGTGGCGGGCGTGAAGCAGCAGGTGATGGGCATCGGCCCGGTGGTGTCGACGCGCAAAGCGCTCAAGCACGCCGGCATCACGGCCGAGCAGATCGACCGCGTGGAGTTCAACGAGGCCTTCGCGGCGCAGGTGATCCCCTCCTGCGCGGAGCTGGGCATCCCGTTGGAGAAGGTGAACGTGAACGGCGGTTCGCTCGCTATCGGCCACCCGCTGGGCGCTACCGGTGCGCGCCTGGTGCTCACCGTGGCGCACGAGCTGCGCCGCTCCGGCACCAAGTACGGGCTCGCCACGCAGTGCATCGGCGCTGGCATGGGCATCTCCACCATCATCGAGAGCCTGGACAATCGCGCGAAGTAGCAGGGCCGGCGAGCGCCCTTCACGCTCGTCGGGGGTCACCCCCGACGAAGAGTAAGGGGGAAGAGGGGTGAGAGAGGTGCGCATCGCCCGTCTCTCACCCCTTCCTTGGTTTCCCCCACCGTGGGGTAGACCATGCGCGTGATCGGGCGTGCGGACATCCGACGGGCGGTGACGATGCGCGCAGCCATCGACGCGGCGCGGGAGGCATTCGTGGCCCTATCCACCGGCCAGGCCCAGGCACCGCTCCGCGCCCACCTCGCCACGGCCGGCGGCACCATGCTGGTCATGCCCGGCTACGCGCGTCCCGCTGGCGCCGCTGGCCTCAAGCTGGTGTCCGTCAACCCCGACAACCCAGCCCGCGGCCTGCCCACCGTGCAGGCGGTGGTGCTGCTGGCGTCTGACCAGGACGGCACGCCCCGTGCCCTGCTGGAGGGAACACTGCTCACCCAGATCCGCACCGGTGCGGCCATCGGCCTGGGGGCGGAGCTGCTCGCCTTGCCGGACGCGGATATCGTGGCCCTGTTCGGGGCCGGCGCCACGGCGCGCACCAGCCTGTGGGCCGTGTGCACTGTGCGCCCGGTGCGCGAGGTGCGCGTGGTCCACCCCCATGCGGAGCGCTTCCCCGCCTTCCTGGCCGCCATGCGCGAGCTGTTGGGCGACGCCTGCCCGACCATCCGGCGGGTGGACTCAGCCGCGGAGGCGCTGGCCGGGGCGCGCATCGTGGTCACCGCTACCACCTCGCCCGTGCCGCTCTTCCCCGGCGAGCTGCTGGAGCCTGGCGCCTACGTCGGCGCGCTGGGGGCCTACACCCCGGAGACGCGCGAGCTGGACACCACCGCCGTGCTCCGCGCCCGGCTGGTGGTCGACAGCCGCACCGCGGCCCTGGCCGAGGCCGGTGAGGTGTGCCTGCCCATCGCCGAGGGGGCGATGACAGCGGCGCACATCTGGGCCGAGATCGGCGAGATCGCGGCCGGGCTGCGGCCAGGCCGCACCGCACCGGACGAGCTGATTCTCTTCAAGAGCGTCGGCAACGCGGTCCAAGACCTGGTCCTGGCGGCACGGGTGCTGCGTGCGGTGGAGGCGGGGGACGGCGGCCGCGCGGTGCCGCTGGAGTAGCAGCCTCACCGTTCGGCCAGCGCCCGCCGCACGGCGGCCACCAGCTCGCCGGCGGCAACGGGCGTGGTGAAGACGTCCACGACGCCCAACGCACGCATGGCCTCGATCTGGGCGAGGTCCCGGCGATGCTGATCACCAGCACCGGCGCGTAGCTCGCGCAGCACCGCCTCCCTGCTCATATCGGGGAGCAACGGCTCCAGCAAGGTCGGGTCCGGCGGGTCGGAGGCGGCCGGCTCCAGGCGCGCGGCGCCGCTCGCGGCGACACGGACGAAGAAGCCTCCCAGGCGCAGGGCGGTCGAGACAAAGCGGGCAAAGGTGGCGTCCGCGTCGATGAGCAGGACGCGCGGCCCCGTCGGCGGGGCGGGCTCGAGGGGCACACGGTGCGCGCTTCTGCCGGTACAGGCTGGGGGTCAGGGCCACGCGGTGGCTCCCGCCGTGGGTCGATGACCGCCGCACTCCCCACCATAGCCGAGGCGGCGGCGACAGACCCGGACCACACCATCACAGCCGCATCACAGTCGCCCTCACCCCCAGCCTTCCTTCACCCCCAGGCCAGCGACGCAGTCGCTGCCCGCGTCGGGGACGGCTGATATCATGCAACGTGTGGAGTATCACCCTCGGACGGTGTGATGACCGCGCCATGCCCGGCCGCCCGCCCACAGCAGCGTATCGCCGACCTCTTCCGCGCGGGTGAGCCGCTGTTTTCCTTCGAGTTCTTCCCGCCGCGCACGGATGCCGCTGCCCGCGCCCTCGCCCGCACGGTGGCTGAGCTGGCGCCGCTCAATCCGGCCTTCGTCTCGGTGACGTACGGCGCCGGCGGCTCCACCCGTGCGCTCACGTTGGAGACCGTCAGCCGCCTCCGCGCCGAGACCGGCATCACCGTGATGGCGCACCTCACCTGCGTGGGGCACGGCCGCGCCGAGCTGCACCGCATCCTGGCCGACCTGCGCCGCGCTGGGGTGCGCAACCTCATGGCCCTCCGCGGCGACCCGCCGCGGGGTGAGGCGGCGTTCGTGCCGCCGGCGGACGGCTTCGCCCACGCCGACGAGCTGATCCGCTTCGTTCGCGCCGAGGGCTTCGACTTCTGCATCGGAGCTGCCTGCTATCCAGAGGGGCACCTGGAGAGCGAGGACCGCGCGCAGGACCTGGTCCATCTGGCGGGCAAGGTGGCGGCCGGGGCGGAGTTTCTCATCACCCAGTTATTCTTCGATAACGCCTTTTACTTCGATTTCTTGCGCCGGGCGCGTGCCGTCGGCATCACGGTGCCGATCCTGCCCGGCATCATGCCCATCACCGACGTTGCCCAGGTGCAGCGCATCACACGCCTGTGCGGTGCCACCCTCCCCACCCGCCTGCAGTTGCAGCTCGAGCGATGTGGCACGCCGGAGGAGGTGTTCCAGGTCGGTCTCCGCTGGGCCATCATGCAGTGTCGCGAGTTACTGGCAGAGGGGGCGCCGGGCATCCATTTTTACACGCTCAACCGCAGCCCTGCGACACGGCTGATTCTCGGGGCGATTCGCAGCGCGTGAGACGCTCGCGTGGCCGATCGCGTCGCTCGAGCGGGGGCGGCGCGGAACTCCCTTGTGGCGGGCATGCTTCAGCTGCGCGGGTGGCCGAGGCTGGAGAAAAGCGGCAGCCCGCGCGATACCCAACTGAGGGGCCCGCGCCCCTCCGCGAGGATCGGATCATGGCGGCGAATGTTCAGGTGCTTCGGCCCGGTGTGCGTCTCCGGGTGGTGCTCACGGCGCTGGTCCTGGCGCTGGCGCTCGTCTCCGGTGCCGGCGGGACGGCCCGCGCCCAGCCGGAGGCGCCGGGCACACCGGGGCCCGAGTTCCAGCAGGGCTGCCTGTACCGCGCCCGGGTGGTAGATGCCGATGCCGGCACGCCGGTGGTGGGCGCCACCGTCACGGTGTTGGAAACGGGTGCCGCCACGGTTACCGACGCGGATGGCGTTTACACAGTGGTGCTGCCTGGCGCCGGTACCTGGACGATCCAGATCACCTTTCCTGGGTACGTGCCCCTCACGCGCCGGGTGGTGATGGGCGTGGGCTGCGTCGTCCTCAGCAGCACGGTGGTGAGCGGCGGGTCGCCAGCGCCGGTGGCGGCCGCACCGATGGTGGGCGCGCACCGCCTGAGCGGCGTGGTGACCATCGAGGGGCGGGCCGCGCCCGCGGGTGTCCGCGTGACGGCCGCCGTGGGTGGGAACCTCTGCGGCAGCGGCACGGTAACCGAAGGCGGCTGGTACCGTCTCGAGGTGGCGCCGGCCACGGCTGTGCCCGGCTGCGGGGTGAACGGCGCGCAGGTGCGCCTCACCGTGACGCCCCCCTTCGGCGACGGCTGGCAGGTCGGGCCCGCCGTGCCCTTCCAGGCGGGTGGGGCTACCCAGCTCGACCTCGCGGTGGACCTGCGCCGCTTGGAGCCGCACCCGGAGAACGTGCCCTGGAACGGCACCTGGTGGGCGCCGCCGGTAGATGTGGCCGTGGGCACCTGCGGGCCGGTAAGCGGCGCCTCGGCGCGGGCGGTGCAGGCGGCGCTGGCCCAGTGGCAGGAGGCCAGCCGCAGCCAGGGCCTGCGCGCCCGACTGCGGGCGGACGGGCGGACGGCCTGCGCCGATGACCAGCCCGGCATCATGGTGATCGAGGAGAACCTGGACAGCCCAGACGCGCTGGCCGGCGCCGTATCCGTGGACGCCGCCCTCCACCCGTGCCGGGTGGAGGAGCCGTGCTGGGCGTTCAAGTCCCTGATCGTCATCAACCCGCGCGTGTTCAATCGGCTCTCAGCGCTGGAGCAGGCCAACGTGATCGCGCACGAGATCGGGCACGCACTCGGCTTGGGCCACGCTGACCGCTGCACGGGGGGCACGATCATGTGGGAGGACACGCGCTGCCGCTTCCCGCTGACCAGCATCGGCGTGGACGACGTGGCGAGCCTGAACAACAAGATCGCCCTGGTGTCGACCGCGGCGGAGACCATGACGGCAGCGGCCCTAGACGGCGGGGCGGCTACGGCGGCGCGCCTGCATGGCCCGGCGTCGACCCTGGTGGCGGCCAAAGCGCTGGCGGCTGTGCGCTGGCAGCGGCTGCCCGCCACGGGCGCTGCCGTCGCCGCCGCGTCACCCCGGCGGGCACTGCGTGAGGAACCGTGAAGGGCGCGCGCGGTGTTCACCGCTTTGGTGGCCGCGATCGCATCATGTCAGGCTGCGCTGCACCTGCTCGACATGCGATTCCAGGTGCTCGGCCAGAAGGCGGGTGAGGATCTCCGCCACCGTCATCGGTCCGCGGGTAGGATGGACCCCCTGCACGTGCCAGGCCGCGGCGGGTAGCGCGCGAATGGCGCGCGCGGCGGTGGCGGCCGCGGCGCGGATCTGTTCCACGGCCTCGTGGCGGCTGAGGCGCGCGCCGCGCACGATCCCCTCGATACGGCGCTCGTCCTCCTCGCTCCGGCCGAAGCGCAGGCCAGGCTGGGCGGCGACGGCCTGCGCCTGCGTGGCCCAGAACGGCATCATTTCGATCACGTGGCCGCATACCTCCGCCGCACTCCACTCGTCCGGCGCCGGTTTGCGCGTCCAGTGGTCCTCCGGCATGGTCGCCAAGAGGCGAATGAGCTCGTCGACCTGCGCCTCAACACGCTCGATGATCTGGTCTGCCAGGGAGCGATCGACCGCCATGCAGGGCACCTCCCGCCGGTGTGCCACCCATTGTACCCGCTGCTAAGCATGGGGCGAGGGCGGCAGGGGTGGTGGGGGCACAAGCCCGTTGCGCGCGGCACCCGGCCGGCGCACGATGTCTGCCGGGAGCGGCGCGGTGCATCGCATCTACCACGCGGACAACCTCACGGTCCTGCGCGACCTGCCGGACGGCTGCGTGGACCTGATCTACATCGACCCGCCGTTCAACACGGGGCGGATGCAGGCGCGCACGCGCATCCGTACGGTGCGGGCCGCCGACGGCGAGCGCGTCGGCTTCCAGGGCGCCCGCTACCGCACCGTGCGGCTGGGCAGGCAGGCGTTCGCCGATGCCTTCGACGACTACCTCGCCTTTCTGGAGCCGCGCCTGCGCGAGGCGCACCGGGTGCTGGCCGGGCACGGCACGCTGTACGTGCACCTGGACGCGCGTGAGGTGCACTACTGCAAGGTGCTGCTGGACGGTATCTTCGGGCGGCGCTGCTTCTTGAACGAGATCATCTGGGCGTACGACTACGGCGGCCGCTCGCGGCGGCGCTGGCCGGCCAAGCACGATAACATCCTCGTCTACGTCAAGGACCCGCGCCGCTACACCTTCAACCTGGACGCGGTGGAGCGCGTGCCCTACCTGGCGCCGGGGCTGGTGGGACCGGAGAAGGCGGCGCGGGGCAAAACGCCCACGGACGTGTGGTGGCACACCATCGTGCCGACGAGCGGCCGGGAGCGCACCGGCTACCCCACGCAGAAGCCGCTCGGCATCCTGCGCCGCATCGTGCAGGCCTCCTCGAACCCCGGGGACCTGGTGCTGGACTTCTTCGCCGGCAGCGGTACCACCGGCGCCGCCTGCCTGGAGCTGGAACGGCGCTTCATCCTGGTGGACAACAACCCGCAGGCCATCGCCGTCATGCGCCGCCGCTTCGCCGGCGTCGCGGGCATCGAGTGGATTGAGGGACCGGCCGAGGCGGCCGGGTGAGGCGTCAGCCGCGGGGCAGGCCCAGGCCGCGGGTGGCGATGATGTTGCGCTGGATCTCCGACGTGCCGGCGGCAATCGTCGCCGACACGCTGACCAGGTACTGCCGCTCCAGCCGTCCCTTGAGCACGGTGTGCCGACTGCCCGGCGCTACCTGCCCGTACAGCCCCAGCACCTTCAGGCCCGTGGCCGCGATCCGCTGCGTCAGCTCCGAGCCGTACAGCTTGGACATGCTCGCCTCGTAGTTCGGGATCTTCCCCCGCGATTGCAGCCAGGCGATGCGGTAGGCGATGAGCGTGCCCGTCGCCAGCTCCACCGCCCGGTCGGCCAGCATCAGCCGCACCTGCGGGTTGCGCTGCCACAGCGCGCGGTGCTCCCGCGCAAAGGCGGTGACCTCCTCCAGCGTGCGCCGCCCGCCGGCGTAGGCCTGGATGCCGCTGCGCTCGAAGTCCAGCGCCACCGCCACCTGGTACCAGCCCCGGTTCAGTTCCCCCACCAGGTACTCCTGGGGGATGCGCACCTGGTCGAAGAACACCTCGTTGAAGCCGTGCTGGCCGGCCATGTTGATCAGGGGCCGGATGGTGATGCCGGGGGCGTCCATCGGCACCACGAAGGTGGAGATGCCCTTGTGCTTGGGCGCGTCCGGGTCGGTGCGGGCCGCCAGCCAGCCCCAGTTGGAGCGGTGGGCACCGGAGGTCCAGATCTTCTGGCCGTTGATCACGAACTCATCACCGTCGCGCACGGCGCGGGTTTGCAGGGCGGCCAGGTCCGAGCCGGCGCCGGGCTCGGAGTAGAGGGTGCACCACACGTCCTCACCGGAGGTGATGCCGGGCAGGAAGCGGCGCTTCTGCTCCTCCGTGCCGTAGAGCATGATCGCCGGCCCCACCCAGGCCACGCCCATGGTGCCCGTCACCGGCGCGCGGTAATAGGCGATGGCCTCGTGGTAGAGCATCTGGGTGATGGGGTCGGCGCCCAGGCCGCCGTACTCGGGCGGCCAGGCCATGGCCAGCCACCGACGCTCGGCCAGCTTGCGCGTGAAGCGGCGGGCGAACGCCCACGCCTCCTCACCGGTGGGGTCCTCGTACGCCTCCTGGCCCTCCCAGTCGGTGGGGAGCTGCTCCCGCAGGAACGTCTCGACCTCGTCGCGGAAGCGCTGCTGCTCAGGTGTCAGGCGAAAGTCCATGACACAGCTCCTTGAGCGGGGATGGGGGCGCCGATGCCGTCGCGCCCACGATAGCACGAACGCTACCCCAGGCACAGGACCGTATGCGGTGCACCGCGGGCTCGGCGCACCGGGGTGCCTCGATATTGACAACTCCGAAGTCGGAGCCTATACGGGATGTGCCCGCCGGGCAACCGGCATGCAATGTGCGGCGTGGGAGTCCGCCAGGAGCGGCACCGATCTGGATTCGGGAGGGAGCGTATGGTCAGTCGCGTGATGTCGGCCGATTCGCACGTGCTGGAGCCGCCGGACCTGTGGAGCAAGCGCATCGCGGCCCGGTTTCGCGATCGGGCACCCACCATCATCCACGAGCACCGGGGCCAGACCGGCGATTTTCTCTACTGCCCGCCCCTGCCGCCGTTTAACGTCACCAGCCTGGGCAGTGCCGGCATCCCCGCCGAGGAGCAGGAGCGGTTCGCGCTGGGCGGGTATGCGGTGTGTCGGCCGGGCGGCTGGGACCCGGCCGAGCGCATCAAGGACATGGACCTAGACGGGGTGGACGTGGAGATCTTCTTCTGCGGCCTCACCATGTTCTTCTTCCAGCACCCGGACGAGGAATTGCAGCGGGAGATCTTCCGCGCCTACAACGACTTCGCCCACGAGTACGCCTCCTACAACCCCAAGCGCCTGATCCCGGTAGCCGCCATTTCTATGACCGACCCGCAGGAGGCGCTCAAAGAGGCGGAGCGGTGCGCCAAGCTCGGCTTCCGGGGCGTCTTTATCTCGAACGACCCGGCGCCGGAGCGCCGCTACGACAACCCGATGTGGGAGCCGTTCTGGTCGTTCTGCGAGGAGGCGGACCTGCCGGTGAACATCCACATCCTCACCGGCCAGCGCGGCACCGGGATGGGCAGCCACGCCATCGCCGATTACATGAAGCTGCACACCTACGCGGTGACCTCCATCCTGGAGATGATCTGCGCCGGCGTGTTCGAGCGGCATCCGCGCCTCAAGGTGATCTCAGTCGAGAACGATATCGGTTGGCTGGCCCACCATCTCAAGCGGCTGGAGCACGCCTCGTACCGCTTTGGCCACCGCTTCCCGGCCATGAAGATGAACGCGGCCGACTACTGGCGACGGCAAGTGTACGCCACCTTCCAGGATGACGTGCCGGGCGTGCTCACCCGCCATCTGATCGGCGTGGACCGGCTGATGTGGGGCTCGGACTATCCGCACTTCGATTCGACCTTCCCCCACTCGCGCGAGCAGATCGCCAAGAACTTCGCAGGGGTGCCCGAGGAGGAGCAGGCGCTGATCCTGGGCGGCACCATGGCCAGGGTCTACAACCTCAGCCTGGACTGAGCGCTGTGCAGGAGGCGAACCGACGCCGCGCCGGAGGCCGGAGTACGAGGCTTCCGGCGCGGTGGTGTCCCAAACGGCCGCCGACGGTGCATCCGGCAGCGGTCGCGGTGCGTATCACCGGGAGGGCGGTGGGACACGCCCTCACGGAGGTCGGCCATGCGGCGGATGCATTGGACCGTGCTGGGGGCGCTCGCGGCAGCGGTGGTGGTTGGGGCCTGCGGCTCTTGCGGCTCTAAGGAGGCGAAGGTGCGGCAACTGGGCAGCGTTGCCTTCGCGGACCACGGCACGCAGAGCGTCAGGGGCAAGACGGCGCTGGCGCTGGAGGCGGACAGCAACTACTTCAAGCCTACCTTCCTGCGCGGGGAGACCGGGCAGCAGCTGACGCTAACCATTGAGAACGAGTCGGCCTCCCTGCACAACTTCAGTGTTGCCGGGCAGCAGATCGACGTGGACATCCCGGCTAAGGGCAAGGTACAGGTGACGGTGACGTTCCCGGCGATGGGCGCCGCCCGCTTCTTCTGCAAATACCATGCGGATCAGGGCATGAACGGTGAGCTGCTGGTGGGGGATACGGCCCCGCAGCCCATCTCCTGACGCGGCTGCTCTGGACTCGTGCGAATCACGGTTGGGCCGGCGAGACGGCGGGGAGGCACGCGGCCAGTAAAGAAAGCGGCCGGCGGCGAATCATGCCGGTGCTCGTCGCATGTACGGCTCGCCCTGCGTAGCGGGCCACCGTCAGCGGCGCGGCCGCACGGCCTCGTGGCGCAGGGCGTGGTCGGCCAGCACCAGGGCGGCCATCGCCTCCACCATCGGCACGGCGCGAGGCAGCACGCAGGGGTCGTGGCGGCCGCGGCCGCGGATGGTGGTCTCCTCGCGGTGCACGCTCACCGTGCGTTGCTCATGCATGATGGTGGCCGTGGGCTTGAAGGCCACACGGAAGTACACCGTCTCGCCGTTGGTGATGCCGCCTTGCACGCCGCCGGAGTAGTTGGTGCGCGTGCGCACCCGCTCCCCATCCAGGTAGAACTCGTCGTTGTGCTCCAGGCCGGTGAGGTCCGTGCCGGCAAAGCCGGAGCCGATCTCGAAGCCCTTGCTGGCCGGCAGCGAGAGCATCGCCTTGGCCAGGTCGGCCTCCAACCGGTCGAACACCGGCTCGCCCCAGCCGGGCGGGCAGCCGCGCACGGCGCAGGTGACCACCCCGCCCAGCGAGTTGCCCGCCTTGCGCGCCGCCTCCACCGCCGCGATCATCTGCTCCGCGACGGCCGGGTCCGGACAGCGGATCGGGGTCTGGTCCACCTGCTCGCGGGTCACCGTCTCCACGTCGCAGTCCGAGGCGATGCGCCCCACTTTGGAGACCCAGGCCACGATCTCCACCCCGTAGCGAACGCGGAGCAGCTTACGGGCGATGGCGCCGGCGGCCACGCGCCCGGCCGTCTCGCGCGCGCTGGCGCGGCCGCCGCCGCGCCAGTCGCGGATGCCGTATTTGGCCTCGTAAGTGTAGTCGGCGTGGCTGGGGCGGTACTTCTCCTGCACCTCGCGGTAATCGCCGGGGCGCATGTCCTCGTTGACGATCATCAGGCTGATGGGGGTGCCCAGCGTCTTGCCCTCGAACACGCCGCTGAGGATGCGCACCGTGTCCGACTCCCGGCGCTGGGTGACGAGGTGGCTCTGGCCGGGGGCGCGCCGATCCAGCTCCGGCTGAATATCGGCTTCCGATAGCTCCAGGAGTGGCGGGCAGCCGTCCACCACGGCGCCGACGGCCGCGCCGTGGGACTCCCCCCAGGTGGTGACCCGAAACAGGTGGCCAAAGGTGTTGCCCATCGCAGCGCTTAGCGTAGCGGGTTGCGCCGGCAGCGGCCAGGGGCCCCGCCAGGGCCGACACACCGCCACCCCACCGCGGTTTTGCCTCGTCTTGACCGGCCGGAAGCCCGGCCTCTACCATCGCGGTGAGGGAGGGCCTATGAGCAAGCTTGCCGACCTGATGCGTCGCGCCGCCCGCCAGGAGGTGCGTCCCATCGGCTTCGCCGTCACCACCACCCAGCACCAGCCCACCATGTTGGTGTTGGCGCGCGTCGTCGCCGCCCAGGCCGCCGCCGCCGCCGCCAGAGGGGCCGACGCCGTGGTCCTTACCGATGGCTATCGTCCTACGGCGGATCTGGGCCGCGTGCTGTGGGGCAGCGAGGCACCGGTCGCCAGCCGGGATGAGGTCCGTGCCCTGCGCGAGGCCGGCGGTGGCTTCCTGGTGTTTGATGCGGACACCACCCCCGCGGCGGCTTTGCTAGAAGAGGAGATCGGCTACTTGATGCGCGTCGACCCGGCCGCCCCCGATGCTTTCCTGCGCGCGGTGGAGACGCTGCCCCTGGACGCTCTGCTCGTCCCCAGCCTGGACGGCGCGCTGACGGTCCAGCGTACGCTGGACCTGCGCCGGCTTTCCTCATTGACCCGCAAGATGCTGGTCCTCAGCGTGGCCCCTGCTATCGCCCCGGTCGATCTGGAGGCGCTGCGCGACTGCGGCGTGATCGGTGTGGTGGTGGAAGGCCTGGAGGCCGTCGCCGCCGTGCGCGCCAAGGTGGACGCCCTGCCGCCGCGCCGTCGGCCGCGTGATGGCCGCGGCGTCAGCATCGCCCTGCGCGCCACCGGCACCGCCTACGAGGTGGAGGAGTTCCCCGCGGAGCCGGGCGAGGAGTAGGCAGCGGGCGCACCCGCCCGTCATCACGATGTTATCCCCCGTTCACCCGGTTGGCATCCGCATGAAACACACCGCTGGCATGATGGCGGCGTGTGCCGGCAGGGCTGGCGACAGCGGCGTCGCCCGCGGGTGGGGGTCGCCCTCTTGCTTACCCCTCGGTACTCTGATATTCATACTGCCACAGTGGTGGCCTGACCACCGGACCAGCCCTGGTTCTGGTGGGCCATCGGGGGCGCAGGGGACGGCGGGCGCGCCGGGAGATGGGCGTGGATCGATCTGGAACCAACGAGGAGGGAGGCACCGTGTCAGCGGAAGACTGGAGCGTCGAGGACCTCGTTCAGCAGTACAAGGCGGGCTCTATCAGTCGGCGTGACTTTGTCGCCCGGCTGGCCGGCGCCGGCATCTCCGCCGGGCTGATCTTCGCTATCCTGCAGGCCTGTGGCGGCGGGGAGAAACGGCCAACCAGCCAGCAACAGCCCGGCGCGGTGGTGACCACCGTGCCGCAGGCGCGCAGTACCTTTACCCCCACGCGGCGCGGTGGCGGCGGCACCGTGCGCGTGCTCTGGTGGCAAGCGCCCAGCATCCTCAACCCGCACCTGTCCTCCGGCACCAAGGATCGCGATGGCTCGCGTATCTTCCTGGAACCGCTGGTGGCGTTTGACGCCGAGGCCAACCTGGTGCCCATCCTGGCGGCCGAGATCCCCAGCGTGGAGAAGGGCACCCTCGACCCGGGCCGCAAGTGGATCATCTGGAAGCTCAAGAAAGGGGTCACCTGGCACGACGGCACGCCGTTTACCGCCGAGGACGTCGTCTTCACGTGGCAGTACGCCAGCGATCCGGAGACCGCAGCCCTCTCCCAGGGGGGCTATCGCAAGATCGAGTCCATCGAAAAGATCGACGATCTGACCGTCAAGGTCACCCTGAAGGAGCCTACCGTCGATTGGACCACCCCCTGGAGCAATAGCGACGGGCTGATCCTGCCCAAGCACGTGCACGAGCGCTACAAGGGGAAGGAGGCGCGCAACGCACCGGCTAACCTCAAACCGATCGGCACCGGCCCCTACAAGATCGTGGAGTTCCGTCCCAACGACATCATCATTGCCGACATTAACCCTAACTATCACGTGGAGAACCGGCCCTTCTTCGATCGGATCGAGATGAAGGGCGGCGGCGATGCGCCCTCCGCGGCGCGGGCGGTGTTGCAGACGGGCGAGTTTGACTTCGCCTGGAACCTGCAGGTGTCCTGGGACGAGCTGGAGGCGATGGAGAAGGCCGGCCAGGGCGTGATCCTCGTGACCCAGGGTGGTAGCCAGGAGCACATCCAGCTCAACTACACCGACCCGAACGTGGAGATCGACGGGGAGCGCGCCAGCCTGAAGGCGCCGCACCCCTTCTTCACGGACCTGCGCGTGCGCCAGGCCTTCGCCCTGGCCATGAACAAGAAGCTAATCGTGGACCAGCTCTACGGCAAGACGGGCGAGGTGGCGCACGTCTACTACTACACGCCCAAGAAATACGTCCCCGACGTGCAGCAGGAGTACAACCTGGACAAGGCCAACCGGTTGCTGGATGAGGCCGGATGGCGCCGCGGCCCGGACGGCGTGCGCACCAAGGACGGCAAGCGCATGAAGGTCCTGTTCCAGACCTCCGTCAACAAGCTGCGCCAGGACACGCAGGCGATCATCAAGCAGGACCTGCAGAAGATCGGCGTGGAGGTGGAGCTCAAGTCGGTGATCGCCGACGTGTTCTTCGCCGCCGACCCCGGTAACCCGGACAACTTCCCCCACTTCTACGCCGACATGCAGATGTACACCTATACGCGCGGCGGCCCGGACGATTACCTGGACATCTTCCGGTCGTTCCTGTCCACCGAGGTGCGCCAGAAGGCCAACAACTGGGCAACCCAGAACACCACCCGCTACGTGAGCAAGGAGTTCGACGCCCTGTACGAGCAGGCGAAGCGTGAGCTGGACCCGGTCAAGGCCGCCGAGCTGGTCAAACAGATGAACAAGAAGCTGTTTGACGATGTGGCCGTGGTGCCGCTGGTAGGGCGTGGCGGCGTGGCCGCGGCCAAGAAGAACCTGAAGGACACCAACCTGTCGGGCTGGGCCTCCAACCTGTGGTGGCTCCCGTACTGGCACCGGGAGTAGCGGGCCAGCGGCGCTCGGTGGCCGGGCCAGGATGCACGGACGTCCCGGCCCGGCTGCCGGTGCCCGGAGGGTGCCATGACCAAGTTCATCCTGCGCCGCATCGTGATCTCCATCCCCACCCTGCTGGGGATCAGCCTGGTGCTGTTTGCCATTATCTCCCTGGCGCCCGGCGACCCCTTTGGCGATATCGCCCTCAACCCCAATGTGCCGCCGGAGGTGCAGCAGAAGCTGCGGCAGCAACTGGGCCTCGACGATCCCGTGTACGTGCGCTACGTCAAGTGGCTGACGTCGTTGCTGCGCGGTGACTGGGGCGTGTCGTTCGTGAACCGGGCGCAGGTGGTGGACCTGATCTGGCAGCGGCTGCCGACCACGATCTTCGTGCTGGGCACGGCGTATCTCCTGGCCCTGCTCATCGCCCTGCCGGTGGGCATCATCTCCGCGGTCAAACAATATTCGCTGTGGGATAACCTGGCCACCACGTTCGCCTTTCTCGGCTACTCGTTGCCTACGTTCTTCACCGGGTTGCTGTTCATCCTCGTGTTCACGGTGAAGCTGCGCTGGTTGCCCGAGGTGTACACCACCAACATCGAGGCCAGCGGCGTCAACTACCTCTTGGAAGTGCTGCGCCACGCCGCCATGCCGATCATGGTGCTGGCGCTGTTCCAGTCGGCGGAGCTGACCCGCTACGTCCGCTCCTCGGTGCTGGACGTGATCCACCTGGACTACGTGCGCACGGCGCGGGCCAAGGGGCTGAGCGAGCCGCGCGTGGTGCTGGTGCACGCCGTGCGCAACGCCCTCATTCCGGTGGTGACGATCATGGCGTTGCAGATCCCGGCGATCTTCACCGGCGCCCTGATCACGGAGCAGATCTTCCGCGTGCCCGGCATCGGCTCGTTGCTGATCGCCTCGATCAACGCCCATGACACCCCGGTGATCATGGGCATCGTCTTCACCTACGCCGTGTTGGTGGTGACGTTCAACCTGATCGCGGACGTCCTGTACGGCGTGCTGGACCCGCGCATCACATACAGTTAGGAGCCGTGCCATGACCACACGCGCCGCGCCGGCCCCTGACGCCCTGACGCTTGACACCCTGCGTGCGCGGCGGCCACGCACGCTGTGGAACGACGCCTGGCGGCAGTTCCGCCGGCACCGGCCGGCGATGCTGGGGCTGAGCGTGTTTTTGTTCTTCGTGGTGGCGGTGGTCATCGGGCCGAGCGTGTGGCACCACCCCATCGACGAGATCAACTTCGCCGCCCGCAAGCAGGCCCCCAGCCTCAGCCACCCGTTCGGCACCGACGACTTGGGTCGAGATATCCTGGCGCGCATCCTGCAAGGCGGGCGCGTCTCGCTGTCCGTGGGCGTGGTGGCGATGCTCATCGCCGTAACCATCGGCACGACGATCGGCGCCGTGGCCGGCTACGTGGGCGGTGTGGTGGACACGGTGCTCATGCGCTTCACCGACCTGCTCATCTCGCTGCCGCAGCTTCCCCTGCTCCTGCTGGTGGTCTACCTGTTCCGCGACCGGCTGCGGCAGTCGATCGGGGTGGAAAGCGGGACGTTTTTGCTGATGGTGATCGTGCTGGGTGGGCTGCGGTGGATGCCGGTGGCACGGCTGGTGCGGGCGCAGTTCCTCTCCATCAAAGAAAAGGAGTACATGGAGGCGGCGCGCTGCCTAGGGGTGCCGGCCTGGCGGCAGGTACTGGTGCACATGCTGCCCAACGCCTTCAGCCAGGTGATCGTGGCCGCCTCCCTGGCCATCGCCGCGGTGATCCTGGCGGAGTCGTCGCTGTCCTTCCTGGGCCTGGGCTTTCCGCCGGATTACCCCACCTGGGGTCGACTGCTGCTGGACGCCAAGGACCTGCTGCAGACCGCGCCGCACACCGTGATCTTCCCGGGGCTGATGATCTTCCTCACGGTGCTGTCCATCAACTTCATCGGTGACGGCCTGCGCGACGCGCTCGACCCGCGCAAGGCGCGGTAGCCGCGCAGCTATACTCCCTCGGAGCGGTGAGGAGAGCTGTAAGGCTTGGACTGGAGTGTAAGGATTTTAGCGTTCGGCCTCAACCAGGTACCGCCGGTATCGGTGTTGGAGCCGCTCCCAGAGCGGCATAGCGCGACGCTCCACCGCATCGATCCACGTCAGCTCTTCGCTGCGGATGTGGTGGAGGCCGGCTCGCGCAAACACGTTGCAGGCCGGTTGGGGTGATCGAACGCGCCACAGCGGGAGCCGGCGGCGTGCCTCTTCTGGGTACCGATGGTCGCGCTGTGCGCGCGTGATCTGCCCGACGAGATGGCTGAGCAGCGCGATCACATGGTCGATCAGGCTCTCGCCTTGCCATATCCCGTCAATCGCGAGCACGCGGCCGCCGGGCCGGGTGACCCTCGCCCACTCACGGACGGCACGCTCCGGCTCGAGCAGCGTCCACAACAGGTGCCGACTGACGACGGCGTCAAAGCTCGCGTCGGGGAAGGGAAGTGCATGGGCGTCGCTCTCCCGAAAGTCAACGGTTATTCCCAGGCGCGTTGCCTTCTCGTGTGCCACGCGCAGCATGCTCTCGGAAATATCAATGCCTGTCACGGTATGCCCGAGCTCGGCCAGCAAGATGGCAAGAAAGCCGGTGCCTGTTCCCACGTCGAGCACCTGCAGCGGCGGTTCAGGGGGCAGCAATCGACGCAGGAGCAGAGACCATGCGTCGTGCTCGTCAGTGCTCCTCAGCCCGTGGCCGTATTGCTCGTCATAGCTCGTCGCGCCGCGCTCCCAGGCTTCCCGGATCCGGTGTTTGATCTGGTCCATGTTCGATGTCGGAGTAACGCCCATCGATGTTCACCTCTGTCACGACTGGTGCGCAGTGTCGATGTCCGGAACGGCGGCAAGAAGGGCACGGGTGTACGGGTGCTGTGCTTCGGTAAGCCGGTTCGCAGGGAGTTCCTCCACGATCTGACCACGAAGCATCACAAGCACTCGATCGCAGATAGCCGGGACGAGCGCCAGGTTATGCGTTACAAACAGAAGCGAAAGCCGTTCCTGCCAGCGCAGCGAGCGGAGCAGAGCCAGCAGATAGGCCTGGATGGTGACATCCAGGTTGGAGAGCGGTTCGTCGCATAGCAGGAGGCGCGGCCGAAGGGCAAGGGCGCGGGCAAGGGCCACGCGCTGCTGTTGGCCGCCCGAGAGCTCGTGAGGGTAGCGTCGGGCAAGCTCCGGTGCCAACCCAACGCGCTGGAGAAGGGTGATGACCTGTTCGTCGAGCACGCGGCGTGGGGCGCCTTCGTAGTTCTCCAGCGGTTCTCGCACGATCTCGGCGACCGTAAACCGGGGGTTGAATGAGGCTAAGGCGTCCTGGAAGACGACCTGTATCACCCGCCGGCGTTGCCGCCGCTGTTCCGGGGTGAGCGACCAGACCTCAGCACCCTCCCAGTGAACGCATCCCTGATCCGGACGTTCCAGTGCGGCCAGGCAGCGAAGCAGCGTGCTCTTTCCAGAGCCACTCTCACCGACGATGGCGACCGACTCACCGGGCAGCAGATGGATATCCACGCCGTTGAGGGCGGTGACAATGCGCCGGCCATGGCCGCGGTAGCGCTTGGTCAATCCCCGTGCTGCGATGAGTGGTTCGGTCATCTTGCTTCATCACAAGGGGCGTAGCACGCCACGCGACGTCCGTCGCCTACAAGGGGCGGTCGTGGCTCGGTACGGCAGCGCGGCTGGACCTGTGGGCAGCGTGGCAGGAAGGGACACCGCTCCCCCTCCGGCGGGCTGTCGACTCCACCCGGTGGTACACCGTGAGGGACGCTGTCTAGGCGCGGCTGACAGGCTATGAGCAGGGCGGTGTACGGGTGGGCAGGCCTGCTGAGCACCGTTTTGACCGGCCCCTCCTCGACGACCATGCCGCCATACATCACCGCCAGCTCGTCGGCCCATCGCGCTGCCACCGCGAGGTCATGCGTGATCAATACAACAGCCAGGCCGTCGGTACGGGCGTAGGCGCGAAGCTGGTCCAGGACAAGCGCCTGGGTAGTGACGTCGAGGGCGGTGGTGATCTCATCGGCCAGAAGGACGGCCGGTTGCAGCACCGTGGCCAGGGCCAGGGCCACCCGCTGTTGCTGTCCGCCGGACAGCTCAAACGGGTAGGCGGACAGGATGGATCCCGCGTCGGTTAGACCGGCGCGCTGTAACGCCTCGTGTGCCAGCGAGCGCCACAAGATCGACCGCAACCCGAAGTGGGCCCACACCGTGTCGCGGAAATGGTCCGCCACGGTGCGGGTGGGGTTGAGGGAAGCGACGGCGTTCTGGAACACGAGCGCGATGTGACGGCCGCGGATGCGGCGCAGCGCGGAGCCGGGCAGGCGCAGCAGATCGTGTTCGCCGAACCAGGCGTGACCGGTGACCTGCGCGCCGGGGGGCAGAACACGCAGCACCGCGCGCACTGTGGTGGATTTCCCACATCCGCTTTCGCCGACGAGCGCCAACACCTTTCCGGGATAGGCTGTAAGGCTTACGCCGTTGACCGCGCGCACGGTGCCCTCGCGTGTCCGCAGAAGCACCTGGAGATCGTCGATGCGAAGCACCGGCCCGCTCACCGTTCACCCCGGATAGCGTATGGGTTGCCGCGCTGGCGCAACCCCTCGGCGATCAGGTTGACCGCCAGCAGGGTCAGCACGATCGCCCCGCCGGGCCATAGCAAGGTCCACCACTGACCCGTGAGCAGGTGCTGCTGGGCCGCGGTCAGCATGTTCCCCCACGTGGGGTGATGGGGCGGGACGCCGAGGCCGAGAAAACTGAGCGTCGATTCAGTCATGATGGCATGAGATACCTGGAAGGCGGTGACCGCGAGGATCGGCGGCAGGGCGTTGGGGAGAATGTGGCGCCATGCGATACGTCGGCCAGGTGTGCCAAGCGCGACCGCGGCGCGCACGAAATCGCGCTGGCGCAGGGCGAGGAACTGAACTCGGACCACTCGTGCCACGGGCATCCAGCCGGTGATGCCGATGACCAGCACTACGTTCGTCAGGCTGGGGTCGGTGACAGCCTGCACAGCAATGGCTACCACCAGGAGTGGTAGTGCCAGCAGCGCATCCACGGTACGCATAAGCAGGGCATCCAGCACGGGGTTGCTCATCCCGGCTACGGCACCCACTGCGGTGCCAATAAGGAGGGACAGGCCAGCGGCGAGCACGCCGACGCTCAGGGATACGCGGCCGCCGTAGAGCACACGCGTGAGCAGGTCGCGCCCCAGGGTATCGGTTCCGAGCGGGTGGCCTGGTGAGCCGGGCGGCAGCTCGGTGATGCTGGCGTCGGTCGCCAAGGGGTCGTAGGGCGTGAACACCGGTGCAAGCAATGAGGCGCTGGCCAGAAACAGGAGCAGGGCGCAGCCTGTGAGGAGCGCGCCCGTGCCGGGGTGAAACCGTGTTCGTCGGCGGGCGTGGGACAGACGCACGGGACCGAGCGTTGCGGCGGTGCTCGTGACCGTGGGCACCTCAGGCGGTGTTTGCACCGTAGGCCTCCGAGGTTTGCACGCGCGTGTCAGGCGATGATGCCCAGTGCGCTCGTACCCGCGGATCGAGCGCCGCGACGAGCACGTCGGCCAGCACGTTTCCCAGCACCACCACGATGCCTGTAAGCAGCACGACGGCCATCAGCACGGGGTAGTCGCGACCGGCGGCTGCCTGCATAGCGGCCCGCCCCATACCTGGCCAGGAGAAGATGACCTCGACGGCATAGGCTCCGCCCACGAGCGAGCCCAGGGAGGTGCCCAGTTGCGCGATGAAGGGCGGAAGGGAGTGTGGCACGACGTACCAGAGGATGACCATCCATCCCGGGAGACCCCGCGCCACCGCGCTCTGCACGAACGGGGCATGGCGGACATCGTTCACGGCCACTTCGACGAGGCGCACATAGGCGGCCAGGTGGTGGCCGACGGCCAGCACGAGCGCGGGCAGCACCAGATGGCGCAGTACTTCGGTGGCGGTGATCTCCGCACCGGCTCTGGACATCCCGCTCGAGGGCAAGATGCCCCAGCGAACGCTGAAGAGCAGCACCGCCAGCAGACCAATGAGAAAAGTGGGCGCGCTGTACAGGAGTAGCACCAGGGTGCCGATCCCGCGTGCCAGCCACGTACCCGGTGCGAGCCCTGCACCCAGCCCCAGCACAAGCGCCAACCCAACCATCAGGAGCAGCGCCGTGGAGGTCAGGAGAAGCGTGGGTGGAAGCGTCTCGCGGAGCACCGCGCCCACCGGCCGCTGCTTCAGGTACGAGGTGCCGAAGTCGCCGTGGAGCATCCGCGCGGCCCAGCGCAGGTAGCGCTCGGGCCAGGGCCGGTCAAGGCCCAGGTTGTGTCGCACACGCTCGATGTCCTCTGGGCGCGGTGGTGTTCCACCCGCGCGTGACTGCAGCAGCGCCGCGGCCGGATCACCGGGTGCTACCGTCAGTAGCGCGAACGTCACCATGCTGAGGAGGACGATCAGCGGGAGCGCCTCAACGAGGCGAACAACCACGTAGCGCACCATACCGGACTTTCTCTGGCGAGGCGCGCGCTACAGCGCCGCCATCGCTAGTAACGGACCACCTATTTGAGGGACCATTCCTCTACGTTCCAGAAGAAACCCGAGCCGTGGTGGCCGAGCAACCGCTGCTTTGGGCCCTGGAACTTCTTGCTCACCCCGTAGATTGCCTGAAGGTACACCCCCCAGATGTAGGGCGGGTCGGCATTGAGTTCCTTTTGAAACTCGCGGTAGATCTGCTTGCGCTGATTCTCATCGAGTTTTGTCCGGCCTTGCTCGAGGAGGCGATCCACTTTGGGATTGATGTAGCTGCCCAGGTTGTAGCCGCCCTTATCGAGCACCTGGCTGGAGTGGAAGATCTTGAAGGTATGGTCATCCGGGTCGAAGGGGCTTCCCCAGCCGAGGACAAACAGATCGAGCTTGCCCCAGTTTTGCCTGATGTACGCCCAGTCACGTGGGTCAACCTTGACATCGATACCGTTTGCGCGCAGTGAAGTGGCCACCACGTTAGCGATATCTACACGCACCGGATCGGTAGCCGGCGCGGTGAGTGTCACCGAGAAGCGCTTCCCGTCCTTCTGCCAGACCCCGTCCGCGCCCTGCGTCCACCCTGATTCAGTCATAAGCGACTTGACCTTCGCCGGGTCATACGTGAATTTCGTTACATCTGGGTTGTTATACTCACTCTTCTGCAGTGGCCCATATGCCGGCTCTCCGTACCCGACCAAGACGCTCTTCACGAGGGCGTCTCGATCGATCGCGTAGTTGAGAGCGATTCGAACCCGCGAATCCTGAAAGAGTGAGTTCTTGAAGTTAAACATTACTACGCGATAATCGGCGGTTGGCCAGATGTAGAGATCTACCTTGTCAGAGTTCTTAAACTGGTCCACCTGTTTTGGCTCAAGAAACGCGGCATCAACCTCCCCATTCTTCAGCTGGAGCAGTCGCTGCGACGCGTCTGGGACGAACTTGATCACGATTTTGTCTAGTTTTGGCCGACCGTTATAAAACTTATCGTACGCTTCCAGCGTCATGAACTCGCCCTTTCGCCACTCAGTGAACTTATACGGTCCAGTTCCGATAGGATTCTGGTTAAATTCTGCCTTCGTCGGATCTTTTCCCTGGAGAAGATGTCTGGGGACGATACCAATCGTTAACTTGTCCAGCAGTGGTGCGAACGGCTGCGCAAGCTTGATGGTAACCGTTAGCGGATCGACGACGTCGACGCTCTGGACGAGCTCGAAATACTGTCGGTTTGTCGAGTTGCTGGACTTGTCCAGGATCATGTCGATGGTAAATTTGACGTCCTGGGCAGTGAACGGGGTGCCGTCGTGCCACGTCACGTTCTCGCGGAGCTTAAAGGTATACATGAGCATATCCGGGGAAATATCCCAGGAGCGTGCCAGGTCGGGCTGGACGCGGTTGTTCTGGTCGTGGCGGGTAAGCCCCCGGAAGATCATGCCGGAGGGGATGTTCGGCTCCGTGAGGGCCGGATTGACGATGTCGGGTTCGGATTCAGCCGCGTAAATGAGCGTGCCGCCATTGCGCCCGGCGGATGTGCCGGTGGGCGCAGCGGTCGGTTGGCCGGCCGTTTTCTTGCCCCCGCTGCACGCCACAGCGATCAGGATGCTCAGCAGAATGACAAGGCGCGTGAGGTAACGCATCGGTTGCTCCGTCCTTCTGCGGTGTCTCAAAGGGCTGACTCCGGGCGGTAGCCGCCGAAGAGGGCGGTGCCCAGCCGTTTCCAGAAGCAGTCCACGTGCGCCAGGCCGGCCGCGCGCAGCCAGGTGAGGTGCTCTTGCAGCGGCTGCAGCTCGGCATGGTGGGAGGTACCGCTGTCGGAGCGGGGCGGCTCACCGCGGGCCGCGCGCTCCTGCGCCTCGATGCGCGCGTACAGCTCCGCCAGCGCCGGGTCCGGGGCCGCCACGATATCCAGGTTGAGGAAGCAGCCGCCGGGCACCAGCCGCGCGGCGATGTCGCGGTAGAGCGATTGCTTGCCCTCGGGCGGCAGGTGGTGGATGGCCAGGCTGGAGACCACGGCGTGAAACGGGCCCTCGACCTCGGCGGGCAGGACGCCGTCGGCGAAGTCGCCGTGGACGTAGCGGTACCGGCCGGCGTAGGGTGCCATGCGCTCGCCGCCCAGGCGGATCATCTCCTCGGACACGTCCAGCAGCACGGCCGTGGCCAGGGGGAAGGTGTCCAGCACGGCGGCGGCCACGGCGCCGTAGCCGGCGCCGAGGTCCAGCACCTGAAGGGGGGTGTCGGTCGGGAAGGGGATGAGGCGTGCCAGCAACGTGAGCTGCTCGCGCCGCTCCGCCGCGCGCCGGTCCATGCGCGCCACGTACTCGCGCACGCGTGCCGGGTCTCGCCAGTGGTGCCCGGGCCGCTCGTGCGCCCCGTCACCGTGCGACGTCTGCCCCATCGCCAGCCTCCTTCGCCCGCACCGACGGGCCGGCTTAAGAATGCAACTTATTGCATCTGCAATAAAACGCGGCATTATTGTGGCGGGGGCCGGTGGCCGTGTCAAGCGGCGCCTTCACCTTGACGCGCACGTCAAGGCACCCCTACACTGGGGCCAACCTGACCAGATGGTGTGAGCGAGGGCTGCGGTGGCGGAACGGGAAGGCGCCTACCTCCAGATCGGCGAGGTAGCCGAGCGCACCGGGGTGACGCAGCGCACGCTCCGGTTCTACGAGGAGAAGGGGCTGCTCAAGCCGCCCACGCGCATGGAGGGTGGCTTCCGCCTCTACTCCGAGGACGACGTGCGCCGTGTGGAGCAGATCAAGCGCCTGCAGAGGCTGCTCGGCCTCTCCCTGGCTGAGATCAAAGAGCTGGTCGAGGCGGAGGAGATCAAGAGCCAGATCCGCGCCGAGTACAGTTGCGAGGCGGACGCCGAGCAGAAGCGCCGTCAGCTCCTGGCCGTGATCGCGGTCACCGAGAAGCAGTTCGCCATCATCAACCAGAAGGTCGAGCAGCTCCAGAAGATGCGGGACGAGCTGGAGGCCAAACTCACCACCTACCGCACCTGGCTGTCCGGCCTCGAAGCCCGCATCGCCGGTGATGCCGCGCGCGCGGAGCCGCCCCCCGCGCCGCAACCCTGAGCGCCTCCCGCCCGGCCGTGCGCGACGCCCCGCGGTTGTCCTGGTCTCGTGTGCCCCCACGCTCGTGCTCATCCCGAGAGGAGAGGGCCGCGAACGGTGCAGCGCCTGCGCACCCTGGACTGGGACGCCATCGCCGCCGTGCTGGCGGCAGTGGCGGCGTTGGTGCTGCACCTGCTGCACGTGGCCGGCGCCAGGTCGGCGTCGGCCATCGTCCTGAGGTGAGCCTCGCTCAGATGTCCTGTCGGCGGAACACCCACGCGGCGCCGGCCGCCGGCAGGGCCAGCCACACCGCCCGCGCCGCGCCCAGGGCGCGCATGCGGCTGCCGCACACCACCGACAGCCACAGGCCGATGGCCAGCATCACCCCGGCCAGGGCTACCACCAAAAGGAGTAGCGTCAGGTAGCGGCCGGGGTCGATGACCGGCGCCAGCAGGGCGATCACGAATCCGGCCGCGCCGAACCCCAGCGCGGTGGCCAGCGCCAGCGCGCCGAGCAGGCCGAGGAAGGTGCCGGCCAGCACCTCCCCGCGCGCCACAGGCTGGGCGAGCAGGCCGTGCAGCGTGCCCCGCTCGCGCTCACCGCTGATCGCGGAGGCGCCCAGAGCCAGCGCCACCAGCGGCACCAGCAGCAGGCAGGCGTTGAGCAGGCTGGCGCTGGTACGGTTGAAGCCCATGAAGCCCAAGGCGCCGGCCCCCCGTGCGCCCGCCACCGCCAGCCCCAGGGCCAGCGCGGCGAAGGCGACGGCGTAAACGCCCACCCACCAGCCCTGCATCGCCTCGCGGAACTGCCCGCGCGCCGTCACGACGATACCGTTCATGCTCGCACCTCCTCCTCTGGCTCTGGTGTCGCCACCCCGTTCCGGGCGTGCCGGGTGAGCACCATCACGCCGCCTTGGGCAGCCCGCAGCACGGCCTCGAGCGTGTCACCGTCCTGCTCCGGCTCCGGGGTGGCCGGGAGTGGCACTCCCGACCGCAGCAGCGCGTCAAGACGGCCGTCGTACACCAACCGTCCCTCGCTGAGCACCAGCGCCCGTTCGGCGAGGCCGTCCAGCATGCGTACCACGTGGGTGGAGAGCAGGACGGTGCGGCCGGCTGCGCGCCACTCCGCCACCAGGCCGGCAAAGAGCTGCCGCCCTTCCGGGTCGAGGTTGGCCACCGGCTCGTCCATCAGCAGCACCGGCGGGTCGCCCAGCAGCGCCACGGCCAGGCCCAGCCGCTGGCGAAGCCCACCGGAGAGGGCGTCGACCCGCTTGTCCGCGTGCGCGGTGAGGCCGACGTGGGCTAGGCGGGCATCGATATCCTCCCCGCGCAGACCGCGCAAGTCGGCGTAATAGACCAGCGCGTCGGCCACGGTGAGGTGGGGAGGGAAGGCGGGCGTCTGCGGCAGGTAGCCGACCAGCCGTCGCACCTCTTTGCCCCAGAACGTCACGTGCAAGCCGCCGATCCGGGCTTCGCCCTGGAAGTGCACCAACCCGAGCAGGCACTTGAGCAGCGTGGTCTTGCCGGCGCCGTTGGCGCCCAGGAGCACGGCGACTTCCCCCTCATCCATGGCGAACGAGATACCCTCGAGCACCGCCGTCCGGCCATAGCGCTTGCTGAGATCGCGCACCTCAATCACGGTTGTTTCTCCTTCGCCTTGTCTCTGTGCCGCCTTCACCGCGCAGCGCCCATCACTCACGACGGTACAGCAACGGGCCGCCGGGCCCGGGCACGTTGGCGCGGCCGCAGGAGCCACAGCGGGCCCCCGGCCAGCACCAGCAGCACGATAGAGGCGGCCAGCAGGCTATGGCCGTCACCGGTGGTCGGCATCGCGGTCGGGGGCACCATCAGCGGCGCCGGGTCTTCGATGAGGGCCTCCGGGCGCACCAGCGGGAACAGCCGGCCGGCAGCGTCGAGCGCCTGCTGGGCCGGGGTGAAGCGAAACAGGTCCAGGGCCGGCTGCCGGTCGCGTAACGCCGCGAAGGCCGACCAGGCGCGGTACGGGCGGTCGCCAATGCCGTCGCCGTTGGCGTCGTAGCCGGCGTAATCGCTCCAGAAGTTGCCGCGGCCCTCGGCGCTCCAGCGGTTGCCGGCCGCCGTGGCCGGGGCCGTTGGGCGCGGTGGAGCCGGTGGTACGGCGCCGTGGCCGGTATGGCCACCGGCGGCGGCCGCTGTCTGGGTGGAGGCGGCTGCGGGCGGGGTGACGGTTCCGCCATGTCCGGCCAGGGCCGCCGAGAGGCCGCTGCCCCGTCCGCTCACCTGCACCGTGTTGTCCACGAAGCTGTTCTCGTAGAAGGTGGCGGCGGTGGTGGTCATCAGCGCCAGGCCGACGCCGTTGAGCGCCACCAGGTTGCGGTGGAAGACCACCGCGCTCCCGGGTGAGGCCGGCGCCTCTTCCATCGTGATTCCGCTGCGGTTCGCGGTGATGCGGTTCGCCTCAGCCCACAGGTCATCGACGTTCTTAAGCAAGAGGCCGATACCGGTATTGCCGTGACTGTTCGATAGCTCATTTCCTTTCAGTAGGACCCGTTTTGAATACATGACCAGAGCGCCAGCCAGGTTGTCGGTAACGATGTTGTCGGTAAACCGATTATCTTCTGCGTACATATAGTGAATACCAAAGCGACTTTTGTGAATTGTGTTGCCGTGCACGAAGTTATGATGTGAAAATGAGATATAGATGCCATCTTTGGCGTACATGATGTCGTTGCGACGAATGATATTGCCCTCGGTGTTCCATAGAGAAATGGCGTGGCCCCGCCACTCCACGGCCACGCGCGCGTTGGGGCGGATGACGTTGAACTCGATCTGGTGGTGGCCACCGCCTTGCACCATCACGCCGAAGTACACGCTTTCGATGCGGTTGTCGGCCAGGACGGCGTGATGTCCCAGAAGCCGCACCCCGGCCGGCTCCTGGGAGACGGCGTCGCCGCTATTGCGGATGGTGAAGCCGCGGATCTCGACGTCATTGGCCTTCACCACCACCACGTCGCCGCGCCCGCCGCCGTCGATCACGGCGCGCCGGCCGCCGTACAGGGTGAGCGGCTTGTCGATCACCACCTGCTCCCGGTAGACGCCCGGCGGCACGTGCACGGCTGCGCCCGGCTCCGCCGCGGCGATGAGGTCGGCGAGTCGTGCCGGCGGTGCCTGCGCATGCGCGTCTGCAGCTCCTCCGGCCACGAACGCCAGCACCAGCGCGGCGGCCGCCACCGGCCGCAGGAAGCGGGGCAGCTCCCACAGGGCGCGCAGGAGCGATGGCCCCAAGCTGATCACCGCCGCCGCGGCCACCAGCAGCCAGAAGCCGGTCGCCAGCTCAGCCTCGTTGTGGAAGTTCATCACCCGGGTGGTGCCGACCACCCGCGGCGTAAAGGCGGGCAGGCGCAGGGGCGCCTTCGGGTCCATGCTGTGGCCGTAGCGGTACAACCACCACTGCAGGTCCAGCACCAGGGCCAAAGGGAGCAACCAGATAAGCAGGCTCTCCGCCACCTTGAGCCAATGCGGCAGCCGCACCACGCCTAGCACGAGGACGACCACGATCAGGGCGATCATCGCCGGCTTGAACAGGCGCAGCTCCAACACCTCGTCCTGGTCGATCGGCTTCATGCCGATGTAGTGGTTGAGGATGTTGATCTCACGCACGTCGCCTTCAAGGCGGTCGCCGTAGGCGGTCATGTGCAGGCCGCCCGGGTACTGCGGCGCCAGCAGGGTCATCGTCCACAGGGGCATCCTCATGGCGAGAAACAGCAGCATGGCGGCCACGGTGGCGGCCACGAGTCGGTCCCACTCGACCCGCCGCAGCCAGGCTGCGGCCGTCGGTTCTGGCGCCGTCGTCTGCGCGCGCTCTGAGGTGACGACATTCATGGCGATCTCCTTCCACCACCCTGTCCCGGTGGATCCATCCCCCGCCCCTCCAGGGAGGGGCGGGGGTGGGCCGGGGTGAGGGCTCATCGGATCGAGCCCGGCGCGCTGGCCGCCTAGGGCTCGACCAGCAGCCAGCCCTGCATCTCCATGTGCAGCGCCGAGCAGAACTCGGTGCAGTAGAAGGCGTACGCGCCGGCGCGGTCCGCCACGAACTCGATGGTCGTGGTCTCACCCGGCTCCAGGCTGCTCTGGATGTTGAAGCCGGAGATGGTGAAGCCGTGCGTGGTGTCGCGCGAGGTCTCCACGTTGGTGATGCGGATGATCACCCGGTCGCCCTTCTTCACCCGGATCACGTCCGGGGTGAAGTGGCTGCGCAGGGCGCTCATCCACACCTCGGTCACGCCCGGCCGCCGCTCGATGCGCTCCTGCCCCTGCTGGATGGCGTAAGGGCTGCGCTCCATGGTCAGGGCGTCGGTGCCGGTGGGGTAGGCAATCAGGCCCTTGAGCACGTCGCGGTGCACGATCTGGGCGTAGTGCGGCTCGCCGAAGCCCAGCGGCATGTCAAAGCGCAGCTTCATCTTCTCGCCGCTGACGTCGATGAGCTGCAGGTTCTGCGGGTGCAGCGGGCCGACGCCCGGGAAGCGGTCCACTGACCACTTGTTCAGCGCCACGGCGTACGTGCCGCGCGGCTTGGCGGTATCGCCGTGGGCCAGGGCCAGGTGGCCGATGTTGTAGTGGACGGGGATCTTCTCCACCAGCTTCCACTCACCCAGCTTCCACTTGGCGATGGCGCTCTCCAGGAACAGGCTGGTGTAGGCGTAGCCCTTGTCGTCGTAATTGGTGTGCAGCGGGCCGGCGCCCAGCTCCACCTGGGCCTCCACCACGCTCTGGAAGCGGAGGATGGGGATGCCGAACGGGTCCGTGCCCTCGTAGTCCTTGGCGGCGATGGCCTTCTGGATCTTCTCGAACGAGTAGACCGTCACGTGCGGGTCGAGCTTGCCGGACACCACGATGTAGCGGCCGTCCGGCGTCACATCCACGCCATGTGGGCTGCGCACCTCGGGCGCGTTGAACAGCACGCCCTCCTCTACGGCGGTCTTGATCGGGATCACGCGCATGCCGTTGATGAGCTGGTACTTGCCGGCCCGCACCACCTCCTCGGCCTTCTTCCAGTTGATGATGTGCAGGTAGTCAAACGACCCGGCGGAGGCGCCGGACTCGATCGCCGGCTTGCCGTCCAGCAGGCCGCCCGTGGCCATCTCGCTGTTGTAGGTGTTGATGAAGCCCCAGCCGTGGCTCGGGCCCTTGCCGGCATCGGCCAGGTCCTGCGTGTACGGCGGCAGCTCGATCTGGAAGCTGCGCTCCAGGTCGATGCGCCCGGTCTTCTGGTCCACCGCCAGCCAGGAGGAGACGCCGCGGTACTTGTCCTTGTACTGGTCGAGCGGCGCGTAGGCGTCGGGCGCCGGCGGCCAGACGGTGGGCGTGTTGGAGGAGATGTGCACGTACTCGGTGTTCGGCGTCACGAAGGCGCCGCCGTGCGAGGACTGGTGGTTGGGTACCTGCAGCGTCTGCTTGGTGCGGAAGTCGCGCAGGTCAATCATGGCGATGCGGCCGTTGCCCTTGTCGTTGATGTACAGGAAGCGGCCGTCGTAATCGCCGTTCGTCTCGCTGAGGGCGGGGTGATGGGTGTCGGCCCAGGTGATGTCATTGCCGGTCTGCGGGTTGGTCTTGCCCTTGAGCGCCGCCGCGCTCCAGTCGTTGCCGTAGCCGTAGCCCTGCCAGGGCTCGGGCGTGAACACGGCGATCGTCTTGAGCACGCGCATGGAGGGCAGGCCGATCACGAACACCTGCCCGGAGTGGCCACCCGAGGCGAACATGTAGTAGTCGTCATACTTGCCCGGCGGCACGTAGGTAGCGAGCGCGTTCTCTACCTCGTCGGGCTTGAGGCCGCGTTGCGCGGCCAGACCCTCCAGGCCGCCGCCGATCGCCACCTCCTTCCGCTCTGCCGTTTTCGTGGCCCGCCCCAGTGCCACGCCGCCCGCCAGCACGATGGCGACGAGCACCAGGCCCAGGAGCACCAGCCGAAGCGTGCTACCCTGGCGCGAGCCTCCGTTTGCGCGAGACTGCATGGCCCCTTCCTCCTTGTGGCGTTCTCACCCTGAGTCTCGGGGCGTTGTCGGGCAGCGTCTGTCGGGTGATCCGCGCCTGGGGGTGGGGCAAGGGCGCGCCACTCGGCGTCGGTTCCTGCCCCACAGCAGCGGGGGGGACGGTCAACAGCGGGACACGGGAAAGAGCGCACACACGGGGTCAGGTAATGCCCGGTGCGTCGGGGGCGCCGCGCGCGGTTTCACCGGACAGACGCCAGAGCCGCACCACCGTAACCTGAAGGCAGATGGATCGCGCTCCGGGAGGCTTGCTATGACGACCCACGCACCCGTGCACCCACGCGCCGGTCAGCTTCACGAGGCCGGGACCACCGTCACCCACGGCCTGGTAGGCGTGTTCACGGCGGGACCGTTCCTCATCACCCTGGCGCTGGCGGCGCTCTGGGTAGGGCTCTCGACCGTACTGGCCTTCGTGGCGCAGCGGGTGTTCGGCATGGATGCGCTGGCGGCGTGGGCCTACGCCATCGGCATCGTGTCGTACATGTACCTGTTCACGGGCTTCGTGCTGGGGCTGATCTACCTGGTGCGCAAGGATCGGGAGCGCACGGAGCGCGCGTGACCTCCGGAGGGACACGGGTGGGTGAACGAGCGGGGTGCCGGGTCAGCCCGCTCGTTCACGTTTGGCGGCGTGCCTTCGCGGAGCGGGTGGCGGTTTGGTAGCGCCTACCACTGTCACTGGCGCGCACGCTTGACGGATGATCCACAATGAAGCAGAGCGGCGCCAGGCGGCCCGCTCTGCTTCCTCCCTCCTCAGGAACCCGTGGGTGAGGCCACTCCCCACGGGTTCCCCACTGTCGGTACGCCCGAGGCCGCGCGGGCGGATTTCAGGGCGGCAGCGCCGCCAGCGCGCGGGCCGTCTCAGCATCGGTTATGCGGTCGGCTTAACGCACGAGGTACGGGGCGGAATACGCCACGCCGCCGCCTTCGCCGACCTCGGTGCTGTAAGGGAAGGCCAGGCGATAGATCCCGGGCTGCGGTGCGCCCGGCAGGGACTGGAAACGCGACTCACCCGGACGGATGATCTGGGCGATGGCCGGACACGGGAGCAGCGGCTCCGGCACCGGCGCCCGTTGCCATCCATCCGGCCCGAACCACTCGATGTGGAACAGCCCGCAGGCGTAGCCACCGCCGGCCGCCACCGCCACCGTGCCCTCGTTGATGACGGTGCCGGTGACCAGATCGCCGACGGCGTACCCATCCCGATCGGTGGTGACGCGCAGGGCGACGGGTGTGGGAGCGGTGATGAGGGTGATCACGTCGCGCACCACGATCCAGTCGCCTGGTGCCCGTCGCACGAGCGTGTAGCGGTTCTCCACCCACTGGTCCTGCTCCAGCGCCAGCTCGCCCGTGCCCAGCCAGCGCTCTTGGTACAGCCAGTGCTCCACGGTGCGCACCTGCGCCGTACCCCCCCGTATCGCCATGTCCACCAGGCTGATGCTCAGCAGGCGTGGGGTGGCGTACCGGCCCGAGGCGCGCAGCAGCGCCACTTGGGTTTGGAGCTCGGCCAACGCCTCGCCGCCCCACGCCCGCAGCAGCTCGCGCGGGTCCAGGGTGCGGAACGCGCGCACGAAGGCGAGGTTGGCGCGGTTGACGGCTGCCACGAGCTCATGTGTGGGTGGGCAGCGCGGCGGGAGCGGAATGGCCGGCGCGGCGCTTTCGACCCCGTCCGGTGCGGTCGCGGGCAAGGGCGGGCAGGGACGCGGCGGCAGCGGCGCGGCCGGCAGGGGCGGCGCGCGGCCGTCGCCCGCCTCGGCCGGCTCCTGCCGGGGGAGCTCCAGGCAGGCGCCCACCTCGTCCGGGTCGCATACGCCCTCCCCCTGCGCCCGTGCGGGTGCGGCCGGCAGCACCAGCAGGGTCAACAGCACCGCTGCCAGCCATATCCGTGTCACCCTGTTTCGTCGCCCCATGACGTGCCTCCCAGGCCCGAATGGCCACCTCTTGCGTGGGATAACGGTCGGTGATGGGAGGCGTTTCACGGCCGGCCGCGCCATCGGCATCGGGAGAACCCTGACGGGGACGTGGCCGGAAGGAGGGGCCCAAACGGCCTGCGGCATCCGTCTTTGGGACGGTTGCCGGATGCCGCGCCGCACGGCACACTCGGTACAGGCAACGATGCAGGGGGATATGGGGATGACCACCAACGCCGGCCGGGTACGCGTGTTAATCGCCGACGCGCGGGCGGATGTGCGCGAGGCGCTGGCGGCCCTCCTGGAGGCGACGGACGACTTTGAGGTCATCGGCGAGGCGGCCTCCCCGGAGGAGGCGGCGGCCCGCGCCCCGGCCCTGCGGCCGGATGTCATCCTGGTTGACCCGTGCGGCGAGTATCACGGCGCCCTCCCGCAACTGGCGCGGGACACGAAAACCCTGGTGATCCTCACCCTGCGCGTCGGCACCACCTGCCGAGCGCGAGCGCGCGACCTCGGCGCGCTGGTGATCGACAAGGGCACCGGCCCCGAAGACCTGCTCGCTATTCTGCGCCGCGCCTGCTGTCCACCTCAAGACACACGCGGCGCAGTGGCATCTCCACCCGCCGAGCCCTAACGCGCCCCGGCGAGGAGCTCGGTCACCACCTCGTTGATGACGCGCCCCTCGGCCTGGCCGGCCAGTCGCTTGATCAAGACGGGCATTACCTTCCCCTTATCGCCCGGTCCTCTGGCGCCCGTCTCCGCGATCACGTCCCGCGCCGCCGCCACGATCTCGTCGCGAGAGAGCTGGCGAGGCAGGTAGGCCTGTAGGACCTCGATCTCGGCCTGCTCCTTCTCCGCCAGGTCCGGTCGGTTGCCCTTGCGGAACTCCTCGATGCTGTCGCGCCGCTGCTTGATCTCGCGTTGCAGCACCTGCAGGACGCCGGCATCGTCCAGCTCGTGGCCGGCGGCGATCTCCGCGTTACGGATGGCCGCGCTGGCCATGCGCAACGCGATCTTGCGCCGTTCGTCACCGCTGCGGATGGCCTCGCGCAGGTCGGTGGCGATGCGCTCCTTCAACGTCATGACAGACACCTCCTTGCCCAGGCTCGGCACGGCCGGGGCGCCGCCCAGAATCACCGTACCGCCCTCGGATACCGTCCGCATAGAGCCCGGCCCCCGCCGTTGGCCCGCCGGTTCCCGAAGGCTTGGCGTTCCATGCCGGTTCCTACATATTTCCTGCGTGGCTCTTACGATTGGGTGGTGGCTGATCTGCTACTATCCAGTGCGGTCTCGTCTGCCGCACACAACCCGCCCGTGGTCTGAGCCCCAGGAACGCCTCCAGCCGGCAGCGAGGGGTGGAGCGTGGGAACCGAGCCGCAGCGGCAACCATGGATTGGGGCCATCGGCCTTTCGGCCGAGTTGGCCCGTGCCATCGCCGCCGATCTGCCCGACTACCGCGTGCAGCGCCTGGCCCCCTCGCTTCGTGGGGATGGCGGGTGGGCGGTCCGGGGCAGCCGGCCCGCGCTCGTGCTCGTCGACGGTACGGTCGGCCACGCACGGGCGGAGCGGGAGGCGGTCTGGCGGTGTTGGGGCCCGGACCTGCCGGTGGTGGAAGTCAGCCGTGCCACGCCCATTGCCCGCGTGTGGCTGTCTCCCGGGCGGGGGGAGCGGGTGGAGGTGGTCGAGCTCGGCCCCGGCTTCCTGGTCCCCTACCTGCCTCCGCGCCCTACGTCGGAAGGGCGGAGCGCCAGGCCTTCCAACCGATCCACCGCGCCCGCCGACCGGACACGGTGGTGGAGGCTTCGCATCTCCTTCGCGGTGCGGCTGGCGACCTCCGCGGCCGCCCTTTGGACGGTTACCGCCCTGGACCGTCGGCTGGGCGTGGCGGTGCTCTGCTCCGTGGCGGCGATGCTGCTGGCCGCCCTCCTGCGCCGGCGTGCTCGTCTGCCGTCGCGGGGATAACGATGACTGTGGCTAGCCCCTACGACGCGGGCAACCACCGTCCCACCGCGGGCGCCGCGCCGTCCCGCGCCCGCTCATAGACGAGCTCACCCCCGCGGTACACCGCCTCCACCCGCACCGCGCACAGGGCGTCCGGCGGCACGGTGCGCGGGTCGGCGGAGAGCACCACGATGTCGGCGCGTCGGCCCGGGGCCAGCGATCCCTCCTCATCTGCGGTGAACGTGGCGTGGGCGGCGTGCACGGTCGCCATGCGCAGCGCCTCCTCCACGCTCACCCGCTGCTCGGGCGCGTGGACTTCGCCGGCCAGGGTGGCGCGGGTCACGGCCGCCCACACGTGCAGGAGCGGGTCCAGTGGGTAGCACGGCGCGTCCGAGCTGGCCGCCACCGGAACACCGGCCGCGAGCAGGTCGCGCAGGGGCAGGTAGCGCAGCCCCTCAGCCAAGGGCGCCCGCGCCACGTGGCTGGCGTGGTAGGTGATCGCCAGCGGCTGGGTGACCACCACCGCGCCCACAGCGGCCAGGCGGCGGATGAGGTCGTCGGTTAGCAGCACGGCGTGCTCGAGGCGAAAGCGCGGCTCGCGGTACGGGTGCTTCGCCCGCGCCCGCTCCATGGCCGTGAGCGCCATCGCTACGGCCACGTCGCCGGCGGCGTGCACCGCGACCTGCAGGCCGCGTGCGTGTGCCGCCTCCACCAGCGCGTCCAACTCCTCCTGGCGGTAGAACACGCGCGGCGGGCGCGGGGACGGATGCGAGGCGTGGCCGGCCAGGGAGGTGGCCGTGGTGTTGCCCCCGCCGTCCACGAACAGCTTGACCCCCACCAGGCGGAACGCCCCATCCCCGCTGCCGGCATCGGGCCACGTCGCTGGGTCGGTGAGGCAGGCGTGCGGCGGCGCGAACAACCCCTCGGTGCCGCCGCAGTAGGCGCTCACGCGCAGGGGCATGGCGCCCGCGGCCGCGGCGGCTCGATACAGGCGCAAGAGCGGCGGGCCGACGTAGGCGTCGCCCAGGGCGGTGATGCCGAAGGTCAGGTGGGCGCGGGCGTTGGCGCGGAACAGCTCCGGCGCGTGCTCGGCCAGCCGCGCCGCGTAGGCGCGCAGCGAGACGGCCTGGGCCGCGTTGGTGGCCGTCTCGTAGAGGGGACCGAGGGGCAGGCCCTGCCGGTCGCGCACGATCCAGCCGCCGGGCGGGTCAGGCGTCGTCGCGTCGATGCCAAGGGCGGAAAGCGCCGCCGAGTTGAGCACGCAGCGGTGCACGCTCCAGTGCACCAGCACCACCGGATGGTCCGGTGCCGCCGCGTCCAGTTCAAAGCGGGTGGGGTGGCGCCGCTCGCGCAGGGCGGTCTCGTCGTAGCCGTGGGCGCGGATCCAAGTCCCGGTCGGAAGCGTGACGGCGAGGGCATGGAGGCGCTCCTGCAGCTCGGCGATCGTGCGCAGCGGCGGCGTGCGGCAGTCGGCCTCGGCGGGGCCCAGGGCCGTGAGAGAGAAGTGGTTGTGCGGGTCGATGAACCCCGGGCAGGCGAAGCGGCCGCCTAGGTCGATGACCGTCGTGTCCCGCTCGCGTCGCGCAAGGAGCTCAGCGGTGGCGCCGGTGGCGCGCACGCGGCCATCAGCCACGGCCACCGCCTCCACCTCCGGGTGGGACGGGTCCATGGTCAGGATGCGGCCGTTCACGAACAGCGTCTCGATCCTCACGGTGGGGCCAGTATACCCTGTGCCTGGCGGTGCGGGCGCCCCGACCTGTCGGGACGCCGGCCGCACGCCAGTCTGTTTCAGGGAGGCGCCGATGCGGGCAGCGTACGCGGTGAAGCTGGGCGGCGAGCGGCCGCTGGAGAACCTGGAGATCGGCGAGCGGCCCACGCCCACGCCGGGGCCGGGTGAGGCCCTGGTGCGGGTGCGGGCGGTGTCGCTCAACCACCATGACTTGTGGACCCTGCGTGGGGTGGCCGGCGTGCCGATTGAACCGCCACGCATCCTGGGTTGCGAGGCGGCCGGGGTGGTGGAGTCCTACGGCCCCAACCGGCCGGAGGGCACGCCGGAGCCCGGCAGCGCGGTGGTGCTCTATCCGGTAGTGACGTGCGGCCACTGCGAGGCCTGCCTGGGGCCGGACCCGTCCCTTTGCCGCGAATGGGGCATGCTCTCGGACAAGGTGGACGGCACGCTGGCGGACTACGTCGTGCTGCCCGCCGTCAACGTGCTGCCCAAGCCCGCACACCTCTCGGACGCCGAGGCCGCCTGCCTGGGCACGGCCTTCCTCACCGGCTACCGCATGCTGTTCACGCGCGCGCGGTTGCGCCCCGGCGACAGCGTGCTCATCCCCGGCGCCGGCGGCGGCCTGGCCACCGCCCTTATCCAGATGGGCAAGGCCGCCGGCCTGCGCGTGTTCGTCACCTCGCGCGATGAGGCCAAGCGTCAGGCGGCGCTCCACATCGGCGCCGACCACGCCCTAGAGACCGGCCGCGGCTCCGCCCGGCGGGTGCTGGAGCTGACCGGCGGGCGCGGCGTGGACGCCGTCATGGAGAGCGTGGGCGAGCCCACGTGGGGCGAGAGCCTGCGCTCCCTGCGCCCGGGCGGCACGGTGGTGGTGGCCGGCGCCACGGGCGGCCCCAACCCGCCGGCCGACCTGGCGCGCGTCTTCTGGCGCCAGCTCAACATCCTCGGCGCCTCGATGGGCACGCGCGACGACATGCTGGCCATGCTGCGCCTGGTGGAGACGGCCCAGATCCACCCGGTGATCGACGCCCGCTTCCCCTTCGAGCGCACGCGCGAGGCGCTGGCCCGGCTCGAGGCCGGCCTGCAGATGGGCAAGATCGTGGTCGAGCTGTAGCCGGCCGGCTACTCGGGCGACTTCTCCGACGAGTGGCCCGGGAAGACGCGGCTTTTCGGGTCGATGAAGTGCTTGGCGTGGTTGGCGGCGATCGCCGCCTCGGCAAAGCCGGTGGCGATCAGGTTGAGCTTGCCCCGGTAGCGGGCGATATCACCCGCGGCGAACACGCCGGGGATGTTGGTGGCCATGGTGCTGTCCACGGCGATGCCGCCATCCACGATCTCCAGCCCCCACTCGCGGATCGGGCCGATGTTGGCGATGAAGCCCAGGCACAGCAGCAGCCGGTCCACCTCCAGGGTGGTCTCCTCGTCCGTGCGGTTGTCGAAGATGGTCACGGCGCGCAGCACGCCGTTCTCCCGCTCCACACGGCGCACCTCGTGGAACACGCGCACGTCCACCGAGGAGCGCATCACCTTGGCCACGGTGTCCTCATGCGCGCGCCAGCGGTCGCGTCGGTGGATGAGGGTGGTCTTGCGGGCGATGGGCTCCAGGTTAAGGGCCCAGTCCAGGGCGCTATCGCCACCGCCCACGATCAGCACCCGCCGGTCGCGGAACTGCTCCGGGTCACGCACGAAGTAGAAAACGCTCGTGCCCTCGAGCTCGTCCAGCTCCGGCATGTTGGGCAGCTTGCGCGGGGCAAACGCGCCCACCCCGGCGCAGATGATCACCGTGCGCGAGCGGTGCTGCTGCCAGTTGGTGGTGAGCAAGAAGGTGCCGTCCGGCTGCCGCTCCAGCTTCTCTACCCGCTCGCCCAGGCACACGGTGGCGCCGAACTGGAGCCCCTGCTCGGCGCAGGCGGCCACCAGGTCCTTGCCCTTGATCTTGGGGAAGCCGGCCACGTCGTAGATGTACTTCTCCGGGTAGAGCGCGGCCACCTGGCCGCCCAGCTCGCCCAGCGAGTCGATGATCTTGACGCTCATCTCGCGCATGCCGGCGTAGAAGGCGGCGAACAGGCCGGTGGGACCGGCGCCGATGATCGTGCAGTCGAAGAGGGCGTCCGGCGGCAGGCGGGGGATGTGCATGCCCTCTTTGGGCATCACCTCTTCCCGCACCGGCTCGGCCAGCACCGCGTGCTGGGCGGGCGGCGCGGCGCGCGGATCCTCAGTGATGCTCACCCGCGCGGTGCCGACGTTCGCCTCGCGCTCCCCCGGCGCTGGCGTCCCGGCCACGGGCGGGGCCGGCGCCGCCGACGGCAGGTCGCGCTGGTTCTCGCTCATAGCCGTCCGTGCTCCTGGTGGATGATGATGCTCCCCCTCTCTAACCATACCGCGCCGTCGTAGGTGGGTGGACCCATGCCCTCCGCCCCGTGCACCCTGCGGCCGAAGGCCGTCACGCCCGGGTCGGGTTGGGCAGGACCGAGAGGGCAATGGGGGCGGCGTTAGTCCAGCTCGCGGCTGAAATCGCGCAGGGAGCGAACGACGAGGCCCAGACCGCCGAACAGGAGCACCAGCATCACCACCGTGGAGAACAGCGAGGTGGGCCGGAAGAAAAACGTGAGATGGGAGATGATGCCGGCGAAGATAATGACAGAGCCGATCAGGGTCAGCGCCCAACCCAAGAGGGACCGACCGTCAAAGAACAGGAAGAAAATGCCGAAGATAAGCGGCACCAGTGAGAGCGAATAGCCGCTCACGCCGAACAGCTCCCACGGTGAGCTGAGCACCGTGACCCGGTCGATGAACAGGTAGCCGCCCGCCACCGCCATCACCACCCCCAGGAGGAAGCTGCCCAGGCCGCCGCTGGTGCCGCCCGGGCGCCGCAGCCGCTCCACGTCCATGCCCGCACCTCCCATCGCGCGCAGTATACGGGCATGGCCCGGGTCCCAGAAGTTGGTTCCGCCTCACTCTGTCGGCGGTGGGAACAGGGCCTCCAAGCGGCTTAGGGCCTCTTCGGCCAGACGCCGCGGGTAGTCGGGGTCGCGCGGGCTGCCCAGCGCGAGCGGGTAACGCCCGGTGTCTTGTGGGGCCGAGCGGGTGGTCAGGCGTCGCTCCGGGTCTAGCACCAGGCGCAGGCCGCGCACCCCCTCCACGAAGAGCTGCGGCACCATCACGGCATCCTCGGCGGGGGCCAGCAGGCGGCAGGCGGTGGCGGCCAGCGCCTCCAACCGCGCGCGCAGGCGGGCGACCATGTCCAGCTCCTCGTGGTAGGGACGGCGCTGCACCTCGCCGGCGGCCACGCTGCCGTTGCGCGTCACCCGGATGTAGGCGCCCGTCTCACCCGGGGTGCGCAGCTCGATCTCGCCGGGCCCCACCCGCGGCTCGGCCTCGTGCAGGCCGTGGGCGCGCACGAATGGGTCATCCGCCGGTGCCAACGCCCCGGCGACCGCAGCGCTGAACGGCTCGGCCGATGGCTCGTGGGTGCAGGCGATGATCGCCAGGCTGTAGAAGGCGTAATGGGCCAGCGCCAGTTTCTCCGCCATGGCGTCGATCAGGCGGCCGGCGCGCTCGCGTTCACCGCGGCCGCGGGCGTAGAGCTCGTCCAGCTCCCGCCGGCTCGTCACCGGGTGCAGGCCCTCCTCGGTGAGCCGGGGGATGACGCCCGTATCGGTGACCAGGTGCGGCGTGGAGGGGCTCATGCGCACGCGCACCACCAGCACACCGCCCACGGGCGTTTCCACCAGGCGGGTACGCACCAGGTGGCCGATGGGTGGATCGACCTTGGCCAGGCCGGCGGCCAGCACCGCCTCCGCCTCCACCACGGGCAGGCCGCGGGCGCGGGTGATCGTGCCGTCGGGCGCCATCATCGCGCCCAGCAGCAGGTCCCCGCCGCGGCTGTTGGCCAGGGCGGCGGCGGCCCGGGCGACGATGTCGGCGTGCGGGGCGGGCAGGCAGAACGCCCGCAGCGGGTCCAGCCGTCCACCCTCCAACTGGTCGGCAGTCCAGGGGTCGATCAAGGGCGGGGCCACGTCCATGGTCCAGTCCGAGCGGTAGCCTCGTTCCTACCGGGTGCTCCGCCGCTCAGGGTAGCGCAGCGCCGCCTCAGGCGCACGGCGGGGGGCCGCCCTATACTCAGGGTGATGGACGAGCGCTGGGACGTGGTGGTCGTCGGCGCCGGGCCGGCGGGGTGCGCCGCGGCGGCGCTGTTGGCGGCGCGCGGCCGGCGGGTGCTGCTTCTGGACCGCGGGCCGGTGCCGCATCCGCGGTTGTGCACGCACGCCATCATGCCCGCCGGGCTGCCCGTGCTGGCGGCCATGGGGGTGCTAGACGAGGTAGAAGCGGCCGGGGCGCAGCGTTGGTGGGGCGTGCGCCTGAGTGTGAACGGCGTGCGCCTGGAGGCGCCGCTGCCGCACGGCTGGTGTGAGTATCCCTACGGCCTTAGCCTGCGCCGCCACCTGCTGGACCCGATCCTGCTTGGCGCCGTGCGCCGCCACCCTGTCGCCGAGGTTCGCCTGGGCTGGTGCGCGGAGGCGCTGCTCGGGCACGACGGCACCGTGACCGGCGTGCGGGCCCGCGGCCTCGACGGGGAGACGCGCCGCATCGGCGCGCGCCTGGTGGTGGCCGCCGACGGGCGCCGCTCCCGCCTGGCGCGCCTGGCGCGGCTGCCGGAACGGCTGCTCCCCAACCGGCACACGGCGCTCATTGCCTACCTGGATGGCGTGCCGCGCGAGGAGCGCCCCCGCCTGGAGGGCTTCTACGACCGGGGCCGCTCCGCCTCCATGCTGCCGGCCGACGCTGGCCTGCGCGTGGCCGGGGTGATGGTGTCGCCGGAGCGCTGGCCGCGCGCTGAATGGGGCGAGCGGATGCTGGCGGAGCTGTGCCGCTACCCCGGCCTGCGTGAGCGGCTGCGCCACGCCCGCCTGGTCACGCGGCCCGTGCCGGTGCGCGGCCTACGCAACGTCCTGCGGCGCACGACGCGGCCCGGCTTTGCCGCCATCGGCGACGCCGCCACCCAGACCGACCCCGCCTTCGGACAGGGCATCTCCTGGGCGTTGCGCGCCGGCAACCGTCTGGCGGAGGCGGCGCACGCCGCGCTGGCGGCCGGCGACGGGCCGGTGACGTTGCCGCCGCGCATCGCCTGGGAGCCGGTGTTCCTGCCCCTCTTCTTCGGCATCAGCCTGCTCTCGGCCGTGCCGCCCGGCTCCCTGCTGGAGCAGGCCATCATGGCCTCGGCCGCGGGCTCGCCGCTGACCGTCCCAATGCTGCGCCTGGCCCTGGGGTTGGCCGTACGCCCGCGCCCGGCGCCGGCCCTGTCTACCGCCGCTGCCTGGCTGCGCGGCGCCTTCGCGCCGTGATCCACCGATGAGTGATATAGCCATCGCCTATATAAACGGCCTTGTCACATAGAGGGTACCCGCTCTATGGTGGTCGAGAGGCGGCGATCATCTCGCCGGCTCTCCGCCGCATGGAGGTACAGGGAGGGTGGCACCGGCGGTCCTCATGGGGCGGCGGTGACCAGAGCCCTGATGGTGGTACGTGAGCTACGGGGCCGGCGCGCCAAATGCGCCGGCTGAAGGAGCGATGGCAATGGCGCGATGTGCGATCTGTCGTGAACCGCTGACGGAGCCGGAGCACGAGGGGGCACGGCTGTGCGTGCTGTGCGCGCACCGCACCACCGAGCGGGCCCGCCCGCAGCCGCGCCCGCTGGAGGCCGGCGTGCTGGACACGGCGTGAGGCCGTGGACGGGCGCGGCGCGCGAAAGAGAGGGGGGCCAGGGACCACATCACCGGTTCCTGGCCCTGTGCGTGTCAGGTGCGGGCGTCAGTCGATGAGGGCGTAGGCGGGGATGGTGAGGAACTCCACGAACTCCTCGCTCAGGGCCACCTGCTCGAAGAGGGCGGCCGCGTCCGCGAAGCGCCCGGCGTCAAACGTCGCCGCGCCCAGCGTCTCGCGCAGCCTGGCCAGTTCCTCTTGCTCGACGGCGCGCACCAGCTCCCGCGTCACTGCTGGCCCCTCGTGCAGGCGGGCGCCATGGCGCACCCACTGCCAAACCTGAGAGCGGGCGATCTCGGCGGTGGCGGCGTCCTCCATCAGGTTGAAGATGGCGACGGCGCCGGTGCCGCGCAGCCACGACTCCAGGTACTGGATGGCGACGCTGACGTTGTTGCGCAGGCCGGCCTCGGTGATGGTGCCGCCCGGCACGCGCACGTCCAGCAGGTTAGCGGCCGTGACGTGGACGTCGTCACGCTGGCGCTCTACCTGGTTGGGGCGCTCGCCCAGCACCTTGTCGAACTCCGCCATCGCCACGGGCACCAGGTCGGGGTGCGCCACCCAGGTGCCGTCGAAGCCGTCGCCGGCCTCACGCTCCTTGTCCTCGCGCACCTTGGCCAGGGCCACACGGTTGACCTCCGGGTCGCGGCGGCTGGGGATGAAGGCGGCCATGCCGCCAATGGCGTGGGCGCCGCGGCGGTGGCAGGTCTTGACCAGAAGCTGCGTGTAGGCGCGCATGAAGGGGACGGTCATCGTCACCTGGGCGCGGTCCGGCAGCACGAAGTCTGGTCGGTGCCGGAACTTCTTGATGATGCTGAAGATGTAGTCCCACCGACCGGCGTTGAGGCCGCCGCTGTGCTCGCGGAGCTCGTACAGGATCTCGTCCATCTCGAAGGCGGCCAGGATCGTCTCCACCAGCACCGTGGCCCGGATGGTGCCGCGCGGCACACCCAGGGCATCCTGGGCGAACAGGAACACGTCGTTCCAGAGGCGGGCTTCCAGGTGGCTCTCCAGCTTGGGCAGGTAGAAGTAGGGACCGGTGCCGCGCGCCAACAGCTCGTGCGCGTTGTGGAAGAAGTACAGGCCGAAGTCCACCAGGGCGGCGGCGGCCGGGCGTCCGTCGATGCGCAGGTGCCGCTCCTCCAGGTGCCAGCCGCGCGGGCGCACCAGCAGGGTGGCGGTCTCGTCGTTCAGGCGGTAGACGCGCCCGTCCGGGCTCTCGAAGGCGATGGTGCGGCGCACGGCGTCGATCAGGTTGGCCTGGCCGCCCACGCAGTTCTCCCAGGTGGGCGAGTTGGCGTCCTCGAAGTCGGCCATGTACACCTTGGCGCCGGAGTTGAGGGCGTTGATGATCATCTTGCGGTCCACGGGACCGGTGATCTCCACGCGGCGGTCCAGGAGGTCCTTGGGCGCCGGCGCCACCCGCCAATCGCCTTCGCGTACCGGGCGTGTCTCCGGCAGGAAGTCCGGCCGCTCACCGGCGTCCAGGCGTGCCTGCCGTTCGTGGCGAGCGGCCAGCAACCGCTCACGGGTGGGGTTGAACTCCCGGTGCAGGCGCGCCACAAAGGCAAGCGCTTCGGGCGTGAGCACCTCATCGGCGCGGGCTACCGCCGGCCCTTGCACCTCGATGCCGCTCAGATCGATCGCCGTCATGGGAAGCCTCCGGCCAGGGGTGTGGGAGAATCACTCTGCGTGATGCGCACTATGCGCCAGCCGGCGGCGGTGCGCAAGAGGACGAGCGAGACGGCGGAGATCCGGGGTTACGGGAAAGGGTCGGCACTGGCCAGAAGTCGAGTTCCGAGGGGCGATCTGAGCGCCCACCACCGACGCGCCTCTCACCTGCGCCGTACCGGCCGTTAGGGACGCGCGCTCCGGCGGCCAGCGGGGTCATAACCGTCCGACTTGCCAGTCCCGCGCCTGCCCGGATGGGCGGTGTGCCCGCCACACGAACGCGCCATGCTGAGAGAGAGCTCTCCCCGGAGGTGTGACGCCGCGTGTCCACACCATCCGTCAACGGTCGCGCGCCAGTGCCCCCGCCCGAGGGTTTGGGGCACGGCTGGGGGCACGGCGGGCCGTGGGGCAGCCTGCGGCGGGCAAAGCCCCAACGCCCCGCCTGGCCCACGCTGCGCCGGGCGCTGGGGCTGTTGTGGCCGCACCGCCTGCTGTTCGCCGTCTACCTGCTCACCATCCTGGTGACCTCCACCGTGGGGCTGGGGCCGCCCTTGCTTATCCGTCGGGTGATCGACGTCGCCATCCCCCGGCGGGATGGCTTCCAGCTCAACCTGCTGGTACTGGTGATGGTGGCGCTGGTCACCCTCGGCGCCCTCGTGGGCGTGCTGCGCTCCTACCTGAGCAACCTGGCCGGCCAGCGCGTGGTGTACGACCTGCGCGTGCGCCTGTACCGGCACCTGAGCGGCATGTCCCTGCGCTGGTTTACGGCCACGCGCACCGGTGAAGTGCTCTCCCGCGTGAGCAACGATGTGGGCGGTGTGCAGGATGTGGTGAGCAACACCTTGGGGGCGGTGCTGGAGAACGCGATCATCGCCGGCAGCACGCTGGCGGTGATGCTGGCCCTGGACTGGCGGCTGGCGCTGTTCACCGTCGCCTTTTTGCCCGTGTTTGTGCTGCCGGCGCGGCGGGTGGGCAACCTGCAACGGGCGCTGCTGTCTGACACCCAGGCGCAGCTCGCCACCCTGAACGCGCACATGCAGGAGACGCTCTCCGTGAGCGGCGCCCTGCTGGTCAAGACCTTCGGGCGTCAGGCCGAGGAGCTGGAGGCGTTCCGGCAGACGGCGGCCCGCATCCGCGACCTCACCATCCGCCGGGCGATGATCGGGCGCTGGTTCGGCATGGCGATGGGGCTGTTCGGCTCGATCACCCCGGCCGTGGTGTACTGGTACGGCGGGCACCGCATCATCGGCGGCGAGGCCTCGCTGGGCACCGTGGTGGCCATCGCCGGGCTGGCCGGCCGGCTGTTCGGCCCCATCTCGGCGCTGTTGGGGGTGCATGTCACCGTGCTCTCCTCGCTGGCCCTGTTCGAGCGCGTGTTCGAGTACCTGGACCTCAAACAGGAGATCACGGACCGGCCCGACGCCCGGCCGCTGCGCGCGGCGCGCGGGCACGTGCGCTTCGAGGACGTGTGGTTCTCCTACGTCCCCGGACGGCCGGTCCTGCGTGGCGTCGCGTTTGACCTGCCGCCGGGGACGTTCGCGGCGCTGGTGGGGCCGTCCGGCGCCGGCAAGACCACCATCGCCTACCTGGTGCCGCGCCTGTACGACGTGGACCGCGGGCGGGTGACGATCGACGGCCACGACGTGCGCGACGTGACGCTGGCCTCGCTGGCCGCCCATATCGGCGTGGTTAGCCAGGAGCCCCACCTGTTCCACGCCTCCATCCGCGAGAACCTGCGCTACGCCCGGCCGGATGCCACCGATGCGGAGATCGAGGCGGCGGCACGGGCGGCCAACATCCACGAGTTCATCATGACGCTGCCCCAGGGCTACGACACCGTGGTGGGCGAGCGCGGCTATCGGCTCTCCGGCGGGGAGAAGCAGCGGGTGGCTATCGCCCGCGCCCTGCTCAAGGACCCGGCCATCCTTATCCTCGATGAGGCCACGTCCAGCGTGGACACCGCCACGGAGCGCGCCATCCAGGAGGCCCTGGAGCGGTTGACGCGCGGCCGCACGGTGCTGGCCATTGCCCACCGCCTGTCCACCGTGTTGGCCGCCGACATCATTCTCGTGATCGAGGGCGGCCGCGTGGTGGAGGCGGGCAGCCACGCCGAGCTGCTGGCCCGCGGCGGGACCTATGCCCGACTGTACGAGCAGCAATTCCGACCGCGGCGGGCGCCGGCGCCCGCCCGCGACGCACCGGCCACCTGACGCGGCCCACCGCCGGCGTGCGGTCACCGAAAGGCCGGGATAATGGAGCGGGCGCAGGCCTCGATGAACGCCGGGCCGGGCATGTTCGGCTGGAGGATGATGTGTCGCATCCAGGGAAAGCGGGCCACGAGGGTTTCGATCTGCGCCCGCACCTGGGCCGCCGTGCCCATCAGGCAGAAGCGGCGCGCCACCTCGACGGGAATGGCGGCCACGTGATGGGCGGCCAGGTCCATGTCGTAGGCGTGGTGAAAGTCCGGCCGCACCTCTTTGAGGATGTCCTGCACGGGCGCGCACGGCCACGTCAGGCCCAGGCGGTGCCAGAGACCGGGGTTGACCTCGTAGTAGCCGGCGGCCATCACCTTGCCGCGCGCCGCCACCAGATCCGGGTCGTCGTGGATCACGGTGTGGAAGTGGCCGGCCACGAACAGGCTCTCGGGGTCGCGCCCCGCCTCAAGGGCGCCCTGCCGGAACTCGTCGTAGCCCCATTGCACCAGCTCCGGGTCGGTGCCCACGCGGATCACGGCGCCGTCCGCCACGCGCCCGGCCATGCGCAGCGTTTTGGGCCCGCTGCCGGCCACGATCACCGGCACCGGCCGGGCGTGCTCCAGGCGCGAGGGGGCGGTCCAGCCCAGCGGCACGCCCTCGCCGGCCAGGAGGCCGCGGATCACCCGCACCGCCCGCTCCGTCTCCGCCAGGCGGGCCGGCCGCAGCCCGATTTGCCAGACGGCGGTGTCGCCCGCGCCCAAGCCCAACAGCACCCGCCCGGGGGCGTACAGGTCCACCGTGGCGATGCTACCGGCGATCACGCTCGGATGGCGCGTCACCGGGTTGACGAGCAGCGTGCCGGCCACGGCGCGCTCGGTGTGCTGCAGCGCCGTGAGGACGTTGATGAAGACGTCGCCGGTGCGGAGCTGGCTATCCGGGAACCAGAGGTGGGTGAAGCCGGCCGCCTCCGCCGCGCGGCACGTCTCGATCAGTCGTTGGGGGTGCGGGAAGCCGAAGCGGTTGGTGCCGAACGTAACCGTCATGAACGCCCTCCGGGGTGCGGGTGGAGCTGGTGCCAACACAGGGGCTCGGTGGCGCGTTGCCAGGCGTCCGGCTCGCACGCCTGGTGCGACCACGTCCCGATAGTAAACACGGCGCCGGCGTCACGGTCCACCCGGGCGGCGCTGCGGCGCGAGCCTTGCCCGATGCCACGGTGATGAGATTGCCTGACAGATCGCATCTCGCGCCCACCGGTACGCTTGACCTGGCCTTTCCGCGCTTCGGTCGCGTTCCCAAACGCATGCCGGGCCAATCCCGGCTGGCGCGACCGTCGAGCGGGGCAAGGGGCCGAAGGGCGATGGCCGCGGGACGGATGTAAGGGGCGGCGCGCACCGGGGGAAGGGCTTTCTACCCTGGTTCGCTTGCCGCGATGGTGCCGGTCGCCTCCGTCGCGACGGCTGCGTGGGGATACGTGGGGGGAAGACACGGACGGCGAGATTGGCGAAGATGAAACCATCGGGTGCACGGCGTACGGGCGGCGCGGGCAGCGCACCGGCTCGCCCTGCCGCCCGCCAGACGTACCGGGAAGGGATGCGAACCGATGCGATACCGCCGCCTGAGCTACCGTTACGCCGAGATCGTGTCCGAGCTGGGGCCGGGGCCGCTGGGTGACCCGTGGCGTACGCGCCTGCCGGTAACGCTGGCCCGCACCTATTGGCGCCCGCCGGTGGACCTCTACGAGACCGAGACGGCGCTCATCGTGAAGACCGAGGTCGCCGGTATGGCCGAAGAGGACTTTGACGTGCTCCTCTACGAGGACACCCTCGTCATTGAGGGTACACGCCCCTGGGAGCAGCCGGCCGAGGAGACCCGCTTCCACGCCGTTGAGGTCCGCTACGGCCCCTTCCGCGTGGAGGTGCCGATCCGTGTCCCCATCGACCGCGACCGGGTGGAGGCGCGCTACGAGCGGGGCTTCCTGGTAGTGACGTTGCCAAAGGCGGAGGTAGCGAGGCCATGACCGTTCCCCCGACTCCCACACCGCCCAGCGCGGCGCCCCCCATTCCCGACGCGCTGCCCGTGCTGCCGCTGCGCAACATGGTGGTCTTCCCCATGGCGGTGGCGCCCATCGTCGTGGGGCAGGAGCGGTCGCTGCGCCTGGTGGACGACGTGATGCGCGGCAACCGCCTGCTGGCGCTGGTCACGCAGCGCAACCCGGAGGCCCGCCCGGCCGGGCCGGAGGACCTGTATCGGGTGGGCACCGCGGCGGTGATCCACCAGATGCTGCGCGCCCCGGACGGCACGGTGCGGCTGGTGGTGCAGGGGCTGGAGCGCATCCGGGTCATCGATTTTCTGCGCACGGATCCGTACCTGGTGGCACGTATCCAGCCGGCGCCCGAGCTGGAGGCGGCCGGCCTTGAGGTCGAGGCCCTCAGCCGCACGGTGCGCGATCTGTTCCGCCGCCTGGTCGCGCTGGCGCCGGAGCTGCCGGACGAGCTGGCGGGAGTGGTGGAGGAGATGGTCGAGCCCCGCCAGGTAGCCTACCTGGTCGCCTCGAGCGCGCCGCTGGAGACGGCCGCCCGTCAGGAGGTGCTCGAGATCGATGCCATCCCGGCCAAGCTGCGCCGGCTGGTGGAGCTGCTCCAGCACGAGCTGGCCATCCGCGAGCTGCAGCGCGAGATCGCCACAGAAACGCGCGAGCAGATGAGCAAGGCGCAGCGCGAATACTTCCTGCGCGAGCAACTCCGCACCATTCAGCGCGAGCTGGGCGAAGAGGAGCCGGAACGGGCCGAGATCCGCGAGCTGCGCCGCCGCCTGGAGGAGGCCAACCTGCCCGAGGAGGCGCGGCGGGAGGCCGAGCGCGAGCTCTCCCGCCTGGAGCGGCTGCCGCCCGCCTCACCGGAGCACGGTATCATCCGCACCTACCTGGACTGGCTGCTCAGCCTGCCCTGGAACAAGACCACGGGCGGTCCCATCGACATCGCCCGCGCCCGCCAGGTGCTGGATGAGGACCACTACGACCTGGAGCAGGTCAAAGAGCGCATCCTGGAGTACCTGGCGGTGAAAAAGCTGCGGGAGGAGCGCCTGGCGCAGGCCGCGGCCGCTGAAGGGCAGGCGGTTGCGGGTCCGGGCGAGGAGGCGCGCCGGGAGCCCATCCTCTGCTTCGTCGGTCCGCCGGGGGTGGGCAAGACCTCGCTCGGGCAGAGCATCGCCCGGGCGATGGGACGGAAGTTCATCCGGGTGAGCCTGGGCGGCGTGCACGACGAGGCCGAGATCCGCGGCCATCGCCGCACCTACATCGGCGCCATGCCGGGCCGCATCATCCAGGCGCTACGGCGCGTGGAGACGGCCGACCCGGTGTTCATGCTGGACGAGGTGGACAAGCTTGGCGTCGGTATCCATGGCGACCCCTCGGCTGCCTTGCTAGAGGTGCTGGACCCGGCCCAGAACCACGCCTTCGTGGACACCTACCTGGGGGTGCCGTTCGACCTGTCGCGCGTGCTGTTCATCTGCACGGCCAACACCACGGACACCATCCCACCGCCGCTGTTGGACCGCATGGAGGTGATCACCCTTCCCGGCTACACGGAGCTGGACAAGCTGCACATCGCCCGTCGCTACCTGCTGCCCAAACAGCTCCGCGCCCACGGCCTGCGCGAGGATGAGCTGACCATCGAGGACGAGGCCATCCGGCGCGTGATCCGCGAGTATACGCGTGAGGCTGGGGTACGCAACCTGGAGCGCGAGATCGCCGCCATCATCCGCAAGGCGGCGCGCCGCATCAGCGAGGGTGTGCCCACCCCCATCCACATTTCCGCCGAACAGATCCCGGAGTACCTGCGCCGGCCCCGCTTCTACGATGAGGTCGCCGAGCGCATCGACCGACCGGGCGTGGCCACCGGCCTGGCCTGGACACCGGCCGGCGGCGACGTGCTGTTCGTCGAAGCGGCCATGATGCCGGCCCAGGAGGAGCAACTCATCCTCACCGGGATGCTGGGCGATGTGATGCGCGAATCGGCGCAGGCGGCGCTCACCTACCTGCGCTCCAACGCCGAGCACCTGGGCATCGACCCGCGCGTGTTTGCGGGCAAGGCGGTGCACGTGCACGTGCCGGCCGGGGCGGTGCCCAAGGATGGCCCCTCGGCCGGGGTGACCATGCTCACCGCACTGGCCTCGCTGGCCAGCGGTCGGCCGGTGCGCCCGGACGTGGCCATGACCGGGGAGATCACGCTGCGCGGCAAGGTGCTGCCGGTGGGCGGCATCCGGGAGAAGGTGCTGGCCGCCTACCGGGCCGGGATCAAGACGGTGATCCTCCCTCGCCGCAACGAGCGCGACCTGGAAGACGTGCCGGAAGAGGTGCGGCAGGCGATGCGCTTCGTGCTGGTGGACTCGGCCGAGGAGGTGCTGGCGGAGGCGCTGGGGCTGGTGTCCAGCGCCCGGCCGGTGGCCGCCGGGTAGCGGGCTGCAGGGAGGCCGGTGGGGGAGTTTGCGCGCGCCCTGGTGGTCTTCTTCGCCGTGTTGGACCCGCTCGGCAACCTGATCGTCTTTCATGCCATCACGCGGGCCATGGACCGGCGTGCGCGGGTGGCGGCCGCCGGCCTGTCCACAACGGTCGCCTTCCTCATCCTCCTCGTCTTTGCCCTCACCGGCACGGCCATCCTGGACTACTTAGGTATCAGCCTGGCCAGCTTTCAGGTCTCCTCCGGGCTGCTGCTTGCGCTCAGCGCGGTGCCGATGGTGCAGCGCGGCGAGCCCATTCATCCGTCGGTGATTGGCGCGGCTACGCCGCTGAGGGTGGCGCTCGTGCCGCTGGCCACGCCGCTGCTGGCCGGCCCAGGAGCGGCGGCCACCACCGTCACCTTCGCCAACCTGTTGGGGCGGTGGGCCACGGTGGCGGCTGCCGGCTGTATCCTCGCCCTGACGGCGGTCGTCTTCATCGCCGCGGCGTGGATCCTGGACCGCTTTGCCGGGACGCTCGTGCCGGTGCTCACGCGCGTGGTCGGCATCCTCCTTACTGCCATCGCCGTGGACCTGGTTCTGGACGGCCTGCGCGGCGTCTTCGTCTGAGCGGCGCCGTTGAGGCGTTGAGGCGCCTGTTGAGGCCGCGACTCTAGGCTGTACCCTGCACGGCCGGGGCGTTGCCCTGGCGCACTGCCCCGGCACGCTCGGGGCCGCGGTGCCGCTCGCCACCCCTGCGCCGCACGCGGTCCCAGCCCTGGGGTGATCGCATGGCCGTTGAGCCGCGCACCTGGTACCTCTTGGACCGTGAGGGTTCCCTACTGGCCTACGGCCGTCCTCGACGGGAGGACGAAGCCACCGATACGCTAGAGCTGACGCTGAGCCGGCCCGGCCGGTTGCTGCAACGCTGCCTTGTGGGCGGCGGCCGCGACGTGTGGCTCCAATCCCCCGGCGGTGAGCTGTTCCCTGCCCGCGTCGAGCGGCTGTTCTTCGACCCGCGGGCGGGCCGCATCTGCCTGCTGCGCCGGCAGGCGTCCTCCGCATCGGCTCGGCCTTCGTGATGGACACAAGGCGCGGCCGGGCCATATCACCCGGCCGCGTCGTGTGTCACCGTCTCTACCGGTCTCTCTACGAGGTGAGCTGACGGGTTCGGCTCCGGCAGGTACGGGCCCGCCTACCCCGGCCGTAGCCGGAGATTCACCCCCAGGTCTGCGGTTCCCCCGTCGGCCCCCTGGGTGGCAGGGTGCCGTTCGAGGATGGCCCTCCGGTGACACGTCGCCGCGGGGTGTCACGGCCGCCCCCCACGGTCGTGACACCCCGCCGCCCACACGGAAGCATACCCGGCCTGCCTCAACGAGTCCCTCAACGCGGCGGGCGACCGTCACCGGCGCCGCCGCTATGGTTGGCGGGTGGCCGGCTTGAGGAAGCGGTAGCCCACCCCGCGCTCGCTGGCGATGTAGCGCGGCGCGGCCGGGTCGTCGCCCAGCTTCTCGCGCAGGCGGCGGATGTACTCCCAGAGATAGCTCATCTCGCCCTCGGCGTCTGGCCACACGCGGTCCAAGAGCAGCTCGTTGGGCAGCACCCGCCCGGCGTTGGTGAAGAGGATCTGCAACAGTTTGGCCTCGATGGGGCTGAGCCGGCGCGGCTCGCCGTCTACCTCCACCGTCTGGGCGGCAAAGTCGATCACCAGGTGGTCGTCCACCCGCTCGAGTGCCCCGGGCGGCCCGGACGGCCAGGCGCGCTTGAGCACCCGCCCGATGCGCGCCGCCAGCTCCGCGTAGCTGAACGGTTTCACCACGTAGTCATCGGCGTACAGTTCGATGGCGCGGACCTTGCTTTCCTCGCTGTCCACGGCGGTGAGGACGATGATGGGGATGTCGGCCCGGCGCTTGATCTGGCGGCTGGTCTCAAAGCCGTCCATGCCGGGCATCATCAGGTCCACAATGGCCAGCGCCACCGGCTGACCGGCCATCAGGCGCAGCGCCTCTTCACCGCTGCTGGCCCGCAGCACGCGGTAGCCGTCGGCCTGGAGGTGAATCGCCAGCGAGGCCAGGATATCGGGGTCGTCATCCACGAGGAGCAATACCGGTGATACCTGCACGGTCGGTGCCTCCCTCTCCGTCGTTCGCGACTTCCGCCGCGTCCGCTGCCGGCAGCGTCACCGTGAAGGTGCTGCCCTGACCCGGCCGGCTGCGCACGTGGATGCGGCCGCCCATCGCCTCGGCGTAGGCGCGGGCGATGTAGAGCCCCAGGCCGGAGCCGCCTGAGCGCCGCTCTGGGCCGCGCTGTACCTGATAGAACCGCTCGAAGATGCGCTCCTGCTCCGCCTCTGGGATGCCGACTCCCTGGTCCTGCACGGCGATCGCCACCGCTGCTGTGCCATCTCGGGCGATCCGCACCTCCACGGGCGCGTCTGGCGGTGAGTAGGCACAGGCGTTGGCGATCAGGTTGGCGAGGATGTCCTCCAGGCGCTCCGGGTCGGCCCGCACAGGCGGCACATCCGGCATCACCGCCAGGCGCACCCGTTCGGGCGATTGGGGCGCTGCCTGGGCGATGGCCGCGCGGGTGGCGGCCTCGGCATCGACGGCGCGCGGCGTCACCGGGATGCGGCCACTGTCGATGCGCGACACGTCCAGGAGCGTCCGCACCAGGGCGGCCAAGCGGGAGCTGCTCCGGTCGATGCCCTGGAGGCACTCCTGCCGCAGGGCCGGATCGGTGATATCCGGCCGCATGAGCGCCTCCGCGTAGCTGCGGATGGCGGTGACCGGCGTGCGCAGCTCGTGTGAGGCCGTGGCCACGAACTCGGTCTGCAACCGGTGCAGCTCCTGGAGCGCCGCCGCATGGGCCGCCTGCTCCTCCATCTGCCGCTGGAGCGTGGACGCCATGGTGTTCAGTGCCTCTACGAGATCACCCAGCTCGTCTCGACGGCGGAGGGGAATCCGCCGGTTGAGGTATCCGGCGGCAAACGCGCGGGCGCCGTCCACCACCACGCGGATGGGCAGCACAATGCGACGCAGCACGGCCCAGGCCAGCAGCGCGGTGGCCAGCGCCACCAGGGCGAACTGCTGCCCCGCGCGCACCAGGCTGCGTCGCGCCTCGGCGTCCACCTCGGCCTGGGGGATGGCGGCCACCAGCAGCCAGGGCGCCCGCGTCAGCGCCTGGAACCCTACGACGCGCCGGACGCCATCCGGCAGCACGGCGGTGGCCGTGCCCTTGGTCCGGGTCTGGACGGCGGCCAGCAGCGATGACCCGGCCAGGGATCGCCCCACCCATGCCTCCGGCTCGTCCGCCGCGATCACGGTGCCGTCCCGCTGCACGAGCAGCACCACCGAACCGCGCGGCAGGCCGACGAAGCCGATCACGCTGCTCAGCCGGGCGATGTTCAGCGCGACCGCTACCACACCCACAGGCGTGTGCCCGTCGGCCATCACAGGGTAAGCGAGCACCACCACTGCGCGGCCGTACTCGGTGAGCACCGGGCTAAGCGCGATGCGGCCGGTCTCCAGCGCCTGCTGGAAGTAGGGGCGCTCGGCGGCGGCCGGATCGCTCACCGCGGGCACCGTGCTGGCGATCTGCCGCCCCTGGGCGTCCAGCAGGAAGACGTTCACGTAGTTGGGGTTGTGATTGCGCACCGCGTGCAGCAGCGCCTCCGCCTCGGCGGCGTTCAGGGAGCGTACCGCCGGCGTGTCCGCCAGGGTGGCGAGGAAGCGCTCGGTGAAGCGGAGGTAGTCGTCCATCGTCTCCGCCTCCTCGCTGGCCTGCGCCAGCGCCTGTGCCACCACTGCCTCCCGCCGCCGGCCAACGTCCTCCGCGCCGCGAAACAGCTCCAGCGCCACGAACGGCAACAGCGCGACCAGAATCAGCCCGGCCAGCGCCTGTGCGATCCCCCAGCGGTGGCCGCGCGGCATCCGCATCACCCCCTCCTCCACGTGTAGCACGCGCCACGCCGTTTAGGAACTTGTTGAGGCGTCACCACTAGCCTGAGCCCGTCATGGGTCGGCAGAACCAGTTCGAGACCGTCCCAGGTTTCTCTCCTGAGGCGCCCTCCGGCCCCGGTAAGGCCGCTGGGGCCGGAGGGATGGCCCCGTCGCCCGTGGCCATCCTGGCTACCCAGCTGCGCGGTCGACCGGTGCGCAGCGCCCGCGCGGGCGAAGCCCTTGGGCACGTGAGCCAGGTGCTGCTCGATCTGTCGCGCCGGGCCATCGCCGGGTTTCGGTTTCGGCACGGCGGCCTGCTGGATCGCCGCTGGCGCCTGGCGGCCTTCGATGACGTCGTGGCGGTGACCCCGACGGCCGTCCTCCTGCCCGACCGCCTGGCGCTGCGTGAGGATGTGCGTGCGCCCGAGGTGGTAGCCGCCCATCGCTGGACGCCCGTGGTGCGCGCCGCCGATGGCCACCTCCTGGGGCGGGTGTGCGATGTCCGCTGCGACCCCCGCACCGGGCAGATCGTTGCCCTCGGCCTGCGCCCCCCATCTGGCAAACCCGCCCTTCCACCGGCTTGGCTGCCTGCCGGGCTGGTAGCCCGCTGGGGTGCCGACGGGCTCCTTTTGTCCGTAGACGGACCGGCCGCCGCTCGCCTGGTTACTACCTGCCTGGAGTATGAGGCATGACGATTCCTCTCAGACGGGCACTGACCGCCGCGCAGGTACGCGCCATCCGCGCGGTGATGTGTCTTCTTGTGGAAGACGACCTGGCGCGCGGCGTATCGAAACCGGAGTGTTGGTGCGCCCGCTGCGCGGCGCCGCGGCCGGCCCCGGGCGCGGTGACGTACGACGGGGTCACGCTGTGCAATGCCTGCGCGACCCGCTTCGAACTGGCACGCGCCGCCGGCCGGGTGCGCTCAGTGGATGCGTTCCTCCGAGGTCGTGGCGGGCAAGCCGACGCCGCGGGGCCGTACGGTCAACACCGCGCTCACTGTCATCGTCTGGATAGCTCGCCGTGACTCCCCTTCCGTCCCGGGCGCCGTGTCGATAGGCTGAGCGCGCCGAGTTCGGCGATGGGAGAAGTGCTCATGGCAGCGGGTGGGACAGAACCGGCCGGCGCGCTCAGCGGCCTGCGCGTGGTGGAGCTGGCCGGGCCGTTGGGGGAGTGGTGCGGCCGGCTGCTGGCCGGCATGGGCGCGGACGTGATCAAGGTCGAGCCGCCCGGTGGCGGCCCCACGCGCACCATCGGCCCGTTTGTGGCGGATGAACCGCACCCGGACCGGTCCCTCTACTTCTGGCAGCACAACGCCGGTAAGCGGGCGGTCACCCTGGACCTCGCGCGGGCGGCCGGGCGCGCCCTCCTGGGACGGCTGATCCGCACGGCTGATGTCTTGCTGGAGACGCTGCCACCGGGTGAGGCCGCCACCCTCGGGCTGGACTACGCCACGCTTAGCCGGGAGCACCCGCGGCTCATCGTGTGCTCCATCACGCCCTTCGGGCCGGATGGGCCGTACGCGGCCTACAAGACCACGGACCTCGTGTCCATGGCCCTGGGCGGGCCGATGCAGAGCTGCGGCTACGACCCAGAGGCGCACCTGCCCCCAGTACGGCCGGGCCAGTACCACAGCTTCTACACCGCCGGCCACTTCGCCCTCACCGGCATCCTTGCCGCCCTGCTGGAGCGGGAAGAGAGCGGGCTGGGCCAGCACCTGGACGTGGCGGTGCACGACTGCCTGGCCGTGACGGTGGAGTTCGCCAACACCTACTGGTACTACAGCCGCCAGGTGGTGCGCCGCCAGACCGGCCGCCACGCCTCTCCCCAGGTCACGGCGCGCACGCAGTACCGCTGTGCCGACGGACGCTACCTCAACCTGGCGCTGCCCCGGGACGAGCGCGGCTGGCTGGCGCTGCTCGACCTGCTACGGGAACACGGTCTGGGCGAAGGACTGGACGATCCGGCGCTGCTCGACCCGGCGCACCGCTTCGCCGCCGCCGGCCGCGTCTACCAGGCGTTGGAGGTGCTATGCGCGCTCTACCCGGCGGAAGCGCTGTTCCACCTGGGCCAGCGCCTCGGCTTTACCTGGGCGGCGGTGCGCGCCCCCGAAGACTGGCTGGACGACCCCCACGCCGCCGCGCGCGGCTTTTTCATCCCGGTGGCGCACCCGGAACTGGGCCGCACCTATCCGTATCCGGGGGCGCCGTTCATCGCCCACGGCTCGCCTTGGCGCATCCGTCGGCGCGCGCCGCTGGTGGGCGAGGACACCGCCGCCGTGTTCGCGGAGATCGGTGTGGACGCGACGGAACTGGCCGCCCTGCAGGCGGACGGGGTGGTCTGAGTGCAGCCGGCCATGGAGTGAAGGGCGACCACGGACCTCACGGGGACGCGGTAGCCCGCTCGCCCTTCACCCCTCTCAGGCCAGGTGGATCAGCACGCGGCAGAGCGGGTCGTCCCACTTCCGGTTGAGGACCAGCTCCTCGTCGCGGTCGATGCCCAGCACGTCGTACCACCCCTGCCGCCGCGCGAAGCAGCCGCAGGCCGTCACCCCGCGCCAGCCCGGCTGTGTGAACCGGTCGAAGATCGGGCAGCGACGCACGTTCACCGCCAGGCCGTCTGCCGTGGGCTCAACCTCCGCCTCGACGCCCTCGGTGTTCAGGAACGTGGCGATGGCGGCACTCACCACCTCGCGGACGGTGTCCGGCGGGAGCGGCGGCCGCACCCCGAGCGCTGCCAGCAACGCCGCCATCTCCGTCGCGCCCTGGGCATGCTGAGCGGCATGGTAGCGGGCGTTGGCGGCCACCCACCCTTCGCGTCGGGCAACCTCGCTGGGCCAGTCCACCAGTTCGGCTGCACGTGCCAGCTCGCGCAGCCTGGCCTGCGTCGCCTTGCTCAATCGGTCAAGCACCGCCGACATGGCTGCACCTCCTCGCCCCTCTGTGCCCATCCTGCCGCGCCCCACCGTGCATGTCTGTCCGGCACGCCCGGCTGATGGGCATGACCCGGCGCCCATGGCGGCGTCGGGCGCCGCCGGCTGCGGCTTGCGCCCCTGTCGCTCACCGCCGTCCGCTGTGCCGGGCAGGCCTGCCAGGTGGCGGCGGACACCGGCATAGGAGATTGCCTGACAGCGATGCGGGGGCACACCCGCCATGCTGGGCGTAGCGGCACTGCCCTCGGCGAGGATCGAGCATGCGTGAGATGCATGAGCGAGAGGTGCGCCCCACCCTGCCCCTGCACCAGTTTCCGGCAGGCTACACCTGGCCCGGTGTGCTGCGTGTGGACGGCCTTGTGCGCCAGCCGCTCGCGCTGACGCTAGCCGACCTGGCCGCCTTCCCGGAGCGCGTCGTGATCGACGATTTCCGTTGCCTGGAAGGGTGGACGGTACCCGCCGTGGTGTGGCGGGGTGTGCCCTTGGAGGCCGTACTGGCACGGGCCGGTATCGAGCCGCTGGCCCGCTGGGTGCAGGTGAGCGCCTGGGACATCAGCGTGCCGCTACCGCTGGCCGAAAGCGGCAGCGCGTTGCTGGCCACCCACCTGGGTGAGGCACCCTTGCCCCTCGCCCACGGCGGTCCGGTGCGTCTGGTGGTGCCCCGCGGCCAGTGCTACACGAGCATCAAGTGGGTGGAACGGCTAGAAGTGCGTCGGGAGCCGGCAGCCAACACCGCCCGCGCCATGGCGCTGGCCCGCTTTCGCTGACGGCCGCCACTCTGGAAGGCGCAGGTCCCACCATGAGCAACGCCACTGAGGCTATCCAGCGGCATCACGCCGAGATCCTCGCCCGTCTGAGCGAACAGGTGCAGCTCCTCGTCGAGCGACGTCCCGAAGCAGACCCAGCTGCCCTCGCCGACCTGCTCACGCAGGAGCTCATGCCCCATGCCGTGGGCGAGGAACGGTTCCTGTACCCAGCTGTCGAGCCGCTGATCCGCGCACACGGCACTGCCACCGCCACCATGAGCCTCGACCATCGGGTGATCGCCGACTACATCGTGGCCATCACCCAGACGGCGCAGCAGCTGGCCGCGGCCCCGCCCGAGCCCCCGGTCCGGGCCGAGATGCGGGACCGCCTGGTGCGCCTGGCCCTCCAGCTCGAGGCGGTGCTGCGCCTGCACCTACGCAAGGAAGAGGAGGTGTACCTTCCGCTCTTCGCCCGCTATCTGAGCGCGGAGGAGCAGCAGCGGGTGCTGGATGGGATGCACGCCGTGCAACTTGGCGATGCCCCGGCCGGCGGGGAGGTGCTCGATGTGCGGCCGCTGCCGCCGGCCCAGCGCCACGAGCGCATCTTCCAAACGTTTGCGGCGCTGCCACCAGGGGCGTCGTTCGTCTTGATCAACGACCACGACCCCAAACCGCTCTACTACCAATTCATGCATGAGCACCCGGGCGCGTTCACGTGGGAATACGAGGAGCGCGGCCCGACGGCATGGCGGGTGCGCATCGGCAAGGTGCCGACCGCCACGTGACCGCTTCCCCAGCGGGGAGAGATGCGTTGATGGCGACGATGCGATCTCCAGCACGGCGGCAAGCGGAGGTTTCGGGTCAGGGCGGCCGTGCGCCAACCATGCCGGTTCACCCGGCGCGGTTCCTCCCCCTCGGCCTGGGGCTTCTCGCGCTGCTGGCCGCGCTGTGGGGCGGGCTGGTGCGCTTAGGCGCGGTGGACGTCGCTCCCGGCCGAACGCTGGCGGCAACGCACGGCCCGCTGATGGTGTCCGGCTTTCTGGGCACGCTCATCGGGCTGGAGCGGGCGGTGGCCGTGGGCCGGCGCTGGGCCTACCTGGCACCGATGCTCAGCGCGATGGGCGCCGCCCTGCTGCTCGCCGGCCTGCCCATCTGGGTGGGCGCGCTGGCCATGAGTGCAGCCGGTCTCGTGCTCCTGGCCGCCTTCATCGTTATCCTGCGCCGGGTGACCGCTGCCTTCACGCTGGCCATGGCGTTGGGCGCGCTGGCCTGGCTGGGTGGTAACCTCCTCTGGCTGAGCGACGTTACGGCGATGCCGCGGGCGGTGCCGTGGTGGGTGGGGTTCTTCGTGCTCACCATCGCCGGCGAGCGACTGGAGCTAAGCCGGCTGCTGCTGCCCTCGGCCCGCACCCGTGCCTGGTTTGCCCTGGCGGTGGGCGTGGTGGTGGCCGGCTTCGGCGTGGGGCTCGCGGATGCCGACCTCGGCGCGCGCCTTCTGGGCCTGGGCCTGGTGGCGCTGGCGATATGGCTGGGGTGGCATGACATCGCGCGGCGGACGCTGCGCCGGGGTGGCCTCCCCCGCTTCATCGCCGTTTGCCTGCTCCTCGGCTACGCGTGGTTGGGCGTGGGTGGGCTGCTCCTGCTGCGCGATGGCGCCTTGATCGGCGGGCCGCGCTACGATGCGGCGCTGCACAGCGTGTTCCTGGGCTTCGTGTTCAGCATGGTCATCGCCCATGCGCCGGTGATCCTGCCGGCGGTCACCGGCCGGGCGGTGCCCTTCCGTCCCTTCTTCTACGTCCACCTGGGGCTGCTGCACCTGTCGCTGCTGGGGCGGGTGGCGGGCGACCTGGCCGGATGGACGCCGGTCCGGCAGGTGGGCGGCACGGTGAACGTGGTGGCCGTGCTGCTGTTCCTGGCGGCGACGCTGGTCGCCGCCCGGTCGGCGGCACGCGCCGCTGGCCCGGACAGCGGTTAGGCCCGGGACGGCGGGTACAAGGGGCAAGGAGCGGGCGGCCTGAGCGGTCGTCCCGCGCGTTTCGTGTGCCCCCGCGCTCGCCTCCGCGCCCTCGGCCCATCGCCCTTACCGGATCACCCCGCCACGGCCGAACCGGGCGATGGCGTCCGTGTCGGTGATCGCCTGGCCGGTGAACGTGTTGGGTGTGGCCGTGGCCAGGATGATGGCCGCCTCCACGAAGTTCTCTGGCCCCGGCAGGTCGTCTGGGATGGGGGCGCCGCGGGCGATGCGCGCGAAGCGCAGGCCGGGGGTGTCCACCGCCCCCTCCGGCTTGAGGGCGTTCACGGCGATGCCGGCCTCGGCCAGCTCGGCGGCGAACGCCTTCGTCATCGCCTCCAGGGTAGCCTTGGTCACGCCGTAGTGGCCGGCCTGGCCCTGCCAGACCATGTCGGCCGCTCGTGAGCTGACGTTGATGATGCAACCGCTTCCCTGCGCCCGCATCGGCTCCAGCACGGCCCGGGTGCAGTAGAACGGGCCGTGCACGTTCACGCGGAACTCCACGTCCCAGTGGCGAAGCTGTACCGTGGACATGCTGCCGGGCGGCTGCACGGCGGCGTTGTTGACCAGGATGTCCACCCGCCCGAACTCGGCCAGCGTGCGCTGCACCAGCGCTTCCACCTCGGCCGGTTCCGCCACGTTACAGCGCACCGGCAGCGCCCGCCCGCCAGCGGCGGTGATGCGCGCCGCCGTCTCGTAGATGGTGCCGGGCAGGCGCTCATCCCGCACCTGCTCGGTGCGGGCGGCCACCACCACGGTCGCCCCCTCGCGCGCGTATCCCTCCGCCACGTACTGCCCTAGCCCTCGGCTGGCACCCGTCACGATCGCCACCTTGCCCGCAAGCCGCATCGCCGCCTCCTTTCTCGCCGGTCCTTCCCCGATCGCAGCGCCAGTACCGCCGGGGCCGGCAAAACCTCTTGACTTTGAAACTTTCAAGGTTTAGCGTCGGGACGTCAAGTGAGGGTGGCGCGTGAGCGTGCACAACGGGCCGCTGGTGCGACGGGGGTCGCAGCTCGTGGCCGACGAGCTGCGGGCCATGATCCTGCACGGGGAGCTGGCTACCGCTCAGAGCCTGCCGCCGGAGCCGGAGCTGGCGGCGCGGCTAGGCGTCAGCCGCCACCACCTGCGTGAGGCGCTGCGCCTGCTGGAGCAGGACGGCCTGGTGAAGGTGCGGCCAGGGCGCAACGGCGGCGTGTTTCTCACCGTGCCGGGCGTAGAGGTGCTCACTCGCACCTTCAGCCTCATCCTGGCCCGCACCAGCACCCCCCTGCGCGATCTGATGGCCGCCCGCCTGGTGATCGAGCCGGCCGCCGCCGCCATTGCCGCCCGCGAGGCGACGGATGCGGAGATCGCCGCCCTGGAGGCGATCGTCGAGCAGCAGCGCACCCAGGACCGCTACACCGAGAACCTCAACACCCGGTTCCACGTCACCCTGGCGGCCGCCGCCCACAACCAGACGCTGCTGCTCATGATGCGCTCCATCGAGAGCCTGATCCGCAACATCGACGTGAGCGTTTCCAACCCGGAGTTGAAAGAGGGTTCCTATCGCGCCCACCGTGCCATCGTGCGCGCCATGCGGGTGCGCGACCCAGAGCAGGTGGCGGACCTGGTGCGCCGTCACATCCGCGGTTTCGAGGACCTGCTGCCGGCCGCCGGCCTGGACCCGGACACCCACACCGTGGCCGACCTGCTGCAGCTGGCGGAGCGCACGCGCCGCGCCCGCCTGAACGGGGTGGGGTGATGTCCACCTACGTCGCCCGTCGCCTGCTGCTGGCCCTGGTGAGCCTGTTCGGTCTCACCCTGCTGGTGTTCGTCTTCTTGCATGCCATCCCCGGCGATGCCGCCGTGCTGGTGCTGGGTGACACGGGGCACATCTCCCAGGAGCAGCTCGCCGAGACCCGTCGCCGTCTGGGCCTGGACGACCCGCTGCCGGTGCAGTACGTCCGCTGGCTGGGCGGTATTTTGCGCGGTGACCTGGGCACGTCCCTGTTTACCAGTCGGCCCGTCTGGCACGAGATCCGGGACCGGATCAAGGTCACATTTGAGCTTGCCCTCCTGGCCCTCACCTGCAGTCTGCTGGTCGGCGTCACGGCCGGCACCTTCGCCGCCGTGCGCCACGGCCGTGCCGGCGACCAGTCGGTGCGTGTTCTGGCCATTCTGGGCCTGGCGGTGCCCAACTTCTGGCTGGGCACGATGGTGATCGTCTTCGGTGCGCGTTGGTTCGGCTGGATCCCGCCGGTGCAGTACGTGGAGCCGTGGCGCAGCCCTGGCCAGAACCTGCAGATGTTCCTGGTGCCGGCGCTGGTGGTGGGCCTGGCGCTGGCCGCCTCCCTCTCCCGCATGACCCGCTCCGCCGTGCTGGAGGTGGCGCGCGAGGACTACGTGCGCACCGCCCACGCCAAGGGGTTGCCCGGGCGGGCGGTGCTGTTGCGCCACACCCTGCGCACGGCCCTGATTCCCATCGTCACCCTGTTCAGCATCCAGGCCGGGGCGGTGATCGCCGGCACGGTGGTGGTGGAGAACGTGTTCAACCTGCCCGGCATGGGTCGCCTGGTGCTGGACAGTATCAGTCGCAAGGACTTTCCGCTCGTGCAGGGGATCGTTCTGCTGTACGGCGGCTTCATCGTCCTGGCCAACCTGACCACGGACCTGCTGTACGGGGTAATCGACCCGCGCATCCGTGTCGGACGCTGATCGAGGAGGGCGCGCCGTGGCCACCACGACGCTCCAGCACGCAGCGATGACGTTGCCCCGCCGCTCCTCCCTGCGGCGGCTGAGCCGGCGCCTGGCCCGTCCCGCGAACACCTTCGCCGTGCTGGTGCTGATGCTGTTCGTGGCCGCCGCCCTGCTCGCCGAGCTCGTTGCCCCCTATGGCAGCAACCAGCCCACCACGGCCTACTTCGCCGCGCCCAGCGCCGCCTTCCCGTTCGGCACGGACAACTTGGGCCGCGACGTGTTCAGCCGCGTGATCTACGGCGCCCGCGCCTCGCTGCTGGTGGGGGCGCTGGCCGTGGGCATCGGCACGCTCTCGGGGGCGGTGCTGGGCATCACCACCGGCTACTTCGGCGGCGCGGCGGACTTCCTCGGCCAGCGGCTGGTGGACATCCTCATGTCGCTGCCGGGCATTTTGCTGGCGCTGGTGATCGCCGCCGGCCTCGGGGCCAGCCTGTTCAACGTGGCCCTGGCCATCGGCATCGCCATCCTGCCCAACAGCGCCCGCGTGGCGCGGGGCAGCACGCTCAGCGTGCTGGGGATGCCGTTCGTGGAGGCGGCCCGCGCCACCGGGGCCGGGCATGGGCGCATCCTCCTGCGCCATGTGCTCCCCAACGTGACGGCGCCGCTGCTGGTCATCGCCAGCGTGCAACTGGGCTTTGCCATCATCTCGGAGGCCTCGCTCAGCTACCTGGGTCTCGGTATCCCCCTGGGCACGCCGAGCTGGGGGAACATGCTCAGCGGCTCCTCGCTGCTGTTCATGCAGCGGGCACCGTGGATGGGCATTGCGCCGGGTATCGCCCTCACGCTGGTCATCCTGGCGGTGAATTTGCTGGGCGATTTTCTGCGGGACCTGCTCGACCCGCGGCTGCGGGGACGAGAGTAAGACGTTCGGAGGAGGGAGGTATCATGTCGGAACGCGCATTGTGGCAGCGGCGGCTGGGCCGGCGTGGGGCGCTGGCGCTGGGCGGGGCGGCGGCGTTCGCGGCCGCCTGCGGTGGGGGCGGCACCGGCCCCGCCGCCGGTGGTGCCGGTGCCCCGGGCACACCCCAGGCCCGGCTGGGCACGCCAACGACCAAACAACCCAAGCCGGGCGGTTCGCTCACCATCCGCATCACGGCCGACCCACCCAACTGGAGCCCGTTTACGGCCTCTACCTACACGGCGGCCACGGCCAACATGGCCTACAACAAACTGCTCAAGCTCAAGGTCTCGCCGGAGATCGACCCGGCCGACGTGGTGCTGGAGCCCGACCTGGCCGAGAAGATGCCGGAGACCCCTGATGAGCTGACCTTCATCTTCACCCTGCGCCCCAACGTCAAGTTCCACGACGTGCCGCCCGCCAACGGCCGGCTGATGACCGCCGAGGACGTAAAGGCGGCGATCGACGCCTATCGGAGCGACTCCCGCTCCGCCTTCCGCGCCGACTACTCCAGCATCGACAGCGTGGAGGCGGTGGACGCGCGCACGGTGCGCGTCAAGCTGAAGGAGCCGTACGTGCCCCTGCTCGGCATCTCCGCCGGTCAGTACGGCTGGCGCATCTTCCCCAAGGAGATGCTGGAGGGGGACGACCTCAAGACCAAGGCGGTGGGCACCGGCCCCTTCATCCTGGAGAGCTACGCGCCCAGCAGCAAGGCCACCTACCGCCGCAACCCCAATTACTTCAAGAGCGGCCTGCCCTACCTGGACAGCCTCACGGTGGCGATCATCCCGCAGGACGCCTCCGCGCTCTCGGCCTTCCAGACGGGCCAGGTGCACGTCATCACGCAGGTGGACTGCACCAACGCCCAGCAGCTCAAGAACCAGAAGCGCGACGCCCGCTACCAGCAGACGTTCGACAACCACCCCGGCGGCTACATCGCCGTGGACACCAGCCGGCCGCCGTTCAACGACGCGCGCGTGCGCCAGGCCCTGTCCATGGCCTTCAACCGCAAGGCGGAGAGCGACGCCCTGATGTGCGGCGAGGGGCGGCCGGACCAGCTCATCCCCACCGGCGCCTTCAAGAAGGCGCTGCCCATCAACCAGCTCGGCGAGGCGGCCAAGTTCTGGGACTACAACCCGGCCGAGGCCAAAAAGCTCTTGGCCGCCGCCGGTTACCCGGAGGGTTTCGAGGTGCCGCTCAACTACACGCCGCAGTACGGCCAGCAGCACGTGAGCTCCGCCGAGCGGGCCATCGCCGACTTCGCCGTCGTCGGCATCCGCGTCAAGCCGCAGGCCATCCAGTACAACGAGTGGATCAGCCAGGTCTACCGTCCACCCTTCAACTTCACCGGCATCCTCTGGGGCCCGTCGCGCTACTACACCGACCCGGACCCCTACGTCTGGTACTGGCTGCACCCGGATCCCAAGCAGGGGATCTCCAACCAGAGCCGCGTGAACGACCCCGCCCTGCTGCCGCTCTTGGAGAAGCAGCGTCGCACCCTGGACGAGGCGGAGCGGCTCAAGGTCATCGGCGAGATCCAGAAGATCGTGGCCGCACAGCAGTACTACATCGGCCGCAACACCGGTAACGCCTACGCCTTCTGGGAGGGCTGGCTCGAAGGCTGGTCGGCCCGGTTGGTGTACGACTTCCCGCAGGTGGAGCAGGCGTGGGACTCGCGCCGGTAGCCGGCGCCGGCGAGTCCTCACCCCTGGCCCCCGGCCCCCGGCAAGGCCGGCCCGGCGAAGCACGGGCCCCGTGCCTTCGGCCGGGGGCTGACTCCGGCACGGGGCCCCGGCAAGCCGGGGCGGCCAGGGTGGGGTCAGGGGTGGTGAGGGCTAGTGGCCGAGCGGAGCGAGGTGGGGGTGAAGGTGCTCAGAGGTGAGGGCTCAATGGCAGGAGCACTGGACGGGATCACCGTCGTGGAGCTGGCCACCGGCGTGAGCGGGCCGTACTGCGGCAAGCTGTTCGCCGGCCTGGGCGCGGAGGTGATCAAGGTCGAGCCGCCGGGGGGCGACCCCACCCGCCGGGCGGGGCCGTTCCCCGGCGACGTGCCCCACCCGGAGAAAAGCGGCCTCTTCCTGCACCTCAGCACCGGTAAACGTTCCGTGGTGCTGGACCTGACGCAGGCCGCCGAGCGGGCACGGCTGGACGCGCTCCTGGCGCGGGCGGACGTGGCGATCCTCAGCCACCGTCCGCGCGACCTGCGCGCGCTGGGCATCGACCTGGACGCCTGGCAGCGGCGCTTCCCGCACCTGGTGATCGTGTCCGTGACCCCCTTCGGGCTTACCGGCCCCTACGCCGACTATGCGGGTGGCGAGCTGATCGTCTACGCCCTGAGCGGCTACATGCTGCTCACCGGCGCGCCCGATCGGGAGCCGATCAAGGCCTACGGTCACCTGGTGTCCTACCAGGCGGGGGCGCACGCCGCCCTGGGCGCTATGGCGGCGCTGTGGGCGCGTGAGCGCGACGGCCGCGGCCAGCTGGTGGACGTCTCGGCGATGGAGGCGGGCACGTTCCTGCTGGGCGGGGTGGAGCAATCGGCGTACTTCTACGGCACGGTGGTGCGACGCAACGGCACGCGCCTTTTGGGCTTTGCCCCGCAACACCCCTACCCCTCCACCATCCGGCCCTGCAAGGACGGCTACGTCCACTGCCACTCCAACAACCGCCATCTGGACCTCTTGGGGGCGCTCATCCCCCACCCACGCCTGCTGGACCCGGACGTGCTGGCGGCCATGACCGGCCACGCCGACGAGATCGACGCCATCATGGATGCCTGGCTGGCGGACAAAGAGCGGCGCGAGGTGGTACGCCGGGCCCAGGAGCTGCGCCTGCCCTTCACCGAGGTGATGACGCCGGGCGAGGTCCTGGCCGACCCGCACCACCGCGCGCGCCAGAGCTTCGTCACCGTGGACCACCCCGGCGCCGGGCCGGTGCTGCAACCCGGGCCGCCCTTCCGCTTGCACCGCACCCCCTGGCAGACCCGCCCCGCGCCCACGCTCGGCCAGCACACACGGGAGGTGCTCGACCCCCTGGCGGCAGCCGCGGCCAATCTCGGTCCCGAGCCCTCACCCCGGCCTGCGGCCACCCCTCTCCCGCATGCGGGAGAGGGGGTGGGGGTGAGGGTCCAGGCCCGTCCCCTGGCCGGCGTGCGCGTGATCGACTTCACCAACGCGGTGGCCGGGCCGCTCGCCACCGCCATCCTCGCCGATCTAGGCGCCGAGGTGATCAAGGTCGAGGCGCCCAACGCGCGCCCGCGCCACGCCAGCGGTGTCGCTCCCCTGCGCGAGGGCGGTGAGGACCGCTCCTATAACCGCATCATGCTCTTCAACGAGCTCAACCACGGCAAGTTCGGCATCTGCCTGAACGTGGCCCGGCCGGAGGGGCGGGATGCTTTCCTGCGCCTGGTGGCGACGGCGGACGTGCTGGTGGAGAACTTCGCCCCGCGCGTGATGGGCAACCTGGGCCTGGAGTACGAGGACCTGCGCGCGGTACGGCCGGACCTGATCATGGTCTCCATGCCCGCCTTCGGTCTCTCCGGTCCCTACCGCGACCGGATCTCCTATGGCCCCGGCATCGACGCCATGAGCGGCCTCTCCCACCTCACCGGCTACCCGGATGGGCCGCCCATGAAGCCGGGCAACTTCTTCTGCGACCAGAACGCGGCCGTGCACACCGCCTTCGCCACCCTGGTCGCGCTCTGGCACCGCCGGCGCACCGGAGAGGGGCAGCGCGTGGAGATGCCCATGATCGAGGGTGAGTTCCAGATCCTGGGTGACGCCTACATCGACTACGCCATGAACGGGCGCGAGCGCACCCGCGCCGGCAACGACCATCCATGCATGGCCCCGCATGACGTGTTTCCCTGCCGGGGCGAAGACGCATGGGTGGCCATCGCTGTGGAAGACGACGCCCAGTGGCGGGCGCTGTGCCGGGTCATCGGCCGGCCGGAGCTGGCGGACGACCCGCGCTACGCCACGTCGGCCGTCCGCCACGCGCACCGCCACGAGTTGAAGCCCGTCATCGCCGCCTGGACGCGGGAGCGCACGCACTACGAGGCGCAGGCGGCCCTGCAGGCGGCCGGCGTGCCGGCCGGCGCGGCGCTCAACGCCCTCGAGCTGCTGACCGACCCGCACGTCCGCGCCCGGCGCGGCTTCGAGTACGTGGAGGTGCCAAATGTGGGACCGACGCCCTACCCGCGCGTGGCCTTCCGCCTCAGCCGCACCCCAGTGCCGATCGCCAAGGCGGCGCCCGGCTTCGCCGAAGACAACGACCGCGTCTTCCGGGGGCTGCTCGGCATGGATGGGGCGGGGGTGACGGCGCTAGAGATGGCCGGGGTGACGACGCGGGAGCCGGTAGAGGCAAGGGCCTAGGGACAGGAGCCAGGGAACCGGACATCAGAAAGCGCAGGAGGCGTGTGCATGAACAAGGAACTGCGCGGTAAGTACGCCATCGTCGGGGTGGGGAACACCCGCTACGGCAAGATCCCCGGCGTCTCGGCGCTGGCGCACAACGTGGAGGCCATCGCCCGCGCCATCGAGGACGCGGGCGTCAAAAAAGAGGAGATCGACGCCGTGCTCACCAAGGCGCCGACCTCCAACTTCCAGATGCTGTGGAGCGCCAAGGTGGCGCAGGCCATCGGCATTGTGCCCAAGGTGACGGCCACGCTGGACCAGGCGGGGGCGAGCAACATCGGCCTGATCGAGTACGCGATCATGGCCATGGAGCTGGGCCAGTGCTCGATGGCCGTCATCAGCTACGGTGACAACCCGCTCACCGGCAGCCGGGCCGCGTACAGCCGCCCGCGGGGGGACGACGCCGCCTACGGCTTCTTCGGCGCCCCCGCCGGCTACGCCATGATCGCCCGCCGGCACATGGAGGAGTTCGGCACCACCAGCCGCCAGCTCGGCGAGGTAGCCGTGGCCTGCCGCAAGCACGCCAGCATGAACCCCAACGCCCAGTTCCAGACCCCGATCACCATCGAGGACCACCAGAACTCGCGCTACGTGGCCGAGCCGCTGCACCTGCTCGACTGCTGCCCCGTCTCGGACGGGGGCGCGGCGATCATCGTCACCAGCGCCGAGCGGGCGCGCGACCTGCGAAAGCCGCCGGTGTACATCCTGGGCATCGGCCAGTCCCACCCGGCCTGGGACGTGCACGCGCGCGAGCAGATCACCACCAGCGGCGCCAAGGCCTCCGGCGAGATGGCCTTCAAGATGGCCGGGCTGGGCCCGCGCGACATGCAGTTCGCCCAGCTTTATGACTGCTTCAGCATCGTGCCCATCATCACCCTCGAGGACTACGGCTTCTGCAAGAAGGGCGAGGGCGGCGCCTTCGTGGAGGGCGGGCGCATCCAGCTCGGCGGCGAGCTGCCGCTCAACACCTCCGGCGGCCTGCTGGGCGAGACCGGCATGCCGGGCATGCAGCTCATCATCGAGGGCGTGCGCCAGATCCGGGGCGAATGCGGCCCGCGCCAGGTGCCGAACGCCCGCGTCGGCATCGTCAGCGGTCAGGGCGGGATCATGACCACTCACGCCACCCTCATTCTGGGAGCCGAGCGATGACCACCACCGCCACCGAACGCCCGTTGCCCATCGTCACCGAAGAGAACGCCCGCTACTGGCGCTCGGCCCGCGCCCACCGGCTGGAGCTGCCCTTCTGCATGCTCTGCGAGCGGGCCTTCTACCCGCCGCAGCACCGCTGCCCCACCTGTCTGAGCGACCGGGTGGAGTGGCGGCCGGTGAGCGGCCGCGGCCGGGTGTTTACCTGGATCGTCATGCACCAGGTGTACGACCCCTGGTTCAAGGACAAGGTGCCGTACGTGGTGGCGGCCGTGGAGCTGGAGGAGGGGCCGCGCCTGATCACCAACCTGGTCAACTGCCCACACGACCGTATCCGGCTGAACATGCCCGTGCGCGTCGTGTACGAGGACGTGAACGACGAGCTGGCGCTCGTCTACTTCGAGCCGGAGGAGCAGCCCTGATGGCCTTGAAAAAACCCTGGACCGAGGCGACCGAGGAGAACCTCCGCCGCCTGCCCGGCGCGCTCGGCGTCTACGAGATCGGGGATGCGGCGGGCACCGTGCTGTACGTCGGCTTTGCCGGTGGGCGCAGCCGCTATGGCCTGCGCGGCGAGATCGCGGCCAAGCTGGCCCCGGACGGGCCGAACCGGATCGCGGCCGGCGGGCGGTTCTTCCGCTACGAGGTCAACCAGATGTACCTCACCCGCTACGTGGAGCTCTTGGAACAACATCTAGGCGCGACCGGTGACCTGCCGCCGGGCAACAAGCAGCCGGGCGAGTACATCCCCACCCTGGGGCGCGCCGGGATCGCGGCAGCGCCGAGCACGCACGGAGGCTAGACGATGGATCTGGAACTGACCGATGAACAGCGCCTGCTCGTGCAGACGGTGCGGCGCTATGTGCGGGAGCAGATCATCCCCTTGGAGGCGGAGCTGGACCCCGACGCCTTCGAGCTGCCGGAGGAGGAGTATCAGCGCCTGGTGAAGATGACCAAGGAGATGGGGCTGTGGGCCATGTCGGCGCCGGTGGAGTACGGCGGCGCCGGGCTGGACCTCACCACCCAGGCGCTCCTGGCCGAGGAGATGAGCCAGCACCGGGCGGGCCTCTACGCCCCCTGCTATGACACCTTCGGCGGCGGCGGCCTGGCCCAGCTCTACGACGCCAGCGACTACATCAAAGAGCGCTACCTGCTGCCCATGATCCGCGGCGAGAAGCGGGCGTTCTTCGCCCTATCCGAGCCCAGCGGCGGCTCCGACCCGGCGCGCGCCATTCAGACCCGCGCCGTCAAGGATGGGGACGACTGGATCATTAACGGCTCCAAGCTGTGGATCTCCGGCGCCGACACCGCCGACTTCGGCATCGTCTTCGCCCGCACCGACCCGAGCGCCGGCCGCGCCGGCATCACGGCCTTCATCGTCGACAAGGATATGCCCGGCTTCCAGGTACGGCGCATCGTGCACGTGCTGCGCTCCACCGATTACCCCACGGAGCTGACCTTCGACAACGTGCGCGTGCCGAGCTGCAACGTGGTGGGCGAGGTCGGCGGCGGCTTCGCCCTGGCCAACGAGCGGCTGACGCGCAACCGCATCCCCTACGCCGCCGGCTGCATCGGCGTGGCGGTGGCGGCGCAGCGCATGGCCATCGAGTACAGCAAGCACCGCGTCACCTTCGGCGAGCCGCTCGCCTCTCGCCAGGCCATCCAGTGGATGCTGGTGGACAACGAGATCGACATCCGCACCAGCCGCTGGCTGACGCTGGCCGCCGCCCAGCGGGCGGACAAGGGCAAGCCGTTCCGCTTCGAGGCGGCGATGGCCAAGCTGGTGGCCACCGAGGCGGCCGGGCGGGTGGTGGACCGCGCCATCCAGATCCACGGCGGCCTGGGCGTCTCCAAGGACCTGCCGCTGGAGCGCTGGTACCGCGAGCTGCGCATCCGCCGCATCGGCGAGGGGCCGAGCGAGGTGCAGCGCATCATCATGGCGCGCGACCTGCTCAGCGGCGACGCGCAGAGCTCGCTGGCCTGAGCGCGGTTGCGCGCAGGCATGAAATGACGGGACCCCTGCCCCTCACCCCCTACCCCTCTCCCGCCAGGCGGGAGAGGGGTGGCCGACCTCGGCAGGCCGGGGTGCGGGCAGGTGGTCAGGGTGAGAGGAGAATCGAGATGGCCCTGCTGTTTGAGCTCCAAGACCACATCGCCACGCTGACCATCAACCGACCTGAGGCGATGAACGCCATGGACCCGGAGACCTACCGGGAGCTGTCCCAGGCCTGGATCGAGGTGCGGGACAACCCGGACATCTGGGTGGCGATCATCACCGGCGCCAACGACCCCAACCGGCCGCCGGAGAAGCAGGCCTTCACCGCCGGCGCCGATCTGAAAAAGACGATCCCGCGCCAGCCGGAGATGTGGGAGTTCTGGCAGACGCAGGCCGAGCAGCTCCTCAACCGCGGCCTGGAGGTGTGGAAGCCGGTGATCGCGGCGGTGAACGGCTACTGCCTGGCCGGCGGCATGACGCTGCTCTTCGCCACGGACATCCGCATCGCCGCCGAGCATGCGGTGTTTGGTATCTCCGAGGTCAAGCGCGGCATCCTGCCCGGTAACGGCGGTACGCAGCGCGCCCTGCGCCAGCTCCCCTACCCGATCGCCATGGAGATGCTGCTCCTGGGCGACACGATCACCGCCCAGCAAGCACTCCAATACGGCCTGATCAACAAGGTCGTGCCGGCGGACCAGCTCATGCCCACGGCGATGGACTACGCCCGCCGCCTGGCTGCCAATCCGCCGCTGGCGGTGCGCGCCATCAAGGAGCTGGCCGTGCGCAGCCAGTACATGCACATCCAGGACGGCCTACGCCTGGAGCAGGCCATCCAGTTCGCCCTGCGCCAGACCGAGGACGCCAAGGAAGGGCCGCGCGCCTTTGCCGAGAAGCGCCCGCCCGTGTACCGGGGCCGCTGATGGCGGGTGGTCTGGTCCTTGACCTGCACGTCCACACCACCGCCGGCTCCGCCGACGCCTCCCTGCGCGCCGCCGTGCTGGGCGGGGCGGCGCGCGCCGCTGGCCTGCACGGCGTGCTGGTAACGGAGCACTTCCGCCGCTGGACGGAGTGGGAGGTGCGCGCGGTGGCCGAGGCGCAGGGGATCCTCGTCATCCCGGCGCGGGAGTGGTCCACGCCGCTGGGGCACGTGCTGGCCATCGGTCTGAGCGCGGAAGACCCGGGGCTGCGCGATATCGAACGGCTGCGACGGGCGGCGGACGAGGAGGGGGCGCTCTTGGTGGCGGCGCACCCCTTCCGCTATTTCTTTGACCCGCCCCGCCCCGGCCTGCACCCGGTCACGTGGCGCACGGAGGACCCGGAAGAGGCGGCTACCCTGCCCCTCTTCCGCTATGTGGACGCGGTAGAGGTGGCCAACGGCAACTGCACGGCGCGGGAGAACGCCTTCGCCGCGGCGGTGGCGGCCGTGCTCGGCCTGCCCGGTACCGGCGGCAGCGACGCCCACTACGCCGACGACCTCGGGCGCCAGGTAAGCCTCCTGCCGCACGGCGTGCACGACCCGGCCACCCTCATCGAGGCCATCCGCTGCGGCGCGGTACGCGTGCTTGCCGGCCGGGACCTGGGACAGTTCACGACTCACCCGAGCGGCTCGTCAATCGAAGAAGTGCGCCCGCCCCTCCTCTGAAGGCAGGGGCTGGCCGCTCTTGACGGCCCGGCGGTCGGCCAGCACCGAGTCGCCTGTGGCGGAGACGGCCAAGGGGCGAAAGACCCAGTTCAGAGCGGGGCAGCGGGGTCGGCCAGCAGCCGCTCCACGGCCTCAAGCTGCACGGCCAGGCGCAGGTCCACGCGGCCGCCTTCTACGTCGATAATGCAGCCGCCGGCCTCCACCGCGCCGTCCGGCACCACCAGCCCAGCGGCATCGGGGGCGGCCTCTTTGAGGGTCACGGTGACGACCTCGACGTCATCGGGATGGACGCGCACCTGGAGGAGACGACCGGTGGTGCTGCGCACCCCCTCGCGCACCACCGCCGCCGCCAGCTCGGCGTGCCGCTCGGCGGCGGCACCCACCACCTGTCGGGCGGCGGCCAGCGCCAGCGCCACCGCTTGCTCCTCGGCTTCCATGAGCAGCGCCAGCCGGATAGCCTCAGCCGCCTCGGCGGCACGGCGCACGAGCGCGGTGGCCTGTGCCAGCTCGGCCTCGGCACGGGCGCGCCCCTCGGCGTGGCCCTGCGCGTAACCGGCGGCGTAGCCCTCGGCCCGTGCCTGCTCGCGCACCGCCTCCGCGGCCGCCTCGGCGTCGGCCAGGATGGCAGCCGCCTGGGCGCGGGCGGCGGCCACCACCGCCGCGGCCTGCGCCGTTGCATCGGCGCTCAGGCGGGTGAGCAAGTAGTGGCGCTGCTCGGGCGAGAGGTAGCGACCGAGCTCATCGGGGCCCACGGCCGCGCCGGTGGCGACGCCCTTCAGTAGGCGGTTCATCGTGAGCACCTTGTTCGGGGGACGCCCAGGGGTGAGGCGTCTGCTATTCCAGTACTTCCTCGTCGTCGCGGGAGATAACGATCTCCTCGGCCTCGTCGAGGGCGCGGATGATGTTGACGATGCGGCCCTGCGCCTCCTCCACGTTGCGGATGCGCACCGGCCCCATCACTGCCATGTCCTCCTCCAGCATGGCTGCGGCCCGCTCGGACATGTTCTTCAGCACGCGGCGCTTGACCTCCTCGCTCGCGCCTTTGAGGGCCAGGGCCAGGTCTTTCATGTCCACCTCACGTAACACGCGCTGGATGGAGCGGTCATCGAGCTGGAGGATGTTCTCAAACACGAACATCTGTTTCTTGATCTCTTCGACCAGCTTGGGGTCAAGTTGCTCCAACGCCTCCAGGATGGCGCGCTCGGTGGATCGGTCCGCCGTCTTGAGCAGCTTAACCAGCGCCGGCAGGCCACCGGTCTGGCGCGTGGTCTGGCGGGAGGTAAGCACGGAGGCCAGCTTGCGCTGCATGAGCTCCTCCACCTCCTGGACCACTTCCGGTGCCGTGCGGTCCATGCGGGCGATGCGGAGGGCCACCTCGGCCTGGACCGCGTGCGGCAACTGCGCCAGCACGGCCGCCGCCTTGTCGGGTGGTACATGGGAGAGGATGAGGGCGATGGTCTGCGGGTGCTCGTTACTGAGGAAGGAAACGAGCTGCGCTGCGTCCAGCTCGCGCGCGAAGGCGAACGGCATCGATTTGATGTTGTCGAACACCCGCTTGGCGATCTCGCGGGCCCGCTCAGCGCCGAAGGCCTGCTCTAGCATCTCCATGGCGTAGTCGATACCGCCGCTGGAGACGTAGTCCTGGGCGATCGCCACGGTGTAGGCGGCTTCCAGCAGCTCGTCGCGCAGCTCAGCGGAGATCTGGCCCATGTTGGTGATCTCCCAGGTTAGGAGCTCAATCTCGTGCTCCTTGAAGCGGGACAGGATCTTGCCCGCCACCTCCGGCCCGAGCGCGATCAGCAGCCCGGCGGCGCGCTGCCGTCCGGTCAGGCGCTTGCTCGTGCTCTTCTCTCCCGACATGGCCTACTTCTTCTTCGCCGCGTCGTCCTGCGCCATCCAGCTATGGATGATCTCCACCACCGCCTCCGGGTTGGCGAGGGCCAGGTTGGTCATCCGCTCCTGGATCTCCGCCCGGCGGCGGGCCTGCTCCGGCGTCTCGAACCGACGGGCCGGTTCCGGCAGGGCCACGGGCGCTTCCCCCCCGGCCACGCCCGTGTGGCTCGGGCTAGGGCTGAGGGCTGCCGCCGCAGCGCCGACCAGCGCGGGCGGCACGGTGGCGGCGCTGGCACCGAGCGGCGTGGGCGTCACGCTGCGCGACATCCGCCACACCACGACCAGCACCAGCAGCGCGGCCAGCAGCGGTACCGCCAGCTTGGCGTAGGTGACGAGGCCCTCCGGCCCCGCCTTGGTCAGGGGTGGCGCCTCTCCACCCTGGCCGCCGGTGAAGGCGGCGGTGGTGACCACAAGCTGGTCGCCGCGCTGCGGGTTCACCCCGGCGGCGGCCGCCACGGCGTCGCGCAGCCCCAGCGCATCCTGCTCCGGGATGCTGGAGTCCAGCACCACGGAGACGGACAGGCGCTTGATCTCGCCAGGGCCCACCACCCGCCGCTCCACGTTCTTGGAGACCTCGTAGTTGGTGGTGGTCTCGTCGCGCGTGTAGTCGGAGACGCTGCCGGTGGTGAGCGCACCGGCCAGGTTGGGGTTGGGCACGTTGGTCGCTGTGCCCGGCTGGCCGCCGCTCCCGGCGTTGCCCTTGAACGTCTCCTTGACCGTGGATTTCGAGCGGGGCACGCCGTCGTTATTCGGCCCGCCGGGCGTGTACGTCTCCGAGGTCTGCTCGCGCTGGGAGAAGTCCAGCTCCGCCCTCACCCGCACGGCGGCCCGGCCCGGCCCGGCCACCCGGTCCAGCAGCGACTGCACCCGCTCCTCAATGCCTTTCTCCACCTTCTGCTGCATCTCAAGCTGGGTGGCTGAGAGCATGGTACCCGGCTCGGCACGGCTGCCGTCGTACAGGATGCGGCCGGAGGCATCCAGCACGGTGATGTTCTTGGTGTCCAGCCCCTCCACCGAGCGGGCGACCAGGTAGGCGATGCCGCGCAGCGCGTTCTCGTCCAGCGTGCGCCCGGGTCGCAGACGCAGCACCACGGAGGCGGTGGCCGGCTTCTGCTGGGACAGGAACAGCTCCTGCTTGGGCACCACGATGTGCACGCGCGCCGCCTCTACCTGCTCCAGCGTGCTGATCGTGCGCGCCAGTTCTCCCTCCAGCGCCCGCTGGTAGTTCAGGTGCTGCACGAAATCCGTGACCCCGAAAGATGTCTTGTCAAACAGCTCGAACCCGACCTGGCCGCCGGCCGGCAGGCCCTTGGCGGCTAGCTTGAGCCGGGCATCGGCCAGGTTGCGAGGTGGGACCTTGATCGTGCTGCCGTCGGCTGAGACCTGGTACGGGATCTTGTTGGCCTTGAGCTGCTCCACGATGGCGGCGGAGTCCTTCGCGTCCAGGTTGGTGAAGGCCGTGACGAACGTCTGCTGCCGGCCCAGGCCGAGGAACAGGAAGGTGAAGGCCAGGGCGCCGCCGGCCGTGCCGATGAGCGCCACGCGCTGGGCACGGCTCAGGCGGCTCCAGAGCCGCCCGATCTGGCTAACAAAGGCCGGCGTGGTCCCCATCACATCCCCCGCGGGAGACAGCCCGCGCTCCCAGTCTAGGAACAAGGACCGGCCGGCATTCATCGGGAGAATCCCGGAAATGGGGCGGGCATCACCGGTCGCGCGGCTCATGGTACTATCCGTTCACACACGGGGCGCGCGGCGTCCCGCATTCCGTACCTGGAGGCGGTAGGGATGGAGCTAGTGAGCCCGATCGTGCGTGCCATGCAGCGCGAGGCGGCGACCGACCCGGAGGGGTTCTGGGCCCGGGCGGCGGAACAGCTCCCGTGGTTCCGCCCATGGGACCGCGTGTTCGAGTGGGAGCCGCCCACCTTCCGCTGGTTTATCGGCGGGCAGACCAACCTCGCCTACAACTGCCTGGACCACCACGTGCGGCGGGGCTGGGGCGGCCACGCCGCCCTCGTCTACGAGAACGAGCGCGGCGAGCGGCAGGTCTACACCTACGCCCAGCTCCTGGAAGAGGTCAAACGCGCCGCCGCCGCCCTGCGCGGCCTGGGGGTGCGCCGGGGTGACCGGGTGGCGATCTACATGCCCACCTGCCCGGAGGCGATCATCACCATGCTCGCCTGCGCGCGCATCGGTGCTATCCATCTGGTGGTGTTCGCCGGCTTCGGCGCGATGGCGCTGGGCGAACGCATGGCCCTGGCCGGGGCCAAGGCACTGTTCACCGCCGACGTCACCTACCGCAAGGGTCGCGACGTGCCGCTCAAGGGGCTGGTGGACGAAGCGCTCACGGTGGACGGCGTGGCGGTGGAGAAGACGGTGATCCTGCGCCGCACGGACGAGGCGATCCCCATGCAGACTGGCCGGGACCTCACCTGGGAGGAGTTCCTCGCGCTGGCGGACGGCCAGGATTCCGCCCATGAGCCGATGGAGGCCAACGAGCCGGCCTACATCCTCGCCACCTCCGGCACCACGGCCAAGCCGAAACTGGCGGTGCACACGCACGGCGGCTACCAGGTGCACATCCACGCCATGGCGCGCTGGGTGTTCGGCCTCAAGCCGGAGGATGTGTGGTGGTCCACCTCGGATATCGGCTGGGTGGTGGGGCACAGCTACATCGTGTACGCGCCGCTGCTTATCGGCTGCACCACCATCGCCTACGAGGGGGCGATCGACCACCCCGACCCAGGCACCTTTTACCGCATCATCGCCGCCAACCATGTGACGTCCATCTTTACCTCCCCCACGGCGGCGCGCCTGCTCATGCGCTACGGGGTGGAACCCGCCCGCCGCTATGACCTGTCCTCGGTGACGCGGGTGTTCTGCGCGGGCGAGGTGCTCAACGCCCCGGCGTGGGAGTGGCTGCAGAAGGAGCTGTTCGAGGACCGCATCCCGGTGATCGACCACATGTGGCAGACGGAGACGGGCGGTCCCATCGTCGGCAACCCCTACGGCATCAGTCTGCTGCCGATCAAGCCCGGCTCGGCCGGCATTGTGCTGCCCGGTATCGAGGGCAAGATCGTCAGCCCCGAGGGTCAGGAGCTGCCGCCGGGCGAGAAGGGGATCTTCGTCATCACCCGTCCCTTCCCCGGGCTCACGCCGCGCCTGTGGGCGGAGCCGGAGCGCTACGGGCGCGATTACTGGCAGCGCATCCCCGGCCAGACCCTCTACTTCACCGGTGACGCCACCGCCATGGACGAGGACGGCTACGTCTGGTTCAGCGGCCGGGCGGACGAGATCATCAAAATCGCCGGCCACCGCATCGGCACCATCGAGGTGGAGACCGCCTTCCTGCGCCACCCGGCGGTGGCCGAGGCGGGCGTCACCGCTCGCCCGGACCCGGTGCGCATGGAGGTGATCTCGGCCTTCGTGGTGCTGCGCCAGGGCTACCAGCCGTCGGAGCAGCTCCGGCAAGAGCTGCTGGAGACGGTGCGGCGGGAGCTGGGGCCGGTGGCGGTGATCGGCGACCTGAACTTCGTGAACATGCTGCCCAAGACGCGCTCTGGCAAGATCATGCGCCGCGTGCTCAAGGCCGTGGTGCTCAACACCGATCCCGGCGATATCTCTACCATCGAGGACGAGGGCTCGGTGGAGGAGGCGCGGGAGGCCTGGCAACAGATGAAGCAGGAGGTGGGCACGGCCGGCGCGTAGCCGGCCGTGCTGCGGCGCCGGGGGTAGGTCGATCGGCTGAGATCGATCCACCCTCGCGCGGCGCGCTCAGCCGCTCGCGCCCTGCCGGCCCGCCCGCGTGATGATGCGGCCCAGGTTCTCCGGGGCCATGAACTCCTGCACAGGGGTGATGCCGCTGATCAGGCCCAGGTACCGGTCCGTGTCCTCCTGGTTGCCCTGCAGCGCGCGCAGCAGCATGAGCTGCTCCGCCGGCGGTGGCTGAAACGAGGCCCCTTGGATCGTCAGCTCATAGAGTGGGAAGGCGCGCTCGTTGCGGCGCCGCTCGTAGCCCGCCAGCGCCTCCGAGAGCGGCCGGTGACCGCTCCAGCCGTCGTGCAGCGCGCCCGCGAGCAATTCGGCGTCCAGGAAGGCGTCCGTGATGCCCAGCCCGGTCACCGGATCCTTGTGGTAGCCGGCGTCGCCCACCAGCGCCCACCCAGAACCGTACGGCGTGCGGAAGAAATTGGGAATGTTGCCGACGCCGGTGAAGCGCGTCTCGCGCCGGCCCTGGGCAACGCGTGCGGCGAAGTCCGGTGTGCCCTGGAGCGCGCGGACGAAGGCGCCTTCATAATCCTGCCGGATGGCCGCGAACTGGCTGTTGGGCCACTCCACCGCCACGCAGGTCTGCCCATCGTTGGTGGGGAAACCGAAGTTGACGTTCTCCTCCAGGAAATGCACCTCGGCGCCGTCCATCGGCACGCCGCTAAAGTAGGCGTAATAGCCGCAGCCCAACGGCGGGCGGGTGTTGTACTCCTGCGGCTGCACCTTAGGAGCGATCACCGAGTGCATGCCGTCCGCGCCGATCACGACCCGCGCCCGCTCCTCAACTGATGCCCTGCCTTTGCCATGGCCGCGGATACCGACCACGGTGTCCTGGTCCCAGACCACGTCCTCAACGACAAACCCATCGCGCAGCTCCGCCCCGGCCGCCACGGCGGCATCGACGAGCACCGTGTCCAGCGCGGTGCGCCGCGGGCAGAGGGCGAAATCGATCCCCTGGTAGATCGGCATGCCCTTGAGGCGGATGCCACCACTCTCGATGTGGAGCGTTTTGATCGGCGGGGCATTGGTGGCGAGCACGCCCTCCAGCACGCCCCATTCCTGCAGCTTGGCCACGCCCGGTTGATGGATGTAGTGCGTGGAGAGGATATCGCTGGGGAACGTGTCCCGGTCCACGAGCAACATCCGGTAGCCACGCCGGGCGAGCAGCATCGCCGTGGGCGACCCCGCGCAGCGCGCGCCGACAACAATGGCGTCGTACATCAAATCCTCCTTGTTGACCTGGTGGAACCGCTGGATGGGGTCTCGACAGGTGAACCTAATGAAGACAACCGTCTGCCGTCCTCGCTTTGGGGCACCGGCACCGTCCGGAGTTGATGGAACGCATGAGGCGCGGATCAGGCCGCGGTGCGGTGGATGCGTCCTCCCTCCCACACGCGGGGGAGGGGGTGGCCGAAGGCCGGGGTGAGGGGGAGCGGGTGTGGGCTGAACGGACACAGGTTGATTCAGGCGGCCGAGCCGGCGCGCATCCCCACGTTCACATGGCGCGCAGGGCCGCAACCAGCGCGTCCATTTCCGCCCGGGGGTTGAGCTCGGTAGCGGCCAGGAGGAGCCCGTTCGGCACCCATCGGCTCACATCCAAGCCGCCCAGGATCCCCTGCTCCAGGAGCCGCGCGTTCACCTCCGCCGGCGGCAGCGGCCCGCGCACCACGAACTCGTTGAAGAAAGGCCGCGCGGGACCGTTCCGGCCCACTCGCCAGCCCGGCAGCTTGGCGATCTCACCGGCCAGGTAGTGCGCCTTGTGGTAGCAGAGCTCGGCGATGTGGCGTAGGCCACGCGGGCCCACGGCGGCGAGGTACACGGTCACGGCCAGGGCCACGAGCTGCTGGCTGGTGCAGATGTTCGAGGTTGCGCGCTCGCGGCGGATGTGCTGCTCGCGCGTCTGGAGGGTGAGGACGTAGCCGGTGCGGCCTTCCGTGTCTCGGGTGCGGCCGACGATCCGGCCCGGCATCTGCCGGATGAACTGCGCCCGGCAGGCAAACAGCCCCACCGACGGGCCGCCGAAGTTCAGGCCTACCCCCAGCGGCTGCCCGTCGCCCACGTAGATATCGGCACCGTAGGAGCCGGGCGGGGCCAGCAGCCCGAGCGACAGCGGGTCGGCGCTGACCACGTACAGGGCGCCCCGCGCGTGGGCCGCCGCGCCCAGCGCGTGCACGTCCTCCAGCTCGCCGAAGAAGTTCGGCTGTTGCACCGCCAGGCAGGCGTGCGCCTCCGTAAGCGCCGTCCCGTCGGCGATGAGGTCCACCTCGATCTCCGGCCCGGAGCAATAGGTGCGCACCACCTGCACGGCGTGCGGGTGTACGGTGTCGAGCAGGGCCACGCGGTGCCGGCCGGTGAGCCGGGCCGCCATCAGGCAGGCCTCGGCCAGGGCGGAGGCGCCGTCGTACATGCCGGCGTTGGCCACATCCATCCCGGACAGCTCGCAGACCATGGACTGGAACTCAAAGGTCGTCTGCAAGGTGCCCTGGGCGATCTCCGGCTGGTAGGGCGTGTAGGCGGTGGCGAACTCGCTGCGGCCGGTAATGTGCCCGACCACGCTGGGTACGAAGTGCTTGCGCGCCCCGCCGCCGAGAAAGCAGGGCATGGCACCGGCCGGGCGGTTGGCCTCCGCCAGGGCGCCCAGCTCCCGCACCAGCTCCGCCTCGGACCGCGGTGGCGGCAGGTCGATCACCGGGTCGCGGTAGGCGGCCGGGATGTCGGCGAACAGCTCGTCCAGGGAACGGACGCCGATGACGGCCAGCATCGCCGCCCGGTCAGCCTCGGTGAGCGCGATGTAGGGGTTGACCGTGTCGGGTTCGGGCCCAGCCGCCGGTGGCTCAGCCGGCGGCCTCTCGCTCGATGTGGGCTGCATACTCGTCCGCCGTGAGCAGGTTATGCAGCTCGGCGGGGTCGCTCATGCGCACCCGCACCAGCCATCCTTCGCTGTAGGGCGAGGCGTTGACCACCTCCGGATGCTCAATGGCCGTCTCGTTGCGCGCGATCACCTCGCCGGACACCGGCGAGAACAGGTCGGAGACGGACTTGACGGACTCGATTTCCCCCATCTTGGCGAACTGGTGCACGGTGGTGCCCTCGGCGGGCAGGTCCAGGTAGACGATATCGCCGAGCATGTCCTGGGCGTAGTCGGTGATGCCGATCACGGCGGTGTCGTCGTCCGCCACCCGCACCCACTCGTGCTCCTTGGAGTACTTTAGGTCTTCGGGGATGTCCGCCATCATGCACCTCGTTGCGTCTCATGGTAGCAGGGGCCGAGGCGTGCAGAACAGACGCTGCGCCTGCCTCTTACCTCGCCCCACGGGCGCCGGCCCTCACCCCTGGCCCCTCTCCCTGGCCCGCTGTGGCGGTGGTACCCCGTTTCTCAGCGGGCCGGGGGAGAGGGGAGCTTCTCGTCGGCGAAGCGGCTTTGCTCGCGTCAGACTGCCTGGCCCTCACCCCCAACCCCTCTCCCGCCGAGCGGGAGAGGGGAGTTTCTCGCCGCGAACGCGCTTTGCCAACGCCAGACCCCCCTCTCCCTCGTCAGAGGACGTGCGGAGATTCGCGTTGGCGAAGCCGTTTCATGTGCGCCAGACCCCCTCTCCCTCGCCAAGAGGGAGAAGGGGGCAGGGGGGTGAGGGCCTGTCTCCGCCCGTCCCCGCCCGCCCCTGCCCGCGTCTGCCCGTCCTCGCCCGTCCCCGCTCGCCGCTCCTCACTCATTGCTCAGCGCTCACCGGCGGGCTGAGGGCCCGTGCTCGCCCCGTGCAGCGTCTCCTGCACGGCCAAGAAGATGGTGCCGGCCGCCAGCAGCCCCACGCCGGACAGGGTCAGCGCTGTCACCGTGAAGCCGAGCGCGCCAGCCAGCGCCCCCACCGCCAGGGGGCCCGCCATCTGGCCGGCGTCGCCCACCAGCCGCCAGAGGCCCAGAAACTCCCCCGCCGCCTCGCGCGGCGCCAGATCCGCGCCCAGGGTCATCATCGTGCCGGAGCCCAGCCCGTTACCCAGGCCGATCACCGCCGTGGCCAGGAGCAGGCCGGCGAAGCCGTCCGCCAGCGGCACCAGCGCCATCCCCAAGGCCATCACCAGGAACGACGGGATGGAGGCGTACTTGCGCCCCAGCCGGTCCATGAGCATGCCCGCGGGCAGGAAGAGCGACATGTCGATCACCGCAGAGATGCTGACGATGGTGCCGATGGCGCCGGCGTCCATGCCCAGCACGCGGTTGCCGTAGAGGGGCACGATGAGCTGCCGCCCAGAGCGGATCATCTGTGCGAACACCTGCGCCGCGCTCGCCCCCAGGACGTCCCCGGCGTTGCGGCGCAGCACCGTGCCCAGCACCCGCCACCGGCCGCGCGCCGTGTGCGTCGTGGCCGGGCGGGTCTCCGGCACGAACAGGACGGAGAGCAGCGTGGCGGCGAGGGCCAACGCGGCGGCCACGGTGAACGAGGCCCGCAGCCCGAACAGCTCGCCCACCCAGCCGCCGGTGACGGGACCGGTGAAGGTGCCGAGGCGTTGCAGCCCGCCGAAGGTCGAGAGGGCACGGCCGCGGCTGGCGGGCGGCACGGCGTCCGCCATGAAAGCCAGGCGGGAGAGCCCCCAGCAAGCCGTGCCCACGCCGCCCACCAGCCGGAAGAGCACCAGCTCTGGGTAGACGCGCGCCACCGCCAGCCCCACGAACGAGGCGGCCACCATGCCCGCTCCGGCCAGCATCATGGGCCGGCGCCCGGTACGCTGGATGAGCAGGCCGGCGGGCAGGTCGGCCAGCATGGTGCCGAACGCCAGCGCCGCCACCGCCACGCCGATCAGGCCTACCGAGGTGGCAAACTCCGCCGCGTACAGGGGCATGGTGGGCAGCACCACCCCTTGGGCAAACGAGAGAAAGAAGGTGGGCACGTACACGGCCAGGGCGAGCTGGCGGTGCGTCATGGCACAACGACCTGCCGGTGGGTCCTGATCCGGCGAGCAACTGCACCCGCGGGCGAGGATACCAGACCAGGCGGTTGCACGTTGTCTGAGAGGGAGACGGGACGATGTACCAGTGGGTGGTGTTCGTGCACATCCTGGCTGCCCTGGTGTGGGTGGGCGGCATGTGGTTTCTCGCCCTGGTGCTGGTGCCGGCCCTGCGCCGCGAGCCGCCGGACCGGCGCGCTGCGCTGCTGGAGGCCGTCGGCCGCCGCTTCCGCACCGTGGGTTGGGTGGCGATCGCCGTGCTGCTGGTTACCGGCGTATGGAATGTGGCCAACCGCGGTTTCGGCTGGGATGTATTCACGGCCGGCGGCCGCTTCGGGCACATCCTGGCCGGTAAGCTGGCGCTCATTGCGGTGGTCCTGGCCCTCAGCGCCCTGCACGATTTCCGGATCGGTCCGGCCAGCACCCGCGCTCGCCTGCAGGGCGATGACCCACGCCGGGCGGAGTCGCTGCGCCGCCTGGCGAGCTGGATCGGACGGGTGAATGCCCTGCTCGCCCTGGTCGTTATCTGGTTAGCGGTGGCGCTGGTGCGCGGTCTGCCCTGGCCCTGGTAGGGGCTTGTCAGGGCGGGCGCGCCGGGCTACAGTGCGCCCCAATGAGCGCGCACGGCCGGTCCCTGCCTGCACCCTGTACCCAGGCCGCGCCGCTGGCCCTCACCCGCAGTTTGCCCTCACCCCGCTGCCCTCACCCCGGCCTTCGGCCACCCCTCTCCCGCTCGCGGGAGAGGGGCTGGGGGTGAGGGCCGGCCGGGGGTGAGGGCCAGCGCCCGTGAGGGAAACGCACGAGCCGAGGAGGCGCCGGGGGTGGAGCCATCGCTCCCCATCAACCGCCTCATCCTGGGCGACAACCTGGCGGTGATGCGCGCCCTGCCGGACGCTTGCGTCGACCTTATCTACGCCGACCCGCCCTTCTTCCGGTGCCGCTGTCGCGGCGGCGACCGGCGGGGCAGCGTCGCTCCGTGGCACGGGCGCATGCAGACCTATATCGACTGGCTGGCCGTGTGCTTGGCCGAGATGCGGCGGCTGTTGCGGCCCACCGGCACCCTCTGGCTGCACTTGGATTGGCGCGCCGTTCATTACGTGAAGGTGGCGGCGGACGGCATCTTTGGCTACCACCGCTTCCGCAACGAGGTGATCTGGGCGTACGGCGCGACGGCGCGCGGCGCCAAGGCGGTGGCCGGCCAGTTGCCGCGCAACCACGACACGATCCTCGTTTACGCCGCCGGGCCGCGGCCCATCTATCACCCGATTGTGGCGGAGCGGCTGCTATCGCTGGCAGAGGCGCGGCGCCTGGGCTACCGCGTCGAGGCGGATGGGCACGTGGTCAAGACCGCGCCGCGCGGGGACTATACCGACGCCAGCATCGCCCGCCTGGAGCGGGAGGGGCGCGTGCACCGGACCCGCGGCGGGCAGGTGCGGGTGCGGTACACGCTGGAGCGGCGGGGCGATGTGGTGGTGGAGCGACGCCTGTTGGGCGACGTGTGGACTGACCTGCCGGATGCCATGCACCTCGGCCGCGAGCGTCAGGGCTACCCCGGCCAGAAGCCACAGGCGCTGCTGGAGCGGATCATCGCCTGCGCCACAGACCCTGATGCGTTGGTGGCGGACTTCTTCTGCGGCAGCGGCACCACCGCCGCCGCGGCCCAGCGCCTCGACCGGCGGTGGCTGGCCTGCGACTGCTCACCGGACGCCGTCGCGCTGGCGGCCCGGCGACTGGGCGTCCGCTGGGAGAGATACCCGTGACGACCGACAGGCAGCTAAGGACGCGGTCGGGCGCGCGTGACCCGAGGCGTGTTCACCCCTAAAAGGTCTAGACTGATGGCGGGCATCGCACCGCAGGGTGGGCGGCCGTGTACCTCTCTGACCTTATCGATCTTCCCGTGCGGGACAGCCTGGGGGCGCCGCTGGCCCGCCTGCAGGACCTCATCATCCGCCCCGATTTCGTGGAGCCGTACCCGTCGGTCACGGGGCTGGTGGCCCGTCTGCGCCGGCGCAGCTTCTTCATCCCCTGGGAGCGGGTGGCGCGCGCCTCCGGCGACGGCGTGACGCTGATCTCGGCCACTGTGTCCCTGGAGCCCTTCCGCCGGCGGGAGGGCGAGGTGCTGCTGGTGCGCGACGTGCTGGACAAGCAACTGGTCGATCTCGAGGGGCGGCGCGTGGTGCGCGCCAACGACCTGCAGCTCGCCGAGCGCGACGGCCGCCTGGTGGTGGTCGGCGTGGACGTCAGCCCACGCGCGATCCTGCGGCGGCTGCTCCCGCGCCCTCTGCGTCGCTGGTTCCAGGCAGGCGCCCTGATCGACTGGAAGGACGTGGAGGTCTTTGCCGGCCAGCTCCCCACCGTCAAGCTCAAAGTGCCGCACGAGCGGCTGGCTCGGCTGCACCCAGTGGACATCGCCCGCATCGTGGATGCCCTCTCCTACCCGCAAGGGGCGGAGATCGTGGAGTCACTGGACCCGCAGACGGCGGCCGATACCCTGGAGGAGGTCAGTCCCGCCCGTCAGGCCGACATCATCGAGGGGATGGACGAGGAGCGCGCGGCGGATATCCTCGAGCAAATGCACCCGGACGAGGCCGCGGATGTGCTGGCGGACCTGCCCCAGGACAAGGCGGAAAGCCTGCTGGAAAAGATGGACCCCGAGCAGGCCGAGGATGTGCGCGACCTTATGGCTTATCCGGAGGACACGGCCGGCGGCATCATGACCACCGAGGTGGTGGCCGTGCCGGTGGAGTTGCGCGTGGGTGAGGCGATGCGCTTTATCCGCGAGCAGCTCGAGGTGCCGGAGCAGGTTTATTATGTGTATGTCGTCGATTCCCTCATGAGCAATCGCCTGCTGGGCGTCCTCACCCTGCGCGACCTGCTGCTCGCCGACCCGGAGGCCGCGGTCGCGGACGTGATGGAGACCGACCTGCAGGTGGTCACGCCCAACACCCCGGCGCGCACGGTGGCGCGCATCATCGCCGAGTACAATCTGCTGGCCCTGCCCGTGGTCGACGAGGAGGGCCGGCTGCTGGGGATCGTGACGGTCGACGACGCCATGGAGCTGATGCTCCCGGAAGGCTGGCGACGACGCCTGCCGCGTGTCTTCGGATGAGGCGCCAGACGGGAGCGGTTGTGGCTATGGACAGCACGTTATCGGAGGGCAGTCAGCGCACCGGCCTGGCGACCGTCACCGCGGTCTGCGGGGCCCTGCTCCGGCCCCGGGCCTGCGGTGAGGACCCCGGCCTAGCCGGCCGCTGCTGCCCGTCGCGGGGCCGTGATGAAGCTGCCGCAGAGCCGTCCCAGGCTCCTGTACATCGCCCTGGAGCGGCGCCCACCAGTGCGTGCCGTGTGGGCGACGGTGTGGCGCACGCAGCGCCGGGCGCTGGCTTTGCTGCGGCGGTACACGCCCCTGGTCACCTGGCTGGGTGTGCTGGGGCCTGGAATCATCGCGGCCAACGCCGGCAACGATGCCGGCGGTATCGCCACGTACGCCTCGGCCGGCGCCGCCTACGGCTACCGTCTGCTGTGGGTGCTGCTCCTGGTCACCATCTCGTTGGTGGTGGTGCAGGAGATGAGCGCCCGCATGGGCGCGGTAACCGGTAAGGGGCTGTCCGACCTCATCCGCGAGCGCTTCGGCATCCGCTGGACGGTGCTGGCCATGCTGGGCCTGCTGGTGGCCAACGCGGGGGTGGCCATCAGCGAGTTCGTGGGGATCGCCGCTGCTGGTGACCTGTTCGGCATCCCACGGTGGCTGATCGTGCCGCTGGCGGCACTGCTCCTCTGGGCGCTGGTGGTGTTCGGTTCCTACCGCTCTGCCGAGCGGGTGTTTCTCGGCTTTACGTTTGTCTTCTTCGCCTATCCGATAGCCGCCTGGCTGGCCGAGCCACGCTGGACCGACGTCGCCCACGGCCTGCTCGTGCCCACCGTGCAGCGCGACCCGGGCTATATCCAGATGGTGATAGCCCTCATCGGCACCACCATCACCCCCTACATGCAGCTGTTTCTCCAGTCGGCCACCGCCGAAAAGGGGACGAGTGGCGATGCCATCCGCCGGGTGCGGGCCGACGCGGTCATCGGCGCGGTGTTCAGCGACGTGGTGGCCTTCTTCATCATCGTCGCTACCGGCGCCACGTTGTTCGTGCGCGGCATCGCGGTGGAGACGGCAGCGGACGCGGCGCGGGCGCTGGAGCCGCTGGCCGGGAGCGCGGCTAGCGCCCTGTTCGGGCTGGGGCTGTTCGGCGCCTGCATGTTGGCCGGGGTGGTGCTGCCCCTCACAACAGCGTATTCCCTGTGTGAGGCGTTTGGCTTCGAGAAGGGCATCTCCCGCCGCTTCCGCGAGGCGCCGGTGTTCATGGGCATCTTCACCGGGCTGATCGCGCTGGGCGCCGTGGTGGCCCTCATCCCTGATCTGCCCATCATCCCCGTGCTGATCGCCATCCAGGTCCTGAATGGGATGCTCTCGCCCATCGTGCTCATCTCCGCCCTGCGCCTCAGCAACGACCCGGAGGTGATGGGCAACCACCGCAACGGCCCGCTGTTCAACGCCATCGCCACGGTGACCGTGCTGGTGATCATCGCCCTGACGCTGGCGCTGCTGGGCATGACGGTGGCCGACCTCACCCGCTGAGCGCGCTCATGGCGCTCATGGTGGCGAGGCGGCCGACGGCCGGGACGGCGCCGGGTCGAGGTGCGCCGTGCAGCCCAGGAGCAAGCAGCGACGCGGGCCGCCTGGGTGGGCCTCCACCACGCTCACCGCGGTGTTGCCCAGTCGCAGTTGCTGCGTACGGAACGTCTCGTGTGGATCGAGGCCTTGGACGCAGGCCAGCAGGATGCCCAGCGCCCACCCGTGCGAGACGGCGATCACCCGCTCGCCGGCGTGGCGTGCCGCCAGCTCCTCCAGGCAGGCGGTGACGCGGGCGCGCACATCGCACACCGACTCCCCCGCCGCACCCGGCAGCCGTTCCACACCGCCGGCGGCGATCCAGCGCTGCAGCGCGCCCGGGTCGCGTGCCTCGAGATCGGCGTAGCGGGTGCCCTTCCAGTCGCCGGTGTCCAGTTCACGCAGCGCCGCAAGCGGCACCGGCTGGAGCCCCAGTCGCGCGCCGATCACCGCCGCAGTTTGCATGGTGCGGGTGAGGTCGCTGGTGTAGAGGGCGTGGAACGGCCCCTCCGCCGCCAGCCGCTCGGCCAGGCGCTGGGCCTGCGCCAGCCCGGCCGGTGTGAGGGGCGTGTCGTAGGCGTTGAAGCGGCGCTCGGCGTTACCGGTCGATTCGCCGTGTCGCACCAGGTAGAGTACGGCGGGGGCGAGGTGGTGACCGTCGGCGACGATCGCGCTCATGGGATCCCCTGGGACGAGTGGTGGCGGTGCGTCCAAGCCTTGAGTTTAGCCCACCGCGGCGGATGGCTCACTGGCCGTGGGTGTGACCGGCGCGGTCAAGGAACCGGGGGGCAGCGGCACCACCAGTGGACAGTCGCGTGCCGGGTGGCGCGTGACGGCGATGGGGTGCTCGAACACCGTCGTGAGCAATGGCTCGGTCAGTACCTGCCAAGGGTCGCCCTCGGCCACGAGCCGGCCGCCGCTGAGCACGGCGATGCGGTCGGCGTACGCCGCGGCCATATTGAGGTCGTGCAGCACGGCCAGCACAGCGGCGCCCGCGGCCGCCGCCTCGCGGGCGAGGGCCATCACCAGCTCCTGGTGTCGGATGTCCAGCGCCGCCGTGGGCTCGTCTAGAAGGAGCACAGGGGTCGCCTGAGCCAGCACGCGGGCCAGGGTCACTCGTTGCTGTTCGCCTACGGAGAGCGAGGGGAACGTGCGCGGGGCGAGGTGGTCGGTGTCCGTGCGCGTCATCCAGGCCAGTGCCACCTCGAGGTCAGCGCGCCCGTCGCGGGCGTGCGGGGTGCGGCCCATTAGGACCACCTCCAGGGCGGTGAAGGCGAACTGCAGCACCGTCTGCTGGGGCATGACCGCGCGTAGGCGGGCCAGCTCGGCGGCGCGATAGGCGTGCAGCGGTCGGCCGTTCAGCATGATCTGTCCACCGCTGGGCAGGAGGTCGCCGGCTAGGAGCTTGAGCAGGGTGGACTTTCCTGCCCCGTTGGGGCCAATAAGCACCACTACCTGGCCGGAGCGCACGGCCAGGCTGACGTGGTCTACCAGCGGGCGCCCGCCCACGCGATAGCTTACCGCCTTGGCCACCAGTTCGGCCGTTGCCAACGCCATCAGGCCCACCCCCCGTGCTCGCGCCGCGTCCGGTGCAGGAGCCAAAGGAAGAATGGGCCGCCGGCCAGCGCGGTCACCACGCCCAGCGGCAACTCGCGGGGGATGGCCACCGTGCGCGCCACCAGGTCAGCGCTCAACAGCAACACCGCCCCGCCCAGGGCGCTGGCGGGCAGGAGGGTGCGATGGTCTGGTCCGGCAAGCATCCGTACGATATGCGGCACTACCAGCCCCACGAAGCCCACGATCCCGGCTACGGACACGGCCGCGCCCGTCATAAGCGCGGACAGGCCGATGAGCAGAAAGCGGGTGCGCTCCGTTTCCACCCCCAGGTGCCGCGCCTCCCGTTCGCCTAGCACGAGCAGGTTCAGCGCCCACCCCCAGCGAGGGAGCAGCACCAACCCGGCGCTGATGAACGGCAGCACCGCCAGCACGGTGCGCCAGGTGGCGCCGCCGGCGCTGCCCAGGGACCAGAACACGATGCTGCGGAGCTGGCGGTCATCGGCGATGAAGGTGAGCAGGCCCATCATCGCCCCGGTGATGGCGTTCATGGCGATGCCGGCCAGGATGAGGGTCACCACCTCGGTGCGGCCCTCGTGGCGGGCGAATCCGTACACCGCCAAGGTGGCGAACATCCCGCCGGCAAAGGCGGCTACCGGCAGGGTGGCGGAGCCAAAAGGGGCTACACCGGCCATGATGGCGACGATCGCCCCCAGAGCCGCGCCGCTGGAGACGCCGACCAGGCTTGGGTCGGCCAGCGGGTTGCGGAACACCCCTTGCAGCACGGCGCCGGCCGTGCCCAAGCCGGCGCCGACCAGCAGCACCAGCGCGACCCGCGGCAGGCGGATCGACCAGAGCACGGCCTCCTCCTGCGCTATGACGGGCACATCCAGCGTGATGCCCAGGTGGCGCAGGATAACGGCTACCACCTGGGCCGGGCCGATGGGCACGGCACCCAGGCCGGCGTTGAGCAGCACCGCGCCGATCAGCACCGCCAGCAGCGCGGGGAAGAGCAGGGCACGCCGGCGCCGCCCGCCCACGCCCGCCGCCGTGCGCCCGCGCGTGGATGCTGCCGGGGAGTACGCCACGGTTTCCGCCCTGCTTGGTGCCCGGACAGGCCTGCCCATCGCGCTCATTGCAGTTCGGGATGCAGGGCCCGGATCAGGTCCATCAGCGCTCGGCCGGTGCGTGGCCCCAGCCCGAACAGGTACTGGTCCTCGAAGTGCACCACCCGTCGGTTGCGACCGGCCGGCGTCTGGGCAATGCCAGGAATGGCGAGCACCCCGTCCAACCCACCGGCCGATTCAAACGAGGCGGTGAGCATCAAGATCACGTCCGGTTGGGCGGTGACCAGCGCCTCAGCGGTGATCGGTTTGGAGCCGGTGATGCCGGCCTCGGCGCCGGCGTCAATCGCCCCCGCGGCCGTGATCATGGCGTTGGCCACCGTGCCCTTCCCCCAGATCTGCTGCGTGCCCGCGCCGCGCACGTTCAGGAAGGCCACCCGCGGCTTAGTCGTCGCCCGGGCCGCCAGGGCGCGGGCGGCGTCGATCTCCGCTTGGGCCGTGCGGGCCAGCTCCTCACCGTGCTCCGGCACACCCAGCGCCGTCGCCACCTCGCGGATCTTGACGGGTACGCTCTCGATCGTCGGGGAGTACTTCATGATGTAGACCGTGACCCCTGCGGTGCGGATCTGCTCCAGCACCGATGGCGGCCCGGCGTTTTCGTTGCCGATCACCAGGGTGGGTTTCAAGGCGAGGATGCCCTCCGCGGCCAGCGTGCGCTGGTAGCCGATAGAGGGGAGGCGGCGCGCCTCCGGCGGGTAGGTGGAGCTGATGTCCACGCCCACCACGTGCTGGCCCAGGCCCAAGGCGTAGATGATCTCGGTGATTTCCCCGTTCAAGGGGATGATACGGCTGATGTCGCTGACGGTGACGCTCCGCCCATCTTTGTCTGTCACCGTCACCGGTAGCTTCGGCATGGCCGGTGCCGTTTGGGCGATCCCCTGGGTGGCGGCCTGTGGCGCGGGCGTCAGGGCGGTGGTTTGGGCCGCTCGTCCACCGGAACGGCAGGCGGTGAGCATCAGCCCGGCGAGCAGGAGGGGCAGGAGGGCAACACGCACAGAGAGCCGGTCCGTCATGGTCGAACCCGCGCTGGCGTTCAGGGTACGGCCGCGTGCGCGGGCACACCACCCAGGCTGTCCAGCACCTCGCGCAGCGGCATGGCGATGCAGGTAAAGATGGGCGTGTCCCGCAGGGTGTACATGCTGCTTTCGGCGTGGCGCAGCTCCATCACCAGGTCCACGAAGTCGGACGGCTCGTCCGTCTCGAAGGCCACCACGAACTCCTGGTCGTCCAGGCCGAAGGAGTAGGTGGTGTTGAGCTTGACCGTCGGGTACTTGTGGCCGATGCGGATGTGCTCGTCCATCATGCGCTGGCGCTCCTCCAGCGAGAGCTGGTACCAGGCGCGCGTCTTAACGAAGGGATAGACGAACAGGTACTTGGCGCCAGCGGGGTTGACCTTGAGGCGCATGCCGTCCTGGCCCTCGTGGCGGTGGTTGCGCACGTAGATGGAGCGCTTGGTCATGGCCAGGTAGGCGTAGGCCGGGCGCAGGTAGGGCGCCAGGGGGGTGGAGAAGATGGCCGTGCCCAGGCGCTGGATATGCGCCGGGGAAGGCGCCACCGTCCACAGGAGGAAGTCCGCGTCGGCGCGGATGCCGGTGGTGGTGTAGCTGCGCACCGTCACCTCGGGGGCAAACCGCTCGATCGTGCGGGCGAACTCCTCTCTGTGCGCGGCGCGCCTCTCCGGCGGCAGTGCCCGCCAGGACGGGTCGATCTTGTAGAAGCCGTAGTGGACAAACTGGCCCTTTTCGATCTCCTGCAGGCCTTCGTGGCCGTTCCCGGTGGTCATGATGTCCCTCGCCGCACGCCCCAGCATCTCGGGGCCCGATCTTCCAGACAGAATCTATCGTACCAGCGGTAACGGGCAAGCACGATGCGGAGGTTTGGTGAGGATTTCGGCGTGGGCGCCTGGTCAGCCGCGGCCCGTCTGGGTAGGCCCCCGCCACGGGCGTTCGCGCACGGGGATGAGTCCGCGACCGGTGGCGTCTATCATGCCGATCTGGCACGTTGGCAACAGGGCAGGCCGAGGATGCGGCCTGCGCCGGCGAGGAGGCCGCGTGATGGCGCTCAACGAGCGACAACGGGCCCGAATGCGCAGCGCGCTGGAGGCCGTGCTCCGGGCCGAGAACGCGGTGCACGATGTCGCCGACGAGCTGGCGCGGCAGGGCCACACGGCGGAAGACGCCGCGCTGGACCGGGCTGCCGCGCTGTTGGAGGAGCTCGTGCCGATCTTGGAGCGGCTGGCCGGCGGCCGGGGGTAGCGCTTCTGGACGCTACCCCACCGTGAACGTCTGCAAATCGGCGCCGACAATCACCGGACGGGGAAAATCCCGCTCCACCTCGGCGCGGAGCGACGCCGGATCGGCCCCGTAGAGGAGCAGGTGCGTGAGGACGAGGCGGCCGACCTCGGCCCGCGCCGCGATCGTGCCCACCTCGTCCGACGGGGTGTGATAGCTGAGAATCGTGCGCCGGCGGGCGATGGCGTCGGGGTCGGTGAGCGTGCGGCTCAGGGCGAGGGCGGCATCCTTATGGTAGACCTCGTGCACCAGTAGGTCGGCACCCTGTGCGTGGCGGATGAGGTTCTCCGAGGGGCGCGTGTCGCCGGAGATGACGACGGAGCCGGCATCGGCGTCGACACGAAAGCCGAAGGCCTGGTCGACCGGCGCGTGGTCGACGCGGAAGGCGGTTAGCCGCCAGCCGTCGCCCTCCATGCGCCATCCCTCTTCGACTTCCATCACCGGCGGCACCAGCCACGCCCGCTGCAGGCGCTCGCCCGCCATCCGCACCTGCACGTCGTAGGCGAAGGCATTCACCAGCCCGGCCACCAGGTGCGCCGTGCCAGGCGGCCCCGCAACCGGCGGCGGCGCATCCCACCAGCGCATGATCCAACCGGTCCAGAGCAGATCCGGGAGCCCGACGATGTGGTCGGAGTGCAGGTGGGTGAGGGCGATGCAGGCGATGGCGGGCCGCTGCGGCCCGCGCGCCTCGCGTCGGTAGCCGGCCTCGATCAGCCGGTGCACCACGCCGGAGCCGCAGTCGACCAGCAACAGGCTGTCCCCGACCTCTACCACCTGGCTGGGTCCACGGCGGGCGGGGTCCGGGATGGGTGTGCCCGTGCCAAGCAGGGTCAGCTTCATGTCACACCCGCATCCCGCGCTTTTTGGGGCCGAGGCGGGTGGCCTCTACCGCGTAGGCCTGCTCCACCCAATCGCACAGCAGCGGGCGCGTGTCACGCGGGTCGATGATGTCCTCGATGCCGAACGCCTCCGCCGTGCGGAAGGGTGAGCGCACGGCCTCCAGCTTGGCCAGAAGCTCCTGCTTAAGCTTCTCCGGGTCCGGGGCGTTGGCCAGGTCGCGCCGCCAGGCGGCCTCCAGACCGCCTTCCACCGGCAGCGAGCCCCAATCGCCGGAGGGCCAGGCCACGCGCAGGTTGTAGCGGGAGTGGTTCTGGTGGCCGGCGCCGGCCACCCCGAACGCCCGCCGCACGATCACCGAGGCCCACGGTACCGTGGCCTGGTACACGGCGGCCAGGGCCAGGGCGCCCTTGCGGATGGTGCCCGCCTTCTCCGCCTCTACGCCGATCACGAACCCCGGCTGGTCGACGAAGTTCACCACCGGCAGGTGGAAGGTGTCGCACAGGTCCACGATGCGGGCCAGCTTCTCGCAGCCGGGCGCGTCCAGCCCGCCGCCGTACCAGAAGGGGTCGTTGGCCAGGATGCCCACCGGGTAGCCGTGCAGCCGCGCCAGGCCGGCGATCACCGGCCGGCCGAAGTACCGCGCGATCTCAAAGAACGAGCCCCGGTCCACGATGAGCTCGATCATCTTGCGCGCGTCGTAGGGGCGGCGACGGTTGCGGGGGATGAGGGAGAGCAGCGCCTCCTCGCGGCGGTTGGGGTCGTCGTCTGTCGGCCCGCGCGGCGGCATCTGCCACACGTTCTGCGGCAGGTAGGAGAGAAAGCGGCGCGCCTGTGCAAACGCCTCGTCCTCGCTCTCCACCTCGTTGTCCACCGCGCCGGAGCCGTGGGCGTGGATGTGGGAGCCGCCCAGCTCCTCTTTATCTACCTCGTAGCCCATGCCGGCCGCCACCACCGGCGGCCCGGCCACGAACACCTGCGAGGTGCCCTTGACCATCACCGAGAAGTGGGAGGTGACCACCCGCGCCGCCCCCAGGCCGGCGACCGAGCCCAGTGCCAGGCTGACCACCGGGATCTCCGACAGGGCGGCGATGACGTGCTCCCAGGCGGGGTTGCCCGGCACGTAGGTGTGGCCGGTCTCCAGGAGGGTGCGCACGCTACCGCCACCGCCGGTGCCGTCCACCAGGCGGATGATCGGCACCTGAAGCTCGCGCGCCATGCGCTCGGCGTAGCCCTGCTTGCCGCCCACCGAGGCGTCCGCCGCGCCGCCGCGCACGGTGAAGTCGTCGCCGCCGACCACCACCCGCCGGCCGTTGATGCGGCCCTGGCCCATGACGAAGTTGGCCGGGCGGAAGGCCACCAGCCGGCCGTCCTCGTACGTGGCCTTGCCGGCCAGCACGCCGATCTCGCGGAAGGAGCCGGGGTCCAGCAGCCGCTCGATGCGCTCGCGCACCGTGAGCTTGCCGCCCGCGTGCTGGCGAGCGACATTCTCCGGCCCACCCATCTGTTTGGCCAGCTCGATCCGCCGCTTCAGCTCCTCGATCTCCGGCTGCCACACCATCGTTCTCTCTCCTGGAACACAATGCCCTGCCTGCGGCAGGAACGAGCGCAGAGGAACGAGAAACGAGCGGCGTGCTCGTTTCCCGTTCCTCCGGGAACGTTCCCACAGTTCTGTGTTCTCAGTGTATAGACCCCAACGCCTGGTGGCGCAAACACACCGCTAGGCGGCCACCCGCAGCCGCTCCAGCAGGCGAAGCTGGACGTCCACCGGGGTCTCGACGAAGTTCAGGTCGAAGAAGACGTGGTTCACGCCCATCTCACGCAGCCGCGCCAGGTCCTGAGCGATCTGCTCGGCGGTGCCGCTGCACGGCGTGCGCGGCTCGGGCAGGGGCTGGTCGCTCACCTGGTTGTTGGCCCGCACTACCAGCAGCAGTCGGTCCGGGTCGCGGCCTGCCGCCCGCGCCGCCCGCCGGAAGGTGGCGAGCGCCTGCTCGAGGGCGTCCCAGGCGAAGGCGATGGGGTTGAGGCCATCCGCGACGTGGGCGGCGCGCTCGATGGCCGCCGGGGCGAACGCGCCGACGATGATCGGCGGCCCGCCGGGCTGCACCGGCTTGGGGCCGATCTCCGATTCCGGGATGCGGTAAAACCGGCCGTGGAAGCGCACCGGGTCCGGCCCCCAGACGACGCGCACCGCGGCGATGAACTCTTCAAACCCGGCGCCACGTCGCCTCACCGGCACGTTCGCCGTCTCGAACTCGTCTTCTGCCCAGCCCTGGCCCAGCCCGGCGATCACCCGCCCGCCGCTGAGCTGGTCGAGCGTGGCCAGCCGCCGGGCCACCGTGACCGGCGTGTGGAACAGGGCGTCGATCACGCTGGTGCCCAGCTTGATGCGCTGGGTGTGGGCGGCGGCAAAGGTGAGCGTTTCGATAGGGTCGTAGACCAGGCGGTACGCCTCCGGCCAGGCCCGTCCGGGGATGCCGGCATAGGGCGTGCGCGGGCTGAGGGCGCGCAGCAACCGCTCTTGCACCCACAGCGAAGCGTAGCCCATGCGCTCGGCCTCCTGCGCCACGCGGGCGATCGCCTCACGCGAGGCGTGCCGGCCGAACTGTGGCAGCGCGATGCCGATATCCATTCCGCTTGCTCCTTTGCAGCTTGCAAGTAACAGATCCGAGAGGCGCCGCGCCGTCAGCCATCAGGAGAAGAGGAGGCGCGTGGGGCAACTGGGGGTGGACGGGTAGCGGCGGCACAGCACCATCGCCCGGTCTTGCAGGCGGGCGACCAGCTCGGCCAGCCTCCGCCACGGCTCGTGCTCGCCGGAACCCTCACCCCGGCCTACCCGCCGCATCGGTGGTGCACCGGGCGGCGTGGGGCCGCGACGCGTTCATGGCGCGGCCTCGTGCGCCTCCGGGATGACATGGAGGTGCCCGTGCCCGGCAGGGGTGTGGGGCCGCTCCGGCGGGAGGCCGCGCCGGGCGGCCTCCTCCTGCCGGCGCGCTTCTTGCTCCAGGTACTGCTCCTCGCGCCCCTCCGCCTTGGCGATCCAGCGCTCCGCCGCCTTGGGCGCCATGTGGCACAGCAGCGGGATGTGCGGGTAGCGCCGGCACAGGGGCGGCGCCGGGACGGTACGCCGGCCTTCGGGCAGGCCCTCACCCCCAGCCCCTCTCCCGCGCGCGGGAGAGGGGGGGCCGGCAGCCGGGGCGCGGGTCAGAAGGGCGAAGGGCGCGATGGTGCGCGTTGCCGGGGCACCGCACGTCGGGCAGGGCGCGGGCTCGGCCGCCGCGGCCAGCGGGCGCAGGCGGGTGAATACCGCCCGGCAGCGGGGGCAGGCGTACTCGTACAGCGGCATGGCGCGGTCTCCGGTGCCCGGCTCCCACCCGCCCTCACCCCGCCCTTTGGGCACCCCTCTCCCGCGTGCGGGAGAGGGGCTGGGGGTGAGGACAGGTGAGGGCCGGGCATCTCCCTCAGCGCGCGGTGGTGGGCTGAACGGCGGGCGGCTGGTAGACGGTTTGCAGCTCCGCCGCCTTGCGCATCGCCTGCATGCCCTCCTCCACCGTCATGAGCGGCGTCGTCTGGATCGCCTTGACCGCCCCGCTGGCCGTCACCGCCAGAGAGATGGCTGCGGCGCTGACGTTGTCCGGGGCGTCGTAGACGAGGACGACGTCGTGCTCGCCAAAGGCGTAGTAGAAGCACTCGATGCGACCGCCAATCTTGTCAAACAGCGGCCGGATCGCCTCCATGCGGTTCTGCGGGTTCTTGAGCTGGGCGGCCCACGCCTCCGGGGTATAGGCCACCTGCACCAGGTACCGGGGCATCGGATCCTCCTCGGCGGGGCCGCTCGGCGGGGGCGTCGGGTCGGCCGTTGGGCGCGGTGCACCTCCTGTGTTGGGTCGGCGGGGTGGCAACGCTACGAGCCGGCGGCCGGCGCTCCGGCCGGCACCCGCTCCGGCACGAGCTGCACGGTGGACTCGGGCAGGGTCGGCCCGCCGCCGCACTCGCGGCGCAGCACCGGCATCACCTCGCTGGCGAAGATCGCCATCTGCTCCTCGATCTCCTCCGTGCGGTAGCCGCCCGCCTCGAACCAGGCGGTGAAGAAGAAGTCCTCGTAGCCGCAGGTCTCCTTGATGCGCAGGATCTTGCGGATGACTTCCTCGGCGGTGCCGACGATGGCGATCTCCTTTTGCATGAGCAGGTCGGCGGTGACTTTCATGTTCAGGTCGTACATCGGCTCGCCCAGGTCGGACAGCACGGCGGCGAAGCCGAAGGGGCCGTAGTAGTCCCACTGCAGCTCCAGGGCGTTGCGGTAGCGGGCCAGGTCCTCCTGCTCCTTGCCGCGCTGGAGGATGTGCACGTACCGGCAGCAGCCGAAGCCGCGCTTCTTCTGCGAGTCCCAGCCGAACTTGAACCGGCCGCGGCCCAGGCGGTCCGGCCAGCCGTTCTTCTCCGCCTCCTCGTAATAAATCTCGATATTGCGCTTGAGGCGCGAGGTGGGCTCCGGCACGGTGAAGGCGTTGACGCCGTTGCGCGCCGCCCAGCGGATGGAGCGCTCGCTGGTTACCGGCTCCCAGAACTGGGGGTGCGGCTTCTGCACCGGCTGCGGGAAGACGCTCAGCTCTTTGAGCGTGGTGGTGGCGGCCATGATCGGGCTGCCCATGGAGTACAGGTCGGGCGGGCCGATCTGGAGCACGTCTTCCACCCTGCGGCCCGCCTTGGGCAGGCTGAAGTAGGCCATGGTGGACTTGTGGTGCCACTTGGTGTGCCGGGGTGGAATGGACCAGTACTCGCCATGGTGGGAGAAGGAGCCCTGCGTCCAGCACTTGAGGATGATCTCGTACGCCTCCTCGAAGTAGCGGCGGTTGCGCTCCTGGTCCTGGATGGTGGAGCCGTAGCGCCAGCCCCATACCTCCGCCTCGCGCGGCTGGTAGCCGCGGCCGATGCCCATCTCCAGCCGCCCGCCGCTGATCACGTCCAGCATGGCCGCCTGCTCGGCCAGCCGCACCGGGTGCCACCAGGGCACGATGTTGGCCATCTGGCCGAAGCGGATGCGCCGGGTCTGGGCGGCGATGGCCGCCTCCACCAGCAGCGGGTTGGGGCTAAACTCCGGCCCCTCCGGCATGAAGTGGTGCTCGGTCATGAACCAGTAGTCGAACCCCAGCCGCTCGGCCAGAATGCCCTGGCGCACCTGACCGATCAGCACCCGCTGGTAGCTCGCGTGCACCTCCTCCAGGCTGCCGTCGTTGACCACCACCCCGTCGGGTGTGGTGATGGCCTTGAGGTCCGATGCACCGTTATGGAACACACCCAGCTCGATCGTCACGGCACGTTCCTCCTCGCGAGAGCATGGCGCCCCGGCGTGCCGGGGCATCGACCTAGTCGATGGCCTGCGGGGCGTGCGGGTTCTCGGCCCAGTCCTCCGGGTCGTGGCTGATCCAGATGCGCGCGCCGAGCGAATCGCGCAGGGCGCGCAGCTTGTAGATGGACAGCGCCGCCTGGCGCGTGTCCACGTTGAACGGCATCGGGTTGACGACCTCGATCCCCTCGCGCAGGTGGGCGGCGTCCCCGGCCAGGATCACGATCTGGTGGCGCAGCCGCACCAGCAGTGAGCAGCCGCCCATGGTGTGGCCGGGCGTCTTGAGCAGGATGAGCGAGCCGTCGCCGAACAGGTCGTGGTCGTCGGGCAACTCGAACCAGTCAAAGTTGCGCGTGGGCAAGTAGTCCTCCACCAGGAAGAAGCCACGCGCGTTGGGCGGCGGCCAGTAGGCGCCCTGGAGCTCGCCGTGCATGGTGTAGAAGCGGGCGTGGGGGAACAGGTACAGCCCGCCGGCGTGGTCAAAGTGCAGGTGCGAGGGGATGACGATCTTCACGTCCTCCAACCGATAGCCGAGGGCGCGGATCTGGGCATCCACGGTGTGCTCGGGCGCCATCTTGAAGTTGGTGGCCGCGGCCAGTGGCCCGTAGACGCCCTCCGGGTCGGTGGCGGCGCGCGGGTTGCAACCGGTGTCGAACAGCACCAGCCCCCGCTCGTGCTCGATGAGATAGGTGGGCACCGGGATCGTCACCGGCGTGGTGTCCAGCGACGCGACGAGGATGTTGCGCGGTACCGTGAAGGTGGCGCCGGTGAGCGCCCACATGCGGGTGGCGGTCTTCGACGGCGCGTAGCTGATAGCCATGGCCCTACCCCCTAACCGCTCGCCCACGGGCGGGCGTGGGCCCCTGCGAGCTCTTGAACGCCCCGGTGTCCGGCCCCATGCGACCGGCACGCACCCGGGGCGGGAGGGCAAGGGGTGGCGGGCGGGGGCGCGCCCGCGGGTGGGTGCGACGGTCGAGGAACGGCAACGCCACCGCCAGCACCTCTCCCGGCTGCTCCCACACCACCGCGTGCCCAGCGCCGGCGAGCACGTGCGCCTCCGCCCCGGGGATTGCCGCGGCCAGCTCCAGCTGCTCGTGCGGCGGTGTGAGCGTGTCCTCACCACCAGCCAGGAGCAGGAGCGGCGTGCAGATCTCGGCCAGGCAGGGGCGCAGGTCGAACGTGGCCAACGCTTGCCACTGCGCGCGCAGGGCGGTGAGGGTAGCCGCCGGGCGCGGCAGGAGCTGGGGCAGGAACAGCTCGGCGAACGGCCGCCAGGCCGGGCTCGTCAGCCGCGCCAGCAGGCCCAGCAGGTGCTCGTCCGGCGTGGCCGTCTGTGCCACCCCGCACAGCTCCGCCACCGTGGGATAACGGCGGTGCAGCGCCCTGCCGTGCGGCATGGCCCCGATCAGCACGGCACGCTCCAGACGCCGCGGCGCCGTCACGGCGATTTGCAGTCCCACCAGTGCGCCCAGCCCCCAGCCGAGCAGGCGCAGGCGCGTCACGGCGCGTAGGGCGGGCAGGGCCAGCACCGCCTCCGCCAGGACCGGCACGGTGAGCCCCGGCGCCGCGGGGGACCAGTCCACGGTGATCACGGTGAACCGTTCTGCCAGGGCGCGGGTGAAGGCCACGCCCCACGACTCGCGGTGGCCGGCGAAGGTGGGCAGCAGCAGCAGGGCGGGGCCACGACCACTGCGGTCGGCGGACAGGTCGATGGGAGAGGGGTGCCGAGCGGGCATCGCGCGCCTCGCGATCGGCGGGGCCGAGCTATCGTATGCCGGTTAGCTCTCTATCGCAAGAGTTAGAGTGGGGTTAACGCGATTTCGTTATGAGCGTGATGTGGCCCGCGATGTTCGTGGGGCGGTTCACGCCGAGACATACCGCGGGTGCCCGCTCCAGCGGGGGTACGGTACGATGGTAGGGGTGGTGGCACAAGGGAGGAGCCGTGAACGCGCAGGAGGTGTACCGCACCTATGTGGTGCCGCAATCGTTTGGCTGTCGGCTGTGCGGGTACGCCTCGACCAGCCAGCGCGTTGTGGAACAGCATCTGCGTGTGAGCCACCCCCATCTGTTCGATGGCCCTTCAGCGGATCCGCCGGCTCCGCCAGCCGGCCCGACACCGCCAGCGCCCGCCACCACCCGAACGGAGTCTACCGCGGCCGGTGGCGCCCCGGTCGTGCTGTACACCGACGCCGGCACCTGGCATAACGATACCGGGCGGCAGCACTCGGTGTTCGCCGTGTGGGACGGGCGCACCCGGTCGATCGTCATCGAGGAGGAGCTGCCCGGCAGCACCAACAACGAGGCCGAGTACGCCGCCATCATCGCCGCCCTAGAGCTGTCCCGCGCCCAGGGTCTTACCGGCGTCCTCATCCGCTCCGACTCGCAGCTGTGCGTGAACCAGATCAACGGCCTGTGGCAGGTGCGGGAGGCGCGCTTGCGCCCCCTGCGCGAGCGCGCGGCGAAGCTGCTGCGCGAGGTGCAGGGCCATATCGAATGGGTGCCGCGCGGCCAGAACCAGGCCGGCATCTACCTGGAAAAGAAGTACAAACGCTGAGGCGCACCCTCGCCCCAGCCTTCGGCTACCGGCCCTCACCCCCGGGCGCGGCGCACTCCCTTCCAACCTGGCCATGCCCTCCGACCAGGGGCGCGTTGACACTTGGGCCGGCCGCTGGTAGCGTGCACGGCGCACCCTCCTGTGTGGAGGCGCGGCAGGTCATGCGTGTGACGGTGCGCCTGCACGGTGAGCCCTCCCGGCTGTTCGACGGCCGCGACACCGCCGAGGTGGAGGTGCCGGAGGGCAGCACCGTGCGCGCCGTGCTGGAGCGGCTTGGGCTGGCGCGGCACGAGTTCTGGCTGCACGCCGTCAACGGCGCCGTGGCCCAGCCGGACACCCCCCTCCAGCCGGGGGACCTGCTGGAGTGCGTGGCACCGATGAGTGGGGGATGAGAGAAGCAGGACGTTGAAGCCCCGGCCCCGCGTGAGGAGTGAGAGGGGCGCGGGCTCCTCGCCCTCACCCCCAGCCCCTCTCCCGCGCGCGGGAGAGGGGTGCCCGAAGGGCGAGGTGAGGGTTCACTAGGGTCGGATGAGGGCCAGGGGCCAAGGGGAGGCAGCGATGCCGTTCGGGTTCAACAACCGAGTGCTGCATGTGGACCTCACCACCGGTTCGCTCACGGTGGAGGAGCCGGGGGAGGAGTTCTTCCGCACCTATCTGGGCGGGCGGGCCCTGATCGCCCATTACCTGCTCAAGCTGGTGCCCAAGGGCGCGGACCCGCTGGGACCGGACAACGTGCTGGTGTTCGCGCCGGGCATCGTCACCGCCGCGCCCTTCTCCGGACAGGGGCGCAACGGCGTGGGCGCCAAGTCGCCGCTCACGGGCGGCTTCGGCAACTCGGAGGTCGGCGGCTTCTTCGGCGCCGAGTGCAAACGCGCGGGGTTTGACGCCCTGGTGATCCGCGGTCGTGCCCCACGTCCGGTCTACCTGTCCCTGAACGAAGGTCGGGCCGAGCTGCGCGACGCCTCCCATCTCTGGGGCAAGGAGGTGCTGGAGACGGAGGAGGCGCTACGCGCCGAGCTAGGCAAGGGCATCCGCACGGCCATCATCGGGCCGGCGGGGGAGAACCTGGTCCGCTTTGCCGCCGTTGTCAACGACGTCACCCACTTCGCCGGCCGCACCGGTATGGGCGCGGTGATGGGCGCCAAGAATCTCAAGGCCATCGCCGCTCGCGGGAAGGGCGCCCTGCCCCTGCACGACCCGAAGAAGGTCAAGGCGCTGGCCACCTGGCAGACCTCTAACCCGCAGTACACGCAGATCTACCACGAGCACGGTACAGCCGGGGTGCTGCGCGGCCAGCAGCTCGCCGGCGGCCTGCCCACCTACAACTTCCAGGAGGGGCAGTTCGCGGACAGCGAGAAGATTTCCGGCCACACCATGACCGAGACCATCCTGGTGGACCGCGACACCTGCTTCGCCTGCGCGGTGCGCTGCAAGCGCGTGGTGGAGGTGGACACGCCGGAGATCAAGGTAGACCGCCGCTACGGTGGCCCGGAGTACGAGACGCTGGCCGCGCTCGGCTCCAACTGCGGCGTGAACGACCTGCACGTGCTGGCCAAGGCCTCCGAGCGGATGGCCGCCCTGGGCATGGACACCATCTCCACGGGCATGACCATCTCCTTCGCCCTGGAGTGCTACGAAAAGGGCATCATCACCAAAGAGGACACGGGCGGCCTGGAGCTGCGCTGGGGCGACGGGCGCCTGATCCTGCGGCTCATTGAGGACATCGCCCACCGCCGCGGCCTGGGCAACGACTTGGCCGAGGGCTCGCAGCGCCTGGCACAGAAGTGGGGCCGCGGCGCCGAGGAGCTGGTGTTGACCGTCAAGGGGCAGGAGATCCCCATGCACGAGCCGCGCGTCAAGCACGCGCTGGGCGTGGGCTACGCCGTCTCGCCCACCGGCGCCGACCACATGCACAACTTCCACGACACGGCCGCCCTCACGGAGAGCCCGGTGTTGCAGCGCATGCGCGAGTTCGACCCGTCGCTGCAGCCGATCCAGGCGCACGGCTTCTCCGACGAGAAGATGCGCCTGTTCTACCTGTTCTCCACCTTCCGGCACTTCCTGGACAGCGTGGGCATGTGCCACTTCCTGCCCTACTCGCCGCAGCAGATGGCGGACGTGATCAATGGCGTCACCGGTTGGGAGGTGACGGTGCAGGACGTGCTGGCCTGGGGCGAGCGCGGCGCCACCCTGGCCCGCCTGTTCAACTTGCGCGAGGGCTTCACGGCCGCCGACGACAAGCTCCCCCGGCGCTTCTTTGGCCCCTTCCGCGGCGACAGCTCCCCCACCGGCAAGCCGCTGGACGAGGAGGGGTTCCGGCACGCTATCCAGTCCTACTACGCCGCCATGGGCTGGAACGCGGACGGGGTACCGACGCCCGAACGCTTGCACCAGCTCGGCATCGCCCAGGACTACGCGGAGTGAGGGGGGAGAGAAAGGGGAGAGGAATGAGGGGCGGAGAGGCCTGCCCTCGGTCGCGCCGCAGCGCTGGCCGGGGCGAGCGATCTTCCTCGCTCCTCGCTTCGCCCTCCTCGCCCATCGGAACATGCCGCGGAGCATGCAGGCAGAGGTAGCGGCATGGTGGAGGGCACGGCCGGGCCGCTGGCCGGCATTCGTGTGATCGACATCGGCACGATGATCGCCGGGCCGTTCGCGGCCACGCTGCTGGCCGATTTCGGCGCGGAGGTGATCAAGGTCGAGCTGCCGGGGCGCGGCGATATGCTGCGCCACCTCGGGCCGGTGCGCAACGGTACCTCCCTGTGGTTCGCGGCCGACGCCCGCAACAAGAAGTCCGTCACGCTCGACCTTCGCCGCCCCGCCGGCCGTGCGTTGCTCCTGCGCCTGGTGGCGGTGGCCGACGTTCTCGTGGAGAACTTCGTCCCCGGCACGCTGGACGGCTGGGGGTTGGATGAGAAGACGCTGCGCGCCGCCAACCCACGCCTGATTATCTTCCGCGCCTCGGGCTTCGGCCAGACCGGTCCCTACCGGCGGCGCCCCGGCTACGACCGGGTGGGCGTGGCGTTTGGCGGGCTGTGGCACATCACCGGTAAACCGGACGACGAGCCGATCCGGCCCGGCACCGCCATCGCCGACTACCTCACCGGCACCTTCGGCGCCCTGGGGCTGATGCTCGCCCTCTACCACCGCGACGCGCGCGGCGGTCCGGCGCAGGCGATCGACGGCTCCCTGTTCGAGAGCGTGTTCCGCCTGATGGAGTACACGGCGGTGCACTACCACCTGGAGGGGGTGGTGCGGGACCGCACCGGCAATGCCGGCCCCGCCGTGCCCTCCGGCGCCTTCCGCACCTGCGACGGCCGCTGGGTGGCGCTGGTGGCGGCGGAGGACGCCATGTACGGGCGCTTGATGCGCGCCATCGGCCGCGAGGACCTGGCAAGCGACCCTCGCTACCAAACCGCGCCGGGCCGGGCGGCGGATCGCGAGCCGCTGGAGACCGCCATCCGGCAGTGGGTGGCGGCCCATCCTCTGGCCGAGGTCCTGGCCGCGTTCGAAGCGGCCGACGTGCCCGCCGCGGCCAGCACCACCATCGCCGACATCTTCGCCGACCCCCACTACGCCGCCCGCGAGGCGATCGTCACCACCGAGGACCCGGCCTTGGGCACGGTGCGCATGCAGGGCGTGACGCCCAGGCTGTCGCTCACGCCCGGGTCGGTGCGCCGCGGCGCGCCGCTTCTCGGCGAGCACAATCGTGAGGTGTACGAGGGCCTGCTGGGTCTCGACCCGGCCGAGCTCGAACGCCTCCACGCCGAGGGCGTCATCTAAGTGAGCCTCATCCCCCATGAAGGTGCAGAGGCGATGCGTGCCGAGTGGGGGTGAGGAACAGGCCCTCACCCAGCACGCGGCGCCTTTTAGGGACCGCCCCGATACGAGCGCGGCGGCGACCCTCGGTAGCCTGTTGGCAGCGAAACAGATTCCGTCCCGGCAGAACCAGGGCGGAGAGGACACCGCCATGCCCGTCCTGCCACCGGATGTACGCCCGCTCGACCTGAGCCCCTACCTGTCCCGGCTGCGGGGGTTCCTGCCCGGCCGGCGCACCGGCACGGTGGCCGAGGCCGTGGGCCTCACAGTAGAGGCCGTGGGCCTGAGCGGCACGGTGGGAGAGCTGGTGCGCCTGCCGGCCGTCACGGGCGAGGTGGTGGCCGAGATCGTTGGCTTTCGCGGCGCGCGCACCCTGCTCATGCCCCTGGGCGAGCTGACCGGCCTGCGCGCCGGCGCCGTCGTCGAGGCCCTGGGCCGTCCCCTGGCGGTGCCCGTGGGGCGGGCGCTGCTGGGGCGGGTGCTGGACGGGCTGGGCCGACCCATGGACGGCAAAGGGCCGCTCAGCGGGCACGCCTACCCGGTTGCCGCCGGCGCGGCGCCGGACCCGCTGGGCCGGGCGCCGGTGCGGGAGCCATTTCCCACCGGCGTGCGCGTGATCGATGCCCTGCTCACCTGCGGGCGCGGCCAGCGCGTCGGTATCTTCGCCGGCTCCGGTGTGGGCAAGAGCACCACCCTGGGCATGATCGCCCGCTACGCCGCCGCGGATGTGAACGTCATCTGCCTGGTGGGCGAGCGCGGGCGCGAGGTGCGCGAATTTCTCGAACGCGACCTCGGTGAGGCCGGCCTGGGCCGCTCCGTGGTGGTGGTAGCCACCAGCGACACGCCCGCCCTGGTGCGCATCAAGGCCGGTTGGGTGGCGACCACCATCGCCGAGGCGTTCCGCGACCAGGGGCTCAACGTGCTCCTGCTCATGGACTCCGTCACCCGCCTGGCTATGGCCCAGCGGGAGGTGGGCTTGGCCGCAGGCGAGCCGCCAGCGCTGCGCGGCTACCCACCCTCGGTGTTCTTCCTGATCCCGCGTCTGCTGGAGCGGGCCGGCAACGGCGACCGCGGCTCGATCACGGCCTTCTACACCGTGCTGGTAGAGGGCGACGACCTGACGGAGCCGGTGACGGATACGGCTCGCGGCACGCTGGATGGGCACATCGTGCTCTCACGCGCCCTGGCGGCCGAGAACCACTTCCCGGCCGTGGACGTGCTTGCCAGCGTCTCGCGCGTGATGCCGGCGGTGGTGACGGCCGTGCACCAGGAGGCGGCCGGCCACCTGCGGGCGCTCTTGGCCGCCCACCACGACGCGCGCGACCTGATCGCCGTCGGCGCTTATGTGAGTGGCAGCAACCCGCAGGTGGACGAAGCGGTACGGAAGCTGCCCGCCATCCGCCAGTTCCTCCGCCAGCGCCCGGACGAGTCTACCCCGTTCGCGGAGACAGTGGCCACGCTGACGGCGCTTGCCAGGGATGAGGTCACGCCGTGACGTTCCGCTTGCAGCGCATCCTAGACCTCAAACACTGGAAGGAGGAGCAGCAGCGCCAGCGGCTCGGCGCCGCGGTGCAGGCGCGCCTGGCGGCCGAACGGCGGCTGTATGACCTCGTGGCGGAGGAACGGCGGCGGCGCGAGGCGATGGCCGCGCTCCTGGCCGGCGGTCGGGTGGACGCGGCGCGTGTGGTGGAGGCGTCTCGGCTGCTGGATGCGGCCGCGCGGGCGGTGGCCGCTCAGGCGCGCGTGGTGGCGGAGCGCCACGCCGCGGAGGAGGCGGAGCGGGCGCGCCTGGCCGAGGTGATGCGTGAGCGACAGGCGTTTGACCGGCTGCGCGAGCGGCACGCGGAGCGGGAGCGAACTGAGCACCGCCGGCGGGAGACGGTCTTGCTGGGGGAGATCGCCAACGCCCGGGCCGCACGGCAGCGCCCGCAGCGGCCGGGCGATGCCCCGGCCTGACGAGGTGAGGAAACCGTGGTGAGCACCGTTCTCAATGACCCGCGCGTCGCGATCGCGCAGCAGGGATTGCAGGGGTTGGCGCGACGGCAGGAAGCCATCGCCACCAACATCGCCAACGTGGACACGCCCGGCTACCGGCGCAAGGACGTCCCCTTCGAGGCGGAGCTGCGCGCCCGGATGGGGACGGGGCCACGCCTAGCCACCACCGACCACCGCCATATCGCGGTGGCGCCGGCGAGTGTGGGGCTACTGCGGATGGCGGTGGACGCGGCGCAAGGCCGCACACGCGCGGGTCGCAACGACGGCAACGATGTGGACATCGACTACGAGATGACGCGCCTGGCCGAGACCTCGTTGCGCTATCAGTTGCTCACGCAGGTCGTGGGCACGCGCCTGGCCACGCTGAAGGAGATCGCCGCGCGGGCGTCATAGGGGCGACGCGCACAGGGGGTGAGGGCTGGTCCCCAGACCCTCTCCCGCACACGGGAGAGGAGTGGCCGAAGGCCGGGGTGAGGGTCGATGAGGGCCGGGTGAGGGCCGCTCAGGAGGTGTAGCGGTGGGTCTAATCGGCTCGTTGCAGGTGAGCCGCAGTGCGCTCCAGGCGGAGCGGCTGCGTATGGACGTGGTGGCGAACAACTTGGCCAACATCAACTCCACGCGCACGCCGGAGGGCGGGCCCTACCGGCGGCAGACGGTGCTGTTCCGGCCCGCTGGCGAGGGGCTGAGCTTCGCCGCCGTGCTGGCCAAGCGCGCCGGAACGGCGCCGGGCGGCGTGGCCGTGGACGCCGTGGTGGAGGACCCCCGTCCGCCGCGCCGGGTGCACGACCCCGGCCACCCGGACGCGGACCAAGATGGCTACGTCCTCTACCCCGACATCGACGTGGCTGCCGAGGTCACGGACATGATCTCGGCCACCCGCTCTTATCAGGCCAATGTGACGGCCATCAACGCCATCAAGGGGATGGCCCTCAAGGCGTTGGAGATCGGTCGCTAGCGATGATGACGTTGCAGGACAGGTGTCGGCCCTGTCTCCACGGCCGCTAGGGAGGTTCCCGAATGTACGGCCGATGCGGGGTGAGGACAGAATACGGCGCACACGCCGGATAAGCATTGGAGCAGCGGGTGATGCAGGTTCAAGGAGTTTCGGCCCCAGTACCCGCACCGTCGGCCGGCGCAGCCACGGGCCCGGCGACCGGGTTCGACTTCGGCCGCGCGCTGGGCGACCTGATCGAGCAGTTCGCGGCGACCGAGCAGCGGACCACGAACCTTGTGGCCCGTGCCGCCACCGGTGAGGACGTGGACATCCACGACGTGATGATCGCCGTGCAGGCGGAAAGCCTCCTGTTCCAGGTGGGGTTGCAGGTGCGCAACAAGTTGGTCGAGGCCTACCACGAAGTCTTCCGCATGCAGGTGTAGCCATGCCCAAGGTGCTCGCCGCCCCGACCGCCGCATTGCCGTCCACCGACCCGTTCCCGGTCACGGGGTCGGCGCCCGCGCGCGATGCTCGCTTCGGCACCGTGCTGCGCGGGTGGTTGCGCGAGGCCACACCCAACAACGGCGACCCGGCCGAGCCGAGCGATGCGCCGAGCGGCGAGCCGGCGGCCGGCCCCGCGCTGACCATGCCCTGGCTCCTGCTCCTCACCGCGAGCGCGGTAGACACAGGAGATACGACAACCGCCACGGCCCCGGCCCAGGGGGGGACGACGGGGACGGCATCGCCGGCCGGCGAGGGCGTGCCGAGTCCCGCCGGGGCCCCGTCCGCGGATGCAGCGTCGGTGCGGGCGCCGGCCGCGATTGAGGCCGGGCAGCCGAACGCACCGCGCAGCCCCGGCCAGCGGCACGGGGCCCCGGTTGGCCAGGGTGGCGCGGGCACCGAGTTGCCGCCCGCCGTAGGCCCGAACAGCGAGGCGCCGATTCCCACCCTTGGCCCCGATCCCGCCGGCGACCTCTTCGCTCAGGCGGCCGGCGAGGAGCCACCCGCACCCACCCCGTGGGAGCAAGCGATGAGCGCTGGCGAGCGGGGTGAAGGCTGGCCCCGCGCCGCGCTGCCTGCAGAGGTGGACGGGTGGGCGCAGCCCTCACCCGAACCGGCCGCACCAGGCCGCCCTCTTGCACAGCCAGAGGGGGTCGCCGACACCGGCAGAGCCCCCACGCCGATGGCCCGCCCTCCCTTCCGCTTGGCGGAAGAAGGGGTGGCAGAGCGGCGCGAGCTCAGGGCTGACAGCGCCGCACCGATAACCGCACGGTTTCCCTCCCCCGGTGTGACTGAGGGCACGGAAGGAGCCAGACCGTCTGGGGCCAGCGGGGGGGACCCTGCGTCGACGCTGGCGTTCACCTCACGCGTCTCCCGCAATGTGGTCGGGATGGAAGGGGTGGCCGAACGGGGTGGGGCCGAGGGTGTAGGTCCGGCCGCCGCTCCTCTCCCGCTCGTGCGGTTGAGCCTCGTCCAAGGCGCGCCGGACGACGCGGGCACGGCGGCGCCCACCGGTGTGGCGTCACCGGCGCAGGCCGCCACCCCAGCCGGTGTGGCGCCCGCCGACGCACCGCGCCCGCCGGCGGTGGCGCAGGTGGCGGCGGCGCTGGCCCTCTCCGCCCGCGACGGCGTCACCGAGGTGACCATCGCGCTGCGCCCGCCGGAGCTGGGCGAAGTGCGGGCGCGGATCGTAACCGGACCGGACGGGCTCGTGATTCGCCTGTCCGCCGAGCGCGAGGCGGTGGGCGCGCTGCTGCGGGCGCGGGCCGGCGAGCTCCAGCAGGCGCTGACGGCGCAGCAGCTGTCCGTGGCCGAGGTGCATGTGCTGCACAACCCGCCGCCCGCCCCTGCCTCCACGGCGCCGGACTGGCAGGGATGGCAGGAGCGGTGGTGGCTCCGGCGGGAGCCGGGACAGCAGGAGCGGCGGCCGGGTGGAGAAGGCACCGGCCGGGAGGCGGACGACGAGGCGTAGGCGGTGCCCCCGGTCAGGGGGTGTCGGCCGCGCCTAGGAGGTAGGAGATGCAGGTCGGAAGCGTGATCACCACCGCCACCACACCCACATCCGGCGCCACGAGCAAGCCGACCGACGGGCGGCCACAGGTGGACTACCTCAAGCTGATCGTGGCGCAGATGCGCAACCTCAACCCGATGGACCCGAGCAGCGGCGGCGACGGCCTGACGGTGATGATGCAGGCCGAGACGCTCAACCAGCTCATCAGCCTGAACACCGCCCTGCGCGACCTGCAGATGCTCAACCAGACGAGCTACGCCGCCGCGCTGGTGGGCCGGACCGTGACCGGCGTGGCCGAGGGCGGCACCGTCACCGGCGTCGTGCGCGGCGTGAAGATGGATACCGGCGGGCCGATGCTGGAGCTGGACAACGGGCGCAGCCTGCGCCTGTTGGACCTCACCGCGGTAGAGGGCGCGTAGGCGGCGGTACAGGGAACTCACGGCAGGAGCACCTGCCGAACACGCATGGAAGGAAGGGACAGCGAGCGATGTTACGGGCGTTTTCGTCGGCGGTATCCGGGATGCGCAGCCAGATGGCGTTCATGGACGTGGTGGCGAACAACATCGCCAACGTGAACACCACGGCCTTCAAGGCGGCGCGGGCGCGCTTCGCCGATATGCTCTACCAGACCTTGAACGGCGGTAGCGACATAATTAACCCAACACAGATCGGGCTGGGCATGCGCCTTTCTGGGGTAGATACCATCATGACCCAGGGTGCCCTGCGTACCACCGGCAACCCGCTCGATCTGGCCGTCGAGGGAGACGGTTTCTTCATCCTCAAAGACGCCAACGGGAACACGTTTTACACGCGTGACGGTAGTTTCATCATCAATAGCAACGGCGATCTCGTGCACGCCGGTACCGGTATGAAGGTGCAGAATGACGGCGGCAGCGATGCCCTCACGGGTTTCGACCCCACCCAGTACAGCTCGGTGAGCATCGGACCGGATGGCAAGATCATGGCTATTCCGGCCGCGGGTGGTGCACCGACGCAGATCGGGCAGATCGGCCTGGCGACCTTCAAGAACCCCGAGGGGCTCCTGCACGCGGGCGATAACCTGTGGCGGGAGTCGGCATCCTCGGGCACGGCGAACCAGACCCAACCGCAACAAAACGGCGCCGGCAGCCTTCGCTCCGGGGTGCTGGAGAGCTCGAACGTGGACCTGGCGCAGGAGTTCGCCAACATGATCGCCGCGCAGCGCGGCTTCCAGGCCAACTCGCGCGTGATCACCGCCTCGGACGAAATCCTGCAGGACCTGGTGAACATCAAACGCTAACGGTGCGGGGAGGGGCGCTGGGGCGCCCCTCCCGCTCTCCTCTGCGGCGGTCGCGCGTGCGCTTCGTGCTTCCCTGGCTGCTCCTCGTCCTCCTGCTGCCCGCCGGCGTGCCCCCTGGCTCGCTGAGAACCGTGGTACCCTCTCCAGGGCTGACCCTCACCCCGGCCTGCGACCACCGGCCCTCACCCCGCCCTTCGGACCCCCCTCTCCCGCGCGCGGGCGAGGGGCCGGGGGTGAGGGCCGTGAACGGTGGCACGCTCTACGTCGCCAACCTGCGCTCCTCGGACGTTTCGGTCATCGCACTGGCAGATGGCGTGGAGCGGGCGCGGGTGCCGGTGGCCTTCAACCCGCACGAACTGGCCCCGGCGGGCGATGCCCTGCTCGTCACCAACTACCGCAGCGGCGTCGTCACCCGCCTGACCCTGCCGGACCTGGTGGCTACCCCCATCATCTTGGGCGGCGAGCCGCACGGCCTGGCCGTCACGGGCGCGCTGGCCGCCGTGACCCTGGGGCGCGCCGGGGAGGTGGCGCTGCTGGACGTCGCCGACGGCAACGTCCACGCCCGAGTCCCCACCGGCGGTGAGCCGCACATGGCGGCGGCGTGGGGCGACCGCCTCTACGTGGCCGACGCCGCCGGCAACGCGCTGCTGGAGATCGACCCCAGCACGGCGACGCTCACCCGCCGTGTGGCGGTGGGCGCCACCCCGGAGTCACTCGATGTCAGCCCAGAAGGGAATGCCATCGCCGTGGCCAACGCCCGCTCCGGCGACGTCTCGCTGATCGACCGGGAGCGGTTCGTGGAGCGCGCGCGGGTGCCATTGCCGGGCAGCCCGGTGCGTGTGCGCTACCACCCCGATGGGCGCCTGCTGGCCGTCTCGCTCGCCAACGTCGGGCAGGTGGCGCTCCTGGACCGTGACGGGGCGGTGATGGCGCTCGTGCCGGTCGGCAACCGGCCGGACGGCCTCGCCTTCAGCCCCAACGGGCGGCTGCTGTACGTGGCCCTCACCGGGGACAACCGTGTCGCGGTAGTTGACGTGGCGGCGCGGCGAGTCGTGCGCGCGCTGCCGGCCGGCGACGGTCCCAGCGGCCTGCTCCTCGTGCCGTGACCGTTTGCCCGTAACCGCTGAGGCTGCTTCCCTAAAGGGCAGAACCGGGGGAGCGACGCGCCATGGCAGGGAAGCGGGCGGTATTGGCCTTCAGCGGCGGGTTGGACACGAGCGCCATCCTTACCTGGATGGTGCGCGAGCTGGGCTGGGAAGTGATCACGTTTACGGCCAACCTCGGCCAGCGGGAGACGGACAGCCTGCGCGCGGCTGAGGAGAAGAGCCGCCTCATCGGCGCCGTGGCGCATGAGGCGGTGGACCTGCGCCGCGAGCTGTTGGAGGAGTTCTTCCTGCCGGCGCTGCAACTGCACGCCCGCCTGGAGGGGCGCTACCTGCTCGGCACCTCGCTGGCGCGCTACCCCACCGCCCGCGCCGCCATGCGCGTGGCCCGCCAGTACGGCGCCACGGTGCTGGCGCACGGCTCTACCGGCAAGGGCAACGACCAGGTGCGCTTCGAGACCACCTGGCTGGTGCTCAACGCCAACCCGGCCTACCACATCCCTGGCCTCGAGATCTACGCCCCCTGGAAGGAAGAGGACTTCCTGCGCCGCTTCGGTGACGGCGGGCGGCGGGTGATGCGCGCCTACCTGGAGGAGCACGGCGTGCCCGTGCCCTCTGGCGGGTCCGACCGGCCGGATCCCTACAGCCAGGACGAGAACATCCTGCACATCTCCTCCGAGGGGGTGGCGCTGGAGAAGCCGGAGGAGTCGCATGAGGGGCGCGTCATCTACACCTTGCTCACCGACCCACGCCGGGCGCCGGACGCGCCCGAGTACGCGCGCGTGTTCTTCGAGCAAGGCGTGCCGGTGCGGCTGGTGGTGGAGGACGAGCAGGGGCAGGAGCGGCAGCGGGCCGAGGGCGACCTGATCGCCGTGTTCGCGCTGGCCAACGAGGTGGCGGGGCGGCACGGCGTGGGCCTACTGGATATGGTCGAGCACCGCTACGTGGGCATCAAATCGCGCGGCGTGTACGAGGCGCCCGGGCACACCCTGCTGCTGGAGGCGCATGCCGACCTGGAGAGCCTGGTGCACGACGGGCCGGTGATCGACGAGAAGTGCGCGCAGGCGCCGCGCGTGGCGCGCCTGATCTACAACGGCGGCTGGTTTTCCCAGGAGATGCGGCGTTACCTGTCCGTCCTGCCGGAGGAGCAGGCGCGGGTCACCGGCTGGTCGCTGGTGCGCCTGTACAAGGGGAGCGCCCTGCCGGTGGCGCGCTGGAGCCCCTACAGTCTGTACGACCCCACCATCGCCTCGTTCGACGACATGACCGGCCGCGGCTACGACCCGCGCAAGGCACGCGGGTTCATCGACGTGCAAGCACTGCACCTGTACGTCGCCGAGCGGGTGCGGCACCAGGCCGCCCCGGCCCGGGCGCCGGAGCACGCGGACTAATGGCGGGTCCCAGACACAGGCGGAGGATGCCGTGCCGCGCCTGCTGCCCCTGATAGCCCTCGTGCCGCTGATCGTCGCCTGCCGGGCCCACGGCGAACGGGCAGCCGCCACCGCCGTGCCCTTTACCACCCGCGTGGCGGCCACCCCGGCGGCGAGGGCCGCTGCCGTGGAGCTCGTGCCGCGGCGGACGGCGCGGTTTACGCTCGCGCTACCGGCGGGCTGGCAGGAGCTGGCGCTGTCGGCGGAGGCGATCCAGCAGGCCGCACGCGAGGCGGAGGGGCGCAACGCACACCTGGTGGTGTTGCGCTCTCTGCTCGAGGGCGAACGGTACAAGCAGATGGAGTACTTCGCCTTCGACCCGGCCACGGCGGACAGCGTCAACGTGCTGCGTGCCCCCATCGCGCCCGGCACCACCGCCGCGCAGGTGTTGGAGCAGGTACGGCAGGCGTTGCCGCAGACCGTGCCGGGCGTGCGGGTGACGGACGGGCGCGCCGACCTGCGCGTGCATGGGCGAGCGGCAGCGCTGGTGGAGTATGAGTTGCGGGTGCTCCAGCCCGGCGTTGGGATGCAGACCTACCAGGGCGTGCAGGTATACGTGCTGGACGGCGAGGCGGTCTATGTCATCAGCGTCAACGGCCCGGCTGGGGAGGGGTTCACCGCCCTGGCTGGGCGCATCGCCGCGACGTTCGAACCGCTGCCGTAGGCGTCGGGCCCGCGCACGCGGTCTGCGGCGCCTCGGGGCTTAGCCCTGGCCTCCTGCTCCCGGCAAGTCGGGGGCGGGGGGAACCGAGGCGCTCACGCTGCCATTCGCTGCTGCCTCAGCCGATACACGAACGCCAGCACTTCGGCGACGGCGACGTACAGTTCCGGCGGGATCTCCTTCCCCACCGGCACCATCTGGTACAGGGCCTTCGCCAGCGGTTTGTTCTCCACCACGGGCACGCGCGCGTCGTCGGCGAGCTGGCGGATTTTCAGGGCCAGGTAGTCCTGCCCCTTCGCCAGCACCACCGGCGCCGCCATCGTCGCCGGATCGTACCTCAGCGCCACCGCGTAGTGCGTCGGGTTCGTCACCACCACGTCCGCCTTCCGCACGTCCCGCATCATCTGCTGCAGGAAGCGCATCCGCCGGCTCTTCTGCTGCGCGCGCACGTGTGGGTCGCCTTCGCTTTGGCGCAGCTCCTCCTGCACCTCCCGTTTCGTCATGCGGATGCTCTGCAGGAAGCGGCGCCGTTCCCACAGCCAGTCCAAGATCGCCAGCGCCAGCATCGCTAGGGCGCCCTTCAGCAGCACTTCCCACACCAGGTTCAGGAGCAGCGTCAGCGCGGGCGTCAGCTCGGTTGCGCCGAGCGCGGCGAGTTCGGCGCGGTGCGCTCGAATCACGAGCGTCGCCACTGCCGCCACGATCAATAACTTCGCCAGCGTCTTCAGCAACAGGAGGAGCCCCTGCGTCGAGCAAATCCTCTTCGTCCCAGCGATCGGGTTCACCCGCTCCCATTTGGGAATCAGGAGACCAGGGACGAACATAAAGCCACCCTGTAGGACGCTGGCCGCCACCGCGGCGAAGGCTAGCATACCAAGGAGCGGTGGCAGGATTGCCGCCAGTGCCCCAAGCGCGCTCGTTTCCGTGGTTGGGGCCGCGGTTTTGTCCAGCGCGCCCGCCGCCAGGATATGGCCCACCAGCAGGGCGCTGAGCCGGTCCAGCGTGAGGCCAGCGGTTAGCTTGAGGGTGTACAGGCCGGCCAGCAGCACGATTGCGGCTGTCAGGTCCTGGCTGCGCGCCGTTTGACCGCGTTTGCGGACCTCTTCCCTGCGTCTGGGCGTTGGTGCCTCGGTGCGTTCGTCGGCCATAGCGTCCCTGTTTCATCGTTTGCGCCCGTCCCTTGCGCGGTGTGCCCCGCTAAGCGGGGCGGTGATTGCCCCCATGAAGGGCGTGAACCAGCACGAACGGCAGGAGGTCCGCCGGCTGCCGGTGCACCCGGTAGCGCCTCCTCGTCCCCCTCTGTGCCCATCGCGTTTCCCCGGTGCCCCCAGGCCGCGGCCGGCCTCGGCTCCACGAGGGACGTGGCCGCCCGGAGGCCCTGGGCGTGCCGTCCTCGTTCGTTTCGCTCCGTCCGGCTTAGCCGCCCAGCAGGGTGGCGATGCTCGCGCCGAGATTGCGAAATGCCGCCTGCATGAGCATGGCCGTAGTGGGCAGCGACGCGGCCAGCATCACCAGTCCGACCGCTACCTTGACCGGCGCGCCCGTGACCAGCACCTGCATCTGCGGTGCCGCCTTGCTCACCAGGCCCATGGCCGCATCAGCGAGCAGCAAGGCGCCGGTGACGGGCAACACGATACGCAGCGCAACCTCGAACACCGCCTGTACCAGCGCCATCACTTGGATGACGCCCACCACCGGCAGTTCACCGCCAACGGGCGCGACCTGAAACGTGTGCACCAGGCCCGTGAGCGCGGCGTGGTGTCCATTGGCTGCCAGAAAGATGACCGTGGCCAGCACCGTGTAGAACCCGTCGATCACCCCGGAGCCAGCGCCGCTGTGCGGGTCGAGCACTTCGCCGAAACCGAAGCCGATCTGTATCCCAAGCAGGCGGCTCCCAATCTGGATGCCGGTGAAGATGAGCGAGGCGGCAAAACCGACCGCCAAGCCTACCAACAGCTCGCGTCCGGCCAGGACCCCAAACGCGACCGGATCCGCCGGCGGCATTGCCGCCTGGCCTATCTGGAGCGGTGTCACGATCAGGCTTAGCATCACCGCCAGCCCGATCTTGCTCTGGGCCGGCACCTGCCGCGCTCCGAACACCGGCGCGGCCACCAGCAGCCCGCCCGTGCGGGCCAGCACCAACCCGAACACCGCGATGTAGGTGGAGGAAAGCAGTGTCATTGTCGCATATTTTTTGCCGGCGTCCAGTCTCTATACGGTGCGTTTTTTGTGAAGGGCGCCTCGCGCTAGCGGGCCACCATCGGCAGGGCGGCGAACAGCCGTGCCGCGTACTCCACCAGGCTGGTGAGCATCCACGGGCCGAAGAAGGCCAGGGCCGCCACCATCGCCACCACCTTGGGCACGAAGGCCAGGCTGGCGTCGTTGATCTGGGTCATGGCCTGGAGCGCGCTGATCACCACTCCCACTACCAGGCTCGCCACCAGCACCGGCGCCCCGACCTTCAGCGCCGTCCACAGCGCCTCATGCCCCAGCCCGATGACAAACTCCTGCGACACCGCTGTCCTCCCACATGTCCATCCGAGTCACGTGCCTATCCAAAGCTGCGCACCAGCGAGCCGGCGATCAGGTACCAGCCGTTGACCAGCACGAAGAGCAGGATCTTGAACGGCAGCGATACCACCATCGGCGGTAGCATCATCATGCCCATCGACAGCAGCGCGCTGGAGACGATCAGGTCGATGATGAGGAAGGGGATGAACAGGATGAACCCCATTTGAAAGGCCGTCTTGAGCTCGGAGATGATGAACGCCGGGATGACGACGTAGGTGGGCACGTCGTCCACCGTGTTCGGCTGTGGGCTGCCGGATAGGCGCACAAACAGCGCGAGGTCCTGCTCGCGCGTCTGGCGCAGCATAAAGTCGCGGATCGGCTGCTGGCCGCGGCGGAAGGCCTCGGCCTCGTTGATCTCGCCGCGCAGATAAGGCTGCACGGCCGTCTCGTGGATAGCGCGCCACTGCGGTGCCATGATGAAGGCGGTCAGAAACAGCGCCAGCCCGATGATGATCTGGTTGGGCGGGAGCTGGGGCACGCCGATGGCGTTGCGCAGAAGCGCCAGCACCACTACGATGCGGGTGAAGGCCGTCACCATCATCAGCAGCGCGGGCGCCAGCGACAGGAGCGTAAGCAAGCCCAGCAGCGCCACGCCGGTGCCGGCCGCACCCTGACCGGCGTTGACCGTGGTGGTGCCGTCCGGTTGCTGTACGCAGCCGCCGACGATCAGGCCGCCGCCCAGGAGCACAAAAAGGGTTAGCGTGGCGTGCACGCGTCGCACGGCTGCCTCACCTGCAAACGTCGTTGGTGTGCGCCGCTCATCGCGGCTCGTGCGGCGCGCGCACCCGCGCCGCAAACGCGGCCAGCCGGTCCTGCGGTTCAAGCCTCGGCGCTGTGTCTTCCAGGCGTGCCAGCGTGGCGGCGAAGTCTGCCTCGGGCGATGTGGGGGCTCTTCGGCGCCGGTGAGGCGTGCGGGCGGGGGCCAGCGCGGCGCGCAGCCGCTCAACCAGGCCGGCCAGCGATGGGGCGGGGTCGCGGCGCACAGGGGCGCGCAGCCGGTCCAGCACGGCTGCATCCCGGACCTCGCCGAGCAGGGTCAACTGCTGCGGCGTGGCGCCCACCAGGAGGGCGCGATCGCCCACGTCGAGCACGTACACGGCCCGGCCCTGCGCCAGTGGCAGCGTGTCGGCCATGGTGATGGCGCCGGTCCGGCCGCCGGAGCGGACGGCTGTGCCGGCGTAGCGGCGTAACACCCACAGGCTGGCGCCCAGCAGGGCCACCACCACGGCCGTCTTGACCACCAACCCGACGAGGTCACCCATACCGACGATGGCGGATCCCGCCGGCTGTCCCCCTGCCGCGGCGGGTGGGAGGATGCCCGAACTCGGTGCCTGCGCCTCCGCGACGGGCGGTTTGTCGGCGGTCGGCGCGTCCTTCGTGCTGGCGGTGGCCACGTAGATGGCCAATGCCACCACCACCAGCACGGCGATGGCGGTGCCGAGCCAGCGTCCGGAACCGTGTCTCATGCTCCACTCCCCGGCAACGTGTCCGCCGCTTCGGCCTTAGGGTTCCACAGCTGGTCCGCAGTCCGCATCGGGGAACCCCTTATTCTCATCCCCGACGCGCCCGAGTCAGACCGCACCGGTTCTGTCCCCGGTCGTGACTGAGCGTGAACCGCAGGCCGCGCCGGCACGGACAGGATACGGGCGGTGCGACCCGGTAACGTGCGCCGGGGTCCGCCGCGCTTGCGAAAGGAGCGAGAAACCGTGATCGTTGAGCGGCTGGTGTTCACGGCGAAGTTCGGTCAGGGAGACACGGTGGTGACGGCCTTCAAGGAGTGGCAGGAGCGGTTCAACGCGCGCTTCGGCCTCAGCGCACGCTTGCTGGTGGACGTGACCGGCCCGATGTTCACCGTTGTAGTGGAGAACGAGTACCGCGACATGGCCCATATGGCGGAGGTGGGCGCGCGCGAGCGGGCCTTCTTCGCGGAGCCAGAGTTCCAGCAGTGGTTCGCGCGCTGGAGCAACGCCGTGGAGCAGGGAGCGCGCGAGCTGTACGAGGTGGTGGCTTGACCGGACGGCTCGGCGCGGCGCACGCCCTGGCGCCAGCGCTAGCCGCGGGCTAGACTGCGCTGGCGGCGGCCGGCCGGGCGCGCCTGGGTGGTCGCCAGCATCAAAGGTGTGAGAGGGGCAATGTCCAACGCCGTCTTGCTCGTCTATACCAACTGTCCCGCGGAGCGTGAGGCCGAGTTCAACCGCTGGTACGACGAGGTGCACATCCCCGACCTGTTGCGCGAGGTGCCCGGCATCGAGGCGGCCCGCCGCTACCGGCTCTCCGGCCCGGCGCCGGCCATGCAACTGCGCGACGGCAGCAGCGCCGTGGCCCAATATCTCGCCGTGTACGAGATCACCACGGACGACACTCGCGGCTTCATGCGGCGCATCACCGAGGTCTCTCAGGACCTGGGCCGACGCGGCCGCATGTTCGACGGGCTGCAACTGGTGGCTGCGGTCACGTACACGGCCCTGGGCGAACGGCAAACGGCACCGGCGTGAGGCGCCGCCCGCCGGGCAGGCGATGGCGACGGAGACGGCCGCCGCGGGCCGTTCCGGTTAGGGCCGCACGCGAGGGGGGATAGGGGAGCTCCCGATCAAGTGCATGGGCGGGCGCGGGCACAATCTGGGTGGAGGTTGACCGTATGCCTCGCGCCCGCCGGCCCCTGCGTGCCATCCCCGTTCGCTGCTGCCCGCGCGCCGCCACACTCCTCTTGGTGGCGGGCGCGCTGCTGGTGGCCGGGTGCGGCTACCAGATCGCCCTGCAGCCCTCACCGACACCCGGCGCGTTGGGCGTGCGCCAGATCGCCGGCCTGTCCCAACCCCAGCCGACGGCATCGGCACAGGTCGAGCTGGCCGCCGTGCTGGCCCAGGCCGTGCAGGCGGCGCCGGCGCTGGTGGCCGCCCAGGGCGCCGCGCAAACCCAGACCGCCTCCGCGCCAGCACCCGCCCCGGCGCCGGCACGCGGTACCCTCAGCCTGGAGCCGATCAGCGCTGGGAACGGCGCGGTCACCCTGCCGCGCGCCACCACGGCGGGAGCGGCCGTCGTGCCGACCGCCTCCCCGACGGTGTCGCCGCCCGCCCCATCGGCGACGCCGCGCGCCGTCGCCACCGCGATCTCGGCGCCGGCGGCGACGCTCACGCCCACGCCGCCGGCAGCGTCCACGGCCAGCGCCACGCCCAGGCCGTCACCGGTGCAGGTGTTCCTCGCCGAGGGGAACAACGATTTCCTCTACGTGGGGCCGACGCTGCCGGTTGACCAGGCGCTGGCCGCCCTGGCTGGGATGTACACCGTGGTCTCGTTCCGGCCGGCCGGGGCGACGACGCAGGTCACCTATCGCCCGGGCCTAGACCCTGTGCCGGTGCTGCCGCAGAACACGCTGGTGCACATCGGCATGAAGCGGACAACCACTTTCGTGATGTATCCACCGCGATAGCGTGGGGCAGGAGCGGCGCTAACGGCGGTAGTCCAGCACCACGATCTGCGTCTCGGCCGGTAGCCCGCTGCGACTCACCGATAGCTTGGGCTGCGGGCTAGGGGCGGAGATGCCGAGCTGTTTGATGAACTTCTCCAGTGGGTCCAGCTTGGCGGTGGCCGCCTCGGTGGCGTAGTGCATCGGCACCACTAGCTTGGGCTCCAGCTCGCTGATCAGCTCGGCGGCCGTCGCGCCGTCGATGGTGGTATGGCCGCCAACGGGCACCAGCAGCACGTCAATGTCCGCCAGCGCCTCCATCTGCTCCTGGGTGGGCAGGTGGCCGAGGTCGCCCAGGTGGCAGACCCGCACCTCCTCCATCTCCACGATGAACGCGGTGTTGGGACCGCGCAGCGCGCCACGCTGGTCGTCGTGGTAGGTGCGCACGCCGGTGAGCATCACGCCGCCGATCTCATACTCGCCGGGCGCGTCCAGTACCTTGGGCGTGCCGCTCACCGCCTCGAGGAAGCTGTGCTCCGGATGGCGGTGGCTGACCGTCACGATCTGCGCCTGCTGCCGGCCGATGCTGTATCCGGTGGAGCGGGGGCACGGGTCCATGAGCACCGTCATCTCCTTGGTGCGGAGCCGGAAGCAGGCATGACCGAGCCAGGTGATCTCCATCACGTCCCCTCTCCCCCCACGCTTTGCCAGAGCACGGGATGCTGGCCGCCCTCGTCCCGGGCAGATGGAGGACCACGCGCGGCTCAACCGCGCATGGCCATTCGCATCGTACCAGACTGGCGCGCCGCTTACGCCTGAGGGCGTGCTCAGCCATCGATGCCGGCGGCGGTGAGCGCGATCCGTGCCAGCGCCGCCTTTTCGTGGCGCCCGCGCATGATGGTGTCCGTCACCACGGCGCGCAGGCCGGTCGCCTCCACCACCGGCGCCAGCGCAGCGTCGACCGAGTCCAGGACCAGCACGTCCAGGAAGTCGCGGTAGAGCAGGCCGATCTGAGCGGCGCTGGCCTCGTAGCCGAGCGTGCGCAGCATCCTTGCCGCCGGCCCTTTGACCGTCTCTCCGCCGATAATCGGGCTCACGGCCACCACCGGCGCGGTGGTGGCGCGCAGCGCCTCCCGCACGCCGGGCACGGCCAAGATCGGCCCGATGCTGACGATCGGGTTGCTGGGCGCCACCAGCACCGCTCTGGCGCTTGCAATGGCCTCCAGCACGCCGGGCGCGGGGACCGCCGCCTCGATACCGGCAAACCGCACCGCCAGCACGTCATCGGCGGTGCCGCGGCGCACGAAGTAGTCCTGGAAGGACAGCTCCCCGGCGGGGGTGTGCACGCGCGTCTCCACGCGGGCGTCGGTCATCGGCAGCAGGCGTACGCCCAGGCCGTGGGCGCGGACGATCTCCGCCGTCACCTCACTCAGCGTGGCGCCGGCTGCCAGGCGGACGGTGCGGTAGAGGCAGGTGGCCAGGTCGTGGTCGCCCAGGTTGAACCACACGTCCGGCACAAAGCGGCGCAGGCTTTCCACCACGTGGAAGGTGTCGTGCAAGAGGCCCCAGCCACGGGCGGCGTCCACCCGCCCGGCCAGGGTGTAGATGACGATATCGATGTCCGGGCAGACGCGCAGACCGAAAAAGTCCAGGTCATCGCCGGTGTTGGAGATAATGGTCACTTGCTCCTGCGGCAGAACGGTGACCACGCCTTCCAAAAAGCGGGCGGCGCCCACGCCCCCAGCCAGCACCACGATCACGCCCGCACCCTCCGGTGATGAGCGGAGCCATCGCCCGGATGCTCGGAGGCGAGGTCTGCTTCGTGCACGCCCATACCGCGCAACGCCCGCGCCGTGCACGTCTCCTCCGCCTCGGCAAGCACCCGGATCAGGTCCTGCGGCCGGTCCACGTCCCGCAGGAGGGAGGGCGGCTCCATTCGCTCGAAGGCGGCGCCGGCCTCGTGCGCCGCCGCCGCGTGGCGAGCAAAGCTGTCCGGCCCGAACGCCGGCGCGATGACGCTGGGCGGGCACAGCAGCAGGGCGCCGGTACCGCCGTCGGCCGCGGGCACGGCGCGCACGCAGGGGGCGGCCGGCAGGGCGGCCAGCAGCGCCGCCACATCGTCCGCCCGCATCTGGGGCAGGTCGCCCGGCACGATGAGCACCGCCTTCGCTCCGGCCGCGGCGCGGTCCGCCAGCCCGATGGCCAGGGCCGCGTTGAGGCCGCGGCCAGGCGCAGGCTCGGCGATGGGGCGAGCGCCCAGGCCCGCGGCCAGGCTCAAAATGGCCGTATCCGGGCTGACGATGGCCACCGTGCGCAGCCGCCCGCTCCCGTGCAGGGCGGCGATCACATCCGTGAGCATGGCGCGCACCAGCGCCTCCCGCTGCTCGGGGGTGAGCACGGAGGCCAGCCGCTCTTTGCCGGCCGCGCGTACGGGAATGAGGGCATCGATGACCATCGATCCGCAGTGTAGGGGAGGCGGCGAACAGAGGGCAGGGGCGTTGTGGGCGGGCATCACCCCACGGGCTGGTCGCGTTCCGGCGGCGGGCCGCAGAAGTAGGCGTGGGCGGCCTTGGTGGCGGCCAGCACGGCGTGGTCGATCTCCTCGTCCGTGGCCTCGGGGTGGCAGGGCAGGATCACATCGCAGGCGGTGTCCTGCGCCATGCCGGGGTGGGCGCGGGCCGGCGCCGCGCCGACGTTCTCGCGCCGGATGGCCTGCGCGAGCAGGGTGGCCAGCTCCGTCGAAGCGGCGCAGAAGCCGACGTACAAGCGGTCCGGATCGACGATGGGCTCCAGGTGGGCTACCAGCTCCACCCCCAGGGCGATGCGGTACGCACGGCTGCGCCAAGCGGTGCGCGTTTCCGGGTCGAGGTCCGACGTCGGCACCCATAGGGGCAGGAGGTCACCGCGCACGGGCGGACCGCCCGTTTCCGCCGGCTCTCAGAACTCATCCCAGCGCGCCTCCCAGCGGGCGCGCAGCGCGGCCGCGCCTGGGTCGTCGGCGATCTCCTGCCAGAAGGAGCGCGGCCGGGCCGGTGGGTCCGTGGCCGGCACGGGGGCGGTCGTCCGGGCAGCGGCCGGTGGCGGGGGAGCGACCGCCGGATCGAACGGCGGTTTGGTATCCCCCCAGATATCTGGCAGGCGCGGTGGCTCGGCGATCTGGGCCCACACCCGTCGCACCCATCCCAGCATGGCACGCTCCGGCGTTGGATCTGGCTGGGTAGATCATCGGTCGGAGGGAGGTGGTTCTTGACCTTGATGGCCAGGTCGTTGGAGCCAAGCCGGCAGCGGCGGTGAGGCTCTACTCCTCGGCGTCGGCGCTGTAGGCGCCGGCCGCCAGCCACCGGCCGTACTCGGGGTCCACGCAGGCCATGCGGTACTCTTGGAGGATCTCACCGCACATCGCCCGCACCGGCCCGGCGGCCGGCGCCGCCAGGGTCTGCGCGAGCAGCCACGCCTCGAACTCCTCCGGGTCCGGGTCGGCGGCAATCGCCCCCTCTAACAGCTCGCGCTTAAGCTCCAGGCCGATGGTGTCTGGGGTCTGGTCCCGCTTGCGCCGGCGCTTGCGGCCCTCCGCCGCCGCCAGCGCGGCCAGGAACAGGCGGCAGAACTCCGCCGGACGGAAGGGACCGCTCTGGTGGGGTTGGGGCTGGAGAGTGGTGTCTGGTTGGGTCATGGTGGGCACACCCCCTGCCACAACCGCGCCGCCGGCGCTCAGTGTCATCGTGGCAGCCAGCCCCGCCGCACCGGGGGGCGCGTGGGCTCCAGGCGCAGATCGAGCGGGAAGGCGCGCGTCTCGGGTCGGCCGTATTCCGCCTCCACCGCGGCCATATCCAGCTCCAGGCTGGTGATGTCCTGGACGAGGAGCTCGTCCGGCGCCAGCGGTCGCAGGGTGCTAAACGTTTTCAGATAGGCAAAGCAGCGATCGCAGGCCGCCGCCTGCCGGGCCTCGCGCGCCGCCTCCGGGGCCAGATAGGGCAGGGTGCGGTGGTCGGTATTGCCGCAGAAGGGACAGCATAGGTGCGGGAAGGGCCAACCGGCGCCGCACCGGCCGCAGCGCAGCCAACGCCGCCGCTCCAGGCCGCGCAGCTCGGCGAGCAGGGGCCAGGCGGTGCACACCGGGCAAAAGCCCGCGTCCCACACCAGGTTGTCCAGCAGGGACGCTGCCTTTCGGCCGCATGCCAGCAGAAGCGGCGCCGTCGCCAGGCCGAGCACCGTGGCCAGCGCTGCAGGATCCAGCCCGGCATGGGCCGCGGCAGCCTCGATGGGATCCGCATCCTGGACGATGCTTGCCTGAAGCAGGGCGATCAGGTCGTCGGTGCTCGCTGGTTGCCAGGTGAGGCCGGCCGTTGCCGCCAGGTGCGTGAGCAACTCGCCGGCGAGCGAGACGGGCACCGGCAGCGAGCGCCCGTGCAGGAGCGGCAGGCCGTCGGCGAGGCGATGGTCGGCGAAGGAGGGCAGCCCTGCCTCCCAGGCGGGATGAGCGGCGGCGCGTAGCATTGCCACCTGGAGGCGGGCCAGCGGCGCGACCGTGGCATCGCTGCGAGCCAGGTTCGCCAGGCGTTGGATACCGTCGGTGAACCGTGGTGCGGCTGGGGTGGTGCTCACCGGCGCTCCTTCTGTACGGCTTGGCCCACGGACGGCACCTGATAGTTCGGGTTGGACGTGCCGTGCAGCTCCACGTCCGCGGGCTGGCTGGGCCGGTTGCCGATATCCGCTCCCTTTCCACCGCGCGTGCGGTTGGCCTCCGGACTGCAGGCGGCGGCCAACAGCGCCAGGGACAGAGCGATGGCCGGGAGCAGATACCGCAGGGTGCGCATCGGGCGATCCCCTTCTGCTTGCTGCTACACCGATTGGGCGCTGAGCACCACCACGGCGCGTAACACCAGCCCGCCGATCAGGGCAGCCACGCCCGCGGTCGGGATGGTGAGGTTGCCCAGCAGCCTGGGGCGCCAGTGCAGCGCCAGCGGCACCAGCATGCCGATGATCACCACCCCCACGACCAGGATGGCGCCCCAGGCGCTCAGCCATTCTTGCGCCACCGAGCCCAGAGAGATCACGACCAGGACCAGCGCCACCAGCTCGAACACCACCACCCCGCTATCGAAGCGGGTGAGCCAGCGCAGCGAATCCCGCGTGACCGCGCCGCGCCGCCAGCCGAGCATGAGCAGGAGCGCCGCCGCCGTCGAGGCGGCCGAGGTGACGAACAGCAGGCCCAGGAGCTTGGTGTCCGCCCAGATGGGCCGGTTGGTGACGGAGAGCAGCACGCCGGTGTAGCTGGCCAGGAAGAAGCCGGCGGCGGCGCCCAGCGCGGACCAAGCGGCGCTCACCCGGCCACGGCGCACGGCGTTGTTGATCGCCTGCAGCGGCGCCCACCGGATCACGCCCGCCTCCACCAAGGCGCCGATGAACGACACAAACGTGAACAGGCCGAAGATCAGCAGGGCCCAGGCGCCAACGGAGATGGGCGACCACCACTTGAAGGCCGGCAGCGGGATGCGCTCGGACTGGACCAGCATGTGCCAGAAGCGCTCCGGCCGTTTGAGGTCGAGGATGAGCAGGGGCGCGCAGATGAGGGTGGCGGGGAAGGCCACATAGTACCCCAGGCGGGCGAGCGGGCGGTCCTGCTCCTCGCCGAACAGGTCGATGAGGGCGGCAATGAAGTAGCTCCCACCCGCGATCCCGCCGAAGAAGAAGTAGAGGATGACGAGCCAGTGCCACTCCGGGGGCGTGGTGAAGTACGTGTCCGACGGCATCATGCACCCCCCTGCGCCGGCGGGTTATCCGCGGTGTGGTTGACCTTGTTGGCGTTGCTGCGCTCCAGCCGGCGCTGGCGGAAGCTGAACAGCCCGAGCAGGCCGATCACCGCCGCGCCGATCACGGAGAAGGCCGAGCCGGGGATCAGGTTGCGCGAGGGCAGCTTGGGCTTGGTGGGCAGGCCGTACACCTCCGGCTTGTCCACCAGCAGGAAGAAGGCGTTGAGCCCGCCGATGTCATCGGTGTAGCCGTCGCCCGGCACGCCGTACAGGTAGGCGTTCTTCTCGCCCAGGTCACGGAGCTGCTTCACGCGTGCCTCCGCCCGCTGGCGCAGCTCGCTGATGGTGCCGAACTGGATGGATTGGGTGGGACAGGCCTGGGCGCAGGCCGGCGTCATGCCCAGTTGCAGCCGGTCATAGCAGAGGGTGCACTTCTGCGCCGTCTTGGTGACCGGGTTGATCTCGATCACGCCGAACGGGCAGGCGGCGATGCAGGCGCGGCAGCCGTTGCAGACGTCGGCCTGGATGACGACGGTGTCGAACTCGGTGCGAATGATGGCGCCGGTGGGGCACACCTCCAGGCAGCCGGCCTGGACGCAGTGCTTGCACACGTCGCTCATCAGCAGCCAGCGGGCGGTTTGGCGATCGGGGCTGAACTGCTCGATGAACTTCACATGCCGCCAGTTCTCGCCGTCCAGACGGCGGGTGTTGTCGTAGCTCTGGCCGCTGAGCGTGTTGGCGCCGCCGGCGATGGCCGGGAGCTGGTTCCACTCCTTGCAGGCCACCTGGCAGGCCTTGCAACCGATGCACACGGTGGTGTCGGTGAAGAATCCCACGGGCTCAGCCATGGCGAAACTCCCTTCACGAACGGAACGCGGTGGGTCCCGCGCCGGGGGTGCGGGCGGCACCGTGGGCGCGCCGCGCACCAGCCCTCATCTCTGCCCTCGCCCTCGCGCGAGAGGGCCACCGAATCATCGATGCCCGGGGCGCGGCTCCCGCAGGGGGCACCGGCACCCCCAGGTGTGCCTCATCCCTATCGCTACGTTCCCCCCGCCTTCTCGATGTTGCACACGAAGGTCTTACCCTCGTGGATGGAGACGTTGGGGTCGGCCACCCAGGAACTGAGGTCGTTGGCCACGTCGCCGCGGGCGATGCCCATGTAGCCCCAGTGCCAGGGCAGGCCCACCTGGTGGATGGTGCGGCCGTCGACGGTGAGCGGCCGCATCCGCCCGGTGACCAGCGCCTTGGCAAACACCGTGCCGCGCGGGCTGGTGATCTTCACCCGGTCCAGGTTCTTGATCCCCTTCTCGGCGGCCAGCTCGGGGCTGATCTCGGCGAACAGCTCCGGCTGCAGCTCGGCCAGCCACGGCAACCAGCGGCTCATCACGCCGGAGAGGTGGTGCTCGGTGAGCCGGTAGGTGGTGATGACGTAGGGGTACTTGGGGTCCCCTACCGGCGCCAGCTCGTTGCCGGACAGTTTCCAGTACTTGTACACGGGGTTGGTCTGTTGCTTGTACAGCGGGTTTTGGATCGGGGATTCGGCCGCCTCGTAGTGGGTGGGCAGGGGGCCATCCACCATGCCCACGGGGGTGAACAGCCAGCCCTTGCCGTCCGCCTTCATGATGAAGGGGTCGGTGCCGGACTGCGCCGCCAGTCCGATCTGGCCGGGCTGGGCGGGCGCGTTCGGTGCCTTGGTGGGGGCGAAATCCGGCACGTCATACCCGGTCCAGCGGGAGCCGTCCCACCAGATCCACTTCTTCTGCTCGCTCCAGGGCCGGCCGTCGGGTCGGGCGGAGGCGCGGTTGTACATGATGCGCCGGTTGGCCGGCCAGGACCAGCCCCAGTTCAGGTTGGCACCGCCGTTCTCGTAGCGGCCGGTCGCGGGGTCGATCTTATCCGGCTGGCGCGCGCGCGGTCTGAGGTCGCCCTGGCGGGGGTAGGCGCCGCAGTAGATCCAGGAGGCGCAGGTGGTGGAGCCGTCGTCTTTGAGATCGTTGAAGGTCGTAAGCAGCTCCTTGGTGTCCGTCTTGAAGCCGTTGATCTCGCGCCAGATCTTCAAGACGTCCGGCTCGCCCTGGATACGGGTGTCTTTCGGGTAGGTGCCGGGGTCGTAGTCGAAGTCCCACACCAGGTTCTTGAAGCCCTGGTCGCGCGGGTTGGTGCTGTTCTGGTACAGCTTCTTCAGGCGCAGCGCGAGCTGATGGGTGAACCAGGCGTCGGAGCGGGCGTCGCCGGGTGGGTCCACCGCCTTCTCGTGGAACTGGAGCAGGCGCTGCGTGTTGGTGAAGGTGCCCTCCATCTCGGCCACCTGCGCCGAGGGGAAGAGGAAGACCTCGGTCTTGATGTCCTCGGTCTTCAGCTCACCGCTTTTCACCTCCGGTGAGGCGTACCAGAAGGCGGCCGTCTCGGTCTCGAAGTTGTCCTTGACGACCAGCCACTCCAGCTTGGCCAGCGCCTTGCGCGTGAGGCGGGCGTTGAGGGAGGTGGCCGGGTTCTGCCCCATGCAGAACATCCCCTTCACCTTCCCCTCGGCCATGGCCGCGAACATGGCCATGTGCGAGTGGTCGCCGCTAATCTTGGGGTGCCAGTCGTAACCGAACTGGTTCTCCTTGGTGGCGGCATCGCCGTACATCGACTTCAGGTAGGAGACCATGAACTTGGGCTGGTTGGCCCAGAAGGCGGTGGGGACGGTCTCCGCCTTGAGGTAGTCGACCAGCGTGTCGTGTGGGCGGAGGGCGTTGGGCGCGTTCATATAGCCCTGGATGCTGTGGTAGAGGGTGGGGATGTCGGTGGAGCCCTGGATGGTGGCGTGGCCGCGCAGGGCCATGATGCCGCCGCCGGGCCGGCCGATGTTGCCCAGCAGCAGCTGCAACATGGCCGCCGCGCCGATCATCTGCACGCCGTAGGTGTGCTGCGTCCAGGCCACCGCGTAGCAGAAGGAGGTGGTCTTGTCCGGCCCGGAGTTGTTGAGGATGGTCTCCGCCACCTTGAGGAACGTGTCCTTGGGGCAGCCGGTCACCCGTTCCACCATCTCCGGGGTGTACCGCGCGTAGTGCCGCTTGACGATCTGGAACACGCAGCGCGGGTCCTGCAAAGTCGGATCGCGCAGCGGCGGCGCGGGTGGCAGTAGGGACTTGACGAGGTCGTCGTACGGCGGGCCGGAGGCGGCGGCCGCCGGTGGCACCGTCGGCTGCTCGCCCGTGACCGGCGCGCGTTTGTACTGCCAGGACGCGTTGCTGTAGACCTGCTCCTGGGCGAGGGCCGCCTTGATCTCGGCGCTGGCCGGCTGCAGCCCGGAGAAAACGCCGCCGAGCTCCTCCGCGTCTTTGTAGTCATCGGAGATGATCGTCGCGGCGTTGGTGTAGTTGACGACGAACTCTTTGAAGAACGGCTCCTCGTTCCAGCGGCGGCTGTTGATCACGTAGTTGATCAGGCCGCCCAGGAAGGCGATGTCGCTGCCGGCGCGGATCGGCGCGTAGATATCGGCCACCGCCGAGGTGCGCGTGAAGCGCGGGTCCACGTGGATGATCTTGGCGCCGCGTTCCACTTTGGCCTTCATCACCCAGCGGAAGGCCACCGGGTGGTTTTCCGCCATGTTGGAGCCCTCGACGACGATGCAGTCCGCGTCCGCCAGGCTCCCGGCGAACATCGTTGCGGCGCCACGCCCAAGCCGTACCCCCAGACCGGGGACGCTTGAGCTGTGTCATATGCGCGCCTGGTTCTCGATAGCGACGATGCCCAGCCCGCGCATCAGCTTCTGGTGCAGGTGGTTCCACTCGTCGTCCATCGTGGCGCCGCCCAGCGAGAAGATGGCCAGGGTGTGGTTGACCAGCTTGCCGTTGGGCAGCCGCTCCACGAACGTCTCATCGCGCGTCTTTTTGACCAGCTCGGCCACCCGGTCCATGGCCCGGTCCAGGTCCCACACCTCCCATTCCTTGGCACCGGGGGCGCGGTGCAGGACCTTCGTCAGCCGGTTGGGGTTGACGTGGAGCTGGTAGGTGGCGGCACCCTTTGGGCAGAGGTTGCCCTGGTTGACCGGGCTCTGTGGGTTGCCCTCGATGTTGACGATCTTGCCGTCTTGGACGTGCACCAGCGTGCCGCAGCCCACGGCGCAGTACGGGCAGACGCTGGGGAAGACCTGCGCATTCTTGATGCGCGCCTCTTTGGCCAGCGCCGCCTTGGGGCGCAGGTCCGCCCCCAACCCGGTGAGCGCGCCCACGGCCGTACCGGCCATGGCCACGCCGCCGATCCGTAACAGGTGCCGGCGTGAGACGGTGGTCATATCCCCCCTCCTTACGAACACACCGCTACCCGGTGAGCATCCCCAGCGGGCGCGCCCGGTGCGTTATCCTCTCGCCAGGACGGTGAGAGGTCCTTCCTCTGGCCTCCGGCACCGCCCTCCTGCCGAGTGGGCGGATGGTCCTACCACGATTTACGGGCCGTTGGGAGACGAATATACCCCCAGACATGCCATCGCGTCAACGGGGTCGGCAGCCACGCGCGAAATTCACCGGTTGACCGCTCGTGATCGCGTGACCATAAAGGTTATACCTGAGGGTCACAAGGTTAGCGATGCGAGCAACGGACGTATGACCGACCACCGTGGCACGATCGACGGTTCGGCGAGCAGGACAGCCGGGCGCGCACGCCCGCCTCAGGATGCGGGTGGGCGGAGCTGCTCGATAATCTTCTTCAGCACGTCTTCCCGCCGGTGCAGCTCCTGGCGGGCCTCATAGCTTTCGGTCTTGTAGATCTCCGCCCGCAGGTCCGAGAGGTAGACGCTGAGCACATCCCGCAGGATCTCGGCCTCCTCCGGCTCAAGGGTGAGTTGCATGGTTTTTCCTTCGCTCCTGGCTTTGGGGTCGGTTTCGGCCGGCCGTCGATGCGGCCGCTTTCAGCTTACGGTGCGGTTCGGCCGCGGGATACGCCCGTCTGACGCGCCGGAGAACGGCAACAGGGCGACGCTCGCGCGACACCGCCCCTTCGGCGGCCGGCTGGTCGGTGCCCATCGCGGGCACCGAGGTCTCCGCCTGTCGCTCCAGCGCGTCCTTGAGCCCCTGCAGCGAGCGGGCCAGCTCGGCGCGGGTCCGCCAGATGAGCCACGGCGCCAGCGGCTTGCTCAGACCGGCGAGGTGCAGCTCGACTTCCACCCGGACCTGTGCCAGCCGCCCCAGGGTGCTGACCGACCAGGTGACCGTGGTGCCGCGCAGCAGGCCGTCGATGATGCGCTCGGTATAGCGGCGCCGTTCCGGCCGGTACTCGGTGAGGGCCACCGTGTACACCACCCGACGCCCGAACTCCCGCCGTGTCTTGAACACCTTGGTGCCCGGCCGCACGGCACCCGTCGGGCTTTGGCGCGCTGCCAGCACGCCCGCCTCCCACCTGGCGCGCTGGTCAAAGTCCGTGAGGGATGCGAACACCTCGTCCGGCGGGCGGGTGATGGTCACGTCGCGGTGCAGGTGGGTCATGCCAACGCCTCCTTGCCCGCGGCGCGCCGGGGCGCATCGCTCGACCAGAGATATCGGACGGCGGAGGGCGGCAGTGGACGCTCGACGCGCCGCTGCGGGCCGATTTTGCCGGGTGCGGCCTCAGGCGGTGAGCGCCGGCCGCACCTCGCGCGCCAGCAGCTCCATGGCCCGCAGCCGCCGCGCGGGGCTGCCGCCCAGCACCAGCACCGTATGGCGGACGCCGACGGCGCGGTAGGCGGCCAGCGCGGCGGCGATGTCGTCCGGCCGGCCGGCGATCACCCCGCGCTCCCACGGCGGCGCCTCGGCGGGCGCGTCCGTAATTTCCACCGGCGCCCACAGGGTGAGGTCGACGGCTTGCGGGTTGCGGCCGGCGCGCGCCGCCGCCGCGCGGGCGCGGGCCAGGCCGGCGGCGGCGTCCGCTGGCGAGACGTGAAAGATCGTCGGGTGCCAGGCGTCGCCGAAGCGACCGGCGCGGCGCTGGGCGGCGGGCTGGTTGCCGCCCACCCAGATCGGCGGGCGGGGCCGCTGCACCGGTTTGGGCTCCAGGGCCACGTTCTCGAAGCGGTAGAACCGGCCGGCGAAGCGCGGCCGCGGTTTGGTCCACAGGGCGGTGATGGCGGCCAGTTGCTCGTCGGTGCGCGGGCCGCGCTCCTCATAGGGAACGTCCAGCGCCGCGAACTCCTCCGCCATCCAGCCGGCGCCGGCGCCCAGGATGAACCGCCCGCCGGAGAGGTAGTCCAGATCAGCGCCCATCTTGGCGTTCTCGATGGGGTGCCGGTAGGGCAGGATGCAGACGGCAATGCCCAGCCGCACCCGCTCCGTGAGCGCGGCCAGGTAGCCGAGCAGGGTGAACGGCTCTAGCCAGGGGCGGTCGGGCGGGACGGGGAAGCGACCGCTCTCGTTGAAGGGGTAGCGCGAGCGCTGTTGCTCCAGCGGCAGCACGAGGTGGTCGCCGGCCCACAGGGCGTCGAACCCCAGCGCCTCGGCCGCCTGGGCAAAATCTTTGAGCACGGCGGGCGTGGCCGTTTGGCCGGCCTGCGGCAGGAAGAGCCCGAACTGCATGGCGTCGCTCCTCGGTGATCGTGCGCGGCCGTTAGCGGGCCCTCACCCCACCGGTCCTCACTCACCTCGCTCCGCTGGCACCCTCTCCCGCGCGCGGGCGAGGGGCTGGGGGTGAGGGCCCGCCGGATGGACGTCCACCCAGGTGCTCTGGTAGGTGGCGCCCGCGCCCATGTCCGACAACCGATCGTCGGTGAGGACGTTGAGCGGGCCGCCGCACCAGAAGGCAGCGCGGCCCTGGTTGCCCTCCACCGCCACCAGGCCGGGCTGGGTGTCCTCGCTCACGCGGGCGTAGAGTCCCACCCGGCCGCGGTCGTTGACGAGCAGCACCGGGTCGCCGTCGCGGATACCGCGCGCGGCCGCGTCGCGCGGATGGAGTACGCAGGTGGGCGGGCCCTGGCGGCGGCGCAGCGAGGCCACGCCGGCAAAGGCGCTGTGGTGCTGGAAGTGCCCGGGCAGGGTGAGCAGGCGCAGCGGCCAGCGCGCGGCTTCCCCCTGCCAGGGGTCCGGCCGCCATTCCGGCAGGAGCGGCAGCCCGGCCGCCGCCATTGCCTCCGAAGCGAAGTAGGTCATCGCCGGTCCCTCATGCCAGTAGGGGAGCTTCACCGGCCCACCGGCCAGCAGGTCCTCCAGGCGCAGCGCCGCCGTAGGGCCGGAGGCGCCGGCGAGCAGGGCGGCCATGTGCTCGCGCGGGGAGCGGCTGAACACCAGGTCGGTGAGGCCCAGCCGGCGCGCCAGCTCCTGCACCAGCCACACGTTGGCGCGGGACTCGCCGGCAGGCGGGAGCAATTGCGGGCCGTACTGGACGTAATAGGTGCCGTAGCTGCGGTAGAGGTCCTCGGTCTCCATCGCCGTGCAGGCGGGCAGCACGATGTCCGCGAAGCGGGCGGTATCGCTCAGGAAGGTGTCGTGCACGACGGTGAACAGGTCCTCGCGGCGCAGGCCGGCTTCCAGGCGGGCCTGATCCGGGCAGGTGACGGCCGGGTTGTTGGCGGCCACGAACAGGGCAAGGAGCGGCGGGTCGCGCAGCTCGGTGAGGGCGCGGCCCAGGGTGCTGTGGTTCACCTCGCGCGTGGGGCGGGGCAGCAGGTCGGGCCGGCGCAGGGCGTCGTAGTCGAACCCCCAGATGGCGGCGGTGTCGAGCAGGGCGCCGCCGCCGGGCTTTCGCCACGCGCCCACCAGCGCCGGCAGGCAGGCCACGGCGCGCACGGCCATGCCGCCGCCGGCATGGCGGGACATGCCCATGCCCAGCCGGATGAACGGCGCCCGCGCCCGGCCGTATAGCCGCGCCAGCCGCTCCACGTCCGCCGCCGCGATACCGGTGATCGCCGCCACACCTTCCGGTGGGTAGTGCGGCAGCGTCTCCGCGCACAGCCGCTCAAATCCGACCGTGCGCGCCGCGATGTAGGCGCGGTCGAGGAGCCCCTCACGCACCAGGACGTGCATCACCCCCAGGGCCAGGGCGGCGTCCGTACCCAGGCGGGGCGCGAGGTGCCAGTCGGCGCGGCGGGCCGTGCGCGTGCGGTAGGGGTCGACCACCACGAACCGCGCGCCGCGCCTCCGCGCCGCCTCGATCACCGGCAGGAAGTGGACGTTGGTGGTGGCGAGGTTGGCGCCCCAGGCGATGATCAGGTCCGCCTCCGCCGCCGTCTCCGGGTCCGTGCCTGGGGTCTCGCCCACCGTGGAGGCCCAGGCCGTGTCGCAGGTGCTGTCGCACACCGTGCCCACCCGCATGCGGCTGGCGCCGAGGGCGTGGAACAGGGCCTGGGGCAGGTTGCGGTTCACCAGGCCCATGTGCCCGCTGTAGGCGTAGCCGAGCAGGGCCTCGCCGCCGTGGCGGGCGATGATCGTTTGCCAGCGCGTCACGATTTCGTCCAGCGCCGCGTCCCAGGTGACCGGGCGGAACTGCCCCGTGCCCTTGGGTCCGGTGCGACGCAGGGGGGTGAGCAGCCGCTCGGGCGAGTGCACCCGCTCCGGATAGCGGTTCACCTTGCCGCACAGAAAGCCGCGGGTGAAGGGATGGTCTGGGTCGCCCTGCACCCGCACCAGCCGGCCGTCCTCGACGGTGGCCAGGATCGAGCACTGGTCCGGGCAGTCGTGCGGGCACACGGTGCGGATAACGGTCATCAGGCGGTTCCTTTCTCCACGGCGTCGGCGATGAGCTCCGCGATGGCGAGCGAGGAGGTGGCGGCCGGTGAGGGGGCGTTGCGCACGTGTACCACGCCGTCGGTGTAATGGACCACGAAGTCGTCCACCAGCGTGCCGTCCTCGGCCAGGGCCTGAGCGCGCACGCCGGCCGGGCCGGGCAGCAGGTCGTTGGGGCGGATCTCGGGCACGTAGCTCTGAAGCGACTGCCAGAAGGCGCGGCGGCTAACGTCCCGCCACATCTCGGCCAGGCCCGTGCGCCAATACTTGCGTGCCAAGCGCAGAAAGCCGGGGAAGGTGAGCGCCTCCAGCAGGTCACGCGGGTTGACGTCCGTGCGGCGGTAGCCCTCGCGGGCGAAGGCGAGCACGGCGTTGGGCCCCAGCCACACGCTGCCGTCCATGCGCGGCGTGAAGTGCACGCCCAGGAAGGGGAAGGAGGGATCCGGCACCGGGTAGATGTTGCCGCGCACCAGGTGGCGCCGCTCTGGGCGCAGGATGTAGTAATCGCCGCGGAAGGGCACGATGCGCGGGGTGCGCGGCGCGCCGGTAAGGGCGGCCACCCGGTCGGCGTGCAGCCCGGCGCAGGCCACTACCAGCCGCGCCTCCACGTCCCCGCCGGTGGTGCGGAGGCGCGTCACCCCGCCCACACGGCGAATAGCCGTGACCCGGTGGCGGGTGCGGATCTCGCCGCCCATGCTCTGCACGTCCTCGGCGTAGGCGGCGGCCACTCGGCCGAAGTCGACGATGCCGGTGTTGGGCGACCACAGCGCTTTGACGCCGGTGGCGTGCGGTTCCAGCTCGCGCAGGCGGTCGGGGCCGATCAGCTCCAGACCGGGCACGCCGTTGGCCAGGCCGCGGCGGTGCAGCTCCTCCAGGCGCGGCAGCTCGGCGGCGGTGCGGGCGATGATCACCTTGCCGCACTTCTGGTAGGGAATGCCCTTCTCCTCGCAGTAGCGGTACAGGCGGGCGGCACCGGCCACGCACAGCCGGGCCTTGAGCGAGCCCGGCGCGTAGTAGATGCCGGAGTGGATCACGCCGGAGTTGTGGCCGGTCTGGTGGCGGCCGATGGCCCGCTCCTTCTCCAGCACCACCAGGCGTTGCCCCGGTCGCCGTTGCAGCAGCTCGCGCGCCGTGGCCAGGCCCACGATCCCGCCGCCGATCACCGCGATGTCGCCCTGCCAGTCGCTCACGTGTGCGCCCTCACGCCCGCGGCGCTCCTCGGCACGCGGGTGTCGTTGTGGTGATTGTAGCGTGCCCCGGTCCCGGGCTGGCGGCCTTACCGGAGCACGCGCGTGGTGCGCCGTCGCACTAGCTCCCAGTCGATGGCGTAGCCAAGGCCGGGTGCGGTGGGGGCGTGGACGTAGCCCTCGCCGTCCACCGTGATGTCCTCGACCAGGCCGTACTTCTGCACGGCGTCCGGCAGCAGGACCTCGAAGTACTCGCAGTTGGGGACGGCCATCGTCACGTGCAGGTTGGCGACGTTGTTCAGGGAGTTGCCGCCGTGGTGGATCTCGCACTTCAGGCGGAAGGCCTCGGCCAGGTGGGCGATCTTGACCAGCGCGGTGATGCCGCCTTTGAGGGCCACGTCGCCGCGCAGCATGTCCGTGGCCCCCTGGAGCACCCACTGCGCCATGCCGTACAGCCCACCCGGCGCGTACTCGGTGGCCAGCACCGGGATGTCCAGCTTGCGGCAGAGCTTCACGTGGCCGTAGATGTCGTCCTCGGGCAGCGGGTCCTCGTACCAGAAGAAGCCCAGCTCCTCGATGGCCCGGCCCACGCGCAGGGCATCCTCGTACCCGTAGGACCACACCGAGTCCAGCATCAGGGTGTAACCATCACCGACCGCCTTCCGCACCGCCCGGCAGATGGCGAGGTCGGTGCGTGGGTCGCCGTGCGGGTGGATCTTGTAAGCGGTCCAGCCGCGGGCTTTGTAGGCCAGGGCCTCCTCGGCGTACGCCTCCGGGCTTTCCAGCCGGGCGGAGCTGGCATAGGCGGGCACCCGCTCGCGGCAGGTGCCGAGCAGGCGGTGCACCGGCTGCCCCATTACCTTGCCGGCCAGGTCCCAGAGGGCTACATCGACGGCGCCGATGGCGCGCAGAGAGACGGCGCGGTTGCGCTGCCACATCGCCTGCCACAGCCGGCCGATATCGAGCGGGTTCTGACCGAGCACGAGCGGCTTCAGGTAGGTGAGCAGGGGCCCCGCATCGTCGGCCGCGCTGCGGGCGGCCGAGCCGAGGAAGGCGTGGCCCTCCACCCCTTCGTCGGTGTGCACGGTGACCACCCCCAGCTCCTTGTCACCGCCGAAGGTGAGCGCGTGGCCGTAGGAGGTCGGTGGGGTCTGCCAGGCCACGAGCGTGATCGTCAGGTCCGTGATGCGCATTCGCTCCCCTCCCTCTGGCTGTGGGTTTGGGCTGCCGCTGCCCGTGCCTCTGCTATACTGAAAGTCGGAACGTGGCCCCCGGCCGGCCGGGGCCATATCCGGGAAGCAGCCTGCACCGCGCCCCGGCCTGTGCTGGGGCGCCTCTTTGTGCGTCGGGCACGTCGGCCGGTGTCGCACACCCGTGCCGCCGCCCGTGTACGCTCGTGAGGAACCCCGTGCCGGAGATCGTCCGCGCCGACCTGCGCAACGTCTGCATTATCGCTCACGTCGACCACGGTAAGACGACGCTGGTGGACGGCCTGCTCAAGCAGGCCAACGTCTTCCGCGCCCACGAGCAGGTGGGCTCGCTCATTCTGGACCAGTTTGAGCTGGAGCGGGAGCGGGGGATCACCATCCTGGCCAAGAACACCGCCGTCACCTACAACGGCGTCACCATCAACATCATCGATACCCCCGGCCACGCCGACTTCGGCGGCGAGGTGGAGCGGGTGCTGAACATGGCCGACGGCTGCCTGCTGCTGGTGGATGCCGTGGAGGGGCCGATGCCTCAGACCCGCTTCGTGCTGCGCAAGGCGCTGGCTCTCGGCCTGCGGCCGGTGGTGGTGATCAACAAGATCGACCGGCCCGCCGCCCGCCCGGCCGAGGTGCTGTCCATGACCCAGGACCTGTTCCTGGAGCTGGCCACGGACGTCGAGCAGCTCGACTTCCCCGTGTTGTACACCAACGCCAAGGCCGGCACCGCCACCACCGATCCGCGCGTGCCCGGCACGGACCTGCGCCCCCTGTTCGAGGCGATCCTCCGGCATGTGCCGCCGCCGGTGGGCGACCCGCAGGCGCCCCTGCAGCTGCTCGTCACCGCCCTCGATTACGACGATTACACTGGCAAGATCGTCATCGGTCGCATTCGCAACGGCCGCATCGCGCGCAACCTGCCGGTGGCCTGCATCGGCCGGCACGGCGCCGTCACCCGCGCCCGCGTCGGGCAGGTGTTCGTGTTCCGCGGCCTGGAGCGGCTGGAGGTGAGCGAGGCGGCGGCGGGCGACATCGTGGCCGTGACGGGGCTGGCGGAGGCCGGCATCGGCGACACGGTCACGGACCCCGAGCAGCCGCGGCCGCTGCCGCCCATCGCCGTGGAGGAACCGACGGTGAAGATGACCTTCGGCGTCAACACCTCGCCCTTCGCCGGGCGGGAGGGGCGCTTCGTCACCAGCCGGCAACTGCGCGAGCGCCTCTTCAAGGAGCTGGAGACGAACGTGGCCTTGCGGGTGGAGGAGACGGACAGCCCGGAGACACTGCTGGTGTGCGGGCGGGGCGAGCTGCACCTCTCCATCTTGATCGAGACCATGCGGCGCGAGGGGTACGAGTTCCAGGTCTCCCGGCCGGAGGTGATCACCAAGGTGATCGACGGCCGGCTGCACGAGCCGGTGGAGCACCTGGTGATCGACGCGCGCGAGGAGCACCTGGGCTTCCTCTCCGAGGCGCTGGCCAAGCGCTTAGGCCGGCTGGTGAACCTGCAGGCGGATGGAAAGGGCGGCATCCGCCTGGAGTACTCTATCCCCACCCGCGGGCTGATCGGCTTCCGCAGCCAGTTCCTCACGGCCACGCGCGGGGAGGGCACGATGAGCAGTGTGTTCCTGGGCTACGAGCCGTGGCGGGGCGAGATCGGCGGTCAGCGCAACGGCGTGCTGGTGGCGGACCAGACGGGTATCGCGGTCACCTACGGGCTGGCCAACGCCCAGGAGCGGGGCATCACGTTCATCGAGCCCGGCACCGAGGTGTACGAGGGGATGATCGTGGGCCTCAACGCGCGCGAGCAGGACATCACCATCAACGTTTGCAAACAGAAGAAGGCCACCAACATCCGCTCCTCCACGCAGGAGATCCAGGTGCGGCTCACGCCGGCCGCGAAGCTCTCGCTGGAGCAGGCGCTGGAGTTCATCGCCGAGGACGAGCTGGTGGAGGTGACGCCGAAGTCCATCCGCCTGCGCAAGCGGCTGCTCACCGCCGAGGAGCGCGCCCGGGCCAGGAAGGCGCGCGGCGAGGCGGGCACGAGGGAGGGGCGCTAGGGGGCGGGTGGCCCGTCCCTCGCCCGGGCGAGGGGGGCGAACGGGGCGCCTCGGCCGCGTCTCCTCCCTCGCCCCGCGATGCGCACCCCCCGCCCCCGGCCCTGCGCGCTTACCCGCCCGGCGTAAAGCGCACCGGCAGGTGCTTGATGCCGCCGATGAAGTTGGAGCGCAAACGCTCGACCGGTCCGTCCGGCTCGATGTCCGGGAAGCGGCGCAGCAACTCCTCGAACATCACCCGCAGCTCCAGGCGGGCGAAGCCGGCGCCCAGGCAGAAGTGCTCGCCGATGCCGAAGGCGAGGTGGTCGTTGGGCGTGCGGCCCACGTCGAAGGTGTCCGGCTCTGGGAACACGTCTTCGTCGCGGTTGGCCGAGGGATACCACAGGGCCACCTTCTGCCCGGCCTTGATCGTCACACCGCGGATCTCGACATCGCGCGTGGCGGTGCGCGTCATGTGCAACACCGGCGAGGTCCAGCGCAGGATCTCCTCCACCGCGGTGGGCAACAGCTCCGGGTGTTTCTGCAACCGCTCGCGCTGGTCCGGGTGCTCGAACAGCGCCAGCAGGCCGCCGGCGATGGCGTTGCGGGTGGTCTCGTTGCCGGCCAGGATGAGCAGGTAGCAGAAGTAAAGGATCTCCTCGTCCGTCAGCTTCTCGCCGTCGATGTCCGCCTCCACCAGCACGCTGACCAGGTCGTCCCGGCGCTCGCGACGACGCTCGGCCAGCATGCGCATGAAGTACTGGAACATCTCCATGTACCCCTGCATGAGCGTGGCCTCGACGACGCGCGGGCGGTCGGCGCCATCGGCGGCGACCTGGGTCTGGTACTCGGGGTCCGTGGCGCCGAGCACCCGGTTGGTCAGCTCGAACATCTTGGGCCAGTCTGGCTGGGGCACGCCCATCATGCCGCAGATCACCGCCAGCGGCAGGATGGCGGCCACCTCGGTGACGAAGTCGCAGCGGCCCTTGGGGCTGACCGCGTCCAGGATGTCGGTGGTGATGCGGCGGATGTGCGGCTCGAAGGCGGCTACGGCGCGCGGTGTGAAGCCCTTGTTCACCAGGCGGCGCAGGCGCACGTGCCGCGGTGGGTCGCTGGTGATGAGCATCTTGCCCAGGCCGGCGGCCGGGCTGGGATTGTCCGGGTTGGTGCCGATGGTGATCCCCTTGCTGGAGATAAACGTGAGGGGATCGCGCGAGATGGTGACGATGTCCTCATACTTGGTGATGTTCCAGAAGCCGGGGAAGAGACCTTCCACGCCCTCGTGCCAGAAGACGGGCGCCTGCTGGCGCAGTAGCTTCCACTGGGCGTGCGGCGGCCCCGCGCCGAAGACGTCGGGGTCGATGAGGTTGATGTCGGTAAGGGTCAGCGGGCTGCTGGTCATCGCTTGTTCGTGCTCCCTGCCTGTGTGCTGGTGACGCCGCGCGGCGGCGGTTTACCCCTCGTCCACGATGCTGATCGCCTGGCGCGGGCAGACGCGTACCGCCCGCTCCACCTTGGCGCGCAGCTCCTCGCCTGGGCGCTCGATCAGCACCACGGCCTGGTCCTCGCGTACCATAAACACCTCGGGGGCCGCGAGCGCACAGCGCCCGTTGCCCTCGCACCGGTCGTAATCGACCACCACGCGCATCTCGCTCCTCCATGCCGGCCGACGGCCGGGCACCACCGCTCGACCGAACGGTAAATCCGGCTCAGGGCATTGTACGACGTCCGGGCGCGCCGTGGCAGGGCGTGGGCGGCGTCCGCCCATGCGACCTGCTCCTGAGCCGGTGGTCGAGCGGTGGGAGGGAAAAGAACGTCCGCGGCCCGGCCGGGGAGCGGCGGGTGTGCTCGCGGCGGGCGGGTCGGGCCGGCCTTGGGGCTGCGGCCTAGTAGCCGCCGGTGTACACCAGGTAGCCGTAGTAGCGCGTCTGCCCGCCCGCGGTGATCGGCTGGTTGGGGTCGCCCACAAAGCCGTAGCCGGCCGGCCGGTTGGCGGCATCGCCGCGCAGCTTGGCCATGATCGTGGCCGGGCTGCCGGTGCAGGCGCCAACGGCGATGCACAGCGCGGCCGCGCCGGCCACATGCGGCGTGGCCATACTGGTGCCGGAGATGGTCTTGTAGCCGCCGCCCTTCCAGGTAGAGAGGATGCACACGCCCGGCGCCGCGATGGTGTGGCTGGCGTCGGCGCTGCCCACCGTGGTGAAGTTGCTGAAATCGGCGGCGGTGTCGTCCACGTCCGCGCGGCACGTGGCCGGCGCGCCGCCGCCCGGCTGGCCGTTGAAGTCGGCCATCGCCGTCACGGTCAGCACCTCATCGTAGGCGGCCGGCACGAAGCCGGCCAGGTTGGTGTTGGAATTGCCGGCGGCCACCACGTACAGCACGCCCGTCTTGGCGATCGAGGTGCAGATCGCCAGGTGGAGGGCGTCGTTGTTCGTGTTGCCGCAGTTGCCGTCGTCCGCGCCGCTGCCGCCCAGGCTCATGTTGGCCACGCGGATGCCCAGGGGGAGGGCGTTGGCCGTCACCCAGTTGATGCCGCAGATCACGCTGGACCAGCTGCCGGAGCCGGCGTTGTTGAGCACGCGCACGGAGTAGAGGGGCACGCCCGGCGCCACACCCACCACGCCCGTGCCGTTATCCCGCGCCCCGATGGTGCCGGCCACGTGGGTGCCGTGCCCGTTGCCGTCGTTGTAGCTCGTGCCGGTGGAGCAGTTCACCCCGCCCACCACGTTCAAGTCGGGGTGCGGGCCGGAGCCGGTGTCGATCACGGCCACGGCCGGGCCGTTCACGCTCCCCGCGCCGTCCCCGGCGCGCTGGCTGCTCACGTCGGCCTCGATGCGGTTGACGCCCGTGGGCAGGGCCTGACCCGTGCTCTGCACGGCCTCGACCACCCGGTCCTCGGCGATGAAGCGGATGCGGGGGTCGCGGCGGATGCCGGCCAGGGCCTGCTGCGGGATGCGCGCGGCGTAGCCCTTGAGGGCGTCTTCATAGACGTAGCTCACGGCCGCCGCGTGCTGGCGGGCGTGCTCGTTCGCCACCTGCCGCGCGCTGGGCACGTCGTCCCTGAGCACGACGATGTAGTGGTCGGGGATGATGCCCGGTACGGGCTGCGCTCGGGCGGTGCGGCCGAGCGAGAGCACTGCGAGCAGCACTACCAGCGCTAGGGCCATCCGGCGCGCGAGTGAGGTCCACAGCATCGGCGTTTTCCTCCACTGACCCGCGCTCAGGCGGGACGCACGCGTCCAGCAGATGAGATCGGCCTCGAATCGGCGCGCAGATCGCCCTACGCTGGGGCAATCCTGCCCGATGATACGCCAGCGTCGGCCTCCTCGTCTATCGGGACGCCGTGGAAGTGCCGAGCTACCGACCGTGCAGTCGTGACGAGGAACCCATCACCCGCTACTTGGCCGGTAGGTAGGTGCGGTCTGGTTTGACGCCCTTCAACGCCTCCACGCTGCCCCCTAGTGCCGGGATCATGTTCTTCATGTTTTCCAGCATCATGCCCACGTAGGTGTGGTTGGGGTCGCCGGGCTTACCGGGCGGCTGATCGTCGCTGAGCTTGTCAACGAACTTGGCGCCGCTCTCCCGTGCGATCTGCGCCAGCACTTTGCTGGGGAACACCTCGCTGCCGAAGATGGCCGGCACCTGCTCGCGCTTGATCTGGTCGATGACCGCCGCCACCTCCTGCGGGCGCGGCTCCTTGAAGTCCGAGGGCTGCACGGCACCGATCACCGTCCAGCCGTACTCGCGCGCCCAGTAGGCCCAGGAGTCGTGGTAGGTGACCAGCTTGCGGTTCTTCTCCGGCACGGTCTGCACGGCCTGGCGGATGGCGGCGTCGAGCTGGGTGAGGAGCGCGCGGTAGCGCTCCAGGTTGGCGGCGTAGTAGTCGGCGTTTTTGGGGTCTTTCTCGGAGAGCCACTGGGCGGTCAGCTCGGCGTAGCGCAGGGCGTACCTGGGGTTCATCCACAGGTGCGGGTTGGGGTCGCCCTGCTCCTTGGGGAAGGAGAAGTCGAAGATCCACTCCTGCTCGGTGATGGTGTTGTCGCCCAGCAGCTTGATCTCCGCGCCCGGCTTTTTGTTGGCCTCCGCCAGTTTGCGCATCGGCTCTTCCAGGTGCAGGCCGTTGAGGATGATGAGATCCGCCTGGGCCAGCACCTTGGCGTCCGACGGCTTGGGCTCAAAGGTGTGCGAGTCCACGCCGTCCGGGATGATGCCGCGCAGGGCGATGCGCTCCCCGCCCACATTGCGCACGATGTCCGAGATCGGCGCCACGCTGGTGACGACCTTGAGGCGGCCGTCGTTCTTGCTCAGGTCGTCCGCCCAGGCGCTCCGCTCCGTGCCGCCGCCGCAGGCGGCCAGCACCAGGGCCAGCAGCGCCAGCGCCACCGTGACGCCCACTCCGCGTCGCATGACCTGCCCCTCCTCTGATGCGGCTTCTGACTACTACGAACAACAGTAAATGCAATTAATGGCAATATCAAGCCAGGGGATGCTCGCCCGAATTGCAGGCAGGGGGTGGCGGGAACGCAGCAGGGGCTGGAGGAAGGGAGCGAAGGGTATCCGATCGGCGCGATGGGGCGGCCGTTTTGAGAGATTGAGACGTCGGCCTGGTCCTGGCACACGGTGTGTGCTCACAGCCGACCCGCACCAGACCACACTGCACCGGGCGTGGAGCGAGCCATGTTGCCCAAGATTCGAACGCTGGCACGCGCCGCGAGGCGGGACGGTTACGCAGGGTGCGCAGCCATGGCCTATGGGCGGGTGGCGGTCCAGAGGTCATGGCTGCTCGGCGCGTTGTCGCCTAGCCGACCTCCCGCGTGTCGTCGGCTACCCCGTCCGGCTGGTACAGACGCAGCGTTCCCTGCCGCGGCGCGATGCCCAGCTCGGCGCACATCTGCGCCCAGGCGTCTAGGTCCCACTCACCCACGAAGGTGATGGCGGTGCCACGCTTGCCGGCGCGTGCCGTGCGCCCGATGCGGTGCACGTACTCCTCCGCGCTCTGCGGCAGGTCGAAGTTGACCACGTGCGTCACGTCGGGGATGTCCAGACCCCGCGCCGCCACGTTGGTGGCCACCAGCACGTCGATCGTCCCGGACTTGAAGGCGGCCATCACCCTCTCGCGCTCGCTCTGGCGCATGCCGCCGTGCAGACCGGCGACGGCGCCGCCGCGCCGCTTGAGCGCCGCCGTGAGCCGGTCCACGCCGATCTGGGTGCGGCGGAACACCAGGATGCGTGGGTCGTCCGCGATATCGTTGTAGATCTCCACGAAGGCGTCGACCTTGTCGCGCTCGCTCACCAGGTAGGCGATCTGATCTACCGTCTCCACGGTAGGCGCCGCCTCCGGCTCGATCACGTCCACCCACGCGGGGTCGCGCATGTAGCGGATGATCATCCGGCGGATAAAGGGTGGCAGGGTGGCGGAGAACAAGGCGGTCTGGCGCTCGCGCGGCGTGTGGCGCAGGATACGTTCCATATCGTCGGCGAAGCCGATGTCCAGCATCTCATCGGCCTCGTCCAGCACCGCCACCCGCACGCGGTCCAGGCGCAGCGTGCCCCGCTGCATGTGGTCCTGCACCCGCCCAGGTGTGCCCACCACGATCTGGGCGCCCCTGGCCAGGGCGGCAAGCTGGGTACGGATGCTCTGCCCACCGTAAACGGCCACGGCGCGCAGCCCGCTGCCGCTGCCGAGGCGGTCGATCTCGGAGGTGACCTGCACCGCCAGCTCGCGGGTGGGCACCAGCACGATCGCTTGCACGGACGGGTCGGTCGGGTCCAGCCGCTCGATCAGCGGCAGGGCGAAGGCGCCCGTCTTACCGGTGCCGGTGCGCGCCCGCCCGACCACGTCCCGGCCGGCCAGCAGCAGTGGGATAGCGGCTTCCTGGATCGGTGTGGGCCGCTGCCAGCCCATGGCGGCGATGGCCGCCAGGGTGGACGCGCTCAGCTCCAGATGACGGAAGCCTTCAACAAGGGGACCGCGGGTGGCAACGGGGGAGACGGGTGCGGGTGTGAGAGGCTTGAGAATGCCGGGTTGCTTGCCGGCGGCACCGCGGGGAAGGGTCAGCCGCGCGCCGACCGGGCTTTGGAGATTTTCGCGAAGATCGATGACCAATGACACTCCTTCAGGACAAGGCCGCCGCCGTTTGGCCGCGTTCCGCGGCTACCGCGCGGCCCGTTCTCCTCGAATCGGAACGATTTCACGGTGAAGTATACACGATCCGGCACCAATCGGGTAGGGTAACCGTCGGGAGGCGCACAAGTCATGCGACCATGGCTTCCGTGCCGCAAAAGTGGCATCCTGGCGCTGACCCAACGTCTGGTGCCACGCGGAGGATGGGAGGGTTCGATGAGCACGATACCGCAAGACCCACTCTGTGTGCTCGTCGTCGACGACGACGAGGCGACCCGGCTGCTGATCGCCGACGCCCTCACCGCGGAGGGGTACACGGTGCGGGCCGCGGCCTCCGGGCCGGAAGCGATCCGCAGCGTGCGGCGCAAGCGCCCGGACCTCATCCTGCTGGATGTGAACATGCCCGGGGTGGACGGCTGGCAGGTGCTGGAGGAGCTGCGCGGCGCCGCCGGCCCGCAGACGCCGGTGGTGGTGATGACGGCCGGCTATCTGGCCCAGGACCGGGCCCTGTCCTCCGGCGCCCAGGGCTACCTGGGCAAGCCGTTCGAAGTGCAGGACCTGGTAGAGGCCGTGCAGGCCCACGCCGGCCTGCGCCTGCAGGGCGGCACCGAAGAGATCCGGCGCGACAGCTCCTCCCCCTGAGCCCTCACCCCCACCCGCGCTCCCGGCGCCGCCCTCGCGTCGGCATCGCGCTAACCGTGCACCGCGTGTCGTGGCTGTGGCCTCCCCGACCGCGCCTCGCGCATGAGCCAGTCCACGATGACCGACATAAGAAGGCCGCCCGGCATCCGTGCCGGCAGGCACAATGAGAGATGGAGCCATGCCGGGGTGTCCCGCGCACACCGCTGCCGCGGTGACAGATATCCCTTGGCAGCCGGCGGCGGCGCGGCCGACGATCGGAGACCCGGTGGTGTCGCGGCCCCGCGGGATGGTGGATGGTCCTGCCGACGTGGTGATCGAGAAGCTTCCCCCGCACGATATCGCCGCTGAGGAGGCGGTGCTGGCCGCCTGTCTGGTGGACAGCGAGGCGATCTTCAAGGTTGCGCCCATCCTGCGGCCCGCCGACTTCTTCCGCGAGAAGAACGGCTGGGTGTACGAGGCGATCTGCGCTCTGTGGGACCGCAACGAGGCGATCAACCCGATCACCGTCGCCCACGAGCTAGCCCGTCGCGACCGCCTGGAGGCCGTGGGCGGGACGGCCTACCTCGCCCAAATCGTGGCTGACCTGCCCACCGTGGTGGGCGTGGAGTACTACGCCCAGATCGTGGCGCGGGATGCCGTGTACCGTCGCCTGATCGAGTTCGCCGGCAAGGTGGCGCAGCGCGCCTACGAGGGCGGCGCCGACCTCGAGGCGGTGCTGGGCTGGGCGGAAACGCAGCTCATGGCCCTGCGCACCGGCGAGGCTCTGCGCGACTTCGTGCACATCCGCACGCTGCTGGAGAAGTACCTGGAAGCGACCGGGATCGAGGAGCCGCCGCCCGGCACCGGGCCGCAGGTGATCCGCACCGGCTTCATCCCCCTGGACGAGCTTTTGGGCGGGCTCAAACGCTCCGACCTGATCATCGTGGCCGCCCGGCCGAGCATGGGCAAAAGCGCCTTGGCGCTCTCGTTTGCGCGCAACGCGGCCGTGGGGCAGAAGGCCAAGGTGGCGATCTTCTCGCTGGAGATGTCGGCCGACCAGCTCGCCCAGCGCCTGCTGGCCGCCGAGGCCAACGTGGACAGCACGCGCCTGCGCTTAGGCGAGCACACGGAGGCCGAGGAGCGGCGCATCATGCACGCCATGGGCGTGCTGGCCGGTTGCGACATCTTCATCGACGACACGCCGGTGCTCACGGTGGCGGAGATGCGCGGTAAGGCCTTGCGGTTGCAGCGGGAACACGGCCTGGACCTGATCGTGCTCGATTACCTGCAGCTCATGCAGGGCAACGGCGGGCGCAACGAAAACCGGGTGCAGGAGATCTCCATGATCTCCCGCAACCTGAAGGCCCTTGCCCGCGAGCTGAACGTGCCCCTGGTGGCGCTCTCGCAGCTCTCCCGCGCCGTGGAGAGCCGCACGCCCCACATCCCCATGCTCAGCGACCTGCGCGAATCCGGCAGCATCGAGCAGGACGCCGATGTGGTGATGTTCGTCTATCGTGAGGACTACTACACCAAGAAAGAAGACTGGGAGGCAGCGCATCCGGACCGGCCCGGCAAGGCGTTCCCGGCCGGCATCGCCCAGATCATCGTGGCCAAGCACCGCAACGGGCCGACGGGCACCGTGGACCTGCGCTTCATCCACAAGACCGCCAAGTTTGAGGACCTTCTGGTCCGGGATGATGAGCCGCTATGAGCGATCCGAGCTCCCCGCGCCCGCGTGCGGGAGAGGAGACGGGGGTAAGGGCCGGCACGGCCCCGTTTCCCGGCTTCCCCGCCGGGGCGCGGGCCACGCTCATCCCCAACCAGCTCTTCGCCGAGCTTCTGCCGCAGATCGAGGACCCGGCGGAGCTCTTGGTGACGATTTACCTCTTCTTCGCCCTGGGGCGGCGGCGCGGCTTTCCCCGTGCCCTCACCTTCGACGAACTGGCCACGGAGGTGCCCCTGCGCCGGGCACTGGCGCGGCTGGCGGGTGGAGCCGGGGTGGAGGAAGGGCTGCGGCGCGGCCTGGAGGGGGCGGTGGCGCGCGGCTCCGTCCTGCGCGCCCGTCGGGACGGCCGGGACCTCTATCTGATCAACACTGCGGCGGCGCGCGCCGCCATCGCCGCCGGGCAGCTGCCGGGCGTGGAGCTGGTGCCGGCGCCGGGGCCGCTGCCGGACGAGCCCCCGCCCTCGATTTACACGCTCTTTGAGGAGAACATCGGCACCATCTCACCGCTCCTCGCTGACGAGCTGCGCGAGGTGGAGGCCAGCTACCCGGCAACCTGGATCGTGGCCGCTTTCAAGGAGGCCGTGAGCCTGAACAAGCGCAACTGGCGCTACATCGTCCGCATCCTGGAGCGATGGCGCGCCGAGGGCCGGAGCGATGCGACGGTTGGACGAGATCTTCAAGGGCATCCGCGGCGTCGGGACCTCGAAGGACGCTACCGAAACCTGGTACGTCGTTGAGGAGGGCGGGCCGGACCACCCCGCCGAGCCGGACCCACTCGCGCCCTTCTGTCCGCACTGCGGTGGGGTGGGGTTCGTGCGCAAGCGCGTGCCGCTTGGGCACCCGGACTTCGGCCGGGCGGTGCCCTGCGCCTGCACCCAGCACGAGGGGGAGGCAGAGCGCACGGCGCGGCTGGAACGCTACAGCAACCTCGGCCTCCTGCGGCGCATGACCTTCGCCACGCTCATCCCGCACGGCCGCTCGCCCGACCCCGTGCACCAGCAGCGCTTCGCCCACGCCCTCCAGGCCGCGCGGGCCTACGCCGAGTCGCCCGAGGGCTGGCTGGTGCTGCACGGCCGCAGCGGCGCCGGCAAAACCCACCTGGCCGCCGCCATCGCTAACCGCTGTATTGAGCGCGGCCAGCCCGTGCTGTTCATCGTGGTGCCGGACCTGCTTGACCACCTGCGCGCTGCCTACCGCCCCGACGCCGAGGAACCGTACGACCGCCTGTTCGAGCAGGTGCGCACGGCCCCGCTTCTGGTGCTGGACGACCTGGGCGCGCAGGCCACCACCCCGTGGGCGGCGGAGAAGCTGTACCAGATCGTCAACTACCGCTACAACGCCCAGCTCCCCACCGTGTTCACCCTGGCCGCACCGCTGGAGGAGCTGGACGAGCGGCTGCGCACCCGCCTGAGCGACCCCGCCTTCACCCAAGTAGTCCTCTTGGAAGAGGTGGGTGACGGCGGAGGGGCGGGCCAGGTCGATGTGCTCTCCCTGCCCCTCATGCGGCAGATGACGTTCGAGCGCTTCAACCCCGTCCCCCTCGGCGGCGAGCCGCGTCAGCCCAACAACCTGCTGCGCGCGCTGGAGACCGCCCGTCAGCACGCGGAGCGCCCGGACGGCTGGCTGGTGCTGCTGGGCGAGACTGGCTGCGGCAAGACGCACCTGGCCGCGGCCATCGCCCACTACTGGCGCGCGCACGGGCGGCAGGTGGAGTTCGTGGTGGTGCCGGACCTGCTGGACCGGCTGCGGGCCGGCGTGCGCGACGACGAGGCGGACACCCTGCGTCTGCTGGACCAGATCCGCACCAGCCCCTACCTGGTGCTGGACGACCTCGGCGTGCACAGCGCCACGCCCTGGGCGCAGGAGAAGCTCTTCCAGATCCTGAACTACCGCTACAACGCCCGCCTACCCACCGTTATCACCATCGGCCGGCCCTTGGAGGAGCTGCCCGACGCGTGGGTGTCGCGCATGCACGACGTCAAGGTGAGCGATATCTTTCGGATCGAGGCGCCGGATTACCGCGGCCTGCGCCGTCCAGATCGCCGGGACCCACGCCCGGAGCGGGGCCGGCGCCGGTAGGAAGCCGCGCCTGCCAGTCGCGCAGGGCGGCGACAGTGGTGTCGAAGGCCAGCTCCTCCCAGGGGATCTCGTGCGGGGCGAACCAGCGCGCCTCCAGCGCCTCGCGGCCGGGGGCGACGCGCGGGCTGGCCACCCGCCCCTCGTAGACCACCACCACGATGCCGGGGCCAGGGCGGGAGTAGACACCCAGCACCGGTCCGAGCTCCACGGTGATACCCGTCTCCTCTGCCGCCTCGCGGACCGCCGCCTCCTCCACCGTCTCGCCCCACTCCACGAAGCCGCCGGGGAACACCCACGTGCCGGCCCGCGGCGCGATGGCGCGGCGCAGGAGCAGCACCCGCCCGTCGTGCACGGGCAGCACGGCGGCCACCGGCACCGGGTTGAGGTAGCGGATGCGGGCGCAGACGGTGCAGACGTGGCGCGGTCGGTCTTCGTCGGGCAGTTCGGCCAGGCGTAGCGGCCCGCCGCAGGCCTCGCAGAAGCGCGGCACCCGCGGCGGCCTTGGCTGGGAGGCGAACCCTTCGGTGGGCGGCTCGTGGTACGTCATGGGCGCGGGCAGGGCGTCAGCGGGCGCCCTCCAGGGCGCGCTGCGTCTCCGGGTCGATGGCCGTGCCTTCCAGCCATTCCTCGCCGCCCTCGAAGACCTCCTTCTTCCAGATGGGCACGATCTCCTTGAGGCGGTCGATGGCGTAGTGGCAGGCGGCGATGGCGTCGGCACGGTGGGCACTGGCCACGGCGATCACCACGCTCGCCTCGCCGATCGCCAGCCGGCCGATGCGGTGGCGCATGGCGATGCCGGTCACCGGCCAGCGCTGCCGCACCTCCGCCGCGATTTCGCGCATCTTCTTCTCCGCCATGGGCGGGTAGGCGTCGTACTCCAGGTAGAGCACGCGCCGGCCGCGGTTGTGGTTGCGCACCACGCCGTAGAACACCGCGACGGCCCCGGCCTCGTCGGTGCGCACCGCCTCCACCAGCGCGGCGGCATCGATCGGCTCGCTCGTGATCTCGCAGATCGTCATTCGTCCCTCCCCGGCGCTTAGCCGCCGCTCACCGGCGGGATGAGCGCCACCACGTCGCCCGGCCGCAGTCGGGCGCCGTCCGGCACGTACTCCTCGTTCACGGCGGCGGCGGCGTTGCCCAGCAGCGGCGCCAGGCGCGGGTGGTCGGCGGCCAGGCGCTGGCGCAGCTCGGCCACCGTGCTTCCGTCCGGCACTTCAACCAGCACCTCGCGCGTGCCGGCCGCCTCGCGCAGGGCCGCGAACAGTAACACGCGGGTCTGCATGCGCGTGAACCTCCCGGGCGGATCGTAGTATAGCGCATGGGGGTGCGGCGCTCCGCCGCGCCGCGCGATCCCGCCCGTTCCCACACCCTCCCCGTCGATCCGCGGGGACACCCGTGTTGGATGGTGAGGCATGCGCAGATGGTTCCTGCTGCTTGCCGGCTTGAGCGTGGCGCTCGTCCTGGGCGCCGCGCGGGCCGGGGCCCAGCTCCCGCCCACCCGCGTGTTCGGCACCGTTACGGTGGACGGCCAGCCGGCGCCGGCGGGCACCGTGGTGCAGGCGTTCGTCGGTGAGAAGCAGTGCGGTGAGGGCCTCGTGCGCCGCATCAGCGATGACCTGCCGCTCGGTTACGTGGTGGATGTGGCCGGCGCCACCCAGGTGGAGGGCTGCGGCACGGACGGCGCCACCATCACCTTCCGCGTGGGCGGCGTGCCGGCCAACGAGACGGCAACCTTCGCCACCGGCACCTTCATCCGCCTGGACCTGACCGTGCGCGGCCAGGTGGCGACGCCGCCGCCTGGCGCGCCCACCCCGCCTCCCTTCGGCGCCGCGCCGGCCGCCACGCCCACCGCCGTGGCATCGCCCGGGGCCGCGTCGCCCACCCCGGCCGGGCCGGGGGGCGCGACCGAGACCCCGGCGGTCGCCACTCCTACCGCGACCGCCACGGCAGGGCCGGGCCTGCCCGTGCGCACGGCCACGCCGGCCGGTAGCGCTGGGGGTGACGACACCGGCGGCGCCGGTCCCGTGCTGGCCGCGGTGGCGGCGCTGATCGCGCTGGCGGCCGCCGGTGCGGGCGCCTACCTGTGGTATCGGCGCCGCGGCTGAGGTCGCGTCGGCCCCCCTTGGGCGTCAGTTACGGCTGGGGCCGGGGCCGGTGGCGCTGGGGCCGGCGGGGGTGGGCACCACCTGCGGGGTGGCCGGCTGGGCGCGCAGCAGGGCCGCCTCGCGCTGGGCGAGCTGTTTGGTCTCCTCCAGCAGCCTGGGCGCCTCCGCGCCGTTCACGCTTTGGGCGAAGGTGGTGAGCGTGGCGTGCACGTTGCGCACCCGCAGGTACACGAAGTACTGCACGTACCGCTCGCCGGTCGCCGGGCCGCGGGCGAACTCCGCGCGCCAGGCCGCCTGCTGATCCAACCCCAGCCCGTCCAACGGCACCTCGGTGACCTGGATCTGCGCCGGGTCGAAGCCGCGCAGCGCGATCACGCGCCGGATCGTCTCCTGCCCGCCGACGCCCAGGGCCGTCTGCGCGAACTTCTCCGCCGACTCCTCCAGCGAGGGGAACAGGCTGGCCTGGATGGTGACGCGGGTGGCCCCGGCGGCAGCGCCGGGATCGGCCGGGTCGCGGTCCCAGGCGCGGTTCCACTGCCCGGTGAACAGCGTGCCCTCTTGCATCGTCCACTGGCCGGGGATGAACCCCTTCTCGTCCAGCACGAGCTGGCGCGGATCCACCGCGATCAGCGTCTGCACGCGGGGTGTGGGGGTGGCCGGCAACCGCGACCGCTGGGTGCGCTCCACCGGGGCGCAGGCCGCGCCCAGGAGCGTCGCGGCGGCGACGGCGATCAGCAGCATGCGCATGGGGCCTCCACAGGGGTCCAGGGTGTGCGATGACCGCCCCTCACCGTATCACGCGGCCCGCCGCCCGTGCACCTCGTCTGTCGCCGTGCACCCAGGTGCACCCGGAGCAACACCCGGTTCACGCGCAGGCGAAGTTAACCTCCCCCGCTCGGCGGGCGTTCCGTTTATAGCTGGGCCATCCGGCCTTTGCTACAGTGAAAATCCCGGCCGGGCACGGTGGTGCGGTCCGGCCCATGGGCGCGGGCGGCCCGGTGCGCGGCGCCGCGCCCCCTGGAGCGGCGTGACGTGTGGATCCCCTTCCGCCGGCGAGCGGCGGAGCGGTTCGACGAGGTGCTGGCGCGCTGCCTGGCCGCCATTGAGGCGGGCGAGGCCTCGGTCGAGTCGTGCCTGGCCGCCCATCCCGCGCATGCCGCGCGCCTGGAGCCCTTGTTGCGCGCCGCGCTGGCCCTCCGCCGCGGGCTGGGCGCCACCCCGGACCCGGCCTTTGCCCGCCGGCTCCGCGCCCAGCTGCTGGCCGCCTCGGCGCCGCGGAGCCCGCTCCCCGAGCCGCGGCCGGCGGCGTGGTGGCACGCCTTGTGGCGGCCGGCCTTGGCCGTGAGCGTGGCCGCGCTGGTGCTGCTGGCGGTGGTGCTGGCGCCCGTGGCCGCGGTCACCAGCGCCGACGCCCTCCCGGGCGACTGGAACTACGGCCTCAAGCTGAAAACCGAAGAGGTACTGCTCGCCCTGCGCCTGCGCGACCACCTCGACCGCGCCGACGAGCGGGCGCGCGAGATCCGTCAGCTCGCCGTCATCGGCCGCTACCAGGAGATCCCGGAGGTGACGCGCGCCTATCAGGCCGAGCTGGCGGAGGCCACCAAACCCCTGGAGCGGCCGCAGGCGCCGCCCCCGCAAGAGGCGCGCCGCATCGAGCAGCGCGTGGCCGTCCAGCAGACGGTGATCCAGCAGGCGGCGGCCCGCGTCGAGCAGGAGGCCCAGCAGGCAGCCGCGGCCGGCCCACCGCCACCGGTGGTGGTGGAGGCCCACCAGGCGGCGCAGGTGGCCCTCAGTGCCGCGGCGCAGACGCGCCGGCAGGCCAATCGCGCCGCCGCCGAGGCGCAGGCGCAGGAGCGCGCCGCCTCCACGCCGACCCCGGCCGGCACCTCCGCCGCGACGGGCTCGCCCTCGCCGACCGGTGAACCCTCGGAGGCGGCCACGCCCGGGGCGACGGCGTCATCGGCCGCGACCGAGGGCCCGTCCGCCGCCACCGCCACGCCGGAGGCCACCGCCCGCCCCGGCGGCCCGCCCGGTGCCGTAACGTTGCCCACGCTGCCGCCCGTCACGCCCGCGCCGGCCTCGGGCGGCCCGGCGGCGCCGACGCCCACCCGGCCCCCGGCTCCGGCCGGGGCCCCGACGGCGGTGGCGCCGGTCACCACCCCGGCCCCGTCCCAGCCGTCGCCCGCACCGCCCGCGCCCTCGCCCACGCCGCGCCCGGGCGGCCCGGCGGCCGCTTCACCGACCGCCCCGCCCGTGCCGTCGCCCACCGCTCCGCCGGGCGTGGCGGTGCTGGAGCTCCAGCCCGGCGTGTACCACTTCCTCTACACCGGTCCGGCGGGCCCCATCGACGCGGTCCTGGCGGCGCTGAGCCTGGACGGCAAGTACCGGTGGGTGGAGTGGCGGCCGGCCGGCAGCCCGCTGACCGTGCGCTATGAGCCGGGGGTAACCACCGTCCGTCCGGTGATCACGCCCTACGCCGTGGTGACGGTGCACATCTCCGCGCCGGCGCGGGTGCCGCAGGGCGTGCTCGTGCCGCTGCTGCCGTAGAGGGTCGCTCGCGCTCGGTTCCCCTGCCCGCCAGCCCTCACGGTTCGGCGCGGGTGGGCTCCTCCACCACCACCGTCACGCCGTCCTCGAACGTGGCCAGGCCGGTGAAGAACCGCACCAGCGCCGCCACCGGCGACGGCAGCGCCCCAAACCCGACCGCGTCCGCCGAGGCGCCGGGCAGGTCCGGGACGAACAGGACGCTCAGGCCGGCCTCGCCCGCCGCCACCGCCTGGAACGTGGCCGTGACGGTGGCGCAACCGCGGAAGTAGTCGGCGAGCGGGGCGCCGGCGACCGCCGGGTGCGCCGGCGGCTGGCCGCAGCGCGCCGTCGCCTGGGCGCCGCTGCCGTTCGCCCCGGTCCACGCCACCACCGCCGGCGTATCGGACCAGAACAGCACCGTGCCGCTCAGGGCGGCCCCGGCGCGCGGGCGCACCGGCACCCCCGTCGCCGGGTCGACGCAGGCGGCCAGGCGGCAGAGGCGGCCGACGGTGGTCAGCGTCACGCGGGCGCGGCTGGTAGCGCCGGCGGTGAGCGGCTCACGGCCCACCGTCAGGCGCAGGGACACGGCCGGCGCCACGAACGCCACCCGCACCGTCCCCTCCAGCGGCGCCGCGCCGGTGCCGATCCCCGGCTCGTAGCGGGCGTGCACCTCGACGACGCCCACGCGCGTGCCCGCCACGCTGAACTCCACCCCGGTGCAGGCGGCGGGGCGGAGCGGGGCGAGATCAACGCCGCCGCAGGGCAGGGGGAGGAGCGTCACCGCGCGGCCGGCCGCGTCCAGGAGGCCACCGGCGAGCGTGCTCACCCGCACCGTGCCCGGCGGCGCCTCCAGCTCCTGCCCGGCGGCGCTCAGCAGGCGGGCGTGGCAGGACACCACCTCCGGCAGCATGGCCACGGCGCCCACCGCGCGGGCGGCCGTCTCCGGCAGGGCCGGCACCTCGTCCTGGGCCAGGAGCCACGCCACGCCGGGGCTGTGCGCGCAGGTCAGGGCCAGCGTCGCCGGCAAGTCGGGCGGGGGCGCCGCGCCGGGGCACCCCTGCACCGTGCCGGCCGGCACGGCCAGGAGCGGCTGACCGCTCGGCGTGAGCAGGGGTGGGTTGAGGGTGACGCCGAGCAGCTCCACCAGCAGCGTGGGCGTGACGCAGGCCGCCGGGACCAGCGATACCGTGAAGCCGCAGGTGGCGCCGCGCGCCGGCGCGCCGACCGCCGCCGGGGCGCCCAGGGTGAGCGCCATGCAGGTCACGGTGGTGACGGTGGCGCCGTCCGGGAAGCGGGCGCCGGTGAGGGTGACGCGCGCCGGCCCGCTCAGGCGTGGGTCGCCCTCCGGCGGCGGCAGGGCGGTGACCGTCACCGCGCAGCTCACCGCCTCGCTCGGGCGGGCCGGCGTGCAGGCGGCCGCGGCGCTGAGCGCGGGCGCGGCCGGGGCGGCCGGGTTGCGCAGCGTAAACGGCGTACCGGCGGGCGTAACGGCGCACACCTGCACCGGCGGCAGCGACCCCGACCCGGCCGCCACCGCCTGACAGAGGGGGCCGCCGTCTGGCGTGGCCACGGCCAGCGTCTCGCGGAGCACCAGCACATCCGTGCCCGCGCAGGCGGCGGTGAGGGCGATGAAGAACGAGGCGGCCGTGAGGCCGTGCGGGCCGCTTATGCCGCAGCCGCCGCCCGCCTCGACGGCGACGAAGCTCACGCCCGTCACCGGCACCGCGATGCGCACCGTCACCACCTGGCCCGCGCTCAGGCCGGCAAGCGGCCCCAGGGTGAGGACACAGCTCACCGAGGTGGTGGCGGTGGCCGGCGCCCAGGCGCACACCTTGACGGTCCCGCCCAGGGGGCTCGGCACCGCGAAGACGGCGCCGGTGGGTGTGGTGGCGGTGATGGTGGCCGGCTCGATGCTGGGGCTGGAGATGGTCTGCCGGAGCGTGCCGCCGCCGGACCCCACCACCACGAACGTCTCGCTCACGGTGATGGCGGCGCCGGCGAGGCAGCCGGCCACGCCCACCGCCACGATGAACGACGTGCGCGTTACCGACCCGCTCTGCACGACGGCCGTGCAGGGGGCGGGGCCCACGGCCGTCACGCGCGGCGGTGCCGCTGGATCCAGCTCCACGGCGCCGCTTACGGACACAGTGATGCGCTCGTTGGAGAGCACGGTGCCGCTGAAGGGGCCGATGGTGAGCGTGCAGGTGATGGTGCTCACCTGCGTCGTGCACACGGCGGCGCTGCGGGAATAGTGATCGGCCGCGGCCGGGCGAGGCGGCAGGAGCAGCCCCAGCAGGAGGGCGAGCGCGCCGGCGGCGACCAGGGCGGCGGGCCGGTGGGACCGGCGGGCAGGGCCGGGGCGCACTGCGGCCTCCGGTGCGATGTGATGTCCGAACATCTAGCATTGCGCAACGGCGGCGACAAGGTGGCAGTGGGGTGCGGATGCGGTCGGAAGGGCGTGCACGAACGACGCGCGCACGGGCGGCGCGCCGGCGCGTCGCGGCCGAGGGGCGGGAAAGCATTGCCGGGGGCGGCGCGCCCGTGCTACCGTCCGGGCGAATGTTGGGAGACGCGGGCGGGTGTTGCCGGCTGTTCCCGGCCCTCACCCCCTACCCCCTCTCCCTCTGGGCGAGGGAGAGGGGGGCTGACGCGGGTGGAGCGGTTTCGCGGACGCTTGCTCCCCTCTCCCGCCGGCGGGAGAGGGTGGTCCGGCGAAGCCGGACCGGGTGAGGGCGGAAGGGCCAGCCCGCCGCGGTGGGTCGAACGGACCGCCACCCGCGGGGCGGAATCGTGTAGAGTGGATGCCAGGAGCCGACGTTCGCGTGCCGGTCCCTCCCGGCTTCAGCCGGGGGGCCGAACCGGCGGGCCGTGGGCGTCGGGGTGGCCTCGCCCGTCGGTGAAGGCCAGCACCGAGGAGGAACCATCGCGGCATGGGGACCGGGCGCGGCCGCGCGTCGACTCGGCCCTCCCCCCGCCGCTGCCTCTCCTCGGCAGGGGTGGCCCGCCCGGGAGCTCAAGCAGGCCGTGAGCACAGAGCCGTCCTTCACGTCCTTTCCCCCCGCCGCCGATCCCCTCGTGCCGGATGAGCAAGAGGTGCGCGCCATCGTCGACCGGGCGCGGGCCGGCGACCGCGACGCCCTGGGCCGGCTGTACGACCTCTACCTCACGCCGGTGTACCGCTTCGTGCTGGGGCACGTGGGCAACGTCGGTGAGGCGGAGGACATCACGGCCGAGGTGTTCCTGCGCGTGATCGAGCACATCCACCGCTTCGAGTGGCAGGACGTGCCGTTCACGGCCTGGCTGTTCCGCATCGCCCGCAACCAGGTGATCAGCCACCACCGCAAGCACGGTCCGCACCGGGTGAACGGCTTTCCCGAGAACTTCGACGTGGAAGACGGGCGGCCGGGGCCGGAGTGGCAGGTGGAATACCGGCTCACGGCTGATGAGGTCTACCGCGCCTGCGCGCGGCTGGCCAAGGCGCAGCGGGAGGTGATCGCCCTGCGGTTTGGCGCCGGGCTGTCCGTGCGGGAGACGGCGGAGGCGCTGGGCAAATCCGAGAACTCGGTCAAGGTGCTTCAGCACAAGGCCATCGCCCGGTTGCAGAAGCTGCTCGGCGTGGGGTGAGCGCTGGGTGCTGGGTGCGGCGAGTCGGCCCTCACCCCCGGCCGGGACAGGCCCTCACCCCGGCCTCGCTGCGCTCGGCCACCCCTCTCCCGCACGCGGGAGAGGGGAGCATCGTGCGCGAAGCGGCTTTGCTCGCGTCAGACCGCCTGGCCCTCACGTGCAGGCCCTCACCCCCGACCCCTCTCCCGCACGCGGGAGAGGGGAGTTGCTCGTTGGCGAAGCGGCTTTGCTGGCGTCAGTTCCCCCCTCGCCCTCGTCAGAGGGAGAGGGGGCGAGGGGGGTGAGGGCCCGTCTCCGCATCTGCCCGGCCCGCACGCCCGGCCGCAGGCCCTCACCCCGGCCTTCGGCCACCCCTCTCCCGCATGCGGGAGAGGGGAGCGTCGTTCGCGAAACGGCTTTGCCGGCGCCAGCCCCCCCTCTCCCGCTTGAGCGCGGGAGAGGGGGGTAGGGGGGTGAGGGCCTGCACGTGAGGGCCCGCCCCGCGCAACGGTGGTCTCTTCCCTCTCGGACCGGCACGTGCCACAGTAGCGGCATGGCCGGACATCTGGAGCTGCCGGGAGAAGGCCCTATCCGCCGCGCCGAAAGCAGCCCCGAGATTCGGATGCGCGCCCGTGAGCTGCGGCGCACGCTCACGCCCAGCGAGCGCCTCCTGTGGCAGGCCCTGCGCAACCGCCGCTTCCGTGGCCTCAAATTCCGCGTCCAGCACCCGCTGGGGCCGTTCATCGCCGATTTCTACTGCGCAGCCCACCGCCTGGCCGTCGAGGTGGACGGCGCCGTGCATCGCGACCCGGAGGTGCGCGACCACGACGTCGCCCGCGACGCCTGGCTGCGTGCTCGCGGCGTGCGCGTCCTGCGCCTTTCGGCGACGCTCATCGAGCAGGACCTGCCCCGTGCCCTGTGCCTCATCGCCGCCGCCCTCGACGCCCCACCCGACACGCCCGACTGATACCGGCCAGGCGGGCCCTCACCCCCGGCAAGGCGGGCCCTCACCCCCGACCCCTCTCCCGTTTACGGGAGAGGGGAGCACGTCGTTCTGAAGCGCTTTGCCAACGTCAGACCGTCCGGCCCTCACCCCCGGCCCCTCTCCCGTAAACGGGAGAGGGGGTTCTCGTGCGCGAAGCTGCCCTGCTAACGTCAGACCCCCCTCTCCCTCGCCAAGAGGGAGAGGGGGGCAGGGGGTGAGGGCGTCTTCCTTCCTGGCCCGCGCCCGTGAGGCAGGCCCTCACCCCCAGCGGGGTGCCGGCCCTCACCCCCAACCCCTCTCCCGTAAACGGGAGAGGGGAGTTTCTCGTCGGCGAAGCCGTTTCGCCCACGTCAGACCCCCCTCTCCCTCGCCAAGAGGGAGAGGGGGGCAGGGGGGTGAGGGCCTGCCTTCCCGGCTGAGCGCGAGCCGGCTTCGGCAGCGACCGGCCCTCACCCCCAACCCCTCTCCCGTAAACGGGAGAGGGGAGTTGCTCGTGCGCGAAGCCGTTTCACGCGCGTCAGTTCCCCCCTCTCCCTCGCCAAGAGGGAGAGGGGGGGCAGGGGGGTGAGGGCCCGTTCCCACGACCGCCCGCACGCGGCACTCATCGCCCAGCACTGCCCCCTGCCTCCCGCTCAACGTTCTCCAGATGCCTCCGATACTCATCATGACCCCATTCGTCGCACGGCGAGCGGTTCGTCGAGGATGTGCCACGGACGGACGGCTGTCCATATGCTTGAGGTACTTGACAGTTCGGCCTATCCCCGGCACGGTATCGCCGCGCGTGCGGCGGAGTCGTCTGGAGGGTGGTCATGCGGCCTCATGCTCGCCTGTGGGTGCTGATTGGTGCGCTCGCGTTGTTCCTGAGCCTGGCGGCGGCCCTGAACGAACGCGGCGGCCCCACGCCCGCCCAGGCCCAGCCGGCTGGTCAGCGCCGGGCCCAGCAATTGCGCGAGGAGCACCTGCACCTCAAGGTGCGCCACGGCGGCGTCGAGTACGGCGTGCGCCTCACCATTGTTCTCAACGACGACGGCTCCGGCGACTTCCCCCGTCGCGCCGCGGAGGCCAGAACGCGGGTGAAGGACCGCTTCCCCGGCGCCGTCGAGGTGCAGGAGCAGACGCTGGAGAGCGGCACGCAAGCCTACACCCTGGCCGGCTACTGGTGGCCGGCGCGCACCACAAGCTGGGCCTACAACCCGGCGGGCAAGCCCGGCTATTTGAGCGACGACGCCACCGTCGTCGCCGCCTCGGCTAACGTCTGGAACAACGCCGGCGGCGCCGACTGGCGCTTTACCGGCGGCGGCACCACCACGCGCGGCACCGGTGCCTGCCGCTCCAGCGACCCGACCGTGGCGCTGGACGGGGCCAACACCGTCGGCTGGTACCCGCAGAGCGACAACGTCCTCGCCGTCACCTGTACCTGGTACAACCCGTCGACCGGCCAGGCCGTGGAGTTCGACATGGAGATCGATCCCGCCTGGAGCTGGACCACCTCCACCAGCGGCGTCCAGATCGACCTGCAGACCGTGGTGGCGCACGAATTCGGCCACGCCCTGGGGCTGGGCCACACCACCGTCTGCCCCGGCAATCTCATGTGCCCCACGTACGCGCCCGGCACCCTCCTGCGCACGCCCCAGGCGGACGATATCAACGGCCTCATCGCCCTCTACGGGCGCTCCGCCACGCCCACGCCCACGCCGACCAGCACCGCCCCGGCCAAGGCGCAGCTAACCGACCCACCGCCCGGCTCCGTGCTGCCGGGGAGCACGGTCACGTTCCAGTGGACGGCGGGCTCGGGGGCGCAGGAGTACTGGCTGTGGGTGGGGACCACGCCGGGCGGTTACAACCTGTACACCGCCTCGCAGGGCTTGAACCGGTCGGTCACCCTGAGCAACCTGCCCACGAACGGCGCGGCGATCTACGTGCGGCTGTGGACGAAGCTTGCTGGCAGCTGGCAGTACAACGACTACCGGTACACCGCGGCCAGCGGGCAGTGAGCGGATGGGGTCGGCTCGCATCTGCAAACCGGCCCGCGATCCTGGCCTGGGAGCTGGCCCTCACCCCCGGCGGGGAGGCGGCCCTCACACCCGACCCCTCTCCCGCGTACGGGAGAGGGGAGTATTCGTTGCGTAGCAGCTTCGCCCACGTCAGACCGTCGGGCCCTCACCCCGGCCTTCGGCCACCCCTCTCCCGCAAGCGGGAGAGGGGAGCTTCGGCGAAGCCGTTTCGCCCACTTCAGACCCCCCTCTCCCTCGCCCAGAGGGAGAGGGGGGCAGGGGGGTGAGGGCCAGCAGGTCACGACCGGCAAACGCAGAAGCAGGCCCTCACCCCTAACCCCTCTCCCGTTTACGGGAGAGGGGAGTTTCTCGTCGGCGAAGCCGTTTCGCCCACGTCAGACCCCCCTCGCCCGCGTCAAGCGGGAGAGGGGGGCAGGGGGGTGAGGGCCGGTCTCCCGGGCCCGCACCCCTGACACGCCCTCACCCCCGGCGGGGAGGCGGCCCTCACCCCCAACCCCTCTCCCGTGAACGGGAGAGGGGAGTTTCGGCGAAACCGCTCTGCCAACGCCAGTTCCCCCCTCTCCCTCGCCCAGAGGGAGAGGGGGGTAGGGGGTGAGGGCCTGCAAGTGAGGGCCAGAACGGTGAGGGCCTACCCCGCGCCCATCTCCCATCCCCCCACTCATCCCTCATCGCTCCGCACACTCCCCGCAGCACCCAGCAATCTCGCTCCTCATTCCTCCCGTTAACCTTTCCCGCGCTCTCTCGTTTTCGCCCTTGGACCGGGCAGACGCCGACGGCGCGCCTCCCATCTCCCCGCGCGCCCCGGCGCCGGCGCCTGTAAGCGATGACCGCGAGGAAAGGAGGGATGCGCATGACCCTGATGCCCCGGCGGCCGCGCGCCAGTTGGCCGAGCGGCCCCCGGGGGAGCCGCTTTCATCCGCCCTTTCCGATGGCACACCAACATCGGAGATCTCAGGAGGGAACCTTGAACGTATCGAGGAAATTCATCCTGCTCGGCCTGTTCGCCGTGCTGGCCGCCGCCTTCGCGACGGTCCAATACAGCGGCGTCGCGCAGGCGCTGACTTCCGCGTCGAAGACGTGCACCCGCGCCAGCTCGACGTCGGCCACGTGCACGCTGACGGTTAGCGGTGTCACGGCGGGCACGGTGGCCACGGTCACGCTGTCCTCGTCGCCGGCCGGCGCGACGTACACGAGCGTGCTGCTTACCGCGTCGAGTGGCAACGTCACGGTCACGAACACCGGCACAACGATCACGATTGACTGCACGGGCCCATTACCTGGTAACTGCTCGGCGACGATCTCGGAGACGATCAGCATTGGCAGCGCCGCCACCACGCTGGCACAGCTCGTGACTGAGGATGGCACCAACATCCTGGCCACGGCCACGGTGCCGGCGGTGGCGCCGGCGGGGCCGTCGGCCACGAAGACGTGCACGGCCACGGGCCCGGCCAGCGCGAGCTGCACGCTCACGGTGTCCTTCTCCACGCCGCTGCCGGCGGTCCCCCCCATCACCACGGTGACGGTGAGCCTGACGGCTCCGGCGGGCGCCACGCTGGCGCTCACCGGTGCGAGCCTCACGCCATCCGCGTGTGGCATTGCCTCGGTGGCGGGCAACGTGGTGACCATTAGCTCATCGCCCGGCGGCTGCACGAGCGTGGCGATCAGCGAGACGGTGACGGGGCTGCCGATCAACGCCACCAGCACCATCAGCCAGTCCGCCACGCTGGCGGGCGGTGACACGGGCACGGTCACGGCCTCGGCGACGGTGACGACGGCGCTGGGCATGAGCGTGGCGTGCAGCGGCAACGTGAGCAGCGCCACCACGCTGTCGCAGATCAACAGCTTCGCCACTACGCCGGTGGCGGCGGTCAGCACCGTGCCCAACGTGATCGGCTGCACGATCACGCTGTCCGGCCTCGATGCCGGCGTGCTTGAGATCAGCTCGGTGCACGGGCTGCTGGCCAGCTCCTCCGGCACGCTGTCCAGCAACCTGCGTATCCCGTGCGGCACCATCGGCGTGGCCGGGAGCTGCACCGGCACGGTGAGCTTCGTGGTGGCCGCCGGCGGTGTGGGCTTCGTGCCCGTCCAGGTCCGCTACGAGCCGGCGCCGCTCTCCACCACCACGGAGCGCGAAACGTCGGTGCTGCTGGCGTTCATCGCGCCGCCGGTCGGTATCAGCCTGTCGCTCAACCCGAACCCGATCGCCGTGGGCCAGCGCGGCACCGCCACGCTCGGGTTCTTCGTGGGGGTGAGCTGCGCCGGCGCGGCGCCCACGGCGACGATCATCAGCCCGGTGACGGGCACGGCCGTCACGGCCTGCGTGGACCCGGCCACCGGCACGTTCATCACGTCGATCCCGAGCAGCTCGGTGCTGAGCGGCACGGTGCTGTTCTCGATCGACAACACGGCCATCGCCCGCTGGACCGGCGCGCCGGTGAGCGGCTCGCCGATCACGACGCCGCCCGCGGCCGGCGCGGCGCCGTCGGTGACCGGCTTCACCACCAGCGCCAACCAGGTGGCGGTGCGCTGCGGCTTCTTCCCGACGCTCGCCAACCCGAACGCGACGGCGATCAGCTCCTTCTTCCTGCCCTTCCCGGCGGCCCTGTCGCAGTTCTTCGGCGGCTGCCAGTCGGCGCAGGCGCAGTATGAGGGCGTGGCGCCGGGCGCGGCCGTGGTGAGCGCGCAGTTCATCCCGGACCTGCCGGGTGGCCTGGCGCCGATCGGCTTTATCGGCGGCGCGCAGTTCAACCCGCTGTTCGGCAACTTCGTGGGCGCCACGAACCTGACCTCCACGCGCACGCTGGAGGTGACGGGCGCGGCGCCACGCGTTGACCTGGCCCGCGGCTGCAACAACGTGTCGCCGACGGTGACGGAGGCGGCGGCGGATTACGCCAAGCGGGTGAGCCCGGCGGGCGCGCTGGTGGCCATCTGGGAGCACCAGGCGGCGACCAACACGTTCCGCGGCTGGAGCCCGGCGGCGGGTGCGCCGAGCGACCTGGCGCAGGTGACGCGGCTGCGGCCGGTGTTCATCTGCGTGAGTGGTCCGGCCACGCTGGACCAGCCGGCGTCCTAGCCTGACCGGTATGCGCGGAGGGCTCTTCCCCGGGAGGGCCCTCCGTATCGGGTCAGTCCCTGTTTCCCTCCCCGGCCGGCCCCGTCCCATCACGGCGGGACCGGCCGGCGGTGGGTTGAGGGCAGGACGCGGGGCAGGCAAGGCGGGCCCTCACCCCCCGGCAAGGCGGGCCCTCACCCCCCGGCCCCCTCTCCCGCAAGCGGGAGAGGGGGAGATGAGAAACCCTCTCCCGCCTGCGGGAGAGGGTGGCCGAGCGGAGCGAGGCCGGGTGAGGGCCGGAACCCGAAAACCCTCTCCCGCACGCGGGAGAGGGTGGTCCGGCGAAGCCGGACCGGGTGAGGGCCCACCGGGTGAGGGCCGGAACGCCCGCCCCGCGCGGCAACGAAGCACCAGCAAGCGAGCACAGCAACAACCAGAGCAAGAGGGGACCGATAACGATGAGGTTTTCCATCACAACGATCGCCGGGAGCGTGGCGGCGGTAGCGCTCGCCGCCTCCGCGGCGCTCGGGTCCCACGCGGCCCTGGCGCAGCCCACCCCGCCGAACCGGTTCTTCGGCACCGTCACGGTCGCCGGGCAGCCGGCGGTCCAGGGCGCCCGCGTCGAGGCGCGCATTGGGAACAACGTCTGCGGCACGGGCAGCGTCGGCCCGGGCGGCACCTACCAGGTGGACGTCGCCTCGGCCAGCACGCAGCCGGGCTGCGGCACGGACGGCGCCACCGTCAGCTTCTCCGTCGATGGGCGGCCCGCCACCCAGACGGGCACGTTCCAGACCGGCGCCTTCACCCAGCTCAACCTGACGGTGGTGCAGCCCACGCCCACCCCGACGCCGGTGCGCACGCCGACGCCGGCCCCGACGCCGGTGCGCACGCCGACGCCGGCCCCGACGCCGGTGCGCACGCCCACCCCGGCGCCGACGGCGGTGGCCCAGCGGCCGGCCGCTCCGCCGGCGCGGCTGCCCGTGACGGGCGCCGGCACGGCCGAGGAGGCGGGCGTGAACGGCGCGGTGCTGGCCCTGGCGGCGGCCCTGGCGGCGGCCGGCCTGGGCGGCGTGGCCCTGCGGCGGCGCGCCCGCTAGGCGCCCTCGCACCCGAGCGCAACGTAGGTCTGAGGGGCGGTCTCCCGGACGGGGGGCCGCCCCTCGGCGTGCGATGAGCGGGAGTGCCGCGTGCGGGGTCACGTGTGCCGGCCCTCACCCCCCGGCCCCCTCTCCCGCGTGCGGGCGAGGGGGTGACTGGCGCCGGCGAAGCGCGCTCGCGGACGCTTACTCCCCTCTCCCGTTTACGGGAGAGGGGTTGGGGGTGAGGGCCGGCACCCTGCCGGGGGTGAGGGCCGGCCTTCCCGGCTGAGCGCGAGCCGGCTTCGGCAGCGACCGGCCCTCACCCCCCTGCCCCCTCTCCCTCTTGGCGAGGGAGAGGGGGTTTGTCGCTGGCGAAGCGCGTTGGCGGACGCTTACTCCCCTCTCCCGTTTACGGGAGAGGGGCCGGGGGTGAGGGCCGGTCGGCCTGACGTTGGCAGAGCCGTTTCGCGCACGATGCTCCCCTCTCCCGCATGCGGGAGAGGGGCCGGGGGTGAGGGCCGGACGGCCTGACGTTGGCAGAGCAGCTTCGGACGAGAAACTCCCCTCTCCCGCTTGCGGGAGAGGGGTTGGGGGTGAGGGCCGGCTCCCCGCCGGGGGTAGGTTCGGGGGCCAGTTCGCGCTAGGATGATGTCGGGGCAGCGCACCGCGGCGGTCGGCCGGCGGGCCGGGGGTGAGGCCCGGCACCCAGGCCGGGGTGAGGGCCCGACCCCCCAAAACCCTCTCCCGCGAGGCGGGAGAGGGTGGCGAGCCGCAGGCGAGCCGGGTGAGGGCCGGCACCCTGCCGGGCTGAGGATCAATCTCCCGGTCAATCTCCCCGGCACCCGTCGGCTCCGGGCACGTGGCGCCTCCTCTCAGCCCAAGGAGCGGCAGATGGACCGCATTTTAGACCGCATCAACCAGCCCGCAGACCTGCGCCGCCTGTCCGTGGCCGAGCTCAAGCGCCTGGCGCAGGAGATCCGCGACGTGCTCGTGCACGTCACCACCACCCAAACCGGCGGTCACCTGGCCTCCAACCTGGGCGTGGTGGAGCTGACGCTGGCCCTGCACCGGGTCTTCAACAGCCCGCACGACAAGATCGTGTGGGACGTCAGCCACCAGGTGTACGTGCAGAAGCTGATCGACGGCCGCCGCGACCGCTTCCACACCATCCGCACCCTCGGCGGCCTGTCCGGCTTCGCCGACCGCGCCGAAAGCCCGCACGACCAGTTCGGCGCCGGGCACGCCGGCACGGCCATCTCCGCCGCCCTGGGCATGGCCGTGGCCCGCGAGCACACCGGCCAGGACTACCACGTCATCGCCGTGCTGGGGGACGGGGCGCTGACGGCGGGGATGGCCATGGAGGCGCTCAACCACGCCGGCCACCTCCGGGCCGGCATGCTCGTGGTCCTCAACGACAACGGCATGTCCATCTCCCCCAACGTGGGCGCCCTGTCCCATACCATCAACCGCCTACGCACCGATCCGCTCTACCTGAGCGTCAACCAGGCGGCGGAATCGCTCCTGCCCAGCCTGCCCGGCGGCCGGCGGATGCTCAAGGCGGCGGCCTGGCTGAAGAGTCGGGCGCGGGCGGCGATGTTCGCGCCGGCCATGTTCTTCGAGCACTTCGGCTTCGAGTACTTCGGCCCGGTCAACGGCCACGACATCGAGGAGCTGCTGCTGGCGCTGGAGGGCGTGAAGGAGTGCATGGACCGACCCGTGCTCCTGCACGTGCTCACCCAGAAAGGCCGCGGCTACGAGCCGGCCGAGGCGGACCCGATCAAGCTGCACGGCGTCTCCCCCGCCGGCACCAAGAAGCCCACCGCCCCCACCTACTCCAAGGTGTTCGCCGACACCGTCACCAAGATCATGGCCCTGGACCCGCGCGTGGTGGCCATCACCGCCGCCATGCTGGAGGGCACCGGCCTGGTCAGCACCCAGCAGGCGTTCCCCCAGCGCGTGTACGATGTCGGCATCGCCGAGCAGCACGCCGTGACGTTCGCCGCCGGGCTGGCCACGCAGGGGCTGGTGCCCATCGCCGCCATCTACTCCACCTTCCTGCAACGCGCCTACGATCAGATCATCCACGACGTGTGCATCCAGAACCTGCACGTCGTGTTCGCCATGGACCGGGCCGGGTTCGTGGGCGATGACGGCAAGACGCATCAGGGCGCCTTCGACGTCGGCTACCTGCGCATGGTGCCGAACATGGTCATCTGCGCGCCCAAGGACGAGAACGAGCTGCAACACCTGCTCTGGACCGGGGTGCAGCACGACGGCCCCTTCGCCGTGCGCTACCCGCGCGGCCCCGGCCTGGGCGTGCCGCTGGACGGCGAGCTGAAGCCGATCCCCATCGGCAAGGGCGAGCTGCTGCGCGCCGGCACGGACGCCGCCATCCTCGCCTACGGCGCGCCCGTGGCCGCCGCCCTGGAGGCCGCCGCCCTGCTGGCCGCCGAGGGCATCGCCTGCGCCGTGGTCAACGCCCGCTGGGCCAAGCCCCTCGATGAGGAGCTGATCCTGGACGTCTGCCGCGGCGTGCGCGGCGTGGTCACCGCCGAGGAGGCGGTGCTGCCGGGCGGCTTCGGCGCCGCCGTGCTGGAGCTGCTCAACCGCCACGGGGTGCGCGTGCCCGTGGTGACGCGCACCATGCCGGACGTGTTCGTGGACCACGGGCCGCAGGCCCACTTCCGCGCCGTCTACGGCCAGGACCCGCTCGGCCTGGCCGCCGCCGTGCGGGAGGCGCTGGGCCTGACCCCCTCCGTGCACGCCGAGGCCACCCGCATCGTGGAGGAGCGGTTGCGGCAGCAGGACCCGCCGTGAGGCTGCCGGGGGAGGGGGAACGTGAACGTGCCGGCGCTGTTTACCCGCTACCGGGAGGCGGTGACCGCGGAGATGCGGGACGTCGTCGGCGGCGAGGACGCCCTGCTGTACCGCATCATCCGCTACCACCTGGGCTGGGAGGAGCCGGACGGTCGGCCGGGTCCGGGTGCGGCCGGCAAGATGCTGCGCCCCGCGCTGTGCCTGCTCGCCTGCGAGGGCACCGGCGGCAGGGTGGACCAGTGCCTGCCCGCCGCCGCCGCCATCGAGCTCATCCACAACTTCTCCCTCATCCACGACGACATCCAGGACGAGGACCGCGAGCGGCACGGTCGCCCCACGGTGTGGACGATCTGGGGGGTACCGCAGGGGATCAACGCCGGCGACGGGCTGTGGGCGCTGGCCGGGCGCAGCTTCCTGCGTCTGGCGCGGCGCGGCGTGCCGCCGGAGCGCATCGTGCGCGCCTACGCCGTGCTCAACGAGGCGTGCCTGACGATCATCGAGGGGCAGGCGCTGGACCTGGCCTTCGAGGGGCGCATCCCCACCCCTGTCGGCGCCGAGGGAACCGGCGCCCCGCCGGTGGACGTGCCCGCCTACCTGGACATGATCGAGCGCAAGACCGGCGCCCTCATCGGCGCCGCCCTGGCCGTCGGCGCCCTCATCGGCTGCGGCGATGAGGCGGTGGCCCGGCGCTGCCACCGCCTGGGCCAGCTTCTGGGCCGCGTCTTCCAGATTCAGGATGACATCCTCGGCATCTGGGGCGACGGCGAGGTCACGGGCAAGTCCACCAGCAGCGATATCCGCCGCCGCAAGCAGTCCTACCCCGTGGTCTACACCCTCACCCGCGGCCCGGCGGCCGCCCGCGCCGAGCTGGCCGCCGTCTACGCCCTGCCCCACATCGACGACGCGGCCGTGGCACGGGCGGTGCACGCCATGGAGGCGGCAGGCGCCCGCGACCAGGCGACGGCGCTGGCCCGCCAGGCGCACGACGAGGCCCTGGCCATGCTGGACACGCTGCCCCTCACCCCGGCAAGCCGGGACGACCTGCGCGAGCTGGCCGCCTTCCTGCTGGAGCGCCCCTTCTGACCAGGACCGTGCCATCCCCCGGCGGTGAGCCGGCAGCCCCACGCGGGGGCGGCCGGGAGGGGCACCGCGGCCGCCTACGGTAGCGCCGCCAGCCAGGTCACGGCCAGCAGCGCCGCGCCGGGCGCCAACAGGCTCCAGCCCAGGCGCAGCCCAGCAGGCCCGGGACGGCGGGCGAAGGCGCCCACGGCCGCGCCGAGCAGGGCCAGCGCGGCGGCCGCGCCGAGCAGGAGCAGCCCGCGCTCATGCCCCAGCAGCAGGCCCAGCGCCGCCGCCAGGAGCACGGCGAGAAGGTACCCGCCCCAGGCGCCCGCCAGCGCCCGGCGCCGGCCCAACCACTGCGCCAACCCGCGCACCCCCGCGGCGGCGTCCGCCTCCAGGTCCGGCAGGGCGTTGGCCAGGTGCAGCGCCCCGCCCAACAGCGCCCCCACGGGCCAGGCCCACAGCAGGGCGGGGGTGAGCTGCCCCAGCGCCGTCCACACCCACAGCGGCACCAGCGGCAGGGCCACGGCGTACGTCAGGCCGCTGAACGGGGTGCGCTTCAGCCACAGGTCGTAGGCCAGGCCCACGCCCAGGCCGGCGGTGGAGAGCAGCCAGGCCGCCGGGCCGAGCGTGGCGCCCAGCACCAGCGCGAGGGCGGCCGCCAGCGCTCCCAGCCCCCACGCCGTGCGCACGCCCACCACGCCGGCGGGAATCGGCTTCCAGGGCTTGGTCACGGCGTCCAGCTCCCGGTCCATGCAATCGTTGACGATGCCGACCGCGCTCTGCACGGCCAGCATGGTGGCCGCCAGGCGGAGGGTCACGCCCAGCTCCGGGCGGCCATCCGCGGCCACCAGGGCCAGCAACACCACCGCCACGGCGTTGAGCAGGGTGGGGAACGGGTGGGGTAAGCGCAGGGCGCGCAGGGCGCGGCCGTCCCGACGGTGGTGAGGCGCCGGGCAAGCCGGGCAAGAAGAGAGCCCATCGTCACGCGCCATGCGGAACGCCCCTTGAGCCGGCAGAACGAGCCCCGCCCTCCCGTATACTACCCTCGCACACGCCGCTCACCAGGAGGATGCCCGCATGGCCCGCGAGCCGCACCCCGCCGCTCCCTCATCGCACGGCGCCGGCGCGCCCGTCCGCATCGTCATCCCTGACGATTTCCCACCCGCCTACAGCGGCCGGCCGGAGGTGGAGGCACTGGCGCGGCTCGGGGAGGTGGCGGTGTACGACACCAAGGCCGCCGATCGCGCCGAGCTGCTGGCCCGCCTGGCCGGGGCGCACGTCGTGCTCAACGTGCGCTCCTACACCGCGTTCGACGCCGACCTGCTGGCCGCGCTGCCGGACCTGGCGCTCATCGCCGTGTTCGGCACCGGCACGGACAACATCGACCTGGAGGCGGCCTCGCGCCTGGGCATCGTGGTGGTGAACGCCCCCGGCGCCAACGCCCGCTCCGTGGCCGAGCACGCCATCGCCCTCACGCTGGCGGTGGCCCGTTCGGTGCCGCAGCACGACCGGGCCGTGCGCGCCGGCGGCTGGACGCACTACGAGGGCCTGGAGCTGGAGGGCAAGACCTTCGGGGTGGTGGGGTTGGGGAACATCGGCCGGCACACCGCCCGCCTCGCCGCCGGGTTGGGGATGGAGGTCCTCGCCTGGAGCCCGACGCCGGATGAGGCGCGCGCCCGCGCCTGCGGTGCCCGGCTGGTGGCGCTGGACGAGCTGCTGCGCACGGCCGATGTGGTCTCGCTCAGCCTGGCGCTTAGCGAGCGCACGCGCGGCCTCATCGGCGCCCGCGAGCTGGCGCTGCTCAAGCCCACGGCCATCCTCATCAACACGGCCCGCGGCGCGCTGGTGGACGAGGCGGCGCTGGTGACGGCGCTACGCGAGCGGCGCATCTTCGGCGCCGGCCTGGACGTGTTCGCCGAGGAGCCGCTGCCGCCCGATTCGCCCCTTTGGACCGCGCCCAATCTCCTGATCACGCCGCACACGGCGGGCGAGACCCGCGCTTACGAGGACCGCGTGCTCGACCTTTTGGTCGAGAACCTCGCCCGGCTGCGGCGCGGCGAGACTACCCTCGTCAACCAGGTCGTCTGAGGCTCACGCGGCCTTCGCCATCTGCGGCAAGGCCGCATCCAGCCCGCGCTCGAGCCGGTCGAAGAGCTGGTCGATCTCGTGCTCCTCGATGATGAGCGGCGGGCAGATCCCGATCACGTCGCCCGGCAGGGGGCGGACGATCAGCCCCTGCTCGAGGCAGCGCTGGACGATCTGTGCGGCGGCCTTGGCCTCCTGCGGGAACTGCTCCTTGGTCCGCTTGTCCTTGACGATCTCGAGCCCGCCCAAGAGGCCCACCCCGCGCGCCTCGCCCACGAGCGGGTGGGCCGCGAGGCGGATCAGCCGCTCCTGGAAGCGCGGGCTCACCCGCCGCACATGGTCCAAGATCCGGTCGCTCTCGTAGATCTTCAGGGTCTCGAGGGCGACCGCCGCGGCCACGGGATGGCCGCTGTAGGTGTAGCCCATGCCGAGCGTGCCGAGCTTGGCCGACTGGTCGGCGATCACCTCGTAGAAGTCTTGGCTCATGAGTACGGCGGCGATCGGCACGTAGGCCGAGGAGAGCTGCTTGGCGCAGATCACGAGGTCGGGGCGGATGCCGAAGGTGTCGCAGCCCCACATG